>ENA-ORUW01000020-ORUW01000020.1-human-gut-metagenome-genome-assembly--contig:-NODE-20-length-219053-cov-16.556800_pt1 | contig 219053 bp, 197 predicted proteins | sample MGYA00242088_ERZ509227 | MGnify/ENA primary metagenome ERZ509227 (study PRJEB26280, sample SAMEA2338816) | human gut metagenome | biome: human gut; feature: human-associated habitat; material... | reverse complement strand
TAAAGCGGTACGCGAGCTGGGTTCAGAACGTCGTGAGACAGTTCGGTCCCTATCCGGCGTGGGCGTAGGATATTTGAGAGGAGCTGCCCTTAGTACGAGAGGACCGGGGTGGACTGGCCGCTGGTGTATCTGTTGTATTACCAAGTGCATAGCAGAGTAGCCAAGCCGGGAAGGGATAAACGCTGAAGGCATCTAAGCGTGAAGCCCCCCTCAAGATGAGATATCCCATAACGTCAAGTTAGTAAGACCCCTTGAAGACGACGAGGTAGATAGGGCAGAGGTGGAAGTGTGGCAACACATGGAGCTGACTGTTACTAATAGGTCGAGGGCATAACCAAAGCGGAGATAGGCACATGTCGTTGGTTAGCATCTGTGTTTTAGATGCTTAGCAAGGACGGTATCCGTAAGGGTAGGATGGAGGATTCTTTGTATGTAGTTTTGAAGGTATATGTAAACGAGATCTAAATAAGAAGAGAATATTTTCCAAACGGAATGAGAGAAGGCAGCGTCTGAAAAGGCGTTGTCTTTTTTTATTTGTTCACTGTTCGACTTGCGTTCCTTCAAATTCCTTCTCTATCAGTTCTTCGACAGCTTCTTCCAGTCTTTTAATATAATTGTTTTTAAAAGACAGCGCCACAGATAAACTCTCGGCTGTATTTTCATTTGAAAACAGCTTTGGGTAGTATTCCCATAATTCAAGTCATCAAACTTTATATTTACAAATGTTGAAAATAAGTTTTTAAAATTATTGAAGTTATTTTCAACATTTGTTATAATAAGTTTGCAAAGTGCAAAAGGAGAGTTTGTTATGAATAATTTTGAACTATGTACGGATATTGAAATTGTAATGGAATTACTTGATATAACCGCAAAGGATCTTGCAGAGTCTATCGGTGTTACGCCGACAACAATTTCCCGATGGAGAAAAAATGAGGAGCAGGTTTCTTCCTCCAATTTGAGTGCTTTTTACAACTTTGTTTTTGGTAAGGGTATCCGGCTTAACAAAATAAAAGAGCAGCTATTTAAAGAAGATTGCGGATGCAATTCCACCATACTTTTCCACGGTGCGAAAACATATATCGACGGACAGATTTCAATAGAAAAATCAAAAAATACCAATGATTTCGGCAGGGGCTTCTATTGTGGTGAAAGTTTGGAACAATCTGCTATGTTTGTTGCTAACTATCCGGAATCTTCACTTTATATTTTGGAGTTTGATAAAACCGATTTGAGTTATACGCAGTTAAATGTTGACAGGGAGTGGATGCTGTTTATTGCTTATTTTCGTAATAAATTAACAGATTACGCAGACCATCCTATCATAAAGACTCTGCTCTCAAAACTCGAAGGTGTTGATTTTATTATAGCTCCAATTGCCGATAACAGAATGTTTGAAATTATCGACAGTTTTATTGATGGCGAAATTACAGATATTCAATGTCAGCATTGTCTTTCTGCGACCAATCTTGGAAATCAATATGTATTTGTTACTGATAAGGCATTGAGGCAGTTGCAAATATTACGCCATTGCTATTTGGCGCCTGATGAAAAGAATTATTACCTTTCATATAAGCAAGAAGAATTATGTATAGGAAATGATAAAGTAAAAATTGCCCGCAAGCAGTATAGAGGTCAGGGCGAATATATAGAGGATATTTTAAAATGAGAAAAATTGACGAAATTGGTTTGAAACTATGTAAAATGCAGGCAGAGGTATTTTCTGTTTCTGTAAAAGAAACAAATTGCAGTTCGCCTATATTTATGAGAAGATTTATGAATTCTCAGGTGGCGCAACGTATGGATCTTGGCGGTTTCTTGTTTGAAGCGTGTGACGTCAATCAGATTTTTCAAGAAATAGAAACCGAGTTTGGAGAAAGCTCTTACGGTAAAGAAAAATATTCCGAAGCAGAATTATATTGGATTGGCTATGTTTATCGTTACTGGTCCTACACATATCAAAAGACAAGCAAGCAAATATATAAGCTTGTTAAGCCGAAAGAGCTGAGAGATCTTTATTATCCGTATCATTCTCTTGATCCGGCACAGGCGATTGAGAGAATTTTAGAGGCTAAGGACTTGAATGAGAAAGATTTTATTGCACGAGGCGTAAAAATTATGCGAGATATTATGAAAGATGAGAAGAAACGGTAAATGGAAGTCCGTCTTGTGGGAGAATTAGTATGTTAGTTTATTAATGATCAGTTCTGATTTTTTAAAAACAAGTGTCATTTTTGTATTCCTGCCGGAGAAACGCATAAAAACCTTAGTTTTACAGATACTACCTTTATTGACAGAAATATGATAAAGATAGAAATTTGCAAAACGGAGGATTTTTTATGAAAGCAACAGGAATCGTAAGAAGAATTGATGATCTCGGCAGAGTTGTAATTCCGAAAGAAATCAGAAGAACACTTCGTATACGCGAGGGAGATCCTTTGGAAATATTTACTGACAGAGAAGGCGAAATTATTTTGAAAAAGTATTCTCCGATCGGTGAATTTGGAATGCCTGTAAAATTGTATGCGGAAAGTTTATCTCAGACAATGGGGTGTACAGTGTGTATCACAGATACAGATCAGGTTATCGCTGTTTCAGGAGCAGGTAAAAAAGATTTAGAAGAAAGATTTGTAAGAAAAGAGTTTCTTCAGGCTTTGGGAGACAGAGAAGTTTTAACGGCGTGCCAAGGAGATGACAGATATGTAAAAGTGACGGAAGAAATGAATGAATATGAGGATGAAGTTATATCTCCTATTATCAGTGCGGGAGACATAATCGGGGCAGTCGTTTTATTAAACAAAGATAAGAAAAAACATTTTGGCGAAGTAGAACAAAGAGTTGCCGTCAGCACAGCGGATTTTTTGGGAAGACAAATGGAATAACAGCAAGAACAGCTTGGTAAATATGAGGGAAATAAGTATTTTCACCAGTCATAAATCTTTCGGGACAAACATATGCTTTATTAGTGATGATACGAAACGGGAGGTTTGTGATGGAAGCAAAAGAATATGGAAATGTTGGGAAAAAGGCGATCTGGTTCGTGAAATCACTTTTGTGTGGCTATATTGTGACAGGATTCTTACTTTTGATACTGGCGCTGATGCTTTATAAGCTTGGTTTGAGTGAACAAAATGTCAATGCCGGAATTGTTTTAATTTATGTGATTTCAACATTTTCCGCGGGTTTTGTACTTGGGAAGTTGGCGGGGAAAAGAAAATTCCTATGGGGGCTGTTTGCCGGAATAACATATTTTGTCCTGCTTATGCTGATTACTTTGGGAGTATATCATGCGTTTCAAGGGGATGTGACAAATATTGCGGTGACATTTTTGCTGTGCGCCGGAGGGGGAATGCTCGGAGGAATGATTGCCTGAAAACAGTTTATATCTCAATCATTTTTCAATCTTGCAGAGCAGTTAAAAAACTCTTTAAAAATGGCGCATACTGTGCTATAATTTTATGAGCGTAATAATGTTATAAGATTAGGAGGACAGGACATGAAACATATTAAAACATTAAATACACAGACATTGAATCACACAGTAAAAAAAGGCGGATGCGGCGAGTGCCAGACATCATGCCAGTCAGCATGTAAGACATCTTGTACTGTTGGAAACCAGACTTGCGAGCAGAAGAAATAATTAAAATATCGTAAGAATACGGGGCAATAGGGTGAAGAAGGCAGCGGTCTTTAAAAGCCGCTGCCTTATGCTTGTTTGAACGAAATGAAAGAGAGGTATTTTTCGTGATACATTTGTATCAGAATAACGGATATAATATAGTGTTGGATGTCAACAGCGGTGCAGTGCATGTCGTAGATAAGGCAGCGTACGATGTGATCGGCGCGTTAGAAGCGCAAAATGAATTCCATACGGCAGAAACATTGAAAACACCGGAAACTTTTGAGTTCTTAAGATCAAAACTCGGAAGTACATACGCAGAAGAAGATATAAGAGATATTTTGGAAGCTGTCGTAACACTTACGCAAGAGGGAAGACTCTTTACGAGAGATATTTATGAAGACTACATTGATGAAGTGAAGCAGAGAAAAACAGTTGTCAAGGCGCTTTGCCTGCACATCGCACATGACTGTAATCTGGCCTGCAGATACTGCTTCGCAGAAGAAGGGGAATATCATGGACGCCGGGCGCTTATGTCTTATGAAGTAGGAAAAAAAGCGCTTGATTTCCTTATTGCGAATTCGGGAAAAAGAAGAAATCTGGAAGTAGACTTTTTCGGCGGAGAACCGCTTATGAACTGGCAGGTTGTAAAAGATCTTGTCGCTTACGGGCGAGAGCAGGAAAAAATCCACGATAAGCATTTCCGTTTTACAGTGACGACAAACGGAGTGCTTCTAAATGATGAGATTCAGGAATTTGTCAATAAAGAGATGGATAACGTCGTACTTAGTCTGGATGGCAGAAAAGAGGTTAACGACAAAATGCGTCCGTTTAGAAACGGAAAGGGCAGTTATGATCTCATTGTGCCGAAATTTCAGAAACTTGCAGAGAGCCGGAATCAGGAGAAGTATTACATAAGAGGAACATTTACGAGAAATAACCTGGATTTCTCCAACGACGTACTTCATTTTGCGGATCTTGGATTTGAGCAGATTTCAATCGAGCCGGTCGTAGGAGAAGATACCGATCCTTATGCGATCAGAAAAGAAGATCTTCCGAAGATTTTTGAAGAATATGACAAATTGGCAAAGATCATGGTGGAGCGTGAAAGAAGCGGACGGGGCTTTACATTTTTCCATTTTATGATCGATTTGGAAGGCGGGCCGTGCGTTTCAAAACGTCTGTCGGGATGTGGATCGGGAACAGAATATCTTGCAGTAACTCCGTGGGGAGATTTGTACCCATGTCATCAATTTGTGGGCCAGGAAGAATTCCTTATGGGAAATGTGGACGAAGGTATTACGCATACGGAGATTGCGGATGAATTCAGAGGATGCAGCGTATATTCAAAAGAAAGCTGCAAAAATTGTTTCGCAAGATTTTATTGCAGCGGCGGCTGTATGGCGAACTCTTATAAGTTCCATCATTCGATCAATGATACATATGAAGTAAGTTGCGAGATGGAGAGAAAACGTGTTGAATGTGCGATCATGATCAAAGCTGCACTGGCCGACGCCGATGCACAGTAACGGAAAAGCGCATAGAGCATAAAGAAAGGTACATGAGCGGACGGAATAAAACGTCTGCATAAATGTAGATAAAAAAGAAAAGTAAGAAAGGAAAAAAAGTCATGAAAAAGAGCAGAGGTATATTAAGCCTTATTCTCGTGGCAGCACTTTCAGTCCTGCTCAGTGTGACTACGATCCGCGGATTGGATTCCGAAGGAATGGGCGCAGCGAAAAATATTAATTTGGGACTGGATCTTGAGGGTGGAGTCAGCATTACATATCAGGTAAAAGGCGACAAACCGTCACAGGAAGACATGGATGACACTGTATATAAAATGCAGCGTCGTGTAGAACAGTACAGTACAGAGGCACAGGCATATCAGGAAGGCGACAACCGGATCAGCATCGAGATCCCGGGCGTAGAAGACGCGAATGCAATCCTTGAAGAATTAGGACAGCCGGGATCACTGTATTTCATTAAGCACAAAGATGCTGATGGAAATGAGAACTACACACTTGGAGCAGAAGGTTATGTATTGAATAAAACGATCGATGAACTGAAAGCGAACGGTTCTATCGTTTTAACAGGATCGGAAGTGAAATCCGCTACGGCAGGCGCATGGGACGATCAGAAGACAGGTAAGAAGACGTATGGGGTAGATCTTACGCTGAATTCAGAAGGAACAGATGCGTTTGCGGCAGCTACAACAGAAGCATACAACAACGGAAACGATACGATCGCAATCTATTATGACGGAGAATTGATCAGTGTTCCGAGTGTAAATGCAATCATTGAAAACGGACAGGCACAGATCACAGGCTCTGCATCATACGAAGAAGCGGATAATATCGCATCTACGATCCGTATCGGAGGTCTGAATCTGGAACTGGAAGAGATCAGCTCAAAAGTAGTCGGCGCACAGCTCGGTGAAGAAGCGATCAGTACAAGTCTTAAGGCAGGAGCGATCGGTCTTGCAGCCGTATGTCTGTTTATGATCTTTGTGTACCTGCTTCCGGGATTTGCATCAAGTATCGCGCTTGTCATTTATGTCGGCTTGATCTTACTTCTGTTAAATGCGTTTGACATCACGCTTACACTTCCTGGTATCGCAGGTATTATCCTTGGTATTGGTATGGCAGTAGACGCGAACGTTATCATTTTTGCCCGTGTGAAAGAAGAATTGTCGGCAGGAGCGTCTGTTCATTCAGCGCTTCGGGCAGGATTTCATAAAGCGATGTCGGCAATCCTTGACGGAAATATTACAACATTGATCGCGGCTGCAGTATTGTGGCTTAGAGGAAGCGGTCCGGTAAAAGGATTTGCACAGACATTGGCTCTTGGTATCGTCGTTTCGATGTTTACGGCGCTTGTTGTAACAAGACTGCTCGTATATTCTTTCTATGCTATCGGCATCCGCAATCCGAAAGTATACGGCAGAGTAAAAGAAGCGAGAAAACCGATCGATTTTCTCGGAAAGAAAAAAGTGTTCTTTGCGATTTCTATCGCACTTTGCCTGAGCGGATTTGTTGTTATGGGAATCAATTCCGCAAGGGGCGTGGGAGCGCTGAATTACAGCCTTGATTTTGTCGGCGGTACGGCGACAACGGTAACGTTTGACAAAGAGTATACATTAGAAGAAGTTGACAGTCAGATGGTGCCTGAACTTGAAAAGATCACAGGTGATAAAAACGTACAGGTACAGACTGTAAAGGGAACAAATCAGGTAGTGTTTAAAACACAGACTCTTGACCTTGAAAAGAGAGAAGCTTTTGAATCTTATATGCAGAACGAGTTTGGCGTAAAAGAAGAGATTGCCACAGAAAATATCAGTTCTACGGTAAGTTCCGAAATGAGAATGGATGCGGTGATCGCAGTTATTATCGCGACGATCTTCATGCTTTTGTATATCTGGTTCAGATTTAAAGATATTCGTTTTGCTACGAGTGCGGTAGTGGCGCTTCTGCACGACGTGCTTGTCGTACTTGCATTTTATGCGATCGCCCGTGTTTCCGTGGGAAATACATTTATCGCATGTATGCTGACGATCGTCGGATACTCTATTAATGCGACAATCGTTATTTTCGACCGTATCCGTGAGGAGATGAAGAACAGTTCCAGAAACACAGATTTGAAAGATCTTGTAAATCGCTGTATCACACAGACACTGACAAGAAGTATTTATACATCGCTGACAACATTTGTCATGGTGGCGGTTCTGTATGTGATGGGTGTAAGTTCGATCAAAGAATTCGCACTTCCGCTTATGGCGGGAATCGTTTGCGGAGCTTATTCATCTGTATGTATCACAGGCGCGCTCTGGTATGTTATGAAGACCGGGAAGAATGCAAAAGTTCAGGCTGCTTCCGTACCGGCGAAACAGGTTGAAAGTGTAAAGACAGAGTCGTCAGAAGAAAGCTCATCGGACGGAAATGTTCAAAAAGCAGCAAAATCAAAAACAAAAAAGAAAAAAAAGAGAAGATAAATTTTCGTTAAAAGATTGTTTGAAACGAAAATGAAAAGACCGGTCGTGAAGCGGAAACGTTTTACGGCCGGTTTTCTCTATGGTGATATTTTGAAAATTATGATACTATAATACAAAAATGTACGTGATATACTTGGAGGAACAAACGATGGAACGCTGGTATGTAATGATGAAGAAAGCTGATTTCAGCAGTATCGGAGCGAAATATAATATTTCGCCGGTCATTGCCCGCCTGATCAGAAACAGAGATATTATAGAAGATGAAGAGATTAATCTTTATTTGAACGGAACGATTGCCGACCTGTATGACGGAATGTTAATGAAGGATATGGATAAGGCGGTTGAGATCTTATCGGAGAAGATCAGGGAAGAAAAACCCGTAAGGGTGATCGGAGATTATGATATTGACGGCGTAAATGCAGCTTATATTTTGAAAGAAGGTCTGGAAGGACTCGGAGCAGATGTTGATACTGATATTCCCGACAGGATCAAAGACGGATACGGATTAAATAAAATGCTGATCGACCGGGCGTTAGATGATGGGATCGATACGATTATTACATGTGATAACGGGATTGCGGCTGCGGAAGAAATCGCTTACGGAAGAAAAAACGGTCTTACGGTGATCGTGACAGACCATCATCAAGTTCCTTTTGTAGAAATAAACAAAGAACGGGAATATCTCCTGCCGCAGGCTGATGCGGTTGTAGATCCGAGGCGTCCGGATTGTGAGTATCCTTTTAAAAATCTGTGCGGGGCAGCGGTCGCATATAAGTTAGTAGAGGCATTGTATAATGTTATGCTCCGAGATCCGGAAGACGTTGATTATCTTATGGAAAATGTGGCGATTGCAACAGTAGGCGATGTGATGGAACTAAAGGGAGAAAATCGTATTTTTGTGAAACAGGGACTTGAGATGCTCAAGCGCACAAAAAATGAAGGGTTAAAAGCGCTTATAGAATGTACGGGAATCAATCCCGAATATTTGAATACATACGATCTCGGGTTTGTTCTTGGACCATGTATTAATGCGAGCGGGAGACTGGACACCGCAAAAAGAGCATTGGAACTGCTGAGTACACGGACGAGGCGGGATGCGGTCATGCTGGCGGAAGATTTAAAGGCGTTAAATGACAGCCGTAAGGAAATGACGGAACGAGGAATTAAAGAAGCGGCAGAGATGATAGAAACTACCTCGCTGAAAGAGGACAAAGTATTTGTGATCTATCTGCCGGACTGTCATGAAAGTATTGCGGGAATTATCGCAGGAAAGATCAGAGACAGATATTATAGGCCTACGATCATCTTAACAAAGGCAGAAGACGGAGTGAAAGGATCGGGGCGGTCTACGGAAGAGTATGACATGTTTACAGAATTGTGTAAATGTCAGGCGCTGTTTACAAAATTCGGCGGCCACAGGCAGGCGGCAGGCGTGTCACTGAAAGAGGAGAATGTTCAGCGATTCAGAGAAACGATCAATTCTCTTTGTACATTGACAGAAGAAGACCTTCAAATGAAAGTATATATCGATATGCAAGTTCCTTTTCCGTATTTAACAGAAGATTTGATCGGGCAGTTTCAGGTGATGGAACCTTTCGGAAAAGGAAATAAAAGACCGCTGTTTGCGGAAAAAGATCTGAAGGTGATTCAACCTAAAATTGTAGGGAAAAATGAGAATGTTTTGCAGTGTATATTGGAAGATAAGCAGGGAAATCGTATGAAAGCGGTTTATTTCGGCGATGTAAAGACTTGCCTGAAAGAGATGCTGGCAGGAAAAGTCACCGCGGTTACTTATTTTCCGTCAATTAACGAATATATGGGCAGACGAAGCATACAGCTTACGATTGTAAATTATCAAAAGAAATGATATAATTAAACGATCTTATAACTTTGTTGAATGAGCTGCATGAGAGAAGGGGACTTTACTATGGCAGGAACGGCAGAATATGAAGAATTGAATAAAAATCTGGAGATCGTGGATGGTCATGCAGTAAAAGCGCCGGAGGATTATCAAGATCCGGAGCAGCTTTATCATGTTCTTATTGAAAGAGTGAGAAAGTATCATCCGTCTGCGGATATTACCATGATCGAAAAAGCTTATCGTATAGGGAAAGAAGCGCATCGTGATCAGGTGAGAAAATCAGGAGAGCCGTATATTATCCATCCTCTCTGGGTCGGTATTATTTTGGCGGATCTTGAGATGGACAAAGAGACGATCGTGGCAGGAATGCTCCACGACGCAGTAGAAGATACGGATATGACGCTTGACGATGTGGCAGGTGAGTTTGGAGAAGAAGTCGCTCTTCTTGTGGACGGCGTTACAAAGCTTGGCCAGTTGAATTATTCGCAGGACAAATTAGAAGTTCAGGCAGAGAACCTCAGGAAAATGTTCCTTGCGATGGCGAAGGACATCCGGGTTATTATTATTAAACTGGCAGACCGACTGCATAATATGCGTACGCTTGAATTTATGACTCCGGCAAAGCAGCAGGAAAAAGCGAGAGAGACGATGGATATTTATGCTCCTATCGCGCAGAGACTCGGAATTTCCAAGATTAAGACAGAATTAGATGATTTGTCTTTGAAATACTGGAAACCGGAAGTTTATTATAATCTCGTGAGGGATCTGAACCGAAGGAAAACAGAACGCGAGGAATTTGTGCAGCAGATAGTAGCAGAAGTTTCTAAACATATGAAAAATGCGCATATAGAGGCGAAAGTATATGGACGTGTAAAGCATTTTTTCAGTATTTATAAGAAAATGGTGAATCAAAATAAGACGCTGGATCAGGTATACGACCTGTTTGCGGTGCGGATCATTGTTGATTCTGTAAAAGATTGTTATGCGGCGCTTGGAGTAATCCACGAGATGTATACGCCGATTCCCGGAAGGTTTAAAGATTATATTGCGATGCCGAAACCGAATATGTATCAGTCTCTTCACACAACGCTGATGGGACCGTCAGGACAGCCGTTTGAGATTCAGATCAGAACAGAAGAGATGCATAAGACGGCTGAATACGGTATTGCGGCTCACTGGAAATATAAAGAAGGCGGAGATTCGGCGAAGAGTATGGAATCTCAGGAGGCTAAGCTGAACTGGCTGCGTCAGATTTTGGAATGGCAAAGAGACATGTCGGATAACCGGGAGTTTTTAAGCCTGTTAAAGGGCGACCTTGATCTGTTTGCGGAAGACGTTTACTGTTTTACGCCAAACGGTGACGTGAAGAATCTGCCGAACGGCTCCACACCGGTTGACTTTGCTTATGCGATACACAGCGCCGTGGGAAATAAGATGGTCGGTGCACGTGTAAACGGAAAACTTGTCAATATAGATTATAAAATACAAAACGGCGACAGGATCGAGATTCTTACGTCGCAGAATTCAAAAGGACCGAGCCGCGACTGGCTGAATATCGTTAAGAGTACACAGGCAAAAAATAAAATTAACCAGTGGTTCAAAAAAGAGTTTAAGGAAGATAATATTATCCGGGGAAAAGAATTGATCGTTTCCTATTGCAGAGGAAAATCAATTAATCTCCAAAATATACTGAAACCGAAGTATCAGCAGGTTGTTCAGAAAAAGTACGGCTTCAGGGATTGGGACGCTGTTTTGGCGGCGATCGGTCATGGCGGTTTAAAAGAAGGACAGGTTGTAAACAGACTTTTTGAGGAGTACGAAAAAGAACATAAGAAAGAAATTACAGACGAGACGATTCTTGAGAGAATCTCAGAAGCAAACTCTCAAAAAGTTCACATTGCAAAGTCAAAGAGCGGTATTGTTGTAAAAGGAATCAATGACATGGCAGTGCGTTTTTCAAAATGCTGCAATCCTGTTCCCGGAGACGAGATCGTCGGATTTGTCACGAGAGGACGGGGAATGTCAATCCATCGGACGGACTGTATTAATATGCTCCACCTTTCTGATGTAGAGAGGGCGCGTTTGATCGACGCGGAGTGGGAAGATACATCCGAGACAGAGGGAGGCGGAAAATATCTGGCAGAGCTTAAGATGTACGCAAACGACAGACAAGGATTCCTTATGGATATCTCAAAAGTATTTACAGAAGCGAAAATAGATGTGAAGTCGATGAATGTTCGCACGAGCAAAAAGGGAACGGCAACGATCGATATGGGATTTATTGTAAACGGAAGAGAGGAACTCCATGCGATCATAGAGAAACTGCGTCAGCTTCAGGGAGTTCTTGATATTGAGAGAACGACGGGCTGATATTATATGAAGCCTTTCAAGTAAGAAGCAATAGCGTTCCCGCTGCGGAGGCGGGAGTAAAATGACAGTTTGGATAAAGTCAGAGTTGATAAAAAGGAGAGACAGTTCATGCGCATTGAGAAATTTGTATTCGGACCTGTAGGAACGAATTGTTATATCGTAATAAACGAGATGACTTCGGAATGTTTTGCCGTAGATATGGCGGATTGTCCTCAGGAATTTGTAAAGCATATAAAAGATGCAGGACTTTGCGTAAAAGCGCTGCTTTTGACGCATGGTCACTTTGATCATATTATGGGAGCGGAACGCTTTGCGGAAATCTTCGGATGTCCGGTTTATGCATATGAAGCGGAAGAAAATATTTTATGCGATCCGGTGCTGAACGCATCGGCGACGATGCTCGGACAGTCATATGTGTTTACAAAAGCAGAGTATGTAAAAGCGGATACGCAGATAGAAATCGCAGGATTTCAGGTGGAGATCATTCCGACTCCGGGACATACAGAGGGCGGATGCTGTTATTATATCGGAGAAGAACATGTATTGTTCAGCGGAGATACCCTTTTTCATAATTCTATCGGGAGAACGGATCTTCCTACGGGAAGCGGAAGTGAACTTGTCCGTTCGGTAAGAGAAAAACTTCTCGTTTTGCCGGAAGATACGAGAGTATATCCCGGACATATGGAAGAGACAACGATTTCGCATGAAAAGAAATATAATCCTTTCATATAAAGTTAATAAGTGAACGGGAATGATTGGAATATAGGAATGGATATAACAGGCGGCGATGGAATAGGCTTCGCAGAGATAATAGGAAATGGGAAGAGACGATGATTAAAGTATCAAGTAAGAAAAATAAATATACATACAATGTATATCATCTTGTAAAAGCCTTTTTCCCCAATGAAGAGATCATACAGAATGTAGATGAAAAGCAGGAATCTCTTGTGGCATTAAATCTGCCCGGAGGGTCTTGCTTTTCCATTGCGCTTGAGGAAGTGGAAGCGGCAGCAGGTGATCTTTCGGAATTGGAGACAGAAGAGGCGAAAGAACAGGCAATAAAAAAAGAACTGACTCGTTTGTTGTACCGATATCTCGAACAACAGACAAAGACAACGCTTGCATGGGGAACACTTACAGGAGTGCGGCCGACAAAACTTGCCATGACAAAATTGGAACAATATGAATCGATGCCGGAAGCGGAAGCGGTCCGCAGGACAGTCGGATCGTTTCGTGATGAATTTTTTGTCAGTGAAGAGAAAGCGCAGCTTGCATGTGAGATTGCTGTGAGGGAAAAGAAACTTTTGTCCAAATTGGATTATAAGGATGGGTTTAGTTTATATGTAGGGATTCCGTTTTGTCCAAGCGTATGCTCTTATTGTTCGTTTAGTTCTTCGCCGATCGCAGAGTGGAAAGATAAGGTGGAAAGTTACCTTTTTGCTTTGTTGAAAGAAATCCGGGCAATCGGGAAAATGTCGGAAGGGCATAGACCGGACAGCGTGTATATCGGAGGAGGAACGCCGACGACTTTGGAGGCGGAGCAGATGGATCGTTTATTAAAGACGATCACGGAGAATTTCGACTTGTCAAACGTACTTGAATTTACAGTGGAGGCAGGAAGACCGGATAGCATTACCGAAGAAAAGCTTGCGGTGATCAGAAAATACCCGGTGACTCGTATTTCAATAAATCCTCAGACAATGCAGCAAAAGACATTAGATCTGGTCGGAAGAAATCATACGGTGTCACAGACAAAAGATGCATTCTATCTGGCGAGGAAACTGGGATTTGACAATATTAATATGGATCTTATCGCCGGGCTTCCGGGAGAGGATGCTTCTGATATGGAAGATACGCTTCGGCAGGTGGAAGAAATGCATCCTGACAGTCTGACGGTTCATGCTCTGTCGATCAAAAGAGCGGCGAGATACGGACAGGAGGGAAGAAAACAGGATCTTCATTCTGAGATTTCGCAGATGATAATGTCGGCAGCTGATTGTGCCAAGCGGATTGGACTGCAGCCGTATTATTTATACAGGCAGAAAAATATTGCGGGAAATTTTGAAAATGTCGGTTATGCAGAACTTGACAAAGCCGGAATATACAATATACTGATTATGGAAGAAAAACAGACGATACTGGCAGCCGGAGCGGGAGCGTCGACGAAGATATTACTTAAAGATCCGATCCGGACAGATAGCGGGAAAGAGATTAATCTGGTTCGCTGTGAAAACGTGAAAAATATTATGGAATATATCGACAGGGTCGATGAAATGATAGAACGAAAAGGAGAATGGTTATGGCGCTGAAAAAGAAACCGGTTACAGGCATGAAAGACATGATGCCGGCGGAAATGGAAGTTCGGGATTATGTTATCGGTCTTATCAAAGAGACATATAAAACATTTGGATTTTCCTCTATGGAAACTCCGTGTGTGGAACATATCGAGAACTTATGCAGTAAGCAGGGCGGAGATAATGAAAAACTTATTTTTAAGATTTTAAAAAGAGGGGAGAAGCTAAAACTTGATACGGCGAAAGAAGAGGCGGATCTCGTGGACGGAGGACTTCGTTACGACCTGACTGTTCCTCTTTCAAGATACTATGCAAATCATGCGAATGAACTGCCGTCTCCGTTTAAGGCACTTCAGATGGGAAATGTGTGGAGAGCGGATCGTCCGCAGAGAGGACGCTTTCGTCAGTTTATGCAGTGCGATATAGACATCCTCGGAGAACCGTCGAATCTGGCAGAGATTGAATTGATTCTTGCCACAACAGCGCTGCTTGGAAAGTTAGATTTTAAGAATTTTACGATCCGTATCAACGACCGGCGTTTTCTGAAAGCGATGGCTGCGTACAGCGGATTCCAAGAAGAAGATTATGACAGTGTGTTTATTACGCTCGATAAGATGGACAAGATCGGATTGGACGGTGTGGCGGCAGAGCTGAAAGGAAACGGATATGCGGAAGAATCGGTGGAAAAATACCTCTCGCTTTTTGAAGAGATTACGAATGATGTGGAAGGCGTCCGTCTCTGCAAAGAAAAATTACAGGGCTATCTTGCGCCTGAGGCGGCGGATTCACTGGAAATGATCATCACGAGTGTGGAGAGTCAGAAAGAAGCTGAATTTAAGATGAGTTTTGACCCGACGCTTGTGCGGGGAATGTCTTATTATACAGGAACAATCTTTGAGATTTCCATGGATGAATTCGGCGGAAGCGTCGGCGGAGGCGGACGTTATGATAAGATGATCGGAAAATTTACGGGACAGGATACGCCGGCAGTCGGATTTTCCATCGGGTTTGAGCGGATCGTCATGCTGCTGCTGGAGCGGGGATACGAAGTGCCGACGAGCAAACCGAAAAAAGCGTTTCTGATCGAGAAAAAACTTCCGCAGGAGAAGCTTCTCGATGTGCTGAAAGAAGCGCGTAAAGAGCGTGAAGCAGGCAGACAGGTTATGATAGTAAATATGAAGAAAAACAAGAAGTTCCAAAAGGAACAGCTTGCAGAACAGGGATATACAGATATTACGGAGGTGTACAATGGCTGAATCAATGCAGGGACTTAAGAGAACTCACAGATGTGGAGAATTATCTGCGGCAAACGCAGGTGAAAAAGTGACCATTATGGGATGGGTTCAAAAGAACAGAAATAAAGGCGGGCTTGTGTTTGTAGATGTGCGCGATCGTTCGGGAATCATTCAGGTCGTATGTGAAGAAGGCAAGACAGATGCGGCGCTGATCGAGAAGGCAGCAGGACTTCGTTCCGAATATGTCGTTGCGATCGTCGGAGAGGTGGCAATGCGTTCCGGCGCTGTAAACGATAAGATTGCGACAGGGGAGATCGAGGTTATCCCAAGTGAACTCAGAATTCTTTCAGAGGCTTTGACACCGCCGTTTCCGATTGAGGAAAACTCTAAGACAAAAGAAGAAGTGCGTCTGAAATATCGCTATCTTGACCTTAGAAGAGCCGATCTTCAGAGAAATCTGATGATGAAAAGTCAGGTGATGACATTGACGAGACAGTTTTTCTCAGAGGAAGGATTTCTTGAGGTAGAGACGCCGGTACTCGGAAAAAGTACGCCGGAAGGCGCGAGAGATTATTTAGTGCCAAGCCGCGTGCATCCGGGAAGTTTTTACGGACTTCCGCAGTCGCCGCAGCTTTATAAACAGCTTTTGATGTGTTCGGGATTTGACCGGTATATTCAGATTGCAAGATGTTTTCGTGACGAAGACCTCCGTGCGGACAGACAGCCGGAGTTTACACAGATCGACATGGAACTTTCTTTTGTCGATGTAGATGAAGTGATCGATGTAAATGAACGTTATCTTGCGAGAGTATTTAAAGAAGTTCTCGGCGTAGATGTACCGCTTCCGATCCAGAGAATGACATGGCAGGAAGCAATGGATCGTTTCGGTTCGGATAAGCCCGATCTTCGTTTTGGCATGGAACTTACAGATGTGACAGACGTCGTGAAAAACTGCGGCTTTTCCGTATTTACCGGAGCAGTCGAAAACGGCGGAAGTGTACGCGGTATCAACGCGAAAGGTCAGGGCGCGATGCCGAGAAAGAAGATTGATAAACTGACGGCATTTGTGAAAGATTACGGCGCAAAAGGACTCGCTTATATTGCGATTCAGGAAGACGGAAGTATAAAATCTTCCTTTGCAAAATTTATGACGGAAGAAGAGATGGATGCGCTGATCAAGGCGATGGGAGCAGAAGCCGGCGATTTACTGCTTTTTGCGGCAGATAAGAACAAGGTTGTGTGGGACAGCCTCGGAGCGCTTCGTGTGGAACTGGCAAAACAGCTTGAACTGCTTGATAAAAATGAATTCCGATTTGTATGGATCACAGAGTTCCCTCTTCTTGAGTGGAGTGAAGAGCAGAACCGCTATGTGGCAATGCATCATCCGTTTACGATGCCGATGGAAGAAGATCTTCCGCTTATCGACAGCGATCCGGGAAAAGTGCGCGCAAAAGCATATGATATCGTTTTGAACGGAAATGAGATCGGAGGAGGAAGCGTCCGAATCTTCCAGGATGATATTCAGGAGAAGATGTTTGAAGTGCTCGGCTTTACAAAAGAGCAGGCATACAGCCAGTTTGGATTCCTTCTGGATGCGTTTAAATATGGAGTTCCGCCTCATGCAGGACTTGCTTACGGTTTGGATCGTCTCGTTATGCTTATGGCAAAACAGGACAGCATTCGTGATGTGATCGCATTTCCGAAAGTAAAAGATGCGTCTTGCCTTATGACGGAAGCGCCAAGTGTCGTTGATGTAAAACAGCTGAATGAACTTGGTCTTGAAACAACAGCCGAAACAGAAAAATAAGAATAAAAACCTCACTGCCTTAACTGTACTGCTTTGAAAAAGTCAGATCAAAGCCCGGTACGTCTTTGCAGTGAGGTTTTATTTTATTATAGCTAAACGAATTTCAGCGTATATCGCCGGATGCGTCTTTATTCATCCCAGCCTTCATAGAACCGGATGTTTACCGAAATATTCCGAACGATATCGCCCGCCTCTGTTTCAATATCATTGATATCTGAAATATATGGGAAGACAGGATTTTCTTCTTCAAATTCTACCATGATCCAGTTGCGGGCGGCTTTATTTGCATTGTCGATCGCATCGTCGAGAGTATCTCCCGATGCTTCGCAGCATTCAAGATCCGGGAAATATGCATCGTACCCGCCGCTTTCGTTTTTGCGGAAGACCGCAGGATATATAAATTTCATAATGATAGGACTCCTTTCTGAGTAATACAAATACATAAGAAGTATAGCATCGAAGTGGGTGAGGTGCAATGCGAAAATATATGGAGCTGAAAACTCTTTAAAAGTAATGAGAAAATAAAAAAATTGAGATTTTTTGAAACATAATCAACGGAATGCAGTTTATGATAAAAAAATAAAAAAAGGTGTTGACATTTCTCTTTGTGCGTAGTATAGTATGTATTGTTCCGGTCAGCGGAACAGAGAAAATGCGACAGTGGCTCAGCTGGTAGAGTACGACCTTGCCAAGGTCGGGGTCGCGGGTTCGAACCCCGTCTGTCGCTCTTAAAAAGCACTTGATATCTCAGATGAGATGCGAGTGCTTTTTATTTTATACTATATAATAGATGATATACGTTAAAAAGTCTTTTACAATTTGTTTTTTTCAAAGTATAATAAATAACATGTATCTCAGAGATTAGATTTATAAAAGAACGGAAAGAAAAGGTGAGGTTTCGATATGCGTAAAATACAAGTAGGACTTCTCGGACTTGGAACTGTCGGAATGGGTGTGTACAAGCTTCTTCGTAAGAGGGCGGAGACGATGGATAAGACGATCGGTGCGCAGCTTGAGATTAAAAAGATTCTTGTCCATAATAAGAATAAGAAAAGAGAAGGAGTCGATGAGACGCTTCTTACAGATGATTGGAAAGAAATTATAGAAGATGATGAGATTCAGATCGTAATTGAGGTAATCGGCGGTATCGAACCGGCGAAAACGATGATACTGGAGGCTTTAAAAGCAGGGAAAAACGTTGTGTCCGCAAATAAAGATCTGATCGCGGAAGAAGGAAAAGAGATTTTTGACACGGCACAGGCAGCGGGAAAAGATTTTCTGTTTGAGGCGGCAGTGGCAGGTGGTATTCCGATCATCCGACCACTGAAACAGTGTCTTGCGGGTAATGACCTGACAGATATACTCGGAATCGTGAACGGTACGACGAACTATATTTTAACGAAGATGTTTGAGGATGGAATGGAATTTTCGGACGCTTTGAAAAAAGCGCAGGAACTCGGCTATGCGGAAGCAGATCCGACGGCGGACGTAGAAGGTCTTGACGCCGGAAGGAAGATGGCGATCATGGCTTCTATTGCATTTCATTCAAGAGTCGTGTTTGCGGATGTGTATACGGAAGGAATTACAAAAATTACGGCGGCAGATATCGCCTATGCCAAAGAGTTTGACAGCGTGATCAAGCTGCTGGGTGTGGCGAGAAATACGCCGGAAGGAATCGAGGTCGGAGTTTACCCGGTTATGATCGCGAAAGATCATCCGCTGGCATCTGTAAGAGATTCTTTTAACGCTGTATTTATTCACGGAGATGCAGTGGACGATACGATGTTCTACGGAAGAGGCGCAGGAGAGATGCCGACGGCAAGCGCGGTTGTAGGGGATGTGATCGACGAGGCGAGAAATATCGAATACGGATGCAGCGGACGGATAAGCTGTACATGTTATCAGCAGCTTGCCGTAAAAGATTTCGGAGATGTGAAAAATAAATTCTTCCTTAGGATGCAGGTTGAAAACTGCCCGGGTGTTCTGGCGCAGATCGCGAAGGTGTTCGGAGAACATAAGGTGAGTATTGCAAGAGTCGTACAGAAAAACGCCGAGACGGACAGAGCGGAGCTTGTGATCGTAACGGAGAAAGTGAAAGAAAAACATATGGGAAGCGCGCTTTGTGAGTTGAAGGAAATGAAAAGTATTTTTGAAGTGAGCAGCATGATCAGAGAGTATTGATAGAAACTGCCGCCGGATTTTAGATGTCGGGCGGGAGCAGTTGAATTTTCAAAAAGTCCGAATAAGGAGTGCAGATGGAAAATCGGAGTTTGCCGATCGGTTTTATCATAAAACAGGTCAATAATGTATATGAAAAAGATCTTAATGAACGATTGAAAAAAATAGGAATCACATCATCCCAGTGCGCGGTGCTCGATTATTTGTTTCATACGAGCAAAGATGAAGTGAGTCAGAGAGATGTGGAGAAAAATCTGAATCTGAAAAATCCGACTGTGACCGGAATACTGAAGCGCTTAGATGAAAAAGGATATATTTTCTGTGTACCGAATGCAAACGACAGAAGAAAAAAGATAATTTATCTTACGGAAAAAGCTTATGATATCAGAAGAAAAATGGAAGCTGACAGGCGCAAGCTGGACAGAGAACTGACGAGAGGGATGACAAAGAGGGAAACAGAAGCTCTTAGAAAGAATTTGGATAAGATATTGAATAATATTGCAGATCCGTGAGAGCAGGCGGAAGTAAATGAGCCGGAAGAGCGGAAAAGGAATTGATAAAAGGAGAAGATATATGAGTTACGCAGATAAAGTGTTTATCGATATGTGCCGTGATATTATTGACAACGGTACGAGCACAGAAGGAGAAAAAGTGCGTCCGGTCTGGGAAGACGGAACGCCTGCATATACGATCAAACGATTCGGCGTTGTGAACCGATATGATTTATCGAAAGAATTTCCGGCATTGACACTGCGCCGTACAGCGATAAAAAGCTGTGTGGACGAGCTGCTTTGGATCTGGCAGAAAAAATCAAATAATGTAAATGAATTAAAAAGCCACATTTGGGACAGTTGGGCGGATGAGACAGGGTCGATCGGAAAGGCCTACGGCTATCAAATGGGAGTGAAGCATCAGTATAAAGAAGGCCGGATGGATCAGACGGACCGTGTCATATTTGATCTGAAAAATAATCCGTACAGCAGACGTATCATGACGAACATTTATGTTCATAATGACCTACATGAGATGCATCTTTATCCGTGTGCATATAGTATGACGTTCAATGTGACAAAAGAAAAAGACAGTGAGAAATTGACGCTGAATGCTATTTTAAATCAAAGATCTCAGGACGTTCTTGCGGCAAATAACTGGAATGTGTGTCAGTATGCGGTCCTCGTTCATATGCTTGCACAAGTATGCGGAATGAAAGCAGGAGAGTTTGTGCATGTGATCGCAGATGCGCACATTTATGACAGGCATGTTCCGATGATCGAGGAACTGATTTCCAGAGAACCGCTTCCGGCGCCGACGTTCTGGCTGAATCCTGAGATTACAGACTTTTATGATTTTACACCGGATGACGTCAGACTGGATCGCTATGAGACGCATCCGCAGATTAAAAATATTCCGATTGCTGTTTGATTAGAGAAAGGAGTGTGCGGAGTATGAGAGCAATCGTATGTGCCGATAAAAATTGGGGAATCGGATACAAGAACAGGCTTCTTGTGAGTATTCCGTCTGATATGAAGTTTTTTAGAGAAACAACGACAGGTAAAGTTATCGTAATGGGTCGAAAGACACTGGAAAGTTTCCCGAATGGGATGCCGCTTAAAAACAGGATCAATATTGTGCTTACAAGAGACAGAAACTATGAAGCAAAAGGCGCGGTGATCGTTCACGATGAAGAAGAATTGATGAATGAACTCGGGAAGTATGATACGGAACAAATCTACATTATCGGAGGAGAGAGCGTCTACAAGATGATGCTTCCGCATTGTGATAAAATTTATGTGACAAAAGTGGATCGTGCATTTCAGGCAGACACTTATTTCCCTAATTTGGATGAGATGAGCGAGTGGAAGATGACGCAGGAAAGTGAGGAGCAGACTTGTTTTGATCTGGAATTTTGTTTTACAACATATGAAAGATGTTAAGAAAAAAATATGGCGCAGACGGGGACCGGTAGTTCTCGTTCTGTGCCTTGCTGTTATTGTGCAGGGATGCGCAGGTTACCCGGCTGATAAAGACGGGGGGCATAGAGAACAAAACAAAACAAATGAAAGCGGGCGGCTGAGTGTTGTGACGACAATTTTTCCTCCGTATGATTTTGTAAGGGAGATCGCCGGAGACTGCGTAGACTTAAAAATGCTTTTAAAACCCGGCGAGGAAAGTCATTCTTATGAGCCGACGCCGCAAGATATGATCGCTATTGAAAACAGTGACGTGTTCATTTATGTCGGCGGGGAAAATGATGTGTGGGTTGAAGATATTTTAAGTTCCATGCCGGATAAAGACCGGGTTTCGATAAGACTTCTCGATTGTGTTGAAACGGAGGAAGAAGAACATGTAGAAGGAATGAAAGAACCGGCAGGAGATTCTCACCATGAAATGCACGGTGAAGAGGAACATGAGGGATCTGTCCATGAAATCGACGAACATGTATGGACGTCTCCTGTCAATGCATCTGTGATCGTGGAGAAGATCAAAGAAGTTCTCATTCAAAAAGACTCTGAAAATAAAGAGGTGTATGAGGAAAACGCAGATAGATATCAGACAGAGCTTGCACAATTGGATAAGCAGTTTCGAGAAGTTGTGAGACAGTCAAAAAGAAATTTATTAATATTCGGAGATCGTTTTCCGTTTCTTTATTTTGCAAAAGAGTATGGATTGGAATATTATGCGGCATTTCCGGGATGCGCAGGTGATACAGAGCCGAGCGCGGCGACAATGGTATTTTTGATTGAAAAGGCAAAAGACGAAAATGTTCCGGCAGTGCTTAAAATGGAGTTAAGCAATGCAGACATTGCAAATGCGGTAGCTGAAGCTTCCGGTACGGAAGTGAGAATATTTTATAGCTGCCATAACCTTTCGGCAGAAGATTTTGAAAAAGGCGAGACATATCTTACGATGATGCAAAAGAACGCAGATACGTTAAAGGAGGTTTTGAACTGATGGCGCTGATAACGTGTGAAAATGTTTCCATCGGTTACGAAGGACAAACGGTTGTAAAAGAATTGAATTTTTCTATTGAAAGGGGAGATTACCTCTGCATTGTCGGAGAGAATGGATCAGGAAAAAGCACCCTTGTCAAAAGCCTGCTCGGACTAAAAGGCGCAGACCGGGGGAAAATCATATACGGAGACGGGCTGAAGAAAAATGAGATCGGATATCTGCCGCAGAAAAATGAAGAGCAAAAAGGATTTCCAGCCAGCGTTTATGAAGTCGTTTTGTCAGGAAGATTAAACGGCCGTGGATGGAAGCCGTTTTATAGGAAAGAAGATAAAAAAGCTGCAGCGGAAAAGATGGAAATGTTGGGGATCACAGATTTGGCGCGTCAATGCTTTCGGGATCTTTCGGGTGGACAGCAGCAAAGAGCGCTTCTTGCAAGGGCGCTTTGTGCGACGAAAAGCCTTCTTTTACTTGATGAACCTGTGACGGGACTTGATCCGATCGTAACAGGAGAATTTTATGATCTGATCCGAAAGATCAATCAGGAATCAAACATCGCGGTTGTGATGGTCTCTCATGATATAGAAACTGCAGTGGAAAATGCAAGTCATATTCTTCATTTGCAGGAGACGGTCCGATTTTTCGGAATGGCAGAAGACTATCGCAAAAGCCGGATCGGAAAGAAATTCCTCGGAGGTGAAGAGCATGATTGATACGATTGTGGAAATGTTTTCTTATCCGTTTATGGTACGGGCGTTTGCGGTAGGTTCATTAGTCGCCCTTTGCGCCGCGCTGCTCGGAGTCAGCCTTGTGCTGAAACAATATTCGATGATAGGAGACGGTTTGTCTCATGTTGGTTTTGGCGCTCTTGCGGTGGCAACTGCGTTTCAGGCAGCTCCGCTTTCTGTTGCGATCCCGGTTGTTGTACTTGCCGCTGTTTTGATTTTAAGGATAAAGGGAAACGGCAAGATGAAAGGTGATGCGGCAATCGCGCTTATTTCGACAACTTCTCTTGCCCTTGGAGTCATGGTGATCTCCATGACGACAGGAATGAATACAGATGTGTACAATTATATGTTCGGCAGTATTTTGGCGATGAGCGCCGAAGATGTTCGGCTGAGTGTTATTTTGGCGGGAATCGTTCTCGTTTTGTATCTTCTTTTTTATAATAAAATATTTGCGGTCACATTCGATGAAACATTTGCGCAGGCAACAGGAGTAAAAGCCAATCTGTACAATACGCTGATCGCTGTGCTGACAGCGGTGACGATCGTGCTTGGGATGCGGATGATGGGAGCTCTTTTGATCTCAAGTCTGATCATCTTTCCGGCGCTGACGTCGATGCGTGTATGCAGAACATTTCGGTCTGTCATTATAAATTCCGCCGTAATATCTGTTTTATGTCTTGTGATCGGGATTGCGATTTCTTATGTATGGGCAACTCCGGCAGGAGCAAGTGTTGTCATCGTAAATGCTGCGGCTTTAGCCGTATATACGATTATAGGAATGATACGACGCAGACGGTAGCAGTTCCGTCTGCGTCATTCGTAAAAATGTACGGATGAACTGTTGCCATAGATAAAAAAGATCAAGGATAAGAAATTGACAAGATACCGGATACAAAGTATCATATTGCTTAAGATGCCGGAACAGAAAATATGGATTCGGAGTTGTTGTTTTCTTTCAGGTGATGAGAGTATGAGAGAGACCTTTAGTTTAAGGAGGTAAGATTTTGAGACAGATTACGGGAAATAAACTGCTCGTAAGAGCGTTAAAAGAAGAAGGAGTCGATACGATTTTCGGATATCCGGGAGCGTGTACGATTGATATTAGCGATGAGTTATACAGACAGGATGAGATCAAAGTGATCTTGCCAAGACATGAACAGGCGCTTGTACATGCGGCAGATGCTTACGCGCGGACAACGGGGAAAGTCGGCGTGTGTCTTGTGACAAGCGGTCCGGGAGCGACGAATCTTGTTACCGGGCTGGCAACGGCAAATTATGACAGTGTGCCGTTAGTTTGTTTTACAGGTCAGGTGGCCCGCCATCTGATCGGAAACGATGCGTTCCAGGAAGTAGATATCGTAGGGATCACGCGAAGTATTACAAAGTACGGTGTGACCGTGAGTAAAAGAGAAGATCTTGGAAGGATCATTAAAGAGGCGTTTTATATTGCGCGGACAGGGAGACCGGGACCGGTGCTGATCGACCTTCCGAAAGATGTGATGAGTGAGCTTGGAAGTCCGGAATATCCGGAAACGGTAAATCTTCGTGGATATAAGCCGAATACGAGTGTTCATATGGGGCAGCTTAAACGCGCGCTCAAGATGCTCAATAAGGCGAAAAAACCGCTGTTTCTTGCAGGAGGCGGAGTGAATATTGCAAGAGCGAATAAAGAGTTTACGGAAGTAGTCAATATAACAAACGTTCCTGTAGTGACGACGATCATGGGTCGGGGCGCAGTTCCGACAGATCATCCGCTGTTTATCGGAAATCTGGGAATGCATGGGGCGTATGCCGCGAACATGGCAGTGAGCGAATGCGATCTGTTGTTTTCTATCGGTACTCGTTTTAATGATCGGATCACAGGGAAACTTCATGAATTTGCGCCGAACGCACAGATTGTACATATAGATATTGATACAGCGTCGATATCAAGAAATATTCATGTGCATGTGCCTATTGTCGCCGATGCGAAAGAAGCTGTGACGAAGATGAGAGAATATGTAGAACCATGCGAGACAAAAGAGTGGTTAGAACGTATCGCGCAGTGGAATGAAGAACATCCGCTTACAATGAAAGTTCACGGTTCGATAGGACCAAGAGATATTATCGAAGAGATGAACAGACAGTTTGACGATGCTATTATTACAACGGATGTAGGACAGCATCAGATGTTTGTGACGCAGTATGCAGAAATAACGGAAAAGAAGCAGCTCGTTACATCAGGCGGACTCGGAACTATGGGATATGGATTCCCCGCTGCGATCGGAGCGAAGATAGGCAATCCGGACAGAACCGTGATCGCGATTTCCGGTGATGGCGGAATGCAGATGAATATACAGGAGTTTGCGACTGCTGTTTTGGAGGAACTTCCGTTGATCCTGTGCGTCTTTAATAATGAATATCTCGGTATGGTCCGTCAGTGGCAGAAACTGTTTTACGGAAAACGCTACGGGATGACGAATCTGCGTTCCGGGGCGTTGTTCCGAAGAACAAATGGGGAAGAAATGCCGGAATATACGCCGGATTTTGTGCGTCTGGCAGAAAGTTACGGCGCAAAGGGAATCCGTGTGACAAAGAAAGAAGAGATAAAGGAGGCTTTTGAAGAAGCCAGAAAAAATACAACTGTGCCAACTTTGATCGAGTTTATCATTGATCCGGAAGAGATGGTTTATCCGATGATAAAACCGGGCGGAACACTGGAAGAAATGATTGTGGAATGTTAGAAGGGAGCGCGTGAATATGGAAAATAAAATGAAAAAAAGATGGATTTCCCTTTATGTTGAAAATCAAGTCGGCGTACTTTCAAAAATTACAGGACTTTTTTCCGGAAAGACATATAATCTGGACAGCCTGACGGTAGGAACAACGGAAGACCCGACAGTATCAAGAATGACGATCGCTACAGTGAGCGATGATGAAACGTTTGAGCAGATCAAAAAACAGCTGAACCGAATGGTAGAAGTGATCAAAGTGATTGATTTTACAAATATCTTTGTGCGTATGAAAGAAATTTTATATGTGAAAGTGTTTAAATGCACACCTGAGGATAAAGTCGAAGTGTTTCAGATTGCGGAAACGTTTAAGGCGAAAGTGATCGATTACGGAAAAGACAGTGTGCTTGTGGAGTTTGTTCAGACTGCTACGAAAAACGACGCGGTCGTAAAATTAATGAAGGAAGAATTTAAAACAATAGAAGTTGTCCGGGGAGGAAGCGTAGGAATAGAGTCTATCAGTATGATGGAACGATAGTCCGAAGCGCCGGGGCGGTTAGTATAGCGGGATTGATTGTTGAAAAAACAGTCGATCCCGCTTTTTGTAACGGAAATGTGCCCTCTGATATTTCCGGGTTAATGTAAGAAAATGGATTTGCGTTTTGGAAAAGTTATGATGAACTTTCAAATAAACAGTATATAACAGTTGACAAACAGTTATATACTGTTATATACTGTTTAACGAAAGGAGGAAGTATATGAAGATTATAATCAACAGTTCGTCGATGGTACCGATTTATGAACAAATTATGGATCAGATCAAATCACTTATTACAGGCGGAGATCTGAAGCAAAATGATGCTCTTCCTTCAGTCCGAACTCTTGCAAAAGAGTTGAAGATCAGTGCGCTGACTGTAAAGAAAGCGTATGATAATCTTGAACAGGAAGGATTTACAGTGACGATTCACGGAAAGGGAACTTATGTCGCGGCTTCAAATAAAGAGCGGATATTAGAGGAATTAAAAAGAGAGATAGAAAGCGATCTGGAAAAAGTAGTTCAAAAGGCAAGAGGATGTGGTCTGGATGACAGTCAGATTAGGGAAATGTTAGAGTTGATCATGGAGGACTAAAAGATGTTGGAAATAAATAAATTGCAAAAAAAATATGAAAATTTCGAGCTAAATTGTTCGATGAAGGTGGAAAAAGGGTATATTACAGCGCTCGTAGGTGAAAACGGCGCAGGAAAAAGTACAACATTTAAAGCGCTTCTCGGTCTTATAAAGCCGGATGGAGGAGAAATCACTATCTTCGGGAAAAAACCTTTGGAACTGACAGCGAAAGACAGAGCGAAGATGGGAATTGTTTTGACAGATTCGGGATTCAGCGGATATTTAAAAGTAAAAGATATCATACCGGTGATGGAGTCGCTATATACCGAATTTGAGAAGTCGCGTTTTCTGGATTTGTGTAATAAGTTGGATATTCCTCTTAATAAATCGATTAAAGAGTTTTCAACCGGAATGAAAGCAAAGTTGAAAGTGCTTTGCGCGCTGACACATAAAGCGAAGTTTCTGCTTCTTGATGAACCGACAGCAGGTCTGGATGTGATGGCGAGAGAAAGTATTTTGAATCTGTTCAGAGAATATATGGAGGAAGACGGGGAGAGAACAATTTTGATCAGTTCCCACATCTCTTCTGACCTGGAAGGTTTGTGTGACGATATTTATATGATCCATGAAGGAAGGATTATCTTTCATGAAGATACGGATGTACTTCTGAATCAATACGGATTGCTGAAAGTAGATGAAAAGCAGTTTGAGGAACTTGACAAGAGGTATTTGCTGAAAAAACGGAAAGAACATTATGGATATGCCTGTCTGACAAAAGAGAAACAATATTATATCGAAAATTATCCGGATATTGTAGTGGAAAAAGGCACTGTAGACGAATTGATTGCGATGATGATAGGAGGGGACCAACTGTGAAAGGACTTTTGATCAAAGATTTGAAATTAATGAAAAATAATGGGAAAAATCTGCTGCTGGTCTTTTTGATCATCGGAACGATGATGGGGATCATGACGAAAGAACTTTATGCGGCAGTCGGATATGTCACTTTTATTTTTACTTTGTTTACGGTAAGCACGATCAGTTATGATGAATATGATAATGGTTATCCGTTTTTGTTTACTCTGCCGATTACAAGAAGACAGTATGTAAATGAAAAGTATGTGTTTGTTTTGATCATGACAGCGGTTTCGTTTTTGGTCGGCATAATTTCAGTCGTTGTACAGTTTTTCTTACTTACTCCGAAAGAAAGCTTGACTGAACTTATCTTGATGTACGGAGTCTATACGATCACCGTATTGATTTTAAACGATATTATGATTCCTTTGAAATTAAGATTTGAAAGCGAGAAGGGTCGCTTGGTTATTCCTATTGTATTCGGGGGAGCGATGGTGATTGCCCTGATCATTGGAAAACTGGCAGGAATGCTGTCGGAAACTTTAAAAGAGAAGTTTCTTCTGGCTGTTTTCAATATAGGGGAATATGGGATTGCGGCGATTGTCATAGTGGCGGCAGTTATTGTTACGATTGCTTCGTGGTTTTGGAGTCAGCGGATTTTAGAAAAAAAAGAGTTTTAAATCAGCGGTTTGATTTTACCGGGTAAAAAAGCTTGAAATAAAAAACAGAGTACAATCTGTTTTTTCTCTTGACAAAACTGCTTCTGCAAGTTACCATAGTAACACAGTAAGTTAGCAAGGAGGAGTTTTAGTTATGAAAATGTGGAAGAAAGCAGCAAGTATCGCACTTGTATCAGCTCTGACAGTATCAATGGCGGCTTGCGGAAACGGCGGCGGAAGTGACAAGGGTTCGGCAGACGCGGATACATTTAAGATCGGAGGTATCGGACCTACAACAGGAGATGCGGCGATCTATGGCACGGCAGTACAAAACGGTATCCAGCTTGCGGTTGACGAGATCAATGAAGCTGGCGGTATCAACGGATATCAGATCGAATTTAAATTTGAGGATGATCAGTCTGATTCCGAAAAGTCGGTTAATGCGTACAATACGCTGAAAGACTGGGGAATGCAGATGTTAGTCGGAACGACGACGTCAACGCCGTGTACGGCAGTTGTAGAAGAGACACATGCAGATAATATGTTCCAGCTCACACCGTCGGCAACGGCTGTAGACAGTATTCAGTATGACAATGCATTCCGTATGTGCTTCTCAGATCCGGATCAGGGAAAAGCATCGGCTGATTATATCTCAGAGAACAATCTGGCGAAAAAGATAGCGGTTATTTACAACAGTTCCGACACATATTCATCGGGAGTTTATCAGAAATTTGCAGAGCAGGCGAAAACACTCGGACTTGATATTGTAGCGGCAGAAGCATTTACGGCAGACAGTAAGACAGACTTTTCCGTTCAGCTTCAGAAAGCGAAAGACGCAGGCGCAGAACTTGTTTTCCTGCCGATTTATTATCAGGAGGCATCTTTGATTCTTGCTCAGGCAAACAAAATGGGATTTGCACCGAAGTGGTTCGGATGTGACGGAATGGACGGACTGCTTGCATTAGACGGATTTGATGCTGCTTTGGCTGAGAATTTGATGTTCCTTACACCGTTTACGGCAGATGCGGAAGATGAAGCGACACAGAAATTTGTATCCGACTTTGAAGCTGCTTTCAAGGGAACTCCGAATCAGTTTGCAGCGGATGCTTATGACTGCGTATATGTGATAAAAGAGGCAGCAGAAAAGGCTGAACTTACACCTGATATGAGCGTTTCCGATATGAGTGATGCTTTGAAAAAAGCGATGACAGAGATCAAAGTTGACGGAATGACAGGAAAATCAATTACATGGAGTGAAGACGGAGAACCGACAAAAGATCCGACAGTTGTAATTGTTCAGGGCGGAGTTTATAAAATCCTTCATGCAGAATAAAAAGAAAAACAGAAGCAGAACGGTTATGTTAAGTGAAAGTGCTTCTTATATGTGAGAAAAAGATCCTGCGTTAAGCGGGATCTTTTTTTGTATAGGACAGTTTGTTTTGATAGTCTTAAATGACGCATAGAATACGATAAACAGCGAAAACCCGCTAACCTTTCGGCTAACGGGTTTCGTTGTTTTATAGTTATCTAAAGGAATGAGAGTTAAAGTAGAGTGCTTTTGACACTTCAACTTTATGAGGGGAAGATAGTTGTTTATCAACTATCTAACTCAGATTATAAAGAACAAATATGTCAAAAGTATGTTTAAACTATAAAAGAATACGAAAAATTATAAACAGGGAATTAAGAAAGTATATAATCATTTCTGTGTCTTTTGTATTGCGCTTGACAGTTTCGGTCCGATGATTGCTGCGAGAGCGATCTTGACAGCATCTCCGGGAAGATAAGGGATGACTCCGATCATAAGGGCAGCTTTGAAAGTAAGGTTCATATGTAGTGCAAGCCATATCGTCCCGAATAGATAACAGGCAATCATTCCGAGAGTCATGCCAATGATTGAAGCAAACGTTTTCTTATGAAATCTCAGCATAAAAAATCCATGGATGAGTGCAAGGAAGATGAAACCGAACAAATATCCCCCGGTCGGTCCGGCTAGCTTTCCCAGACCGCCGCTGAACGACGAAAAGACAGGAAGTCCGATCGTGCCGAGAGCAAGGTAAATGAACAGACTGATCATTCCGTATTTCATTCCGAGTATATAAATAGAAAGAAAAACCGCAAAGTTTGTCAGAGTGATCGGCACAGGACTAAATGGAAGCGGGAGGGAAAGAGGTCCGAGAATGCATGTTACAGCTGTCATAAGTCCGATCATTGTGATTTTTTTTGTTTTTTCTGCCTGTGAGGCAGTGAGGCGCTGGTTCATAAGATTACTCCTTTACGCAAAATGTATGGTTTGATAAAAAAACGAAAGCACATAAAAACTGTTATGAAAAAGAACACGGTTTTATTGGTGCATCCGAGCGTAGTATAATAGAAAAAGAAACAAAAGTCAACCTAAAATAAAAATAGGTTTACAATGAGAATCTGACGTTGAAAATACTTTATAAAACATTGTAAAGGCTATTTATAGTTAATATCAGCAAGATGTGTAACAGTACACGGTTATAATTCACCGTATTTTTATAAACAGCAGACCGAATGCGTGTTATAATGCGATAAGAGTGTGACGGAAAATATTGTTTTACAATGAAAGCATGTCAAAGCAAGACAATGTAGAAAATGAAGAAGTGTTTGAGGAGAAGAGTGATGTTTGGGTATGTGACGGTATGTGAACCGGAATTAAAGGTGAAAGATTTAAAAAAATATAAGGCATATTATTGCGGTTTGTGTCATGTATTAAAAGAAGAGTATGGGTTTATAGGTCAGATGACACTTACATATGATATGACATTTGCAATTATTTTGTTATCTTCGCTATATGAAAGTGACGCGAGAGCAGATATGCATTGCTGCAAAGTGCATCCGGTAAAAAAACAGATGATGTTGACAAACGAGATTACATCATATGGTGCGGCCATGAACGTGTTGATGGCATATTATCATATGGAAGATGACTGGCAGGATGAAAGGAAAGTTTCAAGCCTGACTGTAAAAACGATGCTTCGAGGTAAAGTAAAAAAAATCATGGAACAATATCCGAGGCAGAGCAGGGCAATCGAATCGGCGCTGAATGAATTGTCTGTCTGCGAAAGAGAAGGAAGTACAGATTTGGATAAAACGGCAGGATGTTTCGGGAAACTGATGGAAGAGCTGTTTTTATATAAAAAAGACCGGTGGGAAGAAACTCTTCGGAAGATGGGATTTTTTATGGGAAAGTTTATTTATCTTATGGACGCTTATGAAGATCTGCCGAATGATCTGGAAAAAGGATGCTATAACCCGCTGAAGAAGATTGCCGAAGAAGAAGGATATGAAGAGCGGATCAAACAGATCTTATGCATGATGATAGCAGAGAGTACGGCAGAATTTGAGAAGCTTCCATGTCTTTCGGATATAGACATTTTGCGGAATATATTGTATGATGGAGTGTGGAATTGTTATAATAAGATACAGAGAAAGAAAAGTGAGGAACAGAAAAAATGATAAATAACCCGTATGAAGTGCTCGGCGTTTCTCCAAGCGCGTCAGATGATGAGATAAAAAAAGCATATCGTGATCTTACAAGAAAGTATCATCCGGATGCGAATGTTGATAATCCTCTTGCAGACCTTGCAGAAGAAAAGTTTAAAGAAGTACAGGAAGCTTATGATATGATCATGAAAGAGAGAGCTTCGGGCGGCGGATATTCTTATGGTTACGGGTCGTCCTCGGGCAGTTCTTCATATGGTGCGGGCGGTAATTATCAGAACGCACAGCAGGATCCGAGGCTTCAGGCGGCTGTAAATTATATTAACAGCAGAAGATTTCGCGAAGCGCTCAACACGCTTGATCAGATTAACGAACGATCTGCAATCTGGTATTATTTAAGCAGCTGTGCGAATGCGGGACTTGGCAATAATGTTCTGGCAAGGGACCATGCGGCTCAGGCTGTGAATATGGAGCCGAACAATATGCAGTACAGACAGCTTTTGAATCAGTTGAATTATGCGAGCAGCCGTTATCAGAACAGCTCTTATGGCAATGGATACAGCAGCGGTACTACACCGTGCGGTACAGGCAATATGTGTTGTGATCTGTTTGTTGCGGATTCGTTGTGCGAATGTATGGGAGGCGACTTGTGTTCATGCATGTAAAGGCAAAAACAATGGCGTTTAGCGGACTTCTTCTTGCGCTGACTGTGATCTTTATGGTGTTGGGCAGTGTGATCGAGACGAGCACATTGTTTCTGCTGGCGGCGGCATCTTTTTTTGTCGGGATTATTATCCGGGAGTTCGGACTTAGGATAGGAGCGGCGTTTTATGCGGCAGGAGTGATACTTGGATTTATTACAGCGCCGAATAAGTTTTATGTGTTTACATTTGCGGCGATGGGATTATACATATGGGGGAGAGAAGCTGCATGGAGATGGATCGTGCGGCATGTGCGGGAAGAAAAGAGCAGGACGGCGTTTCTTCTTTTTAAATACGGAATCTTTAATCTTGTATATATCCCGATCGTTGTTATTTTCAGAGAAATGTTATTTGCAAAAGCAGTATCGACCCCGATTTTTGTCGGTGTTATGATAGCCGGACAGATAGGAATACTTATCTATGATAAGGCATATGATTATGTTCAGGTTCACCTTTGGGGAAAGATGCGCGCAAGAGTGATGTCATAAAGAACGATATAAAAAAGGATGAGCCACATTTCTGCGGCTCATGGGGGAAAAAGTTTATGAAAAAGTGTTCTCATCTGAGAACACTTTTAGTATACACGGAAAATGTGTAAAAAATGTGAGGAACTTTTGAACCAAATATGAAAAAATTTAAACCAAATATGAAAAAAACGGATAAAGAGGAATCTTTGACGGAGAAATCAAGGTATCAGAAAGAAAAAAATGATATAATTACAATATTTATACACACGAAAAAATAATAAAGAAAATAAAAAGAAGATAAAGTAAATTAAAAAGTGACTATCCGTAAGAAAATTTGTTTTTTGGAGGATTTGTGCTTGTGAAAATGTGAAAATAGAGGTTAAAAAGAAAACAAAGTCCTTGAAAATAGAGAACTATAGATTTATAATGAATAGAGTAAATGGAATACGATCTTCGGGGTAGGGTGCAAGTCCCAACCGGCGGTATAGTCCGCGACCCGCAGTGATGCGGTGGAATCGGTGACTTTCTTAAACAGAAAGAATTCCGATACCGACAGTATAGTCTGGATGAGAGAAGAGAGTGCTGCTTATCGCTTGGGAAAGGGCGGTAAGTTACAAAGGTGCAGTTTATCCCGAACATGATACATGTTCGGGATTTTTTTATAAAATTGCAGAAACGAAAAAAAGGAGAAGAAAAAAATGGAAGAGGAAACAGGAACGGTAAAAATGGTGACGAGTAAGAAGAAAACAGTGAAAATGGTAAAAATGGGAGTGATGGTAGCCATATCGGTAGCGATGGTATATCTTGTTCATTTTCCGATTTTTCCGGCAGTGCCGTTTTTAGAGTATGATCCGGCGGATATTTCTATTCTGATCGGAACATTTGCCTTCGGACCGGAGGCTGGGCTTGTTTTGACAGTTGTGACGGCGGTTGTTCAGGGACTGACAGTGAGTGCGGGGAGCGGACTGTATGGGATATTGATGCATATGATCGCCACGGGTGTTCTTGTCCTCGTATCTGGAATGATCTACAACAGAAAAAAGACAAAGGCAACGGCTGTTTTTGGATTGACGGCGGGAATGGCTGCAATGGCAGTTGTTATGGTCGGGGCAAATTTATTGATTACTCCGATGTTTATGGGAGTATCAAAAGATGTCGTATGGAAATTAATGCCGTTTATTATCGGCTTCAATGTGATAAAAGCAGGAATAAACGGGGCGGTTACATTTCTTTTGTATAAGCGGATCGCAATGTTTTTGCGTAAATGATCAAGTAGATGAAAGTCTTATCTGCATCTTTGTTTTGAAAAGATGCGGATAGGACTGTTTTTTTGCAGTAGAAAAAGATGCGGCAAAAAATGAGAAAGAAAAAAGTTGACAACTTCTTTTCTTTGTAGTACAATCCCTGTCGTAACATTTTTGTAATATCTGTAATAAACATGAAAACAACACATATATTTTAAAAGGGGATTATTAAAAATATATTGTGAAGATATTGCAAATGTTTACGAGGAGGAGTATATGAATTATAATAAAAAAAGAATGATTGTGGCGCTGCATCTTACAGTGTCAAGTGTTATGCTGCTTTCGGGATTTACAAGTCCCGGGACAAAGATGAATACTGCCGGAGATCTCCGTTATGCGGGGGGTGAAATAGCCGTTCAGATCGGGGACTCAGTTGCGGACGGTACGATCAGTATGATCAAAGGGACGAAACAGGTTTCGCAAAGTGTTCAAACGGCAGGAGACGTATGGAAAACAGAGGCTGTCCGTATTGAAGAAATGATTCGGGCAGAGGAAGAAAGAGCCGCAGAAGAAGCAAGAATTGCCGAAGAACAGGCAGCGCAGGCAGCGGCTTTGGAAGCGGCACAGTTGGAAGCGGCGAATGTTATGGCAGGGGAGCAGGAACTTCTTGCCGCTCTTATCTATTGCGAAGCGGGAAATCAGCCATATGAAGGTCAGGTTGCAGTCGGAGCAGTTGTAATGAATCGTGTGAGAAGCGGTTCTTATCCGAATACGATCAGTGAAGTGATCTATCAGTCCGGGCAGTTCGGACCGGCGATGACAGGGTGGCTTGATTCGGTTCTTTCGTCGGGAGGCTATACAGAGACAGCGATGCAGGCAGCGGCAGACGCTCTTGCGGGAAGTAATCCGATTGGCGATTGCCTTTCCTTCGGAAACGGAAACTGGGGAATCCAGATCGGGGATCATTTTTTTCATTAAATCATAGATACGAAAGAAGGAAATAGTGTGGATATTAAGATCAGACAGTATGCGGAAGAGGATGTAAAAGAAACGATTGCCATCTGGAACGAAGTTGTAAAAGAAGGGATCGCATTTCCACAGAAAGAGACTCTTACAGAGTCGACAGGAGATCTGTTTTTTAAAGAGCAGACATATACGGGGATCGCTTATGACGAAGAGAAAAAAGAAATTGTCGGAATGTACATTTTGCATCCGAATAATATCGGAAGATGCGGTCACATATGTAATGCAAGTTATGCCGTCCGAAAAGATATGCGGGGACTTCATATCGGGGAAATGCTTGTAAAACATTGTATGAAAATGGGAAAAAAATTCGGTTTTCGCATTTTACAGTTTAATGCGGTTGTGAAAAGCAATGCAGGAGCTTTGAAACTTTATGAAAAGCTTGGTTTTGTCCGTTTAGGAACGATTCCAAAAGGATTTGAAATGAATGACGGACATTATGAAGATATTATTCCGCATTATCATGAATTATAATTAATGATATGTATTGTAAGGAGGCTGTAATTCTGACAAGAATTTAATTGTCAGAATTACAGCCTCCTGTTGTAACGGCGACGAGACAAAGTCCGGGTTTTCCTAAGACTTTGCCAGCCACGTATGATTTTGGAATGCTTTTTTGCGCGTTTTGTGATTTATACGCTGTGAAAGCCTTTTCCGATGATCTCGCTTGTGTTTGAGATAAGGATGAAAGCTTCTTTATCATTTTCACGGATAAAGTTGCGAAGATGGACGGCCTGCATCCTGTTTAAAGCAGTGAGGATGATGTATTTATCATTTCCTGAATACGCTCCCTTGGCGGGACACACGCTGGCGCTTCGTCCGAGCGTATGTACGATGTAATCACAGATCGGCTCAGGGTTATCGCATACGACGTTAAAATATTTCGACAGGTTAAAGCTTTCGATAAATGTGTCGATCATGAAAGAACGAATAGAAAGTCCGAGCAGGGAAAACAGTCCGGTTTCTATATCGAAAATAAAAAATCCGGATGCCGTTATCAATGCATCTGAAATCAATAATGCCTTGCCGATGTCGAAGCTGGAATATTTTTTCAGGATCATTGCGATGATATCTGTTCCGCCGCTGGAAGAACCGATGTTAAAAAGAATCGCCGATCCGAGTGCCGGAAGAGCTATGGCAAAACATAATTCAAGCATCGGTTCATCGGTAAAAGGAGAACGCATAGGAAAGAGCCGTTCCAGTACCGAGAGCGAAACGGACAGAAGGATGCTGCAGTAGGCGGTAGTTGCGGCGAATTTTTTCCCGAGGATGAACATTCCGATGATGAGCAGAATCATGCTTGCGATAAAGTTAAAGTCACCTGCCGAAATGAGTCCGGTTTTAGCGATAAGAACGGCAAGACCGGTAATTCCGCCAAAAGTGAAATTATTCGTAAATTTAAAAAAGTACGTTCCGAATGCAATAAGAAGCGTGCTGAATGTAAGCATAAAGAAATGTTTTAATTTATTCATTTTATTCTCTCCAAAGTATGAAATTAAAAACTCTACTCGAATTGTAATCTTCTAAAAATAAAAAGTCAACGCATTAAGTATAAAAATGAGGAGATAATGTATTAATAAAAGAATAGAAACAAAGAAAATAAATAAGGAGACAGTATATGGATAAAGAGATGTTGATTCGGGATATATTTGCAAGGGAAATATTAGATTCACGGGGAAATCCTACGATTGAGGCTGAAGTTCTCGCAGGGGAAAATATCGTCGGCAGGGCCGCAGTTCCATCCGGCGCTTCAACAGGGAAATATGAGGCTGTGGAGCTTCGGGATCAGGAAGAGCGTTACGGAGGAAAAGGAGTGGAGCGGGCAGTTGAAAATGTGAACAGTTGTCTGGCAAAAGCGGTGATAGGAATGAACGTGTTCGATCAAAAGGAGATCGACCGTGCTCTTTGTAAAGCGGACGGAACAGAAAATAAAAGCAACCTCGGTGCAAACGCGATTTTAGGAGTGTCCATGGCGGTGGCAAGAGCGGCGGCGAAAGGACTGAATATTCCTTTATACAGATATTTGGGAGGGGTTCAGGCGAAGAAGATGCCGGTTCCGATGATGAATATTTTAAATGGCGGAGTACATGCCGATAACCCGTTAGACATACAGGAGTTTATGATCGTTCCGGTAAGAGAGACTTCTTTTCGGGAGAGACTTCGTATTTGTGCGGAAATCTATCATATGCTAAGAGCGGTTCTGAAAGGAAAAGGCCTTCAGACAGGAGTTGGGGATGAAGGCGGATTTGCGCCTGAACTTGCAGATACGAAAGAAGCGCTTCGAACGATAAGGGATGCGGCAGAGAGGGCAGGATACCGTATGGGGCGGGATATTATGATCGCGCTTGATGTGGCGGCGTCTGAGCTGTATATTGAAGAAAAAGGCGGATATATTTTCGCGGGAGAAGGGAAAAAAGGAGAACCTGTCGTGCGGACGACAGAAGAGATGATCTCTTATTATGAGGAACTTGTTGAAGAATTTCCGATTTTTTCGATCGAAGATCCGCTTGATGAAGAAGATTGGGACGGGTGGAAAAAGCTTACGAAAAAGATCGGAAACAGAGTCCAGCTTGTAGGAGATGATCTTTTTGTCACAAATGCGCAGAGATTGAGAAAAGGGATCGAACTTGGAGCTGCCAATGCGATACTCATAAAAGTCAATCAGATCGGTACTTTAAGTGAAACGTTCGAGACGATAAAAACAGCTCAGGAAGCAGGTTATAATGTAATTGTATCGCATCGTTCCGGAGAAACAGAAGATACGATCATCGCTGATATCGCCGTGGCGTTTAATACCGGACAGATCAAAACAGGAGCGCCATGCCGGTCTGAGAGAGTGGCAAAATACAACAGACTCTTACGGATCGAAGAACAGATCGGTGAGAAAGAAAAGATGTAGGAACGATATGCAGCGAGCGGCGGAAGAAGCGTAAGAGGCGTGTAGTGAAGGCTGTGCAGGTGCAGGTGAAGATACGGGAATGGTTGCATATCTTTTCTTCACCTGTTATACTTTTACGCGGAAGCCATCTGGCAAAACGTCGTTTTGATCTGATATTTTATTGGGAGGATGACGCAGGCTATGGTGATAAACAAAGTTGGAAATGAGTTTGAAAAGAATAAGATAAGATAAAAAAGGAGAAACGGATGAGTATGGAAATCAATGAAATGCAAGAAATGAATGAAAGAGCAAAGAAAGCTTTGGAATATCATAAGAAAGGATATAATTGCTCACAAGCGGTGGCGTGTTCTTTTTGTGAGGAGTTTGGAGTGGATGAAGAAACGATGTTTCGTATTGCCGAAGGTTTTGGTTTCGGTATGGGCATGATGGACATATGCGGTGCGGTTACTGGTATGTTTATGGTGATGGGATTGGATAATAGCGTTGGAAATCCTGACAACGGAAAACTTACAAAAGCAGATACATATAAGAAAGTAAAAGAATACGCCAATCGGTTTAAAGAGAAAAACGGAACATATTACTGCCGTGAACTCAAAAGCGTTGTGGGCGGAAAGCAAAGAGTAAGCTGCGACCAATGCATTTTAGATGCGGTTGCGCTGACGGAAAGCTACCTGGCAAACAGAGGATAAATTTTCAGATCCGGTGAACCGTTCCTTTCGGAAAAGTGATCTGTAATATGGTATATTCTTTTTCTTCGGATGCAATATCTAATTTTAGTCCCAGACGAGAGGAAAGTTTTCGGGCGAGATATAACCCTACGCCTGTTGAGTTCGATTTGCTCCGGTCAGATCCGGTAAACCCTTTTTCAAATACTCTTGACAGGTCGGAAGAGGAGATGCCGCAGCCGTTGTCCTTGATCGAAAGGATAATATTTGTGTCGTTATCCTGACCGGTTATCGTAAGTTTATTTTCTTGTTTGTCAAAGTATTTGATCGCATTTTGTATGATCTGTGACAGTATGAAAGTCAGCCATTTTTCATCTGTGTAGACGATCTGGTCAATCGCATGAGTTTCTATTATGACTTTGTGATCGATCAGATCATGGCGGAACTTTAAAATGACGTTGTGTATGACTTCCTCTAAGTTCAGTTTTTTTACAAAATAATCTTTTTCTGTACTTTCGCTTCGCGCATAATAAAGCATCTGTTCTGTAAGGCGATAGAGTTTGTCGGTTTCTTTTTTTAGCGCATAGTTTTTTGTGTTGTCAAAAGTCAAAGATAACGCGCCGATCGGAATTTTGATCTCATGCGCGAAGCTTTCTACATATTCTTCGTATTCTTGTTTTTCTTTTTCGATTTGTGAGATTCTGTCATTCATAGCTTTGCAGGCTTTTTTTAACGCATAATAGTAGGCTTTGTTCTGAAGGTCGCCCGGCTTTGGCAAAATATCTGAGATATAATAGCTCTCTTGAAGCTCATCTGCAAGATTAATAATGCGTTGTGAATCTTTTCGTTTCTTTTGAAATGAAAACCATAGAAAAGCGATTTGCGCCGAAAGAAAAAGGAATGCCGATAAAATAATAAATGATGAATCTACATCATAGAAAATTAAGAGAAATACAATGCCTGAAAGAAAGAAAATTTGAAATAATAATTCGGATATTTTCCCTTCTAAAAATGTCAAAAAGTTCACAACTTCCACCCCTTTCCTCTTATATTTTCTAATAGATGAATAATTCCGATTTCTTTTATTTTCTTTTTTAACCGGGTCATATTAACAAGCAGTACGTTTTCATCTAAATAATATTTATCGTTCCATAGTTTTTCTAATAGCTCTTCTTTGCTGATGATCTTATCTTCGTTCATGAAAAAATAATATAAAATGCGAAATTCGTTCCTTGTCAGCTCGATACTTTTTCCTTCGTATTTTAATACGGACAAATGAAGATCGAGAGTGCAGTCTTTTTTTGTAAGTTCCCGGAAATTATTCGGATTTGATAACTGAAGTGCCCGTTTGATTTTCTCCAGGAGAATAAGTGTGTCGTATGGTTTCGTGATAAAATCGATCCCTCCTGCCTGAATACTTAGCAGTTCGTCGGCGCTTGTGTCCCTGCTTGTCACAAAAACAATCGGTACAGACATGATCTTTTTCATCTTCCTGCATATTTCATATCCGTTTTCGTATGGAAGATTAATATCCAGTAAGATCAGATCGAAAGAATATTTTTTTGATTCTTCTGATAAATTCTCGAAATCTGTTAATAAAACAGTTTCATATCCGTGCGAGTTCAGTAATTTGGAAAGTTCGAGACGGGTGATTTTGTCATCTTCTATAATTGCAATTTTCATTTTCCGTACCTCTTAATTTTCTTTTTGTAATTGCGGTGATCTTTTTGCTTCGTATTCCTGATTTATTATTATAATAAAATTACGGCAGGAGAGCCAGAAAAATCTAACTCTCCCCATTGATATTTCGTTTAAAGCCGATGTAAGCCGTGATCCAGTAAATACCGTATATGAAAAAGAAAATCGCTAATCCGCTTATAAAATAGAGCAGGTAAGTATATCTGCTTTCCAGCATGATATGATAAACGTTATTCATAGAAGCTAACATACAAAATCCGGCAATCACAGGACAAATGACAGGTACAAAGAAAAAGATAAGTAATTGTCTGCGGATTGTCCGAAAAATAGAAGAATCGTTTACGCCGAGCCTTTGCAGTGTCGTGTAGCGGTATTTATATTTTGCAGAGTCGCTCAACGATTGTATCGCAAGAATTGTACCTACTGCAGAGATCAGGATGAAAGCAATATACAGGCAGAGGCTTGCGATCATTGCAGTCATTGTATTTTGTTCTTCGACAGCAGTACCTCTTACATTGACTCTGTAATATTCGCGGATTGTCTCGTTGTCATCATTTTTTGTGACGAGCAGATGGTTTAAATCCGTTTTTATTTTTTCTTCCAATTTAGATGTTGTATCTTCTTTCGTGTCTGCGATCAGATGCTTTTCGCTTATTTCTAATCCGCTGACATATTTGTCGGGAACAATTACCGTAAATCTGCCTGTATTATTCATAGTATACCAAAAGGAATTTGTATCGATTCCTTTTAAATGCAGCTTTTGATCTGCGAACCGGATATTTTGGATCTCGTTGTTACCTTCCACTTTATATAACAACTGGCGGTCGGTGACAAGGAAATATTCGTCGTTTTTTAGCTCGACCGGAGTTAAGCTGCGCATTTTTAATAATTTATTATAGTCGCTTAATTTCATTACCGGATCAAAATCATAAAATTGAACATCGTAGTAATTTTGTATTTGATGGGCAGGATCTTTGTAAATATTAAATTCGATTGATTCGTTTATCGTATAATCTTCATCTATCACACGAAGATATTCGTTAAAATCGTCAAAAGGCTGTTCATAATCGAAAATATCAACGTCGTAAGGAGCTGTTAATTCAATGCTTGTATGATAGACTCCTTTGCATATGCTTGAATAATTTAAACATAAGAAAGAAAGCAGGATCAGCATAGAAAGAGTTCCGAACGTAAAACTCATTGTCCGAGCCTTTGACGCAAACGTTCTGGCTGTAAAAAGATAATCTTTTTTGTATTTTATTTTTTTGCTTTTCAATAAAGAGGACAATAACATGTCTGCGCATGTGGCGCAAATGCCGTACATACTTACGATCAGCATCGACATACTGATAATTAAATAAGTGAGCGTTTCCTGAGCTCCGTTTTTTTCCAGTGTCCACCGGGAAGCCCAAAGGGCAAGAGCGGCAACTCCGAGTATGATACTCAATAGAAATAAAATGTTTCGTTTTCTGTTTCCGTGAAACATTTTCGTTTCATTTTGCCTTTCAAAGTAAAGAAAATCGTGTACAGTCATTTTCCTTATTCGTCTTAACAGATTCAGAAGAACTAAAAGGTAGATCAGCAGAAAGTAAACAGCCAGCATTCCGATAGACACAAAGTTTACAAAGATGAAGATTGTTTTCGGTATTTTGAGCAGTTTTACGATGATTACAGATATAAACTGACTGAATACAAAGCCGATAGGGATTGCCAGAATAAATGCAAAGATTCCTACTAATATATTTTCCGTTACAAGCAGACGGGCGATCGATGTTTTTTTGATACCGAGCAGCATATATGTTCCGAATTCTTTGCTTCTTTTTTCAAACATAAATTTCGTTGTGTAGTTGATTAAAAAGCATACTACAAATACGATGACGATATTTACGAAGATCAATACATTTTTAAATGTGCTCATTCCGGATGACAGCGCTGCAACCTCATCAGAACTTGCCACAAGATTAAACGCAAGTATTAAAGAAAAAGAAAGTGTTATTGTAATCAGATAGATCAAATAATCTTTGATACTTCTTTTTGCGTTTCGATAAGCCAGTTTACCTAACATTTCCCAATTCACCTCCGAGCAAGGTCAATATATCTAATATTTCATTGAAAAATTCTTTTCTGCTTTTTTCTCCTTTGAATATTTCGTTGAATAATTTTCCGTCTTTTAAAAACAGGATACGTTCGCAAAAAGAGGCGCTGAACGGATCATGAGTTACCATTAAAATTGTCGTATGCATTTTCCGGTTAATATCAGACATTGTTTCCAGTAATAATCTCGATGAACGGGAATCTAAAGCGCCGGTAGGTTCATCGGCTAAGATTAGATTCGGTTCGTTGATCAATGCTCTTGCGCAGGCACAGCGCTGCTTCTGACCGCCGGAAACTTCGTAAGGAAATTTCGATAAAATATCGCGGATACCTAATTTGTCGGCAATCGCATGGACACGCCGCTCGATCGAAGACGGGTTCGCTTTATTGATGATGAGTGAGAGAGAAATATTTTCTTCTATAGTTAATGTGTCTAAAAGGTTAAAGTCCTGAAAGATAAATCCGAGATTCTTTCGTCGGAATGAGGCAAAGTCTTTTTCTTTGATTTTTGTAATATCCTGATGATTGACAGTAATGTGTCCTGCGGTTACGGTGTCGATCGTGGCAATACAGTTTAGAAGCGTTGTTTTGCCCGATCCGCTTGCACCCATGATCGCAGTAAATTCTCCTTTGTTTACTTCCATGGAAATGCCGTCTACCGCTTTCGTAATATTTCCGGCAGCTCCGCCGTAATATTTTTTAACTTGTTCCAGTTTTAATATATGTTCCATAAGAATACTCCTTTCGGCTTCTGTCTGTTTAGATTATAACAATCAACGGCGCGTTATACACTTACAGTTTTGAAAGTAAAAGATCAAAAATACTCACAAAATATTCAAAAAAATGGCATTGAAAACTTATCTTGACGATTGTATAATAGCAAAGTGATAGTTTGAAAAACGTGAGTTGTCACGGGAAGGGCTATGCGAAAAATATTCAAAAAGGAGAGTGCAGACAATGAGTATTCGAGTTGGTATTTTGGGATATGGTAACTTAGGCAGAGGTGTAGAATGTGCAGTAAAACAAAATGATGATATGGAACTTGCGGCAGTATTTACAAGAAGAGATCCTTCAGGTGTGACAATTTTGACAGAAGGAGTTCCGGTATGCAGTGTGGATGACGCCGCAGACTGGAAAGATAAGATCGATGTATTGATTCTTTGCGGAGGAAGCGCGACAGATCTTCCGAAACAGACGCCGGAGTTTGCAAAGCTGTTTAATGTAATTGACAGTTTTGACACACATGCCCGCATTCCGGAGCATTTTGCGAATGTGGATGCTGCGGCGAAGGAGAGTGGAAAAGTCGGAATTATTTCCGTAGGCTGGGATCCGGGTATGTTCTCTTTGAACAGATTGTATGCAAACGCGATCCTTCCTGACGGAAAAGATTATACATTCTGGGGAAAAGGAGTAAGCCAGGGTCATTCAGATGCGATCAGAAGAGTAGAAGGCGTAAAAGACGGAAAACAGTATACGATTCCGTCAGAAGCAGCTCTTGAGGCAGTGCGAAACGGAGAAAACCCGGAACTTACGACACGTCAGAAACATACAAGAGAGTGTTTTGTTGTCCTTGAAGAGGGCGCGGACGCGGCAAAAGTAGAAGCGGAGATCAAATCGATGCCGAACTATTTTGCCGATTATGATACGACGGTTCATTTTATAAGTGAAGAAGAGTTAAAACGCGATCACAGCGGAATCCCGCACGGCGGTTTCGTACTCAGAAGCGGAAAGACAGGCTGGGACGGAGAAAACAGCCATTTGATCGAGTACAGCTTAAAATTAGACTCTAATCCTGAGTTTACATCGTCCGTGATCGTTGCATATGCCCGCGCAGCTTACAGACTTGCTGCGGAAGGTCAGAGCGGATGCAAGACAGTGTTCGATATCGCGCCGGCATATTTAAGCGCAAAAAGCGGAGAAGAATTAAGAAAAGAGATGCTGTAAAAAGCAATCGTCTGAAGTGCCAAAAGGCGTATTTCGCGATTGTAAACAGTCGCTAAGGTCCGGGGTTGCCCGGACCTTAGTTTATTACCGTCACAAAAAAGAGACATCGATGATCTTACTGTTTCTGATCGAATGAAAACAGTGCGATCGATGAATGTCTCTTTTAAAATGCTATTTTTTATCTTTTTTATCTTTCCAATATTTTTTAAGTTCCAAACAAACGTCGACAAATATAATAATTAAATCCCCGATAAAGAAAAATAGAAAAAATTTATCTATTTTATAAATAACTTTTTTGGAGTTATATGAATTCGGATACGATTATAATAATTGTTCAAATGTATCGTAAAAAGTAGGATACGATACGTCCACACATTTACTGTCAAGGATTTTCGTTGTTCCGTCAGCGACAAGAGCCGCGATGCTGAACGCCATTGCAATCCTGTGATCGAGAAGGGTGTGGATCGAAGCGCCGTGAAGTGTTCCGCCTGTGATGATCATTCCGTCTTCTGTGGGGGTGACGTTACATCCCATCGCTTTTAAATTATCTGTCACAGTTTCGATGCGGTCAGTTTCTTTTACTTTCAGTTCGGCGGCGTCTTTGATGACAGTTGTTCCGTCTGCGACGGCAGCCATGACTGCGATGATCGGAATTTCGTCGATCAATGTCGGGATAATATCGCCTTCGATCGTGATTCCGTGCAGACTGCTCGTGCGGACGAGGATGTCGGCAATTTTTTCGCCGGCCTCACATCGTTCGTTGAGAAGTGTGATATCGCCGCCCATATCTTCGCATACTTTCAAAATACCGGATCTGGTCGGGTTGATCCCAACATGTTCGATCAATATTTCCGAATCGGGAACGATCAGTCCTGCTGCGATAAAATATGCCGCAGAAGAAATATCTCCCGGAACAACGATTTTTTGACCGTATAGTTTTGGGTACGGTTTAATATATGCGGTTGCTTCTGTTCCTGACAGCGAGTGAAGAGTCTGTATGTCAGCGCCGAATTCTTTCAGCATCAGTTCAGTGTGGTTCCTGGAAAGCGACGGTTCTGTAACCGAAGTTTCTCCTTCTGCGTACAATCCGGCAAGCAGGATACATGATTTCACCTGTGCGGAAGAGACGGGGGAATCGTAGTGGATTCCGTGCAGATTTCCCGGAGCGATGTACAGCGGAGCGCATCCGTTTCTGAGAATACTTGAAATATTTGCGCCCATCATTGTAAGCGGTTCGATGATCCGTTTCATAGGGCGGGAGTTTAAAGACTCGTCTCCCGAAAGTTTTGATTCAAACTTCTGTCCCGCGAGAATGCCGGACAAAAGGCGGGTTGTAGTGCCGCTGTTTCCGACGTCGAGGATATTTAAGGGAGCAGATAGTCCGTGTAATCCTTTCCCGTGGACCGTGATCGTATGATCTGTTTCTTCTATATTAATACCCATAGACTGAAAGCAGCGGATCGTGGCAAGACAGTCCGCGCCTTTCAGAAAATTGTGGATTTCCGTCGTTCCGTTTGCAATCGATCCGAACATGATGCATCGGTGGGAAATTGATTTATCTCCGGGAACGGAAACTGTTCCCTTTAATCCTTGAATACCGGCTAATTCCATTGCTTTTTCCTCCTGTTTAAATTATTTTTCTTTCTTAGACTTCGTATACGATATATCGGTATTTTTTCAGCAGCGCAGAAGCTTTGGAAGAGGAGGATTCATCATAAAATTCGATTCGGAGTACGCCTTCTTCAAATTCGCGGTTGTGGATAATGCCGATGTTTTTAATACTGATGTTATTGCTTGCCAATATAGTTGCGATCGTTGCGATTCCTCCGGTTTCATCAATAATATCACAGTATACGGCAAACTGTTTTTTGATCGGTCCTGCCGAGGTGTTAGGCATAGAATTACGATAATCGCGGGAAGATTCAAATAAAGTATAAAGCGCATTTTCATCTTCCGTATCTATAGAAAGTTTAGCTTGTATGAGCGCTTCGATATACTGTCCTAAAATATGCGAGATATTTTTTCCGTTTTTCAGACAGATTTGCTGCCACATAACCGGGGACGAGGATGCGATCCTCGTAATGTCTTTGAAACCGCCGGCGGCAAGCGCTTTCATCAGTTCTTCTTTCGTATCGGTATCCCGGACGAAGTTTACAAGTGTAGAAGCGATGATGTGAGGCAGATGACTGATCGTTCCGGTTATGCAGTCGTGCTGCCTGTAGTCGAGGACAATAGGCAGCGCTTTTAAAGAAGAAACAAAGTCCCGGTAAGCATTGATTTTTTCTTCGGATACTTTGGCTGAAGGGGTGAGAATATAGTAAGCGTTCTCGATCAAATGCGCTTTTGAATTGGCGAATCCGTTTTTCTCCGAACCTGCCATCGGATGACCGCCTATAAAATTTTCTTCCATACCAAGCGAGATTATTTCTTCGTGGATTGAAGTTTTAACGCTTCCTACATCTGTTAAAATACAGTCTGGATCGATCAGAGATTTTAGCTGGGTAAGGCAGGCGGTGTTGTATGAAACGGGGGCGCATAAGAAAATATAGCTGCAGCCTTTAAAATTGTCATCGATCGCAGAACAGGAAGTGTCGATGATGTTTTCCTGGACTGCGAGAGCGAGAGTTTCTTTATTTTTATCGAATGCAATCAGCTCATAATCGGGGTAGTACGTGCGGATTGCCTTTGCGACAGAACCGCCGATAAGTCCGAGCCCGATAAAGCCGATTTTTGCAGGAGTGATGTCTGAAAACATAAAAGTAAAATCCTTTCCTTATTATAATATAGAGGTATTTTAACACGCTGACTTGTAAAAGTAAACAAAGTAATGGTAATAGTTAAGCCGGTTCGGCTCGTAAAACCGCATTGTATGCTTATCGTGTATGATGACACTGTTTTCCTCGGAAACAGGAAGAGAACTGTAAGGTTGAACCGCACAAGAAATATGTGAAAAATATATAAAATAGTTGTAATTTATAAAAAATTTTAGTACAATATACCTATGATGTGCATGACAAGAGGAAAGAAATACATGCAAAATAACTACATATCAAGGAGGCGGCAGCATGAAAGTTTACAGAACAGACGAAATTAGAAATGTGGTATTGCTCGGACACGGCGGAAGCGGAAAGACGAGTCTTGTTGAAGCGATGCTGTATGTATCAGGCGCTACGAACCGAATGGGGAAAGTGACAGAATCTAACACGGTCAGTGATTTTGATAAAGAAGAACAGAAACGTGGTTTTTCGATCAGCACAAGTCTTGTTCCGATCGAATGGGAAAAGGCGAAGATCAACATTCTTGATACACCGGGATATTTTGATTTTGTGGGAGAAGTGGAAGAAGCGGTAAGCGCGGCGGACGCAGCGGTCATCGTTGTTTCCGGCAAAGCGGGAGTTCAGGTAGGCACGGAGAAAGCCTGGGAGCTGTGTGATAAGTATAACCTTCCGCGAATGATCTATGTGACAGAGATGGACGTTGACGATGCAAGTTTCCGTCAGGTAGTAGAAGATCTGACTACCCGTTACGGCAAAAAGATCGCGCCGCATTTCCAGCCGATCCGCGAGAACGAAAAACTTGTCGGATATATCAATGTTATTAAAAATGCAGGAAGAAGATATACGGAGATCGGGCAAAGAGAAGAGTGCGAGATTCCTGATTACTGTAAACCGAATCTTGAGATTTTGAGAGACTCTCTTATGGAAGCTGTCGCAGAGACAAGTGAAGAGTTTATGGAGCGTTATTTCAACGGCGAAGAATTTTCAGTAGAAGAGATACGCTCTGCAATGCGTACGGAAGTGATGGACGGAGATATCGTTCCTGTCGCTATGGGATCAAACGTGCAGGCGCAAGGCGTTGCGAATCTGCTTTCTGACATTGTAAGATTCTTCCCGAGTCCGGATAAAAGAAAATGCGCAGGCATTAATCGCAGAACAAACGAGATTTTTGAAGGCAATTATGAATTCTCAAAAGCAAAGACAGCATATGTATTTAAGACGATGGTCGATCCGTTCATCGGAAAATATTCATTCGTAAAAGTATGCTCCGGAGTGCTGAAAGGCGATGATATTTTATATAATGCAGACACAGACGCAGAAGAGAAACCCGGAAAGATTTACACAATGTGCGGAAATAAACCGGCGGAAGTTTCCGAACTGTTTGCAGGAGATATCGGGGCTATCGCGAAACTCGGCAGCACACGCACGGGCGATACGCTTTCTACAAAGGCAAATCCTGTATCCTATGCGAAAACAGATTATTCTGTTCCTTATACATATATGAAGTATACGGTGAAAACAAAGGGCGATGAAGATAAGGTTTCACAGGCGCTTGCAAAAATGACGGCAGAGGATGTTACTCTGAAGTCGGTAAATGACAGTGAGAACCGTCAGACGCTTCTCTATGGAATGGGAGATCAGCATCTTGAGATCGCGGCAAGCAAACTTGCGGCGAGATATAAAGTGGAGATCACGCTCGAGACACCGAAAGTTGCATTCCGCGAAACAATCCGTAAAAATTCGGATGTAGATATGAAATATAAGAAACAGACCGGCGGCCACGGACAGTACGGACACGTTAAGATGAAATTTGAACCGTCTCACGATCTTGATACACCGTATGTATTTGAAGAGTGCGTAGTCGGCGGAGCAGTTCCGAAAAACTATTTCCCGGCTGTAGAAAAAGGATTGCAGGAATCGGTTCTTAAAGGGCCTCTTGCCGGATATCCGGTGGTCGGTGTAAAAGCGACTTTGTATGACGGATCTTATCATCCGGTAGATTCTTCGGAAATGGCGTTCAAGACAGCTACAACCCAGGCGTTTAAGAAAGGATTTCTTGAGGCATCTCCGGTACTTCTTGAGCCGATCGCTTCTTTGAAAGTGACTGTTCCGGACGATTATACGGGAGATGTGATGGGAGATCTGAATAAGAGACGCGGACGAGTGCTTGGCATGACTCCGATCGCAGGTGGAAAGCAAGTGATCGAAGCGGACATTCCGATGACAGGATTGTTCGGATATTGTACGGTGCTTCGCTCCATGACAGGCGGAAGAGGAACATACGCATATGAATTTGCAAGATATGAGCAGGCTCCGTCTGATGTACAGGAGAAAGAGATCGCAGCAAGAGCGGAAGAGTAAAACAGAAAAAAAGAACAGAAAAGAACGGTATGCTCAGTTTGCGGACCGGCAGGTATTTTTGTTATAAAAAGGATCAAATACCGCGCATCTTTTATGGTGTGCGGTATTCTGCTTTTCTTATGACGGCGGTTCGTTAAGAATTTGCAAAGATCATTGTACTTTATGTGTAAAGGTGCTATAATTGCTCTACTGTCAAGAAATACAGACATAAAATTTAAAATTATAAAATGATATTTAAGAGAATCAGTTAGAGGGAAAGAGAATGAAGATTGTGATTATAGGTGATGGGAAAGTCGGATATAAACTGGCCCGTCAACTTTCGGCGGATGATTATGACATTGTGATGATCGACAGTAACGAAAGAAAACTTCGGTTTGCTATCGACAGACTTGATATTTTCTGCGTCCACGGAAACGGGGTGGATGCCGACGTGCAAAAAGCGGCGGATGTGCCGCATGTAGATCTGGTGATCGCATGTACATCGGCAGATGAATGTAATATGCTGAGCTGTCTTATTGCAAGAAAGCTCGGAGCTCGTCATACGATCGCCCGCGTGCGTAATCCGATTTATTTTAAACAGATCGGTCTTTTAAAAGAAGAGCTTCATCTTAGTATGGCGGTGAATCCGGAATTGATCGTGGCGAATGATATCAGTCGTCTGCTTCTGTTTCCGGTTGCGAGTAAGATTGAGACGTTTGTAAAAGGAAGAGTTGAATTGATAGAGTTTACTGTTTCGGAGGACAATCGTCTTGTAGGAATGTCTCTTGCGGCAATCTATAAAAAATTTCAGATCAAAATCCTTGTTTGCGCGGTAGAACATGAGGGAAAAGTATTTATACCGGATGGGGAATATGTACTTCAGGCAGGGGATAAACTTCATATTACCGGTGCGCATGAGGCGATGGAAGCGTTTTTCAAAATGCATGGAAAACGTCAGCTTCAGACAAAGATCAAGAAAGTTCTTATTTGCGGAGGAGGCCGGGTGGCCTATTATCTGGCGGCGAGACTTTGTAAGATCGGAATGCATGTAAAGATCATCGAAAAAGACGAAAATCGGTGTGAAGAATTATGCGATTGTCTTCCGAAAGTAACAGTGATCCACGGAGATGCGACAGATCATGATCTTTTAAGTGAAGAAGGCGTGGAGAATGTAGATGCATTTGTTGCGCTGACAGGAATCGATGAAGAAAACATTATTCTTTCGCTTTATGCGAAAAGCCAGGGCGCGGGAAAGATTATTGCAAAAGTGAATGAAGACAGAAGGGCGAGAATGGTAGCGGATTTCGGTATCGACAGTATCGTTTCGGCGAAAACGGCAACGGCAGATGCGATTTTAAGTTACGTCAGAGCGAGAAAGAACTCCCAAAAGAGCGCAAATGTAGAGACGATGTACCAGCTTGTGGACGAAAAAGTAGAAGCATTGGAGTTCATTGTGAAAAATGAAACGAATTATACAGGTATAACGTTGAAAGATTTGAAAGTGAAACCGAATAATCTGATCGCATGTATCGTAAGAAAGCGTCAGATTATCATACCGAATGGAAATGACAGCATAGAGGCAGGAGACAGCGTGATTGTTGTTACGATGGAAAAACATCTGGAAGATCTTTCGGATATTATAGCGCAGGTACAGTAAGATGAATAAAAAGATGATAGTGTATATACTGGGGAAAATGCTTGGTACGGAAGGGCTTTTGCTTCTTATACCGGCGGCGGTGTCTCTCCTTTACAAAGAAAAAACGGGAGTTTATTTTCTTGTAGTGGCGGCGGTATTATTTGCTCTTTATTTTGGACTGGGAAGGAAAAAGCCGGAGAACAAACAGATCTACGGGAAAGAAGGATTTGTGATCGTCGGACTTGCGTGGATTTTATGGTCGTTGTTCGGAGCGCTTCCGTTCTTTTTGTCGGATTGTATTCCGAATTATATTGATGCGGTTTTTGAAACGGTTTCCGGTTTTACAACGACCGGATCTACTATTTTGCAGAATATAGAGGCTCTTCCGAAAGGAATGAATTTCTGGCGGTGCTTTACACATTGGATCGGCGGAATGGGAGTGCTCGTTTTTGTGATGATGATCACTTCTCTTGATACGGATAATTCCATGTCGCTTATGCGGGCCGAAGTGCCTGGACCGGAGATGGATAAACTCGTTCCGAAAGTTCGTCATACGGCAAAACTGTTGTATCAGATGTATTTTGTTCTGACGATCGCGGAAGTGATCTTCCTTATGTTTGGCGGAATGAATTTGTATGATGCTGTCGTTCATTCGTTCAGTACGGCGGGAACAGGAGGATTCTCCAACAGAAATGCGAGCATTGCATTTTATGACAGCGCATATATTGACGGCGTGATCACAGTGTTTATGATCTTGTTCGGAATCAACTTTAATCTCTACTTCCTGCTGTTGCTTAAAGACTGGAAGAGCGTGTTGAAAAATGAAGAGCTTAGAGTGTATCTCGGGGTAGTTGCCGCGGCGATTGTAACGATTACGATCAATATATTGAGTATGTATGAAACAGTGGCGCACGCGTTTCGCTATGCCTCGTTCCAGGTAGGGGCGATCATTACGACAACGGGATTTTGTACGGCCGATTTTGAACAGTGGCCCGAGTTATCTAAAACGATACTGATGATGCTTATGGTGATCGGAGCATGCGGGGGATCAACGGGAGGCGGTATTAAAGTAAGTCGTTTTATGATCCTTTGCAAATCAATCCGTCAGGAAATTCATAAGATGCTTCATCCGAATGCGGTGACGATGGTTAGGATGAACGGAAAGAAAGTGGGCGCAGATACGATGCGCAGCATTAATATTTATTTTTCGGCATATGTATTTATCATTATTGTGTCAGTGCTGCTTGTTTCGCTTGATAATTTTGATTTTGCCACATCATTCAGCGGAGTTTTGACAACAATAAACAACGTAGGACCGGGAATTTCACAAGTAGGCCCTACCGATAACTTCCATGCGTTTTCTGCGCTGTCGAAGATTGTGTTTAGTTTTGATATGCTATTCGGAAGATTGGAAATATTCCCTTATCTTCTGATACTGTCACCTGATCTTTGGCGAAAGAGGTTTTAGAGAGAAGCTTTAAAATGGGATTCCGGAAAGGTAAGAAAAGTATATGAAAAAAATAGGTGGAAAGATAGCGGTTGTACTGGCAGTGATCGCGCTGCTTGGTGTTTACTATTACGTAGCTCTTCCTGCAGTTAATATTCATGCGACAGAGTTTTGGATCTTCCTTGTGATTCTTGTTGTTTTGGCAGCGCTGATCTATGTCAGGAAGAAAAAGTTAAACAGATACGAGATGAAGGAATCGAAAGGATTAAAAGCGATTCTTACGGTTCTTGTAGTGATCGTAGCGGTATATCTGCTGGGATCTCTTCTTTCGTCTCCGATAGTGAACGCAAAGAAATATCAAAAGCTTATGAAAGTGGAGACCGGAGAGTTTACAAAGGATATAGAGGAACTTTCCTTTGATCAGATTCCGCTTCTTGACCGTGATTCTGCGACGCTTCTGGGCAACAGAAAGATGGGAAGTATGGTTGATATGGTTTCTCAGTTTGAAGTGGATGAGCTCTATTCACAGATTAATTACCAGGATCGTCCTGTGCGTGTTTCTCCGCTGAAATACGCAAGCGCCATCAAATGGTTTACGAATCAGTCAGATGGCATACCTGCGTATATCAAGATTGATATGGCAACACAGAATACGGAGCTTGTGAAACTTGAAAAAGGGATGAAATATACGACAAGCGATCATTTTAACAGAAATATTTATCGTCATTTGAGATTTAAGTATCCGACATATATTTTTAATGATTTAAGCTTTGAAGTAGACGAAGAAGGTACGCCGTATTGGGTTTGCCCTGTGAAAAAATATAATATCGGTCTTTTCGGCGGTGTGACAGTGGATCGGGTTGTGCTTTGCAACGCAGTTACCGGAGAAACGGTAGATTATAAAGTCAAAGACGTTCCGCAGTGGGTAGATCGCGTATATTCGGCAGATCTTCTTGTTCAATTATACGATTATTACGGAACATTGAAGCATGGATATTTTAACAGCGTGCTCGGACAGAAAGACTGTCTTGCCACAACGGATGGATATAATTATCTGGCAATCAACGATGATGTATGGGTTTATACAGGAGTTACTTCGATCACAGGCGATCAGTCGAATGTCGGGTTTGTTCTGATGAATCAGCGTACGATGGAAACTAAATTTTACGAAGTTGAAGGTGCGACAGAGGCGTCTGCGATGTCTTCTGCAGAAGGACAGGTGCAAAACCTGAAATATGTTGCGACATTTCCTCTTTTGTTAAATATCTCCGGAGAACCGACGTATTTCATTGCGCTTAAAGACGATGCGGGACTTGTGAAAAAGTATGCCATGGTAAATGTTCAGAAATATCAGATCGTTGCGATCGGCGATACTGTAAGCGAGTGTGAAAGCGCTTATACAGATTTAATGTATGAAAACGGTATTAAAGAAGAAGAGGAAGACGTAAGGGAAGTACAGACGATTACGGCTCCGATCACGAAAATTGCTCAGGGAGTAGTGGAAGGAAACTCCCATTACTACATTATGGTAGAAGGATCTGATGATATATTTGATGTGTCGGTTGTTGATTTTATTGACATTATCCGCTATAACGTGGGAGATCAGGTGACGATAGAATATAAAGAAGGCGAAAAGAGCAATACGGTTCTGTCGCTTACCGGAGTGAAAACAATACAATAAAAGAATTAAAAAACGGTTCACAGTCAATAACGCTGTGAACCGTTTTGCTGTACAGGTGACTGTCGATAAAATATAGATGCAGCAGTTAGCTGACAACTGTACAATCAGATGAATCGATTCCGGGAATATCTTTTTTATCCGCACTGATGCTGAGATAAAAATCAATATTGTTTTCTGTTGAAATCTTGTTTAATTTGTGAAGGAAAGCGGCAAGACTTTCAAGAGTGATGTTAGCCTGTTTTAAAACACTGTCAATAAAGACTGCTTCGATATCATGGTTTCCGGCTGCCATACCGTAAAGGAAACCTACGAATTCTTCGAGCGTTAGAACGTCCGGATAATCAGCCATGCGGATTACACGGATATTAAAGTCAACCGTGTAAGTATCTTTATGGCTTTTTTTGATAAATACTACATTACCGTTAGATGTTTTTACTTTTTCGTTAGCAAGATCGATCATCTGCTGAGTTTTTCCGCTGCCTCTCGGGCCTGTTACTAAATATACCATGGCGAATCTCTCCTTTATGTAAGTATTGTTTGAGAATATCACCTCTCAAATGTGTTAAACTTATTATACACTAATTCTATGTGTGAAACAACTAAAAAAAAGATAAAAAAATAAAAAAAATTAAACAATATTACTATAAAAAGGAGCGTTAAAAAAGATGAAATGAGAATGAATATCAAAATAATTGCAATATGCAGAAACGTATGATATGATCCGATATATGAATTGTGAATATATGTGTCAGAGTTTTGGGCATATGCATAGGATAAAGTATCGGTGTAATTCTATATTACAGCCGGCTGTGGATATGGTGAAGAAGATTGTCCGCGGCAGTATAAAAATCGGAGGAATAGAAATGAACAGTAATATTTTATTAGGAATAATGATTCCGTTTGTCGGAACGACACTTGGTTCGGCAATGGTATTTTTTATGAAAAAGGAAATGAATGTCCGCCTGCAGAAAATGCTTCTCGGATTTGCATCGGGAGTAATGATCGCGGCGTCGGTCTGGTCGCTTCTTATTCCGGCCATTGACATGTCAGAGCAGGCGGGAGGAATTTCATGGATGCCTCCGGCAGTCGGCTTTTTATTTGGAATGGGTTTTCTTCTTGTTTTGGATACATTGATCCCACACCTCCACTTTACGGAGGAGAAGCCGGAAGGAGTTCCGTCTCAGTTAAAAAAAACGACGATGCTTGTCCTTGCGGTAACGCTTCATAACATTCCGGAAGGGATGGCGGTCGGAGTGACGTTTGCGGGAGTAATGACAGAAAATGCGGTAATCTCTCTTACCGGCGCGTTGGCTCTCTCGATTGGGATTGCAATTCAAAACTTTCCGGAAGGGGCAATTATATCCATGCCTCTGCAAAGTCATGGATTGTCAAAAGGAAAGGCATTTTTATACGGGTCAATGTCCGGAATTGTAGAACCGATTGCGGCGGTGATCACCATTTTTCTGACCGGAATCGCCGTGCCTCTCCTTCCTTATCTTCTGTCTTTTGCGGCAGGAGCCATGATCTATGTCGTTGTAGAAGAACTCATTCCCGAATCTCAGGCCGGAGAACATTCCAATATCGGAACGATCGGAGTGGCGGCAGGCTTTGTTCTGATGATGATACTTGATGTGGCGCTTGGATAAGCGAAAATTTAAGGAAGCTGGGTTAAAGGCTTGATCTGATAACCCATTTCTTTCCATTTTGTCAGTAATTCATCTAAGATGTCGGCATTTGTTTTTGATGTGCTGTGGAGCAGGACGATCGCGCCCGGGTGGATGCGTTTGAGCAGTTTATCAAACGCTTCTGCTTTTGTAGGCTGATCTGTATCGTACCAGTCGACATAGGCAAGACTCCAGAAAAAAGTTTTGTATCCGAGATCTTGAGCCATTTTTAAGTTTTCTTTGCTGTATTTTCCTTGCGGAGGACGATAGAAACGAACCATATCTTTTCCGGTGGTTTCTTTATATATTTTCTCTACATCCGTTAATTCTTTTTGAAAGGATTCAAGAGTTGACATTTGCGACATATCAGGATGATGCCATGTATGGTTTCCTACGATGTGTCCGTCCTTGCACATCCTTTTTACGAGTTCGGGATTTGACTCGATATATGTTCCGACAACGAAAAAAGCAGCGGATACGTCATGCTTTTTTAATACGTCTAAAATTTTTTCTGTGTTTCCGTTTTCGTATCCTGCATCAAATGTAAGATAAAGTATTTTTTCATCTGTATCTTGCATATAATAAGCGTCATACTGTGCAAGTTCATCTGTGGAAGCATTAGCTGTCGGCGGTGTGTTTTCTTCATGAAAACTTAATCCCCAGTTTCCTTCGGCAGCGGCAGAGGTGAGGCTTCCGGCTCCGGCTCCGATCACATAGGATGAGAGAAAAAGAGCGGGAAGTAAGAAAAAAGTTTTTTTAGATATGTTTGAAAACATAGTAGATAAACCTCTTAAGTTTTGTCATATTTATATGAAAAGGCAGGGAAAAGTATGAACAAAACAGAGGTAGACATTTTGAGAAAAGGAGAGTAAAATAAGGCAAATATTATTGTGCGAGGTGATGAGAATGAAAATTTTTGTATATAATTACAGAGAGTTTGACGAGGCGGAATATTTTGAAAAATTTTCAAAAGAGTATCATGTGGAGCTTGGTATCTGCAAAGAGGCGCCATCGCTTGAAAATGCATATCTTGTAAAAGGGTATGAATATGTAAGCATTATCACAACGAAGATCGACCGACCTCTTTTGGAAAAGTTCCGTGAGTTCGGGGTGAAGATGATATCGACAAGGACAGTCGGATACGATCACATTGATCTGGAGGCGGCGCGGCAGTTCGGAATACGCGTGAGCAACGTATCCTATTCGCCGGAATGTGTGGCGGATTATACGATGATGCTTATTTTGATGTCGATCCGAAAAATGAAACGGATCATGCAGAGGGCGGAGATCAATGATTTTTCATTGCCGGGGATTCAAGGACGTGAGCTTCCTAATTTTACAATAGGAGTTCTCGGTACGGGGAGGATCGGACAAGCGGTGATCCGGGATCTGCACGGTTTCGGGTGCAAGATTTATGCGTACGATAAATATGAGAATGAAGCGGTAAAACAGTTCGCGGAGTATGCGGATCTTTCGGTGATTTATGAAAAGAGTGATCTGATCACTTTGCATATGCCGCTTTCGGAAGATAATTTCCATATTATCGATGCGTCTGCGATGAAAAATATGAAAGACGGTGTCGTTATTATCAATACAGCGAGGGGAAGTCTGATCGATACAAAGGCATTGATCGAAGCTTTGGAATCCGGGAAAGTCGGCGCAGCCGGTCTGGATGTGATCGAAGATGAACTTGGAATGTATTATTACAACAGGAAATCAGATATATTGTCCAAAAGAGATCTGTATGTTCTGCGTGGTTTCCCGAATGTGATCGTCACGCCGCATATGGCGTTTTATACCGATCAGGCTGTGAGCGATATGGTAAAACATTCGATAGAAAGCTGTATTCTCCGTGAAGCCGGAAAGAAAGACCCGAGGGAGGTTGTTTAAGAAAAGGGGATTCAGATGATCTGCGTGAAAGAACTTGTGAAAAATTTTGATGATGTATGTGCGGTCAATAATATTACTTTGAATATTCCGGAAGGAGAGATGCTTGGCCTGCTCGGAACGAACGGAGCGGGGAAGACTACGCTCCTTCGTATGATTGCGGGAGTGCTGGAAGCCGATGGCGGCAGCATTGTCGTTGACGGTGTAAATATCACATCCGGAGACGTATCTGAAGAGATTTTTTATTTGCCGGATGATCCCTATTTTTTTCCGAACGCCTCTATGGAAGAAATGATTTTGTTTTATAAGAAATATTATCCTCGCATGGATGCTGAGGTGGCGGCTTATATGGCGGGGAAATTGAATCTGGAAACGAAGCGCCCGCTTCGTACATTTTCAAAAGGTATGAAACGTCAGGCATTTCTTATCCTTGCCCTTTGCGCCGGAACAAAATACCTTCTCTGTGATGAAGTGTTCGACGGTCTTGATCCGATCGTGACGGAAGTGATGAAAAACCTGTTTCGTCAGGAAATGAAAGAACGGAAGTTTACGGTGGTAGTGGCATCTCATAAACTTCGAGAACTTGAGGATATATGCCACAGTATCGCGATCCTTCATAAAGGAGGAGTCCTGACCTCGAAAGATATGAGGAGTCAGGCCGGAAATATATGCAAATATCAGTGTGTATTTTCGGAACAGACCGATCTTGAAGAAGTAAAAAAGGCGGTCGATCTTATTCGTTTTCATGCGGATGGATATTTTGTGACGCTTATTGTTCGTATGCAGCCGGAAACAATGGCCCGGCTGAACAGTTTTTCGCCTGTGTTTATGAAAGAAGTGCCGATGACGTTAGAAGAGATCTTTATTGCCGAAATGGAGGGAAAAGAGTATGACATCCGTAAAGTGCTTCGGTAGTTGGCTGAAAGAAGCCGGAAGAGGACACCTTACCGCGTTGTTTGGATGGACAACATTTTTTATATATACTGTCCTTCTTGTAATGCGTTTAAGTCTTGATACTTCCTATACGTTTTTCGGGATTGGAAATATAGTTCTGCTTTGGCTGAGTATGGGACTGGGCGTCCTATTTTCTTTTCTGGAGTTCTTTTATTTGCTGCAGCAGAAGAAACAGGATTTTTATTACAGTCTTCCGGTGAAAAAAGGAATGATCTTTTGGGCTAGATATACGCATGGGGTGATCCATTTCTTTCTTCCGTTTTTGCTCATGATTTCCGTATGCGGAATATGGCAGGCGATGGTCGATCCGGAATTTGCTCCTTTTGTCGGAAGTTATACCGCGAAAAGTATTCTTGCGTTTGGATTTACTTTTTTAATCTTCTATCATATAGGGATTTTGTGTGTTTCGGTATGCGGCAATTTTATATGTGCAGTTTCACTCTGTGTTTCGATCATTGCGTATTCTTCTTTATTTATTGAAAATGTCATCAAAGTGTTTGCAAAACATTATTTTGTTACTTATTACAAAATTGAATTGCTTGAAAAACTAAATAATATACTATCCCCGTTTGGACTGGCAAAACGGCTGGCGGGACTTGGAATATATGAGAAGAGGATAGCTCTGCAGTATCCGCTTCCGGCGCCTTACATAATCGCTGCTGTTGTATGGGCGGCTGTTCTGTTCGTTTTGTTTTCTGCTGCTCAGAAGAAAAGAAAACCGGAATATGTAGGAACACCGTTTATGTTTCGCAATGTGCAAAGACTGACAGAAATATTGCTTTCCGTTTTGGCAGGAGCGTGGTTTGCGGCATTTGCAGCGGAATTGACGAAAACAGACAGTTTACTTTTCGGGTTTGTGGAAGCGCTGTGTGGGGCGGCGGCAGCTTTTTTTGTACAGTACCTGATAGAACTGGCTGTGAAGAAGCAGGGGGTTAGTCTTTTGCGAAGGAAAGGGCAGTTTGCGGCAGTAAGTATTGCCGCCGCCTGTATAGGCCCTGCTATGATGTTTGGCGCACGTTTTTATGACGGATATTTTCCGAAAGAAGCGGAAGCGGTAAGCGTTGTGATCGAGGGAGTGGGAATGAGCCGCGATGAATATGAAATGCTCGACGGACAGGAAAATACGGTGACAGAGAAGTATTTATATCGCTTCCGTATGACGGGAGAAGGTAAAAAGATGACGCTTCAATGGGCAAAAGATTTGGCGGATGCTGTGAACGGCAGAGATGCGGAAGAACAAAAATCGGTGACGAAAGCGACTGTTTGTTATGAAACAGAAGGCGGGAGCAGACATTATCGGACTTATCCGGTGACAGAAGAAAGTCTGCGCAAGTTTTCCTCCGTTTATGAAACAAAAGAGTATAAGACGCTTGCTTATGAAGGTGTTTCGCTTGAGGAAGTGGGAGAGGATAAGTTTAGTTGGAAAGACGGCGTTTTCTCGCAGCCTATGAAAATAGAAGCTGAGGAAAAAGAGGAGCTTTTAAAGCGGTACAAAGAAGACGTGTTCCGATTTCAGATGGAGCAGCTTACGAAAGCCTGTCCATGCGGAATTCTTGAAATCTCGTCTCCGGCAGACGGAGAAGAAACCGAGCTTATCGTATATCCGTTTTTTGAAAAAACATGCGATTTCCTTGAAAACCGGGGGATTGATCCGGAAAAACAGATAAAAGACTATCCTGTTGAATCTGTGGAAATAAAGAAAACCTCTGCGGTTTTGCCGGATGTAAGCGGCGGAAGTTATGTGCATTTTTATGAAGAACCTGAGGAAGTAGATCAATGGAAAGAAAAGCTGATCCCGAAAGCATTTGATGTGCAGCAGATTCTCTATCCGACAGATCACACCCAAAAAGCAGAGGCGGTAGTGACAGATGAGGAGACGGCTTCTTATGTGAGAGTGAAGTGTATATTGAAATAATAAAGTGATGGATAATGGAAAGAAGAATTTTGTCTATATGACAGAGTTCTTCTTTTTTTTTATTTGGAAGATGTTATACTGTGGCGAAATGACAGGAGGGAAACGTATGAATAAAAAGGGTTGTAGCTTAAAGAAAATATTGATAGGTGTTTCTGTGGGGGTTATGATTCTGGCCTCTGTAGTTGGCGTTTATCTGTATGTGAACAGGTTTGATGCATCAAAGTATGTGCAGGCTGTGCTTGATGTGTCTTATAAAAATAAGACAACCTTGTATCAGGAAGTGGCAGATGTGTCTGAAAAGGAGGCAAAAGCAGTATTTGAAAAGAATCTGGATGCGACGATGCAGGGGTTTGATGCATCTGATATGCCGGATTCGTTAAAAGGAAAATACAGAGAACTCTTCGGTGAAATTGCAAAAAAAGTAAATTATACAGTAGGGGAGGCGCAAAAGGAAAAAGACGGAACATATATCGTTTCGGTGAAAGTAAAACCGATCACACTTTTTACTGATACATATGATCTGTTTTTGAGTCGTGCAGAGCAGTATGCGAAAGAAGTTACAGATCATGTGACGAAAGGCGCGCAGATGCCTACGGATGAAGAAATGCAGGAAAAGATTTATCAGATTTATTATGAGGTGCTAAAAGAACAGGCAGAGGTGGGAATGCTTTATGGAAGAGCGGAAGATGTTGTACTGCATATAGAAAAAGAAGGGCGCGGGAATTACGAAATCCGTCAGAAAGACATGAAAAAACTGGATGGACTTCTGATTGAAGAAGTCCATCCGATTGAGTGAGATCTGTTTAAGCGGGATTTGATCAGAGGAATTGGATTTTGTTGAGAGGCCAGTACCGTAGGAAAGCTTTTCCGACGATTTCATCATCCGTAACAAAAGTATGTTCCCAGTAGCGGGAGTCTTTTGAGTTGTTTCGGTTATCCCCCATGACGAAATAACAGTTGTCAGGTACAGTATAAGGACCGAAAGAACCTTGCATAAATTCTTTTGTCGTTACATCTTTAAGAGGGGTTTTCGAGCCGTCGATGAAGATCTGTCCGTCATGGATTTCCACTGTTTCACCGGGAAGTCCGATGATGCGTTTAATAAAAAGCTGCTCTTCGTCATCCGGGTATCGGAAGATAATGATATCGAACCGCTTCGGTTCGCCGAATGTATAAGCAAGCCGGTTTCCGAAAACACGGTCTCCGGTCATGATCGTATTCTCCATAGAACCGGAAGGAATTTCCGCATTTACAAGGACAAAACGGTTGACGCAAAGGGCGATGATAACTGCGATTGCGAGTGTCAGTATCCAGTGGAAGAGTTCGTTTTTGTCGGAAGGTTCTTGTTCCGGTTCGAGTGATTCTTGTTTTTGGTCAAAACATTGATTTGCCATAGTGTATTCCTGCTTTCCATAAATTTTATGTACTTCAATAATAACGAGTGTATGAAAAATTTGCAAGATGCAGTATTGTCATGATCTGATTTTGCGAATGATATGGGTTAAACTGCTGTGATTTTGCAGAAAAGAGTCTTCTGTGATACAATGATTTTTCATAAATAAGATTTCTTATAAACGAAGAAAAACAGCCGGCAGATAAAACAGGTATTGTAAAAAATATATCTGATCGGGAAAAAGGGGAGTATCAAAGATGGCAAAGAGAAAAAAAGGGATTATTATTACGAGTACATGTGCGCTGTTAGCAGGAGCGGCAGTCATTGCCGAACTGGTGCTTGGCGGCGGTACAGGCGGTAATGGGTTTGGCAGGCAGCAGGGATGGCAGAATCTTCAGAAAGAAATCTTTAATTCTGCATACAATGAAGAAAGTTATGATTCTGCTGTTGAAGTGCCGGAATATGAAGGAGAACCATACGTGATATTGGACGGAAACGATCCGGCGTTTACAGAGGACGAGATGACGACGACAGTTTATGAGCAGTACAGTCCTTTGGACAGCTACGGGAGATGTCAGACGGCAGAAGCGTGCGTGGGAGAAGAACTGATGCCTGATGAAAAGCGCGGTGATATCAGCAGTGTAAAGCCGACGGGATGGCAGTCTGTTCGGTATGAAAATGTGGAGGGAGGATCGCTGTATAATCGCTGCCATTTGATCGCGTATCAGTTGTCCGGAGAAAATGCAAATGAAGAAAATCTGATTACCGGAACACGGTATATGAATACAGAGGGAATGCTCCCTTTTGAAAATCTTGTGGCAGAATATGTGCATGAAACAGATAATCATGTGATGTATCGTGTAACGCCTATATTTGAAAATGAAAATCTTGTTGCTTCAGGAGTACAGATGGAAGCGGAATCTGTAGAAGATGGCGGAAAGGGAATCAAGTTTAATGTTTATGTGTACAATATACAGCCGGATATTATCATTGACTATAAAACAGGAGATAACAGAGCGGAAGATGACGATGAAAAAGAGGCGGCGGGGACATCCGGCGTCGGAAAAGTGTCTGTAGAGAGCGAGTATATTTTAAATACGAATACACATAAATTCCACAGGCCGGATTGTGCGGGTGTGAAAGATATGAAAGAGAAAAACAAGAAACCATATAAAGGAAAAAGATCTAAGCTGCTTGAAGATGGGTACAGCCCCTGTAAAAGCTGTAATCCCTGAAAGGTTACACTTTTGAAATAATGAAGAAAGCCATGCATGTATATTTTAATGCTCCGGGGATTTTAAGCACATAATGGAATTCATCCCGGTCGGCATTGTCAGTGATATTTTTTCTGTTATATAAAGAATTGATCACGAGCTCTATGGCGCACATAGAAATAGCATATATAAGAAATTTTATTATTTCTCCCATCCCATGTTCCTCCTTGATAAGCGTTGTTTGCTGTTTTTTTATCTATTGTGTGTCTTTGCTTTAAATTAAATTTGATTTGTCGAAAACGAATGATTTAATATTATTGTATCGAATCTAAGCACTGTGTCAATAAATGGTTTGATTTTTTTATTTCATTCCTTATAGGAATTTTCCGAAAAATGAAAAATGCCGGATACCTTGAAAAAATCAAGGCTTCCGGCGTTTCTGAAAGCAGGGGATGAGAGAATCGAACTCCCACCAAAGGTTTTGGAGACCCCTATCATACCATTTGACCAATCCCCTATGTATGTTTGACTTCTTATCGCAAGTCACTTGTATATAATACCTATTCATATCGGATTTGTCAAGAAAAATATAGTTATTTTTTGAAAAAATTGAAAAGTTTCGATAAAAACGGAACATAACTTAAATGGATTTCAGGAGAGATCATGAAACAGGCGTTTTGAGATAGAATGGTTAATTGTTGTAAATAAAGTTAGAATTTACTGAAAATATATTGAAGAAGCAGAAAAAGCATCGTATTATTAAAGAAAAAACACTTAATGCATGACGATTATGTATGGTGGGAAAGGAGAGTAAGATGAAAAACAAATTTATTAGGAAATGGCTGGTTATTTTAACTGTGGCGGCTATGATGATCCCGGCGGGAATTCCGGCAAATGCAGAAACAGTGGAAGAAGGCGAAAATATCGCGCCGACAGCGGGAATATCAGCAGAAACGCCGAATGTGACAACAGAGACACAGAAGGAAGAAATATCGGCAGGAACGTCAGATGTGACAGCAGAAACACAAAAGGAAGAAATATCAGCAGAAACGCCGGATGTGACAGCAGAAACACAAAAGGAAGAAATATCAGCAGAAACGCCGGATATGACGGCAGAAACACAAAAGGAAGAAATATCAGCAGAAACACCGGATATGACGGCAGAAATGCAGAATGCAGAAAAATCGGATGTGCAGGCAGAAGGACAAAATCAGGCAAAACAGGGTGTTTTGGAAGCGGTACGGCAGAATACAGAAAAAGCCGAAGAAGCTTCAGATGCAGTCGATGTACAGGCGGAGGAAAGGACGGCAGGGGAAGTTCAGATCGGAGAGCAGACATATCCGACTCTTGCCGAAGCATTTGCAGCGGCAAAAGACGGGGACGTACTGCAGCTTTTAGAAAATGCAGAAGTTTCGCAACCGATCTTGCTGACAAAGAATGTGACGTTAGATACAAATGGATTTACTGTATCGGCGGCAGCAGGATTCAAAGGCAATTTTATGTTTACGAACCGGGGAACGTTCAATATTGTCGGAAGCGGAAAGATTGACGGCGGTGTGGGAACGTACCCGCTGATCATGATCAATAATACCGGCGGCGCGGTTCTAAATATCCAAAGCAGTGAGATCTCCGGTCAGGGAGTTGTGCAAAATATAGGTGGAATCGTGAATATCACAGGCGGTACGTTGACGGCATCAGCAAGAAATACGGTTCTTTCACAGTACGGCGAAGTGCATATAGGCGCATCGGCCCATCTTATGGCAGCAGGAGAAGAAAAATCTGCGGTTCAGTTGATCGGAGCAAAGATGACTCTTTCGGGGGATGCGGTGCTGTCAGGAAACGGCGGAATCGATGTGTTTAACAGTAACAGAAATGAAGCCGGTACTGTATCGGCAAAAGTTGAGATTACAGGCGGTAGGATCGAGACAAAAGATTTTCCTGTTTCGGGAAATAATCAGGAATCGGCAGGAGCAGAAGTGACGATCACAGGCGGAAGTCTGAAAAATGTATCGGGCGGAACGGCGATTTACTGGCCGATGGAAGGAACGCTTACGATCGGCGGCAATGCAGTGATTGAAGGCGGAACCGGAATCGAAGCGAAAATGGGAACAATTACGATCAAGGATAATGCGGTCATTACAGGAACAGGCGCTTGGATGGAAGAAAAACCGCAAAGTGGCGGAACGCATCCTGAAGGCTCGGCATTCCTCGGATCAACGCAGATGTATGACGGCTGCATCAATGATTCTTCTCTTGTCGTTAATATTCTCGGCGGAACGCTTAAAAGCGTAAACGGTAATGCGGTCACGATCTATAATACAGAAGAAAAATCAGATGTAAGAGCAGATATTTCTGTGACAGGCGGATCTTTGCAGCCGGCAGCAGGAAAAGGTGCGGTTAAAGTAATTACAAGCGGAGATAATACGACATGTTTCAATCCGGATGAAAAAACTCTTGACACAATGAAGTCAAATACGACTGTAAAAGTGGCAAAGGATGCAGCGATTGCGGCAACGGATAAAGACGGAAAGACAACATATTATAATACCGTAGAGGAAGCTCTTAGATCCAATACGGAAGACGGAGATATCCACATTTATATTAACGGAGATTCTTCTGTAAAGCAGGAGGCTTTGGAAGGAGAAAACGTAATACTGACAGTTGCTCCCGGAGTCGTTTTGGAAGTGACATCCGGAATTGACGGAATGATCGTAAAAGAAACTGTTCATGAAGACGGATCTAAAACATATGAACTTGTCGATGCAGAAGAACTTTCAGCGCCGAAAAATGTAACTGTTACGGCAGACTGCAAGACGGTACACATCGGCAAAACGATCCGGCTGAAAGCTTCGGCAGAACACGATACAAAGCAGGTGAATTATCTTTATCGGTGGTACAAAGACGGAGCGTTGTTAAATGGAGCTGTTTCTGCGGAATTGGAAGTTACAGAAAGCGGAAACTACGCTGTTGAAGTATTTGCGGTTCTGGAAAAAGACGGAACAACATTAACTTCTTTAGGCGCGAAGAGCGATCCTGTTAAATGTACGGTGACGCCGCATGAATATGAAGAAAAATGGAGCTCGGACGGAAAGGTTCACTGGCACGAATGTACGATCTGTAAAAATAAAATTGATGTGGCAGAGCATACATTCGGAGAATGGAAAGTGACAGAGAAAGCGACAGAGAAAAAGAACGGAAGAAAAGAGCGGATCTGTACTGTATGTGGTCATAAAGAAACGGCAGTGATAAAAGCAGCAGGCAAAACAGAAGAGCCGCGGAAAGAATCAGACAAAACGGCTTCTGTGAAAACAGGTGACAAAACAGATCCGGCAGTTTATATTTTCTTTGTCATTTTGACAGGCGGGATGATCGCAATCTTATCGGCAGGGAACAAAAAGAACAGAAGAAAATAGAACAGAAGAAAATAGAACAGAAAAAAATAGAATAAAAGAAAATAGAACAGAAGAAAATCGAAACAATGAAAAAGCAAGAGGTCCGTTCCACTAAGTGGAGCAGACCTCTTTAATGATTAATTATAGCAGAATATATGCAGTAAAAAGATTCAAAACAGAAAATTTTACAGCAGACCGAATTCAGTCATTGCTTTTTTCAGCAGTTCTTTGTGAGGCTCTTCTAATTCTGTAAGAGGAGCTCTAAGAGAACCGACTTCTTTGCCCATCATGTTCATAGCGGCTTTTACAGGGATCGGATTGACTTCGCAGAAAAGAGCGTCGCAAAGCGGAAGCGCATCTAACTGCATTTTGCAGCTTCCTGCCGTATCGCCTGAAAGATATTTTGTTACCATGTCGTGAACGTAAGTCGGAGCTACGTTGGAAAGTACGGAGATAACACCGATTCCGCCAAGGGAAAGAAGAGGTACTACCTGATCATCGTTCCCTGAGTAAAGGTCGATGTTTCCGTCGCACAGATGCATGATCTTTGCACCGACCGAAATATCGCCGGAAGCTTCTTTGATGCCGACGATGTTATCTACATTTTTTACAAGATGAGCTACAGTTGCAGGCTGGATCGCACATCCTGTACGGCTCGGCACATTATAAAGAATCGCCGGGATATCGACGGAGTTACAAATCTGTGTATAGTGTGCGATCAAACCGTTTTGTGTCGCTTTGTTGTAGTACGGTGTGACAAGAAGAAGTCCGTCTGCACCGTCTTTGGCTGCTTCCTGAGAAAGCTGGATCGCTGTGCGTGTAGAGTTGGATCCTGTGCCTGCGATCACCGGGATACGGTGGTTTACACGTTCGATGGCAAAACGGATCACTTTGCTGTGTTCCTCTTCGGACATTGTTGCAGATTCTCCGGTCGTTCCGCAGATGATGATCGCATCTGTTTTTCCTGCGATCTGTTCTTCGAGCAGTTCCGCGAGTTTATCGTAATTGACTTCAAGATCTGATTTCATAGGAGTAACGATCGCTACGCCTGCGCCTTTGAAAATTGACATAATTAAATCCTCCTTAAATGTTTGCGTTCGTTTGCTAGTGCTTTGCGTAAATAAAAGAAACGGCAGGATGCGCCGTCTCAAAATATACTTTACGGTATACTTCGATAGCTCTCCATCTTGCGATGACAGTCATGGCGCTGTTGACGACATGCCCAAGGAATAAGGGTTCAAGTCTCCATATCCTTTCGGCATCTTCCCCTTTCTGATGAGTTCTTCTGCTCTTGAATACATCCGTCATCGTACTTATGAAAAATGCGACCTCTATCTCGTTCCTTTATTAGCTATTATATGAAAAAAATTGTTTTGCGAACCTGAAATAAGTTATACAAAACGCTTCATCTAATATAAAAAAATCATAACACCCGCGTGGAATGATGTCAACTGTTTTGCTCTTTGACAAGCAAATTATTTCATGGTAAAATATATGCATCTGCAGTGTGAATGACAAGATTTTCATTTGCACTTTTTTTATGCTGTAGGAAATTTTAATTTCCTACAGCATAAAACCCTCCGGAAGGATGTGTATGCCGCATCGAGGAAGTCTGCCGCTCTGCGGCTCTGCGGTGCGCAAAGGCCAAGTCCTTTGTGAGTAAGGGAAGGAGGGCGTTGAGGTATGTTAGCTCACTTTGTTATGTATGTATCAGGAAAGGAGAACGATTGTGCTTACGATTGGAAATTATGTAAAGGCGAAAACGCCGGAAGAAGCATATGAATTAAATCAGGCGCGCAGCAGCAGGATCATGGGCGGAATGATGTGGATGCGCCTTTCAAATGCAAGAGTGAAAACATTGATTGATATTTCAGGTTTAGGATTGGATCAAATAGAAGAAACGGAAGATGAGATACGAATCGGAGCAATGTGTACGCTGCGTCAGATCGAGCAAAGCGAAGCAGTTAAAAAATTATGCGGAGACGGAATAGAGGAGGCTGTGCGTCACATTGTCGGAGTTCAATTTCGGAATCAGGCGACGGTTGGAGGAAGCATTTACGGAAGATTCGGTTTTTCAGACGTATTAACTGCATTTTTGGCACTGGATACATATGTAGAACTTTATGACGGAGGAAGAATCTGCTTAGCTGAATTTGCAAAGAAAAAACCGGATAATGATCTGCTTCTTTTCATAGTTGTTAAGAAGAAGAAAAGACAGTTCCGTTATGATTCCATCCGTCAGACGAAGACGGATTTCCCCGTGATCGCCTGTTCAGTGTCAAGAGAGAAAGCGAACGGGCAGGAGACGTGGTATTTTGCGGTAGGCGCAAGACCGATGAAGGCAGATCTGATCGAAAAGAAATGGTCTGTCGCAAAAGATGCGTCTTTAGAGAAAATCGAGGAATACGCGGCTTTGGCAGCGGCAGAATTTAAGTACGGTACAAATATGCGCGGAAGCGCCGGGTACAGACAACATTTGGCAAAGGTTCTTATCAAGAGAGAAATAATGTCGATTTTATCGGAGGAAATATAATGGAGATACAGTTCGTTTTAAATGACAAACAGGTAAAAGCAGAAGTTGGCGCAGATACGATTTTGTTAAATGTGTTGAGAGATCTCGGATGTAAGAGCGTAAAGTGCGGCTGCGAGACGACAAACTGTGGATTGTGTACAGTCTGGATCAACGGAAAATCCCGCCTTTCCTGCTCGGTTCTTGCCGCAAGTATCGAGGGAGAGAGCGTTACGACTTTGGAAGGCGTTGAAAAAGAGGTTGCGCAGTTCGGAGAATTTTTGGCAGATGAAGGAGCGGAGCAGTGCGGTTTCTGTTCCCCGGGATTTATTATGAACGTGCTCGCAATGGTAAGAGAACTTCAGAACCCGACATTGGACGAGATCAAAGAATACCTTGCGGGAAATCTTTGCCGCTGCACAGGATATATGGGACAGCTTCGCGCGATTAAAAAATATATAGAAGTAAAAAATGCAGAGAAAAAAGGCGGAAAGGAGGAGTAGACATGGCAGAAGGACAGAATGTGTGCAGTGAGAACAAGGAAATAAAAGAAACGATGCGGCAGATGCGTGTTGTAAATAAAGGAGTCCGGAAAGTTGACGCAAAAGCGCTCGTGACAGGGCGCGCCGTATATACAAATGATATCGCATCTTCAGACAGCTTAATCGTAAAGCTTGTAAGAAGCCCTCATGCTCATGCACTGATCAAAGAGATTAATACTACACGTGCGGAGGCGCTTCCGGGAATTGAATGTGTGCTTACATATAAAGACTGTCCGAATAAACGTTTCACGCTGGCAGGTCAGACATATCCTGAGCCAAGTCCGTACGACCGGCTTATTCTTGATCAGAGAGTCCGGTTCGTAGGAGATGCGGTCGCAATCGTCGCCGGAACTTCGGAAGCAGTTGTAAAGCAGGCTATGAGGCTGATCAAAGTAAAATACGAAGTATTGGAGCCGGTTTTAGATTTCAGAACGGCAAAAGATCATCCGATCCTCGTTCATCCGGAAGAAAACTGGAGAAGTCTTTGTCCTGTCGGAGCTGATAACAAACGTAATTTGTGCGCTCATGACGTAAGTGAGAGCGGAGATGTAGATGCAGTCCTTGCATCCTGCGACCATGTGATCAATCGGGTATACCATACAAAAGCAAATCAGCAGGCGATGATGGAAACATTTCGTACATATACATATATGGATGCATACGGAAGGCTGAATATTGTATCTTCTACCCAAGTGCCTTTCCATGTCCGCCGCATTCTCGGAAATGCGCTTGATATTCCGAAGCATAAAATCCGTGTTATAAAGCCGCGTATCGGCGGCGGATTCGGGGCAAAACAGACGTCGGTTTCGGAGATTTATCCGGCGCTTGTTACATGGAAAACAGGAAAACCGGCAAAGATTATTTACACAAGAGAAGAATCTCTGATCGCTTCGTCACCTCGCCACGAAATGGAAATCCATGTTCGTTTAGGAGCGGATAAAGAGGGAAATATCAAAGGGATTGATCTGTATACATTGTCAAATACAGGCGCGTTCGGTGAACACGGTCCCACAACGGTCGGGTTATCCGGGCATAAATCGATTCCTCTTTACGGAAGCGCAGAAGCGTTTCGGTTCAGTTATGACGTAGTGTATACAAATGTCATGTCTGCGGGAGCTTATAGGGGATATGGGGCGACACAAGGTATTTTCGCCTTAGAGTCTGCGGTAAATGAGCTGGCACAGACACTTCATATGGATCCAACCGTTCTCAGGGCGAAAAATATGGTGCGGGAAGGTCAGGTGATGCCTGCCTATTATGGAGAGACGACGAGAAGCTGTGCTCTCGACAGATGTCTTGAACGTGCGAAAGAAATGATCGGCTGGGATGAAAAATATCCCTGTTATGACTGTGGAAACGGAAAAGTCCGCGGTGTCGGCGTTGCGATGGCGATGCAGGGATCGGGAATTTCGGGAGTAGATACAGGCGCGGTTGAAATTAAAGTAAACGATGACGGATTTTACAGTTTAATGATCGGAGCGACCGATATGGGAACGGGCTGCGATACGATACTGACACAGATGGCCGCAGAATGTCTTGAGTGTGAGATGGAAGATATTGTCGTGCATGGAGTAGATACAGATAATTCCCCGTATGACTGCGGATCTTACGCATCCAGTACGACATATGTTACGGGAATGGCAGTTGTGAAAACGTGTGAGACACTTCGGAAAAAGATATGCGAAAGAGGGGCGGAATATCTCGGCTGCAGTCCTGATGACGTGGAGTTTGACGGAGAAAAAGTTGTCAATCTGAAAACAAAAGAAGAGATAACGAGAAAAGAAATAGGAAACAAAGTAATGTGCAGCAGCAACGCACCGCTGTCCGCAACAGAAGCCTTTTCTTCTCCTGTATCTCCGCCGCCGTTCATGGTCGGTATTGCAGAAGTGGAGATCGATAAAGAGACGGGAGTTGTTGAACCGATCGATTATGCCGCTGTTGTAGACTGCGGAACGGTTGTCAATCCGAATCTTGCAAGAGTGCAGACAGAAGGGGGAATCGCCCAGGGAATCGGAATGGCGCTTTATGAGGATATCATTTACAGCGAAAAAGGAAAGAACTACAGTAATTCCTTTATGCAGTATAAAATACCGAGCCGTCTTGATGTCGGAGAGATCCGTGTGGAATTCGAGAGCAGTTATGAACCGACAGGACCTTTCGGCGCAAAATCCATTGGAGAGATCGTTATCAATACTCCGTCTCCTGCAATTTCAAATGCAGTTCAAAATGCAGTCGGAGTAATTGTGAGAGAGCTTCCGATCACGGCGGAGAAAGTGTATAAAGGAATGGCGGAAAAAGAATAAAAGCAAGTATATAAAATAGAGGAGATGCGCTGTTGATTTGCGGCATCTCCTGCTTTATTTTTGTCGTTATGTAAAAGTTTATTCGTTTATGAAGACTATAGGCACAACATTCTCACATAAATGTGTTCAACTCGTTTTCAAAAAAACCGATTTCTGTAGGATAAATATAACTGTCGCCGATTTCTTTTAAAAGGACGAGGTTTAAGTGTCCGTTTAAGTTTTTCTTATCAAGGGCGATCGCTTTGATCAGTTCGGAAACAGTCAATTTGCAGCTTGTCGGAAGATTGTAGATATCTAAAGCTTTCCGAATCTTTTCGGCGCATCCCTTTGCGGTAAGGCCGCGTCTTTCTGACATTTTCGTAAGCTGATACATGCCGATTCCGACAGCTTCTCCGTGGCTTTCCCGCTCATATTGATAATATTGCTCAATCGTATGTGCCAGTGTGTGACCGAAATTTAAGAGCATCCGCTCTCCGGTATCAAACTGGTCTGCTTCTACAACGATCCGTTTGATATCAACACATCTGGCAATGATCTTTGGCAGATCCGGTTTGAGATCTTCAAATGAAGAGTGAGAAAGAAGAAGATCAAACAACCCGGAGTCTTTGATGCAGCCATATTTGATCACTTCGCCCATGCCGTCATGGATGAAATGATCAGGCAATGTGTTCAGTACGAGAGGATCGATCAGCACCATTTTCGGGTGGAAGAACGCGCCTACAAGATTTTTCCCCTGAGGAAGGTCTACGGCGGTTTTGCCGCCGACAGATGAGTCTACCTGTGCCAAAAGAGAAGTCGGTATTTGCACGCATTTGATTCCTCGCAAGTAGGTAGATGCCGCAAATCCGGTCAGATCCCCGATCACTCCGCCTCCGAGAGCGATCACAAGATCGCTTCGGGTCAGTTTTGCGTCAAGCATTGCGGAGTAGACTTTCGGAAGCGTGTCGAAACTTTTTGTCGGTTCTCCATGAGGGAGGACGAGAGAATGACACTCGTAGCCGGAAAGGGAATCGCATAATTGTTTTCCGTACAGTGGAAATACATTGTCATCGGAGACAATCATAATACGCTGTCCGTGAAACAGATCGGCGATGTATTCTCCCGCGCGATTTAAAATCCCGTTTTCAATATAGATCGGATAAGAGTTTTCCTTCAGATTGACTGTTAGTTTCATAGAATCTCCTTTTATAGCTGTTTTCCGACAACCTCGGCAATTAGTTTTATTTCTTTGAGAAGTGTGTCATATTTTTCCGGTTTCAGTGACTGTGCTCCGTCGCAAAGAGCACACTCCGGATTATTGTGAACTTCGATCATCAGACCGTCTGCGCCTGCCGCTACGGCAGCTTTTGCCATCGGTTCTACAAGCCACCATTTTCCTCCTGCATGACTAGGATCGATCACAACAGGAAGATGTGTCTTTTTGCGAAGTACAGGAATGCTCTGTAAGTCAAGAGTGTTTCTTGTATATGTTTCAAATGTACGGATACCACGCTCGCACAGGATAACGTTTTCGTTTCCTGAAGCCATAATATATTCGGCTGACATGATCCATTCTTCGTAGGTAGCGTTCAAACCGCGTTTTAATAAGATCGGACGGTCTACCTGACCGAGCTGTTTTAATAAATCAAAATTCTGCATATTGCGGGCTCCGATCTGAATAAGATCTACTTTCTCATTGAAAACATCGAGGTATTCAGGAGACATCAGCTCTGTTACGATCGGAAGACCGACTTCTTGTTTGACCTGACAGAGAATCTCCAGTCCGTCAAGACCTAACCCTTGAAATGAGTACGGGCTTGTTCTCGGTTTAAATGCTCCTCCGCGCAGAAGATTAGCTCCGGCGGCTTTTGCGGCTTTTGCGATCTCGAGCACTTGATCGAAAGATTCTACAGAACAAGGACCTGCGATCAATCCCATATGTCCTCCGCCGATTTTGACTCCTGAGACGTCGATCACGGAGTCTTCGGGATGAAACGCGCGGTTGGCAAGCTTGTAAGGTTCCTGAACATGCATAACTTTATCTACGGAACTGTCAACTTCAAAGAGTCGTGGGTCGATCAGCGTTGTATCTCCGATACATCCGATGATCGTCATCTCTGTACCGCGGACGATGTGTGTGTCGAGTCCCCGGTTTTTGACCATATTTTCTACACGTGTAATAGTTTCTTCTGTTGAATGTGGTTTCAGTACGATAATCATAAAAATGCCTCCCTGTATTATGAAAAATATTTTCGGCAGCGAAGGGAAGAACAAAAGCGTTCAACTTCATACTGCAAAATTTTAACTGTTTAAAGTGCGAAACTAATAGTATCATAGAATACAAAAAAAGGAATGTCAATGATTTTTTTTGCATATTTCTTTTATTTCTATCTCTTTTTTTCGCCTTTTAATGTGCAGATAAATGATATATGAACAGATTTAAAGAATAGCGCCCGACATTGACAGTCTTGCAAAGACAGTGGTATTTTAGTAGAGTTAATGATAGGCGATCAAGAACAATTAAGGAGTTGATGCAATGAAAATCATTAGACAGATCGGGATCATTTTTACAGTATGCTGGCTTAGCCTTGTGATAGAGAAACTGCTTCCTTTTACGTTTCCGGCAAGTGTGATTGGAATGATACTTCTTTTTTTATGTCTGTTTACCGGAGTTTTAAAGATAGAACATATTCAGGAAAAGGCGGATTTTCTTCTCGGAAATATGGCGTTCTTTTTTGTTCCTGCGGGCGTAAGCATTATGAATTATTTTGATGTGCTGAAACATTCGATTGTACAGTTAGTTTTTGTTTGTATTATTTCTACAATTATTACATTTGCAGTGACTGCATGGAGCGTGAAATTGACACTCCGTTTGATGAAAAGCAGGAAAACAGAAAATCTACAGTCAGGAGGCGGAGAAAAATGAGAGAATTGTGTTCTTCACCGTATTTTGGAATTGCGCTAAGCGTTCTAGCCTTCGGAATCGGGGTGAAATTAAATGAAAAGTTAAAAACACCTGTCTGTAATCCATTGGTGATTGCCATTGTTCTTATTGTCGGGGTTCTTCTTATTTTTAAAATACCCTATGAAGATTATAATGCGGGAGGAAAGATTATTAATATGTTCCTCGCTCCGGCAACTGCCTGCCTTGCAGTGGCAATTTATACAAAAATACAGATACTCAAACAGTACTGGCTTCCGATTCTTGTCGGCTGCACGGCCGGATCTTTGGCATCTATGGGAAGTGTTTACGGACTGTGCCGGTTATTCGGACTGGATAAAAGTCTGACAGTTTCTTTGCTGCCGAAATCCGTAACAACCCCGATTGCCGTGAGCATATCAGAACCGGCAGGCGGCGTCGTTCCGATTACGGTTGCCGCCGTTATCGGAACAGGAATACTAGGGGGGATATTTGCGCCCCTTCTTATAAAATTATTTAAGGTATCTGATCCGGTTGCGGCAGGGCTTGCCATAGGGGCATCCAGCCATGCGGTAGGAACATCGAAAGCGATTGAGATCGGGGAAGTGGAAGGCGCGATGAGCGGACTTGCAATCGGTATATGCGGTATTGTCACCGTGATCGTGTCTATATTTCTGGTGTGAAATATTTTCGGGAAGATCTTCGATGATCTTTACGGCTTTTTGTCGGAACTGTAGGAAAAAGGAATGGAAGAAATGAGGATAAAATGAAAAGAAATACATCGCATACAATAAAAAGAGCGCAGCGTTTTCCTGTTATATTGATCGGGGAAGGACTTCTTGTAGGAGCTGTCGGAGGGTTGATCGTGCTTCTTTACAGAATCGCGCTTACTTATGCGGGAAAATGGCTTGGTGAAGCGCTGGCGTTTATAAAAGGAAATCCACTGCGGATTGCGGGATGGTTTGCTGTTTTGATGCTGCTTGCAGTGCTTGTCGGGAAACTGATAAAATGGGAACCGATGATATCGGGGAGCGGAATACCGCAGGTTGAAGGTGAAATACTTGGGAAACTGAATCAAAACTGGCTTAAAGTTCTGCCCGCTAAATTTGCGGGAGGATTTCTTTGTCTGTTCGGCGGACTGTCTCTTGGCAGGGAAGGTCCGTCTATACAGCTTGGAGCGATGAGTGGACAGGGGATATCACGGATTTTAAGCAGAGGGAAAACAGAAGAACGGTATTTGATGACGTGTGGGGCGAGCGCCGGACTGGCGGCGGCATTTCACGCTCCTTTGGCAGGAGTTATGTTTGCGTTGGAAGAACTGCACAAAGGGTTTTCGACAAGTCTGCTTATTTCGGTTATGACAGCTTCGGTTACGGCAGATTATATATCGTCTCATATTATGGGGCTTGATCCGGTGTTCCGATTTCAGTTGGAGCAGACGCTTCCCCAGAATTATTATTGGATGATCCTTGTGCTGGGAGTGATTTTAGGTCTGATGGGAGCGCTTTATAATAAGGTAATGCTAAAAGCGCAGGAACTTTATAAAAGACCGAAATTTTTAAACGAGACGACTCGTCTTATGATCGCGTTTTCGGCGGCGGGAGTGCTTGGACTTTGCATGCCTTCGGTACTTGGAAGCGGAGGGGATCTGATCGTTGCTTTGACGGATAAAGAGATGGTATTGAAAGTTGCGATCATTACGTTTCTTGTGAAATTTCTGTTTTCGGCAGTCAGTTTCGGATCCGGCGCTCCTGGCGGAATTTTTTTCCCGCTTCTGATATTAGGCGCAATGGTCGGCGGAATCTTCTCTATGACAGGAACGGAAATCTTCGGTTTAGATCCGATGTATATGAATAATTTCGTTTTACTGGCAATGGCCGGATTTTTCACGGCGATCGTCCGTGCGCCGATCACAGGGATCATACTTCTGTTTGAGATGTCCGGCTCGGTAAGTCAGATGCTTTCTCTTGCACTTGTTTCGGTGACTGCATATGTCACTGCAACTTTGGTAAGATCTGAACCGATTTATGAAAGCCTTCTGGCAAATCTGCTGCGAAGAGAAAAAGAGGAAGAACAGCCGGTTTATGCAGGCGGGCAGAAAGTGCTGAGCGAGTTTGTGATCATGGGAGGTTCTGCTCTTGAAAACCGCACCGTCATGGAAATAGATCTGCCGGACAACTGCCTTCTCGTCGCGGTAGACAGAGGAGGAAAAGAGTTTATTCCGAAAGGAAAAACATGTCTTATGGCAGGCGATAAACTGACGGTTATGGCAGATGAACGAGATGCGGGATATGTACATGACAAAATGAAAAACTTATGTTATACTTCATTTTAGGTCAGCATTGATTTTAAATAGTTAATGTGAAGAAAACAAAGGAGAGTACGATATGAAAAGAGTACTGTTAAAGCTGAGCGGAGAAGCGCTCGCGGGAGATAAAAAAACAGGTTTTGATGAGGCAACCTGTATTAAAGTTGCAGAGCAGGTAAAGAAACTGACTGAGGATGGTATTCAGGTGGCGATCGTGACCGGAGGAGGCAACTTCTGGAGGGGAAGGACGAGCGAGACGATCGACCGGACAAAAGCAGATCAGATCGGAATGCTGGCAACGGTGATGAACTGTATTTATGTATCTGATATTTTCCGTTATGCCGGGATGAAAACAGAAGTGTTTACGCCGTTTGTATGCGGTTCGTTTACGTCATTATTCTCAAAAGATGCGGCAGTAGCGGCGCTGGAAGAAGGAAAAGTGATCTTTTTCGCAGGAGGAACGGGACATCCGTATTTTTCAACAGATACAGGGGCGGTATTAAGAGCGATCGAGATTGAAGCGGACGCGATGCTGCTTGCAAAGGCGATAGACGGTATTTATGACAGCGATCCGAAAGTGAATCCGGAAGCGGTCAAATATGACGAGATATCCATACAGGAAGTGATCGATCAGAAACTTGCCGCGGTGGATCTTACAGCATCGATTCTCTGCCTTGAAAATAAGATGCCGATGCTTGTATTCGGTTTGAACGAGGAAAACAGTATTGTGGAAACGATGAGCGGAAACTTTACGGGAACGAAAGTGACTGTATAAGCGTTATAAAAAATTTGCAGGAGGATATAAATATGAATGAAAGATTGACGACATATGATTCAAAGATGACAAAAACGATCAATAATCTTGACGGAGAATTAGCTACGATCAGAGCCGGTCGCGCAAATCCACATGTTCTTGATAAAGTGACAGTTGATTATTACGGATCGCCGACACCGATCCAACAGGTGGCAAACGTATCTGTCCCGGAAGCAAGGATGATCCAGATCCAGCCGTGGGAAAAGAGCATGCTCAAAGAGATTGAGAAAGCGATCCTTATGTCAGATCTCGGCATCAATCCGACTAATGACGGTTCGACGGTTCGCCTCGTATTCCCTGAACTTACGGAGGATCGGAGAAAAGAACTGGCAAAAGATGTGAAGAAAAAAGGAGAGGCTGCGAAAGTGGCTGTCAGAAATATCCGTCGTGACGGAAATGTAGCGTTTAAGAAGTTAAAAGGAACGGAAGTTTCGGAAGATGAGATCAAAGATCTGGAAGACGATCTTCAGAAGATTACGGATAAATATATCGAAAAGATTGATAAGATGGTCGAGGTAAAGACAAAAGAGATTATGACTGTGTAATCGGATTCTTAACGCCGTTACAAAAACTGGGGGCTTTGATTGTAAGCCCCCTTTCGTATAGAGAGGAAGAAAAGATGAACGTACCGCAGCATATAGCAATTATTTTAGACGGAAATGGCAGATGGGCGAAAGCAAAGGGGATGCCGCGAAACTACGGACACGCACAGGGAAGCAAAAATGTGGAGAAGATCTGTGAAGAGGCATGGCGTATGGGAATTAAATATCTGACGGTTTATGCATTTTCAACAGAAAATTGGAGCCGCCCGGAAAATGAAGTTGCGGCTCTTATGAAACTGCTTCGCAATTATATGAAAACATGCTTGAAAACAGCGGCCAAGAATGATATGAAGATCCGTGTGATCGGAGATATTGAGCCGTTGGATGACGATATCAAAAGCAGGATTCGCGAGCTGGAAGCTGCTACCACAGACAACGGCGGTCTGAATTTTACGATTGCCTTGAATTACGGAAGCAGAGATGAGCTGACACGGGCAGCGCAAAAAATGGCAAAAGACTGTGCAGAAGGAAAGATAAAAGCAGAAGAGATTGATGAATCGGTGTTTGAGACGTATTTAGATACTCATGGGATTCCGGATCCGGATATGATGATCCGAACGAGTGGGGAGCAGAGATTGTCGAATTATCTTCTTTGGCAGCTTGCATATTCGGAATTTTATTTTACGGATGTGCCCTGGCCGGATTTTACAAAAGAAGAACTTGTAAAAGCAATCGAAGAATATAACCACAGACACAGAAGATTCGGCAAAGTTGAGGAGGCGTAATCTATGTTTAAAACACGGTTGTTGAGCGGCATTATGCTGATGATCATTGCATTGACGACAGTGATTGCCGGAGGGCAAGTTTTATTTACGGTTCTTTTCGCGATCAGCCTGATCGGAATGTCAGAACTTTATAAAGTGTTTGGCATTGAGAAAAAAGCGCCGGGAATTGTCGGTTATATTTTTTCTTTCGGGTATTATGCGCTTATTTATATGGAAGAATATCTCCCGGGAGAAAAACATACATGGTTTATGATGCTTTTTATGGCGTATTTGATCTGCCAGATGGCAGTGCTTGTATTTTCTTATCCGAAATATAATACACAGCAGATCATGGCGGCATTTTTCGGAGTATTTTATGTAGCGGTAATGCTGTCTTACATTTACCTTACAAGGATGCTTCCGGGAGGAGTGTTTACCGTATGGCTTGTGTTTATCTGTTCGTGGGGATGCGATACATGTGCATACTGTGTAGGCATGCTCATCGGAAAGCATAAGATGGCTCCGGTGCTGAGTCCGAAAAAATCCGTAGAAGGCGGGATAGGAGGAATTGCAGGCGCAGCCCTGATCGGTGTGCTTTATGCATTGGCTGTGAACCACTGGGGAAATGCAGGGGCGAGTATCGTTTCTTATGCAGTGATCGGTGCAGTCGGCGGCGCAATTTCCCAGATCGGCGATCTGGCGGCATCGGCGATCAAACGTTATCATAATATTAAAGATTACGGGAAACTGATTCCGGGTCATGGAGGAATTCTGGATCGTTTTGACAGTGTCATTTTTACTGCTCCGATCATATATTATCTTGCGGTTTTATTGTAAGACATAAGGGCATTATGAAGCCGGAAGATAAGTTTACGGGCGATATGTTACAGGACAGATGCAGAAAGGCGGAATATAGATATGAAAAAAATCGCTGTCTTAGGGTCTACCGGCTCGATCGGAACCCAGACGCTTGAAATTGTAAGAACAAACAAAGATATAAAAATCACGGCGCTTGCTGCGGGAAATAACATTGAACTTCTGGAAAAACAGATCCGGGAATTCAAACCGTCGATTGCCGCAGTGTGGAATGAGGAAAAAGCCGCAGAGCTGAAAATAAAGACTGCGGATCTGGATGTGGAGATCTTATCCGGGATGGACGGATTGCTTGCCGCTGCATCTTGGAAAGATTCACAGATTGTTGTAACTGCGATTGTAGGTATGATCGGAATCCTGCCGACGATCGAGGCGATCAAAGCCGGAAAGGATATTGCGCTGGCAAATAAAGAAACACTTGTGACGGCAGGGCATATTATCATGCCGCTGGCAGAACAATATAAAGTGTCGATCCTTCCTGTAGACAGTGAACACAGCGCGATTTTTCAGTCGCTTCAGGGGGGACAGCGCAAAGCTCTCCATAAAATATTATTGACTGCTTCGGGCGGACCGTTCCGCGGGAAAAAAAGAGAAGAACTTACCGGTATACAAGTTGAAGATGCTTTGAAACATCCAAACTGGGAGATGGGACAGAAGATTACGATCGATTCTTCTACAATGGTGAATAAAGGTCTTGAAGTGATAGAAGCCAAATGGCTTTTTGACGTTTCGGTCGATCAGATCCAAGTTGTCGTACAGCCTCAAAGCATTATTCATTCTATGGTAGAATATGAGGACGGTGCGGTGATCGCTCAACTTGGAACACCGGACATGAAGCTGCCGATCCAATATGCGCTTTATTATCCGGAGAGAAGGTATCTTCCGGGAGATCGTCTTGATTTTTCCACACTTTCGCAGATTACTTTTGAGAAGCCGGATATGGAGACGTTTTACGGACTGAAGCTTGCGTATGAAGCCGGGAGAAAAGGTGGTTCTCTTCCGACTGTGTTCAATGCGGCAAACGAGCGTGCTGTTGCAATGTTTCTCGGAAGACAGATCGCATATCTTGAGATTCCGGAGATTATTTCGGCGTGTATGGAAAATCATAAAAATATTGCAGATCCGACAGTGGAAGAGATACTAAAGACTGAGCGGGAAACATATGAATTTATAAAAAACAGGTGGTAGCGAATGGGAATCATTATTGCAGTTTTATTATTTAGTTTTATTATCATCTTTCATGAATTGGGACATTTTCTTCTTGCGAAGAAAAACGGAATTCGGGTAGATGAATTTTCTTTAGGACTTGGACCTACGTTATTAGGAAAACAGATCGGAGAGACAAAATTTTCTCTGAAACTACTTCCTTTCGGCGGCGCGTGTATGATGGGCGAAGATGATGCCGACGATCTGTCGGAAGGAAGTTTCAACAGTAAATCCGTGTGGGCGAGAATGTCAGTCGTTGCGGCGGGACCGATCTTCAATCTCATTCTTGCGTGTGTTTTCTGTTTTATATTGATCATGATAACCGGTTACAGAAGTCCGGAAATAACAGGAGTGCTGGACGGCTATTCCGCGCAGGAAGAGGGACTTCAAGCCGGAGACGTTATTACAGAGATCAACGGGCGGAACGTGCATATATGGGATGACGTCAGTCTGTATACAATGACACATGCCGATGAAGCGCCTTTCAAAGTAGAATATGAACGTGACGGCAAGAAATATACGGCAAAACTGGAGCCTCGACAGTTGGAAGGCGATGCCGCGCCGCTGCTTGGGGTGACAAGCGGAGATATAGTGAAACCGGGGATTTTCAAATCTGTTGAATACAGTATTTACAAAGTAAAGTACTGGATGAATTATACAGTAGACAGTTTGCGCATGCTTGTGACAGGTCAGGCAGGACTTAAAGATCTTTCAGGTCCGGTAGGAATTGTAAATGCCGTAGACGACATGTATCAGGAAGCAGCTCCGGCAGGGTTCGGCGTTGTGATGCTCAGTATGATGAACTTCGGTGTTCTGCTGACAACAAATCTCGGAATTTTAAATCTGCTTCCGCTTCCTGCATTGGACGGAGGACGACTTGTTTTTCTTATAATAGAAGCGATCCGTAAAAAACGTGTTCCGCCGGAAAAAGAAGGAATGGTACATTTTGCGGGATTCGCATTGCTTATGGTACTGATGGCCGTTGTGATGTATAACGATATTATGAAGCTGTTTTGATTATCATATGCTTTTGCAGAGACTCCGAATACGAAAGTTGTTCTAAAGGAAAGCTTCCGCATATATATTTAGAGAGAATAAATCTGATGAAGGAGAACGTATGCGGGAAACAGAAAACAATAAGAGGTATAAAGCTGCAATGCAAGGAGTCGGGATGCAGAATGTGAAAATGCAGCAGGAGGCGGTAGATAAAGGATCATTACAGGTGAATGTAACTTCATCGGTGAATTCATATCCGATTTCGGAAGCTCGCATTTCGATTTCGTATACCGGTGTTCCGGAAAATACATTAGAACAGCTGGTGACTGATTCTTCGGGGCAGACGGATATGATTGAGCTGGATGCGCCGCCGGAAGAGTGGAGTCTGGACCCTGAAAACGAACGGCAGCCTTATTCGGAATATACATTGAATGTAAGCGCTCCGGGGTTTGAGCCTGTGAGCATTGCGGGAACAGAAATTCTGGCAAATACAAAAGCAATTCAAAATATCAGGATGAGACCGACAGATACGGGCAGGGAAGAGGAAGAAATTTTCGTCATCCCTGCTCATACTTTATATGCAGAATATCCTCCTAAAATAGCGGAAGATGAGATCAAGCCTGTAAATGAAAGCGGAGAGATCGTTTTAAGCCGTGTTGTTGTTCCTGAATACATTGTTGTTCATGACGGTTCTCCGAGAGATTCGACTGCAAAAAACTATTATGTGAAATATAAAGATTATATCAAAAATGTGGCGTCCAGCGAAATTTATGCCACTTGGCCCGCAAATACGATTCGGGCAAACGTTCTTGCGATTATGTCTTTTACGCTCAATCGCGTTTATACCGAATGGTACCGTATAATATATTGATTCGGGATTATAGAAGTTTGTTTATCAAAGAAATGCTTATCCGAATTACCGATGAAAATAATCATACTCTAGAATATGAATCATAACATTTATCTGGACAAGCATATTCTGAAATAAATATTTAATTTTTGTGAAAATAGCACAATTTTTCATTCAAATAATCGTTTTGAGCATTTTAAAAATGCGTTCAAAACGATTTTTTTTGTGCATTTTTACTTTTTCTTAAACTCATATATAAATTAACTGAAATTTTCAGACAGTTATTAAAAAATGAGGAGGCATTAACATTTATGAACTTACAAAAGAAGATGATAATAATAACAGAAAGGATGAATAAGCATGAACATCAATCATATTCCGCAAGTACTGAAAGAAAAAGGATTATTTTGTGTATGGAAGTATAGTGACACTCAAGGAAAAGTACCATATAATCCACTCACAAATCAAATGGCAAAAACAAATGACCGAACTACTTTTACTGACTTTAAAACAGCATATAACATTTTCAACAAAAATCAGTATAATGGTTTGGGGTTAGGTATTTTTGACGGATTTGGAGCCATTGATATAGACCATTGTATTTCAAATAATGGCATCTCAGAAATGGCTCTTGATATTGTAAATACCATAAAAAGTTACACAGAAATCAGTCCTAGCGGCAAAGGTATTAGAATTATATTTAAAACAGAAGATTTCTCATATGACAAAGAAAAATATTTCATTATGAATTGCAAAGAGGGCTTAGAAATCTATGTTCCAAATGTAACTTCCAAATATGTAACAATTACAGGTAATGCAGTCAAATATAATGAAATCGTTACTGTAAATAGTGAACTACTTCAAGTTTTAGAACCATACATGAAAAGAACAAATAGAATGAACATTCCAAATAACATACCCTGTTCTAAAAACAGAACAATGACAAACCAAGCGTACTTAGAAATAGGACTACAAAAAGACAAAAAATTGAAAGAATACTGGAGCGGTTCTAGACTTCTCAATAAAAGCGAAAGCGAAAATGACTTTGGTTTTATGAAAAAACTAATGTTTTGGACGAATAATGATGAAATGTTATCTATTCAAACATTTTTTACCAGTCCGTATGCCCTACAAAAAGATGACAAACATAAGAAAAAGTTACAGCGAAAAGATTATCTGTCTAATTTGGCACATTCAGCTATTTCACCTGTGACGGCAGAACAAAAAAATACAGAGTGGAGGGAAAAGAACATGAACACTAAATTACCTAAAACACCTGAACCAGTTGAATTAAAACCAAAAGAAAATATGATTTCGGCAAAAATGTTACAAGATATGATGTTACCACCATTAAAATATCTAGTCGAAGATATTCTTCCTGAGGGAACGAGTATTTTGGTGGCTCCGTCTAAAATAGGTAAAAGTTGGATGGTATTGGATATGGGATTAAGTATCGCTAGCGGACAATCCTTTTTAGGTAAAAAGACAGAGCCTGTCGGTGTTTTATATTTTGCCTTAGAAGACAGTTTACGAAGACTTCAAGACAGAATGAAAAAAGTTTTAGGTAAGCGAACCATACCTGAACATTTTTATATTCAAACAAGAGTTGACTCCGAAGACCACCAGTTTCTTTCATGTTTAAAAGAATGTCTTAAAACTTACAAAGATATAAAATTTATTATTATTGATACATTAGGGAAAATAAGGGGACAGGCTCTTCCGAGAGAAACTGCCTACCAACAGGACTATCGGGAAATAGGACAGATAAAAGAATTTGCTGACGATAATAATCTCAGCGTATTATTTGTTCATCATACTAGAAAGATGAAAGATTCTAGCGACCCATTCAACATGATTTCAGGAACCAATGGAATTATGGGGGCTGCCGATACAATATGGGTTATTAACAAAGATAATCGCACAGATTACAGGTCTATTTTACACATCACAGGGCGTGATGTACAAGAAAATGATATTGTTATACATCAAGATAAAATGGATTGTCGTTGGAAAATTGATGGTGATTTTTCTGAAATAGAAGAACAGGAAAAGAAAAGAGAGTACTTGGAAAATCCACTTGTAATGACTATCAAGAACCTATTAACAAACAGCGAAAACAGACAAGGGAAAGGAACAGCCACAACCTTTTTGGATTATTGTCAGACGCTTACCGGCATAAGTCCGTGTACTCCTAAAAAGTTATCTTCTGAATTGAGTGAATTAAAATCTGCTTTATGCCACTATGATAAAATTATTTATCAGGCAATGTCTAATGGAAACGCAGGAAAAATTCATTTCTTTAAATATATATATCCTGTAATAAATACACCTGATAAATCATTGATTACGACAATTACGCCAGAAGATGATTTTCCTGAAAATGTAGAATTCTAATATCAAATATATCATTGAAATCATTGAAAGTATTGCAAAAATGAATACAACAATGATTTCAATGGTATCAATGGAATATAGTAGTTTTATATTTTTCTAATGCATCAAATACTTTATGATATACGACTTGATTTGGATAATAGCGGTAATCTGTAAATATAGACAATCCTTTTTGATAGAAATGCTCTAATATCGCCGCTGCACATGCTGAACTTCTACTTTCTCCATATTCACATTGACACAAAATATCTAATCCGTTTTCCTTTGCCTTGTAAATAAAATCAGCCAAATCATTTACTTCTGGGAAAAAAGTATCATACGTTAAACCACATTTAGGGAGATATGATAAATCAGCGTCATGGATTGCCACTTGAAATAAACCCTCTGGTTTATCCATATAATCTACTGGTTTATAAGATGTATTACTCCTTTTATCAATAGGGTCATAAAAACTAATAACTACCGTATTTTTAGGGAAATTCTTTTTTAATAGTTCTTCAATATTTTTTCGTGAAAAAATCAATACTTTCATGATTTTAGCCCCTTTCAGTAATCTGTATATATTTATAGATTGTAGGATATGAGAGCATACATAAACGGGAAAACTCTTTTTTATTTATTTCTCCCTGTTTATACTTCGGATAATGCCTGTAAAAAATATTCGGAATATCTTTTGGTGCTGTGCTTGGTCTTCCTATTGGTTTTCCTTTTGCCCTTGCGTTTTCCATACCACTTTTAACACGTTGACTAATCATATTTCTTTCTAACTCAGCGAACACCCCCATCATCTTTAACATTCCCTCAGTCATAGGGTCAAGTTCTTGGCTACAATTAACAACAAAACTTCCTAGAACTAATTTTATTTTACGTTCTTTCGCAAGTTCTATAATATCACAAAGTTGTTTCGTACTACGTGTAATACGACTGACTTCGGTTGCCATTATTGTGTCTCCTGATTTAACAACATCAAGAAGTTTTAAAAGTTCCGTACGATTCACCTTTGTTCCACTTTCATATTCTAAATATATTGTTTTATCTGTTGCTCCTTGTTCTTTTAGTTCTCGTACTTGTCTGTTAATATCCTGTTGTTTCTCATTTGTAGAACATCTCGCATATCCATAAATCATATTTTTTCTCCTGTGCATGTCTTAAAATATACTGCCAATCACTTCAGCTGTTCATTTATATTATATGATAATTTCCCACAAATTTTAATAGGGGTACATGCCAGTTAATAATTTCGTAATATTTTCAAAAGTATAAACAAAAAGATTATAATGGTTTCTTTTATATCGCAACGTAAAAAACAACCATAATCCCAATGGAACTATGGCTGTTCTTCATATCTCAAATATATAAAGAAAAAGAGATGTTTTCTTTTATATTATGAATAACTTTTCTTTTCTAATTATACAACCAACTATAAAAATACTGAGATAATTTTTGAACTTCTTCTGTTTCACCATACTTGTTATGTAAAAATTCAAAATACTCTACACTAAACGGATTTTTCGTCATAAGGCTTAATAAAGTATCAATGACTTTTTCTTGCGGAAAATTAGGATTTGAAAGATTTCCTAAAATATTAGTTACATCTTTTAGTGAATCTTTCGGTGGAAACCATACTGACACTTTATTTTTTCTAAGTACAAAACATAATGTGAAATATACTTTCCAGTAATCGTCTAATATATTAGAAAACAAAATATCAGGTTGTATGCGACTATACAAGCTTTCTTGTTGTTCTGGTGTGATGTCAGAAGCACCTGCCATTAACTGTTTTCCAACTACATTTCTAGCGGCATTGAATGTTTCCGCTTTTGCAATTCCTTTTACTGCACCTTTTGTCCCAAATCCACCACCTACTAATGTCGGTATATTATTCATTAAATTTGAAATTTGTTTTCTGTTTGTACTAACAGCCGAATTAACTTCTTCTATTATTGCGTCAACTATGTCTAAACCACTATGGAAATCTTTTAAATGTTCTTGAAGTAAAGTTTCTTTTGACTCAGTATAGATTTCTTCTGTTATACAAATATCCAACGCCTTTCCAATCAAAACATCTAAGTAACGATTATAAATTGAAACATAGAATTCCGTAAATGTGATAAAATTAACAACTTTTTTATCGTATTCTTTTCTTGCCTCATTTCTGCATTTCAAAGCAAGTGCATGAAATTTTTTCCTATATGTATTATACATATCCATTTCTTCTGAAATATCAAGTATTTTTCCATTTATAGAAAACTGGCGATTTTCTCCTATAATCCGTTCCCAATTTTCACTTTCAAATAGACTGGTGTTTTCTTCAACATTATTCTGTTTTTCGTGTATAAACTCCAATAGTTTCTTTGCCTTTTCTTCATTAAATGAATCAACTGGCAAAATCGCAGAGTCACTCTTATTATTTTTTACATATTCAAGTTCTATTGACATGTTCTCCTCAATAAAACGAATGGTTAAGTCATCAAAACCAATAACTTCTCCAGTTATGCCACTTTGTAATGTGTTTTTTACAAAAGAAGATACACCAGAATCCATTTTATACAAAATTATATATTCCTCATAAACTTCTATTTTTGTTCCACTTTTGGATTGAAATAGTAATTTATATTTAGGAGTTGAACTACTTTCAGTCTCTATTTTTTCATTTGCATATGTCAACATTTTCATAAATCGTTCATTTTGTGTCAAGCCATATATTAAGGATATTGTCTTTCCACCTTTTGTAGTAACCTCTGCCCCTCCGTCTGTCAATTTAGTCGGAACATTTATGACCTTGATTGATAATAAGGTATCATATGGATATTCTTCATCACTAACAATCAACGAGTTTTCTGTAAATGCAAACTTTCTTCCCATTCCCAAAGTAGGAATGAACAATTCGTACATTTCATATTGTGAAGAATTCTTTTTTATTTCCTTATCCACAATTTTATCTGTCACATTTCCCATAATATGTTGGCTTGTATCAATTGTTTTTGTAGCAAACTTTTTTGCCGTTTTAAATAATTTTTCACTATCAAACATTTGTTTTATCTCCTTTATCATTAAGTTTTTTGCAAAGTTTTGAGGCAACACAAATATCACATTTTGGATTTTTTAATGTACATATTTCTCCATATCCTTTTGCACAATAAGACCAAAGAATATAGTCAATTTCTGCGACATCTCGTTTCATATAATCTGCAATTTCTTTGATAATATCCAGCGTTTCAAATACTGGAACTATTTTTTTATCCGAACACCCTAAAAATTCACTTCCTAAAATTCTTCTAGTATGTCTATCCGGTTTTGCAATATCATATTCAACATTTCTTAAATATTCGGCTACTAATGCTTCTCCCATTTGATTCATTTTTAAACAAGATTTTGGTGAGGACAGTAATGTAATCAACATTTTTAATGTCTTATCCTTTTCAATATACTGTTGATAACACATATCAATACTTCCGTATTGTTTTTCCAATTTCATTAGTAAAGGAACATTCGATTGTATTAGGGCTTCCATTTGTTTTCTTGTACTCTGCGTTCCTCCACAAACATTTTTGATTTTCTCTGTTAATAATTCAGGAGTGCAAGACAAAATAAATTCAGGAGCATATTCTACACTATCTTGGGAAAATATTTTATTTACGGGAACAATTTTTCCCATTTTTTCATCAATTCCCCCGTCCATTCTCTCCCATGCGGAAGTAGAACTCAGCATGGAATAAACCATACCACATATATGTTCCTCAAGACTAAATTCATGCTTTCTTTTCCGTTTTTCAATTTGATGTTTTATATATGTATTTTCCCATAATTTTTTGTTTTGGATATGCCCCGACTTGTCTTTTGACAAATCATTTCGCAGATGTTTATCCATTGACTCAATTACTTTAGAAATCGCCTCTTTATTGCCCAATCTTTTCCCCTCCTTAAACCATCCGTATATCTTATATGATAAAACTCATTTTGCGTATTATCAACTCAATTCGCATAAAACGAGAAACCAAAAGATTTCTTCCGTTAGTATTGTAGCAGGAGGTATGAACTATGAGTTTTGGTGATAATTTGCGTACACTAATTGAGGAAAGAGATATTACACAAAAAGAGTTGGCAAGGCAGTTAAATATCGCACCTTCAACTTTGGGCAGTTATGTTCAGAATGTGCGAGAACCTGACTTTTCCACCTTAAAATTACTGGCAGATTATTTTGATGTTTCCATAGACTATTTATTAGACCACTATCAGAGGAAAACATATACACGACAGGAAAATGAATTATTACGAATATTTCGCTCTTTAACTGAGGAACAACAATATATCTGTATTGAACAATGTAAAGTTCTGATGCGTTCAAATTACAATAGAAAAGAAGACTTGCGGAAATTATCGTAGTTGACTTTCAAAATCATTCTTAAAAAGGTGTCCATGTATAATTGATGAAATCTGAATTTCAGAAATTAACATGGACACCTTTTTTATAATTGAACAAAACAAAAACCGTTTGTTTTTTTAAAGTATGTTGAAACCGTCAACTTACCAAATAAAGCCACGATATATCGTTTGTATGAAATGAATTTGTAAGGATAAGGAAATTATAAGGTATGCCTCTTATCTTTCATATTTCATTGATTAACCACATTCAAAGGAGTTATTATTATGAAACGAATAAAAAGACCAATCAAATCAAATATACAGATTCCATCCTCAAAAGATAAGATATTTTCCCAAGAAGATATATCTACTATTTTGAATATTGTCAAGGAAAAAACTGGCTGTATTATGGAATTTAGCTTTAACAATAATGGTATTACCTCTCTTGTAATTGATGATACTATTTACTCTTTCTCTAAATAGTTTAGTGTAAAGGGAAATAAAAACCAGCGGTTTATTCTGAATCACTGGTTTTTTTTTCTGTCCGTTATCAAAGATTTTTGTTGTAATGGTTGAGGCTTTGAAATTTTTAAAATCTCAAGAAGTTCTGATATTATAAGCGATTTTGAAGACTCTTCTAAATATAGGATAGCCTTATCAGGAGTACATTCTAAGGCTTCGGCAAGAGCGTACACTCTGTCGCTCCTACTTCTCAACATATTCTGTTCAAAATTACAAAAGTGTGTGTAAATATCTTCTAATAAATCAATCGCTTTTTCATGTTCTAAAATTTTATTTAATGCCTGAATTATACTTTTACGCTCACTGTAATTTACATTTTTAAGTGTATTTATTGATTTCACGGATAATCCAGTTATTTGTTCTATATCAGTATCCTCTTTAAATTTAGATTTCTGAATTCCTAATAAATATTCTATTTCGCATTGAAAAATATTACACATCATCAGCATTTTTTCTAAAGGTGGCAATTGTTTTCCACGTTCAAATTTTGAAATAGTTTGTCGTGATTCCCCTGACCCATATAGTTTTTCTGAAAGTTCCGATTGTGTTAAATCTAAATCTTTTCTTTCTTTTTCTATTACATTCCCGATTCTAACTTTATCCTTTTCATTATCATTAATATTTTCTGGATAATTTACTTTCATGCTCTTTTTCAACCCCACTTTTCTAAAAAATCTCTCTACTATGAATGAGTTTTGCTCCTTTTCAACAACATGATAATGCTCTATGATGATTATGTCAAGAAAAATATTCTTGATAATCATGCATGATTGTTCAGGACATTTCAGGTTGTCTTTCTCCATGTAGTCTTCTACAAAACTAAAGACACCGCAAAACAAAGTATGGCGGAGGTAAATTTATGTTTTATTTTTTTAGCAACCATACTAAAGATAAAGCGGTGAAAAATACTTTATTTTCCTACCGAAAAGAACTTATAATAATACATCCATATATTCGGGAGGTGGGGTATGTCAATTAGTAATCATTCAAAACAAATAACTTCACATTCCTCCCATGAACAAGTATCTGACAAGTTTTTTCTGAATACGTATAGTAAAAATGTACTTAATACGGAGCAAGATATGTCAGACAACTATTGTAGATTGGAAATAGAAAAAGAAGGAGTACAGATAATATTGGAATATCCTCAACCTACTGACAAAGACTATATGGTTAAACAAGAGATACAAAAGAATTTAGAAAGTATGCTCAAGGAGCAAATTAAACAAATATCTTAATATATCGGAGAGAACTTTATCTCTCCGATGTAATTTCTTTACGAAAGGAATACTAAAAATTATGAAAGCGAAAATAGTTAGAATGTTATTAAGAGTAAGTTCAGACCAACAATTAGAGGCTGACGGAGATTTATCAGTTCAAAGAGATATTTTAAAAGAATATATCAATAGACATCCAGATTGGATTTTAGACGAAAAAGAATATTTTGAGGGAAGTAATAGTGCTTATAAAAATACGGCTGAAGAACGTGATACACTACAAGAAATATTGCAAGATGCAAAAAATAACGAATTCGATATTCTTGTTCCATATAAAGATGACCGTGTCGGAAGACTTATGATGAATACACCCGAATATATTCTTGAGTTGAAAAAAAACAATGTAGATGTTTATTCAGCAAAAGACGGCTGTATTTCTCCAAAGTCTGCTGATGACATTGAAGGGATGATGATGTTGGTATTTCGTTATTTTAACGCTCAGAAAAGTAGTAAAGATACAGGAATGAGAGTAAAAGATACCATGAAAAAATTAGTTGAACGTGGAAGATTTGTCGGTGGGAAAGCCCCTTATGGCTATTCGCTCGAACCGTCAGGCGAAATCAGTAAACATGGACGTGTCCTGAAATGTTTAGTTGTTATTCCCGAAAAAGCCAAAGTTGTACAATATATTTATGATTTATCTTTAAATAAGGAGTATGGTTCTTCTAAAATCGCTAGTATTTTAAACGAAAATGACTATTGGAAATCATTAGCACCTAATGATTATTGGAAAGGTGGAACTATTACCAGTATTTTAACAAATCCTATATACACTGGTCGTGTAGCATATAATCGTCGAGAACGAATTGACGGACATTATCGCACAACAGATAGTAAAAATTGGCTTATATCTCCTGTTGTGAATGAAAAAATTATTATCATAGATGAGGCTACTTGGAATATGGTTCAATTAAAACGAAGTAAACGAAATTTTAAATACTCCAAATCTTTAGAAGAACGAGGTATCAATGTCATTAAAAGAAATGACGGTATGCTTTCTTTAGTAGATGTACTTCATTGTGGATATTGTGGAAGTAAAATGGTAAATGGCAGTAAATATAATTACTGGGAAATTAAAGGCACAGGTGAGAAAAGAGCAAGCAAAACTCCTGTTTACAGATGTCAGGCAGCAAAAGAAGGAATACCACATGATTCTACAAAACAATTTCGAGCAGACAAAATTGAGCCAATCATTTTTGAGTCATTAACAACATATATCGAATTTCTTCAAAAAAACACTACTGTTCTTGATGTAATTCAGAATAAACAAATTGGTGAGAAAAAAGCGAAAGAAAAGGAACTTTTACAAGCAAAACGGGAACTACAAAAAATACAGCATAAAATTTCTAGTATGGAAGATAAGATGCCCGATGCCATTGTTGGTGATTATGACCTTACTCCCAAACAACTAAACCTCTATATTCAGAAGGAAAAGGATAAGGAGCGTGACCAAAAAAATATCATAAAATTCAAACAAGAAGCCCTAGATAAATTTTCTATAACAAATGAGGAGTGGTCAAAACTCTGCGAAAATATTCCTACATGGAAAGAAGTGTTTATGAATGGTGATAATTTTTCCAAAAGGGTATTAGTTAATTCACTTGTTGAACGGATTGATATAAAATCAGATTCAATTAAAATACGGTTTAAAATTAACCTTGACGATTATTTACCTGAATCCCGAATGACTAATAACGATATGGTATAGAAACAAAGGGTATGATTTTACGATCACTTCATCTACAGCATTCGATCATAAGTGGATACCGGAAAGAAATGTATATGAAAGCATTTCCGTGATCGTAGATGAATTGTTTGCAAATTATCTTTCAAGACCGAACGTGCGGCAGCCGATATTGACACAGTATTGTGACGGGAAAATGGTGAGCTGTCCGAATTGGTTGACCTTTTTGTTATAACCTACAAAACTGCGAAAACCCTTGATTTTACTGGGATTCCGGCGCATAGTAGTAATAAACTTTCAGCTCATCTTTTGAGCGATCATATATAATCTTTTCTATCACGCTCTTTAGGATTTCATTTTTGGTTACAGGATCCACAGAGTCAGATTCTATGATTTCATATACATTTCTTACTTTTTCCAACATAGCGATTTTAGAAGTATCAATAGTAGGTTCTGCTGGTTTTATGTCTGCAAGCTGCTTTTCCAGCATCTCTTTTTCTTCCTGAACCATGCGCTTATTTTCTTTATATTCGTCAAGTGCATCTACTCCATTACGGTACGCTTCTCTGATGCGGTCAAATTTTTCCGCATTCTTTCTTAACTGCTCCGTAATAATGACGTTTAGATCCACAGAAGTTTCCTGCACCGGTTCAACGTGCCTGTAGATGATGTTGCCAGTGTCCAGAACTTCTTTTATAGATGCAAGTACCGCCGGTTCTAACCTTAACGAGCTTACAGATGTTTTTGCAAGGCATTTTCCTTTTGAGTACCCATAGCATGTAAAATAGCAGTATGATTTTTGGTTATTTACTGTTTTGGCAATCATGGTTCTTCCGCATACAGGGCACTTCATAAGACCTGATAGCCAATGTTTGTATGTAGAGGATGGTCTGGTGCCGGATGGTTTGTATTCGCTTTTGTAACGGATCTGCGCTTTGTCAAATAATTCTTTAGATATAATAGCAGGTTGCTGACCATCAGAGACAATCCATTCTGATTCCGGCCGGATTTCGTTTGTTTCGCTTACGGTACGGTTCCACCGGATCATACCGCAGTAAGTTGGGTTCTGTAAGATGTATTCAATAGATCTGCGTTCAAACGGTTTGTTGTGAGATGTTTTAAACCCACACAAATTTAGATAGCGTGCTATGTCGAATATTCCGGTATGTTCATTTACATATTTATCAAATATGATTTTAATTATTTCAGCTTCTTCCGGTACAATAACGGGAGGTTTTCCGCGCTCTTGGATTTTATATCCAAGCGGAGGACGCGCCTGATAGCCGCCGCGTTTTGCCTTTTCTGTCATCCCTCGTGTCACTTCGCCGGAAAGACGGACAGAATAGTACTCGTCCATCCATTCAATGATGCGCTCGATCAAAGAGCCGAACGGACCGTCTACAAGCGGCTCGGAAACGCTCAAGACTTCTACGTTGTGCTTCTTCTTTAAAAGAGATTTATAAACAATAGACTCTTCCTGATTTCTTGCAAATCGACTGAATTTCCACACGATGATACAATCTACAGGATGTTTGTCTGATTTCGCAAGAGCGATCATCTTTTGAAACTCCGGACGCTTGTCAGCTTTCCGACCGGAAATACCGAGCTCATAAAAGATTTGCAGGACAATCATATCGTTCTTTTTAGCAAAGTCTTTCAACAGTTTTGCCTGCGAATCAGGAGAGAGCTCTTCTTGGCCGGATGTGGATACCCTAACATAACCATAACAATATTTAGTTTTCATGACATCACCTCGGTTGATTCATTCTATTCCTGACAGAGCAGGAAAATGAGTATAAAAATAACAGCTATCAAGAAACAAATGTTCTGATTGCGATAGCTGACCGAAGATGATACAATATTCTTTGAATTGGGGTATCATTCTTCGGAATGTTACTTGAACCGTTCCTGTTGGCGCAGGGGCGGTTCTTGACTTTTATGGTACATTTGCTATAATGTACTTAACAAGACAACTGGAATAGATAGATGAAGCCTATCCGTTCCGGCGCAACTTAAAAACTATAAGAAATAGTTGTCAGCTTTGTCAGGGCAGGACGGCTATTTTTTATGCGTATAATTCAGAATGGCTACAACCAAAAGCGCAATGCTTATGATCAAACTGAGTTCTTCATATGTACTCATAATTACCACCCCCTCCGCAGGATTCTCGGAATGGGTGGGAGCTCGTCCTCCGGCTACCCGGGTAAATACAGTATTTAGTTTTTCCCCTGCCCACAGCGGGCAGGGAGGTTTTACATAAAGAATAGTAGCGCTAAAATGACGAATACTACTACGGCAATCATCGTGATCATGCATCCGGCATTTCCCGTTTGGGTTTCTTCTATTGATCCTTGTGTGTTTGGTGTATATTGTGTTTTAATAGTGTCCCCAAAGTTTTGTTTGAAAATTTCTGCATATCGTTCCCTGTCGAGAGAAGGCTTATTATAAATATCATTTATGAGTTGGATAAATAATGCTTTAGGGCACACATATGGTGACATATATGAATATGTTTTATAGATTTCATTAACCATCTGCTCGTTGTAATAATCTTTAAGATTACAGATATCTTTTATCAATCCGGGGGCGAATCCGTTAAAATGGTAATAATCAGCTATGTCGTCCGAAGGAGCCAGTTTCGATATCAGAGCTTGGTTCGGGGTCCAATTTACATCAAAAAATAGAACGAGTAACAGATTTTTTAGTGAAGTAGCCATATCACCGGTGTGTGCATAAATTTGCGCTATCGAATAATAAATATTTCGGAATCCATCTGTATTGGTAGAACTTAATTTTTTGTTTAGTATATGCAATGCGATTTTGTAAAAATCGTTTTCTCCGATATTAGCTTTTTCTTTTGTGTATTCATCGAGAGAAATTCCCCATGCAGTATTCCTGTGAAATTCTATATAATCCTCATGTTTTGACAGAAAATCGACCCCTTTTTCGGAAAGGGAATAGCACTGTTCTTTGTTAGTACAGTTTTTTAATAACTCAGGAGAAACATCCCGAATAAGTCTTTCGATAATATCCTGTTTTTTCCCTGTTTTAACAATACCAAATGAGTCGCAAAGCTCTTTAAGTTCTGAGATTTTATATCCTTTTAATGTTTCAGCGGTAGAACTGGGAATAAGAAACCCGTCAGTAATTAGTTGTTCATGGTATGCTCTAGGATTAGTAATTCCACACTCATTAATAAAGTATCTTTGATATCCGTTGTTTTGCTTTAAAGATTTTGCATTGCCGTATGCTTTCAAAAATAAGGCACGGCTATAATCATCTTGACATCCCATTTCTTTATCTTTCCTCTCTTTCTTTTGTCCCTTGTTCCTTTAACACCACTTTATATAATCGCCGTAGCGGTTATACCTTATTTATGCGCAGACATTTCGATTTTCTGCACATCTATTTTCTCAAAATCACGCTCTTTTATATGCCTAATTGCATGGTTAATTGCCTTTAACCGTTTGCTTTCGCATAAATTTGCGTTTATAAAAATAGTAAATGAATTATCTTCGTTTTCAGTTATTACTTCATTAACGGTCATTCCGTCCATGAAAAAAATTTGATAATCAAAACTCATTATTATCACGTTCCTTTTTCTTTAATGCCATAAGCATGTCATATGTTGTTTTCAAATCTTCCGGAGTAGCATCTTTTGCAGCATCGAATAAGACACGCAAATCTTTGTTTTCAAATAGTTTTTGTGCCATCTCAGCGGTTTCTTCGTTTAAATAGTACTTCTCACCGCCTTCCTTTTCTTCGCCAGTACGAATATACTCTACTGATACTCCAAACAAGTCAGCAATTTTTTGTAGTTTTGCATCTTTGGGGTTGCTTCTTCCATTCTTCCAGTCGGAGAAAGTTGACTTGGTAATCCCAGTTTCCCTTGCAACGTCAGCGTCTTTCATGCCTTTGGCATCTCTTAACTTGCAATAAATTTCATACATAATACACCTCACAAAAAAAATTCTGAAATCAGTACAAAAGCTATTGACAAGTTCTGATATCCGCACTATAATAAAGCTACAAAGTTCGGAAATCAAAACAGAATTGTAACTTAATTCTTTGTCAATGTATCTGGTAAATATATTGTATCTGATTTCCGAACTAAAATCAATAGGAAAGTTCGGAAATGAGGTGATTATTTAATGTATGAAAAATATGTAGAAATCAGGGATTCAAGAAAACTGACAGATTATCGTGTGTCAGAAGATACTGGAATAACTAAATCTACATTTTCTGATTGGAAGTCAGGAAGAAGTAAGCCAAAGATGGAAAAGCTCAAAATCCTCGCCGACTACTTCGGAGTATCTATTGAGTACTTCCTAGAGTAGTGTAACAGGAAAGGTGTTCGATAAACATGACTTTGAACCAGAGGAGGAAGTGTGAAAACAAAAGAACTGCAAGGAGGGCCATTCCCTACAGTTTTTCGCCAAATTTGTTTACCCTATGTACTTTGCAGATGATTCAGAGAAAGGAGGAAACCGATGGAGATCGCTATTACGCTAGCGTGCTTTTCTACTCTTATGAATAGCGTCTCGCTAATTTGTATTTGTGTGTCGCTGTTATTAAAAAAGAGGAATGACAATTCCGATGATAGTTCCAATAGCGGCAATTACTGATGAAATTGTACCGATGACTAGCCACTTTTTATCTTTTGATGAAGCTTTTTCCATTTGATTTAGAAGTTTTGCTTGATCTTGTTGAACTATTTTAATCTCATTTAACAGATCAATCTGCTTTTGTGAATAGTCATTTTGCACACGTTCAAATGAAGGTGGCTCGGGAATGTTGAAAAAATCCATAAATAATCTTCTCCTTTCATAATTATTCCGACTGGTACTCGGTAATTAAAGTATAGGAGATTTTAAAGGACAACGCAACAAGTACAAACAGTGATTCATAAGCTTTAGAGAGGTGGTGTAAATGATCATAAAAAACATTGTAGTAATTGACGGAAAAGAAGTAGAGGTTAAGGAACTGGAAGATAAAGAGGCATTTGCAGAAAGTGTTAACCAAAGGGTTCTTTTTGACAGAAACTACATAATAGAGAAAACCGCGTAAGCGGTAGAAAGGAAGGACAAGCATGGAAAAACAATTACCTGCAGCACGGAAGCTGGAGCTGATTCCGATCGGGCGAAGAAATTTTCCGGAAGCGGATCGCAAGCAGGAGAAGCAAAAGATCCGGTACAAAAGAAAAGAAAGAGACAATGCTGCAAGAGGACTGATCGCGGTAACAGTTGCAAGCATGATGTTAAACGCGGTGATGGCTGTGATTATTTACATCCTGCAGGCAGGACCGATTTGAAAGGAGGCGAATGGAAATGAAGCTCGGAAAAACGAAATTAAAAAGGATTTTGTCAGAAGAGACAGGGATTTCGCCGCAGGATATTGCGGATTTTGGGAAGTATGAGTATTACGGAAATAAAGAACAGTTGTCGATCGGTGGTCATACGCTGACGGCGGTTAACGGCGTGCTTGAGCTTCACAGTCCTTTTGTGTGCGATGATAGAGTCGTGTACAGAAGCCGCGAAATAAAAAGAGCGCCCATAAATGAGGCGGCAACCTCAGGGCGCATAGACAAATTCTCAATTTCATTATAACAGAAAGGATAAAAAATGGAAGGTATTAAAATTAATAAGCTTGAAATCGAAAATGTAAAACGCATTAAAGCTGTGAAAATTGAACCAACAGCGAACGGTTTGACGATTGTTGGCGGGAACAATAATCAGGGGAAAACATCAGTGTTGGATTCGATAGCCTGGGCGTTGGGTGGGGAAAAGTACCGACCGTCACAGGCTCAGCGTGATGGCTCCACGATCCCCCCGACTTTACATATCGTACTTAATAACGGTTTAGTCGTAGAAAGAAAAGGAAAAAACAGTTCACTGAAAGTAATAGATCCCAGTGGAAACAAAGGTGGACAGCAGCTTTTGAACGAATTCGTGGAACAGCTGGCTTTAGATCTTCCCAAATTTATGGAGAGTTCTGGGAAGGAAAAGGCTCAGATACTTCTTAAGATAATCGGTGTAGGAGATCAACTGGAAGTGTTGGACAGGAGAGAGAAAGAGTTATATAACAATCGGCTCGCAATTGGCCAGATTGCAGACCGAAAAAAGAAGTTTGCAGATGAGCAGCCTTATTATCCAGAAGCGCCGAAAGAACTGGTATCACCGTCAGAACTGATCCGTAAACAGCAGGATATTCTGGCCAGAAATGGAGAAAACCAGAAGAAACGGGATCGGCTTAACAGCATTACTCAGGCAAAACACAACTTGTTTGATGAGATGCAGCGCATTGATAAAAATATTGAAATGTTAAAAAAGCAGAAGGATTCACTTCTCTCTGATTATGAACAGGCTGTGAAAGATGAAGAGATTGCCATGAAGACTGCTTCAGAATTACAGGATGAGTCTACTGCTGAACTGGAAGAATCTATTGCCAATATTGAAGAAATTAACCGTAAAGTTAGGGCAAACATGGACAAAGATAAAGCGGAAGAAGATGCGCTTGACTATAAGAATCAATACGCTGAACTGACAGAAAAGATTGATAAGACACGGAATGAGAAACGGGATCTGCTGCAGTCTGTAGAGCTTCCTTTTCCGGATTTGTCTGTAAAGGATGGAGAACTAATCTATAAGGAACAGCAGTGGGACAACATGTCTGGATCAGACCGATTGAAAGTATCGACTGCGATTGTCAGGAAACTAAACCCGAAGTGCGGTTTTGTCCTTTTGGACAAATTGGAGCAGATGGATATTCAGACGCTGAATGAGTTTGGACAGTGGCTAGAGAAGGAAGGACTTCAAGCGATTGCAACCCGGGTCAGCACAGGGGATGAATGTAGCATTATTATTGAGGATGGTTATGTAAAGGAACCTAAGTCGATACCGCAGTCAAAAACATGGAAGGAGGGTACCTTTTAAATGGATATAACCAGAGGGAAGATTAAAAAAGCGAAGAAAGTTGTAGTTTATGGACCAGAGGGGATTGGAAAATCTACTTTTGCTTCCAGATTCCCCGATCCAATCTTTATTGACACAGAAGGCAGTACCAATGATATGGATGTGGCACGCCTTCCGCGCCCCACAAGTTGGACGATGCTCTTTGAGGAAATTGATTACATAAAGAATACTCCGGGAATCTGCAGAACGCTTGTAATCGATACGATCGACTGGGCAGAGCAGCTTTGTGTAGACCATGTCTGTGCAAAACATAACAAGTCTGGGATTGAGGACTTTGGGTATGGGAATGGATATGTCTATACCAAAGAGGAATTCGGACGCTTCCTGAACCGTCTGACAGATGTGATCGAAGCAGGAGTCAATGTTGTTCTTACAGCACATGCCCAGCTGCGCAAATTTGAGCAGCCGGATGAAATGGGGACATATGACCGTTGGGAATTAAAGTTAGGGAAGAAAACCCAGTCACAGACAAGTCCTCTTGTAAAAGAGTGGGCGGACATGCTTTTGTTCTGTAACTATAAGACTCATACTGTGGCAGTAGATGATAAAGGTAAAAAACATAAGGCCATGGGCGGAAAGCGCGTGATGTACACATCCCATCACCCCTGCTGGGATGCAAAAAACCGGTATGGGCTTCCGGCAGAATGTGAGTTTGACTACAGTGTCATTTCTGGCATTATCGGAGATGGTGAAAAGCAGCTGGAGGCAGCAAAACCTCAGCAGCCAAAAACAGAAGAAAAGAAAACCCTCGATTTCATGAACATACCGGATGGAACTCCAGAACAGATGGAGTTTGACACAAGTATCCCATCCAGGGACACAGAGGAAAAACCGCCGCATACAGAACCGGATAAGCCGATTCCAAAAGAAAGCGCATTTCATGTAGATGAACAAATTCCAAAAGCTCTCCGTGATCTGATGGAAGAAAAGCTGGTATCAGAAGAGGAAATTCAGGCGGTTGTAGCAGATAGGGGTTACTACCCCAGATCAACCCCAATCTCAAATTACGAACCTGACTTTGTTTCCGGTGTACTTGTCGGAGCATGGGGGCAGGTGTATGACACGATCAAAAAATTACGGGAAAACTATGAAATCCCGTTTGATGAAGATAAAAAATAGGAGGACATATATTAATGAGCGAAATGGATAGAGAATTAAACTGGGATGATGAAATTGAAAAGGACAATAGTTTTGTGGAACTACCCGAGGGAGATTATGACTTTGTGATCGACCACTTTGAGAGGGCAAGGCATGCGGGAAGCGATAAGATTCCTCCATGTAATAAAGCACTTGTGTTTTTTAAAGTAATAGGACCTGACGGACAGGAAGCAACAATTCAGGAGGGATATATCCTACATACGAAACTGGAATGGAAACTGTCGGAACTGTTCTGTGGAGTAGGACTTAAGAAAAAGGGCGAGAAGCTTAAGATGAACTGGACGACTCTTCCTGGATTAAAAGGGCGCGCACAGATTTCTCTTGATGCTGATACAAAAGACCCGAGCAAAAAATACAACCATATCAAAAAGATTTATCCGTTTGAGGAAAAAAAGTTTGAGGCAGGGAAGTTTTAATGGAACTGAGACCATATCAGAGAGAAGCAAAAGAAGCAGTGTTTGAGCAGTGGGAGAATGGAACCAGAAAGACTCTTCTGGTCCTTCCCACTGGCTGCGGAAAAACAATCGTATTTGCAAAAATTACGGAAGAATGCGTAAGCCATGGTGACAGAGTGTTAATTCTGGCACACCGTGGAGAGTTGCTAGAGCAGGCGGCGGATAAGATTGCAAAAGCAACAGGGCTTGGATGCGCCACAGAGAAGGCAGAAGAGTCCTGCCTTGGAAGCTGGTTCCGGATTACTGTAGGATCCGTACAAAGCATGATGAGGACAACCCGGTTAAGCAGGTTTCCGGAAGATTACTTTGATACTATCATTATTGATGAAGCGCATCATTGCATTTCGGATAGCTACCAAAGAGTCCTTGATCACTTTCCAGTTGCGAAAGTACTGGGAGTTACAGCAACACCGGACCGTGGTGACATGAAGAATCTGGGACAGGTATTTGAATCACTTGCCTATGAATATACACTGCCGAAAGCAATCAAAGAGGGTTATTTGTCACCGATTAAGGCGGTGACAATCCCCCTACAGGTAGATTTGACTGGTGTAGGGGTTCAATCAGGCGATTTTAAGGCAGGAGACTTAGGAACGGCTCTCGATCCATATCTGGAAAGTATTGCAGCAGAAATGGAGAAATACTGTCAGAAGAAAAAGACAGTTGTATTCCTGCCTCTTGTAAAGACCAGCCAGAAGTTCCGGGATATCTTGAACACTCATGGATTTCGTGCAGCGGAGGTGAATGGGGAAAGCCAGGACCGTGCAGAGATTCTGGAAGAGTATGCAGTTGGAAAATACAACGTGCTGTGCAATTCCATGTTGTTGACAGAAGGCTGGGATTGTCCGGATGTTGACTGTATTGTTGTGCTCCGTCCGACAAAAGTACGGAGCCTGTATTGCCAGATGGTGGGACGCGGAACACGATTGTCGCCTGAGACTGGAAAAGATCACCTTTTACTGCTTGATTTCTTGTGGCATACAGAACGGCATGAGTTGTGCCATCCCGCTCACCTGATCTGTGAAAGTGAAGAAGTAGCACAGAAGATGACGGAGAATATGGAAAAGGATGCAGGATGTCCAGTTGATATCGAAGAAGCAGAGCAGGCTGCCTCTGAAGATGTAGTAGCGCAAAGAGAAGAGGCGCTAGCTCAAAAGCTGGCTGAGATGAAGCGTAGGAAAAGAAAACTGGTAGATCCATTACAATTTGAAATGAGTATTCAGGCAGAAGACCTGTCTGGCTATGTGCCAGCGTTTGGCTGGGAGATGGCACCACCTTCCGACAGCCAGAAAAAAACTCTCGAGAAACTTGGAATCATGCCGGATGAAATTGAGAATGCCGGGAAGGCATCAAAACTTTTAGAAAGACTGGATAAGCGCAGACAGGAAAAACTTACTACGCCAAGACAGATCCGTTTTCTTGAAAATAGAGGGTTTCAGCATGTTGGAACATGGCAGTTTGACACTGCAAAGAAATTGATCGACCGGATCGCGGGGAATGGCTGGAAAGTTCCTAGGGATATTAACCCGGTAGAATATAGAGGAGAGTAGTTATGGAACAGAGGGCAGATCTTTTGGAAATATTGGACAGCATCCATCCGGGAGAACTGGATTATCAGGAATGGTGTTCAGTGGGAATGGCGTTAAAACATGAAGGATATACTGCAGCGGACTGGGACAGATGGAGCCAGAGAGATTCTGCCCGCTATCATTCCGGGGAATGCTTCCGGAAATGGGGGAGTTTCCATGGATCATCGGCTCCGGTAACGGCTGGGACGATCGTACAGATGGCAATAGATCATGGCTGGATGCCAGAACGGGATCCAGGACATGAGTTGGGCTGGGAGGATGAAATCAGTAGGGACGGGATCGTAGTGGACAGTTCATGGGTAGAAGGAAAGGAAATCCATGAACCCGCCTCTTGGGATCCTGCGAGAGAATTGATCCGATATCTCGAAGCATTGTTTGAAGCAGGAGAGCATGTGGGATATGTGACACAGAGCTGGGAGAAAACAGACGAAAAGGGAACAAGGTGGTTGCCTTCCCGAGGAAACTGGGACCGGACGGCGGGTGAACTGATCCAGGCGTTGAATCAATGCAAAGGGGATATTGGTGCAGTAGTTGGTGATTATAATCCAGATGCAGGGGCATGGATACGATTCAACCCATTGGATGGGAAAGATTGCACCAATGAAAATGTGACAGACTTCCGATATGCGCTAGTGGAATCTGATGACATGGAACTGGAGAAGCAGAACGCCCTGATCCGAGAGTTGGAACTTCCGGTCGCAGCTTTGGTTTTCTCTGGGAAAAAGAGTCTTCATGCTATCGTGAAGATTGAAGCGTCTGACATGAAGGAATATAAGAAACGGGTTGAATATCTGTATAGCATTTGTAAAAAGAACGGGCTAAAGCTGGATACTCAGAATAAGAACCCATCCAGACTATCCCGAATGCCGGGCGTCACCCGGAATGGAAAGAAGCAGTTTCTTGTGGATACAAACATTGGAAAAGAATCTTGGGAAGAATGGGTAGAATGGATTGAGAGTGTGAATGATGATCTTCCGGATCCAGAGTCTTTGGAATCTGTATGGGAGAATCTTCCAGAGTTATCCCCATGCCTGATTGATGGCGTGCTCCGGAAGGGACATAAGATGCTAATCGCTGGCCCGTCAAAAGCCGGAAAGTCTTTTCTACAGATTGAATTATGTATTTCGATTGCAGAAGGGAAACCATGGATGGGATGGAAATGTGCTAGAGGGCGTGTGATGTATGTAAATCTTGAATTGGATAGGTCAAGCTGTTTGCATCGGTTTAGGGATGTATATGATGCCTTGGGCTGGAAACCGGAACACTTAGGAAGTATTGATATCTGGAACTTAAGAGGAAAGTCAGTCCCTATGGATAAGCTGGCTCCGAAATTAATCAGAAGGGCAGCTAAAAAAGATTATGTAGCAATCATTATCGATCCGATCTATAAGGTTATCACAGGAGATGAGAACAGTGCTGATCAGATGGCAAACTTCTGTAACCAGTTTGATAAAGTTTGTACGGAACTGGGTTGTGCGGTGATCTATTGTCATCACCACAGCAAAGGCAGCCAAGGAGGGAAGAAGTCCATGGACCGAGCCAGTGGATCCGGTGTGTTTGCCCGGGATCCGGATGCCCTTTTAGATTTGATTGAACTGGAAACCACGGATGCGCTTATGAAGCAGGAAGAGAATAAGGCAATCTGCCAAGTGTGTATAGAGTGGCTGAATCACTATGATGGACTGATAGACGATGTATCTCAGGATGATATGTGTAGCAGTGTACAGATGCTGGATTACTGCCGTAAAAAGTTGAAATCCCTTGATTTTAAGGCGCTGAATGTAAATATTCAGAAGGCAGTGGACAAAGTCAAAACAATGACAGCATGGCGCATTGAGGGGACTCTCAGGGAGTTCCCGAAGTTCCAACCTGTTAACCTGTGGTTTGATTATCCGATTCACAGAGAGGATGAGTCAGGAGCTCTGAAAGATATCCGGCCGGAGGATGAAAAGCCAGGGTGGCAGCGGGGCAGTGCAGGAAATAAGAAGAATGCACAGAGCCGTAAAGAAGACAGAAAAAGGGCGCTTCAGGAAGCTGTGGAGGGGTGTAATTTTGGAGAAACTCCATCAGTTAATGATGTGGCTGAATACCTCGGCGTTTCTGAAAGAACAGTCCGAGATCGTATCAAAGAGCATGGAGGATATACAATCAAGGACGGAGAGGTACATAAAAAAGGAAAAAGGAAGAGTGCGGGGAAGACTGAAAGTTCAGACATCCCCGCCGAAGAATAGATTGCGGGAAAGCCTTAAAAATAGACATCCCCGCACTGGCATAAAATGACGGGGAAGACTGAATTTAAGACATCCCCGCAACGAGCCGAAGAGTGCGGGGAAGACTGAAAACAAGACATCCCCGCGGCGGCGGGGAAGACTATACCCTAAAGGGTATAAATAAAAACCCCGCACTGGGTTACGGGGGTAGGAGAGGGACGGGCCTAAGGCTGCCCGGCCCCGTCTCCCTTCCCCCTCCCCGTAACTAGGGCGCACAGGAAAAAGAAAGATGATTTCACACGTTAAAGAGGTAAAGCAAATGACGAAGCAGGAATATGAAAGAATTCAGAAAGATTTGGATAATATCATGAAGGATATGAAACACATGAGTTTATCATCTCTGGAAAGATGGGCATATAAAGAAGCAGTGTTAGCTTGCAAAAGTGCGCTGTCGAATTATAACCCTGAAAAGAGGTGAAGGGAATGGAGTTTTTTATGGCAATGATCCCTCCGACTGTTACGCATCAGGAGAAGCAGGTGCATGTGGTAAACGGGAAGCCTGTGTTTTATGAACCGGCTGAACTGAAACGGGCGCGGCAGAAACTGATCGGGCATCTGGCAAAGTACAAACCGAATGAACAGATGGAAGGATCGCTCGAACTTGTAACAAAGTGGTGTTTCCCATGCGGAACACACAGGGATGGGGAATACCGGACTACAAAGCCAGACACAGACAATTTGCAGAAGCTACTTAAGGACTGTATGACAACAGTTGGTTTCTGGAAGGATGATGCACAAGTCTGTCGGGAGATTGTTGAGAAGTTCTGGGCAAAGATCCCGGGAATTTACATTCGGGTGACGGCTTTATGATGGCAGTCAGAACGGTTTTCAATCTTTTTTGTGACTGTTGGCATCTGTATCGGAAATACGTAACGAAAGCAATAAGCGAAGATGAAGTGGATGTATTTATTCAAGAGTCAGGAGAGCTCTTTCAAAAATATGGGCAGGATCCATTGGCAAAGGATCTGATATTGGCTGTAACGAATGAGATTGAAAGAAAAAAGGAGAATGGAATAGAATGAAAAATTATGATCCTAAAAGATGAAAATGGGAATACATTGGAGTGCGTCGGAGATGCAGAAGAGATGAACGACAGGGTAGTTGGAATGGCTTGCCCTGCGTGTGGGAGCAGGGCATTTTCGTGGAATCGGTTCTGTGACGAGTGCGGACAGAGGTGGTTTGATGATTACCCGAAGATGGAAGAGGAGGAAAGTCAATGAATATACTAGAGAAGATTTTGGAAGAGATAGGTGAAGAAATAAGAGTAAGCTTACCACAACGTGCGGATGGACTTATAAAAGCAAGAGCGATTATCCGTTCCCACATGGACGAAGTAGAAAATGATGACTGGATTCCAGTAGAAGAGAGGCTTCCGGAAAACGAAAGAATGGTTTTGGTAACATGTCAAACAAAAAAGGGGATTAGGAGTACAAACAGGGCATATTATGACGGTGCATTTTGGCACGGAAGCGGTTCGATGTCAAGTGTAACCGCATGGCAACCTCTTCCGGAACCGTACAAGGACGAAGAGAAGCTGAAAAAATATGTGAAAGAAGGAAAGTCAAACGTATGGAAAGAAAGATGAAAGCAGTACTAAAGTATCCTGGAGCGAAAAACCGCCTCGCACCGTGGATTTGCAACTACGTACCACTACATAGAAATTATGTGGAACCGTTCTTCGGGAGCGGAGCTGTGTTTTTTAATAAAGAGCCAGCATATCTAGAAATCATAAATGACATTGATGGTGATATTGTAAATTACTTCCGAATTATCCGGGAACGGGGAGACGAACTCATTAAAAAGATTAGGCTCACCCCATATTCGCGCGAGGAATATAATGCGCAATACTTATCATGCGAAACAAATGAATTAGAAAGAGCAAGAAGATTTGCTATTAAGTGTTGGATGGGATTTGGGTGCGGAAATAGATATAAAAACGGATATCGGAGAGGCATAGGTGAGACTTCACCAAATCCGGCAAAAGCGTGGAATGAATTACCAAATACAATTCTAAAAGCGACCGAAAGATTAAAAAATGCACAAATAGAAAGCGTAGATGCAATAAAATTGATTTCGGAAATGAAGGGGAATTCCACATTTATTTATTGCGATCCTCCGTATTTGATGGAAACTCGAAAAAGGTATTTATACAACTATGAAATGGATGATATTGAGCACGAAAAATTGTTGGATGTAGTCACGAAGAGTGATTGTAAAATAATGATATCCGGATATGACAATGATTTATACAACGAAATCTTGTATAAATGGAACAAGGTACAAAAAAGAACATGTGCAGAATGCGGGGTTACTAGGATTGAAACATTATGGATGAATTACGATATCCAAGGAAGTCAGATGTCATTTATGAAGTGAAAATCGGGAGATGATACGTTGAACAAAACAAACAAACCAAGTGCTGCCGCGCTGATCCGAGCGCAGGGGCAGCAGATCCGGCGAGAGGCAGCGTGGGAATATTTACAGAGACGATGTGGATTAAGGGATGATGCGGATGGAGATAACGAAGGAATTGCTCCAGGGATACCGGAGTAAAAAGGATGAGATTCTGGAGCTGGATTACATACTCAAAAACCGATGGAGAGATGAGGGGTTGATCGGGAATGACGTAATCTTTGATTACAGCAAGGGATACCCCATGCCACAGGGCGTGGTAGGATTTGACAAGGAGAAGTATGATCGCCTTCAGTGTCGGGATCAGCGACGGAAGGAGCAGCTGGAGCAGGAATGCGAGGAAATCGAGACTTTTATCGAAAATATTGATGAAAGCCTGACGAGACGGATATTCAGAATGTGCTTCGTAGATGGGCGCAGACAAAAGGATGTGGCTAAGGCAGTGCATTTAGACAGAAGTCGCATAAGCAGAAAAATAGATAGTTATCTCGAAAACGCACACAAAGCACAAAACGCACATGTATAATAATACTAGAGCCAAAAGGCAAAGCGCCTGCGGCTCTTCCCCCTACTCTTGCGTAAACCAAGTAAAGACGCCCTGCATTTGCGGGACGTTTTTCTTATGTCCATTTAATGGAGTATATCATCAACGGCAGATGTGCAGGGTAGCGCCCTGTGTCCCGGTTCAATTCCGGGTGCTCCGCTTCACCTCTTGAAATAATACCCACGATGTATTACAGAAAGAGGGTTGATAAAATGAATAGCTTTATAAGCTGGATCGGTGGCAAGAAACTACTGAAAAGAAAGATCATGGAACAGTTTCCAAAGAATTTTGACAGATACATTGAGGTATTTGGTGGAGCCGGATGGGTACTGTTCGACAAAGAAAAGCATGCGGACATGGAAGTATACAACGATGTGAACGGAGAACTGGTGAATCTGTTCCGGTGTGTAAAATATCATCCAGATGCATTACAAAAAGAGCTGGACTGGACGCTGATATCCAGGGAACAGTTTTTCAACTGTGTTGCCCAAAATGAGATTCAGGGCATGACAGACATACAGAGAGCAGCGAGGTTCTACTGTCGAATAAAACTAAGTTTTGGTGCTGACCTTGATTCGTTTGGTGTGCGACCGAGGAATATGCAGAAAACAATCGCCTATTTGCAAGAAGCATCGAAGAGATTGAATAGAGTAGTAATTGAGAATGTCGATTTTGAGCGTCTTATAAAAACGTATGACCGGGAGTCGGCATTATTTTATTGCGATCCGCCGTATTACGATGCAGAAAAATATTATCCAGACAAGTTTCAGCCGGAAGATCATGTGAGACTGAGGGATACGCTTTCCCGGATTAAAGGTAAGTTTATCCTGTCTTACAATGACTGTCAGGAGATCCGGGACTTGTACGCAGGATATGATCTGATCGAAGTAGATCGGCAGGATAATCTTGTAACGAAAACTAACCCACGTCGTTACAGGGAGTTAATTATAAAAAATTATTAGAAAAAAGTGGGTATTATTTCGGAAGTGGATGAAAGGTGGTGAGCCCGGATGACAAAAAAGCAGAAAAGATTTGTAGAAGAATATTTGATTGACCTGAATGCCACTCAGGCAGCCATTCGGGCGGGGTATTCTCCGGCCACGGCAAAAGAGATCGGATGTGAAAACTTAACAAAACCTAACATTTCGGAAGCAATCGCGAAAGCAATGGCGGAACGTTCACGAAGGACAGGGGTTAATCAAGATCGCGTACTTCAGGAGTTGGCCAAAATTGCATTTGCAAAGATCACGGACGCAGTGGATCTGAAAACAGCAACCGTGAGGGAAGATGCCTCCGAAGATGATTTGGCATGTATTCAGTCGATTAAAATAAAACCGAATGAGTTCGGAACAGAAAGAGAAATCAAAATGTACGACAAAAGGTCTGCGTTAGTGGATCTTGGAAAACATCTTGGATTATTTAATTCCGATAAGGAACAAGAAAAGCCGATTCAGATCACTTTTGTGAAAGCGAGCGAGAAGCAAGATGGCGGATAATATTGATTTTGCATTAAATGATCACTTCTATGATTTTGTGGATGACTGGAACTATAAATTTTATTTTCTAGTCGGTGGATATGGCAGCTCCAAGAGTTATCATGTAGCCGTAAAACTGATTAAAAAATTGCTTGAAGAGAAACGAAAAGCTTTGGTTGTCCGAGAGGTTTTTGATACAATCAGAGACTCTTGTTATGACCTCCTACAGGAAGTCGCTGAAGCTATGGGTGTTGATGGCTATTTGACGTTTACATCATCGCCGATGCAGGTCAAGTTTAGTAATGGCAGCAGGATTATTTTTAAAGGGATGGACAAACCGGCAAAATTAAAATCTTTGAACGGTGTATCCATCGTATGGATTGAGGAGTGTTCAGAAGTGAAATACGCAGGATTCAAGGAGATACTCGGACGTTTGAGACATCCGACTCTAAGCAATCATATCATTCTATCAACAAACCCGGTCAGTAAAGGAAACTGGTGTTATAAATATTTCTTTCAGGACAAAAAGAAGAAAGTATTTGTTTTAGATGATGAGAAACTATATAAAGAGCGAACCGTAGTTGTCGGGAACACGTACTACCATCATAGTACTGTTGACGACAATTTTTTTGTGCCTAAAGAGTATGTGGAGCAGTTGGATGACTTGCAGACACATGACCCGGATTTGTACCGTGTGGCAAGGCAAGGGCGGTTCGGAGTAAATGGATCGCTCGTGTTCCCGCAGTTTGTTGTAGAGCCTGCAAATCAGGTTGAAAAGGAAATTAAAGCAATTAGAACCCCACTTGAAAAGAATGGTATGGACTTCGGTTTTGTTACATCATACAATGCTGCGCTTCGGATGATTGTGGATCACGACGAAAAGATTTTATATATTTACCGAGAATATTACAGTCGGAATAAAACAGACCCGGAGATTGCGGAAGATATGAAAGACTGGAAGGATATTGTGATTAAAGCAGATTGCGCTGAACCAAAGGCAATAAGATATTACAAACAGTCAGGCTTCCGAATGAAAGCGTGTAAGAAGTTCAAGGGCAGCAGGGCGATGTATACGAAGAAAGTAAAGCGATTTAAAAAGATTGTATGCTCCGATGCCTGTCCGAATACGATCGATGAGCTTCAGGATTTGACCTTTGCGGTAGATAAAGATGACGAGATCATCGAAGATGAATTTAATATCGATCCGCATACATTATCGGCAATATGGTACGCTCTAGACGATTACGAGGTTTCGGACTTAAAAGGCGGCGGATTAAGAACACTTGGAACGAGGTGACAAGGTGAAAATAAAAGAATTATGGAACAAAATCAGAAAGGGCGTGAAAGCGGGAATGGCAGCGGCAACAGAGAGCAACGTACTTACGGACAACAGAGTTGTAAGTATGATAGAGAAATTTAAAGCTTCGGGAAAATATAAGTTGATGCAAGAGGGGGAACGGTACTATCAGGCGGATAACGATATTAAGAACCGAAAAATTACAAGGAAAGTAGACGGGCATAAAGAGGAAGAGACATGGAGGGCGAACAATAAACTTGCCCATGCGAAGTATAAAATTCAGGTAGATGAGAAAATTGCATACTTGCTTACTAAGCCGGTTACATATAAAACAGACGGAACAGATAAAAACGACACTTATGTCGAAAAGGTCAAAGATGTGCTTGGGAAACACTTTCAGTATCAACTTACACAACTCGGATATGAGGCGTCAAACAAAGGGATCGGATGGTTGCATGTATATCTTGATCCGGAAGGAGAGTTGAAAACAATCGTGATCCCGGCGGAGCAGTGCATTCCGTACTGGTCGGACAGAAGCCATACAGAACTGGATGCCATGATCCGGGTATACAATACGACGGTATGGCAGTATAACCAAGAGAAAGAGATTACGAATGTAGAAATTTGGACAAAGGACGGCGTAAAATATTACCGTTTAGAAGGACAAATGCTCGTCTACGACAATGATAAAAGTATGGATGCAGGCGGACCCGTAGCGCATTATAAAAGTGTAGAGGAGTGGAAAACGTGGGGGAAGGTGCCATTCATTCCGTTTAAAAACAATCAGATCGAAATGCCGGACATCAAATTTGTAAAGAGCTTAATTGATGGCTATGATTTAGGGCGCAGTGAAGCGGCGAACTATATGGATGAGGTCAAAAACCTGATATTTGTCTTAAAGGGGTATGGAGGTCAAAATCTATCAGATTTTATAAAACAGCTCAATGAAGACAGAGCAATTTTGATCGACGACGCAGAAGATGGAGGCGTCGATACGCTTACGCCACAAATGGATATTACTGCATTGCGAGAGCACTACGAGCAGTTAAACCGCGATATTGTAGAGAGTGGGCAATCGGTAAATAAAGACTTGGACAAATTCGGATCAGCGCCGTCTGGCGTGGCTTTGAAATTCATGTACAGCAGTCTTGACCTTAAATGCAACCTTATGGAAACGGAGTTCAGCAGAGGGTTTGAAATGCTATTGTATTTTGTGGATCTGTATTTGCAGATTTCCGGACAGGGAGATTACGAAAAGATTGATGTAGAGTTGGTCTTTAACAGAGATATGGCGATAAACGAGGCGGAGCAGATTCAAAATTGCAGCAATTCCCAAGGAATCGTATCAGATGAAACACTGATCGCGCACCATCCTTTTGTGTCTGATGTGGAAGAAGAACTGGAAGCGTTGAAAAGGCAAAAGGAAGCATATAGTCCGTCGTGGGATCAAGCGCCGATTGTAAAGGATGAAGGAAATGGAGAAGAATAGCGAATACTGGGAAAAGAGACTTGCGTCGGAAACGTGGAAAACTTACAACTCACTGGAAGAAAAGAACCGGGAACTGTTGGAGTTTTATATCGATGCGAGCGAAAGCGTAAAAGATGAACTCTATCGGCTGGCAGAGAAGTACAGCAAGGATGGGGTTCTTTCTCTTTCTGATATGCATAAACAGAACCGTCTCACAGAATTGAACGGAAAGTTTGAAAAGATCATAGAGGATCTTGGACATTCAACGGAAGCATTTGCAAAGAAAAACATGCAGGATGGATTCAAAAAAGTGTATGCGGATACCGCGGCAGGCATGGGAGATCTTGATTTTTCAATGCCGAATAAGAAACTGATGGAGAAGCTGATGGAAACACCGTGGCGAGGGGATAACTTTTCGGGAAGACTCTGGAAGAATCAAAAGAAATTGGCAGTTAGTCTGAATGATATCCTGCTTACTGGATTGCAGCAGGGAAAAACGGCGGTTGAAATCGCGATCATGCTTCATAACCGTATGGGGCAGGGATTTAATGAATGCCACAGGCTTGTCCGAACGGAAACGATGCATTATTTGAACGATGCGACCTTGCAGCGTTATAAAGACGCAGATGTTAAGTATGTGCAGATTTTAGCAGCAAAAGATGAAAGAACCTGCGATATCTGCGGTGGATATCACGAAAAGGTCTATCCGATCGAGGAGTGTGTTCACGTTCCGTTGCATGCGAATTGCCGGTGTACGATCATTCCGGTTACGGATGAGAAATTGATTGCGGCATATGAGAAAAATCATCCTGACGAGTTAGAATCGGATATCGGACAGAAAATAGTAGAGCGTATTACTGGGATATCAAAACAGAGAAAGATGTTTGAACAGAAAGTTAAAAATATAAATGATATTCGTGTAAGAACATTATTAACCCAATCGTTGGAAAGGACTACTATAAAAAGGGCAAAAGGAAGAAAGTCTAAATATTCGGCTAGTGAAAAGACAGTGTATCTAGCGAAAAATGCAAAGGTTGATACATTAGCGCATGAACTATTCCATGAAATAGATGATGCTTATGGGTTAATTGAAAATGGATTGTTAAGTAAATCTGTTATATCTGATTACAATAAGCTGCAGAACCTTGCGAAAGGTTATGGAAAATCCATTGAAGAAATGTTATACTCAAGGTATCCAAAAGCATTCAGGAAAGATACCGAGAAATTGGCGTTGAAGGAAGAGTATCGAGGCATTTCGGATATTTTAAACGGAATGTCTAGCGGGGAAATAAATCTTGGATATTGGCACGATAAAGAATATTGGAAAAAGACTGGAAGAGTAGAAGCAGAAAGTTTCGCACAATTTGGGCGTGCTTTGTACGGGGGAAATCCAGAGGTTTTGGATATGTTTAAATCATTATTTCCGAATTCATACGATGAGGTGAGTGGAAGGATTGAAAGGTTGATAAAATAATGTGGTATGGAAAGACAACAGAGGAATTGAAAAAATTGAATGAAGAGTACTATAAGTTGTTCGGTGGGTATCCATTCGGGCATATGGAGCTTGAATATGAAGCCGATGAGTACGATGAGTATGTAAGAGATATTAAAAAAGCAATCAGAATCAAGAAACCATTAACAGAATTTGTAGATTAGATACCACCGGTCGAATACGATTGGTGGTCTTCTTATATTCAGAAAGCAGGAAAGGAGGAAGTGCCATGAAAGCAGTATGCGTTAAAAGTTATTATGACAAGCAGCTGAAGAGGAAAGTCACAGTTGGAGATGAACTGGAACTGACAGATGAGCGGTTCAAAGAGTTGTCTACGGCAAGTAACGACGCAAAAATGGCGTTGGTAAAAGCAAAGCCTGCGAAAAAGGCGGTTGTAAAGAAAGGATAAGGTGATCCTGAATATCTCCCAGCTCCGGGTTACAGAGCACACGAAGCATCCGTAAGGGTGCTATTTTTCTACCCTTTTTTATAGGTTGCAGGGTATAAAGAACAACGGTACATCCCAGTACCGGGAGAGCCGGTATAAAAATCTATGGAGGTAAAGAAAAATGGAGTGGTTACAGAAAATTTTATCAAATGCGGTTTATGGGGCAGATGGGAAGCTGGATGTAGAGGCTACCATGAAAAAGGTGAATGAGGAAGCACCAAAGCATATCATTCCGAAAGAGCAGTATAACGGAAAGGTAAAGGAGCTTGAGACTGCAAATGAGACAATCGGGGATCTGAAAAAGAACAATGCCGGTAACGAGGAGCTTCAGAAGACGATCAAAACGCACGAAGGGACAATCAAGCAGTTGAAAGCTGACCATGAGAAAGAGATTAAAGGCATGAAGATCGATGCGGCAATCAATAAGGCGCTTGCGGATAACAATGCGAAACACGCGGAATTGCTGGCAGGGAAAATTGACCGTGAAAAACTGATCGTTTCGGATGATGGAACAGTTTCAGGACTGGACGAGCAGATGAAAGGCTTGAAGGAAAGCTATAAGGATCTGTTTAATCCTGTTTTGTCGGGAAGAAATCCGGCAAACCCTGACGGAGGTAGTTCAGGGACAACGGCATTTGATACACTTGTGCAAAACGCCGACAACATGACAGCCGAAGAAGTGGCGGCACAGTTTGCGGCGATGGCAAAAGAATAAGAAAGAGAGAGGATGAAAGAATATGGCAGCAGATAATTTTAAACCTACCCTTTGGGAGGGAGCGCTTCTAGCGAACTTCCATTCCGTATCGATTGCGGATGTATTAGCAACAAAACCGGCAGAGATCAAAGGGCAGAAAGTCATTTTTAACCGAGTTGCAGGGGGGACACTGAAAGATTACTCAGGAAGTGTGGACTGGGATGACATCGACACGACTCCGGTAGAAATGGCATTTGACAAGAAGAAATATTTTGCGTTTGCGTTGGACGATGTGGATAAGGTGCAGTTAAAAGCAGATCTTTTGTCAGCGACAACGAAAGAACATGCGGCGGTCCTTGCGGAGACGTATGATAAAGACTTTTTCGCGGCGTTGTTGGCAGGGACAAAACTTCTGATCGGAAGTTCTTCCGCGAAGAAGAAAGTAACTGCGGCAAGCGCATATGATTACATCGTAGATCTTGGAACGATGCTCTCCAAGAAGAAAGTTCCGAAAGTCAACCGTTTCGTGACGGTAAATGCGGATTATCTTGGATTACTGTCCAAAGATAAGCGCTTCACGGCAAACCCGAAAGTGTTGGAAAATGGAGTGGTAGAGGGTCAGACGATCAATGGCATGCAGGTGATGTGTTCCGAGGAGCTTCCGGCAAATGTCATTATCGCAAACCATAAATCCGCGATCGGTGCGGCGAAGCAGATCAATGAAGTGGAAGCGATGCGCTTACAGAATAAGTTCGCAGACGGAATTCGTGGACTTTGTGTGTACGGTGATAAAGTGCTCCGTGACGATGCGAGTGCGGCATTATACTTTGAAGTCGGAACAGCGGCGGATGCAGATCCGATCAACGTCAAGATCACAAACGATACAAAGAGTCCGGTAAACACAAAAGAGGTATCAGCCTAGAGGGGGAGCAATCCCTCTCTTTTTGAGGTGATGAAGAATGGAAGAAAAGATTTTAAATGAATTGTTGAAGCGTCCGGGAATGTCTGAACAAGACTGGGAGCTTTTGAAAGACATGATCCACGACAGCATCATCGACATGCGGAGCTGCTTAAATTATGAGGATGAAGAGTCGTTGCCGGAAGGGGTAATTCCGGCTGTAAAAGAACTGACGCTGATCCGTTTTAACAAAGACGGAGTTGAGGGAATTGCAAGCGAATCGCAAAGCTTCGGCGGAAGTACGACATATATGGACTCTCTGCCGGATCAGGTAAAGCGAACGATCAGAAGATATAGAAGATTACCGAGGTGATAGATATGTCAATTAACAGAGATATGAAACCGTATCGGCTGCAGAAAGAAGAAACTGTCAGAACTCCATCAGGGGCAGAAAAGCAAAAATGGATTGACATGGGTACAGTGGAAGCTGCCGTTTACAAGAAAAATGATATGAAGGTGGCTGCATCTGCGACCTATTTGGAATCGACGCATATAGGACTGACGCGCTGTAAAAGTATCAAAGCAGAGGGATACCGCCTTGTAAAAGACGACGTTGTCTATCGAATTATAGATTGTAATCCGCAGGGACGCATGACGAATCTTCTGTTGAAGGTGGTGGAGTGATGGCAGATAATGGCGAATTTGTTCAAAGTATCCGGGATGCAACGGCAAAGATTGCTTTGGACATGGAGAAGAAAGTGTCGCAGGCGTGTCTTGTAGTGGAAGGTGAGGCACGTCAGCTTTGTCCGGTCGATCAAGGTCATCTTAGGGCGTCGATCACAAGTGAGACGGAAATCACAGCAGACGAAATTATCGGCAGGATTGGGAGTAATTTGGAATATGCCCCCTATGTGCACAACGGTACAGGAATTTACGCTGTAAACGGAGACGGAAGAAAGAAACCGTGGGTGTATGAAGTGAAAGCAGGAAAATACAAAGGAATGCATTTTACGGTAGGACAGAGACCAAAACCGTTTTTGACATATGCCATTATCTACAATGCGGCAAAGATTGAGAAAATACTCGGGGGTTGATATGGAGATTAGCATTAAAAACTATATCGAAACGGAGATCACGAAACTGTCGGGCAAATTATATCCGGTATTTACAACAGTGTTAGATGGCTTAAGTGTAGTTTATACATTTACCCCGATATCCGGCGGACATGTAAAGCAGAGTCAGCTTGAGTTAAAGATCATGCACCGGGATTATGATACTTGCAAAGATACAGAAGTGAAATTGAAAGATCTGCTCGATATGGAAGAAGATGATCCTTATATTACAACCGGGAATATCCGTTTTCATTCCGGCATAGCAGGTGGAGGAACAATATTTAATGATGGGTGTCAAATGTTTGAAGATACCCTGTATTTTATCGTTGATTGGAGGAAACGTAATGAAAAACAATGACGAAATTTTAATCGGAGCGTGTACTGTGTATATGTATGAATTTACCGGAACAGAGATCCCGGAACACGCGACCATTGAAACAGAAGAACATGATGTCGGGCATTGCTCTTCTGGGTTTACCGTAAATTATAAGCCGACAAAATACGATGTGAAAAATCAGTATGGACAGATTGTAAGGTCTGCGATCACAGAAGAGGAAATCTCGGCAAAGACGGGAGTTTTATCGTGGAATCTTGCGAATATGTCTCTCTTATCCACCGGAGTCTACACGGAAGATAAGGAAGGAAAGAAAAAAGATCTGATTTTTACCGGGGATGGAAAGGCATTAAAAACAGTTTTGCTTAGGGCAGTACACACAAAGGAGAACGGGAAAAAGATTCGTTTTACGATGATCGGACAGGGCGGATCGGGATTTGCAATCGCGTGGGAGAACAAAGAAGTAACGATCGATGCAGAATTAACGGCGATCAAGAAAGTAAAAGGTTTCCTTGCAAGTTTTGAAGAAGAACTTACGGACGAAGAAGCGGCGGCGATTGTCGCGGCATAGGAGGGCGCAATACGGTGTTAGATTTAGATCAATACATGAACAATTCCGTGAAAATAAAGCTGTTTGGGAAAGAATATGATGTATTCGAGCCGACAGTCGGAATGATTTTAGAAATGGATCAGTTAGAGGCGGATCTGTCCGAAGACAATGTGTATGAAAAACGGATCGATGCATGCTTGCTCCTGATAAATCATAACAGGCAGGGCAGGGAGTTTACGGCGGATGAGATAAAAAAACTTCCGTTAGAAGCAGTTATCCGTTTGATTGCGGAAGTATCAGCGCTGCGGCTGAAAGCAGATACAGACCCAAACTCCGAATCCCAGTTCCGGAAGGAGAAATCGGAAAAGCAATCTGCGAAAAGTATTTCCCGACAGAGAACTGGGAAAGAGCATACAGCCTAAAAACAGGAATTATAAAAAGAATAAGCCAGTATACCGGATTGAACTTTCGTGAGGTCTTGGAACTGCCTTATTCTTTTTATTTGTTATTAAATCGGGAAAGCTGGATCGCAAGCTATCAATCGTCCGAAGCCGGAAGAGAAATACTAAAGAATTTGTGGAGGCTGCAGCAGACCGAGGCGGATGAAGTCGCAATCCATAAATTCGCAGAAGGGAGACGAAAATGGCAGGAGGCATAAAATTAGCACCTCTTTTAACAGAGATCAAAGTTGATATCGAAAACTTTAAAAGCGATATGGAGAAAGCGGCTGCAATCGGAACAAGTGAAGCAAAGCGGATCAGTCAGGAGATGGAAACGACGGCGAAAGTCGGAGAAAAATTTTCTAAAGCAGGTGATCTGCTGACGAAAGGCTTGACACTTCCGATCGTGGGCGTAGGCGCCGCAACGACAAAAATGGCGGTTGATTTTGAGAGCAGCTTTGCAAAAGTAAGTACACTTCTGGATTCAAATGTCGTAGATTTTGCGCAGTACAAAAATGAGCTTCTTAATGCAAGTAGTGAAACGAAGGTGGCGGTGGATGAATTTTCAGAAGCCGTTTACTCTTCTATTTCTGCCGGGGTGGATCAAAAAGAAGCGATCCAGTTCACGACGGATGCGATGAAACTTGCAAAAGGCGGTTTTACAGACGGGGCGAAAGCAGTAGACGTCCTCACGACGGCAATTAACGCGTATGGATTGCAAGCGAGTGACGCCACGAGAGTATCCGATTTATTGATCACAACGCAGAATTTGGGTAAAACAACGGTGGACGAACTGGCGTCAAGCATGGGAACAGTGATCCCGGTTGCAAATGCGTCGAATTTCAGCATTGAGGAATTGAGTGCATCTTATGCACAGCTTACGAAAAACGGTGTGGCAACAGCGGAATCTGGAACGTATTTAAAAGCAATGTTGTCAGAGTTGTCAAAAAGCGGAAGTATTGCGGACATAACGCTACGGGAGCTGACCGGAAAAGGTTTTGCAGATCTGAAAAAAGAGGGGACGTCTACAACAGAGATTTTGAGTCTGTTAAATGCAGAGGCGCAAAAGAACGATAAGACTTTGAAAGATATGTTCGGCTCGGTGGAAGCAGGATCGGCGGCGTTGGTGCTGTATAAAAACAGCGGCGAAGAATACAACGAAATGCTGCGGGGAATGGAGACAAGCGCAGGGGCGACACAAAAGGCGTTTAAAAAAATAGATGCGACTCCGGCAGAACAGTTAAAAGGCGCATTGAATGAACTTCGGAACGAAGGAGTACGTTTTGGTGCAGCGTTTGTTCCGGTAATCGAGAAAGCGTCTGATATATTAGGGGATGTGGCAGAAGCATTTTCCGAATTAACAGATGAGCAGAAAGAGAATGTGGTGCAGTGGGGAATCACTCTTGCGGCAGCAGGTCCGGCGTTAAAACTAATCGGCGGTGGGATTCAAACCTATACTAAGTTAAAGACAGGAATAGGAGCAGTCACAAAAGCACTTAGCGCTTTCGGTGACGCACAAGAGGCGGCAGGCATAGGAGGATCTGTGCTTGCAAAAAGCTTTACAGGCGCTCTGGGAACATGTGCACCCCTTGCGGCAGGTTTAGCAGCGGTTGGCGCCGGAGTATATGCTCTTCATGAGCAAAGCGATGTGCTCAATTCCACAGTCCTTAAATCGAGAGAGGAAATGTCATGGCTGGAAGAAGCACTGGCAGATCTGCAGGGAGTTACAAGGTACACGAAAGATGAACTGGAAGAAATGGGGTATGTACATAAAGAATTCAGCGATGAGTTAAGTCCTGAATTTCAGGAAGCCGTGGAAGAATCTACGAAAAAGGTCCAAGAATTCAGTGTGTACTTGCACGAGATCGGATTTGACGGAATCATGACACAGGAGGAAACCGATGGGTTTACGAAACGGGTCAATGGTATATGTGACGAAGTAATCTCGACGATCGAAAACAGGAAAGAGGAGGCGCAAAGCGGACTGAAAGACCTGTTCATCGCAGATGATCAGGTGATTGATGAAAGCGAACAGAAAGTACTGGAACTGTTGTCGCAATCAAGTGATGCGCAGATTAGTGAAGTACAGACGTTACAAGGTGAAATTCTTGCGATCCAGCAAAACGCAGCGAATGAAAAACGACAGTTGAATGAGCAGGAAATTGCAGACATCCAAAGTAAAAACGAACGGATACGTCAGATTGAGTTGGAAGCGCTGGGAGGAACAGAGCAGGAAATCCTTTATGCAAAAAATGAGTTTGCTGCTCGAGTGCGAACGATGGATCTTGAAAGTGCATCGGAACTTTTACAAGAGAAAGCGAAGATCAGAGATGATGAAATCGTACAGATTCAAGCGGCCTACGACACAGAAATACAGCTACTGCAGAGTAAACTTAGCACATGCAAGGAAGAAGATCGGGCGTATTATGAAGAACAGATCGCAAATTTAGAGCAGGATAAGCAGAAAAAGATTACAGAACAGCGTGACCTTTACGACGAATATCTACGAATTATCGAAGAATACAACCCGAAATTACTGGAGGGAATCAGCGACTTGAATGGTCAGATCCTCACAGGAGAGGAGGAAAGGAATGCTGAATATCTGCAAAAGGTACAGGAAAGGTATGCGGGGTTAGAGCAAATTACAGAGTCAGGATGTTATACCCTATATAACATGGAAAAAGGCACAAATGAGGATATCGTGGTCAATTATGATCAGGCAACAGGGAAGATTGTCGGTCTCTACAACGAAGCATCTGGAACACTTGTTGGATATTCGCAAGAAATCCAAGCTGCGACGATGGAGATGGCACTGAGCGGAAAAGGGTCTTTTGAGATGCTGGGAACATCCTTAGATGGACTGAAAGAGAAGAACGGTGAACTCGTCAATGCGAATGGGGATGTTGTGAGCTCCTTGTCGGACATTAAAAAGTCGGCAGACGGCACGCGGGAAGGAATTGCGATTTTAAACGGAACACCTTGTGAGGTAAAGGTTAATAAAGACGGAACAATCGCAGATTTACGGGCGATTGATGAGGAAGCGAACAACGCCACGAGAGCGAGGACACTGTCGATCACATTAGCAACGAACGCAATAACAAGTGGCATTAACGCTGCGATTTCAGCAGCGCAGGGATATTCTCACTATAACGGACTTGATAACGTACCTTACGACGGATATCAGGCAGTGTTGCACAAAGGAGAGCGTGTCCTGACAGCAGAGGAGAACAAGGCGTATAGTAACGATCCGGGGATTGATTACAATAAGATGGAAAAGTGTATGAAATCTGCGGTCAGGGAACTTACTTTATCAGTGGGCAGCAGGGAACTCGGCAGAATTATGGATGAGCATTTGCGAGAAAGGGGGATTCTGTAAATGGATGTGTATTACATTAATCATTTAAACGAAAAGATTCTCCTCGACTCTGAAAATGTGATTCTGAAGTATCAAGAGTTATTCAACTATTCATGGGATGCAGATACAGATAATGGGAAAATAACGTCATTTACAAGAGAAATGGCCACATATCCCATTACGGTTACTGTAACCGCGGATTCAGATGAGGAATTTGCGGACATCCTGAATAATTTCCACAGCATCGTTGTAAAAGACATCATAAACCACAAACCGGGGCGGCTGTATATTGGAGATCAGTATTTGTCCTGCTATATATCCGGCGATATAAAAACGGATGCGTTTATGGGTGTTCCGATACAGGTTAAAAATCTTACCGTTGTGACGGATCATCCGTTTTGGATTCACGAGGTATCAAGATCTTTCCAGCAGATTATATCGGGGGATGATCCAGAGGGGCATTTAGATTATGAGTATGATTTTAACTATGATTACACAATGCCATATGGCAGTGATTTGATTTGGACAGTAGATCATTTTGCCCCCTGCGAATTTCTTCTGACGGTTTTCGGGCCTGTGACAGATCCGATGATCTTAATTAATGGACATCCGTATCAAGTTTATACATCTCTGGACGAGAATGATTACATGCAGATCAATAGCCGGAATAATACGATTGTTAAATATAGGTCGGATGGAGTCCGACAGGATATTTATGATTCCCGAGCAAAGCAACAGTCAGTATTCGATCTGATTGCGCCGGGAAATATCCGTGTTGTTTGGCCAGGAAGTTTCGGCTTCGATCTTAAATTATACTGCGAAAGGAGCGAGCCGAAATGCAAGACGAAAGGCAGTTGATCCTTGCGGATCAGAATTTCCGGGATATCCGTCCAGTGATGGGAGCGGAAATTGATATGGCGATTGGATCGGATGAAAACGACTATGAAATCAAGATTCGGCGCGATCAGTGGGATGACCGATATAAGTATGGGAATGTGTTTTACATCAATGATACAGAGTTTGGCGGTATTATCGGGAGGAAGAAGATAAACACGACAGACAGCACAATATCTTTATTTGGCAGGACGTGGAGAGGAATGTTGGAAAAGAAAATCATTCGTCCACCCGGCGGGCAGGATTATAAGAAAGTATCCGGTGAACTGAATACAGTGTTAGATGGTCTGATCACAGACTGTTTCGGTGATTATTTTGTTGTATCTCGAAGCGATACGGGAATATTTGTAACTGATTATCAATTTGATAGGTACTGTACTTTACTGGCAGGTCTTACAAAGATGTTAAAAAGTGTCGGGCATCGGTTACAGATACGGTATGTACAGCAGGAGAGAGGGCAACCCGGATACGTGGAATTGTCGGCAGTACCGATTGAGGACTACTCGGAAAAAATTGAACTGTCACAGGACAGCCGGCTGAACTTTACATTTGATGAAAATAAAAACGGGATCAATCATTTGATTTGTCTTGGAAAAGGTGAATTGCAGGATCGGCAGGTGATTGATCTGTATGTCCAGGAGGACGGCAGTATTGGCAGAGATTTGTTTTATACAGGAATCAGGGAAGTTTGTGGAGTATATGAAAATACGTCAGCAGAGCGTGATGAGCTGGAAGAAAAAGGAAGAGAAAAGCTGGCGAAGCTTATGAACAGAACTATTTTTGAAATGAATGTTGAGCAGTTAAAAATGAATGTTGAGATTGGGGATATTATCGGCGGGCGTGATTACGACACTGGGATGTATGCGGCAAAGCCGATTGCAAAAAAGATTTACCGGGTAGCGGGAGGAAAGACCTCTCTTGAATATAAAGTAGAAGGAGATGATTAATTATGGAATTAGTAACAGGAAGATCGGGGAAGCCGCACATCACATCACAGCAGGTTCGGCAGCTTCAACAGGGTATTTTTGGGGCGAATGCCTGTATCCTTAATACGGGAAGTATGCTGACACCGGAAGTGCAGAGCTCAAATAAAATCCGTATCAAAGATGGCGCGCTGATGTTTCAGGGTGCTCTCTTTACTGTTAAAGTTGGGGGTTACGATGAGGTAACTATCAACAATGGTAATCAAGGAATGAAGAGAAAAGATGTGATTGCAGTCAAATATACATATGACTCGTCACGAAACATTGAGTCAGGAGAATGGGCGGTTGTGCAGGGTACGCCAGCGGCAAGTAATCCGGCAGTGCCTAGTATGCCAGTAACGGATGGAGATATTCAGGCGGGTGATGCAGAAGTGTATTGTCCGGTATTTGTAATTAATTTGGATGGGATAAATGTTACGGGCGTCGATATCATACCTCCGATGATGGATGATATGTCTACGATAAATAAATATTTGTCGGAGTTATCATCTGATTTTACAAAAATAAAAAACTACATCGTTGAAGAAGGTAGCAACTCCAACGGTAAATATCGCAAATGGAGCGACGGGACTCTCGAAATGTGGTTCAATTCGCCGTTTACATGCGCGATCGGAACAAAAGCCGGTAGCATTTACACAAGCGGACAATTTACATTAAACTTCCCGGTTGCATCAAAAACAAAATGTAATATCGTGCTCACAATAGGAGCTGGCGGCGCGATATGGGGCAAGGTGTACGGATCTGCAAATGGCTACAAATCAAGCTTTTCATACCATCTGCTTTCTGCTGTGACCTGGAATGTAGCAAGTTTTGATTTATCTTACTATGCTCGAGGTACCTGGAAGTGATTAGATCTATCCGACTTCCCACTCCGCATCGATAAAAAGATAATTATTTGTAGCTTTTGGGATGCAGACAAACAAATTTCCATTTGTCCTTGCCATAGATGTACAAGTGACTGGGTTTTTATACGCCCCGTCTGATGCCACTACATTTACAACAGTGTCATTTGATGGGCGATACTGTGACGGTATCGAAAAAACATTGTCGTACACGTTGTTTGCGACTATTATGGCAGTTGTATAGATTTCCATGTTTAGATGCACCGTTTTACCGATTTTATACGAGTTGTTTGCTGTGGCTTTCCACACTCCTGCTCTTATTCCCAGATCGGTTGGTGTGAGCGTCTTTTTATCGTGATACGACTGCAACTCCGACAAATATTTATTTTTCCAAAAGATTAAGATAAGAAAGGACTGATATTTATGAAGCTTATTTTTAATGATGCAACCGAGATTGTTGTTCAGCAGGTTGAATCCCACGGGGATTACCTGCGAATACTGACGGTTGGAAATACTCCGGAACAGTTAAAGGTGCTGTTTACTGACTCTAGTCGGACAGCCCGCATGATTGTACAGGAGCGAGGGCAGACCGTAGCTGCGTATGAGGGATATACAGCATTTTACAGGACGGAGATTTATACCGGGAAGATTTACGGCGTGGTGATGTACAAGCAGGAAACCCTTCCGGAAACGCAATCGCAGATGATTCAGGCCGCTATGCTGGTTGCACAGATGCAGGCACAGACATTTGATGATGAGCGGGCGCAGGCAGTCAAAATACTCTATCCGCAGTGGCAAGATGTAATAGGGCAGACTGTTGAGAAGAAAGGGTATAAGTTTGTGTATGAGGATGTGCTGTATAAGACAATTCAAGATAACTTACTAATCCAAGAGCAGTATATTCCAGGCGATGGAACAGAGAGCATGTATGTTGTTATTGATGAGACTCATGCCGGCACGCAGGAGAATCCGATTCCGTATGCGGGCAATATGGAGTTGGAAAAGGGCAAATATTACATCCAGGATGGAGTAATCTATCTGTGTAATAGAGATACAGAAAACCCAGTGTATCATAATTTAAGAGATTTGATCGGGTTGTATGTAGAGAAGGTGGCAGAATAAGAAAGGCGGGTAGTATATGGCAGAAATCAAGGAAGTAAAGACGGAAAAAATAACCGTAAATACTGGGGAACGTATCAAGATCAGTTTTGAGTTTTGGTATGAGCAGGATTGCCCTTACGACTATCCACAAGACTACCCGATAGCGAGCGAAAGAAAGTGAGGAACTACTAATATGAGTGAAATAACAAGAGCTTATGCCGTATATAAAGGACAACAGTATAATGCGTCATACGATTCTGGAACACAGTTATGGGATGTAGATATCCCATCAGGATCAGAGTCGTCTTATGGGCAGGTGAATCATACATATCCGATTGAGCTACATGCCTTTGATGCAGCTAACAATGAGACAATCATGTATGCCACCGATTCCAAGTATGGAGATCAGTTAAACATCCGTGTACTTGAAAAAACGAAACCGACTGCATCGATTATATCCCCGACACAAGGATCGGTTCTTGGATCGGCAACGCAGGATATAAAGATGGAGCTTCAAGATGCAGGTGGATCCGGTCTTAACATGACGTCTGTAATCTTCAAAGTTAATAGTGTTCAGGTTACACAGGGCGTGTCATGGACAGATCAGGGCGGCAAGAAAGTATGTACCTATCGTGCAGCCAACTTGTCCGATGGTTCTAATAGCGTTAGTCTGCAGGTAACGGATAATGATGGCAATATATCCGATGTCGCGACTGTGGCCTTTGTGATTAGTACTTCAGCGCCAACACTGAATGTAACGAGTCCAACCGAAGGGTTATTGACGAACAGCAATAGGGTTACCGTAGCTGGTACTGCTGCGGCTGGATCTGATGCGGTAACGCTTACAAGCGTTAAGATTAACGGAGAAGTCGTGTCCTTTGGATCAGGTGGGGCGTTTAGTAAGGAGATTACGCTTAGAGAAGGCGAGAATGAAATCACAGTAGTTGCAGAGGACAGCATCGGAAAGACTACATCTGTTACGAGACATGTCACAGTTGATACCAAAGCGCCGATTATATCTGACGTCGAAGCAGAAGCGACCACGGTAAACGCAAATGGTATGATTCGCTTATCCTTTAAGATTGTAGATCCGGCAGATTGATATGATTATCAGAGTATGGGGCATTGTAAACTCTACAGAAGTGGAGTTTACGCCCATCCCGGACCGTCCCGGGTACTGGGAGGGATATGCCCCGCGACTGCCGGGACTGCAGGAAATAGAGGTGTGGGCAGAATCTGACAGCGGACTTAGAGGACATCTGTATTGCACTGTGACGCTTGATTATCACGCGCATACAGAGGCGCGGTTACTGGGAGATCGGACGGAGGCAAGATTGATTGATATGGGCGGCAAGGTGCGCTTGTTACTGCTTCCGTGGGTGGCACAGCTGGTCACGTTCAGAGATGTAAATGTTCTGCAGGAAAATTATATTGCGAAACTGAAAGGTTGCAGAAAGGCGGTGGTATAATTGCTGGAAAAAGTCGGATTTGAACTCGGCGAGAAAAAATATGTTTGTATCAGTGTGCGGAGCACAAATGGAAAGCCGTTTGATGTGACATCAGCAAAGTATGTCTTACGGAATGGGGAACAGGAAGAGAATCTAGGTACATGTGAAATCATGCAGAAAAGCGATACAGAAACCCTCTTATCTGCACTGATCCAACCGATGATCAAAGGTGGATCATACACGCTGGAATTTACATATGAGATTCCGCCGGAGATTCTGAAGCATGAGGTGCGAATATATGTATCATAAGAGATATGACCACATAGAAATCAGAGCAAGACCGTAACAGGTCTTATTTTTATGTATAAATTAAAAGAAGGGAGACTTATATGCCAGACACAGTTGTAGTCGCTGTTTTGTCCTTGCTCGGTACACTGATCGGAAGCTTCGGGGGTACACAACTTATCAAATATAGGATTGAGCAGCTTGAAAAGAAAGTAGAAAAACATAACTCTGTTGTAGAGCGGACGTATTTGTTGGAAGAAAAAATAAAAGTAGCGAATCATCGCATTGATGATTTAGAAAGGGAGGCGAAAGAATGAACATGGAACTTTTGATGCAGTATGTAACTTATTTACTTATGGCGATTGGAGTATTGGCGTTTTTGACCAGTGTTATCACACAGGTAATAAAAGAGATGCCGGGGTTGAAAAAAATCCAGACAAATGCAGTGGCACTTGTGGTGGCCTTGATCTTGTGCCCGTTGGCGGTTGTGATTCTATGTATATACTTTAGCATTCAGATAATTTGGTATTATATTGTTGGGGCCATGATAGCAGCATTTATAGTATATTTAGTGGCAACCGGTGGCTGGGAAAAAGTCGCAGAGATGTGGCAGCGGACGAAATTTAATAAACACAAATAATACGTAAAGATACGTGGAAAAAGATTGACATACGTAATGATACGTGATATAATACAATCATGATAAGGAAAGGAGATACAAAAGATGCCAATGACACCGAGAGAGATGATAAAACATCTCAAGAAAAACGGGTTTGAGGAAATCAGTCAAAATGGTTCTCATGTAAAACTCAAGAATCAGACGACAGGGATAACAGTTATTGTTCCTTATCACTCCAAAGCCATGAAAAAGGGGTTGGAGCAGGCAATATTAAAACAAGCGGGGCTTAAATAGCCCTGCGCCTGAAAAAGAAAGCGGAGGTATTACGTATGGAAAAATTATTTTATCCTGCAATTTTTCACGAGGCGGAAGAAGGCGGTTTTTGGGTATCCTTTCCGGATTTACCGGAATGCTTAACAGAGGGAGATGATATGCAGCAGGCTTATGAGATGGCAGTAGATGCGCTGGGAATCTCTCTTACAAGCAGGAAAGCAGAAGGCGAACTGATTCCAAAACCGACAGAAATAAATAAAGTAGATGCGGAAGACGGAATTTTAGCGGTCGTAGAGTTTGATATGATGGAATATCAGAAGAAACACAATTCACGTGCAATCAAGAAGACGCTTAGTATTCCGGAATGGCTGAACGAAGAAGCGGTTGCCAGAGGAGTTAATTTCTCACAGGTATTGCAGGAAGCACTGATGCTGAAACTAAATATAGGAAGATAGAATAATTTAGAGAGCTTGGAGGCAGGCTCTCTTTTTTTGCGCCGGTGCAAATGCCGGAAGAAAGGAGAAGAACATGAGTATTTGTAGAGGAGTAGCAGGACTTAGAGGTGGAAATCCGAGAGGAATTTTTATTCACAACGATGCAGGATCACAAAATGCAAATGCGGCGTTTTACAGAAAATGGCTGCAAACACATCCGTTAGAAAACGGATTTGCTCACGCTTATGTAGCTAGTGACGGGATCTTGTATGCGGAAGATGATGCCTACGCAGCATGGCACTGCGGGCAGACAGACGGAAACCGGAACTATTATTCGATTGAGGTCTGTCAGAGTACGGGGGATTTGGAAATCTTTAAGAAAAATGAAGAGAATGCGTTGAAGTTGGCGGCGCAGAAGTGTAAGCAGTACGGTATCGTTCCAAGCTCGAATACAATCCGGCTGCACAAGGAGGTATTCGCGACAGCGTGCCCGCACAGATCCGTAGAGATTCACGGAGGGGATTCCGGATGTAAGACATACTTTATTAATAAAATCCGTGAGTATATGGGAATGGACAAGCTGCCGGATGCTCCGGTTGTCAGTGGAGGCGGAAGCAGTGCAGCATCCGGTGATCCTGGCATTGTGTTTACTTATGGTGTTATGCTGACAGATGGAACAATCCTGCCCTTTGTGAATAACCTGTCTGATTTTGCAGGACTTCTGGGTCGTACAATCGCCGGTATCGCGATAAAGGTTAATAAAGGTACTGTAAAATACCGCGTGCATGTAAAGGGCAAAGGATGGTTACCTTATGTAACCGGATGTAACTGGTCTGACGCAAACAACGGCTATGCTGGATATCCGGGAGCTGTGATCGATGCCGTAGAGGTATATTATGATACTCCGGCGGACATTGTTGCAAAATACGGTTATCAGAAAGCGCAGTATAGAGTTGCTCCGATCGGCGGTGGCTACTATCCTTGGCAGTTCGATAATGAAGTAGGAAATGGACAGGATGGATATGCCGGATGTTTCGGCATTGCGTTTGATAAATTTCAGCTGTACTAAAAACATTCCCCGGAGTATCTGCTCCGGGGAGAAATATTGTATCATCTTCATACATTATATAAAGAAGTAACAGTTGTAGGTTTTTACGTTAAGGATACCTTATAGAGATATAAAATGATTTGTATGTTGTTACGAAAAGGTTGACACAATGGGGATCGAAGGAACTTGGAGATAAAGGTTTGACACCGATCGAGATTCTTCGTTATTTTTACGGAGATGACATGTATATTAATATTGCGCCGGAAATATCAGGTATTCCATCTTCGTGGCCGGGATATGTATTGGAGATCGGGTCAAGCGGGGAAAAGGTGAGGCAGATACAGGAGCAGTTGAATGTAATTGCGGGAGCGTATCCTGCGATACCTAAAATTACGGCAGACGGTATTTACGGTTCAAAAACGGCAGAATCGGTCAGAAAATTTCAGGAAGTGTTTCAACTGCCGCAAACGGGGAAAGTCGACTACAGTACATGGTATAAGATATCCGAAATTTATGTCGGCGTATCCAGAATCGCAGAGTTGACGTAACTTTGAAAAATCGAAAGTGATAGCGGAATCGGCATAGTTCCGGTGAAAATACCTTGACTTATTTTAATGACATATTTATAATGAATAAGGATATTGCAAAAACATGGAAGAGGAATAGTAGGAGTGTATCGTATTCAGAGAACTGCCGGTCGGTGCGAGGCAGAAACGTAAACTGTGAACTCACCTCGGAGTTCTTTCGTTGAACTTCAAGTAGACGAAAGCGGGAATTCCCGTTATAGAATGAATGAGTGCATTTGGTCGGATGAGGATACAGGAACAAAAAAGTTTTCCCGGTCCGGTCGGATGAACAAGAGTGGTACCACGGAAATAAGCCTTTTCGTCTCTTGAGTTTTCAGGAACGGAAGGCTTTCTTTTATGCGTAATATAACGATGAATGAAGGAGAGAAACATATGGGTACAAAGATAATGTATAATCACAAAGCGATTGAAAAAAAGTGGCGTGAAAAATGGGCGGAAAATTCGGTAAATCCAAGAGTGGATGATAACGGAAATAAAAAACAGAAGTATTACTGTCTCGACATGTTTCCGTATCCGTCAGGAAACGGTCTTCATGTCGGACATTGGAGAGGGTATGTAATTTCTGACGTATGGAGCCGTTATAAACTTCAGCAGGGATATTATATTGTACATCCGATGGGATGGGATGCATTCGGTCTGCCTGCTGAAAACTATGCGATCAAGATGGGAGTACATCCGGCGAAATCAACGGCGGAAAATGTAGCGAATATTAAACGTCAGATCAATGAGATCGCAGCGCTCTATGATTGGGATATGGAAGTCAACACGACAGATCCGAACTTTTATAAATGGACGCAGTGGATTTTCGTGAAGATGTTTAAAGAAGGACTTGCATATGAAAAAGAATTTCCGATCAACTGGTGTCCGTCCTGTAAGACCGGTTTGGCAAATGAAGAAGTTGTAAATGGCAAATGCGAGCGCTGCGGAGCGGAAGTTACGAAGAAAAATCTTCGTCAGTGGATGTTGAAGATCACAGCATATGCAGATCGGCTGTTAAATGATCTCGATAAGCTGGACTGGCCGGAAAAAGTAAAGAAGATGCAGGCTGACTGGATCGGAAAATCTTACGGAGCAGAAGTGGAGTTCCCTGTTGACGGAAGAGATGAGAAGATCACTGTTTATACGACAAGACCTGATACGCTTTACGGCGCGACATTTATGGTGCTTGCTCCCGAACATGAGATGGCGGCATCTCTTGCGACAGATGAGACAAGAGAAGCGGTAGAAAAATACATTTACGATGCGTCAATGAAATCAAACGTAGATCGTCTTCAGGACAAAGAGAAGACAGGCGTATTTACGGGAAGCTATGCAATCAATCCGCTTAGCGGAGCGAAGACACCGATCTGGCTGTCTGATTATGTATTGGCTGATTACGGTACAGGAGCGATTATGTGTGTTCCTGCTCATGATGATCGTGACTTTGAGTTTGCAAAAAAATTCAATATTCCTATTATTCAGGTAATTGCAAAAGACGGAAAAGAAATCGAAAATATGACAGAAGCTTATACAGAAGCTTCGGGAACGATGATCAATTCGGGCGAGTGGAATGGAATGGAATCGTCAGTGCTTAAAAAAGAAGCTCCGCACATTATAGAAGAGCGCGGATTCGGAAAAGCAACAGTCAACTTTAAACTGCGTGACTGGGTATTTTCACGTCAGCGTTACTGGGGAGAACCGATTCCGATCATTCACTGTCCTGACTGCGGTAATGTTCCGGTACCGGAAGAAGAACTGCCGCTTACGCTTCCTGACGTAGAATCTTATGAACCGACAGGAACAGGAGAATCACCGCTTGCAGGAATTGAAGAATGGGTAAATTGTACATGTCCGGTATGTGGAAAACCTGCAAAGCGTGAGACAAATACGATGCCTCAATGGGCAGGATCTTCATGGTATTTCTTGCGTTATGTAGACAGTAAAAACGATAAAGAATTAGTGTCCAGAGAAAAAGCAGACGAGATGCTGCCGGTAGATATGTATATCGGAGGCGTAGAACATGCCGTGCTTCACCTTCTGTATTCTCGGTTTTATACAAAATTTTTGTATGATATCGGAGTAGTAGATTTTGACGAACCGTTCCACAAATTGTTCAATCAGGGAATGATCACCGGAAAGAACGGAATTAAGATGAGTAAATCAAAAGGAAATGTCGTTTCACCGGATGCTCTTGTGAATGATTATGGATGCGACTCATTAAGAATGTACGAGCTTTTTGTAGGACCGCCGGAGTTGGATGCGGAATGGGACGACAGAGGAATCGACGGAGTAAACCGTTTCCTGAAACGTCTTTGGAATTTGCTTATGGACAGTAAAGAAGCAGACGTTCAGCCGACAAAAGAGATGATAAAACTTCGCCATAAAATGGTTTATGATATTACAAATCGTCTGGAAAGTTTCAGTTTGAATACTGTAATTTCGGGATTTATGGAGTATAACAACAAGTTTATTGAAATGGCGAAAAAGGAAGGCGGAATTGATAAAGAAACATTAGAAACAATCGCGGTTCTTCTTTCTCCGTTTGCACCGCATTTTGCCGAAGAAATGTGGGAGCAGCTTGGCCATGGAGAAACAATTTTTAAAGCAGGATGGCCGACATATGACGAAAGTGCAATGAAAGATGACGAGATTGAAGTGCCGGTACAGATTAACGGAAAGACAAGAGCTGTTATCAGTATTTCTGCCGATGCATCAAAAGATGAGGCAATCGCCGCCGGAAAAGAGGCGGTAGCCGATAAACTGACAGGTACGATCGTCAAAGAAATTTATGTACCGAAAAAAATAATCAATATCGTTCAGAAGTAGGTCATGTGAATAGAATCACCGGAAGATGCTTTTTGGCGCTTCCGGTGATTTTTGATATTGGGAGTTATGTCTTTCAAAGCGATATATATACCAACTTGATTATGCAAAATAACATCAACTGTTCCGTATTACACAAAAAGTAAAAATAAAAGCAACATTTTTGCACAAAAAAGAAAACGAAAACATGCTATAATTTGTAATATATTTCATTGGAAGAAGGAGAGATGAGCATGAAGAAAAAAATAATGGCGGTTCTTTTGGCACTCGCTATGGTGACTCAAGGCGCCATGCCTGTTTTTGCTCAAAATGAAGGTGTGGGAGGAATTGAGGCAGCGGCAGATGCAGAAACGGCAAAAATTTTGTGCAAGGAGTATTTGAATGAAGAACAGCAGATTCAAGGCATTGCTCAACGTTTTGAAATACCACAAGAAGACGTGTCTTTTGTAAACGATTTGGGAAGTGGTACGATCACGCTGAGTTTTAAGACAGGCAGTACCGCTTTGCAGGCGCTGGCCGCGATCAACGGAGACAAGCATGCGAATCATTACATGTCTTTGTATATCAGCGGCGGAAATAAAATCGGCTTTGAATTCCGTAAAAACGCAACGGTAAATGATCACAGAAATTTTACGGTAAATAATGTGAATCTTGCGGATGATCAATGGCATACGATTACGCTTGCGGTAGAAAAGGACAGCTATTATAAAGTATATTTGGATCAAAAACTTGTACAGCAGTGGGAAGTTGACGAGACTAATTTTGTTGATAAAATGGAGTGGAAACCGACTTCTGTGACGTTTGGCGGCGCAAAACGGATTTCGGGAAACAGTTATCCTTTTACCGGAAGTATCAAGCAGGTAAAACTGTATAATGAAGCGGCTTCCGAAGATCAGATCATGGCAGATCACGGCGCTGTTTCTGTGGGGACTCCGATTTTTACTTACCAAAGGAAAATGTTTGACGGAACAGAAGGAAAGATGGTTCAGCTTCCGGAGCAAAAAGAGACAATTTCCGGATTGAAAAAAGGAACGTTTTCCTTTGCATATCGCTTGAACGAGGCGGCTGTAGGCAAAACGATTTACGGATTATTATCGCTGTCGAACAGTCAGGCAGATAAAGAGTACGGAGCGTTTTACATTAAGCCGAAGGACAATCGGATCGGATATGAAGTGCAGGGAAAAGGCGATAAATATATTACAGTCAAAAACGGAAAATCTGTCAATAATGCGCAGTGGCATACGGTGACATATGCATTTGACGGTACACAGGCAGAGTTTTATTTAGACGGCGAATCTATCGGGAAATTTGAGACGGCACATATGCTGAAGGGTGATTGGACACCGGATATGGTTACGCTTGGCGGAATCAGCAGAACGAATAAGACGCCGGGCGCAAAATGGCCGTTCCACGGAATCATCGACAGTGTCAATGTGTTTGATGAAACATTAACCGCAGAACAAGTCATGGAACTTCACAAACGCACTTTACCGCAAGATGAACCGGAATACGGAAAGGATGTATATAAGACAGGAGAGTACGGTATTTACGATATGGGCGACTATGATTCTTATAATTATCGTATTCCTGCAATGGTTACAACGAGTAAGGGAACTGTCATCGCAGCGGCAGATCAAAGAAATACACATTGGTCCGACTGGGGAAATATTGATACTGTTATAAGAAGAAGTACGGATAACGGTCTGACTTGGGAAGAACCGATCGATGTAATTGATTTGAAATCACAATCATATTTTAACGGTACACAATCCGCATATACGATTGACCCGGCGTTGATCGCAGAGGGAGAAAACGGAAAGAATCCGGGCCGTGTCTGGATGCTTGTAGATATGTTCCCGGAATCGACAAATGGAAGCCAGGGCACATGGTCGATCAAAGAAACAGGAACAGGTTATGTGAAAGTAGATGGAAAAGATTATCTGGCACTTTATGATAAAGATAATAATCAATATACGCTTCGGGAAAACGGAGAAGTATTTGATAAGGATAATCGAAAAACCGATTATGTGGTAAAACAGTTTGAAGGAAATGATAAACAGGGATACCACGAAAAAGGCGATCTGTATAAATCCGGTAAATACGTAGGAAATATTTATTTGAGAAGTAATTCCAAGAATCATGATTCAGCTCCTCTTCATCCTACGCAGACATGCTATTTGTGGCTGAGTTATAGTGATGACGATGGTATGACATGGAGTGAACCGGTAGATATTACACCGCAGGTAAAAGAGGACTGGATGAGATTTTGCGGTGTCGGTCCGGGATTCGGAGTTCAGCTTCAGTATGATGAAAAGCATCCGGGAAGACTTATATTCCCGATTTATTATACGATAGCGGGAAGCGGTATAGGATTCCAGTCTTCGGCTTGTGTTTACAGTGATGACGGCGGAAAAACATGGCATAGAGGAGAATCTCCGAATGACGGAAGAATCAACAAAGACGGGCAGGAGACATCTTCGCAAAATCCGGTTGGCATCAGCGAGCTGACAGAGAGTCAGATCATTGAGCTAAGCAGCGGTAGCCTGCTTCAGTTTATGAGAAATACACGCGGAAACGGAAAAGTTGTTGTTTCAAGAAGTACAGACGGAGGAGCGACATGGAGTGATCCGATCGATACAACGGCGCCGGAAGTATACTGTCAGTTATCTGTATTGTATTATGACAAAAACGGAACAGGCGGCAAAGACAGAGTGATCATGTCGAATCCGGGAGGTTCGGGAAGAAATAACGGAACATTGCGAATCGGAGAAGTGACAGAAACAAAGGATAGTTTTTCTGTAGACTGGGTAGAAGAAAAAATGTTCTGTCCTAATAATTACGCATATTCTTGTCTGACAAAAATGAAAGATGGAAATATGGGACTTCTCTATGAACATCAGAATACGATCAAATTTACTGCGTTTAATTTAGAGTATATTAAAGATGAAGTGAATTTATTGAGTCCGACGATTATATCTGTTACATACAAAGTGGAAAAAACAGACGATCACGCTTATACGCTCCCGGGAGATAAATATGTGATCACAGTGAAAACAGATCAGAATGTTACTGTGCAAGGAACACCGAAATTCAGATTTATGTTAAACGGTAAAGGCCGTTATGCAAACTATGTGTCCGGTGGGAATGACGACAAAATGTTAGTATTTGAATACACTGTACAAAAAGGCGATGAAGGAACTATTCAGTTTAAAGGACCAAAAATTATCTGTGATGAAACAGGAGCAGTAAAAAATGCAAATGATTTGTGCGTAAGTTCGGGAGATATGGATGTTAATATGGGATACATCGGAGTAGATCCTTCGGATGCGGCAAGAGATATTGCGACAGATCAGATGAGCGCTGCGGCAGGTTCGGCTCAATCGGGTCAGGAGGCGTCGAATGTTCTGGACGGAAAAGCGGATACATTGTGGCATACAAAATGGAGCGCCGGTCACGGACGCGAAAAACATTGGATTCAGTTTGAACTGAAAGACTTTTATTTGATTGACGGAATCCGTTATCAGCCGAGACCTTCGGGAGGAACAAACGGTATTATTACGGAATACAAAGTGGAAGTAAGTAATGACGGCGTTCACTTTGAACAGGCGGCAACAGGAACATGGGACGCGAACGCTGCATGGAAACTGGCTTCATTTGAGCCGGTATGTGCAAAATATGTGCGTTTGACATCTTTGGATGCGATCAGTGTGGAGGCGGATAATGACTATGCTTCGGCAGCGGAAATTCGCCTTACAGGAACAAAAACAGAGAAACCTCCGGTTGCCGAAGCGGATAAGAAGTCTCTGGGGGCTGCGATTGAGTATACGAAAGATGTAAAAACAAAGCCTGAATATCAATATGTTGTGCCGATCGTAAAACAAAAATTAGACGAGGCGCTTGAAGCGGCAGAAGGTGTTTTTGCGAATGAAGCTGCAACACAGGAAGAAGTTGACAAGGCAGAAGCTGATCTTAAAAAAATGCTTGAATATTTGTCTTTTACAGGAGATGCAAAATTGCTCAGAGAGCTGGTAGACATTGCAAAAGAAATCAATACAGATATTTATACAGAGCAGAGTGCGAATACGTTTAAAGAAGCGCTTGAAGAAGCGGAAGCCGTGCTTGCCAATGAAAATGCACTGCAGGATGAACTTGATGCGGCTCATAAAAAATTACAAGAGGCAATGGACGGATTGAAAGTGATACCTGTAGATAAATCACAGCTTCGGAAACTTGTAGACGATTCGCGGAAATATGTAGAAAAACTGAATGAGTATACAGCCCAAAGCGGTCAGATTTTTATGGGAGCATTTGAGGCGGCTGAAAATATTTTAGAAAAACAGGACGCGACAAAAGAGGAAGTGGATCAGGCGTGTGCAAATCTTCGCAATGCAGTCTTTGGATTGAGGTTGATACCGAGCAAAGAAAAACTGGAAGAATTGATCCAAAGTGCAGAACAGATCGATGTGAAGCTTTACACAGAAGAAAGCGCAGAAAAATTCATGTCAGCGTTGGAAAAAGCAAAAGTAGTATTTGCAGATTCGGAAGCTTCGAAAGAGGAAGTGGAAGATGCAGAGCAGGTACTTGCAAAAGCGATGGATGAGTTAAAAGAAGTTGACAAAGACGATGATAAAGATGAAGACAAAGAAGTGCCGAACAAAGATAAATTAGGAGAATTAATCCAAAGCGCCGAACAGATCGATGTGAAGCTTTACACAGAAGAAAGCGCCGAAAAATTCATGTCGGCATTAGCGAAAGCAAAAGAGGTATTTGCAGATTCGGAAGCCTCGAAAGAGGAAGTGGAAGACGCAGAACATGCACTTGCAAAAGCGATGGATGAATTAAAAGAAGTCGGCAAAGAGGGAGACAAAGGAAAGAATATAAATTCTGTTAAAACAGGGGATAGTTCCTCTCCGATTTTATTTGCGCTGCTTGCAGTACTGAGTGCGGGAACGATATTTTTTGTACGGAAAAAAGAAGAAAAGAAATTTACATGTCGGAAAAAATAATTAATGACATGCAGAAGTAAGTTCTATAAACAGAATCACCGGATGTGCCTTTTGGCACTTCCGGTGATTCTGTTTATAGAGTGATTCTTCCGCATCCTAAAGTGTGTGTGCTTTTTTCGGAAAGCTTTCTGACGTCGCGGGGATATATCCCTTTAAACTTTTTGAAACAAGAGCTGAATTTACTGTGGGATGAATAACCTACAGATTCGGAAATTTCTTTAATGCTAAGGGAAGTGTTAAGCAGCAGCGTCTCCGCCATGTTCACACGTCTTCTTTGAGAATATTCCGTAATACTAAGCTGATATTTTTGCTTGAATAATTTTTTTAATTTTGTTCCGCTCATTGAGGCGATTTTTTCAAGGGTTTGCTGAGAAACGTCGAGCGCGTAATGATCGTCTAAGTAATTTGCCACATCTTTTAATGCTTTGTCATCGTCTTTTGAAATACAAACATTTTTATTGTTGAAAAAAGCGTTTATAGTCAAGCTAAGCCATTCTTTTGCCTTTGCCTCAAAAAACAGCTCTGCGGCAGGTGACTTCATTTTGCAGTTTAATATTTCTTTCGCTAACGGTGCAAACGATTTGACGATTGCCGGATTGAAAGAGGTGAATATATCCGAATAAGAAATATTTTTTTCCTTTTTCAAAGAATATAGATATTCTTCTATCATTTCTTTTTTGAAACTGATTCCTACGCTTAAATATGGGAAGTTGCAGTGCAAAAGAAATTTATAATCTTTGTGCATATTCTCTGCGTCGACAATATGGAGAGAATTTGCCGACAACGTCTGATAAGGACTAAAACTTTCTCCGTTTCCGGTAATTATATAGGAAGAAGAAAACGACATAAATTGATTCATATTAAGAGCTGACGAGTAGACAATGTCCTTTTTTATAAAAAAGTCATGTATCTCAACTATAAAAGAATCCGTTTCATAAAACCAATAACAGCCTTCTGCTTCGTCTCTGCAAACGCAGAAAGTAGTTCCGATATTACAGTATTTTGATTTTTCTTTACAGGAATCAGTTCCTAAGTAGTTTTTAACAAATTCGTAGTAGTTCATTATAATTTTCTCCGCTTTCATGCAAAAACAAATATCCCGATTAGACGTTATCCCTTTTGGACTTAAAACGCTAAGTTTATTGTAACACAATAATTAAACTGATACAATACTGATTGTAGCCAACAGGAAATTAGTTTTAAAAACAAAAAAAGACTAAATGGGATAAAAATATCAAATCTGAAATCCGAAAAGATTTTGTTGATTTGAGCGTGAAAGGAGAGGATTAGGATGAAAAAAGAAAAGAAAAAGTCTGTTTTAACGAGAATCATACCTTATGCAGGGAAAAGAAAATACATGCTTTTTTTGGCAATGGTTTTTTCGGCTTTGTCGGGAATCCTGTTGCTGATGCCTATGTGGTATATTCACAATATTATAAAAAATGTGATCTTGAATGGAAATGTAAATTACACCATGATAAGAGAAAATATAGCATATGCGGTAATATTTCCTTGTGTAGGACTTGGTTTATATGTTTTGGCAGGAATTTTTTCACACCTTTTTGCATTTGAAGTTGAAGAAAATATTATAAAGATCAGTGTGAAAAAACTGTTAGATAAACCGTTGGGGTATTTTATGAACAAAGAAAGCGGGAAACTGCGCGGGATCATTATAAACGGCGCAGGTGAAACGCACAATGTCTTGGCGCATCAGCTCCCGGACATTGCCTCGACATTTGTTTCTCCGGTTGTCATATTAGTCTTTTTGTTTTTATTTGACTGGAGGTTAGGATTGACAAGTCTTATCCCTGTTTTTATCGGCTTTATTTTTATGGCGACAATGATGACTGCTCAAGGAAAGAAAAACAGAGAAGAATACTATAAACAGATCAATACATTGTCTGCCGAGACGGTTGAATATGTCAGAGGAATCCCGGTAGTAAAAACATTCGGTCAGAGCGTGGAAAGTTTTAAGCGTCTTTATACTTCTATTATTGTTATGAAGGACAGCGTCTTGAAAATGACGATGGGATACAGAAATAAAATGTCTATGTTTGAAGCGACTTCGGGTTCGACGGCGTTTTTTCTTGTTCCGGCTGCTTTGTTTATTATTGCAGCGGGAGAAAATCCGCATGAAGTTGTCGCTGATTCGATCATATACTTTTTGATCGGACCGATTTTCGGAGTTCTTATTATGCGTACTGCGACAATCAGTCAATATCTTTATTTTGCAGAATTGGCTCTTGATAAAATAGAAGATATTCTTGAGTATGATGAGATGGCTTACGGAAAAGAAGATCAGACGACAGGCGGGATCGAATTTAAAAACGTTTCTTTTTCTTACGGAAGTGAAAAAGTATTAGATAACATTTCTTTCAAAGTAAATCGAGGTGAAACAGTGGCGCTGGTCGGACGTTCGGGAAGCGGAAAGACGACAATCGCCCGTCTTGCCGCAAGATTTTACGATGCAGATGAAGGGGAAGTTTTATTGGGCGGAAGCAATATAAAAGAATATGATAAAACTTCGCTTATGCGGAAAATTTCATTTGTGTTTCAAAATGCAAGGCTTTTTAAAATGAGCCTGAGAGAAAATCTTTTGTGCGGGAAGGAAGATGCTACTGATAAAGAGATTGAACAGGCGCTTTTTAATGCGGGAGCAAAAGAGATTGTGGACGGTCTAAAAGATGGATTGGAGACAGTGTATGGAACGAAAGGTACATATTTTTCAGGAGGAGAAGCGCAGCGGCTCGTGATCGCCAGAGCTTTTTTAAAGGAAGCGGAATATGTGATACTGGATGAAGCCACCGCTTTTGCAGATCCTGAAAATGAACGCATTATACAGGAATCTTTCAAAAAGTTAGCTGAAAATAAAACGACATTGCTGATTGCACATCGGCTTTCGACAGTTGTGAATGCAGACAAAATTCTCGTAATCGAAAAGGGGCATATTGCAGAAGAAGGAAAACACGAAGCGCTTTTAGAAAAAAACGGAATATACAAGTCGCTTTGGGATGAATACCGGAGATCTGTCAACTGGAAGATTGGAGGTAAAAATGATTAATTATTTTATGAAAAAATATGCGATGTCGCAGACCGGAGCAAATAATTTAAGAAAAGCTGTTTTTTCCCGTACGATTTTAAATTTGACGAAGATGTTTCCGCCGATGATTGCATTTATGTTTATATTTCAATCGCTAAGCGATATGGATACTGCGGAAGAGGCGATAGCATTAACACCACAAAATTATGTACTTATTATACTGGCAATGCTTTTTGTTATGTTTTTTGTTGCAAGATGGGACTATACCCGTCTATATACGAACGTTTACAGTGAGAGCGCAAATGTCAGAGTCGATATTGCCAATAGATTGAAAAAATTACCGTTATCGTATTTTGGAAAAAGAAACACATCAGATTTGGCTGCGACGATGATGGGAGATATGTCGTTGTATGAAGAAATTTTTTCTCATGCAGTTCCGCATATATATGCTGTCGGGATTTCAACAACGATCATTTCTGTTTTGATTCTTAACTATAATTTGAAACTTGGTCTGGCAGCGCTTTGGGTGATTCCCGTTTCTCTTTTGATTTTCTTTTTATCAAAAAATAAGAGAAAGAAAAGTAATGAAAAATGGGTAGAACAAAACAGAGAGGTACTTGATGATCTTCAGGAAACGATAGAACAGATTCAGGAGATAAAATCCTATAACATGGAAGAAAAAGCAAAAAAGCAATTTTTTGAAAAATTACAGAAAAGCACAAAATTAAAAGGCACTATTGAAATCGTAACAGGTGTCGCAGTGGCTTTTTCGGGAATGCTTCTGAAAATGGGAATTGTAACAGTGGCAGTTACAGGCGCGCAAATGCTTTTTGCAGGGGAAATTAATATCTTCGTATATATCGTATTTCTTATCATGACGGCAAGTATCTATCTTCCGATAGAAGGGATCATAGCCTTTATGGGGATGATCGATATGCTTGACAGTGTTGTAGGCAGAATAAAAGAAATAAAAACGATGTCGATCCAAGAGGGGGAATCAAAGTTTCATCCGAAAAATTATGATATAGAATTTAAAGACGTTTCATTTGGATATGAGGATTATTCGGTTGTCAGGAATGTAAGTTTTACGGCAAAACAAGGAGAGGTAACGGCGCTCATCGGGGCATCCGGAAGTGGAAAAACTACTCTTACAAAGCTTGCCGCAAGATTTTGGGATATTAATAAAGGAAAGATTTTGTTAGGAGGAGAGGACATAAGTAAAGTAGATCCTGAAGCGCTGCTGAAGAACTTTTCTATTGTTTTTCAGGAGGTAGTGTTATTTAACACAAGTATCAAAGAGAATATAAGGATCGGAAAAAAAGGTGCGACAGATGCTGAAATTTTTGAGGCGGCTAAAATAGCAAGATGCGATGAATTTATCGAAAAAATGCCAAATGGAATAGACACTGTAATAGGTGAAAACGGAGAACGGCTTTCAGGAGGGGAAAGGCAAAGAATTTCCATTGCACGAGCCATACTGAAAGATGCTCCGATCATATTGATGGATGAAGCAACCGCATCTTTAGATGTTGAAAATGAAAGTCTTATTCAGGAGGCGTTGTCGGAGCTGATCAGAGAAAAAACAGTGGTTGTGATAGCTCACAGAATGAGAACGATCCGAAGCGCTGATAAAATCGTTCTTCTGAACAACGGAGAAATCGAGGCGATAGGAAATGATAAAGAAATGTATGAACGGTCGGCAGCATATAGAAAAATGCTATCCGATTCTAAAATAGAACAAACAGTTACAGTTAATTAAAGATATTATCCGAAGTGAATTTATTTGATACTGCAATGCTTAACATGATTCGTATAGTTGGGAGAAAAAGAAAATGGATAAAAAAGAAAAAACAGGCGTACTAAATGTGAGAGACTTGGTAAATGTCGGATTATTTTCCGTGTTGATTTTTATTGCTACGTTTCTTTCCGGGATGATCGGTTTTATTCCGGTCTTAATGCCGGTCGTTCCGTTCGTTTATGGGATTGTGTCAGGGCCGGTATACATGCTTTATTCTACGAAGATTAAAAAAGCAGGAATGCTCTTCATTCAGACGATCGTAGTAACACTTGCATTTGTGGCAACCGGACATGGACCGTGGGTACTGCTTACGGCAGTTATCGGCGGTTTACTGGGAGAAGTTGTCCTAAGGAATGGACGGTATAAAAGTGTAAAGCATGCAAGACTTGCTTTCAGTGTACAGTCCATATATGGACTTGGAAACTGGCTTCCGGTTTATTTTGCGAGAGATGCCTATATCCGGCAGATGCTTGATATGGGGTACGGGGAAGAATATACACAAAAAATGATGAGTGTTTTGCCGAACTGGACGCTTCCGCTGATTGTGATTTTAGGAATACTCGGCGCGTACATCGGCTGCACGATAGGCATAAAAATGTTGAAGAAACATTTTGTAAAAGCAGGCATGGCAGAGGAGGTATAGCGTGCACAGTGAAAAATTTAAACTGGATTTTCGGACGAAAATGTTGATGTCATTGTGTCTTTCGTATACTCTGATCTTGGGAAATATACAAACGAAATTTCCGATTGTGGCGGCAGCTTATTCGCTGCTGCCATATGTATTTTTACTCTTGAACAGGGAAAAGAAAGCGGCGGTAAAAGGAATCCTGTTTATTATGGCTGCTTACATCATTCAAAAAGAATGGGTGTTTTCAGCCGGTGGTTTTTTGGGATCTTTATTTCTTTTTATTACGATGATGTTTTTGCGGCTTCTTCCGGGATTTGTGATGGCGAGATTTGCTCTTGCTTCATCTACAATGAGCCATATGACGTCAGCGCTTAAAAAAATGCATTTTCCGGATGTGTTGATCATCCCGATTACGGTTATGGCAAGATTTTTTCATACGGCGAGAGAAGATTATAATCAGGTAAAAGACGCAATGTATTTACATGGTCTTACAAACAGACGTCTCTTTTTTCATCCTGTAAAGCTTTTTGAATACAGAATGGTTCCATTATTTATGGTGCTTACAAAAACAGCAGATGATGTTGCCGTATCGGCTATGACGCGAGGACTGAAAATCCGTGAGAAAAGAACGTATATCGGCGAAAGCAGGTTTGGCATGGGAGACTACATTTGTTTTTTGCTTATGCTTGTGTTGATAGGATTTTATATAGGAGGGAAATATGTTTGCGTGTAGAAACTTAAATTTGTCATATAAAGGAAACAAAATACTAAAAGATATACATTTTCATATTCCTGAAGGAAAGGTTTTTTGTATAACGGGAGAATCCGGATCCGGCAAAAGCAGTTTATTAAAAGTAATCAATGGGATCATCCCTGAGATTACCGGGGCAGAAATTTCAGGAGAAATAAAATTAAACGATATGCAGGTAAATGAGATGGATATTGCACAGAGAAGCCGGTATATTTCGACCGTATATCAAAATCCGAAAACACAGTTTTATTGCGTTGAGTCTACGGATGAACTGGCGTTTCCTTTGGAAAACAGAAATCTGCCGAGGGATGAGATAGTTAAGATAATAAAAAAATATACGGAGCTGCTCGATACGGAAAAACTTTTAAACAGAAATATTTTTTCACTGTCAGGCGGAGAAAAACAACTTATGGCAATTACAAGTGTGATGACGATGGACAATCAAGTATATCTTTTCGATGAGCCGTCCGCTTCTTTGGATCACCGTTCTATCCGGCTTTTGAAAAAATGTATTGTCGAGCTGAAGCGAAAAGGAAAGATCGTGATAATTGCCGAACACAGGCTGTATTATCTGAAAGAGATTATGGATTATCTGGCTGTTTTAAAAGAAGGAAGTCTGGAAATTGTTTCAAGGGAAGACTTGGATTACGATAAGATCCGCCGGTTGAAAGCAGCTTATGATTTGAGAAGTTTTGATGAAATAAGAAAAGAAGAGCTGTTGTCGGATAATTCCTGCTACCAGATTCAGATGCTAAGCAAAACGAAAAACGGAGAAAACGGTAAAAGTATTTTAAAATGCGAAAATTTTGTACAAAGCTTTAAAAATACGAAAATCATGGATATCGGGGAAATCGGATTTTCGGAAGGAATATATTTTATTATAGGAGAGAATGGAGTCGGGAAGTCCACATTCATTAAAAAGATGGCAAAACTGCTGAAGGGAAAAGGAAAATCTTTTTATGGAGGGAACGAAATAAAAAGATCTTACGAATATATCTCTATGGTGATGCAGGATGTGAATTATCAGATATTCACGGAGTCTGTATGGTCGGAAATATCTATCGTCAGTCAGGACGATGCAAAAAAGGAGCGGGTGTTGAAAGAGTTGATGCTTTATGACAAGAAAGACAGTCATCCACAATCTTTGTCCGGAGGAGAAAAGCAAAGACTTATGATAGCACTCGCTATAGTAAGTTTGAAACCGATCGTGATATTAGACGAGCCGACAAGCGGGCTTTGTAAAGGGCAGATGATATCTATTATCAAATATTTACAAAAGATGAAGGAAGAAGAGAAGACAGTAATTGTAATAACTCATGATTACGAATTTATAAAAGAATGTAAAGGAGTTGTCTATGAATTTTTAAATACAATTTAAATACAAGCTTTTTGTAAATATTGGACTTTCAGGAATTAATAAGAAAAATATTGTTATGTACATGGAGCGGTTAAACGGTACATTGAAGTGAAAAGGGGAATAATATATGCTTTATAAAAGCATGTTTCAAAGTAAAACAATATAAGAGCCATGCAGTTTTATATACACGGAAGGAGGGAATATACAGTTAATATAAGGCAACAGTTATTTCGCCGGAACACAATTTAAACATCGGTTAATGTATCCGAATTAAATTAAAAGAAAAGGGAGAAAACAGATGAAACAATTTGTAAAGAAAAAAGTAAGTTTTGTTATGGTAATGATCATGGCTGTGATAACCGTAATCTCCATGTCTCTGCCGATGGCAGTGTTTGCGCAAGGGGGGGTATACGCTAACCTTAAGTAATGAAGGAGAAACATCTCATGATTTTGAAATCTATCAGATTTTCAGCGGAGATTTAAGTGAAAACGGAAAGATTCTTACTAATATTCAGTGGGGAACAGGAATACTAGCATCATCAAAAGATACTTTGGGAGATGCCTACGGAAAAGCAAGAACTTTAGATGATGCGTCAAAAGCGAAAGCGTTCGCTAAGGAGATACAGGAACATTTAGATGTGAATAATAAGCGAGAAATAACGGTAGCTTCCAAAGGATCAGGAACAGTTGAAGGTTTAAATGCGGGTTATTATCTTGTTAAAGACAAGACAGGAACACAGACACAAACACAGACACAAACACAGACACAAACACCTCCAAACTCAGCGTATACGTCATACATTTTGAAAGTAGTAGGTAATACGACCGCCGAAACGAAATTAGATGTGCCAACACTTATAAAGAAAGTAAAGGAAAATAGTAATCAGGAGTGGCAGGATGCCGCAGACTATAATATCGGGGATAAGATTCCTTATAAACTTACAGGTACGCTGCCGGGCAACTATAATGAGTATGAAACATATTTTTATCAATTCCATGATACAGTGACTGCCGGATTAACTATAGACAGATCGTCTGTAAAGGTTAAAGTTGTAAAGAAAGTCGGAAGTGGAGAAGCAGAAGAACCAATAGCTTCCGGGTATTTAGTCGGTGGCAGCGGAAATAAACTGGAGGTTATTTTCAATAACTTAAAGCAGATTGAGAATCCGGTGATAACTTCCGAAAGTAAAATTGTCGTAGAATACGAGTGTACGTTAAATGGAAAGGCTGTAATTGGTAAAGCCGGAAATCCTAATACAGCTTATCTTGAGTATTCCAATAATCCAAATCAGGACGGAGGCGGTGACCACGGAACAACTCCGGAAGATAAAAATATTGTATTTACATATAAGGTAGTAGTAAATAAGAAAGACGAAGGTGATCAACCGCTGGCAGGGGCAGAGTTTGAGCTGTACAAGAAAACGGAAAGCGGAGAGGTAAAGATAGACAGATTCACAATTAATAATATTTTAGAAAATGCCTATACCTTTGGTTTTAAAGGCTTGGATGCAGGCACGTATGTATTAAAAGAAAGCAAGGCTCCGTCCGGATATAACAAGATTGATGATATTGAATTTACCATTGAAGCCGGTTATGACACGAAGGAAGATGACCCGAAATTAAAATCTTTGACGGCACAGACCACAGGAACAATAACCTTCAATCCGAGCTTGGATGAAGGTTCTTTGTCAACAGATGTAATTAATAAGAAAGGCATTCAGCTTCCGGAGACAGGTGGAATGGGAAGATATTTAATATATACATTAGGAACGATCTTCGTATTAACCGCTCTAGGATATACAGTGTATAAAAGAAATAGAAAACATACTGAAAAATGATGTTTAAGATTAAAAAATATATACCCGATATAGTAGTTGCGATCATTCTGATTGCTGGGATAGGCTTGCTGGCCTATCCCACGATCGGTGATTATATCAATGAGCTGCATTCTTCAAAAGCGATAGGAAGTTATGTAGAAAAGACGAAAGATTTATCCAAGGAAGAAAAAGAAAACTTGTTAAGAGAAGCAAGAGAATATAATGAAAGTCTGGTCGGTAAAGTCAATCGATATTATTTGAATGAAGAAGAAAAAAAGAGATATGCTCATATCCTTGATATAACCAAAACCGGTATTATGGCATATGTAGAAATACCGAAATTAAATATATATATGCCTGTTTATCATGGCACGGATGAAGGCGTGCTGCAGATAGCGGCAGGTCATCTGCCGGGCAGTTCCCTGCCTGTAGGAGGGGAAAATACCCATAGTATTATATCCGGACATAGGGGATTGCCTTCTGCAAAATTATTTACAGATATTGATAAGTTAAAAAAGGGCGATTTATTTTTCATACATGTATTTGATGAGGTTCTGGCATATAAGGTAAATCAGATAAAAATCGTACTTCCCGATGATGTGGAAACTTTGGAGATAGAAAAGGGAAAAGATTATGTAACTTTGATCACATGTACTCCTTACGGAGTGAATTCCCACAGACTTCTTGTGCGGGGAGAACGTACTGTTTATAAGCAATCAGAATCGAAAATAGAAGATATGATCAAAAAAAATAATATGAAGTATATCATGTTGACGGCAGGAGTTATTCTGGCTCTGATCGGTATGACAGTTCTGGTATCGGTATTTCTGATAAAGAGAAGAAAGAGGAGGAAGTAGAATGAAAAATAAGAGAATAAACCTATTGCTTATTCTATGTTTTAGTCTGATATTTTTTATAACTTCTTTCGATTGCGCGTATGCGGCAGAGGAGAACGGCAGTTTGAATATTACACTAACTTATGAACGGCAAGCGATAGACGGCGCCGAATTTTCAGTTTATCAAGTTGCTAAGTGGAATGAAAAAGAAAATCGGCACACAGTAAAAGCGCCGTTTCGATGGAACGGGGATTTTGTAAATATTAAAACGGCTGACGATCAGTTAAAATTATCGCTTTATTTTGAAAAGCAAAGCCGTAATATAAAAGAAATGATGAAAGAGGAAACCGGAGACGACGGTACGGCAAAATTTACAGATTTGAAAGATGGGATTTATCTTGTGGTACAGACAGGATCATCCGGAAAAGCAAAAGACTTTACTAATGTACAGCCTTTTTTAGTTATCATTCCTCAATTTGAAAATGGAATCCGGAACAGGATGGTGAATGCAAAACCGAAAACTGAGATACAAAGGAAAGAAAAACCCGAGATACCTCCACAAACACCGCCGGATCTATCTCCTAAAAAACATCCTCAAACAGGAGATATTACAAATATGTTTCGGTGGAATGGAGTCTTGATGTTAAGCAGCGGTATGCTGCTGTTGTTTTTCAGGATCAGACAAAAAAGCAAAATAGGGGAGGAGAGCGTTGATGAAAAAGAATAATTTGTTAATAAAGCTTTTAACCCTGTTAATAATTATAGCTGCTGTCCTGCCGGTGTTTTATATGCCTGCATATGCGGTGGAAGAAGAGTATAGTACACAAGATATATCTGATCATAAGATAAGTGAACAAGAAGAAAACGACACTTTTTCCGAACCGGAAACAGCGGATGCTGAAGAAAACACTAACGATGTTTCTTCCGAATCGGAAACATCGTATGTTGAAGAGGAAAACAATGTATTTGACATCGTTCCGAAAGGATATACATTGAAAGAGGTTCAAACAAGGTCTGTTGAATTTACCATACAGTATCTCCCGGGGCAGCCGACAGGAGATGTAACATACGAATTGAAGAAAGAAATAAATAACCTGGAAATAAGAGTAAAGAGCGGAACACTAAATAAGTTACAGAAAAAAATTACTTTTGAAGATTTAGAATTAAATACTCTGTATAAGTTTTATTTGACAAAAGTTCCGAATGGATATGGAAAACCGGACGGTTCTGTGGCGGAGTTTTATTTTGACAACGACGGGATTCATTTTACAAAAGGTGAATCAGGTATTGCCTTGACGATGAATACTGCGTATGTTCATTTTATTGTACAGAATACTTCCGGACTGCCTGTAGGAGGAGTAGTACGATATGCATTAAATAAAGTGAAAGGTAATCAAGAAAGTCAAATTGGGACAGGAAAGGCAGACAGGGCAACCGGGGAAATTATTCTTGAAAAATTAGAGTTGAACACTCCGTATAAGCTTTATTTGAGAACAGTCCCGAATGGATATGTAAAACCGGAAGATTCTGTGGCAGAGTTTTATTTTGACAGTAAAGAGATTCACTTTACAAAGGGAAATACAGCCGTTGTTTTAAAGAAGAATAATGAGCAGAACAATAACGGGCAGGATACCCAATTGGGGGATGGACAATATTATGGATTTACAGGAGAAGACAGCAGAATAAAAATATCGAAAGTGTATATTGAAACAGAAGGTACAGATGCATTTTGTTTTGGCGCTAACAAGGATTTTCCTAAATTTGGTCATAAAGCTGTTTACAATGAATTAAGTACCAGCGCCGAAACGCTCTTTCAATTAGCGGCAAATCCGAGGAAGAAAAATCCGAAAGAGCTTTATGATTCAGTAAGAAAGGTGATTTATTATTGCGAAACGCATAAACAAGAACTTTTAGTAGACTATGGCTTAGGCGGACCTGAATTCACATATGCAGTTGCTGACAAAGAAAAAGGATATTATAGGGCTTTGCAGGAGGCGATATGGTATTATTCAGATAGTATTAACGAGTTGAAATATGAAAAGAGCAGTTTGGGTTATCGTACTATGAAAAGAGCAGTTGAATATATTATTCAAGAAAGCGAGAAAGTATCGGATGAAGATATGGAACGTGTGAAGCTTAAAATATATAATTCTTCTATGCTGGGCGATCACAACAGTCCTCTCCAACCGTTAATTGCGTTTGAAATAGTAAACATAACAGATATAAAGGTGCAAAAAGTCAATAAAAGCGGTGAAAGTCTGGAAGGGGCTGCGTTCAGACTGGAAAAACCGGGGGATGCATCGTTCACCCCGGTAGAAATGGGAAATGAATCAGCTATTTCGGATTTTACGTTTAAACGTTTGGACGCAGGAGAATACCGTCTTACAGAAATCAAAGCGCCCTCAAATCATATTCCTTTGGAAGAACCGATTTTATTTACAATAATAGAAGAAAGCAGCGGTGTATTTAAAATTAAATTAAATACAGAGAATTCTAAAGTAACGTTAGAAGAGGGGACGTTGACGATTAAAGTTGCAAATGAAAAGACTGTAACGACAGAGATCACTGTGGATAAAAAATGGTTTAGAGCTGACGGAACTGAGTTTCACCCTCAGGATGGGGAGATTTCTTATAATCTGATACAGGTTTTGACTACGGAAGGAGGGGAATCTTCCGAAAAAATATATAAATCGGGAGAAACATTGACAAGTCAGGACGGCTGGCAAAAAACTTACTCAAATCTGCCGGCGGCAGACATAAACGGCAATGGAGAAAAAGGAATCTGCACGTATTATGTGAAGGAGATTTTGATTGCAGATTATAGTACAAGCTACAGTAACGACAGCGTCGGTGAATCAGAAGATCCGTCGGCCGCGGCGCTTTCGTCGGGAACTATCACTGTTAAAAATACGGAAAAGATGAAATTCATATTACCTGAAACAGGTGGAACGGGACGTGGGATTCTGTACATTGCAGGAGTGTTTCTGTTAGGGATTTCTATGATCCTGTTAGGCAATAAAAATAGTTCTTTTTATGAATGCTTACATAAGAAAGGGTGACTTTTGTATGAATTTAGATGAACGGGATTTAAAAAAAATCAAGTCTTTACATGTTATGTTGAAAATGCCGATATGGATATTGGAAAAAGAAACAAATAAAGTTTTAAAAAGCTATGAATCAATTTATAAGCATCCTATTTCTTACGGATTCAAAGAAAAGAATATCGCAGAAGAAACAGTGCAGTTCTACAGTGGAATATTAAATGAAATTTTTTTGTGCCTGTGGTATAAGGATATAAAAATAGTAATAGGTGCTTTTAGAATTAATAATGTTACAAGGGCAGATTTTTCACATGTTTATAATAATATGGATGATGAAAATAAGAAAAATTTGTCAGAAACCGAGTGTTGGGAATATTATGAAGCGCTTCCGGTATATCCGTTGGGGGATATCAGAGATTATCTGATCCTTTTAGGGTTTTTGTTTGATATAGATCTGGAAGATATCTATTCGGAAGGATTGCATGAGCAAGTAGCGAAAAACAAGTTAGAACTGGAGAAAAAGCCATCTGAAGAAGAGGTATATGACACTTTCCGTGTAGAGCGATATACATTTTATTATGAAAATAAGATCATGAACCTTGTAAGTCAGGGAGATATTCAATTATTAAAAAGCGGTCTTACAGAATTAGGAACGAGTGTTTTACCGATTTTAACGAGCAGCTCTTTAAAGACGGAAAAAAGTTATACTGTTATTATTTTGGAAAAGCTGGCATCGTTGGCAATTCAGGTAGGAAAGGATATCGTGTCGGTAATCAGGCTGAGAAACTTCTATATCAAAAAGGTAGAAGAGCAAACAGAATTTGTAGGAGTTTTGGCTACGAGAGACAGCGCGATCATTCATTTTACAGAAGAACTTCACGGTGTATCGAATCAGGCAAGAACATCCCTCATCCGGTGTGTTCTGCAATATATCAATCTGAAAATCTATGATAACATCAAGGTGACGGAGCTTGCAAAACAATTTTATTTATCAGAAAGCGCGCTTCGCAGCAGATTTAAAGAAGAGATAGGCGTACCTATTAACGAATATGTAAATAAAAGAAAGATTGAAGAATCAAAGATGATGATCTGGTCGGGAATTCCGGCTGGAGAGATAGCAAGGCGCTTGAGCTTCTATGATCTGTCTCATTATTATCGTACTTTTAAAAAATACACAGGCGTGACACCACAGCAGTTTAGAGATACAAATATCATAGGACAGGAAATGTAATAATAGGCGAAAAGTTGAGTAAAATCAGCTTTTCGCCTGTTTTGTGTTTGTAAATATCGGGTGTTTGGTAATTAAGAAGAAAAAAATGTTGTTATGTACACGAGGCGGTCAAACGGTACATTGAAGTGGGGGGGGTAATAATATATGCTAACTCTAAACCAAAATAATATAAAAGCTATACAGTTTTATATACACGGAAAGGAGGGGTGATATGCAGTTAAACAGAACAACAGATTACGTAGTAAGGATCGTGTATTTTTTAAGCAATGAAAACAGGATATTTACTTCTGAAGAGATTTCCGAAGCAATAGGAGTTTCAAGAGGTTATGCTATATCAATTTTAAGAAAATTATCGAAAGAAGGACTGGTGGAGGTGATCAGAGGAGTAAAGGGCGGTTTTCGGTTAAAGAGAAGACCGGACGCAATCAGTTTGTTTGATGTGATAAAAATCATGGAGGATACTATTTGTATCAATCAGTGTTTGGATGAAGAGGAGAATTGCAATCTAAAAGCAACCGGTTACTGCCCGGTGAGACGGTTTTATCTTTCGTTACAAGAACAAATAGAATCGGAGTTAAAACATATGACATTTGAAATGCTGAAAAAATCGGGGGGGGGGCAGCGGATAGAATATTTTAACAGTTCTTAATTTGGCGGGGAATGCAAAATGAAATCAAATGAAACCGAAGGAATCAGATAGGAGGATTTATGGAAACGTTAAGAAAAATTATTGAAGAAAAAAGCGAAAGGGAGAAGAAAAAAAAGCCGTATTACGGAATACGCAAACTAAGCGTAGGTATAGTTTCCTGTATGTTGGGCCATCTTCTCTTTTTTGCATCTCCTGTAGTTGTAAGCGCTGTTGAAACAACTCCGGAAGATGTAAGCGTCATTCAGATGCAGTCGGCGGAAGGCAAAGCGATCGAAAGATCAGCGGCGTTGGTTGCCGTTACCGGAGCGACAGGCATCAGGGATGCTTCCGGAAACATAGATTCGGAGAATTTGGGATATGCTCCGAATGCAAAGTATAGTTTTCAGGATTTAAAATTCGATCCCGAAAAGCTAAGTAAAACCAATTCCGCGCGGCAGATCCAATTTAAAATCTACGGAAAGCACAATATTGCCGCTTCAACAGATAATTGGAAAATTAATCTCCAAATCGATGAAAGAATCGCAAAATATGTAACAAGGATCGAAGTTGAACCCAAAAGGCTGGTAGAAGCAAATCCAAGACCGATCAGAAGAGCGCTTACGAGAAAAAGCGATACGATAGGAAGAAAGACAAATATATGGGAAGTAAATTATATCAGATCCGAAAACGGAGTGTTTGCAGGAGGAGAGACGACAGATACTCAGACTGCGCATAATGGAATTATTTATCTTGAAAAACCGCTGAATAAAATTCTTGAAGAAATCGGAGATGAAAATCTGACAAACGAACGGCTCTTTTACAGAATTTATTTGACAAGCGTTCAAGATAAAGGAGCTATTGTTCCGGGTATTGCTTCTACAGGATTTTTCAAAATTAACGGTCTGGATCTTCAGATCGAAACGATAGAATCTAGCGGCAATGAAAAATGGTTTAAGCATGCGGCTGTTGAAGGCAGATATGTAAGAAGTGATAAGTTTAAAAATCCTGACGGAGCGATTAATCAAAACGGAGCTATCGTCGTAGATCATAAGATATCGAAGAATACTAACTTTGCTTATATAAGCGCAAAGAACAAACCGTGGACTCTTGAGTATGGAGTCGATCCGAGACTGGTAAAATATATTGGAGGTATCGAGCTTTATTACATGGATGCAGCTGATTATGTGAATCCGGATTATTCTCTAAAAAACGAAGCAAATCGCAAAGTTCGAGATTTGTCGATCGTAAGAACAGCAGGTCATGAAAAATATGGTTATGGTGATATTACAGAGAATCAGTTTACGCAAATAGTAGATGTTCATGGAGGACGACCCGAACCGATCACGATAAGATATGTCTATAAGCTTAATAAGCCGATCGATGAAATTTTGGAGGAATTAAGAAGAGAAGCCGGAGTAGAAGAAGGAGAGGCGTTTGGTAAAGATTTTATATTCAGCGCATGGATTACAGATAAAACAAAAGATGCTCTGATAACGAATACATACGGTACAGGCTACTATAGAATTCAGGATATTGACGGTGATGGAAAGCTTGATGAGGAGGAAGCAAATAATGAGCAAAGTCCTTATATCGGCGTTCCGAAAATTACAGCTCCTTATGAAGGTGATAACAAAGTAAAAGCTGTTGTGCATTTAAATGAAAATGCCGGAAAGGGAAATAAAGCTCAGCTGATCAATAAAAACGGAGTTGTCGTTGCTACAATTAATAATGTAGATGCAGAAGAAAACGGCATACCAAAAACAATAGATAGAGAACTTGAATTTACGATTGCCGATCCAAGTTTATTAGGTAAAGCAGGAGACAAACTGACCGTTAAGATCATTCCTTCAGATCCAAGATATACGAAAGGAGAGAAAGCAGAAACAAAGGTAAAAGAAGCGCCAAAAGCAGTCAAAGATCCTCTCAGAGTTGTCAAAGGAAAGGATTTAACAGAAGATACGGTATTAGCGAAAAAAGGAGTAGAAAATTCAAATAAAATGCCGGAAGGAACAACATATCGGTGGAAAACTGCTCCGAATACAAGTCAGGCAGGAAATACGACCGGGATAGTGTCAGTAACTGTTCCTGACAGAGAAGAAGCTTTTGAAGTAACTGTTCCTATTGAAGTATTTTTAGCGGATGCAGATAAATATACTCCGCAGACAACACCGATTATTAAAGAGTATGGAACATCAACGACAGAAGAGGAAATTATAGGCGCGGTAACAGTGCCGGGATATCCGGAAGATACAGTGGATGAACTGGAAATAGCACTTGATAATGCAACTCAGATTCCGGATGGGAATACAGCAGGGGATTATCTTGTAGATGTAACAGTTACTTATCCGGATGGAAGTGAAGATAAAGTACAAGTAACAGTTACAGTAAAAGAACAAAAAGATAATGAGAAATATACTCCGGAATTCGATCAGATTAATAAAAACTACGGCGAAGCAACAACGGAAGAAGAGATCAAAGGTGCGCTGAAAGAAGAAAGCGTACCGGAGAACACGGAAGTCACAGTGAAGAATCCGGAAAGCCTGCCGGATGGAATGACAGAAGGAACATTCGAGATAGAAGTGACGGTAGAGTACCCGGATGGAACAAGCGAAGATACGACAGTGCAGGTAGTGGTAACCGACAACCGCACGGATGCCGAGAAGTATACGCCGGAATTCAATCAGATTAATAAAAACTACGGCGAGGCAACAACGACAGAAGAGATCAAAGGTGCGCTGAAAGAAGAAAGTGTACCGGAGAACACGGAAGTTACAGTGAAGAATCCGGAAAGCCTGCCGGACGGAATGACAGAAGGGACATTCGAGATAGAAGTGACGGTAGAGTACCCGGATGGAACAAGTGAAGATACGACAGTGCAGGTAGTGGTAACCGACAACCGTACGGATGCAGAGAAGTATACCCCGGAATTCGATCAGATCGAGAAGAATCATGGGGAAGCTACAACGGAAGAAGAAATCAAAGGTGCGCTGAAAGAAGAAAGTGTACCGGAGAACACGGAAGTCACAGTGAAGAATCCGGAAAACCTTCCGGACGGAATGACAGAGGGAACATTCGAGATAGAAGTGATGGTAGAGTACCCGGATGGAACGAGTGAAGATACGACAGTGCAGGTAGTAGTGACGGATAACTTTTTAGTTGTCACTAAAAATCCGCCAAAACAAATTGATGGACAGAGAGTAGCTGAAAATACAAATGTAATTACAGCAAATCTGACATTTACTGTAGAAGGTGTACATGATGAAGGATTAAATTCAGGTCTTTCCATTGATGAAAATGGAAATTTGACAGGAACGCCAAAACTTAATTGGGGTGACAAGAATTCCGACACTTATGAAGAACAGACAGTAGTTCTTCATGCAATAGCAACAGCGGAAAGTGGTAGTAAAAAACCTGTAACAATATCGGTAGTAGTTCAAAGAGATACAGATGGAGACGGAGAGCCGGATATCACGGATACAGACGATGACGGAGATGGATTTAAGGATATAGAAGAGAAAGAAAAAGGTTCTGATCCCAAAGATCCAAACTCGATTCCGCAGGTTGATCCGAAGCCGGTCAAACCGGATCAAAAGCAAGATCCTGAAATTTCTCAAAATAAAGTAGTGAACAATGTGGTTAATAATTCTTATAAAAAGCCGATTTCCAATGCACCAAAAACAGGGGATTTTGGCAATGGAACAGGATATACAGGTTTAGCTGCATTGGCTGCGGGATTGATGCTTCTTCTTGGAATAAAGAAAAAAAGAAAAGAGGAATACGGTGAAGAATAAGATCTGATATGATCGCATTAAAACGGTGTAGCAATTTGCTATGCCGTTTTATTGTGACATCTATGAGCCAAATCTCAGGTTAGCCGGATATATTGGTGATCGAAATTAAGCCATTATGGCGGTCGATCGAAATCAAGAATTATGATTGACAAAATCGCATGAATAGAGTAAAGTTTAGTTAGTTAAGACTAACTAAAAGGCGAAGAAGATTATTATTTTGAGGAAACGATTTGCTTTTTGGAAAATGTTTAAGGAGAAATCAAAGAGACTATGTCAGAAGAAATGCTTGTAAGTTATTGCTCGCCCACTTTATCGGGGCTTAAAACAGGAAGTCTTTTTTCGTGTCCATGTGATTCTAAAAAGAAGATATCCGGAGAAATAAGTAATTTTAATCAGAAGTTGTCAAAAAAAGGAATCCGAATTCTTCCGGTACGCATATCAGGCAAAAGAGCTTTGATTTATGTTTATCGTCCGGAAAAATTAAAGCAGGATTTTTTTGATGAGAAAGTGCAGACGATTTTAGCACATAAAGGGTATGACTGCACAAACCAGAATCGTTGTGTCTGCAGATTGGTTGAAAAACTGCGGAAGGATTCAGAATTTCCACATGAGATTGGTTTATTTTTAGGATATCCGGCGGAAGATGTCAAAGGATTTATAGAAAATAAGGCGGCTAGCAGCAAGTGCTCGGGATGTTGGAAAGTATATGGGGATGAACAAACAGCGATGAATCTCTTTGAAGAATACAGGAAGTGTACAGAAAGCTGCTATAGAAAATGGAAAAACGGCGCAGATGTTGAACAGCTTACGGTTTCTATATAATCATGAATTCAGAAGAGCCGATAGAGAATGAAAAAATCCGCTTTAATAAGTTGAAAAAATTCATATGGATTTCATATGGAAAATATGTAATAATTTGGTTATTAATTGAAAAACAAAAAAGAAAGGGAAAAAAGTATGATTATTACGACAACACCTTCTATTGAAGGAAGAAGAATAGTAGATTACAGAGGAATCGTTTTTGGAGAGGTTGTTTCTGGTGTGGATTTTGTCAGAGATCTGGCGGCGTCTTTTACGAACTTTTTTGGCGGAAGATCAGGCGGATACGAGGAAGAACTTGTGACGGCAAGACAGAATGCGCTTAACGAGATGGCGCAGCGGGCGGCATCAGTAGGAGCGAATGCTGTTGTAGGAGTTGACGTTGACTATGAAGTTCTCGGGGCTGACGGAAATATGCTGATGGTGACAGTAAGCGGAACTGCAGTTGTTGTAGAGTAAAGATGATTTTTCAGAAATTATAAGGAAGCGATAAAGAAAAGGATCATGGAGAAGCGTCTGCATGGTCTTTTTTGCTTTCCGCTAAGAAATATAAAATCCCGGATATACAGAAGAGAGAATATGATGTAATATAGTATGGATATAGACTAAAGAAAAAGATAAAGGTGATTTTGTGAGAATCGGTAAAAAAAGTTCAAAAAGAGAGAAAAAGGCAATGTCTGTTTCGCTGTATGCGAACTTGATGTTTGTCGTAGTGGAGCTTGTAATGGCGATAGTGACAGGTTCACAGGCTGTTTTGCTGGATGGTGTATATGACGGAATCGAATTCGTTATGCTTCTTCCGTCTATCTTTTTAATACCGCTTTTATATAAGCCGAGTAATGAGAAATATCCGTTTGGGCATATGCAGATGGAGACTGTGTTTATCGTTGTAAAAGGAATAACAATGATCACTGTTACAGTCGGTTTGATCACGAACAGTATCAATATATTATTTCATGGCGGGCGGACAGTCGATTTTGGAGTTGTAGCGTGGTTTGAGCTGTTTGCTTGTGTTCTTGGCATAATAGTGACATTTTATCTGAAGAGGAAAAACAAAGCGATGAATTCCCCTCTTATTACGGTAGAGATGCAAGGGTGGAAGATGGATAGTATGCTTTCGCTTGGAATGACGGCTGTATTTTTCCTTCCGGTTTTTCTTCCGTTTGAAGGGGTCGGTCAATTAACTCCGTATTTGGACCCGTTTATCACGATCGTGCTGTCTATGATTATGCTTCCGATTCCTGTTAAAACGGTGTTTACCGGAATCAGGGATCTGTTGTTGATCTCTCCCGAGGAGGAAACAGTATCAGAGATCAAGCAGACGGTGGAACCGATCATACAGGAAAGTAATTGTGTGGATATTTATTATGACATTGTCAGAACGGGAAGAAAATTATGGATCAGCGCGTATATTAAATTGAACAAGGATGAGCTTTCCGTAAGGAAGTTTAAGATGCTGCAGACGAGATGCATTGCCGCCTTAAGTGAAAAATATACAGATTTTTATTTTGAACTTCTTCCGGAAATCGAGCTTGATATGGAAGAACTGGAAGAATTGCAGGAAAAGCAGGAAAAACAACAAATGGAAAATAAAAACGGGCGGGAGGATAAATAATTGAAGAAAAAGAGAGGAATTCTATTCGGAGTCGTTTTTATTTGCGTATTGTTTTTTGTAATCGTATTTTTTGTGAGGAACAAAGAACCTGCCGAACCCGTCAGCAAAAGTGATTTTAAATTGAATACTGTTGTGACTGTTACAATTTACGATTTAGAAGAAAAAGAGAAAAAGCCGGATGACAAAAATAAAAGAAATGAAAAGGGAATACATAGAGAAGAAAAGGATGCGGAAGAGATTATAGATAAAGCGTTAAAGCTTTGTGACAAATATGAAAAGATATTTAGCCGTACGCTTCCTGAAAGTGAGATTTATGCGTTGAATCACGGAACGCTTCCGATGGAAGACGGATATTATCTTTTATCCGAAGAGTGCGCGGCGTTGATCGAAAAGGGGTTGTATTATAGTGAACTTTCCGGCGGAGCGTTTGATATTACGATCGAACCTGTTTCTTCTTTATGGGATTTTACTTCAGGGGAAAAGATCGTGCCGGATGCAGAGACAATCGCGAAAAAGCAGGCATGCGTAGGCTATGAAGATGTGGAGCTTAAAGGAAACAAACTACGTTTTAAAAAAGAGGGAATGGGAATTGAGCTTGGAGCTGTCGCAAAAGGATATATTGCAGATAAAGTGAAAGAATATCTTGTATCGGAAGGTGTGAAAAGCGCAGTTATCGATCTGGGAGGAAATGTGTTATGTGTCGGAGAAAAACCGGATGGGAAGCCGTTTAAAATCGGAATCCGGAAGCCGTTCGCCGATCGGAGCGAAACAGTGTCAGCCGTAGAAATTGCAGGTACGTCTGTTGTATCCTCAGGCATATATGAAAGATATTTTGAAAAAGACGGGAAACTGTATCACCATATATTAGATCCGGCAACCGGATATCCGTATGAAAACGGACTCGTGTCCGTAACTGTTTTATCTGAAGAGTCGGCGGACGGTGACGGATTAAGTACGGCATGTTTTGCGCTGGGATTAGAAAAAGGATTAGAACTGATCGAACAGACACCGGATACAGAAGCGATGTTTATAACAGAAGACGGGGAAATGCATTTTAGCAAAGGTTTTCCTGAAGAGGCGCGATGAAAATTGCGAAATCCCACTCATAACAATAAAAAATAACAGGAAATGGAACAGCGGGAAAAACAACGGCAGAAAAGAAATTATAAAAAGGAAATAATAAAGAAATATCATAAAAAGAAATAATTAAAAAAGTAACAGAAAAAAGAGATAAGAAAGAAATAATAGAAAAAGAGATATGAAGGAGAGAAAAAAATGAGTATATGTGATTTAAAGTCTTATGAAATTGTACAAAGCAGAGATTTATCTGATCTGAATTCAAAAGGAACGCTTCTGCGTCATAAAAAAAGCGGAGCAAGAATTCTTCTGATGGAAAATGATGACGAAAATAAAGTATTCGCTATCGGTTTTCGTACGCCTCCGTCAGACAGTACGGGAGTACCCCATATTATGGAACATTCGGTATTGTGCGGATCGAGAGAGTTTCCGGTAAAAGATCCTTTTGTAGAGCTTGTAAAAGGATCTCTTAATACATTTTTAAATGCGATGACCTACCCTGATAAGACAGTTTATCCTGTGGCAAGCTGCAACGACAAAGATTTTCAGAATCTTATGCATGTTTACATGGATGCGGTATTTTATCCGAACATTTACGAACAGGACAAGACGTTTCGTCAGGAAGGATGGAGTTATAAACTGGATGCTCCGGATGAGGAACTGAAACTTTCGGGAGTTGTATATAATGAGATGAAAGGTGCGTTTTCTTCGCCGGAAGGAGTGCTTGACCGGGTGATTTTAAATTCACTGTTTCCTGATACGTCGTATGCGAATGAATCGGGCGGCGATCCGGAAGTGATCCCTGATCTGACGTATGAACAGTTTCTTGATTTCCACAGGAAATATTATCATCCGTCAAACAGCTATATTTATCTGTATGGCGATATGGATATGGAAGAAAAACTGAACTGGCTTGATGAAAAGTATCTGTCTGATTTTGATGAGATCGTAGTCGATTCGGAAATTAAATATCAGAAGCCGTTTTCGCAGATGAGAGAAGTTGTTCAGGAATATTCCATAGCAAGCGATGAAAATGAATCTGACAATACTTATCTTTCTTATAACAAGGTGATCGGAACTTCTTTGGATGAAAAGCTTTATCTTGCATTTCAGGTGTTAGATTATGCACTGTTGTCTGCTCCGGGAGCGCCGCTGAAAAAAGCGCTTCTTGACGCAGGAATCGGAAAAGATATTATGGGATCATATGATAATGGAGTTTATCAGCCGATTTTTTCCGTTATTTCAAAAAATGCAAATATGGAGCAGAAAGAAGCGTTTGTGGAAGTGATTGAGAATACGCTGCGAAATATTGCGGAAAAGGGAATTGATAAAAAAGCGCTTCAGGCAGGACTCAATTATTATGAATTCCGCTTCAGAGAGGCGGATTTCGGAAGTTATCCAAGAGGATTGATGTACGGACTTCAGTTGTTCGACAGTTGGCTTTACGACGAAGAAAAACCGTTTATTCATATGGAGGCGATCCCGACATTTGAGTTTTTGAAAAGTCAGATTGAAACGGGATATTTTGAGCAGTTGATCAGACGTTATCTTTTAGATAACCCGCATGGGGCAATCGTGATCATCCGTCCGGAGAGGGGAAGGACTGCGAGAATGGACCGGGAACTTGCAGAGAAACTGCAGGCGTACAAAGAAAGTCTGTCGAAAGAAGAGATCGAGAAGCTTGTGCAGGATACAAAAGATCTGGAAGCCTATCAGGAAGAAGAATCTGCGCCGGAAGATCTGGCGAAGATCCCGGTGCTCGGAAGAGAAGATATTTCGCCTGAAATCGCGCCTGTTTATAACGAAGAGATGGAGATAGACAAAGTGAAAACGATCTATCATAATGTTGAGACAAACGGAATCGGGTATGTAACGCTTCTGTTTGATCTTTCTTCAATCCGAGAGGAAGACCTTCCGTATGTCGGTATTTTGCAAAGTGTTCTCGGAATGATTGATACAGAGAATTATGAGTATGGAGAATTGTTTAACGAGATCAATATTCATACAGGAGGAATCGGAACATCGCTTGAATTATATGCAGATGCACAGAAGGTGAAGGAAAAAGAATTTAAAGCGACATTTGAAATGAAAGGAAAGTCACTGTACCCGGAGATGAGTGTTCTTTTCTCTATGATGCGGGAAATATTGACTTGTTCCAAGTTTGACGATGAGAAACGTTTAAAAGAGATTCTCGCTATGTTGAAATCACGCCTTAGTATGTCGTTTTTGTCATCGGGACATACGACTGCCGCGTTACGTGGACTGTCATATACGTCGCCCATTGCAAAATTTAAAGACGATACAGACGGAATCGGATTTTACGAAGTAGTAAAAGAAATCGAAGAAAATTTTGACGACCGCAAAGAAGAACTGATCTGTCGGTTAAAAACACTTTCAAAACAGATCTTTTGCGCAGATAATATGATGGTCAGCTATACTTCCGCAAAAGAAGGACTTGCTCCGATGGAAAAGGAACTTGCGGCTATGTCAAAACAGTTAAATAACACAGGCGGAGTGCAGGCGGAAGCAAAGGAAAACAGATGCATCATTCACTGTAAAAAAAGAAACGAAGGGTTTAAAACATCCTCAAAAGTACAGTACGTTGCAAGAGTCGGTAATTTTATTGACAAAGGAGAAGAATATACAGGAGCGCTTCAGATTTTGAAAGTGATCTTAAGCTATGATTATCTGTGGCAAAACGTCCGTGTGAAAGGCGGAGCTTATGGATGTATGAGCAATTTCAACCGGATCGGAGAAGGCTATCTGATTTCTTATCGTGACCCGAATCTTGAGAAAACGATGGAAATTTACGAAGGCGTTGTAGACTATCTCGAAAACTTTAATGTAGACGACAGAGATATGAATAAATTCATTATCGGAACAATCAGTAATATCGACCGTCCGATGAATCCGGCCGCAAAAGGAAGCCGTTCCATGAACCTGTATATGAGCAATGTGACAGAGGAAATGATCCGTCGGGAAAGAGAGCAGATTCTTTCTGCAGATCAGCAAGATATCCGTGCGCTTGCAAAGATATTAAAGGCAGTGCTTGACGCAGATCAGATCTGCGTGATAGGAAGCGAGGAAAAGATCGAAGAACAAAAAGAGATGTTTATGGAGATCAGAACATTAAGCTAAAAAGTATGACAGAACAGCGAAAAAGAGAATGATGAAGCGGTCGGATGACCGGATAAAGGAAATACAAGGAAAACGAAGAAGATAAGATTAAAAGCAATAAGGAAGATAAAGAGAAGCGCAGAAGATTTGCAGTGAGAATAAAAAGACAGAATGAGAAAGAGGAAGCGCGGGAAAGGATATTGATATGAGAGAAGATTTTAAATCAGGGTTTGTAACCTTGATCGGAAGACCGAACGTAGGAAAATCGACATTGATGAATCATTTGATCGGACAAAAGATCGCGATTACGTCAAACAAACCGCAGACGACGAGAAATCGTATTCAGACGGTTCTGACAACAGAGGAAGGCCAGATTGTTTTTGTGGATACTCCGGGTATCCACAAAGCAAAAAATAAGCTCGGTGAATATATGGTCCATATTGCCGAGCGTTCCCTGAACGAAGTTGACGTTGTACTTTGGCTTGTCGAGCCGTCCGCTTTTATCGGGGCAGGAGACCGCCATATTATAGAGCAGCTTAAGAAAGTAAAAACCCCGGTCATTCTCGTTATTAATAAGATCGATATGGTAAAAAAAGAAGAAATATTGACATTTATCGACGCATATCGGAAGGAATATGATTTTGCGGAGATTGTACCCGTATCGGCAAGATCGGGAGATAATACAGATGAGCTTATAAAAGTGATTTTAAAATATCTGCCGTACGGACCTCAGTTTTACGATGAAGATACAGTGACAGATCAGCCGGAACGTCAGATCGTGGCAGAACTGATCAGGGAAAAAGCGCTTCACTGTCTGAATGAAGAAATTCCTCACGGAATAGCGGTGGCGATCGATCGGATGAAAGCAGAACGAAGAGTGATGCATATTGACGCTACGATCATATGTGAAAGAGATTCCCACAAAGGAATTATTATCGGAAAACAGGGAAGTATGCTGAAAAAGATAGGCAGCACCGCGCGTTATGAGATCGAGAGACTGCTCGGATGTAAAGTGAATTTGAAATTGTGGGTAAAAGTACAGAAAAACTGGCGCGACAGCGATTATCTTATGAAAAATTTCGGATACAGAGAGGACGAGTAATATCAACGCAGCGGTGATCGCATCGAAAAATTTTCTATAACAAAAATTTCCTATAACAAAAATGCTCTATAATAAAAATGGTATTTTTTATACAGTATGACCTTCTTTTCTGTCGGGGAAACTATTTTTAAAGATCACGGAAGAAGAGGTGGAACAGATGAAAGAAGGATACTGGGATTTATTTATGGCATCAGGAAAGATCGATGATTATTTGAATTATAAAAACAGCCGGAAAACAGAAGAAAGATCCGGCAGAAAGGAACGGCGTGAATCAGATTATACTGACAGGGATAGTACTCTCTACGATGCCGGTCGGCGAGTATGACCGGCGTGTTGTAATACTTACAAAAGAACAGGGAAAGATCTCGGCGTTTGCACGGGGGGCAAGACGCCCGAACAGTCCGCTTGTCGGTGCGCTCAACCCGTTTTCTTTCGGAACGTTTACGATGTATGAGGGGAGGACGTCTTACACGATACAGTCGGCAAGTATTTCTAATTATTTTGCCGAGCTGCGAGGCGACATTATCGGAGCATATTACGGTTTTTATTTTCTGGAATTTACAGATTACTATACGAAAGAATTCAATGATGAGCGGGAAATGTTAAAACTTCTTTATCAGACGCTTCGGGCGTTGACAAACCCGCATATTCCAAACATGCTTATCCGTTACATATTTGAATTGAAAGCACTGACGATCAACGGACAGGCGCCGCAGGTATTTCAGTGTATGACTTGCGGAAACAAAGAAAGATCTGCCGTGTTCAGCGCTGCGAAAGGCGGACTTGTGTGCAGCGAATGTATGAAAGACATACGGGACGGGATGAGTCTGGATCCTTCGACTTTATATAGTATGCAATATATAGAGGCAAGTACGATCGAGAAATTATATACGTTTAATGTGACAGAAAAAGTATTGAAAGAACTTGGAGATGTAATGAGTCGGCTGACAGATATATATGTCGGAAAGCATTTTAAATCACTGGAAATATTAGAGACTCTTATTTGATGTGGTGTATTTCGGAACAGGGAATTTACTCAGAATTTAAAAAGATGAGCTAGAAGGAAGAGAGGAAAAGGAAAAGAACAAAGAAAAAGAACAAAGAAAAAGGAGAAAAGGAAAAAGAGTAAAGGAAGTAAGAAATCAAATGAGAATAGCGATATGTGAAGATGATAAAGAAATACAAACTTTCATAGAGAAAAAAACAGAGGAGTGCTTAAAAGAAATCGGACTTGAAGGAGAGTGCGAATGTTTCTCTTCTGCGGAAGAACTGTTGGAGAAAGGGAGCATGCCATATTTGTTCTATATTCTGGATATCCATATGGGACAATTAAGCGGAATGGAACTGGCAGAGTATATACGACAGCAAGATAAAAGCGCTGTCATTCTGTTTGTGACAGGTTACAAAGAGATGATGCAGCAGGCATTTGATGTGCAGGCGTTTCAATATTTGGTGAAACCGATCGATCCTGATGCCGCGTACAGTGTGATTATGCGCGCCTTGCGGATCATCAGGGAAAAAAGGAATTATATCCGCTTTACAAACAAATTGAAAGATATGATTTTTTATTATGATGAGGTCGAGTGCATCGAAAGCCGCAGAAGAAAAATCATCGTACACACAGAAAAAGGAGACTATGAATTTTACGGAAGTCTAAGTCAGATTGAAGAAGATATAAAAGGATCTATGTTCGTGAGAGTACATAATTCATATCTTGTTAATTTGGAAAAATTAAGGGGAGTAGAGCGTGAATCAGTTACCCTTCGTTCGGGATTGAAAGTGCCGATTACAAGGACTTATAAGCAGGAGTTCAACAAAGCATATCAAAAATTTATTCTGATGAGCAAAGGGGGAAGAGAATAGATGATGGAATATGTATGGAAAATCGTGTACATTATGACGTTCTACGTATTTGCATTATGTTTTTTAAAACCGAGAGTTCGGTTTGGAAAGTGGATTGATTTTGGTCTGTTAATAGTTGTAGAAATAGTAGCCGATTTTATCAATGGCTATTTCGCAAATAGAAACATTAATTTAGTTGTGTCAATCATTCTTATTATAATTGTACTTGGATTTTTTGAAGGAAATTGGAAGAGAAAATTATTTGTAGGAAGTTCTTTTTTTGTATTTGTAATTACGATTGAAGGAATTGTTGCGTTGAGTATAGGATACTTTTTTCATATTGAAGCATCCGAAATGCCGAAATTGGACAGCAGTATCACACAGTTTTTCCAACGTTTTCTTACAGAACTGCGGTTGATCCTCGTGCTTATCCTATATTTTTTCAGCAGGCGCAAGAAAAATACGCCGGAGAGAAAGGTACAGAAAAGCTTTTTGATTATTCCGATATTAAGCGCTGTTTTGATTATTTATCTTCATGAGGCGCAGATTATGAGGGATTCGATTGATCTGATTTTTAGTTGGATAGTGACAATTATCGTCATCGTGATCAATATTATCACTTATATTCTTTTCCGAAAACAGGAGCAATATCATATCGCAGAAGGGGAGATGAAAAATCAGTTAAAAGAATATGAATATCAAAAGCTTCATTACGAACAGGTCGAGCAGCATCAGCAGGAAATCCGAAAGATTCGGCATGATATGAAAAATCAGATTGCAGGAATATACGGATATCTTGAAAAAGGAGAGCTTGAAGAAGGAAAAAGGGAAATACGAAGTATCTTGAAGCGGTTAGAAAAGGCAGAGCAGAAATTATTTACTGAGAACGCAGTCGTGAACGGAATCTTGAATATGAAGTATGTAGAGATTGAAGCAAAGCAGATTGAAGCAAAGTTAGATGTAAAATTGCCGGAGATACTGGGAATTACAGGAACGGATTTAGGAGTGTTGTTCGGAAATATATTGGATAATGCAATCGAAGCGTGCGAGTCTTGCAAAAAAGAAAAATGGATCGACTTATTCGCAGCATATGAAAACCATGGAATTGTAATCTGTTGTAAAAATTCATGCAGTGAAACAGTAACGGATATTCATACGAGAAAAGCAGATAAAGACAATCATGGATTTGGTCTGCCCAGCGTAAAACAAATTGCAGAAAAATACAATGGAGACGTTTGGTGGGAGTCAGAAAAAGAAAGTTTTACATTGAATATAAACTTGTGGGAAAAGATTAAAAAATAATATATACGAGAAATACAGCAGTATCCTAAGAGGGTATTTGCTGTATTTTTTGTATAGGTGACGATACAAGTCTGGAGGTGTCAAAGACCTTGACGGTTGTGTACAATTCTGAAATGTGCCTTTTGCGCTTTCAGTGATCTGGCTTGTGATGAATTTTTATAAAATTTAGAATGACTGTTTTTTAAGTTGTTTTTTGCCGATCGGATCAAAACGAAAGAAATATAGAAACAAATATCATGTTAAAGTGCGAGTTGTTACAATAAACTATGCATTTTGTTACATGTTGGAAAAATTCAAAGAAAAATAGTGTATAATCAGAAACATAAAAAATCAGTTCAAACAAAAGAGGGAAGAAAGCGGTGAGTCCTGCATGAAAAAGAAGTTTTTGGATATAATATTATTTCTTTGTGTTATTTTATTCGTTGTAATTTTTATTTTCGATCGCCTGAATGTTATACCTTCTGGAATAGCTGTTTTTCTTAATGCATTAATTATAGTTTTATACTGGTATATTTTAAGAATCCGAAAGAAAGATGATAAATAATATTCTTTCAAAATCCTTTGCGATATGCAGAATATAGTATTGATAAAAAAGTCTCATAATGCTAACAACAGGTTGGAGAACTTTGCCAACCTGTTATTGTTTTCTATATGCTTCATATCCGCAAATCAGCACTCCTATACTAAGAATAAGTGTAGCGATTAGAAAAGGAATCAATACATCATTTTCGCTAAAAGATACGAGTAGACCATCCTGTCCGTTTACAGTGCATGGATTTAACACCGCATATACAAAACAAGCGAATGAATAGATCAATCCAATAACAGATAACATTATTCCGAAGATAAATTTTTTCATTTTTCCATTTTCCTCCCATTTTTAAATCAAAATATTCTATAATATAAGAAGTATATCATTTTAGAATAAGTTCGACAATAGCGATCAGGTTGTTTACATAAAAGTCAGAGGCATATTAATAAAATCAAAATTGCTACAATGAAGAAGTAAGAATATAGTTTAAAAAAGTAGTTTTGGAATAGAAAGTGAAAAATGTTAAGGTAGTGCGTAAGGGGGAATTCCATTATGAAAAGAAGACGTTTTATATCATTTGTATTCGTATTAATCTTGTGCTTTGGAATGATTGGATGCGGAAAGGAAAAGAAAACTTCTGCATCTGATAAATTCCAATCAGATTATATGAAAATATGGGGTGGTACGACAGTAGAGGAAGGGGATTTTAGAGTTATAAACGGACTTCTATACTATATTGATTTTGAAACAATGAATGCAGTACCGATCTGCAATAAGCCGAATTGTCGTCATATATCATGGAAAGAAGATCGTAATACAAAATGTGATGCGGCAAATATAGATATTAGTACAGTATTTCCGTATGAAGGAAAACTATACGGATTTCGTTCTCTTTCTGATGGCGGCAGTGAATTGGTCGTATCTGATTTAGATGGGGGAGACTGGAAATCAAAGGGCATGTTTATTACAGCCGAAGAAATTTTTCAAGGCGGGGTTGTCGTGGGAAATCAGATGTTTTTTTTAAAGGATGTAGTGGTAAGACCCGAAGATCATATCACAGAAATGAGAACGGATACAGTAATGTGCGTATTGAATTTTGATACGATGGAATTAAAAGAACTTCGCAGAGAAAAGGGTGTTTTTTCTATTCAATTTTTAGGAGGAACGAAAGATTATCAGATCTATTCAGTACAAGAAGATAATGGAATCAAATGCTATCAGTTTGACTATGATGAAGAGGAGTCAAAAGAAATCTCTTTGAAAAACAGAACACAGTCTGTTGTAAAAGCAGATGAGACAGGATTTTATTATAATAGTGGAATTGATTATCCGAAAGAAGTATATAAACACGATCTTGAAACCGGTGAAAATGAAATTTGTATAAGTGAAGAGGAAGCGAAAGCAGCATTTGGAAAAGAGTATCTACAATTAGTAATATGGGATGTTCGCGAAGATGGAATTCTATTTCATTTAGTGGATGAAAAAGAGGGGGACGTGTTTTGGAAAGAATCAAAAAGTGGAGAAATAAAAAGACTTTACTTGGAAGAAAATTTGCCGAAAAAGAATTCCAGATTGAATAGTTGTATGTTTGGAACGGAAGATGGAATTGGTTTTTCTTATTTGCAATCTTTAGATTCAGATAGTATCGAACGGTATGGATATATTAGCTGGGAAGATTTACTAGCCGGAAAGAATAATATAAAGACACTCGTTGAAACAAAATTTACGGGTGGGGGAAAACCGTTGGATGAGGAGGGAAATGTGATCGGAGAATAGCATTGTGATCTAATGAGGAGGTCTGCTGTTATGAAAAGAAGACGTTTTATATCATTTGTATTCGTACTAATTTTATGTATTGGTATGATCGGATGTGGGAAAGAAAAGAAAACTACCGCATCTGATCAGTTTCAATCGGATTATATGGAAATAGGAGTAGGCACGACAGTAGAGAAAGGATATTTTGGCGTTATAAACGGATTATTGTATTATGTGGATTTTGAAGCAATGAATGCAGTACCGATCTGCAACAAGCCGGATTGTCGTCATATATCGTGGATGGAGGATCGTAATACGAAGTGCAATGCGGCAAATACTGATATTTGGAATTTATTTCCTTATAAAGGAAAACTATACGGATTCCGTTCTCTTTCTGATGGCGGAAGTGAATTGGTTGTATCTGATTTGGACGGAAGCAACTGGAAATCAAAAGGAATGTTTATTAAGGCAGAAGAAAGTTTTCACGAAGGTGTTGTAGTGAAAGATCAGATGTTTTATCTGAAAGATGTGGCGTTAAGAGAGGAAGAGACGGCAGAACCAGAGTTGGAAACGGTAATGTGTGTGTTGGATTTAGATACAATGAAGTCAAGAGAGATTTGCAGAGAACGAGGCACTTTTTCTATTCAATTTCTGGGAGGAACGAAAGATTATCAGATTTATTCAGTAAAAGGGGAGGATGGGGTTACCTGTTATCAGTTTGATTACAAGAAAGAAGTATCGAAAGAAATTCCTCTGTACGATATCCCCGGAAGGATTATAGGAGCAGATGAAACGGGATTTTATTATAATAGTGGGACCGATTATCCGTCAGCTGTGTATAGGTATCATTTTGAAACAGGAGAAAATGAGGTTTTTGTAAGCAAAGAGGAAGCGAAAGCTGCATATGGAAAAGATGTATTTTCTCTTAGCCTGTGGGATGTCCGTGAAGAGGGAATTTTGTTTAAGATATGGTATGGAGAAGATCAAAAATTGTTTTTGAAGGAAGCAGACAGCGGAAAGTTGAGACAGCTTTCGCTGCCGGAAGAGTTACCGAAAAAAGACGCTGTTTTAAATGGGATGATGTTTAAAAATGAGGAAGGACTGGGATTTGAATATACGAAGTATTTAGATATGGACCAGATTAACTGGTATGGATACATCAGTTGGAAAGATTTGCTAAGCGATGAGAACAATGTAAAAGTACTTATCGAACCGAGGCTGACAAGCCGAGGCTATCCGCTGGATGAGGATGGAAATGTGATCGGGGTACAAGAATGAGAGCGCAAGAACTAACTGTTAAGCGCGTAAGGGAGAGAACGGATATGAAAAAAATATTAGTAGGAACTGCTTTGAGTCTTTTCTTCTTATCGGCAGGTCTGTCGGCTTGTTCATCAGCGGATAAGACGGAAAAACCATCTTCCGAGAATCAGCTTCAATCTGATTACATGGAAGTAGACGGTATTTTGACGAAAACGGAGAAGGGGAGCTTTTCGGTGCATGCAGGATTAATGTATTTTACGGATTATGAGACGAAGACAAGTATACCGGTATGCGGAAAGCCGAACTGCCGCCATTTATCAGTATATGAAGATGAAAAGACAACGTGTAATGCAGTTTGCTCTTCTCCGTATATGTTTCCGTATAAAGACAAACTATATCGGATCGAGCGTGGGGAGGATCAAAAAGGTAAATTGATCGCTTCAGAGATGGACGGAAGTAATCCGAAAACAGTCGGTACATTCTTTTCGGGAGACATGTTAGAATCGGTAGTGATCTTAAATGGAAATATGTACTATACTTACAGTGAATTACAAAAGGAAAACATTGCAGAACAAGGAGGCAGTCAAGCACAAGACGGACAGATAATGGATTTTAATTGCTCGATGAATCGTCTGGATCTTGACACGTCGGAACAGACAGAGATTGTGACATTAGAAGATGTAAATCATATCCTTATGCTTGGAGGAACGAAAGAGTACCAAGTGTGTGCTGTAGTAAAAAATGACGGAGTACAATATAATTTATTTGATTATGAAGAAGGAACATTGACTGAAATCTCCCTGAATACCGCTGATTATCAGCATGTTGAGATGATGCCGGATGGAAAAGGCTTCTACTATATCGGTGATGAAGGTAAGTCCCTCTATAGCTATCATATTGATTCAAAGGAAAATGAAAGAATTGTTAAGGCAGAAGAACTTGGAGCAGAAAAAGTCAATGTAGAAGGTGTGAGTGAAGAAGGAATTTTTCTGCGGGCATTTCCGGAAAATGAACTGTATGTAAAAAATGAGGAAGGAATTCGTAACCTGGAGCTGTCACACCGACTCCCGACAGATCAGGCGTGGCTTAGCGGAATCAACGATATAACAAAAGACGGAGTTTATTTTACATATCAGGAAAAATATGTCGGTGAAAAAGAAATCGAGGGAGATCTTTTAGTGTATGATGCTTATATTGAAAAGGGTGATTTGTTTGGGAAAACAGGTGAGATGAAAGTGATCTATACGCCGAGAGTTTCTTCGGCTGGGAATATCGTAACTGAAGAGTAAGAGAAACGAAAGAGTTCTATATGTAAGAAATAAAAAAATTTGCCGGAGGGGAGGGATCGGATGAAATCTGTAATGTATGAATGGAAAAAGTTTCGTGCATTCCGCTACTTTTGGTTTTTGTGCGCGGTATTTTTTCTTTTTAATATTTGGACGCTGTCTGAAAAAATGAAGATGGAGATGTACGATGCAGGAGCGGTGAAACAAATCTATGCAGACCTGAAGGCGCAGCCGGAGGAAAATCGTAAAGAATGGATCGAGAAGCTTCCGGAAAAGAAATTTCCTGTTTATACGGGGAATGAATATGCAGAAGAGATGTTGTACAACAAAATCTTTCAGGAGTACAGACAGGTCAACCGATACGACAAATATCTTGAGGAGATCAAGGAAAAAAGCGCGAGTATGTCCAGCGCTATTTTCTCGAATGAAGGAACGTTTGCTTATCGAAATGCACAGATTACCCCGGATGCGTATGAGAAACTGAAAGGACTGAAACTAAAGAGTGATGTATCGGACGGAGTGATCTTTGCCACAGAAGCAGAATTTACAGATCTTTGCATCGTTTTTATGCTTGCGGTGACAGTGTATTTTCTTGTGTTGGATGAAAAGAAAAATAAACTGTATCCTTTGCTGAGATCCTGTTATCGAGGGAGAGGCTCTGTGATCGGGGCAAAGCTGACAGTGGCGGCATGTGTGACGGCGCTGCTCGTTCTTCTGTTTTATGGTGTCGATTATCTTTATGCGTGGCAGAAATATAGCTTTGGTGACCTCTCTCGTCCGATCCAGTCGGTAACTACGATGTATGAAAGTCCGTATATGATGTCCGTAGGAATGTTTTTATTTTTATATCTGATCGTCAAGATGGCAGTCTGCTATGTGATCATATTAGGAATGATATGGATTGCTCAAAAATCAGAGACACCGTCCGGCGCAATGATCGGAATCGGAGCGGTCGGAATTGCAGAGTATATGCTGTCTGTATTTCTTCCGTCGGTGTCTTATGCGGACGTGTTCAAATACGTTAATCCGGCGGAATATATGAAAGTGTATCCGCTGTTTTCTAAATACCATAATTTAGACTTTTTTGACAATCCGGTCAATGCGATGACTGTATTTCGGATTGTTCTTCCATCGGTACTTGTTCTTTTTATTTTGGGAAATGTACGGAGGTTTTGCCGATGTGCAAAAACAAAGAGAAGATGGAGACGGGAGAGGAAAAACAGCGGTCGGATCGGTTTTATTTCGGATAAATTATATTTTTATGAAAGTGTGAAATGTCTTTTGTCAAACCGTACGATATGGGTATGTATTGCGGTCATGTACGGCGCCGTTCTTGTCGGGAATTCTATTCCGACATACAGGGATATCAAGGAAGAATACTATAAGTTTTATATGACCGATCAGCAGGGAAAGATGACAGAAGAAAAGGTTGAATACTTCAATGAGGAGCGCAAACGATTTGAAGAGATCTATTCTATGACTCCGGAAAATTCAGATCTGACTGCCGTTGAGATTGTTCAGAAGCAGGAAGGAAATAAGTATGCTCACGAAGGATTTTCCGAGGCGTACAGTCAGGTGATGTACATTATGTCAAATAATCAGGAAAAGGGAGTCAATGAACAGGAGTTGGTTTATGAAAAAGGCTATCAGCTTTTGTTCGGAGATAAGGCGGTGAAGGAACGTCTGATCGGGATTCTTTTATGTGTGATCGCTGCGGTGTACAGCGCATCCGGCGTTCTCGGAACGGAATATGATCTGAAAGTAATGAACCTGCTTTGCAGTACGAAGCGGGGGCGGAAAGAATTATTTTTAAAAAAGCTTGGCGTGTCATTCGGAATTACAGCGGTGATCTTTGTTTTAGTCAAGATTCCGGCGATATTAAAAGTTGCCGGGGAGTATCCGCTGGAATGTTGGGGCGCAAAGGTGCGTTCGATGATGTTTGCGGGACAGTCGGTTATAAATTGTTCGATCTTCGGATACGTTTTGATGCTGATGATTATGCAACTTGTGACATTGTTTGTCATTGTATTTAGTACGATGGCATTGTCCGTCGTTTTGAAAGACTCTACGATGACGATGATACTTTCGCTTCTTTTGTTCGGCGGTCCGCTGCTCATTGAATGGGGCGGAGTTCCGATCGTACATTATCTTAGTCTGAACAGTCTTTTGGACGGGCATCAGATTTTACAAGGAAACTGGCTTGTACTTATTTCGGAAATCGTGATCTTTTGGGGAGCGCTTTCATTTGCGGCAGGATATGTTTTATATCGTGCTTATGAGAACAGGAGGTAGCGGGGATGGAAATTAAGATTCGGGAATTATGTAAGAGTTATGGGAAGAAAAAAGCCCTGCAAAATTTTGACGCGACGTTTGAAAACGGAATTTACGGGATACTTGGGCCAAACGGAGCAGGAAAGAGCACTCTGATGAATATATTGACAGATAACCTCCTGAGGGATTCAGGAAGGATCTTATGTAACGAAAAAGATATTTTAAAATGGGGCGCGGCTTATCGCAGATCACTTGGATATATGCCTCAGCAGCAACAGTTGTACGAAACATTTACTGTGTCGGATTTTCTTGCTTATATGGGAACTCTTAAAGGAATGAAGAAAAAAGAAATTCGCGCTCGAATGGAATTTTTGTTTCCTCTTTTAAACCTTGATCGGGTGAAACGTAAGAAGATCAAGGAATTATCAGGAGGCATGAAGCAAAGAGTGCTCCTTTTGCAGGCGCTTTTAAATGATCCGAAGATATTGATCCTCGATGAGCCGACGGCGGGATTAGACCCGAAAGAACGTATCCGCATTCGTAATCTTATTTCGGACTTGAGTCAGGATCGGATCGTTTTGATCGCAACTCATGTTGTATCAGATATCGAATTCATTTCCAAAGAAATCCTGTTGATGAAAGGAGGACGTCTTATTGACAAGGCAAGTCCCGAACAATTACAGGCGAAGATTCAGGGAAAAGTGTTTGAAATGAGTGTAGGGCAGCAGGAGCTGGAAGAAGTAAAGGAAAAGTTTGAAATAAGTAATCTGTTCCGAAAAGATGGTCAGATCATCGTTCGCGTAGTGACGCAGAAGCGCCCGGAAGGTTATAATGAGATCAGGGAAGCCGCTCCGACATTGGAGGACGTTTACCTGTACGAATTTGAGGTGAAGTAATAGTATGGACTGTTATGAAGTGATTTGAAAGAAGGTCAATGATGCTTGAAAAATAAGGCCGCACAAGTTATAATGAATACCATTGAGAATAAAAAGTAATAGTTCAGCCCGCGCCATTCGTAAAACCGCACTGCGTGCTTACTGTAGCTGCCGCTACTGTTTTACTCATAAAAAGGCGCTAAGCACATACAGATGTCCGCTTGCAAAAACATGCCTGCATGTTTTTTGCTTCCCGTACATCTGTATGGCTGAACTGTTACAATAAAAAATGTGAGGAGCATAAAAATGGTTGAAAAGACAATGGATAAAATCGTGGCGCTTGCAAAATCAAGAGGATTCGTATATCCGGGATCAGAGATTTACGGCGGTCTGGCGAATACATGGGATTACGGCAATCTCGGTGTAGAACTGAAAAACAATGTAAAAAAAGCATGGTGGAAGAAGTTTGTACAGGAGAACCCATACAATGTCGGTGTCGACTGCGCGATCCTTATGAACCCGCAGACTTGGGTGGCTTCCGGTCATCTCGGAGGTTTCAGCGATCCGCTTATGGATTGTAAAGAATGTCATGAGCGTTTCCGCGCGGATAAATTGATCGAAGATTTCTGCGAAGAAAAAGGAATTGAACCGGAAGGTTCTGTGGACGGATGGTCTCAGGAAGAGATGACGGCATTTATCGAAGAGCATCAGATTCCGTGTCCGACATGCGGAAAACATAATTTTACAGATATCCGTCAGTTCAATCTGATGTTTAAAACATTTCAGGGAGTTACAGAAGATGCGAAGAATACGGTTTATCTCAGACCGGAGACAGCGCAGGGAATTTTCGTAAACTTTAAAAACGTACAGCGTACATCAAGAAAAAAACTTCCGTTTGGTATTGCTCAGATCGGAAAATCTTTCAGAAATGAAATTACACCGGGTAACTTTACATTCCGTACGAGAGAGTTTGAACAGATGGAGCTTGAGTTCTTCTGCAAACCGGATACAGATCTGGAATGGTTTGATTATTGGAAAAACTTCTGTCTGAACTGGCTGTCCGAGCTCGGACTGAAAGAGGATGAAGTGCGTTACCGTGACCATGATGCGGAGGAATTGTCTTTCTACAGTAAAGCGACGACAGACGTAGAGTTCTTGTTCCCGTTTGGATGGGGAGAACTCTGGGGAATCGCAGATCGTACAGACTATGACCTGACACAGCATCAGAATGTATCGGGACAGGATCTTACTTATTTTGATGATGAGGCGAAAGAAAAGTATATTCCGTATGTGATCGAGCCGTCTCTCGGCGCAGACCGTATGGTATTGGCGTTCCTTTGCAGCGCATATGACGAAGAGAATATCGGAACGGAAGAGAAACCGGATATGCGTACGGTTCTTCATTTCCATCCGGCTCTTGCACCGGTTAAGATCGGTGTTCTTCCGCTGTCTAAGAAATTAAATGAAGGTGCGGAAAAAGTATTTGCACAGTTGAGCAAATATTATAACTGCGAGTTTGATGATCGTGGAAATATCGGAAAAAGATACCGTCGTCAAGATGAGATCGGTACTCCGTTCTGTGTAACATATGACTTTGATTCGGAAGAAGACGGAGCTGTTACAGTTCGTGACCGTGATACGATGGAGCAGGAGAGAGTGAAGATCGAAGATTTGAAAGCATACTTCGAGAAAAAATTTGAGTGGTAAGAAGGAAGCAAAGGAACAATGAAACCATCAGAAGAAATCGTCCGTTTTTTTGAGAAAGATCGGTTTGCGGCAGAGACCGGGGCGGTGATAGACGAGATAGACGACCGCTATGCGAGATGCAGTCTGACATTAGAGGCAAAACATAAGAATGCGCTTGGTGCAGTAATGGGAGGCGTTTATTTTACACTTGCCGATTTTGCGTTTGCTGTTGCTTCAAACTGGCAGGGCGATACAACGGTGTCATTGAATTCTCAGATTGCTTATCTTGGAGCGGCGAAAGGGAATATGCTGATTGCAGAAGCAGTCTGTTTAAAAGACGGCAGGACAACGGCGTATTATGAGATCCGTATCAAGGATGAATTCGGGAATACGGCGGCAGTCGTGAGCACGACAGGTTATAAGCTTACGAAATTGTGAAGAACAGCCGTCGGGTAAAACTTTTTAAAGAATAAAGAGAAAAAATAAAAATTTCCGCGTGGAGAAGATCCATGCGGAAATTTTTGCATTCAGATAAGTTTTGTGCTTTCGAGCTTCTCCGTAAATGCATCATTCAGACGTATGACAGGTTTCCGAAGGAGCAGACCGAGCAATAGTGCGGGGATGAGAAAAAGAGCTAATGTTCCGAGTTCTTTCCAATAAACTGTGCTGTAAAAGCCGGCAATACATTCTCTCATGGCATTCATGCTGTGCGTAAACGGCAGAAGGGGATAGACTTTTTGGAAAAAGTCAGGCGCTACCTCAATAGGGAATGTTCCGCCGCTTCCGGCTACCTGCATAACAAGTAAGACGACGCAGACGGCTTTTCCGATATCGCCGAATGAAACGGTGAGCGCATAAATGATACTTACATACACGATGCTTGTAAACCATCCGGCGAAAAGGAAGTAAACCGGATGTTGACACTGGATGTTTAAATAAAACAAATCGCCCAGACAGATGAGGCTGCTTTGCAAAAGACCGATCGCTATAAAAAGAAGACTTCTTCCGATATATGTTTCATGAGGTTTCGGATTAAAAACTCCTGTCAAAGCTTTTCCTGAAACATTGACTTTCAGCATGGCGGCAAGCACAACGCCGCCAACCCACATGGCGAGTGTAGAATAAAAAGGAGCCATTGCCGATCCGTAATTTTCGATCGGGTAGACAGGATGCTCGGAAAGACTGACCGGAGACGCAAGAAAGGCGGTGATTGCTTCCGGTTTTTGCGCCAACAAGTCGGTCAACACGGAAAGTCCGTCACGGTTTGGGTTTAAGAGCGCTTCAGACGCGGATGAAAGTTGTTCAGATACATTACTTAGCAAAGTTGAGGAATCTGAAAGCGAAGTATGGATAAGGGCAAGGTCATCGGAAGCGCTGTTTGTAATATCAGTCAAGTCAGAGGCACCTTCATTTAATTGTGTTAAAAGAGCGGATACAGAAGATCCGGTGCTGCCTAGACTGCCTGCCAAATTTTCCAGTTGATTTTTAACAGTTGCTTCATAGCTGTCTTTCACTTCTGAAGCGGAAGTCAGGCTCTCTTTAATAAGTCCGTCGATTTCTGTTTTTAAAGAAGCCGCATTTTGAACGGCGCCGGTAATTTTTATTCCGGCATTGTCAAGCTCGGCTTTTAAATTTGTCTGATGCTCGACGGCAGTCGAAATCTGCTTCAAAATCGGATCGATCACAAGACTGAGGTTTGGGTTTGCGTTTTTTATAGCAGTTAAAGAGTCCGCAAGAGATGTATATCCGTCGATGACAGTTTGTATCCGGTTTGAGACTGCATTAAGGGAAGCGAAAGCGGCATCCGCATCTGTGCTGTAGGCGTCAAGTGCGGTTTGGATCGTGGAAGAGACGGATGAATAATAAGTTTCTCCGTCAGATAATGCCTGACTGACTGCGTCAGTTGTGCCGGATAAAGCGGAAGAAAGAGAAGCAATCCCGTTTCCTGCATCTGTCAAGGCGCCAAGGCTTGTCTTTGTTCCGTCTCCGGTATGGGAAAAGATAACAGAAGTCGTATCTAGCATCAAAGAAGCGGCGTCTGTCATATCAGAAAATGCCTGTACAGTTCCGGAAGCAGAATCAAGATCGGCAGAGATTTCTGCAAGCGAAGCAGATAAATTTTCTGCAAGAGATGCATCCCCTTTTTCTGCGGAAACGTCAGCGACAAAACGAAATGCGTCCAGAGCTGTTTTGGAAATTGTCTCTGTGAAGGTTTCGTTAATTTCCTGACGGATTGCATCTGCCCCTTTTTCTGTTACTTTCGGGGCGATGGCGTTCTCCTTTTCGTTGATGCAGTAAGTAATTGTCGGATGTGTCGTTTCAGAAGAAAACAGACTCATCATATCTTTGCTGAATGTTTCGGAAATGACAACAGAAGCATAATATTTTCCGGAACGTACACCGTTAGAAGCGTCCTTGGCATCTGTAAATATCCAGTGAAGCTGTGTGTTTTCACGCAGTGAAGAAATAATGTCATTTCCGAGATTGAGCCGGACCGGAAGCAGTTCGCCGTCATATCCTTTATCAAGACTTGCGACGGCTACTTTTAAATTTCCGGTATTTTTGTACGGATCCCAGCTTGCGGCAATATTAAACCATGCATAGAGAGAGGGAACGATAGTAATGCCGAAAATAACGATCAGCGCGATTACGTTTTTTCGGATATTGTGGATGTCGTTTCGCGCAATGCGTATGATATTTTTCATAGTCAGTTTTCCTCCATTTTTCTGAATAATTTCAACATTTCTTCAAATGACATACCGGACAGTTCCTGTTGAGCTGCAAGTTCGTTATGTATGTATTCCACTGTGATCAGCCATGTGGCGATCAAAATAATAGATAAGATCCAAAGAATGAGGAATACGATTTTAGATTCAAGGCTGAACATAAGGATCAGGAAAATGAGCGGAATAGTTAAAATCGCAAAAAATCCAAAACGGATCATTTTGTGATAATTTTTTTCAAAACGCTGTGCTTTCTCGGCAGTTTGGATCTGAAGTTCTTCTTGTGATAAAGAAGCTTTTAGTAAAAGAGAAAGCTGTGCGCTGCGTCTGATATTTCTGTCGGGCGTTTCACCAAGCATTAAATCGGTTTCTGCAAGTTTAATGTCAAAAAGCCGGTTCAGACCTGAAAGCAGAGGTCTGATCCCAAGTCCGATCAGTAAGGAAACGGGAACGAAAAGGAGCAGGATGAGCAGATTGTGTATATAAGTGCTTCCGTACATTCCGGCAATACATTCTCTCATTGCGGAAATACCGTAAGTAAAGGGCAGGAACGGATGGACGTTTTGGAAAAACGCGGGTGTCATTTCTACAGGATATGTGCCGGACGATCCGGGAATCTGAAGGATGACGAGGAGAACACATAATGCTTTCCCGATGTGTTTAAATGAGATTGACAGTGCATAAATAATATTGACATACACAAACGAACAGATCACTCCGGTAAAGATAAGAGCGACGGGATGCGCGCATTCAATCCCTTTTAGAAAAACATCTCCGATACAGACAATGAATCCTTGTACCATTCCGACCGTGATATACAAAAGCCAGCGTCCGAAATAGAGAGAGGCAGAAGAATATCGAAGCATAGAGCTGTCTTTATCTACTTCTAATTTAAAAATCGCGATGAGGACGATGCCGCCGACCCAAATTGCAAGGTTTGTGTAAAAAGGCGTCATTGCCGAGCCGTAATTAGCTATTTTATAAAAACTCTTTGTTTCTATTTTCACAGGTGAGGACATAAATGCCGATACCGATTGCTTGTCGATTCCTTCTAATGAGAGAAGGGTTTCGTAGATGTCAGAACCGGAAAGGGCATTTAAGTCTGTTTGAATCGTACTAAGATGTTCCTGAACATTTGACAGGGCGGTTTTTGTGCCTTCAAGAGCCGTTACAGTATTTGAAAGTCCGGCGCTCATTTGGTCTAACAGGCTGTCGATCTGATCGGCGGAGGAAGGAACTGTTGTTAAAAGACCGTTCATTTCTCCTGTCAAAGAAGAGAAAGCATCTAATGTCTTGTTTAGCTGCGGCAGAATGTTTTTGTCCAAAACAGCGCGGAGGTCGTGCAGACTGCCGATGTTTGCGGATGTAATTGTGTAAAGCTGTTCCCGGGTAGAAGCGGTTGTGTTGATGGCATTTTGTATTCCTGCATTTCCGGCGCTTAAAGAGAGGATCAGTTCCTGATTATTTGTGTTTTGAGCCTGCAGTCCGGCGATGGCAGAATCCAAATCAGATCCGGGAATGAGTGAGGCGAGTTCTCCTAACTCTTTTAAAATATTTCCGTTTAAGACGGCAGTGGAATTGGCAAAATCCAGTGCGTTTCCGATCGATCCGTTTACCGAGCGGGCGGCAGTTTCAAGATCGGTAAGTCCTGCCGATGCGATATTGTGCGCCTGACCGAGCAAAATTTCTCCTTGTGTCAAAGATGAAGACAGGGATGAAGAAAAGTTTCCTGCGGCAGTACGGGTTTCAGAGAGGATGCGGGAAGATTCGCTTAGAGCCGAAGAACCCGACGAGGCGGCGGATTTTAAAGATGAAGCAGCTGATTTTGCGCGTGTGATCAGGGTGTCGGATTTTTCTGCGGCTGCATTGAAGTTTTCGAGAAGTTGTTTGTAGGCGGCAATGTTTGCATCAGCTTTTTCAAGTGTTTTAGTAATATCGGAATTGACAGATCCAAGTGTTGATGACAAGTCTGACGCAGACTGTTTTAATATGCCGGAAACGGATTCAGAAGCAACCGAAGAGAAGGTGCTGTTGATCTGTTCCTGAATCGCGGCTGCGCCTGTGCCTGTGATTTTGGGAGCAATGGCATTGGCTTTTTCATTTATGTAATAGTCAAGTTTCGGCGTCTGTAAGTCGCCGGATAAAATACTGATCAAAGAGCGGCTGAAATCTTCGGGAATAACAATAGAAGCATAATATTTTCCTGATTTTACTCCGTTGAGAGCCTCTTTTTCCGAAGTGAACGTCCATCCGAGCTGTTTGTTTTCTTTTAGATTTTTGACAATTTCTTTTCCGGCATTGATAGAAAGATTTTCGGAAGATGCTTCTTTATCTAAACAGGCAATAGCGACTTTAATCTTAGACGTATTTCCGTATGGGTCTAAATTGGCTGCGATATTAAACCATGCGTATAGAGAAGGCAGCAGGCATACGCCGATCAGAACAAGAATCGCCGCTTTATTGTGTAAAAGGCGGGAGAGGTCACGCTGAAAAATGTGAAATGATTTTTTCATAATATCAGAACTCCTTATATATTAATAGATACAATGTTGATTTTCTTGATAAAGAGTATTATATTAAGGTAGAAATAGATTTACAACCATTAATAGAAGCGTGAATTGTCGGATAAACGACAATATAACGAAATGTGTTGACACATGTGAAGAGATGTTATGACGAGGAGAAAGCGATATGGAAAAAAAGACAGACCGCAGGGTGAGAAAAACTAAAAATCAGCTTCGTACGGGACTAGCCCGTCTTATGAAGAAAAAAAATATCGGACAGATTACCGTAAAAGAACTTGTAGATGATGTGGATATTAACCGTTCGACATTTTATCTGCATTATTCGGATATTCCGTCTCTTCTAAAAGAGATAGAAGATGATATGATTGAGGAAATAGAAAGAGCGATTCGGGAGCATCCGATTAAAATCGAGAAAGACACTACATACTTGTTTATAGAAGATTTGTTTCGGGTGTTAAGCGATAACAGAGAGATCGGATGCGCGCTTCTTGGTCCATACGGTGATATTACGTTTATCAGGAGAATTGAAAAATTTTTGGAAGAAAACAGTCGTGATCTTTTGGCGGAACGCTTTCCCGAAAAGTTTGCGGAAATGAAATATTTTTATTCGTTTTGTTTTAACGGATGTCTTGGATTTATTAGAACATGGCTTGAAAACGGGGAAAATATGCCGCCTGAATATGCGGCTCGTCTTACATTTCAAATGGTTGTAAGTTCGCTTGATGCTTTTTATGAAGATGCGAAAGAAAATAAATAAAAACGGAAAATTGTAACAGTTCAGTCCGCGCCATTCGTAAAACCGCACTGCGTGCTTACTGTGGCTGACACTACTGTTTTACTCATAAATGGGCGTTAAGCGCATATAGATGTCCGCTCACAAAAACATGCAAGCATGCTTTTGTGAGCGGACACTATATGGCTGAACTGTTACAAAAAATTAAAATATTTTGTAAATAATAGTGGAAAAAAAGTGTACATATATGGTACATTAATATCTGTACAGTTGTAACACTGTACAGTATTAAAATGGTATATAAGGAAGAGAGGAAATTTTATGAAGAGAGAAAAATTCGGCTCCCGCCTTGGATTTATTCTGATTTCGGCAGGGTGTGCGATCGGTCTTGGAAATGTATGGAGGTTTCCTTACATTACCGGACAGTACGGAGGAGCGGCATTCGTATTGATCTATTTGCTGTTTCTTCTGATACTTGGATTGCCGATCATGGTAATGGAGTTTTCGGTTGGAAGGGCATCAAGAAGCAGCGTTGCGTTATCATTTGACAGATTAGAGCCGCTTGGCACAAAATGGCACTGGTATAAATGGTTCGGCATGGCAGGAAATTATCTGCTTATGATGTTTTACACAACGATCGGCGGATGGCTGCTTTTGTATTTTGTAAAAATGGCAGCGGGAAATTTTAAAGGCTTGGATGCGTCGGGAATCAAAAACGAGTTTGGCGAGCTGATGCAGCAGCCGGGAATTATGATCGTATGTATGATCATTGTTGTGGCAGCCTGCTTTGCGATTTGCAGCATCGGGCTGCAGAAAGGCGTAGAAAAAATCACAAAAGTGATGATGCTTATGCTTCTTGCGCTTATGATCGTTCTGGCGGTGCGTTCCGTTACTCTTTCAGGGGCAGGCGAAGGACTGGCGTTTTATCTTGTTCCTGACTTTGCCAAAGTAAAAGAAGCGGGACTGATGGAAGTTGTATTTGCGGCAATGGGGCAATCGTTCTTTACATTGAGTCTCGGAATCGGCGCGATCGCGATTTTCGGAAGCTACATAGACCGCTCCAGAAGTCTGACAGGAGAAGCAGTATGCGTAACCGTTCTTGACACATGTGTAGCGCTGCTCTCGGGATTTATTATTTTCCCGGCATGTTTTGCTTTCGGAGTGAACCCGGACAGCGGTCCGAATCTTATTTTTATTACGTTGCCGAATATATTTAATTCTATGGCAGGAGGCAGAATCTGGGGAAGTATCTTTTTCCTCTGTATGCTGTTTGCGGCGGCATCAACGATTATTGCGGTATTTGAAAATATTATTTCATTTGCAATGGACTTGACAGGTTGTTCAAGAGGAAAAGCAGTAGTAGTGAATTTGATCGCGATCATCTTACTTTCACTTCCGTGCGTATTCGGATTTAATCTGCTTAGCGGATTCCAGCCGCTCGGAGCGGGAAGCACGATCCTTGATCTGGAAGATTTTATCGTCAGCAATAACCTTCTTCCGCTTGGAAGTCTTGTATATCTTCTGTTTTGTACAAGCCGTTATGGCTGGGGATGGAAGAACTTCCGCAAGGAAGCTAATGCGGGAACGGGAATTAAATTCCCAAAATGGTCACGGATCTATGTGTCATATATCCTTCCGCTGATCGTGTTATTTATTTTTGTACAGGGATATTGGTCTAAGTTCTTCGGATAAGGGAGGTATCTATGTTACCATCGGTAGTGAAAAATAAAATAGAGCAGATATGGCTGGATGTGATTGCGGGAGGAGTTTCTCAACCGACAGAAGTAATAGAACAGTTGACGTATCTGATGTTTGCAAAGCAGATTGATGAAAGAGAAGCAGATATTGAAATGGCGGAATTGCTTTCGGGAGAAAAACAGAGTCATATTTTCGGAGAATCAAGAGAAGAACAGGCTCTTCGCTGGAGAAACTTTAAAGGAATGGAAGCTCGTGCGCTTCACAAGCATTTCGTTGATAGAGTATTTATTTTTTTGATCAATCTGAATTCAAATGAAAATTCAGCTTTTTCAAGATATTTAAAACATGCAACGTTTAAGATAAATGAACCGCTGGCGTTGCAGAAAGTTGTTACCGGTTTAGAAGATTTGTTTGAAAATGATATTAAAGATTTAGACATGCAAGGCGATCTGTATGAATATATGCTTGGAAAATTAAATTCAGCCGGGCGCTTGGGAGCGTTTAGAACACCGAAGCATATCCGGGATATGATGGTAAAACTTATGATGCCGACACCGGATATGAAGATTTGTGATCCGGCTTGCGGAACTGCCGGATTCCTTATTTCCAGCGCCGAATATATAAGAAGTGAATATGGAAACAAGATGACTGCCGAACAATGGGAAAAATATGGTTCAGAAACATTTACAGGTTTTGATACAGATGAAACAATGTGCCGTTTATCATGTATGAATCTGATGCTGCATTCTGTTATAAATCCACAGTTAAATAAACAGGATAGTGTCTCTAAAGATTATCAGGTGAAAGATGCCTATAATTTGATTTTGGCAAATCCACCGTTTAAAGGAACGATTAATAAGGAGAATATCAATGAATCCTTATTGGCAATTACAAATACAACAAAGACAGAGTTGTTGTTTGTTGCATTGTTTATCAGATTGCTGCGTGTAGGTGGAAGATGTGCATGTATTGTGCCTGACGGCGTTCTTTTCGGTTCGTCAAAAGCACATAAAAACTTACGGAAAGAGTTGATTGAGAATCAGTACTTAGAAGCTGTAATATCGATGCCTTCGGGAGTATTTAAACCATATGCGGGAGTATCAACGGCAATTTTGATATTCACAAAAACAAATGGGACAGGAACGGATAAAGTTTGGTTTTATGATATGAAAGCAGATGGTTATTCGTTAGATGATAAACGTCAACCTGTTCAAGAAAACGATATTCCTGATATTATTGAAAGATTTCATAAGAAAGAAAACGAAGAGGATAGAGAGCGGACAGAACAAAGTTTTATGGTTGATAAGCAGGAGATTATAGATAATGGATACGACCTGTCAATTAATAAATACAAAAAAATAGAATATGTTCCTGTAGAATATCCACCGACAGAAGAAATTCTTGCTGAAATTGAAATGTTAAACGAAGAAATTGCGAAGGAAACGGCAGAATTGAGAGCGTTGCTTAGAAAATAAAATAGAGAAGATGAAAGTTGATAAGAAAGACATTTGTTATTTTATTGAATCGGACTTTCAAGCGTTGGATTTATGGTCTGACTTTTGAGGGGCTTAAAATAATAGGTGTCTTTTTTGATTTCATATGTTCGTAATGAGGCTCGCATTTTCTGTCATTATAGTTATAACTGTTGTGATTTTATTACTATATTTAAAAACTTATGTAATGGGTATTTGATTGAGTGGATAAATCTTGTATAATGAGGAGGAAAATAAATTAAGATTTGTAGGGATGATTATGAGAGTTAAGCTAAGTGACGTAACTAAATACTTGAAGGGTACTCAAATAAATGGAGATGACCTTATCGAAAATGGCGAGTATATTTACTTAAATGGTGGCATCAATCCATCGGGAAGGTGGAACACCGCAAATGTTAAGGGAAACACTGTTACTATTTCTGAAGGAGGAAATTCATCAGGATATGTAAACTATGTGACAGAACCATTTTGGTGTGGAGCACATTGTTATTATCTTTTTGATGGCCCCAAGAATACAAGATATTTGTATTATGCACTAAAGAGTCAGCAAGAAAGACTGTTTGATATCCGATCAGGTGCTTGTATGCCCAATATAAAGAAGGCTGATTTGGGTAAGTTTGAATTCGAGTTTGATACGAATGAACAAAAACAAAGTAAGATCGTATCGGTATTATCAAAAATAGAAGTTGTGATAGGTGAACGCAAAAGAGAACTTGAGCTATTGGATGAACTTATCAAAGCCCGATTTATCGAGCTGTTTGGGGATCCTATTCTTAATCCGTATGGCTGGGCTGTTGTTACTATCGGCGATATCGTTACTGATGTCAGATATGGAACAAGCAAACCTGCTGTTGAAGGTGGAAAATACCCCTATTTGAGAATGAACAATCTTACTTATGATGGGCATTTAGATTTATCTGATATGAAATATATTGACATTCCTGATAATGAAATCGAGAAATGTATTGTTCGCAAAGGTGATATTCTTTTCAACAGAACCAATAGTATTGAATTGGTTGGTAAAACCTGTTTGTTTGACTGGATTGACGATATGGTTATAGCAGGATATATCATCCGTGTAAGGTTGAATGAAAAACTCTTGCCTATTGTGCTATCAAGTTATATGAATTTGCCTTCGCTCAAAGAACAGCTTAGAAGTATGGCAAAAGGTGCTGTAAATCAAGCCAATATTAATGCACAGGAATTACAGAGCATTAAAATATATTTACCACCACAGGAATTGCAAGAGCAATTCGCCGCCTTCGTCGCTCAAACCGACAAATCAAAAGTTGCAGTGCAAAAAGCATTAGATGAAGCACAATTATTATTTGACAGCTTAATGCAGGAGTATTTTGGATGATGGGAAGGAAAATTATGGGACAAACAGGAATAAAGCCTATAGTAATAGAGGAAATATGTGACCTCGCCAAAAAGTATAATGTAAAAAAAGTAATTCTGTTTGGCTCAAGAGCAAGAGGAAGCTTTAAAGAAAAAAGCGATATTGATTTGGCTGTGCAAGGTGGCGATTTCGTGCGTTTTATGTTGGATGTAAATGAGGAGACGAGTACCCTTTTGTGCTTTGATATTATTAATTTGGACGAAGAAATACAGAGTGAATTAAGAGATTCCATCAAAAAAGAAGGGAAAACAATATATGAAGAAATTTGAGCATTTTAAATCAAACTTGAAAGTGCTTGTAACAGCAGAAAATGAAGACTTATCCAATGAATTTATTGTGGGCGGTATTATTGATAAATTTTTTGTGCAGTTTGAGTTGGGCTGGAAAGTGTTAAAGGAATTGTTACGTTATGAAGGACAATCCATCTCTGCAACAGGTTCTCCTAAAATGATTCTGAAAACTGCATATACGATTTTTGATTTTATTGATGAAGATATTTGGCTTGGAATGTTAAAGAGCAGAAATGATTTAACACATATTTATGATGAGTCGTCAGCAAGAAGATTAGTTGGCGTTATTTTAAAAGACTATATTCCGGCATTCGTAAAAATGCAGAAGGGGATTGAAGAGTATTACGGTATTGAGTTAGAAAACATATAAAAAGAACAGATTTTTTGAAGTTTTCGTATGTTTTTAATGAAAATGTGAGGCAAAAAGAATTATAAGGAAGTTTAGCTATTATTTGATAGTTTGACACAGAATTATTTGGAATAGAAGGGGAACGGATAAATGGCAAAAATGACAGTATATCACGGAGGGTATATACCAGTTGAAAATCCCCAAGTTCGTATAGGGAGAAATACAAAGGATTTTGGAACAGGGTTTTATTGTACCGTTATCAAGGAACAGGCTCAGAGATGGGCAAAACGCTACGATACAAAAGTTGTTTCTATTTATGAAGTAAGATTAAATTTGGATTTGAACATCAAAGAGTTTCAAGAAATGACGGAAGAGTGGCTGGATTTTATTATTGATTGCCGGAGTGGGAAAAGTCATAATTATGATATTGTAATTGGAGCGATGGCTGATGATCAGATTTATAATTATATTTCAGATTATATGGAGGGAGTTATTACAAGGGATCAATTTTGGAGTTTGGCAAAATTCAAATATCCGACACATCAGATTAATTTTTGTACGGAAAAGGCATTAAAATGTCTTGAATACCGAGGATTTGAGGAGGTTGTGTAATGCAGGATAATATTGGCAGAGAATCTTCAAAAGATAACGATTTGTTTTTTACATGCAGTCTGATCGACTATATTGCAAGGAAAACGAAAAATACAAGAATGGATGTTGTAAATACGTTAGGGAAAAAACGTATTGAAAAAATTTATGATTTGGCAGATGTGTACCATAGTGACAATATAGATCGTGTGAGTGATGATTTCATAGTGGAATCAGGAATGAAAGAAGGAAATTTTGACAATGTAAAAGCGTGTGGTTATGCAATACCGTCGCATTGGGATATCGGTAAAGTTTATAAAAGGCTGATAAAAGGAGTCGCTGATCAGGAAAAGACAGGAGTGATTGACGCGCTGTTTCATGTTTATAATTCTTTTGTAAGTGCCAAGATAGATGATTATAATAGTAGTATGTATTATGAAAATCCATCTTACTTACTGGAGTGTTATTTGGAAAATAGAGTGATTGAATAAAAGATGCATTGCGCTGGCATTAGGTTGCGTAGTTTTGGTTGAAGGATGTTGGTACAAGTCGAAAGGGGAGTATCAACATGGAAGAAAAAATTGTACTTATATTGAACGAGATGTCAGAGTATCTGTCGATTGCACAGATGAAAAAATTACAGGAAGTTGTGTTAAAAACATTTTCGGAAAATGAAGCTGATAAACAAGAAATATCAAATAATGATTTTTTGCAAATGTTTTTGGATGCTAAGCGGATTGAAGGGTGTTCGGAAAGAACAATACAGTATTATCGGGTCACTGTGGAACATTTATTTTCAAAAATGAATCAGAGTGTAAGGCGGATTACCACGGAAGAAATTCGTACTTATTTATCAGATTATCAGAAAATAAACAGGTGTTCAAATGTGACGATTGATAATATCAGACGAAATATATCCAGTTTCTTTTCATGGTTAGAAGAGGAAGATTATATTTTGAAAAGCCCAATGAAAAGAATACATAAAATAAAGACAAAGACAGTCGTCAAAAGTGTAATTACAGATGAAGGAATAGAAAAACTTCGCGATAATTGTGCAGAAATACGTGATTTAGCAATAATTGATTTACTGTATTCGACCGGAATCAGAGTTGGAGAATTAGTAAATCTGAACATTGAAGACATTGATTTAGAGGGGCGAGAATGTATTGTATACGGAAAAGGAGATAAAGAACGGCGCGTTTATTTTGATGCGAAGGCAAAAGTCCATCTGAAGGAATATATTGAAAAAAGAAAAGATAATAATGAAGCATTATTTGTAACGTTGGATGTACCGCACGATCGTTTGAAAATAAGTGGAGTCGAAATACGATTGCGGCAGTTAGGAAGACAACTGAAATTGGATCGTATACATCCCCATAAATTTCGACGAACGATGGCAACGAGAGCAATCGATAAAGGAATGCCGATCGAGCAGGTACAAAAGATTTTAGGGCATTCTCAGATAGATACAACAATGCAGTATGCGATGGTAAATCAGAATAATGTGAAAACATCACATCAAAAATATATGTCTTAAAATGAAATGTATCCCTCAAGCAAAAATTAAGATTTGTAGGGATGATAGAATGACAAGAATAAGAGTGCCATTAGGGAAATTCATAAAGGAATACTCGGAGCGAAATAAAGGGAACGAAGATATTCCAGTGTACAGCGTGACAAATAGTCAGGGATTTTGTACAGAATACTTTGGCAAAGAGGTTGCTAGCCAAGACAAAACCACATATAAGATTGTTCCGCAAGGTTATTTTGCATATAATCCTTCGCGGATAAATGTCGGCTCTGTTGATTGGCAGAGGTATGAAAAACGTGTTATCGTAAGTCCTCTCTATAATGTATTTTCAGTATCAGAAGGGATTGACCGTCAGTATCTATACTATTTTCTTAGAAGTGATTTGGGCAGACAGATGATAAAGGCTAAGGCATCTGGAAGTGTTAGAGATAATTTAAAACTGGATATGCTGAAAGAAATGACTATTCCAGATATTTCTGTAGAGCAACAGAAGTTTTGTTCTTCTGTGTTGGATAAGCTTCATAAGTTGATTCAGATGCGCCAACAGGAATTACAAAAACTTGACGAATTTATCAAAGCCCGATTTGTCGAACTGTTTGGCGATCCTGTGAGTAATCCACATGGGTATCCTAAAGTGTCGCTTCCGGAATTAGCAGAAATCAAAATTGGACCGTTTGGCTCTCTGCTTCATAAAGAGGATTATATCGAAAATGGTCATGCACTTGTGAATCCATCACATATTGTTGATGGAGAAATATTCGTTGATAACAAACTTACCGTTTCGGATGACAAATTTAACCAATTGAGTGCCTATCATCTTCAAGTAGGAGATGTAGTAATGGGGCGAAGGGGCGAGATGGGACGATGTGCTGTCGTTCAAGTTGGAGGTTTACTGTGTGGAACAGGAAGTCTTTTGATTAGGACTAAAGGCGATGTGACCGCCGATTATTTGCAGAAAATAATCTCATTCCCGTCGTTCAAGCAAACAATCGAGGATATGGCAGTAGGACAGACAATGCCGAATTTGAATGTTCCAATAGTATCAAGGTTTCAAATTATTAAGCCTCCAATAGAGGTGCAAAAAGCCTATTACACCTTCGTCGAGCAGGCCGACAAATCAAAAGTTGCAGTGAAGAAATATTAAGAATTTGCTTGAGAGGAGGAGCTTATCATGGAAATGAATTTTGCATTTCTTGAGAAGAAACAAGAATATGAATTGTTTTCAGGAGCGTGTATTGATGCGGAAAGAATATTAGAATCTTCGCCGGTGATGAGCGCGGTAGCTTCAAGAAAAGCATTGGAATTGTGTGTGAAATGGATTTATTCGATTGATTCTGCATTAGAACCGATTGGAAATAGAGAAGGATTGCAGTCTTTACTTCACAATAATGGCTTTCCTTCTTTGATGGATATTACATTGTGGAGAAGGCTTCAGCACATTGTTCGGAATGGAAATGAGTCTGTACATACTTCAAAACGACTGACGCGAGACAATGCAGTTCTTTCTCTCAACATATTATTTGATTTTGTGGAATGGGTTGATTATTGTTACGGAAGAGATTATGTTGAACGAGTATTTGACGAGAAAAAGATTCCTGATGCGACAACGGATATGAATGTGGTACAGGAAGAGTATCGGCAGGTTATTAAAGACGTTCAAAAAAACGCTGATAAAATAGTGAATGAAAAAGATAAAGAAATAGAACGTCTTTTAGCTTTGAATAAAGAACTTCGTAATGAGATGAAAGTTCAAAAAGCCCGTAATATAAAAAATCGGGAATATGTTTATGAACCGGATCTGTCAGAATGGACGACGAGAAAAAGATATATTGACGCAGATTTAGAGGCGAACGGATATGTGTTCGATCAGGATAAAAAGAGAAATTGTGTGGAAGTTGAATATCCTGTTGTCGGAATGCCGAATCAAACAGGACGGGGATATGTGGATTATGTTATATGGGGAGATACAGGAAAGATTATTGCTGTAGTAGAAGCAAAAAAGGCAAGTGAAAGCGCAGATAAAGGGCGGAATCAAGGAAAACTGTATGCAGACTGTATTCAAAATATGCAGGGAGAAAGACCGATTATATTTTATACAAATGGTTTTGAAACCTATCTTTGGGATGATGAAAACAGTGCGCCCAGACTTGTGAGCGGCATCTTTCCGCAAAAAGATATCAATGCAATGATTGAGCGGCGATGTATAAAGAAATCGGTTAACAGCATTCAGATTGATAAGCAAATTACGGATCGTTGGTATCAATTAAGAGCAGTTACAAAATGCTGTGAAAATTATGAAAAGGGAATCCGAAAATGTTTGCTTGTAATGGCGACGGGTACAGGGAAAACACGAACAGCGGCATCGATAGTAGATGTGATGACGCGCAGTGAGTTAATGGGAAAAGTGTTGTTTTTGGCAGATCGCAAAGAATTGGTGAAGCAGGCAAAGGATGCGTTTTCTAAATATATAGAGAATACAACAATGTGTAATCTTTTACTAAGCAAAGATGAGCGAAATGCAAAAATTATATTTTCAACATACCAAACAATGTTACATGCGATTGATACTATGAAAAATGCGGATGGATCGCGATTTTTTTCGCCGGGACATTTTTCGTTAATTGTAATAGATGAAGCACATAGAAGTATTTTTAATAAATATAAAGCAATTTTTCAATATTTTGACGCTTGCCTGCTGGGATTGACTGCGACGCCGAAGAATACGATTCATCAGTCTACCTATACATTTTTTGATATGAAAAATAATATACCGACGGATGTGTATGAGTATGAGGAAGCGGTGGAAAAAGATCATGTGTTAGTTCCGTTTTATTTAATTGAGACTTCGACACAGATTTCAGATGATGGAATTACATATGCGAATTTGGACGAGGAAGAGAGGGAGGCATATGAAGCAGAGTTTGTCGAAGATGGAGGAGTGCCTGAACATATTCCGCCGGAGAGAATAAATAAATATATCTTTAATGTCGATACGGCTGATAGAATGATTTCAGATTTGATGAATAACGGCATTAGACATAAAAATGGAAATCATGTCGGGAAGACAATTATTTTTGCACAAAATAAATTGCATGCAAAATTTATTGTTGATCGATTTAATGAATTATATCCGCAATATAAAGGTAATTTTTGCAAGTTGGTGGTTTGTGATGAGCCATATGCAGGACAAAATCTTAAGGATTTTAAAAAAGCGGATGACTATCCGTTTATTACGGTGACTGTAGATATGCTGGAAACCGGGATAGATGTGCCGGAAATTACAAACCTTGTTTTTGCCAAGAAAGTTTATAGCCGGATTAAATTTGAGCAGATGTTAGGTCGAGGAACAAGACTTTGTGAAAACCTTTTTGGGGAAGGCGAGGATAAAAAAGAATTTGTCGTATTTGATTATATGAGGAATTTTCAATTTTTTGACGAACATCCAAAAGGAAGAGAAGCAGGGGAAGTAGTTGCTCCGGTTGCGGAAAGATTTATCCGAATGGTTCAGATGATCAAATGTTTGCAGGATGTAAATTATGTAGATGTGAAGTATCAGAATATTCGGGAGAATTTGATAGATCATGTCGTAGGTGATGTGAAAGCTATGGGAACGGAACGGGTTGAAGTACGCTTAGAACTAAGGTATGTAGAAAGATATAAAGAACGAAAACAATATGAATGCCTTGAGGAAATTAATAAAGAAGAGATTATAGATCACCTTGCAAAACTTGTTGTATCAGATGAGAAGGACGAAGCGGCAATTAGTTTTGATGTGCTTATGTATGGACTGATGTTGTCAGTTATGACAGGAGAAAAAAATTTAGGAAGATTAAAAAGGTATGTTATAGGTAATGCAAATATTCTTTTGAAAGAATGCGCTACGATTCCTGATGTAAAAGTTAGAATTTCGGAATTGAAAGAACTTGTATCAGATCATTATTGGGATGTTCGGGATGTTTTGAAATTTGAAGAAACAAGAAAATCTTTACGTGAAATTATGAAATACATTCCCGCGAAGAAAGAAAAGCTTCATTATTCAAATTTTAAAGATATAGTTGTGTTTAGAGAAGAAGGAAGATTGACGAGTCTGTCTGCATCTGATTTTGAAGATTACCGGGCAAAAGTAAACGAATACGTTGAAGCACATAAAACGACGCCGGCGATTAATAAACTTCTGCATAATGAACCGATTTCTGTGGAAGATTATAACGAGTTAGAGCGAATATTTACTGTAGAATTAGGAACGGCAGAAGATTATGAGATGAATTATCAAGATACACCGTTCGGTTTGTTGATTCGTAAAATTGCAAAGATGGATCGGACTGCTGCATATGCTGCGTTTTCCACATTTATTTTAGAAGAAAGACCCAATACAGAGCAGCTTCATTTTATTGAACAAGTTGTAGATTATGTCGTAGAAAATGGATATATTAGTAATGTTCTTGATTTGATGAAAGCGCCGTTTGACAGACCATATAAATTTAGTTTGATTTTTACATACGAAGAACAGGTAAAATTTGTTAAGATTATTAACAATATCAAAAATAATGCTCTTGTTACTTAAATATAAAAGATCAATTAAGTCGGCAAAGAGACTGCTGCTTGAGTTTGAAGCTCAGGCGACAGTCCTCTATTGCCATATTTAATATCTTTTTAGCGCTCGCTTTTCCACTACGTTGATCAGAGCATACAATCCCATCGCCATAATACAGAGCAAAATAATCGACATGAGAAGCCAATCCATCTTAAATACCTGACTGGAATAGATGATCAGATATCCAAGTCCGCTTTTGGCGGCGAGAAATTCTCCGATAATGACTCCCACAAGACAAAGTCCGATATTGACTTTCATATTGCTTATGATTGCCGGAACAGAGGAAGGCAGTACAACTTTTGTAAGCGCATGCCTGCGGTTTCCGTGCAGTGTATATATCAGTTTGATCTTTTCCTGATCGACATTGATAAAGGCGGTATACAGATTCAAGATACTTCCGAAGATGGCGACGGACATTCCGGCAATAATAATTGTTTTTGAAGTTGCGCCGAGCCATACGATCAGAAGAGGGGCAAGCGCGGATTTCGGAAGGCTGTTTAGCACAACGAGGTATGGTTCCAGTATTTCCGATAGCTTTTTACTGTACCAAAGCAAGATTGCCGCAAGGATGCTGAGCAATATGACGAGTATGAAGCTGATAAATGTTTCGTATAAAGTAATCCCGATATGAAGGAAAAGAGATCGGTCTTTCAGCATTTCCAAAAAACAAAGAGTGATTTTTGAAGGACTGCTGAAGATAAAAGAATCTATAATTTCAAAACGAGCGCATAATTCCCATAAAAAAAGAAACACAATTAAAATAAGGACACGGCTGATCAAAACTGTGATCCTATGACGGCGAAGGCGCGTTAAAAAAAGTTTTTGTCCGTTAGATTGATCATTCATCTTGATTTAGCTCCTTCCATATTTCGTTAAAATATTGTTTGAATTCCGGGGCATTTCTTCGGTTTAGCGGGGTATCGTTTTCGATGGAAAATGCAATCGGAACAATTCGGGCAATATGTGCGGGGCGTTTTGTCAATATGATGATCCGATCGGCAAGGCTGATTGCCTCTGAAAGGTCATGGGTTACAAGAAGCGCGGTTTTTCCTGAATGTTTGATGATTTTTCCGATATCATCGCTGACGGTAAGACGTGTTTGATAATCGAGAGCGGAAAAAGGTTCATCTAAAAGGAGCAGTTCGGGATTCGGCATGAGAGTGCGGATCAGAGCTGCTCTTTGCCGCATTCCACCGGATAATTCAGACGGGCGGGAGTTGATAAAACGCTCTAACCCATATTGACGGAGAAGGTCTTTTGCATGTTGTTTTGTCTTACGGGATACACTTTTGTTGATTTCAGCGCCGAGCAGGACGTTTTTTAAAATGCTCCTCCATTCAAAAAGGTGATCATGCTGAAGCATATAGCCTATTTTGGCAGATTTTCTGAAAGATTTTTCCGATGGTTCGCCGTTTAGGAAGATTGTTCCGTTCTCTGCCTCTATAAGTCCTGCGATTAACGAAAGAAGTGTGGATTTCCCACATCCGGAAGGTCCGACAACGGCTGCAAATTCTCCGGGGGCAAGCTGAAAAGAAATATCGGATAAAGCTTTTGTTTCTCCGTCTATTGTATGATAAGAATAACTGATGTTGTTTAATTCCAGTAAAGGTCTCACAGAGTCACTTCCGTTCTTATTTAAGTATCTAAGATTAATGTATGAGAGCCGGCGGCAGTGTGTGAATATCGACATATCGGAACTTGATCTGACTTGGAAATGAAACGGATTGACATTGTAATTTGGAAAAAGAGATGATATCTTATTATAAGTAGAATAAACAAAAAGGTAACGCAGCATATAGGAGAACAGTTAAGATGAATGTTCAGAAAATCAATTATCAAAAGGAATTAGATAAAATATTGAAACGTCTTGAAGAGGAAGGCCGTGTCCCGACTCTTTTGATCCATAGCTGTTGTGCGCCGTGCAGCAGTTATGTGCTGGAATATTTATCCCGCTATTTCAGGATCACGGTGCTTTATTATAATCCGAATATTTATCCTGAGAGCGAGTATACAAAGCGAATCATAGAGCAGCAGAAACTGATAAAAGATATGCGGTTTCAATATCCGGTCTCATTCCTTGCGGGAAAGTATGATAAGGAGAAGTTCTATGAAATGGCAAAAGGGATGGAGCATTTGAAAGAAGGCGGCGCACGATGCATGAAATGCTATGAACTTCGGCTTGAAGAGGCGGCGCAGCAGGCAGCGGAAGGCGGATTTGATTATTTTACGACGACTCTGAGCATCAGCCCTCTGAAAAATTCGCAGAAGTTGAACGAGATCGGAGTGCGCGTCGGGAAAAAGTACGGCGTAGAGTATTTAGTTTCGGATTTTAAAAAGCGGAACGGATATAAACGGTCTGTAGAATTATCCGAAGAATATGGGCTCTACAGGCAGGATTACTGTGGATGTGAGTTTTCAATGAGAGAACGTGAGCATAGAGAAAAACAGTTTTTATAAAAAGTATGGACATTTCGCACGTTAATGTGTTAAACTAGGTGAAAAATGCAGAACAGAAAAGAGGAGATGAAATGGCACAACTATGGGGTGGTCGTTTTACGAAAGAAACAGATCAGTTAGTTTATAATTTTAACGCTTCGATTTCTTTTGATAAGCGTTTTTATAAACAGGATATCAGAGGGAGCATTGCTCATGTGACGATGCTTGAAAAACAGGGGATTCTGACAAAAGAAGAGAAAGATCAGATCATAGAGGGTCTTGAAAGCATATGCAGAGACGTAGAGAATAAAACGCTTGAGATCACAGAAGAATATGAAGATATCCACAGCTTTGTAGAAGCGAACCTGATCGACAGGATCGGAGATGCGGGGAAAAAATTACATACAGGGCGAAGCAGAAACGATCAGGTCGCTTTGGATATGAAGCTTTATACGCGAGATGAGATCACACACCTTGACAGTTTGTTAAGAGAACTTATGGAAGTTCTTTTGAAATTGATGGAAGAAAATACAGAGACATATATGCCGGGATTTACACATCTGCAAAAGGCGCAGCCGATTACTCTGGCACATCATATGGGAGCTTATTTTGAAATGTTTAAGCGCGACCATCAGAGGATGCGGGATATTTATAAAAGGATGAACCTTTGTCCTCTCGGAAGCGGAGCTTTGGCGGGAACGACATATCCGTTGGACAGAGAGTATACAGCTTTGCTTCTCGGATTTGACGGTCCGACTTTAAACAGTATGGATTCGGTGTCGGACAGAGATTATCTGATTGAACTTCTGTCTGCCATGTCAACGATTATGATGCATCTTAGCAGATTTTCGGAAGAAGTGATCATCTGGAATACAAATGAATACAAATTTGTTGAGATTGACGACGCTTACAGTACGGGAAGCAGTATTATGCCGCAAAAGAAAAATCCTGATATCGCAGAGCTTGTACGAGGAAAAACAGGACGGGTATACGGGGCGCTTACGTCGCTTCTGACTACGATGAAAGGAATCCCTCTTGCATATAATAAAGACATGCAGGAAGATAAAGAGCTTGTATTTGATGCGATTGACACAACGAAAGGATGTCTTGCATTATTTACAGGAATGTTAAAGACAATGCGTTTTAACAATGCCCGCATGGAAGAAAGTGCAAAGCACGGCTTCACAAATGCGACAGATGCTGCGGATTATCTCGTAAATCACAATGTTCCGTTCAGAGATGCTCATGGCATCGTCGGAAGACTTGTATTGTATTGCATTGAGAAAAATATTGCTTTGGACGATATGTCTTTGGAAGAATTCAAGGCGATTTCTCCTGTCTTTGAAGAAGATATATATGAGGCGATCAGTATGAAAACATGCGTGGATATGCGTAACACGATCGGCGCGCCGGGGAAAAACGCAATGGAAGCGGTGATCAGAGCAGAACGGCAGTATTTGAAAGAACAGCCTGCTTTATAGAAAATATCGCAGAGTCAGGCTTTTTATATAGAAGCTGCTGCAGTGGTTCAGATACAGGCAAAAGCCGCTGTAAAGACGGCAGAGAAAATAACAGTAAAAGGAGAAAAAAGATGGAACAGAAATTAAAAGTAGGTATTTTAGGTGCGACCGGAATGGTAGGTCAGAGATTTATTTCTCTGCTTGAAAATCATCCGTGGTTTGAAGTTGTAACAGTTGCGGCAAGTCCGCGTTCGGCAGGGAAGACATATGAGGAAGCGGTAGGAGATCGCTGGAAAATGGATACGCCGATGCCGGAGGCTGTAAAAAAACTTGTCGTTCTTAATGTAAATGACGTAGAGCATGTAGCTTCAACTGTAGATTTTGTTTTCAGCGCGGTTGATATGAGTAAAGAAGAGATCAAAGCGATCGAAGAAGCGTATGCAAAAACAGAGACTCCGGTTGTGTCAAACAACAGCGCTCATCGTTGGACGCCGGACGTTCCGATGGTAGTACCGGAGATTAATGCGGAACATTTTGAAGTGATTAAAGATCAGAAAAAACGTCTCGGTACAACGAGAGGATTTATCGCCGTAAAACCGAATTGTTCAATCCAAAGCTATGCCCCATGTCTGGCTGCATGGAAAGAATTTGGACCGAAAGAGCTTGTCGTTACGACATATCAGGCTATTTCCGGAGCAGGAAAAACATTTAAAGACTGGCCGGAAATGATGGGAAATATTATTCCGTTTATCGGCGGAGAAGAGGAAAAAAGCGAGCAGGAGCCGCTTAGAGTTCTCGGAAAAGTGGAAAACGGCGAGATCGTAAAAGCAGAACTTCCGAAGATCACATGTCAGTGTGTACGTGTTCCGGTGTTAAACGGGCATACTGCGGCAGTGTTTATTAATTTTGAAAAGAAACCGACAAAAGAACAACTGATTGAAAAACTGGTAAACTTTAAGGGATTCCCGCAGGAGGCGGAACTGCCGAGTGCGCCGAAGCAGTTTATCCAGTATCTTGAGGAAGAAAATCGTCCGCAAGTAACGGCAGACGTAGATTATGAGCGCGGCATGGGAGTGTCTATCGGACGTCTCAGAGAGGACAGCATGTATGACTTTAAGTTTATCGGATTGTCACACAATACAGTAAGAGGCGCGGCAGGGGGCGCTGTGCTTTGTGCGGAAGCGCTTACGGCAAAAGGATATATCGCAAAGAAATAAAAGGTGTGGCGAAGACCACATTGATGAATGATAAAGGGGGTCTCAAAAATGGGAATGACGATGACGCAGAAGATTTTGGCCGCCCACGCGGGAATGGATTCTGTGGAAGCGGGACAGCTGATCGAAGCGAAGCTTGATATCGTGATGGCGAATGATATTACAGGACCGATGGCTTTGCCGATCATCAGACAGATGTCGGATAAAGTATTTGATAAAGATAAGGTTGTGTTTGTACCGGATCATTTTACACCGAATAAAGATATCAAATCAGCGGAAAATTCAAAAGCAATTCGTGAATATGCGAAGGAGCAGGGGCTGAAGTGGTATTTTGAACAGGGGAAATCGGGTGTGGAACATGCGATTCTTCCCGAAGCGGGAGTTGTCACTGCCGGAGAGTGTATCATCGGAGCGGATTCGCATACATGTACATATGGAGCTTTAGGTGCATTTTCAACGGGAATGGGAACTACTGACGTGGCAACAGGAATGGCGACAGGAGAAATCTGGTTTAAAGTACCGTCGGCTATCAAGTTCGTTCTGACAGGAAAACCGAAAAGATATGTAAGCGGCAAAGATATTATCATCCATATTATCGGCAGGATCGGAGTAGACGGTGCGCTTTATAAATCTATGGAATTCACAGGAGACGGAATTGCGGAATTGTCGATGGATGATCGTTTTACAATGGCAAATATGGCGATTGAAGCCGGCGCGAAAAACGGGATTTTCCCGGTTGATGAAAAGACGATCGAATATCTTAACGCTCATTGTGAGAAACCGTATACGGTTTATGAAGCGGACGAGGACGCGGTTTATGACGATGTTGTCGAGATCGATCTGTCAGAAGTACGTCCTACGGTAGCATTTCCGCATTTGCCGGGAAATGCAAAGACGATCGACGAGATCGAGTCAGAAGAACCGGTTAAGATCGATCAAGTTGTGATCGGTTCCTGTACGAACGGCCGGATGGAAGATATGAGGAGAGCTGCGGCGATACTGAAAGGGCATACGGTGCATCCCGACGTGCGTGTGATGGTTGTTCCGGCAACTCAGAAGATTTATAAACAATGTATTAAAGAAGGACTGCTGGATATTTTTGTAGATGCAGGATGTGCTGTAAATACTCCGAGCTGCGGACCGTGTATGGGCGGACATATGGGAGTTATGGCAGCGGGAGAAAAGTGTGTTTCCACAACGAACCGTAATTTTGTCGGACGCATGGGACATGTTGATTCGCTGATTTATCTGGCATCGCCGGAAGTTGCCGCTGCAAGTGCGATCAAAGGGTATATTGCAAATCCTGAAAAAATAAGCGCTGCAGACGAAGAGGCAGATTCGCGGAATATTCAATGTGCAGAACAGAAAGAAGGAGGAAGATCATGAGAGCGCACGGACATGTTTTTAAATACGGAGACAATGTAGATACAGACGTTATCATTCCGGCAAGATATCTGAATTCCTTTGATGCACAAGAACTTGCCAGCCACGCTATGGCAGATATAGATCCGGATTTTGTGAAAAAAGTACAGTCGGGAGATATTATTGTGGCAAATAAAAATTTCGGATGCGGATCATCCAGAGAACATGCGCCGCTTTGTCTGAAAACGGCAGGGGTAAGCTGCATTATCGCGGAAACGTTCGCAAGAATCTTTTACAGAAATGCAATCAATATCGGTCTTCCGATTATTGAATGTCCGGAAGCGGCACAGGGAATTGAAGCAGGTGACGAAGTTGAGGTTGATTTTGACAGTGGTATGATTTACAATCGTACAAAAGGAACTGAATTTAAAGGTCAGCCCTTCCCGGAATTTATGCAGAAATTGATTGCCGCAGGCGGATTGGTCAACTATACAAACAGTAAAAAGAAATAATATATAAAGTTTTGGCTCTTTTAGCCGAAATTCGGGCAAAAAGAAAAGCGGCAGGCAGTACTGCCGCCTTTTTGCAACGGTTATTATATCTAAAACGAAAGGGAGAATTTAATGGGAAATGAAAAACAAAAGGGAAAGGCTTCGGCGCTTCTGCCTATAGGCGTGTTTTTGGTAATCTTTTTAGGCGCGGGAATCTTGTTTAAGGATTTTTACGCAATGCCGGCAGTAGTTGCATTTCTGATTGCTTTATTTGTTGCGTTTTTGCAGAACCGTAAAGTAAGTTTTCAGAAAAAGATGGAAGTGATCGCAAAAGGACTCGGAGAGGAAAATATTATTACTATGTGTCTTATTTTCCTTTGCGCGGGAGCTTTTTCGGGAGCGGTAACCGCAGCAGGCGGGGTGGACAGTACGGTGAATTTGGGATTCTCTCTTATTCCGCCGCATTTTGCAGTGGCAGGTCTGTTTATTATAGGATGTTTTATTTCAGTGTCGATGGGAACTTCCGTAGGAACAATCACGGCGCTTGCTCCGATTGCGGTCGGAATCAGTAAACAGACAGGGTTTTCTATGGCAATCTGTGTAGCTGCCGTCGTGTGCGGGGCAATGTTCGGCGATAACCTGTCGATGATCTCCGATACGACGATTGCGGCAGTAAAAACGCAGGGATGCGAGATGAAAGATAAGTTTAAGATGAATTTTCTGATCGTACTTCCGGCGGCGATCATTACAGTCGTGTTCTTTTGGTTTATGACGCGCAATGTAGCGTACGACATTACAGAGAATTTAGACTATAATTTCTGGCAGGTTGTACCGTATCTTGTCGTGCTTATAGGCGCGTTGATCGGAATCAATGTATTTCTCGTGCTGATCGGCGGAACTGTTATCTCACTTATAGCGGGAGTGGCAACGGGAAACATTGTTTTAGCGGATATGTTTACTGTTGTAGGAGATGGCGTTGTATCGATGTATGATATTACTGTAATATCTATTCTTGTAGCATGTATTGTATCGCTTGTGAAGATGAACGGCGGAATCCAGTTTATTCTGGATCAGATCAAAAACAGGATTCACGGAGCAAAAGGAGCACAGGGAGGAATTGCACTGCTTTCGTTTTTAGTTGATCTTTGTACGGCAAACAATACGGTAGCAATTGTTATGACAGGCCCGATCGCGAAGGAAATCAGTGATGAGTTTGACGTTGATCCGAGAAGATCGGCATCTCTGCTGGATATGTTTACATCCGTCGGACAGGGGCTGATCCCCTACGGCGCTCAGCTTCTTACGGCTGCGGCTCTTACAGGTCTGACTCCGTTTGATTTTATGCCGTATTTGATCTATCCGATGCTGATGGCAGTATGCGGTATTGTGGCGATCTGCATAAGGCGGGAACGAAAAAGCGCCTGAGTATTCAGGAATATGTTTAGTTGAAAATTGTGTTGCAGAAAGAAAAAGAGGTAAAATAATGAATTTATTGTATAAGAGTACAAGAAACTCAGAAAAAACAGTGACGGCATCCGAGGCGATCTTGAAAGGTCTGGCAGATGACGGGGGGTTGTTTGTTCCGGAATCTATTCCAAAGCTTGACGTTACGCTTGATGAATTGAAAGGGATGTCTTATCAGGAAACAGCTTATGCTGTGATGAAACAGTTTTTTACAGATTTTACGGAGGAAGAGTTAAAACACTGCATCAACAGTGCGTATGATTCCAAGTTTGATACAGAAGTGATCGCTCCCCTTGTAAAAGTGGGTGACACATATCATTTGGAGTTGTTCCACGGAGCAACGATCGCATTTAAGGATATGGCTTTGTCGATTTTGCCGCATCTTCTTATTACGTCGGCTAAGAAAAATAATGTAAAAAATGAAATTGTAATTTTAACGGCAACATCAGGAGATACGGGAAAGGCGGCTCTTGCAGGTTTTGCGGACGTTCCGGGAACGAGGATCATTGTTTTTTACCCAAAAGGGGGCGTCAGCCGTATTCAGGAGCTTCAGATGGTGACTCAAAAAGGAGAGAACACATCAGTAGTGGCGATCCACGGGAATTTCGATCATGCACAAAGCGGTGTGAAAGCGATTTTTGAAGATAAAAAGCTGGCGGAAGAGCTGGCAGATGCCGGATACCAGTTTTCCTCTGCGAACTCTATCAATATCGGACGTCTTGTTCCGCAGGTAGTATATTATGTCTACGCCTATGCAAAACTGCTTGAGAATGAAGAGATCAAAGCGGGAGAAAAGATCAATGTGACGGTTCCGACCGGAAACTTCGGAAACATTCTGGCTGCTTATTACGCAAAACAGATGGGAGTGCCGATTGCAAAGCTGATCTGTGCATCCAACGAAAATAAAGTGCTTTTTGATTTCTTTAAAACAGGGGTTTATGATAAAAACAGAGAATTTATCCTGACATCTTCCCCGTCTATGGACATTTTGATTTCCAGCAATCTGGAGCGTTTGATCTATACAATCGCAGGACAGGATGCAGGGAAAAATGCCGAGTTGATGAGACAGCTTAAAGAAGAAGGCGTTTATGAAATAACAGAAGAGATGCGCGGACAGTTAGGTGATTTTGTCGGAGGATTTGCGACGGAAGAAGAGACGAAAGAGACGATTAAAAATACATATGAGAAAACAGGGTATGTAATGGATACGCATACGGCGGTAGCGGCACATGTATGCGCACAATACCGCAAAGAAAGCGGGGATGAAAAGAAGTGTCTCGTAGCTTCGACGGCGAGTCCGTATAAATTTATCCATAGCGTTATGACTGCCATTGATGATAAATATGCAAAGAAAGATGAATTTGAATTGATCGATGAGCTGAGCGCCCTGTCGGCAACGGAAATTCCGAATGCGATCAAAGAGATCCGAAATGCTCAGATCAGACATAACAGAGAATGCGATTCGGACAAAATGAAAGAAATCGTGAAAGAAATTTTGAATGTATAATTTATGAGCGGCTTGTTGCGTGGAAAATGCAGGATTGATTAAAAAATCCTGCATTTTTTAAATGGCGACGAGTCAAAGCCCGGACTTTTCGGAAACCTTGACAATCGCTTAAAATCCATAAATGTGCCTTTTGACACTTCCGGTGATTGAAATGTAATTTTGTTTTTTTCAGAAACAAAATAGAACATATGAATTTGCAGTTTATAAAACTTTCATATAATCGTGAGAGATAGATGAATATTATTGTTGATTTTTGGAAAATGATTTTGTATAATGAAAGCATAACGCTGGCATTAAGCGGCGTAGATGTGAAATATACATTTTAGAAAGAGAGAGGTAAGACATATTATGGCAAACATTGATCTTAGTCAGTATGGTATTACAGGAACTACGGAAATCGTTTACAACCCTTCTTATGAGCTGCTTTTTAAAGAAGAGACAGATTCAAGTCTTGAAGGCTTTGAAAAAGGACAGGAAAGCGAACTGGGAGCTGTTAATGTAATGACAGGTATTTATACAGGACGTTCTCCGAAAGATAAATTTATCGTAATGGATGAAAACTCCAAAGATACAGTTTGGTGGACATCAGATGAATACAAAAACGACAATCATCCGGCAAGCCAGGAAGCATGGGATGCATGTAAGGCAATCGCGCTGAAAGAACTTTCTAATAAGAGACTGTTTGTTGTTGATGCATTTTGCGGAGCAAATGCAGATACACGTATGGCAATCCGCTTTATCGTAGAGGTTGCTTGGCAGGCTCATTTTGTAAAGAATATGTTTATTCAGCCGACAGAGGAAGAGCTTGAGAACTTTAAGCCGGATTTTGTTGTATACAATGCATCAAAAGCAAAAGTGGAAAATTATAAAGAACTGGGATTGAACTCAGAGACAGCGGCTATGTTCAATATTACAAGCCGTGAGCAGGTTATCCTGAATACATGGTACGGCGGAGAGATGAAAAAAGGTATGTTCTCTATGATGAACTACTATCTGCCGCTGAAAGGAATCGCTTCTATGCACTGTTCCGCAAACACAGACATGAACGGAGAGAATACAGCAATTTTCTTCGGACTTTCAGGAACAGGTAAGACAACGCTTTCCACAGATCCGAAACGTCTTTTGATCGGTGATGACGAGCATGGATGGGATGATAACGGTATCTTTAACTTTGAAGGCGGATGTTATGCAAAAGTAATCAACCTTGATAAAGAGTCAGAGCCGGATATTTATAATGCAATTAAGAGAAACGCTCTTCTTGAGAACGTAACTCTTGATGAGAACGGAAAAATTGACTTTGATGATAAGAGTGTAACAGAGAATACTCGTGTGTCTTATCCGATCGATCATATTGAAAAAATCGTGCGTCCGGTATCGGCAGCTCCGGCAGCGAAAAATGTAATTTTCCTGTCAGCAGATGCGTTTGGAGTGCTTCCGCCGGTATCGATTCTTACACCGGAGCAGACAGAATATTATTTCTTGTCAGGATTTACAGCAAAACTTGCAGGTACGGAGCGTGGTATCACAGAGCCGACACCGACATTCTCAGCATGTTTCGGACAGGCATTTCTTGAGCTTCATCCGACAAAATATGCTGAAGAGCTCGTTAAGAAAATGAAAGCTAACAACGCGAAAGCATATCTTGTAAATACAGGATGGAACGGAACAGGAAAACGTATCTCTATTAAAGATACTCGCGGTATCATCGATGCAATTTTGAACGGAGATATCGCAAATGCGCCGACAAAAACTATTCCGTACTTCAACATTGAAGTTCCGACAGAGCTTCCGGGAGTTGACACAAACATTCTTGATCCTCGTGACACATATGCAGACGCTTCCGAATGGGATGAAAAGGCAAAAGATCTTGCAGGAAGATTTATTAAAAACTTTGCAAAATATGAGAGCAACGAGGCAGGAAAAGCTCTTGTTTCCGCTGGTCCGCAGTTATAAGAACAATTTTTCATTAACTGAAAAGGTTGTATTCTGCAGGGAATATAATAGTCATTTATATGATAAATATACAAAGAAATCGCCGAGGTTTTATGATTCGGCGATTTCTTTGTATTAAAACAGGTAAGATTTCCGCAATTTTTCTACAGCGCCTTTTTCTATTCGTGATACATAAGAACGGGAAATTCCAAGCTGTCTTGCAATTTCCCGCTGCGTATATTCTTCTCCGTTATAGAGTCCGTAACGCATCTTTAAAATAATGCGTTCCCGCTGCGATAATTCTTTTTCGACTTTCTCATAAAGCATTTGAATATTTTCTTTTAGGTGAATTTTTTCGGAAACTTCTTCTTCGTCGGTTTCGATAATATCGTATAATTTTATTTCGTTTCCCTCTCTGTCGGTGCCGATAGGTTCATAAAGGGAGATTTCTTTTGCGGCCTTTTTCTTTGAACGAAGATGCATAAGAATTTCATTTTCGATACATCTGGAAGCGTAGGCGGCGAGGCGGTTTCCTTTGTCAGGATTAAAAGTGACAACGGCTTTGATCAGTCCGATTGTGCCGATAGAGATCAGGTCTTCGGGATCTTCTTCGGAATTTTGATATTTTTTGATTACATGTGCGACAAGTCTTAGATTGCGTTCGATCAGGATGTGTTTTGCCTCGAGGTCACCTTCTGTGTATTTTCGGATATAATATTTTTCTTCCGACGGCGTGAGCGGATTGGGAAATGATTTCAAGATAACACCTCTTAGCACATTTGATATAGTCTATGTAAAAGACATGTTGTTTGTGCTTTTCCATCTGTAAACTGGGAAATAAATTCTGTCATTTCGTGAAATTTTCATTTTTTTCTTGACGCTCATTTTTTTATGAATTATCATAAATCTACATTCCCGAAGAAATTCATCTTCGGCAATCTGACCTCTGAAAGAGGTGTCTGACCGGATCGGTTGGAATTCAATTATTTTAAGTGGTGTTTCTTCTATAATAAATAGTGTATAAATCAACAGTATAAACGATAGAAGATCTTGTTATTTTAACAAAGGAGAACAGGAAGCTCATAGAAAGGAGTGCAAATGAGTTTCAGTACAATTTTATCTGCGGTGATTGAAGGTCTTGAGGTGGCGTTTATTCACGTAGAGGCAGATATATCGAATGGTCTTCCGATATTCCATATGGTGGGGTATTTGTCATCGGAAGTAAAAGAAGCGGGAGAAAGAGTAAGAACTGCGATTAAAAATTCTGGGTTTGAGTATCCGGCAAAGCGGACGGTTGTAAATTTATCGCCGGCTACAATGCGAAAGCATGGCGCGTCTTTTGATCTGCCCATTGCCGTAGCAATCTTGACTGCATTAGGGCAGATTGAACAGCCGGAGAAAAACTGTCTCGTTATCGGAGAACTCAGCCTTGGGGGAAGCGTGAAGAAAGTATCCGGAGTTTTGCCGATTATAATGGAAGCGAAGGAAAAAGGGGTGAAAAAGTGTATCGTTCCGCTTGAAAATGTATCAGAAGCATCGCTTGTCAGCGAGATGGAAATCATAGGAGCTGCGACGTTGCAGGAAGCGGTTGAGGCAATGCGGAAAAAGAGAAAAAGGGAAGAAACGAGAAGGAGAGTAGATTTAGGAAAAATAGATCAAGGAGCGGCAAAATTTCCCGATTTTGCAGATATGAAAGGTCAGGAATTTGTAAAAAGAGCCGCGGAAATCGCAGTTGCAGGAGGGCACAATCTTCTTCTTATCGGTCCGCCGGGCAGTGGAAAGTCAATGACGGCAAAATGTATTGCCGGGATATTGCCGCCGCTTGATTTGCGAGAAAGTTTGGAGATTACAAAAATATACAGTGTATTAGGGTTAGTTGATGAGAAAACCCCGCTGATTGTAGACCGTCCGTTTCGTGAAGTGCATCATACGGCAACAAAAGCTGCTTTGATCGGAGGAGGAACGATTCCGCATCCCGGAGAAATCAGCCTTGCTCATAAAGGAGTTTTATTTCTTGATGAACTCCCTGAATTTCGCAGAGATACGTTGGAAGTGCTTCGACAACCATTGGAAGAGCGGTATGTGAATCTGTCGCGAACATACGGAAATTATACATTCCCGGCAAATTTTATGCTTGTGGCAGCTATGAATCCGTGTCCGTGCGGATGTTTTCCGAATGCAAATTGTACATGTACACCTTTGCAGATCCAAGCGTATCAGAATCGTATCAGCCGTCCTTTTCTGGATAGGATCGATCTATGTGTGGAAGCTTCACAAGTAAAATATGAGCATTTATCAGATGAGCAGAAAGGCGAAAGTTCAAAAGAAATACGAAAAAGGATTTGCCGGGTCAGAGAGATGCAAAGAATACGATATAAGGAAACAGGAAATTTGACAAATGCAATGTTGGAAGGGGATGCTTTAAATAAGTATTGCAAGTTGGGAACAAAAGAAAAAAAGGTGATGGAACAGGCGTTTTCGGTTATGAATTTGACGGCCCGGGGATATAGCAGGATTTTGAAAACAGCGCGAACGATTGCAGATTTAGAAGAAAGTGATGCGATCAAAGTAAACCACTTGCAAGAAGCGCTTGGATATAGAATGGATAACAGGAAATATACTGTATAGGAGGATAAAATGAAAACGGAAGTGAACAGAACGGTCGAGGCGAAGTAATGTGAAATGTGAACAGATAAATAAAGTATGAAATAAAAGGAGAATGTATGAAGTACGAATATTGGTTTGCTAAAATACAGGGAATAAATTTGCGAAAAAAAATCCGCCTGCGTCAATGCATGAAAACGGCAGAAGCGATTTATTATATAGAAGAAACACAGTTGAAAAAAATAGAATTTTTAAACGAATCAGAGCAAGATAAAATTTTGAAGGCAAAACGGCAGGATCCGGAAAAAGAGTATGAAAGTCTGTGCGAAAAAGGAATTCGTTTTATTCCGCATTTTACGGATGAATATCCGGAAAAATTAAAACGGATTTCGGATTATCCTTATGCACTTTATGTAAAAGGCAGCCTTCCGGATAAAGCTGCGAAAAAGGCGGCTCTCGTGGGAGCGAGGAGATGTACTCCTTATGGTGAAAAATATGCAGTTGATTTTGGAAAAGTTTTGGCAGAACATGGGGTGCAGATTATAAGTGGAATGGCTCGCGGCGTAGATGGAATGGGTCACAGAGGGGCGCTTCTTGGAAATGGTAAAACATTCGCGGTATTGGGGTGTGGCGTAGACGTTTGTTACCCGAGGGAGCATATCGGGCTTTATGTAGATATATTGGAACAAGGAGGTGGGATCATTTCCGAGATGCCGCCCGGAACGCCTCCGTTTCCTCAAAATTTTCCGGCTCGGAACAGAATTATAAGCGGATTGTCAGATGTTGTGCTTGTTATGGAAGCGGGAGAGAAGAGCGGCTCGCTTATCACAGTCGATCTGGCATTAGAACAAGGAAGAGAAGTGTATGCGCTTCCGGGCCCTGTAAATAGCCGGATGAGTATCGGATGTAATGAATTGATCCGTCAGGGAGCGGGAATTTTACTTTCACCGGAAATGTTTTTGGAAGAATTGGGATTATCAGGTAAAAAAACAGAGAAAGAAGGTAAAAATAAAAAAATGCTTGAAACTCAAGAGGAATTGTTGTATAGTTGTCTCGGTTTGTACCCAAAGAGCGTGGAAGAAATTTTGAAAGAAACAAAACTGGAAGTGCGTCAGGTGATGGAAATATTGGTTTCTTTGGAATTGCGCGGGTACATACGGGAAATATCAAAAAATCATTATATTATTGTTTAAAATGAATTTTCCTACAGTTTGATTTGAGTTTGAAAATCATAAAAACAGCTTTGGGTTAAAAATGGGCACATACCGCTCAGATGGAGGAGTAATTTTTTATGGCACATTATCTTGTTATCGTGGAGTCTCCTGCGAAAGTGAAAACGATCAAAAAGTTTTTAGGCAGCAATTATACAGTTGCGGCTTCTCAGGGACATGTACGGGATCTTCCGAAAAGTTCACTTGGAATCGATGTAGAACACGATTACGAACCAAAATACATTACAATAAGGGGAAAAGGCGATATTCTTGCGGCTTTGCGGAAAGAGGCGAAGAAGTCGGACAAAGTATTTCTGGCAACTGACCCTGACCGTGAAGGAGAGGCGATTTCGTGGCATCTTGCGACTGCGCTGAAATTAGATGAAAAGAAGATGCGTAGGATTACCTTTAATGAGATTACAAAAAATGCAGTGAAGGCATCCTTGAAAGCTCCGCGGGATATTGATATGAATTTAGTTGATGCGCAGCAGGCACGCCGCGTTCTGGATCGTATGGTCGGATACCGGATCAGCCCGCTTCTTTGGGCAAAAGTAAAACGCGGACTGAGCGCGGGGCGTGTGCAGTCGGTAGCGCTTCGTCTTGTGGCAGACAGAGAAGAGGAGATTAATGCGTTTATTCCGGAAGAGTATTGGACACTTGACGTGATTTTGAAGATAAAAGGGGAAAAGCGCCCTCTTACAGCAAAGTTTTACGGAACAGATCAGAAAAAAATGACGATCAGATCAGAGCAGGAATTAAATGAGATTGTCAAAAAGATCGAGAATGCAGAATTCAAAGTTTCAGATATAAAAACGAGCGAGCGGTTCAGAAAAGCTCCTCTTCCGTTTACTACGAGTACACTGCAGCAGGAAGCGGCGAAGGCTCTGAATTTCGGAACTCAAAAGACGATGCGCATTGCACAGCAGCTTTATGAAGGTGTTGATATTAAAGGCGGCGGAACAGTCGGTGTCATCACTTATCTTCGTACGGATTCTACTCGAATCGCAGACGAAGCGGACGCATCGGCAAGAGAATATATCGCTTCTGTTTACGGAGAAAAGTATGTTGCGGCGGGGCAGAAGAAGCAGGCGGAAGGAAAGAAAATACAGGATGCGCATGAGGCGATCCGTCCGACGGATATCAGCAGAACTCCGGCTTCGATCAAAGAATCTCTCACAAGAGATCAGTTCCGTTTGTATCAACTGATATGGAAACGTTTTGCGGCAAGCCGTATGACGCCGGCGCAATATGAATCTACTTCGGTTAAGATTGCAGCCGAGCAGTATCGTTTTTCGGTTTCGACATCAAGATGTGTATTTGACGGGTTTAGATCTGTTTATACAGAAGCTGATGAAGAAAAAGAGGAAAGTAATGTTCTTGTAGGACATTTAAGTATGGATTCTGTATTTACAAGAGAAGATTTTGATACAAAACAGCATTTTACACAGCCGCCGGCGCATTATACAGAAGCCAGTCTTGTAAAGGCGTTGGAGGAACTTGGAATCGGGCGTCCGAGTACGTATGCCCCTACGATTTCAATTATACTTGGGCGCAGATATGTGACAAAAGAGGCGAAAAATTTATATTTGACGGAAATTGGGGAAGTGGTGAACAATATTATGAAACAATCTTTTCCAAGTATTGTGGATGCAAATTTCACGGCAAATATGGAAGGCCTTTTAGATATGGTTGAGGAAGGAAAGGTTGCATGGAAAGATGTGATCCGTAATTTTTATCCGGATCTGGATGAGGCGGTAAAACGTGCGGAGATCGAGCTTGAAAGTGTCAAGATCGAAGATGAAGTGACAGATGTGATCTGCGAAGAATGTGGAAGAAACATGGTGATCAAGTACGGGCCTCATGGAAAATTTTTGGCATGCCCCGGGTTTCCGGAATGCAGAAATACGAAACCATACCTTGAAAAGATAGGCGTACCTTGTCCGGTATGCGGAAAGGACGTTGTGATTCGTAAGACAAAGAAAGGCAGAAAATATTACGGATGTGAAAATAATCCGGAGTGTGATTTCATGTCGTGGCAGAAGCCGTCGAAAGAAAAGTGTCCTGACTGCGGCGGTTACATGCTGGAAAAAGGAAATAAACTCGTATGTGCAGATGAAAAATGCGGATATGTAAAAACGATCGGGAAATAGAGTGGAAACCAAACAAAAACAGAGGCATTCGGATTATAAATAAAAAAATAAGAAATAAAACTGCGGAAATGTATTGAAATCAGAAAAATTGTGTGATAGCATATTATTATCTATATATTTATCTGGATTTGTGTATACAATTATTGGCTTGTAAGAAGCAAACGGAGGAAATAATGAGCGTACAACTGTTAGACAAAACAAGAAAAATTAATAAATTGCTTCATAACAATAATTCAAGTAAGGTCGTATTTAATGATATTTGTGCGGTATTGACCGAAATTCTTGATTCAAATGTTCTTGTGGTAAGCAGAAAGGGGAAGATTCTCGGCGTAAGTAAAAGCCCGGATGTTCAGGAAATCAGTGAATTGATCACAGAGTCTGTCGGATCTCATATCGATCAGATGTTAAATGAAAGACTTTTAAGCATTCTTTCTACAAAAGAAAATGTGAATTTGGAGACACTTGGATTTTCGGCAGAGGCGGTGCAGGGATGTCAGGCAATCGTAACTCCGATTGATATTGCGGGAGAGAGGCTTGGAACATTATTTATTTATAAGCAAGATAAGACGTATTCGATAGACGACATTATTTTGAGCGAATACGGAACTGCTGTTGTCGGTTTGGAGATGCTTCGTTCTGTAAATGAAGAAAGTGCGGAAGAAACAAGAAAAGAACATATCGTGCAGTCAGCGATCAGTACACTGTCATTTTCAGAGTTAGAAGCGATTATTCACATTTTTGATGAGCTCGGCGGAACGGAAGGTATTCTTGTCGCAAGTAAAGTAGCTGACAGAGTAGGCATTACACGTTCGGTTATTGTGAATGCGCTGCGTAAGTTTGAAAGTGCGGGAGTAATTGAATCTCGTTCTTCCGGTATGAAGGGAACCTATATAAAAGTGTTGAACGACTATATTTTTGAAGAACTTGAGAAAATTAAAAAAGAACGTATGTAGTTTTTCAAAAAGCGGAAAGTCAGATAGAGGCAGGCAGGAGGAAGAACGATGTACGAAGGAAATCCCGTAGATCTGCGTATGGAAAAAATCATATCGGCAGATGGAATTTTTGATGAAGCGACAAGGCAGTGCAGGGTTGAAAAATATGATCCGGAGGAAGATTACATTTATCTTGAGCTGAAAGAAGATGAATTGACGGTAATTTCACTCGATGCTAAATACAGATGTTATATTTCGACAAGGACAGAACTTTTGTATTGCACAGGGGTTGTGAAAGAACGATATTGTCGCGATGACCGAAAGTTTTTGAAGCTTCGGATTGAAAATGGTTTTTACAATGTATATGAAGGCAGAAAAATGACGAAACGTGCGTAGATGCGTTTCGTCTTTTTTATGGGCGATGAGCCAAAGACCGGGCTTGCTGAAATATTGTCAACTGCTGATTGATCCATAATGTGCGTTTTGGAACTTCCGGTGATTGTTGTTATTTTTTCTATAAAAACCTCATAAACTGTGTTGACAAATTGAAAACAGAGTGCTATTTTATATTCATGAAGTTTAGCACTCGTAATAAATGAGTGCTAACAGGCAAATTTAAAGGAGGAATTACAATGAAATTAGTACCGTTGGGTGACAAAATTGTTTTGAAACAGTTAGAAGCAGAAGAAACGACAAAATCCGGTATTGTTTTGCCGGGACAGGCAAAAGAAAAACCGCAGGAAGCAGAAGTTATCGCTGTAGGACCGGGCGGAAATATAGATGGAAAAGAAGTAGTAATGCAGGTAAACGTGGGAGATAAAGTGATTTACTCTAAATACGCAGGAACAGACGTGGAACTGGACAAAGAAGAGTATATTATCGTAAAACAGAGCGATATTCTCGCAATCGTAACAGAGTAAAAATAGTCAGAAGACAGATGATCACAGGTAAGAATAAGGAGATGTTTAACGATGGCAAAGGAAATCAAATACGGATCTGAAGCAAGAACAGCCCTTGAAAAAGGTGTAAATCAGTTAGCGGATACAGTAAAAGTAACACTCGGACCAAAAGGAAGAAATGTCGTTCTTGACAAATCTTTTGGAGCACCGCTTATTACAAACGATGGTGTGACGATCGCAAAAGAGATCGAATTGGAAGACGGATTTGAAAATATGGGAGCGCAGCTTATCAGAGAAGTTGCTTCTAAGACGAACGATGTGGCAGGAGACGGAACAACAACGGCAACAGTGCTTGCGCAGGCAATGGTACATGAAGGAATGAAAAACCTTGAAGCAGGAGCGAATCCGATCGTTCTTAGAAAAGGTATGAAAAAGGCAACGGATAAAGCGGTTGAAGCGATCCGTGCTATGAGCAGCAAGGTGAATGGAAAAGAACAGATCGCGAGAGTTGCGGCAGTTTCTTCCGGCGATGAGGAAGTCGGACAGATGGTTGCGGATGCGATGGAAAAAGTATCGAATGACGGAGTCATCACGATTGAAGAATCTAAAACTATGCAGACAGAATTAGACCTTGTAGAAGGAATGCAGTTTGATCGAGGATATATTTCTGCATATATGGCAACAGATATGGAAAAGATGGAAGCGGTTCTTGATGATCCGTATATTTTGATTACAGATAAGAAGATTTCTAATATTCAGGATATTCTTCCGGTACTTGAGCAGATTGTCCAGTCCGGCGCAAGACTTCTTATTATCGCAGAGGATATTGAAGGAGAGGCTCTTACAACATTAATCGTAAATAAACTTCGCGGAACATTTAATGTTGTCGCAGTAAAAGCTCCGGGTTATGGAGACAGAAGAAAAGAAATGCTTCAGGATATCGCAATTTTGACAGGCGGACAGGTGATCTCAGAAGAACTCGGATTTGATCTGAAGGAAACAACTATGGATCAGCTTGGCCGTGCAAAATCTGTAAAAGTTCAGAAAGAAAATACTGTTATTGTAGATGGATGCGGAGATAAAAAAGCGATTGAAGACAGAATTGCACAGATCAAGAAGGCAATCGAGGAGACGACTTCTGAGTTTGATAAAGAAAAATTACAGGAAAGACTTGCAAAACTTGCAGGCGGTGTAGCTGTTATCCGTGTCGGCGCTGCAACAGAAACAGAGATGAAAGAAGCTAAGCTTCGTATGGAAGATGCACTGAATGCGACAAGAGCGGCCGTAGAAGAAGGTATTATTGCAGGCGGTGGTTCTGCGTATATCCATGCTTCAAAAGAAGTGGCTAAATTGACAGAGGAATTGGAAGGCGATGAGAAGACAGGAGCCAAGATCATTCTGAAAGCATTGGAAGCTCCGCTTCATCAGATTGCTGCTAATGCAGGACTTGAAGGCGCTGTGATTGTAAATAAAGTAAGAGAATCCGATCCGGGAGTAGGATTTGACGCTTATGCGGAAGAATATGTTGATATGGTAAGCAAAGGAATTCTGGATCCGGCTAAAGTGACAAGAAGTGCTTTGCAGAATGCAACGAGCGTTGCATCCACGCTTTTGACAACAGAATCTGTTGTGGCAACGATTAAAGAAGATGTACCGGCTATGCCGGCAGGCGGTGCAGGCGGAATGGGTATGATGTAAAAATAGTATCTAACCATATTATATTATAGTGTATAGAAGGTCTGTGGGAATTTCCTGCAGACCTTTAAAAAATGAAAATTGAAATGCCGGTACAGATAGTGTATTAGGTGTTTGGGAGGGTGGATTATGAGTAAGAAAGTTCTTGTTATCAGTACGAGTCTGAGAAAGAACAGTAATTCGGAAAAACTTGCAGAGGCATTTGCATCAGGGGCTGAGGACGCCGGTAATGTAGTGGAATTTCTTTCCTTAAAAGATAAAACAATCGCGTTTTGTGAAGGGTGTATGGCGTGCCATAAACTGGGACGTTGTGTGATCGATGATGATGCGAATATGATTGCCCGAAAAATGTATGAGGCAGAGGTTATCGCATTTGCAACACCGATCTATTATTATGAAATGAGCGGACAGATGAAGACAATGATCGATAGAGCGAATAGCTTGTATGATTCGGATTATAAATTTACGGATATTTATATGTTGACAACTGCTGCGGAAGATGAACCGGAAGTTCCGAATCGGGCGATCGGTGGTTTGACAGGATGGATAGATTGTTTTGATCGAGCGCATCTTTCGGGAAGCGTATTTGCCGGAGGAGTAAACGAATCAGGAACGATCAAAGGGCATAGTGCATTGAAAAAGGCGTATGAGATGGGAAATTGTATTAAATAGCGAATGACAAATCTGCAAGGGAGGGTCTTGGTGAGCAGATTTTGAATGAGTATTTTGAAAGCGATATTTATGACTGAAAAGAAGCGGTAAAAGGGATAATTGTTTGAATTGTCTGAAATAAATAAAAAACAAGAAAAACATTGACAATTACTGCCGTACATGATAGGATATCACTTGTCGCTGATGACAGATATTCAAAATACACAAACCTGCTTTTGGAGACGCGGAGGCGGAAGATCAGAAAGTGAAAAAAGTTGTTGACAATATCACGGCGATGTGGTAATCTATTAAAGCTGTCGCTTGAGTGGTCAGCAAAAAAATAAAAAAGTTCTTGACAAACGATAAAGCTTTTGATAAAATATGAAAGCTGTCGCTTGAGACAGAACAAAGAAAGAACCTTGATAACTGAACAATAGACAACAACCCTTGAAAATTTCTTTAAAGAGAAAAATTTTTAAGAACTACATTGATACAAGATGAGGTTTGGCTTCGCCGAACGGCTTTCACACTAAATTCGTGAGAGACTCATTAAGTGTTCAATGCCAAAACAGTAAAGAGGGAAAGAATTGCTAGTAGTGATTCTTGACCAAGACAAACACTTTTAACGAGAGTTTGATCCTGGCTCAGGATGAACGCTGGCGGCGTG
>ENA-ORUW01000019-ORUW01000019.1-human-gut-metagenome-genome-assembly--contig:-NODE-19-length-227881-cov-16.309877_pt1 | contig 227881 bp, 211 predicted proteins | sample MGYA00242088_ERZ509227 | MGnify/ENA primary metagenome ERZ509227 (study PRJEB26280, sample SAMEA2338816) | human gut metagenome | biome: human gut; feature: human-associated habitat; material... | reverse complement strand
TCTTTTTCAAAAGATACTGAAAATCTCTTAGAATTTTCAAGGTTGTCTTATTGTTTAGTTGTCAATGTTCTGCTGTCGTTTTTTGTCGTTTCTCTTGCGACAGCTATATTAGAATATCATACTTATTTCTCTGTGTCAACAACTTTTTTCATTTTTTACAAATTCTTTTTTGAATTTATAAAAACGGAGAAGGAGGGATTTGAACCCTCGCACCGCGCAAACGGTCTACACCCTTAGCAGGGGCGCCTCTTCAGCCACTTGAGTACTTCTCCAAAAGCGCCTAAACAATTATGTTATGATACTGCGTCTTCATGTGACGCTTGAATATATTATCAAACTCCCAACTCTTTGTCAATAGATTTTATGAAATAATTTATTAAAAATTGGAATATAATTCTTTACTACTATATATAGTAGTATTAGCATGTATTTCTCACAACTTCCAGATTTCCTGAATATGAGTTTTGATATATCTGACTTCCCGTAAACTGCTTTTCCCCGCTGCTGTAAAGAACAAACAGCGGAGAAAAGGTGTATTTGCTATATTACTTTAAATGATTCAGAGCATTGGATAAAGGAATTTCAGATTCGGATAAATCTGTCTGAAAATCTTATATCGTTTTTCGTACTTTTTGACCAGTTCTGAATCGGGCTTTACTGTATCCACGACTTTCACCAATTTCTTTGCTGCCTCTTCCACAGAATCGTACTCGCCGCATCCGACTGCCGCAAGAATCGCGCCGCCATATCCCGGACCTTCTTCGCTTTCTATAATATCAACTTCAAGATTCAGGACATTAGCCATGATTTTTCTCCAGAGCAGACTCTTTGCTCCTCCTCCGCAGATCGTTGTTCTCTTGATATCAATTCCCAGGGATTTTGCCACTTCCAGTGAGTCTCTCATTGCAAAAGCAACACCTTCCAACACTGCCAGTGTCATATCTGATCTCTTTGTGTCCATAGACATACCGATGAATGCCCCTCTGGCATCCGGATCATTATGCGGAGAGCGTTCTCCCATCAAATATGGAAGGAAAAACACATGGTTTTCTCCAAGATTCTGAACAGATTCCTGCTCTTTTCCATACTCTTTTGTTCCAATAATATCTTCCATCCACCATTTATTACAGGATGCGGCACTCAGCATACAGCCCATCAAATGAAAATGTCCGTCCGCATGTGCAAAAGAATGAAGAGCATTATTTTCATCCACTCCGAAGTTTTTGCTTGAAATAAAAATAGTCCCCGATGTTCCCAGGGAGACATTACATCTGCCGTCCCCCACGGTTCCTGTTCCGATGGCCGCTGCCGCATTGTCCCCTGCGCCTGCTATAATTTTTACATTTTGGGGAAGTCCCAATTCTCCTGCAGCTTCAGGCGTTATTGTGCCCACTGCTTCATAACTCTCGTAAATATCCGCCACTTGTTCTCTCTTTATACCGCAGATATTCAGCATTTCTTCCGACCAGCATTTATGTTCCACATCAAACAGAAGCATTCCTGATGCATCTGAGACATCAGTACAAAACACACCGGAAAGACGATAGGCAAGATAATCTTTTGGCAGCATAATTTTATGAATTTTTCTGAAATTCTCAGGCTCGTGTTTCTGCATCCATAAGATCTTAGGCGCGGTAAAACCTGCAAAAGCAATATTGGCGGTGTACTGAGACAATTTTTCTGTGCCCACCACTTCATTTAGATACTTACATTCTTCTGCCGTCCTGCCGTCATTCCACAGAATTGCGGGACGGATGACATGATCATCTTTGTCCAAAACGACCAGGCCGTGCATCTGTCCTCCGAAGCTGATGCCCTTGATCTGATTTTTATCCACAACATCCCGGACCAATTCACGTATTCCATCCACAGCAGCATTCCACCAGTCCACAGGGTTCTGTTCTGACCACCCTGGTTTTGGAAATGAAATTGGATACTCTTTGGAAATAATCTTACAAATCTCACCCTGCCCGCTCATTAACAACAGCTTCAGTGCAGAAGTCCCCAAGTCAAGACCTATGTAATACATCTTTCAGCTCCTTTCCACCATTATGCAAATGGATTCTCAGACGGATACAGCATTCCCTTCGGCCGGTTAAAATCGAGCTCCGTCTGCTCCACTCCCAGATACTTAAATACCTCAAACAGAAGTTTTCCAAAATGTCCGAACGCAACTGCTCCGTGATGCGGGAAGTTCTTTTCTATCAGTATATGACGGTAAAATCTTCCCATTTCCGGTATGGCAAAAACACCAATCCCTCCAAAGGATCTTGTCCTCACCGGGAGTACTTCTCCCTGCGCGATATATGCTCTTAATTTTGCATCTGATGTGCTCTGAAGCCGGTAAAATGTAATGTCTCCCGGTATGATATCACCTTCCAGTGTTCCCTGTGTAGATTCCTCGGGCAGCGTTCTCGTCATGATCAGCTGATTTTTCATTTCGCAAAAAGAGAGCTTTTCTGAAGCCGTATTTCCACAGTGGAATCCCATGAACACGTCTCTGCGGCTGTATTCATAATTACCTTTGATTTCTGTCTCATACATGTCATCAGGCACTGTGTTGTTAATATCCAGAAGAGTCACAATATCCCCGCTGACTGCCGTGCCGATAAATTCGCTCAAAGCTCCATAAATATCCACCTCACAGGACACCGAAATTCCCTTTGCTGTCAGCCTGCTGTTCACATAGCACGGAACAAAGCCGAACTGAGTCTGAAAAGCAGGCCAGCACTTCCCTGCAATGGCCACATACTTCCTGGAACCTCTATGCTTATCGATCCAATCCAGGAGGGTCAGCTCATACTGTGCAAGTTTAGGCAGTATCTGAGGTTTTTTATTTCCCTCTCCCAGCTCCTTCTCCATGTCCTTTACAACATCCGGAATCCTCTCATCACCCTCATGTGCCTTAAAAGACTCAAACAAATCCAGTTCAGAATTTTCTTCAATCTCGGCTCCCAGATTATAAAGCTGCTTGATCGGTGCGTTGCAGGCTAGGAAATCCTGTGGTCTCGGACCGAAAGAAATAATCTTTAAGTTACGCACGCCGATCACTGCCCTTGCCACCGGTACAAATTCATGAATCATGTCTGCTACTTCCCCGGCAGTCCCCACCGGATATTCCGGAATATAAGCCTTTACATTTCTAAGCTTTAAATTATAGCTGGCATTGAGCATACCACAGTAAGCATCACCCCGGTCATCGGTCAGCTTATCCTGTGTCTCTTCGGCTGCCGCCGCAAACATCACCGGTCCGTCGAATTCTTTGGCCAGTAATGTCTCAGCCGTCTCAGGTCCGAAATTCCCCAGATAAACAACCAATGCGTTGCATCCTGCTTTTTTAAGCTCTTCAAGGGCTTTCTTCATATCCAGTTCATTTTCAATACAAGTCTCACATTCAAAGATTTCCCCGTATTTCTCCCGATAGGCTTTTGCAGCATGTTTTCTCCTGTTCTCGGACAGTGACATAGGGAAACAATCCCTGCTGACCGCTGCAATTCCTAAAACTACTTCTGGTATATTTTCCATAAACGTCCCTCCTGGTCAATGGATTTAAGTAATTATGATATCTCTTTTATTTTACCACTGTTATGCCAAAAGGGCCACAAAAACAGGCCTATCGGACGCCGAATGAATAAGTCGTCCGGTGACGGAAAATCTCTCCTTTTCTGAGGATAGGCTGAGGAAAATGAGAGTAAGTAAGACCTGACGGAAAAAAGTGGGCTTCCAGACAAAAACCATCTCGTTTATGATACACCGTGCCGTTTTTCCCCAAAGGCTCTCCATGGATGTGATTTCCGCTGTACAGCTGCATTCCGGGAAGGGTTGTCTCCACAATAAGACTTATCCCCGTTGTGCTGCACCATGCCCTGGCTGCTTCCCCATAGCTTTCCTTTTCTTTTGCAAGTACAAAGTTATGGTCATATCCGCAGCCGTATTCCAGCTGTTGATTTTCTTTGTCTATATCTTGCCCGATCTGTTTTTCTGCTCTGAAATCAAACGGGGTGCCCTCCACACTCATAATTTCTCCACTGGGAACAGAATCCGCTGCTCCCGGAGTATAAAAATCACTGTCAATTTTCAGAAAATGATTTTGGATATTCCCCGCATCATGACCCGCAAGATTAAAATAAGCGTGATTGGTCAGATTGATAATTGTATCCTGGTCGCAGACGGCGGTATAATCAATATGCAGTGTATGGTATTTTGTAAATGAATAAATAACACTGACTTGTAAACTGCCTGGATACCCCTCCTCCATGTGGGGACTGAAAAGGGAAAAGATAATCTTGTTATCCCGGATCTCTCCTTTCCATAACTTCTTCTGAAAGCCCGAATTGCCTCCATGCAGGTGATTGCATCCTTCGTTCGCACACAGCCTGTATTCTTTTTCGTTCAAAGTGAAAGATGCCCCTTTGATCCTGTTTGCATGTCTTCCAATAACCGATCCCATAAACATATCCTGCTGTTCATAATCCTTGACATTCTCATATCCCAAAACAACATCTGTCATCTTTCCGTCTTTGTCAGGAACCACACAGGATACGATACTGGCTCCGTAGTCGGTGGCGGAAAATGAGCTTCCGTCTTTAAATGCGATTGTGTATAAATTTGCTTCCTCTCCCGCAGAAGTTGTACCAAATGGCTGTATTCCTATTTTCTTCATAGTATATTCCTTTTCTGTGAAAAACAAATAGGACAAAGCCGTAAAACAAAATGTTCTGCGGCTTTATCCAAGTGCTGTTGGAAACAGACCTGGTTAGAGTCTGTCTCCGTCTAAGAAGGAGTAAAAAGTTACTTTTACTTTATGAAAAAGGATTTTCCGTCGGATATAACATACCCTTCGGTTGGTTGAATCCTATTTCACCGACATCCACACCGATGTACTTAAACACTTCATATAATGTTTTTCCAAAGTGTCCGAACGCGACTGCCCCGTGATGCGGGTAGTTCTTTTCGATCAGTACATGGCGGTAAAATCTTCCCATTTCTGGGATGGCAAACACTCCAATGGACCCAAAAGATTTTGTAGCTACCGGAAGAACTTCTCCCTGTGCCACATAAGCTCTTAATTTTGTGTCTGCTGTGCTCTGTAAGCGGAAGAATGTAATATCTCCCGGTGTGATATCCCCTTCCAGGGTTCCCTGGGTCACTTCCTCCGGCAGCGTCCTTGCCATGATCTTCTGATATTTCATCTCGCAGAAGGACAGCTTGCTCTTTGCAGTGTTTCCACAGTGGAATCCCATGAAGGTATCTTTCTGTGTATAGTCAAATGTTCCTTTGATATCTTCTTCATACATATCGGCAGGAACAGAATTGTTGATGTCGAGAAGCGTTACCGCATCTTCACTTACCGCAGTTCCGATAAACTCGCTCAGCGCTCCGTAGATATCCACCTCGCATGATACCGGGATTCCCTGTGCGGTAAGGCGGCTGTTTACGTAGCATGGAACGAAACCGAATTGGGTCTGGAATGCCGGCCAGCATTTGCCCGCGATGGCAACATATTTCCTGTAGCCTCTGTGCTCTTCCACCCAGTCTTTCAATGTCAGTTCATACTGGGCAAGCTTAGCAAGGATTTCAGGCTTTTTATTTCCCTGACCCAGTTCTTCTTCCATTTCCTTTATTATAGAAGGAATCCGCTCATCGTCTTTGTGATTGTTAAACGCTTCAAACAGATCCAGTTCTGAGTTTTCTTCAATTTCGATACCCAGATCATATAATGGCTTAATCGGTGCATTGCAGGCTAAGAAGTTCAGCGGTCTCGGACCGAAAGAAATAATCTTAAGCTCACTCAGCGCTTTTACCGCTCTCGCGATCGGTACAAATTCATGGATCATATCCGCACATTCCTGCGCGGTTCCAACCGGATATTCCGGGATGTATGCCTTAATATTCCGAAGCTTTAAGTTATAACTTGCATTCAGCATTCCGCAGTAGGCATCTCCCCGTCCGTCCAGCAGATTGTTTCCGCTTTCCTCTGCCGCCGCAACGAACATTTTTGGTCCGTCGAAATGTTTGGCGAGAAGTGTCTCTGAGATCTCCGGTCCGAAGTTTCCGAGATATACTGCCAGCGCGTTGCACCCTGCCTTTTTGATATCCTCCAGTGCCTGCACCATATGGATTTCGCTCTCTACGATGCAGACCGGACATTCATAGATGTCTTCTTCCCCATATTTTTCTTTATAAGCTTTCACTAAAGCTTCTCTCCTGGAAACGGAAAGGCTTTCCGGGAAGCAGTCACGGCTGACTGCTACGATCCCGATTTTTACTTTCGGCATGTTATTCATTTTCCTACCTCCTGCTAATCTTCACTTTGGGCCAGCCGTTTTTCACGGATGGATTTAAATACGCTCTGTAAGATGACGAAGAAGCAAAGCAGGGCTGCGATGGCAATCCTCGTCCACCAGGATGACAGTGTACCCTGGAATGTGATGATCGTTTCAATGATACCTTTGATCAGAGATCCGAAAAGTGAACCGATAACAGTTCCCACACCTCCGGTCAGCAGTGTTCCTCCGATGACAGCTGCCGCAATGGCATCCATCTCGAATCCGCGGGCCTGCTCTACAAATCCTCCACAGGAGTTTAAGCAGAAAGCAAAACCGGCCAGGGATGCTAAAAATCCGTTTAATACATAAACCTTTAATTTTGTTGTTCTCGGATTCAGTCCCATGAGCAGTGCAGACTGTTCATTTCCACCCACGGCAAATACTGCACGTCCGAACTTTGTAAACTTCAATAGTACAAATGCAATTGCCACAACCAGGAGTGCGATAACAACGCTCAGGTAAATATACGGGTGCATTGCGATTCCTCTGTTGTTATAGTAAGTGATAAAGCTTAAGTAAATTTTATTATTTGCAAGGTTTAAGAACGTCTCATTTTTAATACTGATCATGTCAGAACTGATCACGGCGGTCAGACCTCTGGCAAAAAACATACCTCCCAGTGTTACGATGAAAGGCTGAATTTTTAAATATGCTACCAGGAATCCCTGTACCAGGCCAAATATAATTCCAAATGCCAGCACTAAGACGATTGCCAGCCCTGCGCTCATATGTTTGATCTCCATCATCCATGCAAGCATCATACATACAACGCCGATGACAGAACCTATGGAAATATCAATCCCTCCAGTGATAAGGACAAAGGTCATGCCGACTGCTGCAATGATCAGCCCTGCATTGCTGATAAACAGGTTTAAAAACACCTGAGGACTTGTGAAGTTACGGTCACCATAGGCGATGGCTCCTGCGATATATAAGATGAAGAACAGCACGATGGTGACAAACAGCAGGAAACCATTCCCACGCAGTTTGCTCTTGATTTTCTCTATCATGATGCCACCTTCTCTCCAGCAGCTTTCGCCGCTCTTTTTGCTTTGTATCGATTCATAAATTTCTTGAATTCCGGAGACTGCAGTGTCACAATAATGATGACTACGATCGCCTTATAAAGCGGAAGCTGATCTCCAGTTACTTTCAGTGCATAGAGTGTCGTTGACAATGCCTGGATCGTGATCGCTCCGATGACACTTCCTCCAAGAGAAAACTTTCCTCCTGCCAGTGAGTTTCCTCCAAGAGCTACTGCAAGGATTGCATCCAGTTCCATCAGATTACCTACGTTATTGGCATCAATGGATGAGATTCTTGATGTAGCGATCATACCTGCGATTCCTGCACAGAGTCCGCAGGCTGCATATGTCAGCCAGATGATCCTGTTGGAATTCAGTCCGAACAGACGGCTGGCTTTGGGGTTAATACCGACACTTTCAACATACAATTTTGTCGCTGTTCTGTTTAAGAATAAACTTACAAGCACTACCACAAGAATTGCTACAAGAATCGGGGTCGGCACCGGAATATGAGGAAGAAATCCTCCTAAATATTTAAAGTTCGGCACTTTGATGTATAAAATATTTCCTCCGGTGATCAGCTGTGCCATACCGCGCCCGGCAGTAAACAGTATCAGTGTGGCCACCATGGGCTGTATTTTCATTTTTGCTACCAGGAATCCATTCCACATTCCGCACACGATTGAGACAAGAAGTCCGGCCAGGATTGCAAGAATCCACGGCATATTGTATGTATTTCCTGTTCCCAGAAGATATACAGATACACCTCCTGCCAAAGCCATTGTAGCACCGACGGAAATATCGGTTCCTGCACTGGATGCCACACAGAGAGTCATCCCGACTGCCAAAATGATCAGCTCACTGGATCTGTTGAATATGTCTACCAGATATCCGTATAACACACCGTTGTTCACTGAAATCTTAAAGAATGACGGTGATTTAATAAAGTTAAACAGCAGTACGAGAAACAGACATACAAGAGGCCAAAACAGGCGGCAGGTTGTCAATTTTTTCAACTTATCCATTACTTGTCACCTCCTGCGATTGCTTTCATAACATTCTCCTGTGATAATTCACTTTCTTCCAGCTCTCCGACCTTTTTTCCGTCTCTCAGGATACCCATGTGATTTACGGTACGGAGCATTTCCTCAACTTCAGAGGAAATGAACATGACAGACATTCCTTCTCCAGCCAGTTTTACAACAAGCTTCTGAATTTCTGTCTTTGTACCGACATCAATACCTCTTGTAGGCTCATCCAGAATCAGGAAATCCGGGTCAGTCATCAGCCATCTTCCAAGAATGACTTTCTGCTGGTTTCCTCCGCTCAAAGTCTTGATCGGCACCTCTCTGCTGGCCGTCTTGACTTGGAGCATTTCAATATATTTATCTGTTAATTCTTCCTGTTCTTTCTTGCTCATCAGCTTAAACATTCCACGTTTTGCCTGCAGGGCAATGATCATGTTCTCTCGTACGGACAAATCGGCGATGATACCTTCGGCCTTTCTGTCTTCCGGACAGTATGCCATTCCTTTCTGCATTGCTTCGATCGGAGCCTTTACGTGAAGTTTCTCTCCATTCACATAGAGTTCTCCGCCTTCCGGTTTATCGGCACCATAGATGACTCTGGCCAGTTCAGATCGTCCTGACCCTAATAGTCCTGATAATCCGATAACTTCTCCCTTATGTATAGTCAGATCAAATGGCTTGATAGATCCTTTATGATATAACCCCTTAGCCTCGATCACAGCTTCATTGTTTCTCCTGGAACCATTTCCGGCTTTATTCTTAATATCAGCCAGATCATCAAACTCTTTGCCCATCATGGTCGCAACCAATTTGACTCTCGGAAGTTCTTCGGTCTTGTATTCCCCTACAAAATGTCCGTTTCGCAAAACAGTGATCCTGTCACATACTGCATAAACCTGTTCAAGGAAATGTGTTACAAACACAATCGCCGTTCCCCGTTTTTTCAGCATGTTCATGACTTCAAATAATTTTTCTACTTCTCCTTCATCCAGGCTGGAAGTAGGTTCATCCAGAATCAAAACTTTTGCCTGTGTATCTACAGCCCTTGCAATGGCAACCATCTGCTGGATCGCAACAGAATAGTTTTCCAGAAGCTCTGTGGCATCAATTTCTAATTTTAAGTTGTCAAGGATCTTCTGTGCTTCCCTGTTGATCGTCTTCCAGTCGATATGTCCCATTTTCATAGGTTCTCGTCCGATAAAAATATTTTCCGCAACCGTAAGATTCGGACAGAGGTTTACTTCCTGGTAAACTGTGCTGATTCCATTCATGCCCGCTTCCTGCGGAGATCCGTTTACGATGCTCTTTCCATCCATAATGATTTCGCCGGTTTCAAATTCTTCCACACCAGTCAGGACTTTGATCAGAGTTGATTTTCCTGCACCGTTTTCTCCCATCAATGCATGAATCTCACCTTCCCGTAAAGTCAACTGCGCATCGGATAATGCTTTTACACCGGGGAAACTCTTACTGATATTTTTCATGGAAAGAACTGTCTTTTTTTCATCACTCATGACAATTCCACCTTTCTTTTCACTGTTATTAGGTCTGCCCCTGGGCAATCTAAGTATAAAAATTACAGGGTAGGCCAGAAATCGGCTTTCTGGTCCAGAGCCTGCAATTTTTATGTACATCCAGCTGATTTTTAGTACTGGCGTTCGTTGATAAACTTGTCTACGTTATCTTTTGTAAATACCTGTTCTTCTACATACTGAACCTTCTCTACTTTCTCACCGTTCATGAGCTTCTTAGCAAGGTCTGCTACGCGAGGTCCATGCAGCGGATTACATTCAAACTCAGCATTGATCTGTCCGTTCTGTACTTCTTTTAATGCTGCTTTTACAGCGTCGAAGGAAATGATTGTGACATCTTTTCCAGGTTTTTTACCTGCTGCCTTTAATGCATCAATCGCACCAAATGCCATGTTGTCATTCTGAGCCACTACGACATCAATGTTTTTGTACTGTTTCAGGAAGGATTCCATTACTTCCTGTCCTTTAGCCTGTGTAAACTCGCCTGTCTGAGAAGCTATGATCTTAAAGTCCTTAGCGTCTTTAATGCCTTCTTTAAATCCTTTTGTACGTCCGATCTCAGCGGAAGAACCGATTGTTCCCTGTAAAACTGCGATGTTGGCAGCTTTCTTACCCTTTTTTTCCATGTCTTTGATCAGCCATTTTCCTGCTTCCACTCCTTCTTTCTTGAAGTCGGAACCTACCCAGCAGGAAACCAGTGAATCATCAGATGTCTTGATCTGTCTGTCAACAGTGATTACCGGGATGCCTGCTTCCTTTGCTTCTTTCAGAACAGTTTCCCATCCGGTCTCTGTTACCGGCGCGATCGCGATGACATCCACACCCTGTGAAATAAACTCGCGGACAGCCTTTGTCTGGTTCTCCTGTTTCTGCTGAGCATCAGCAAAAGATAATTTGAAACCATTTCCCGCAGACAGTTCTTCCTTCATGGACTTTGTGTTGGCAACACGCCAGTCACTCTCCGCACCTACCTGTGAAAATCCGATCGTGATCTCCTTGTTATCTTTCTTAGCGGCATCCTTTTTTCCACCTCCGCCGCAGGCTGTCAACATGGTGCCCATCATTGCTGCACAAAGAGCAATACTAAGAACTTTCTTAAATCCTTTTCTCATGACTTTCTCCTCCTTAAATTTTCTGAACTTCATGCGGTTCTTACTTACAATATACATTTTACTTGTATCTGCACTTGTTTCAATGCAATATCTTTTGAGTTAAGTACACTTTTTTATTTTTTTTCAATATGAGGTTAAAAAAGTTTTTTTTCTTTTGAAATGAGTTCATTTTTTTACTTAAACATGGTTCATAGCCCTTAAGGTGAACATACAACATAGCACACAAGAAACAAAAAGTCAGAATGAACCATTTTTATTTCAGATTCATTCTGACTTTCATAAAATCAGGTCTCTCTTGGCAGAACAGCAATCACTCTTGTACCTGCAGATTCTTCACTTTCTACGATTAGTCCATACTCTTCTCCAAACTGCAGTTTCAGCCTCTGGTTTACACTGGACATTCCAAATCCGGTTACTCTGCGGTCCCGGCTTCCGCCCATCATCTCTTGATTGATTCTCGCCACATGATCTGCATCCATGCCCGGACCGTCATCTTCCACCGACAGATAAATATTATCCTCATCATAGACTCCATTGATCTCAATCTTTCCTTTTTCTCTCCGCCGCTTAATGCCGTGATACAGTGCATTTTCCACAAGAGGCTGAAGGGTCATTTTAATAATGTTGCTGCCTAAGATTTCTTCTGGCACGTCAATTGAAAAATCGAGTATATCCTGATAGCGGACACTCTGGATCTTAAGATAGCTTTCTACATGCAGAAGTTCATCCTTTAGAGAAATCAGGCCTTCACCCTTACTTAAACATTCCCTGAAAAATGTGGACAGATCCTGTACCATCTGAACCACCTGTTCATTCTGTCCGTCTGCCGCAAACCAGATGATCGTATCAAGAGTATTATACAAAAAATGGGGGTTAATCTGGGACTGGAGAAGTTCCAGCTCTGTTTTCCTCAGATTCATCTGCTCCTTAGTCACATCCTCCACAAGCTGTTCAATCCTTCTCACCATCTGATTAAAGTTTTTGCTCAGAATCCTGACTTCTTCTGTCTCACTGTTTAAGGCTCTTACTGTAAAATCCCCTTTTCCGACAAGCTTTGTCTTATTGCACAGATCCACGATCGGCTCCGAGATACTTTTGGCGATCCGATTTGTGAATATCCAGATAAAAACGATAAGAAATGCGGAAATAGCCGCAGAAACAGCGACTGCAGTCATAATATTTTTTCTCAGACCGCTCCTCAGTTGTTTTAAGTTGCCTGTCTCAAAATAAATATACTCGCTAATCTTCTTCTCAATGATTTCAGTAAAGATATTCACATCATCCCTTAAAATACGGTCATTGACCTTATAGTCTTTCATAATATCAGATGTCTGTATTTTCTGAATATACGTTTCCAAGCTGGCCAAAAGGCGGTTGATCTGATCCAGACGGTCTCTGCTCTCCTGTTTTAAAGCAGTCTTTCTGAGCTGTTCCAGTGTCATCCTGGCCTTAAAGATTTCCACATAAGGGTTCATTTCCTCAAAGGTATCTGCTCCTATTACTACCCTGTACATCTTGTTATCAATGTCTTCCCTGAACTGAAAATTAAATTCACTTGCCTGACTGATATTCTGTACACTTGTGTCATACTGTTCATTGAAACTGACCATCATGACAAGAAGAGCCAGCACCATTCCAAAGAATGGCACCAGCACACATAAACGAATCCAGTTTAATTTTTTCTCCAGAGAGGATACTGAAAGCTTTATACTAAATCTTTTCATCAGATTCCTTTCATGCGGTACTCTTTCGGAGTACATTTCTGAGTCTTTTTAAACAGAAAACTAAAATAATGGGGATCTTTATAACCAATTCTGTAACCAATCTCCGAGCTTTTCAAACTTGTGCATTTGAGAAGTGTCTTCGCTTCCTCCATACGCACCATAGTAAGATATTCTACAAAGGTACTTCCAACCTCCTGACGAAAAACCGTGCTGAAATGGCTCGGGCTCAGCCCCACAATAGAAGCAACAACATTCAGCGAAATGTCATCATCACTGAAGTGCTTCCTGATGTAATCCGTAGCATCCTCGATCATCGGCTGATACTTTTTAACAACACTCTCGCTCCGCAGTTCTATGGCCATTCTTATTAATCTCTTTACATAAGCTTTTGTCTTATCCAGAGTATCCACATCGGTAAACTTATAGTTCTCTCCAAACATTTGATCAGCCACTTTCTTCTTTGCACCATGGATTTGTTCCAAAAATTCATTGATAATAAAACAAATATCAAGAATAATATACTGTCGGAATAAAAAAGACTCCATGTTCTTCTCTCCAAAAGCTTTGAAATAGTCCTCAACAAATTCGTCTACATCTTCTCCTGTTCCATTTTTCAAAAATTTGACCAGGACTGCTTTGTCTGTTTTTTCCATATTAATCTCCCGAAAATCAATATTTACGGAGACGTCCTCTATTTCTTCTCTTTTATCAAGCTGGCTGTAATATAAGACTCTGTTTTTGCCCATCTCATACTGCTTTGCGAAAGCCACACTTGCCGTGTCATAGCTGCGGGAAATCTCATGCACTCTGTGGACTGTCTCTCCGACTCCGATAAAATATCCAAGATCCTCAAAGCCGGAAGCAATTTCAACCACTTTTTTTACAAATCTCTCTCTAATTTTATCAATATCTTCGTCACTCTGTACCTTCAAAAGAAAGATGTATCCTTCTGTCGCTCTCTGGAACATAACAACATGTTCCTGACTGTCTGTATGTGAAAGCAGCCTGTTTGCTTCCTCTGCCTTCCGTTTTCTCTCTTCATCGTCCGAATGATTAAAATAGTACTTTAAAAGTATTACCGTATAAGCAGATGCCATCACAGAAATACCCAGTTCATTTCCCATTCTGATCAGCTTTGATACCGGCATCTTGCTGCGCACAAGTTCTCCGAAAAAACGGTATCGTTTGATCTGTATATTTTTCTGACTCTCCTGCTCAAGCCGTGTCATATTATCAGTCAGTATCTTTTTCTTTTCAATCTGATTTTTCACTTTGTCAAGTGCGGCAATGAGCTGTTCTCCTGTGACAGGCTTCATCAAATATTCTTCCACCCCGATGGAGATTGCCTCTTTTGCAAAAGAAAAATCATCATAGCCGGTCAGAAAAATAACAGACAGATCCGGCATCTCTGTTTTTAAAATCTTTCCAAGTTCCACGCCGTCCATGAAAGGCATTTTAATGTCTGTAATCAATATGTCCGGTTTCAGTTCTTTAATGAGCGGAAGCGCCATCTCTCCGTCGCCTGCTTCTCCAACCAGCTCATATCCATGCTTTTCCCACTCCACATTGTTCTTTATACTTTCCCGTATAATTACTTCATCTTCCACTAAAAAAACCTTTATCATATGCCGCATCCTCTCCTGCTGTAAAGCTCCAGGTACAACTATTATTTCCACCGATCAGATCCCGGATTCCGATCTCTATTGACCATAATAAGCGTTTTCCCCATGTTTGCGGAAAAAATGCTTATCCTGAATAACCCGAGGTGCAGGGCTGATCCCGTCTTTTAAATGCTCCGTCCGATACGCCATCTTAGCCACTTCCTCCAGTACAACTGCGTTATGAACTGCTTCACCGGCATCTTTACCCCATGTAAAAGGTCCATGATTTGTACAGAGTACTCCAGGTACATAGATGGGGTTTTTATCCTTAAATGTCTCTATGATGACCAACCCGGTGTTTTTCTCATAATCCTTTTCTATTTCTGCCTTTGTCAGTCCTCTGGCACAAGGAATATCCCCATAAAAGTAATCTGCATGAGTTGTTCCGTAACATGGAATACTTCTTCCTGCCTGTGCCCATGAAGTGGCCCACGGGGAATGGGTATGTACCACTCCGCCGAGATCTTTAAATGCCTTATATAGTTCCAGATGAGTCGGTGTATCAGAAGAAGGATTCATCTCTCCCTCGACCTTATTGCCGGAGAGATCCATCACAACCATATCTTCCGGTGACAGCTTTTCATACTCCACTCCGCTCGGTTTGATGACAAACAAACCTCTTTCCCTGTCAATCCCGCTGACATTGCCCCATGTGTAGGTGACAAGCCCCTTCTGTGGGAGCTCCATATTTGCCTCATAAACTTGTTTTTTTAACTCTTCTAACATATTATTTTACCCCACTTTTACATTTGTTTCAATGCATTCACTGCCGCACGTTCGATTGGAAGTCCCTCTGTATATCTTTTTATAAATGTATCAAAGCCTTTTACGTCTTTTTCATCCGGTTCCATACTGATTCCTTCGTCTTCTGCAAATACTTCTTGAATCAGATAATCATCCAGTGTTTCCCCTTCTGTTTTATTTTTCATATAAGATGCCAACAGGGCAATTCCCCAGGCTCCGCCTTCTCCCGCGGTTTCCATAACAGAAACCGGTGCGTTGACTGCCGCAGCCATAATCTTCTGACCGACACCTTTTGTCTTAAATAACCCTCCATGGCCAAGCAGCCTTTCCACCTGTACATTTTCCTGCTTCATCAGAATATCCAGGCCGGTCTTTAACGCACCGAGGGCCGTAAACAGGTGAACACGCATGAAGTTTGCCAGATTAAATTTGCTGTCCTGCTGTCTCACGAACAGAGGACGTCCTTCCTCAAATCCGGTGATATGCTCCCCGGAAAAATAGTTATATGCCAGAAGTCCTCCGCAGTCCGCATCCCCTTCCAGGGCTTTATTATATAACGTACCAAAGAGCTTGTTCATATCTGTGTTTTCAATACCGAAGCTTTCAGCAAATTCTTTAAACAGATTCACCCATGCATTCAGATCCGAAGTACAGTTGTTGCAGTGGACCATGGCCACCAGATTTCCGGTCGGCGTAGTTACAAGGTCAATCTCAGGATAAACCTTGGAAAGCTCTTTCTCCAACACGATCATGGCAAACACACTCGTTCCGGCAGAAACATTTCCAGTCTTCACGGCCACACTGTTGGTCGCAGCCATGCCGGTTCCCGCATCTCCTTCCGGAGGGCACATCGGAACTCCCGCCTTAAGTTTTCCGCTCGGGTCCAGGAGTTGCGCACCTTCTTCCGTCAATACTCCGGCATTTTCTCCTGCCACAAGGACTTCCGGAAGAATCTCTTTTAATTTCCACGGATATCCTTTGTCCGCAACAAGTTCATCAAATTTGGAAATCATTGTTTCATTGTAATTTTTCGTTTCGATGTCAATCGGGAACATACCGGAAGCTTCTCCTACTCCCAGAACCTTGCTTCCGCAAAGTTTCCAGTGCACATAGCCCGCCAGAGTCGTAAGATATGTAATCTCTTTCACATGCTCTTCCCCGTTGAGAACCGCCTGATAAAGATGCGCGATACTCCATCTCTGAGGAATATGATAGTTAAATTCCTCTGTAAGTTTTTCTGATGCTTCCTCTGTCATGGTATTTCTCCACGTTCTGAATGGCACAAGAAGTTCTCCGTCTTTGTCAAACGCCATATAACCGTGCATCATAGCACTGAACCCAATGGCTCCAATGGTCTCCAATTCAATTCCATACTTGCTCTTCACATCCTCGGCCATCTTCCGGTAGCTGTCTTTAAGCCCGGTCCAGATATCATCCAGACTATAAGTCCAGATATTGTTCTCCAGCCGGTTTTCCCAGTCATGACTTCCGGATGCGATCGGAGCATTGTCCTCCCCTACGAGGATCGCCTTGATCCTTGTGGAACCAAATTCAATCCCAAGCGCTGTTTTCCCGTTTTCAATTGCACTTTTTACACTGTTCATTTCCATTTGATCTCCTCCTGCTGCGGACCCAAGGCCCTCAGAATTCTATCTGAAGGCTGCTTCGTTCCATCTTAATTCATTTTTAAAGTGACGGATATTGGTATTGGCATCTATATAAACAGCCTCAATTCCCATAGCATCTGCCCAATCTCCCATCTGCTGTGCTGTCAGATCATATGAGAACGCTGTGTGATGGGCTCCGCCTGCCAGAATCCACGCCTCGGCGCCTACCGGCAGATTCGGTTTCGGAGTCCAGAACGCAGTGGCAACCGGAAGCTTCGGCATCGGCTGTTTCGTCTTTTTGCAGTCAACCTCATTAATGATCAGGCGGAACCTGTGTCCGAGATCAACTAAAGATATGGCAACCGCCGGCCCTTCTTTTGCCGTAAAGACAAGTCTTGCGGGGTCTTCCCTGTCTCCCATGGAGAGAGGATTTACTTTGATGCTTACTGGTCCGTCTGCAATCGTCGGACATACTTCCAGCATATGAGCCTGAAGAATTCCCTCTTTTCCAGGCACAAAGTTATAGGTATAATCTTCCATGAAAGAGGTTCCCTTTGCGTCTTTCTTTCCTGCCGTCATAATCTTCATCAGACGCACCATAGCAGCCGTCTTCCAGTCTCCTTCCGCTCCGAAACCGTATCCTTTCTCCATCAGTCTCTGGATCGCAAGACCCGGAAGCTGTTTTAAAGAGCCGAGATCCCCAAAATGAGTCACAATGGCCTGATAATCTTTTTCCGTCAGGAATTTCTCGAATCCGAGTTCGATCTGAGCCTGAACGGCGGCATGTTTTTTAAATTCTCCGGCATCTCTTCCCTCCAGAAGAATTTCGTATTTGTCGTAATATTCTTCTACCAGCGCATCCGTATCACCTTTAGAGACAGCCTCAACATAATCTGCGATTTCATTGACTGGATATGCGTCGATCTCCCATCCGAATTTGATCTGGGCTTCTACTTTATCTCCCTCTGTGACCGCTACATTCCTCATGTTGTCTGCCACACGCGCCACACGTATATGGCTGCTCTCCATGATTCCGACAGCAGTTCTCATCCAGGAAGCAATTTCTCTCTTTACTCTCTCATCGTCCCAGAATCCTACGACAACTTTCCGCTCAATTCCCATGCGTGAAACAATATGTCCATACTCTCTGTCGCCATGTGCTGACTGATTCTCGTTCATAAAATCCATATCAATTGTCTGATACGGAATCTCCTGATTAAACTGCGTATGTAAATGAAGCAGCGGCTTTCTGTATTCCTGCAGCCCCAAAATCCATGATTTTGCAGGAGAAAACGTATGCATCCATGTGATGACTCCGGCACAGTTCTCATCTGAGTTTGCTTCATTAAAAGTTCTTCTTATGGATGCATTGTCAATCAGAGTAGGCATCCACACAATTTCATAGGGAAGGATACCTGACTTATTCAGTGCTTCCACGATTATTTTTGAGTGTTGTGCTACATGAGAAAGACATTCTTCTCCATATAAATCCTGTGATCCTGTTGCAAACCAAAATTGATATTTTTTTGTGTTCATCTTTTTTCCTCCATCCTGCGTCTGTCTTTACACGAGTTCCTGACGATGAGTTCAGGCTCGATCACTCTTGTTACTTTTGATTTTTCGTTTGGTATTCCCTGAATCTGTTCCAGCAGAAGCTGTCCGGCCATCTCCCCGAGCTTTTTCTGCGGATGGGCAATTGTGGTCAGTTTAATGACTCCCAGCCTTGCCAAAGCGGAATTATCATATCCAGTGACAGATATATCATCCGGTATGCTGATCCCCAAAGCCTCCAGCTCGTAAATAATCTCCAGCGCGATCTGGTCGTTATAACAGACTACCGCGTCCATCGGGAATCCCTCTTTTGTCATTCTGTGAATTTCTCCCCTGGGCTTTGATGCCCTGTCTTCTGTGTGGAACCATATGACCGCATCGGGATTATACGGGATACCCGCCTCATTCAGAGCCATGACATAGCCCCTGTGGCGTTCTTTTCCCTGATAATCGTCCGCCTTAAAAATTCCTGCGATAAATCTGTGCCCTGTTTCAATCAAATGTTTTGTCAGAAGATATCCTCCCTTACAGTCATCCATTACGATATAAGGTTTATCTGTCATCTCAGAGTAAACACCCTGAATAAAAACATAGGGAATCTCATATTGATCCAGCGTCTGATAAAGATTCGGATGTTTACAAAACAGTTCACTCTTACTCGGTTCTATGATTAGACCGTCAACATCTTTCGTCAGAATATCCTCCAGACATTTTGTCTCATTGACACGGCTGTTTCCTGTTGTCTTAAACATCAGACTGTAACCGTTTTCCGTGAGAACCTGGTTAATCCCGTTTAGCACCTGCGGAAAAATATAATCTGATATATAAGTTGTGATAACGGCAATATTTCTGGACTGCTTTTTATGGATTGCCCGCTCCGTACAAAAAGTGCCCTTTCCGTGATATGCAACGATATACCCTTCGTCTTCCAGAATTGAGAGTGCTTTTCTCACTGTATGCCGGCTGATAGACAGCTCCCGCGCCAGCTGATTTTCTGAAGGCATTTTGTCTCCGGGCTTGTAAATTCCGGATAAAATATCATTTTTCAGATCTTCTTTCAGCTTAAAATATTTCATTGAACCCGCTTTATTAGCCATATGTTTCCTCCCTGCAAAATTTATTTTAAAACTTGTACGGTCGTACGCACAAGTTGTTTATATTGCATGATATTTTGTTAATGCGTCATATATTTTAGCTAAATTTACAAATTATATTACATAAAATCCTTCTTTTTGTTTTCCATTTTTGTATAAGATTGCGCCAATGTTTATGCTATAATAGAATTCTAAGAAGGAGTAACATAAGAATGGAGGAGACATTTATGAAACTACTTTGTATCACAAAATGCCCGACCGGAATGGTCCAAACCTATGTTGCTGCTGAACAGCTTGAATCGGCTGCTGAAGCCCTTGGTTATGAAATCAGGACAGAGACACACGGCGCACAGGGAATCGGTGGAGAATTTACTCCGGAGCAGATTGATGAGGCTGATTATGTAATCATCGCATCCAACACAGAAGTTGAAAAGACGACAAGGTTTGGAAACAAAAAGCTTCTTGTTGTTCCCCTGGAGGATGCCACAAACAACGCTGAGTCTGTGCTCGGACGTGTACTCGAGGAATCTGAAACATATGAACAATCAAAGAAACAGTTTCCCAAAATCCTGAAATAATCAAAAGGGGATTTCCTCAGTTGCTCAATTATTGAACAAAGACAGTCTCAATGAGTCTATACTGATTGAGGCTGCCTTTTTCTATCATCGGAAATTCTGTTTTGTTTCACAGAATCATCAATTTAGCCCGAATCCTTGAGGTGTACTTTATAATTCATAGAATTATTAGAGGAAAAATTAATATATTTTCTGGAAAATGGGGGGGGAGAGCATATATTAATTTATTTTTGGTAGAATAGAGTATAAATGTTTTTTGTCTTCGGGCTAAATTGATGATTCTGTGTTTTCTGATATACAGCTATTGTATCTCCTTTTAATCCGCAAAAGGCACCTTCCACGCCTGCTTCTCTATTTGCAAACAGTGTTCGGTCTTTTCTGTCTCCTGTCTGAATTTCCAAAGGTTCATTCGTGTGCCTAACATTCACTGAAATCACTTTGAATCCATAGCTGTTGATATTACACGGAGTACAATGAAGTACTTCCGGATTGATCTTTAACGCAGTTCCCTTAGGAATAAAGAAGCCTTCCATATATTTTGTGTTATACACCTGATTAAACTCCATATTTTTCTTTTCTCCAAAAAACATGACACAATCGGAAGCCGTTATAAACAGCTGACAGGTTTTGTGGTACTCCACCATATTGATTTTATGGTTATGTCCCAGACACCATCCCACTTGTATTTCCTTTCCGTTAAATAACTTTTCCTGCACTTCTTCAAAAACTTTTCTGCACTCAAGTTCTCTTGCAGATTCTGTCTGTTTGATGCCTTTATCAACTTGTACGCCTTTCATTAACTCCACAACACCGGTGAAATCAAACTGGTTTACTACTTCACCATACCTGCTGAATTTTTCATCAAATACATAGTTCATTTTTTACAACTCCCTATTTATCCCTTGTGTTTCCTGTTACTTTGTATTCTACAAGGTTCATGAATTTTTTCGACCTAATATCCTATGAACTTGTTTAAAATTTTTACGAATTTCATGTATATGTTTTCCATAAGTTGTTTAATTTTAGATTATAGTTTGTTTATTTTTGAAAAAACACAAGACAAGCCTGAGACAAGTAGACAACCTGGATAGCTTCATCAACCTATCGCTTTAAAGACTTTATACAAATTACACAAAGCTCTTACAATTATTATATGTATTTTTTACAAATTAAACGTTTAACATAAAATTATTATACCACGAAAGGATGTTAAAATGATACATAATAATACCTTCAAAGCAGATTTTTCAGACAAAGGGCAGCTCATCCGTCTGGAATTCAACAAAAATGCTTCATGCATGAACTGGGTAGTGGATCCCTCTTATCTATCTGAGGCAGGATATAAGGAAGCGGATAAACTTTTTGGTTCTTTTGATCTGTCCATAGGTGATCAGACTTACCAGACTCAGGATGTCTCCCCGTCTATTAATCTTTCTTCCCATAATAAAGCTGTGATCTCCTATGATTTTGACCGTTTCAAACTTAACTTTATCTATGACCTTAGTTCTGACCCCAACACTTTTGATTTCCATATCTCCCTTCTAAATAAAGAACAGGAACCTCTCGTAATCCGGGATTTCGATGTTTGGACATCCTTTGCCTACATCATGTTCCGGGATAAGGATATCCTTAAAAACATCCGGCAGTCAGCCGCTTTATTTCCGTCTGTCTCTCCCGACTATACGAAGCTTGCCCTCCACAGAAGAAACAATCAGGGTCCCCATCTCGGAGTTTATCAGACGGCCGGAGAAACCTTTTCCGTAGGTACTTACTGTGCCTATGAAAATCTTTTCTTTGAAAATGTTTCCCCTTCTTTGGACGGGATTTTGTTTCACAAATTAATCCTGGCAGGAGGTTATGCCGAAGGTGAGGGACCTTTAAAAGATTGGATTTACAAAAGAGAGCCGATTGAACTTCCAGCCGGTTCAGAAAAAACCTGGACATACCGCATGGCTCCTTATAATACAGAAAAACAATTTTATGAAAAGGGGTATTCTTTCGGACATCCTATTATTCATTACTCACCGATGACCTTATGCGGAGATTCTTTTATGATGACCGTAAAACTCCCTGAAAACCGCAGCATCAGCAGGGCCGACATGACTTTTGAAAAAGACGGAAAACGGAAGACAGAAAGTATTCTTGATTTCCTTCAGCCGGAGCCTTCTTCCGGAAAAGCACGTTTTTTCGTCCCTGTACATGTACCGGGAGAACATCTGGTATCTATCACTTTCGATGACAACACGAAAGATCAGGTTATCATGAATGTGATGGATTCGATCCGCACTGTTTTAAGCAACCGGACCGAATATATTTCGGACAAACTCTATCAGGGACCGGATGCTCTACGGAGACTTTTACCGCGTCATGGATTTTGAATATATTGGACATGTTTTCTTCCTGCTCTCCCAGTTTGACGACGAAATTCTAATGGAAAACAGCGCCCACAATTATTTTCGATGGGCTTCCGAGGTGTTTAACCTTAGAGTAAATCCGGAACTTCATGACAATCAGCGGGCAAAAGAAGAGACACAGATGCTTGGACTGTTTTTCCTCTATATTGATGACTTATTAAAAAGTTTGAAAGAAGAAGGACTTACGAGAAGATATGAACAGATCAGCGGTATCTGGAACCGGATCATCGACAGAGTTGCCGATGAAAGCATCCATTATTCCGGAGCTGTTACTGAACATTTTTATGACAATGCAGGTTTCGGTCCTTCTGCCGGCGCACTGAGCATTTTTGGCAGAAAGGAGGAGGCTAAAAGATATGGTGAACTTCTGCTGGCCAACATCGGCTACTCCAATGATTTTCGTGCGCAGAACCCGGACCGCTGGTGGGAAGCCCTCTCCTACATGATTCATTCTCTCTGGGGAGGCGTATCGGCTGCTGCCATGCTGAAAGTATATGAAGCGATTCACAAGACGGAATATCTTCTGGCTGCTTACCATGCCACAGTGGGAATGCTGTACTGTTATGACACCCATGCGACCACGACCATGTGTCAGCTGAACAAGGGGGAAGCTGCATCTACATACAGCGTAGCCGGGCCTCATATCAACCGCCCGGACCTTTCCAGAAACCGGTTCGGACAGTCCACTTTTGCCAAAGACGGAGGTATTTTTGCCCGACTCTTTACCGACAGCACCAGTACCCCTGACTGGGATATGGGAGAAGAAATGGTAGCCTACCTTGATGGTTTTGGAATCAAAACTTTTCTCTACGAAAATGAAGAAGGACGAATCCATGTGGTCAACGGCTCCATTGAGGAGACAGAAAATGGTCTGATGCGCATTGAAAGCTATGCACCTTATTCCAGGGAATTTCACTTTTACGGCAGAGCTCTTCACTATGTTGCCGATAAAGTGACAAAAACAATTTATTTTAACGGAAAACAATTTTTAAAGGAGGATTCTCATGAATAAAAAACTGCCGCTCTACCAAAGACTGGCCTATGCCAGCACCGACACTGCCGGAAATCTGCTCTACTGCATTATTTCCGGGTATCTGCTTTACTTTTACACAGACGTATTCGGACTGTCCGTAGGTGTAGCCGGAACAATTCTGCTCTGCACAAGATTCCTGGACGCTTTCGATGCACCGATCTGGGGCTTCATCATCGACCATACCAAGAGTAAATACGGAAAAAATTACGACACCGAACCTGACCGGCTCCGCAAAGATTGCCTGGGCAGTCATCACCTATATCACCGCAGGAGTGCTGTACTCCGGCATTTCAACGCCGATTACTTCTATCCTGCCCAACTTAAGCAGTGATGCAGACGAGAGAATCGTGCTGAACTCCTACCGTATGACAGGCGGAAATGTAGGATACTTTCTGGCCGTTACCTTCATTCTCCCAATGGTCGGTATTCTCGGAAGAGGAAACGACCGTGCGGGCTTCACCCGTGCCGTTGCCATCTTTGCCGTCATCGGAGTCATTTTGTTTTTGTTTGCATTTACCTGTCTGAGAGAGGAAAACGCCCAGGCGGAGAAATCTATTTCCATCAAAAAAAGTATCGGCGCAATCAAGGGAAACTGGCCGTGGGTCATCATCGTTGGAGCCAACCTTTTTTACTGGCTTGCCAACACGGTTCGTACATCCTCCCTTGTCTATTATTTTCAGTATAATCTGGACCGAAAAGATTTGGTTCCCGTGATCAACGGTCTTTCCCTGATCCAGGTATTGGGCGTGGTTTTGATTCCTTTTATTACGAAAAAATTCAAGAAATGTACTACCATGATCTTTGGCCTGGCTCTGGCCAGTACCGGACATGTGATCATGGGCATTGCAGGCCCTGCGATTCCTCTGCTGGTAGCCGGATGGCTCATCGCCTGTGTCGGCACCGGTATCGCGGCTTCCTCCCTGATGGCAATTAAGTTCAACTTCATCTGGCTTCCGATCCTTATGTTTTTGGGCGGAGCAGTCGTCATGTTTTTCTACCACAGACATGAGGCCAATGAAATGACCATCAAAATGGAACTTGCCCAAAGAAGATAATCCACGTATAATGGGACTGTACAAGCAGTCCCATTTTTTATTCCATAGGAAGTTCGTCCTATGGAATAAAAAAGCCCTGCGGGCAGGATGCACAGCTTCGCGCGCGGAACAAAAGCTGTGCATAGAAAAAACTGATTTGCGAGGTGTGTAAAGCACACTTTTGTTCTATCTTCCATGAAAAGGATCCTATGATATGACTACTATCCGTGAAATCGCAGCTGCCTGCAATGTCTCCACCGCAACCGTCTCAAACATTCTGAATGGAAAGGCCAAAGCCAGCAAAGAGACCATTGAACTTGTGAGAAAGACAGCCCAGCGGCTGAACTATACACCGAATTATATTGCAAAAAATTTAAAATTAAAGACCTCCAACACGATTGGGGTAATCGCAGAGGATATGACTGTATTTAACTCCCCTGATATCATTGACGGTATTACAGAATACTGTGAAGAGCACAAATATCAGATCCTTTTAACAAACTTACGGCTGTTCCAGAAATTCGGGGATTTTTATTACACAAAAAACAATCTTGGGCAGCTCATAAATTATGAAATTAACGAGCTGAGATCCAGACAGGCCAGAGCCATCATCTATGTAGCTCCCCATGTACGTGACATTAAAACGGTATCTTCCGGCCTGAATCTGCCGATTGTCATGGCCTACTGTACCAGCCCCGACCCGGGGGTCCCTTCTGTGCTGGCAGACGATGAGGACGGTTTCTACCGTATCACTAAATCAGTCCTAAAAAAAGGGTTCCGACATCCCGGACTGATTGCCGGAAAACCGGGAAGCTACCACACTGCGGAACGCCTGAAAGGCTTCCGGCGTGCTCTTCTGGAATTTCATTTCCCCTTTTCCGAAAAGTTTGTTTATTACGGCGAATGGGACCGCCGGACAGGCTGTGAGGGAGCTGCTGCCTTGATGGGGAAATCTGTGGATTCTATCTTATGTATGAGTGATATCATCGCGGGAGGAGTTTATGACTGGTGCCATGATCAGAACATCACACCCGGTAAGGACATTCCTGTCACCGGATTCGACAACCGGGAACTCTCCGCTTATTTATATCCTCCTTTAACGACTGTAAATCTTCCTTTGAAGCAAATAGGAAGAAAATCCTGTGAAGTCGCCGACCGCATGATCGCGGATGGAGAAAATCATCGTTTGGAAAAGCAGTACCTAAAGATAAAGTGTAAGGTCGTTAACAGAACATCATTATAATATAAAAAGAAGCCATGCAGATGATGTGCAGTGGCTTCTTTTTATGAAATAATTAATTTTTTTCCTCAACTAAAAAGTACTATCACTAAAAAATGATTATGCTTTTACACAAGTAATGAAAAACCCTAAGATACTAAAAGGATTTCCTGGCAGTATTCTGAATATTTCACCAGAAAAAATTAGAAAAATCAGGATAAAGGACTGTCATCTTTCCAAAGATTTTCTTGAGGGTAAACTTTCCATACTTGATTTATATGCTCTTGTTGAAGATCTTGGAAAAATCAACATTGAAATGCAGGTACTTCCTTTTGCTTATTGGGACAGAAGAGCATTATCTTATCTGGCCAAAGTATATACACAGGATTTAAGGTCAGGACAAACATATGATCATTGTGTTAAGGCGATCCATATCAGTATTCTTGGCTTTAATCAATTTCCAGATACTTACTATTTCTATTCCTCCTTTCATATGCGGGAGGATAACAGACAGTCTTTGTACAGTGACCAATGGGAGATCCATGTCATTGAATTAAACAAACTTGGGGCTTCCCATGTACAGCCAAAGCATAAAAAACTTTATCAATGGGCGCGTTTTATATCTGCTGAAGGAGAGGAGGAACGTAAAATGCTAGAAAAAGATTGTTATATTGAAGAAGCTATCAAAGAACTTAAGCAGCTGGAACGGGACCCTGAACGTATGGATGAATATCTGTTTCGTCAGAAAAATTTATCAGATTATGCAACGCAGATGAAAGTCAGCAGAGAAGAAGGAAAAGAGGAAGGGAGAAAAGAGGGAACAAAGACCGGACAGTATCTCAAATTAATTGAACAGACAGAGAAAAAATTGAGAAAAGGAAAATCAGTCGAAGAAATAGCAGATGCCCTGGAAGAATCTCCTGAAATCATTTCCACTATATGTCGCCTGATCGAAGCTCATCCCGCTTTTCGAAAGGAAGATATCCTGAAGTCTCTTTTGGATGAATCATTATTCTTAAACCAGCCTTAATATACCTTTATAAATTTTTAAAAGCAAAAAATCCTGAAAATGATAAATCACTTTCAGGATTTTTTATTGTTTTTATTTCAGTTTGAATGTTTTAGAAGAAGAATAACTTCCGTAAATATTCTTATCTGCCTTCTTGTATGCCCGGATCTTGAATGTATACTTCCTGCCTTTCTTAAGTTTTGTCTTCGTATACTTGGCTGTGGAGCCTTTTGTGATTGTCTTGACTCTCTTATATTTTCCATTTCCGGTCTTCATGTAGATTGCATAGCCGGAAGCACCTTTTACTTTCTTCCAGCCTAATCTTATCTTTGTTTTAGATGCTTTTTTTGCTTTTAATCCGGAGACTTTGCCCGGTGCTGTAGCTGTTTTTAATTTAGTATAAACACCGTAATAGGAAATTCCTCCGTCAATCTTTTTCACACGGATCTGATAAGTATAGATGGTTCCTGACTTTAATTTTTTATCGGTATAAGATGATGCTGATGAACTCAGTGTCTTGATCTTATCATATTTTTTCTTACTGCTGTTATAGCGGTACAGTTCATAGGAAGATATACCTGAAGCCTTGTTCCAGTTTAATTTTAGTGACGAAGTCTTATTGGAAGAAGATTTAAGTCCAGTGACTCTAGATACCTGTACTGCCTTTAATCCATCCATCGCTTTTTGGATTGCCCCTATATGGACAGCAGCCTGACTTTTTGTTCTGCTTCTGTCGGATAAGTCAACGATTCCAGTTTCTGGGCCGCCGTTTTCAAGGCCGCAAAGCTTTCTTCTGTATACTTCGTTCCATTCAGCTTTTTGACTCCATTTATCATCTCTTTTAATGTTGCAAGCTGTGACTCGTTCTCTACAGCTTTTTGACTGAAAGCTCTGTTGTAAACTTTGATATTATCAAAGGAACCGTTGAAATATTTATCTCCGCTATAAAAAGATTTTCCCAAATATGCGGATAAATTCTTTCCCAATTCGGAAATGGACATTTTCGTATTTTCATTTGTTCCTGTCAGTACATTATTTACATATACCTGCATCTTCGGTCCGTCAAAGACAACTTTTACATTCTGCCACTTTCCTTTTGTACTTTCTTCGAGATTCTGATCAACACCATTCTCTCCATTCCAGGAATTACTTGTGATCACACTTTTCACTTGTTTTCCGGCAAGTTTTAAGAACATATACTTCTTATCTGATTTTCCTAAACCAAAAGTAAAATAAGCTCCGGAATCCATCTCCGGTTTTACGTCCATAGAAATGGTCATCTTATTTCTTCCTTCAAATAGACTGGATGGAAGCTGTGCAAAGGTGCCGTCTGTACCGTCAAGTTTCAGTACATTAGATTTAGAATCGGAATCTTTCTCTATTTTTGCATTTGCCTTTAACTCGATGTCTTTTTCCCCGTCCTCAAAATTATATTCTGCAATTGGGGCCTGTTTAGATTCTTCCACCTTTTCCTCGGCGACATCTCCCCATTTTTTCATGACGGCATTATATTCTTCATTGGTTACCTGGATTGGGGTGCCGTGCCGCGCTCTGGACGGCATTTTATATGCGCTTTCAGGCTTTGTAAATACTCCGCTTGAGAGATCTTCTGTCACAACAGGATAGTATCCGCCCCCACCGAAATTATCAAGAAGCAGACACCACTTATTCTGTCCGATAAATTTAAACATAGTAGGCCCTTCCACCCACTGGTTTGCATTTAAAGAGTCTGATGAAATATGCTCCCAATCTCCATTTAAAAGAGTTTTGCTTCTCTCTATAAATATTGTTTTAGTCTTAGCATTCAGTTCATTATTAGAACTTCCCTCATTTTTTGTATAACGATAATAATATCCGTCAGCTTCATTGTATGATATTGTTGTATCTATACTTGACTGATTTTTTTCAATAAACACCTTTGGTTCTGTAAATGTATAAAAATCTCTTGTCTTAGAGTAGTATAGTTTTTGTTTTCCATAGTTATCATCAGAGGTTTTTGAAGCCCAATAAACAATATATTCCCCTGTCTTTTCATCATAAGTAGCTTCCGGTGCCCAGGTACATCCGGCTTTATCTGAATTTACTTTAACCATCCTCTGCTCAGACCAGTTCACAAGATCTTTGGACTCCCATACCATAAGACATTTGCTTCCTTTTGTTTGAGCATCACCCCATTTGTCTCCGCTTTTACCATTGATCTTCAGGTCCGTAGCGATCATATAAAATTTATCGCCTTCATGGGAACGGATAATATATGGATCACGCACTCCCTTATCACCAAGATTAGAAGTAAGTACCGGATTATTTTCATTCAGATCGTTCCAGTTTAGTCCGTCACGGCTTGACGCAAAATAGATCTGCTCGCCATCATCATAACCCTCTCCTGCAAAGTAAGTAAAGAAATATCCTTTCATATCAGCTTCCGTCAGTTTCTTTGCAGCTTTTTTTACAGTCAGTTCATATGTCTTATCTGTACTTTTTCCGTCTCTCGTAAACGTAGCTGTCAGAGTAACTTTTTTATCTGCATCAGAAGGACGGTTTACAATTCCTGCCGGAACGGCATCATAATTTTCATTTGCTGTTTCCTTTGTAGAAATAACAGATTCATCAGAAGATTTCCATGAAATTTTTGTTCCGCTGGATGTTACTTTCTTTAGAGTTACATTGCCCCTGATATCATCTCTATCAGGAATCGCTGCCTCCTGAACATCACTCTGCTCAATTTTTTCAGAAACACGGTCAGCTGTCTCTTTTTTTGCATCCTTTTCACTTGTTGCAGTATCTTTAACAGCAATATGATCATAGACACCGTTTAAAAGAAAATTTGTATTATAGGATCGGGCAATCTTTCCTGTTATTCCGTCCATTTCACTTAACTTAAAACCTATTTCAGTCTGGTCTGATACTTTTTCTCCATTCATATAGACAGTGACCAGCCCGCTTGTCTCATTCTCGGTGTAAACCAAAGCTACAGAACACCATTTTCCTGTTTCTGCTTTGTTATTCAGATCCACCGTGTGTTCAGAAGTACCGCCTTCACATGCCCCGTATCCAAGCTTTCCTGACTGTGGCAGAATACGAATATTTCTACTGTCAGTTCCGATAACGAAAGCAGCTATTTTATCTTTTGTGTCATCACCAAATTCTGAAACTTTTATGTCAGACAGCAGAGTAAAATCAGTTTTTTTGAACAAAGTTTCCGGATTCTTAAATTCTGCGTGTCCCTTATTTTGATTATTATAGCCCGCTGTGATCTCCAGCATTTTTCCGGAATTATCATCATCAATCAATTTTGCACCCTCAGTAAGGGTTAACCCATCCTTATCTTCCAACGCATCACTTTGGGTTACTGTCTGACTTGCTTTTGCCACATTTTTCACTGCCGCCTGTCTGGCCGATTCGTTTGCAAACACCCCTTGTGCAGGTATGGAACCGGTAAAAACCATGGCGAACATCATAACTGCTAAAACTTGACTCTTTTTCATCAAACTATAATGCTCCTTTCCTCTTGACTGTCCTTTTTGTTTCTTTGTCCTATTATCATACCTTGTCTTGTATTGCTGTTCAATTCTGTTTCTTACGAACTTTTATTGATAATTTACGAATTTATACACATAAAATACAAAACTTATTATTTATTTTGAATTTGTTCTATTTTTTTATGGGTACTAAAATAATTGCGACAGACAAATGATGAATGAGAATTCATGTAAAAAATTGACATTATAGTGATTATATTGTAAAATAATAGATATTATTGAAATAATTGTTCTTTCATGATAAACTATAGGAGATAAAACACCGGCATTTGCCTAAGGATATTCCGGAAGACAAATTATCTATTCTGGATCTATACACAATTGTTGAAGACATAGGGAAGATTAATATCGAAATGCAGGTATTACCCTATGCATATTGGGACAGAAGGGTATTTTCCTATTTGTCAAAAGTTTATACACAAGATTTAAAATCAGGTCATACTTATGATTCATGTTCTAAATCAATACATATCAGTATTCTTGGATTCAATCAGTTTACGGATACCAATTATTTTTACTCTTCCTTTCATATGAGGGAAGATCAACGATATACTCTATATAGTGACCAATGGGAAATCCATGTAATTGAATTAAAAAAGCTGAACAAATCTGAAGTAAAAGATAATCATAAAACCCTATATAAGTGGGCATGCCTTATCAGTGCAGACAGAGAGGAGGAACGTATGATAATTGAGAAAGATCCCTATATCGAGGAAGCCGTCAAGGAACTGGAAAAACTAGAACGTGATCCGAATCGCATGGATGAATATCTCTTCCGTCAGAAAAATCTATCCGATTACGCTACACAGATGAAGTTCAGCAAAGAGCTGGGAAAAACTGAAGGAAGGGCTGAAGGTGAGTATATGTTTGCATCTCTGATGCAGAGATTATTTCTGGATGGAAGAATTGAAGATGCCCGGCTTGCTGCCGGAGATGAGAATATGAGAATAAAACTTTATAAGGAATATCATTTAATAAAATAATATGCATATAAAAAGGTAAGACAACTACAGAAATATTAGTGTCTTACCTTTTTATCTATTTTAAGCTTTCTTTTCTCTCCTGGCTTTCAAATCCTTCTGTACAGTCGGATAAATTTTATCAATTCCCAGGAACAGGTACCAGATGACGAGTACCGCCACAGTGATAATCAGAGGCATATACAGAAACAGCGACTTGATCGCAAAGATTGCGGAAGCACTCTGAACTGCTGCAGTCCCATCGTAGCTTCCTGCTGCCAGAATCCATCCCAATGCCGCATGTCCGATTCCCTGGAGAACCAGCCCTGCATAGAGAAACGGAAGTGAAGTCGGCATCAGAATTTCCAGTATTAATCCGGCTCCGTAAAAGGTAAATCCTGCAATCAAAGCCTTGATCTTACCAAACTTCTTTGTAAATACAGGGATTAAGAGTATCGTCAATATAGTAGGTATGTAGTTAAACAGAGTCATTGTACTGTTCAGATATTCATTTCCAAGGACATACTTTGCATAATAGATTCTTGATCCGGATGTCAGTCCCAGAGACACATAAATAACTGCAAATGCCAGAGTAATTAAAATAAAATATTTATTTCTGCATAATACTTTGATCGTCTTTAACGGATAAGATTTCTGTTTTGTGTCTTTTCTCCGTTTTCATCAAACAGTTCTTCCGGACGATAGCTTAATAACCATTCTTTCAGCTGATCCATATGTTCCGGCTGTTCCATTGTCATCGGCACCTGATGGGCACGGAAGGTTCCCTCGATTTCATTTCCGTCGACTACTTTCGGACCTGTCCATCCTTTTGGTGTGCGCAGTACGATCATTGGCCATATCGGTCTCTCTGTGTTTCCTTCTTCTCTGGCTTTCTTCTGAATATCTTTAATGTCTTTGACAGCTTCATCCAGTGTCTCTGCCATCTTCTTGTGCATCGGCATCGGATCGCTGCCCTCTACGAAGTATGGCTTCCATCCGCATCCCTCGAAGAATTTTTCCAGTTCTTCATGAGAAATTCTTGAGAAGACTGTCGGGTTGCTGATCTTATATCCGTTTAAGTGAAGGATCGGAAGTACGGCTCCGTCCGTCACAGGGTTTAAAAATTTATTTGAATGCCATGCCGTAGCCAGAGGTCCTGTCTCAGCCTCTCCGTCTCCTACTACACACGCTGTGATCAGGTCCGGATTATCAAATACGGCTCCGAAAGAATGTGCCAGTGAATAACCGAGTTCTCCTCCTTCATGGATAGATCCCGGTGTCTCTGGTGCAACGTGGCTTGAAATTCCTCCCGGGAAAGAAAACTGTTTGAACAGTTTTTTCATTCCTTCGATATCACGGCTGACATTTGGGTAAACTTCGCTGTAAGTTCCTTCTAAGTAAGCATTGGCAACCATAAAGTTTCCGCCGTGACCAGGTCCTGAGATATAAATCATGTCCAGGTCATACTCTTTAATCAAACGGTTTAAGTGGGTATAGATAAAGTTCTGTCCCGGCACGGTTCCCCAGTGTCCTACGATTTTTTTCTTAATCTGTTCTTCCGTCAATGGTTCACGAAGCAGAGGATTATCCAATAAATACAGCTGTCCGGCAGACAAGTAATTTGCAGCACGTCAATACGCATCCATCTTCTGAAGCAATTCATCGGATATATTCTGATTGTCTTGCATGATTTCTCCTTTCGATTTTAAGAGCTCTAAAAATAAACAACAAGTGTTAAAAAGGGAATTTGTTAATAATTTCAAAGAACGTCCGAGCATGACGTTTTTGTTTATTATTTAACGAAGAAAACAATAATACTTGTTGCTTGTGTGCGCAACTTGTTTTTCTTAAAATCCAGATAAATCGTCAAATTCTAAAAAAAACAGCACCAAATTAAATTGGTGCCGTTACTGGTACTGACGTGTATTACACTGCTTCCGTATCACCCTTGAGACCGTAAAATGCCCCTTCAATATCGGAATCTTTATGAGCAATCAGCCACTTGTTCCTTGCAAACAGAATCTTATCCTTTTCCGTCCTTACTTTCATACAAAATGGTTCACTTGTATGTTTTGGTGCAATACAGATAAGCTTAAACCCATATCCGTTTACATTGCATGGAGCACAGTGAAGTACGCCGCAGTTTAACTCCACGGCTGTGCCCTTCGGGACAAAAAACGCTTCCATTCTGGATGTATGATACTCGTGGGTTGGTTCGATATCCTGGCTCAGACCCAGGTACATAACACAGTCTGTCGCTGCAATATGTATGACTTTCGATTTGTGATACTCTACTCCATGGATTCTGTGATTATGTCCGCTCATATAACCAATCTGTACCGGAAGCTCATGAAACAGTTCGCACTGAATCTTATGACACACCGGCATTTTCTCCATCTCTTCGACGGACAGCTGTTCTTCCAGATATTTTGAAGCCGTTATACGGTCCATATACTGTTTCAGCTGGCTAAAATCAAAATCTTCTATTATTCTCCCATATTTTTTAAATTCGGGGTCAAAAATATACCTTAACATATTATCTGCTCCTTCTTGTCTTTCATTTTTTTAAGTATTTGTGAAGTACAAGTATAGTGTTGACAATATTTTAAAGATTATTCCAAAAATTTTGCTTTATAATCTTCAACTGCCGTTTCATACAAATTATTCCCAAGGCTGTCGATCACAACGATTACCGGAAGATTCTCAACTTCAAGCTTCCGAATTGCCTCTGTTCCCAAGTCTTCATATGCAACAACTTCAGATTTTTTAATGCACTTTGACAAAAGTGCTCCTGCGCCCCCTACTGCTGCAAAATAGACTGCGCCATTTTCTTTCATGGACTCGATCACATCCATAGACCTCTTGCCTTTTCCTATCATACCCTTTAGTCCAAGAGAAAGCATACACGGGGTATATTTATCCATGCGGCTGCTGGTCGTAGGTCCTGCCGAACCGATCACCTGGCCTTCCCTTGCCGGTGTGGGTCCGAGATAATAGACAATCTGATTTTTTAAGTCTACCGGCATCTCCTTTTTCTCCTCTGCCGTTTCATACAGTCTTTTATGAGCCGCATCTCTTGCAGTATAAATCGTCCCAGTCAAATAAACATAATCTCCTGCCCGCAGATTTTTCAGTTCACCGGCTCCGGCAGGCACTGTTACATATTTATTCATCTCTCTAACTCCTTATAAAACCCGATGTACATGGCGGTTAACATGACAGCATATATTTACGGCAAGAGGCATTCCTGCTATATGTGTCGGATAAGTCTCAATATTTACTCCGAGGGCAGTGGTGCTGCCTCCGAGTCCGCCCGGCCCGATTCCGAGCTGATTGATCTCCTGTAAGAGTTCTTCTTCCAAGGTACGAATATGTTCTTTTTCAGATCTCTGATCAAGGTTTCTGGTCAGAGCTTTTTTTGCCAGAAAAGCTGCTTTTTCAAAGCTTCCCCCAAGACCGACTCCGACGACCATCGGCGGACACGCATTTGGTCCTGCATCCTTCACGGCTTCCAAAACAGATTTCCTGACACCTTCCGCTCCGTCTGCCGGTTTCAGCATAAATACCCGGCTCATATTTTCGCTTCCAAATCCCTTGGGAGCCACTAAAATTTCAAGTTTATCCCCGGAAACGATGTCGATATGCACAATCGCCGGTGTATTATCTTTCGTATTTTCCCTGATCAGAGGATCCTTTACGACAGATTTTCTCAGATATCCGTCTTTATATCCCTGTCTGACACCCTCATTGACCGCATCGTGGAGATCCATACCTTCAATGTGCAGATCCTGGCCGATATTCAAAAATACCACAGCCATCCCCGTATCCTGACAGATCGGGATCTGTTCTTCTTCGGCAATTTTCATATTTTCATTGAGCTGGCAGAGGATCTGCTTTCCCAGCGGAGTCTTTTCTGCCTCTTTTGCACTTTTCAGCCTGCACTTCATGTCTTTCGACAAGGTCAGGTTGGCTTCAATACACATGTCCCTGATACTACGGATAATCTTATCTGTATGGATCGTTCTCATATTTCCTCCAAAAAATTATTCTCATCCACTCTTTATCTGTGATACGCGAAGTCAGAACACAGACTCCTGACGGCATGTTCTGACTTTTGATCTTTATTCTGTTTTTTCTTCTGAAATTTCACTTTCTTCTTCCACTTCTTCATCCCGTACTTTTGCCAGGCTTGCTACAATCACATTGTCGTCTACATTCATGAGTTTGACTCCCGATGTATTCCGTCCAAGCATAGAGATTCCCTTTACTCCCATCCGGATCACGACACCTTCCGTAGTGATCATCATAACTTCATTTTCTTCATCCACAGCCTTCACTCCGACCACATCTCCTGTTTTCTCTGTGATCTTGTAGCAGCGGATACCCTTTCCGCCTCTATGCTGAGAAGTAAATTCGGTCATGGCAGTCCGTTTGCCCATTCCATTTTCAGATACAAACAGCAATGCCTCTCCCTGGGAATTCAGCTGCATGCCGATGACTTCATCGTCTCCGTCTAAGTTGATTCCCCTGACACCCATCGCCGTACGTCCGATAGATCTGACATCTGTCTCATGGAACCTGATGCACTGTCCGTTCTTTGTCACAAGAAATACATCCTGGTCATTGTCCGTAAACTTCACTTCGATCAATTCATCATTTTCTTTCAGCGTAATCGCCAAAAGTCCTGTCTTTCTTATATTTGCATACTCCATGATCGGTGATTTTTTCACGATTCCGCTCTTAGTAGCCATAAACAGATAATGATCCTCTTTATACTCATTGATCGGAATCACCGCCGTTATCTTCTCCTCCGGCTGCAGCTGAATCAGATTCACAATCGCCGTTCCTCTGGCCGTCCGGCTGCTCTCCGGTATCTCATAGGCTTTCAGCCGGTACACCCTTCCCATATTTGTAAAGAACATAATATAGTGATGGGACGTTGTCATAAACAATTCCTCGATATAGTCCTCATCGATGGTCTGCATTCCCTTAATACCTTTTCCGCCTCTATTCTGGCTCTTGAAGGTATCTACTGTCATACGCTTGATATATCCAAGTTTTGTCATAGTGATGATCGTATTTTCTCTTGGAATCAGATCTTCCATGGAAATATCGTCTACATCAAAACCAATAGAGGTTCTTCTCTCATCCCCATATTTATCACGGATCAAAACCAGCTCATCTTTGATCACTCCCAAAAGTAGTTTCTCATCTGCCAGAATCGCCTTTAATTCTGTGATCTTTGCCATCAGCTCATTATATTCTTTTTCAAGCTTGGCTCGCTCCAAACCGTTCAGCGCACGCAGCCTCATATCCACGATTGCCTGTGCCTGTGCGTCGGTCAGGGCAAAACGCTCCATGAGCTGTGTCTTCGCCTCCGTGATATTTGCTGCTGCCCGAATGATCTTGATGACTTCATCAATATTGTCCTGGGCAATGAGCAGACCTTCTAAAATGTGAGCCCGTTCTTCTGCCTTATTCAGCTCATATTTTGTCCTTCTGGTCACAACGTCCTTCTGATGTTCCAGATAATAATTGAGCATATCAAACAGATTCAGAATCTTAGGTTCATTGTTTACCAATGAGAGCATGATAACTCCGAACGTATCCTGCATCTGTGTATGTTTAAACAGACGGTTAAGGACGACATTGGCATTGGCATCCCTTCGCAGCTCGATACAGATTCTCATGCCGGTACGGTCAGATTCATCCCGTATCTCTGTAATACCATCTACTTTTTTATCTTTTACAAGCTCTGCAATCTTCTGAATGAGTCTTGCTTTATTGACCATATAAGGAAGTTCTGTAACAACAATTCTCTGTTTTCCGTTGGCCATCGGCTCAATATCCGTGACGGCACGGACTTTAATCTTTCCGCGTCCTGTCCGGTATGCCTGACTGATGCCCGCTTTTCCTAAAATCGTCGCCCCAGTCGGAAAATCCGGTCCTTTTACGATATCTAATAACTCTTCAATATCTGTAACCTGGTTTCTCTCCACCTGATCATCAATGATTTTTACAACCGCATTGATCACTTCTGTGAGATTATGAGGCGGAATATTCGTGGCCATTCCGACCGCGATTCCCTGTGTACCGTTGACTAAAAGATTCGGAAACCTTGACGGCAGCACCTGGGGCTCTTTTTCCGTCTCATCGAAGTTCGGAATAAAGTTGACCGTATCTTTACCGATATCGGCCAGAAGTTCCATGGAAATTTTGCTGAGCCTTGCCTCCGTATAACGCATGGCAGCGGCGCCGTCTCCGTCCACAGAACCAAAGTTTCCGTGGCCATCTACCAGAGGATAACGGGTCGACCACTCCTGAGCCATATTAACCAATGCCCCATAGATAGAACTGTCACCGTGAGGATGATATTTACCCATGGCATCCCCGACAATACGTGCACACTTACGGTGCGGTTTATCCGGCCCGTTGTTCAGTTCGATCATCGCATAGAGGATTCTCCTCTGAACCGGCTTCAGCCCGTCCCTTACATCAGGAAGGGCCCTTGCAGCGATAACGCTCATGGCATAATCGATGTAGGAATTCTCCATTGTCTGCTTCAGATCAACGTCATGAACTTTATCAAAAATTGTATTCTCGTCCATATATTATATTCCTTCCTATACGTCCAGATTCTGGACATATTTTGCATTGGCTTCAATAAATTCACGCCTTGGTTCCACCTGATCACCCATCAGTGTCGTAAATGTCAGGTCAATCTCAGATGCGGAATCCTCATCGATGGTTACCCGCAGCAGCACTCTTTTATCCGGGTCCATGGTAGTATCCCAGAGCTGTTCCGCATCCATCTCGCCCAGACCTTTATAGCGCTGGATCTTGTTGTTATTGTCTCTGCCTATCTCATTGACAATATTGTTCAGTTCCTGATCAGAGTAAGCATACCAGAACTTTTTATTTCTCTCCACACGGTAAAGAGGCGGCTGAGCCATATATACGTATCCCTCCTTGATCAGATCCGGCATGAACCTGTAAAAGAACGTAAGGAGAAGCGTTGCAATATGGGCTCCGTCCACATCGGCATCTGTCATAATAATAATTTTATGATACCGTAATTTCTCAATATCAAAATCATCATGAATGCCTGTGCCGAAGGCTGTGATCATTGCCTGAATTTCTTTATTCATCAGAATCTTATCGAGTCTGGATTTCTCTACGTTAAGAATTTTTCCCCTCAGAGGAAGGATTGCCTGGGTTGCACGGGATCTGGCCGTCTTTGCGGAACCTCCCGCAGAATCACCCTCGACGATATAAATCTCACAGTTTTCAGGATTCTTGTCAGAACAGTCCGCCAGTTTTCCGGGCAGGCTGAACCCGTCCAAAGCAGTCTTCCTTCTGGTAAGATCTCTTGCTTTTCTGGCAGCATCTCTGGCTCTCTGCGCCAAAACTGCTTTCTCACATATAATCTTTGCAACTGCCGGATTTTGTTCCAGAAAATAGGTAAGCTGCTCATTGACAATGCTGTTGACTGCTCCTCTGGCTTCGCTGTTTCCAAGCTTTTGTTTTGTCTGACCCTCAAACTGAGGCTCGCCAAGTTTAATGCTGATGACGGATGTAAGTCCCTCACGGATATCTTCTCCGGAAAGATTACTCTCATTTTCCTTCAGCAGCTTATTCTTTCTTGCATAATCATTAAAGGTTGTTGTCAGCGCGTTTTTAAAGCCGGACAGATGGGTTCCCCCTTCCGGCGTAATAATATTATTGACAAAGCTTAAAGAGTTTTCGTTATAGGAGTCATTGTGCTGCATAGCAACCTCCACATAAACCCCGTCTTTTTCTCCCTCACAGTAGATTACCTGATCATAGAGGGCTTCTTTTCCTCTGTTTAAATAAGTGACAAACTCCTTAATCCCGCCTTCATAGTGGAATACTTCTTCGACAGGTTCTTCCTGACGGTCATCTCTGAGAATAATTCTCAGGTTTTTCGTCAAAAATGCTGTCTCACGCAGACGCTGTCTCAACACTTTATATTCAAATATTGTTTCTTCGAAGATTGTATCATCGGGCAGGAAGCTTACTTCGGTTCCGTTTAATTCAGTCTCTCCCACAACCTTCAGAGGATAACATACTTTTCCCTTTTCATATCGCTGATTATATATTTTCCCATCTGTATGAACATTGACTTCCAGCCAGTTGGACAGAGCATTTACTACGGATGATCCCACACCGTGAAGTCCTCCGGAAACCTTATATCCTCCGCCTCCGAATTTTCCTCCTGCGTGAAGAATTGTAAATACGACTTCCACGCTGGATACGCCCTTTTTCTTATTCATCCCTACCGGAATCCCTCTTCCGTTGTCACGCACCGTAACAGAATTATCTTTGTTCAGTGTCACATAAATCGTATCACAGTAACCTGCCAGTGATTCATCGACCGCATTGTCCACAATTTCATATACCAAATGATGAAGCCCTTTGGCGGATGTACTTCCAATATACATTCCGGGCCTTTTTCGTACAGCTTCCAGTCCCTCCAGGATCTGAATCTGATCCGCACCATATTCTCCTTTTTTCTCAGTGCCCATACGTTCCTCCTAATTTTCTCTGACAATTTTACCTGATTTGACCTGAAACATTTTGTCAATCTGCAGATGACTGTTAATAAATTCTTCCAGCCCTGTGCATGTGATCAAAGTCTGAATGTCTTTTATACTGTCCAAAAGATAATTCTTCCGGCTGCTGTCCAGTTCTGACAGCACATCATCCAGGAGCAGAATCGGTGTCTCTCCGGTCTGTCTTTTTACTAACTCAATCTGAGCAAGTTTCAATGAAAGGGCTGCTGTCCTCTGCTGCCCCTGTGACCCAAATTTGCGGATATCAATTCCATTTACCAAAAATTCAATATCATCGCGGTGAGGCCCTGCCCCTGTGGAAGCATATTTTAAATCAATCTCTCTCTTTCTCTGTAAAACGGTCAGAAATTCATCATAGTTTACACTATAATCATATTTCAAAACAATTTTTTCTTTTTTTCCCGTCAGATTCTTATGGATCTCCCTGATGATCTCATTGAGATCCTCAATAAATTTCTGCCGGTACCGGATGACCTCCGATCCATACTTGACAAGCTGGAGATCCCAACTGTCTAATGTATCCAAAAGTTCACGCTGGTAAGCCAGCTGCTTTAGTAAGTTATTCCTCTGTGCCATCACCCTGTTATAGCTGGAAAGCTGATGAAGGTACATTTTTTCAAGCTGTGAAAGCTCAATATCTAAAAACTTTCTCCGCTCAGAAGGCCCGTTTTTTATAATACTCAGATCTTCCGGCGAAAAAAATATGACAGGGACAAAGCCAAGAAGATCGCTGGATCTCTTGATGGGAATCCGGTCAATGGCCGCACCCTTTGTCCTGCTCTTTTTCAGATGCATGTCAATCTGGTGCCCAATATCCTGTTTCATCAGATGAATCCTTATATGGGATTCATTTTCTCCGAAACGTATGATCTCCTTATCCTTGCTTCCGCGGTGGGACTTGGTTGTTGCCCCCAGATAAACTGCCTCAAGGATATTCGTCTTCCCCTGCGCATTATCACCGTACAAGATATTGGTGCCGCTGGAGAACTCAATGATCAGACGGTCATAATTCCGATAGTTTTTTAACTCTAAAGACTGAATATACATAAGGCACCCGATTATTTCACAATTTTTACAGCCTGTCCGTCAAATTCGATGACTTCTCCGCCGTACAGCTTTTTTCCCCTTCTCGTATCAATCTCTCCATCGACACTGACCAGTCCGTCCTGAATGACGATCTTTGCCTCCACCCCTGAACTTACAAGACCGGCAGCCTTCAATGCCTGGCCGAGTTTTATATACTCTTCACTCAATTTAATCTGCTCCATCAAGATTTCCTTTCTAGTGATTGAAATTTACCGGAAGTATTAAGTAAATATAGGATTCCGAATCATCCTTGATAAAGCAGGGCGCCTTCGGATTGACAAGGTATATATTGATTTCCTCATCATCAATGACACGCAGTACATCCATCAAAAATTTTGGATTAAATCCAATCAGGATATCCCTTCCCTCTTTCTGAATCAGGATGTTTTCCTCCATTGATCCGAAGAAAGATGAAATACTCAGCTCCAGAGAATTATCAGTGATATTGATAACGATAGGTTTCTTGTCAGATTCTCTGATCAAAAGACTGGCACGGTCAATACAGTCCAAAAATTCCTTTTTGTTGATCGTGATCTTCGTCTCATAATCACTGGACAGCATCTGACTTATCTTATAGTATTCCCCTTCCAAAAGTCTTGAAACAACTCTGGTCTGATCAAATTCAAATAAGATATGCTTATTCGTCACGTAAATTATAACATCTTTTTCCGCATCACCTGAAATAATTTTTGTAATTTCCTGAAGTGTCTTTCCTGGAACGACAACTTTAAAAGAATCATAACTCTCTTTTAATTCAATGTTTCTGATGGAAATTCTGTGTCCGTCCAGCGATACAACATTTAATTTTTTGTCTTCAGCCTCAAACAGCTCACCTGTCATGAGTTTATTATTTTCATTGTCAGAAATGGAAAATATTGTCTGCCTGATAACTTCTTTCAGAGTAAACTGAGACAAAGTGATGCTTTTTTCTTTTTCAATCTCCGGAAGATATGGGAATTCTGATCCTTCCTGTCCCACAATATGAAAACATGCTTTTTCACAAGTGATAGTTGCTTTGTAATCAGAATCTGTTTCGATCGTAACATCATTATCCGGCAGTTTTCTGACGATCTCAAAAAATAACTTGGCATCCAGAGCGATTTTTCCCTGTTCTAAAATATTTCCTTCTATGTTTGTCTCGATGCCCAGTTCCATGTCATTTGCAGTCAATGTAATTGTACCGGCACTTGCCTCCATAAGAATGCATTCAAGAATAGGTAGTGTTGTCTTATTGGAAACAGCTTTGGATACAATGCTGACACCGGAAACCAGGTCGCTTTTATTACAAACGATTTTCATATTGTGTATAACTCCTTTCAGGTTCAAAAATACTTAAATATATATTAAAAATCCGCAGTATAAGCCGTAGGGGCTGTGGATTTGTGAATAACCCTAAAAAACGGCTTAATTTAAGGCTGAATTAGGGTTAATAACTTGTTAAAAAGCCACGGATAAAGCTTTCATAACTCGAAGGTTATCAACAAGCCTGAAATTAAGGTTTTCATTATCAACACAAAAGACACAGGTTATCCACAAGATTCTGTGTATAAGCCTTATGAGGGGTTCATTTTTTTTATAATAACGTCAAGGGTCGTGGATAAAGAAGAATCTTTCTGTAAATCCTTCTCAATCTTCTCTGAGCCATGAATGACCGTAGAGTGGTCTCTTTTTCCGAGATACTCACCTATTTTTACAAAAGAAGTATCCGTAAGTTTCTTGCACAGGTACATACAGATCTGCCTTGGATATGCGATATCATGGCTTCGTTTTTTGGATATAATATCAGCCGGCTGGATGTTAAAATGTTCAGCCACCGTAGTGATGATCAGATCTGGTGTAATTTTTACAACAGTATCGTTGTCCACAAGGTCTTTTAGGGCAATTTTAGCTAAATCAAGATCAATCGGTCTTTTTTCGAGTTTGGAATATACCCTGATTTTGTTCAGTGCTCCTTCCAGTTCTCGAATATTCGATTTAATGTTTGAGGCTATGTAGTCAAATATAGCATCGTCGATATAAATGTGATCCAGTTCGGCGCGTTTTCTTAAAATCGCGATTCTCGTCTCATAATCAGGAGGCTGAATATCTGCCGTCAGCCCGCAGCCAAAACGGGTCCTCAAACGTTCTTCCAAAGTCTCGATTTCTTTCGGAGGCTTATCGGAAGATATGATAATCTGGCTTTTGGAATTATACAAAGCATTAAATGTATGGAAAAACTCCTGCTGGGTGCTGTCTTTACCTATTATAAACTGAATATCATCGATCAGGAGTACGTCGATGGTCCTGTATTTGTTTCTGAGCTCTTCCTGTTTGTTGTGATGGATCGCATTGATGACTTCGTTGGTGAAATCTTCACTGGTCACGTACAGGACCTTGAGTTTGCTGTTATTTTCCATAATGTAATGGGCGATTGAGTGCATCAGATGGGTTTTCCCCAATCCGGCGCCGCCGTATAAAAAAAGCGGATTGTAAGCTTCCGCCGGAGCTTCTGCCACAGCAATGCAGGCAGCATGAGCCATCTGGTTGTTTGTTCCGACGACGAAACTGTCGAACGTATATCTCGGATTTAAGTTATTGGAATCCTGAAGCTGGGTATCCGTGCGGGATGCAGGAGCCTTTTTCTTCTTAGCTTCTTCCAGAACAAAAGAAATTTCGTATTTTTTACCTGTGATATCCTGAATGGCCAGAGAAATATAAAAGTCATACATCTTACTTTCAATAAAATGTATGCCTCTGGCATCAAAATTACTGTTCAATGACAAAACAATCTGATCGTCTTTCACTTCTTTAATATTGAGGGGTTTAATCCAGGCGTTGATGGCAGCACTTGAAATATCGTGTTCCTGTTCAAGTTTTAACAAAACGTCATCCCAGATCGCTTCGATTTTTTTCTTCATTGATTTTTACGGACCTCTTTCTAAATAAGTTTAAAAAAATACACTATTACTAGTGTATAACAAAAGAATTTTTTTTTCAATGTTTCTTTCATATAATAAGTACAATCATAATACAATATATGTTGTCTGTGAAAAACTGTGGATAAATTTATTCACAAAATAAACACTAGGAAATATCAGGGGTTTCGACACATATAAACATATGATAAACAAATATTTCACATAGTTTTCCACATGTTATCCACAAATTGTGTATAACTTTTTAGAGTCCTACAATATCTATGGATGGAATAACTTTATCGCAAAAAAACATAGAATTCTCTTGACTTATGCAGGTAATTTTGACTATAATGGGAGTGATGTTTTTTAGAAAATATATGGTTTCATATATAAAATTACTATTTTTTGATTAAGGAGGTGTTTCTAGACATGAAAATGACATTTCAGCCAAAGAAAAGACAGAGATCTAAAGTTCATGGTTTCAGAAAGAGAATGAGCACTGCTAACGGAAGAAAAGTTATTAAGAGCAGAAGAGCAAAAGGAAGAAATAGATTGTCAGCATAGGTCGCAGTGATGTGACCTTTTCTTTTCTCTAAATAATAGGGAAGGAAAAGATATGAAGCATTATCATTCATTAAGAACAACTAAGGAATTTCAGCAGGTATATAAAACCGGTAAATCAAAAGCAAACAGATATTTAGTTTTATACTGCAGGGAAAATCAGCTTAATTATAATCGTTTTGGAATCTCTGTCAGCAAGAAGGTGGGAAACAGTGTCGTGAGACACCGGGTGACCAGGCTTCTGAGAGAGAGTTACCGTCTTCGTGAGTCAGAGTTTAAGCAGGGATTTGATCTTGTAGTTATTGCCAGAAATACGGTTAAGGATGAAGGTTTTCACACGGTGGAAAGTGCTTTGCTCCATCTGATGAAGCTTCATCGTTTAAAAAGAGATGAAAAACATTGAAAAAGATTTTGATTTATTTGATACAGTTTTATAGAGCACATTTGTCTAAATTAAAAGGAAAAGGAACTTGCATTTATACTCCGACCTGTTCAGAGTATGCAGTTGAAGCACTGGAAAAACACGGCGCGCTGAAGGGAAGCCTTCTGGCTGTGTTTCGAATATTGAGATGTAACCCTTTTGCAAAGGGAGGATATGATCCTGTTCCGGAAGTGAGAAAGGTGAAAGGTAAAAAGAAATGATGTATTTGGCTCAAGCAGCCCAGGCAGGCAGCGGTGGATTATTGTCTCCGATTGTATGGGTTTTCGGCGAGATCATGAAGTGGATTTACAATGGATTATCAGCTGTCGGTATTGAGAATCTTGGATTGTGTATTATTTTGTTTACATTGATTTCAAAGTTGATTATTTTTCCGCTGACGATCAAGCAGCAGAGAAGTATGAAGATCAACCAGGTGGCACAGCCTGAAATGATGAAGATTCAGAAGAAATACCGTGGTAAGAGAGATCAGGCATCTATGATGAAACAGCAGGAAGAGATGCAGAAAGTCTATGACAAGTATGGGACAAGCCCTACCGGAGGATGTGCGACTACATTGATCCAGTTTCCGATCATCATGGCTCTGTATTATGTAGTCAGAAATCTGGAAGGTTATATTCCTAACATTCCTAAGAGTGCGTATGAATTTGTTCTTGGAATTAACATTCAGAATACACCGGGATTCAAACTGAGTATTTATCTTATTATCCCGCTTTTGTCCGCTTTCTTTCAATATTTAAGTGCACGTACATCTATGGCAGACATGGATTCAGATAATCCGGCGGCAGGTATGTCTAAGAATATGATGCTGATGATGCCTATTATGTCTTTATTCATGTGTATCACTCTTCCGGTGGGAATTGGTATTTACTGGACTGCAAGTGCAGTTTTCCAGTGGGTACAGCAGATTTTGATCAATAATTACTATAATCATACAAACATGCAGAAGATCATTGAGAAGAGCAGAGAGAAAGCAGCCAAGAAGAAAGCTAAGAAAAAGGGTCCTTCAATGTATGAAAAAATGATGGGTGCTGCAAACGGCAGTACACCGTCAGAATCATCCCAGGATAATACGATCAGCAGCATTGCAAAGAAAAAAGTCACAAAAAATGTAGAGTATAACACAGAATCCCAGGGAGGAATTGCATCTAAGGCAAATATCGTGAAGAACCGGATGGATAAAGGGGGAAAATAAAATGGCAGTAACGCGTTTTACTGGCAAAACGGAATCTGATGCGGTTATGAATGCGGCCATGGAGCTGGGAATTCCGAGCACAGAAATTCAGTATGCAGTGATTGACAAAGGGAGCAACGGATTTTTAGGACTCTTTAAAAAGCCGGTGATCATTGAATTGACGGAAGAAGAAAAACCGGCTGAGCCTGTAATGGAAGATAAACCTGAGAAAACAGCGGAGGTGCAGGCTGCTCCAGAAAAGAAAAAGAAACAGGTCCAGGAACCCAAGAAGGCTGCCAGTGAGAATCCGAAAGAAAAAGTTTATAAACGCCCGGATAATATTGATCAGATCATAGACGACACAGAAGCATATCTGGATGAAGTATTAAAGGCGATGGGACTTGTTCCTAAATTAAATCTTTATTATAATACGACCGGAAATGTGCTGAATATTAATGTTACCGGTGAAAAGATGGGCGCTCTGATCGGAAAGCACGGACAGACACTGGATGCACTCCAATATCTCACGAGCCTGTTTGTGAATAAAGAAAGCGAAGCTTTTATTAAAGTAAAGCTTGATACGGAGAATTACAGGGAGCGCAGACAGGAAACTTTAGAAAAGCTTGCGCTCAGCATTGCAAATAAAGTGAAGAAGACAAAAAAACCGGTTCATCTGGAGCCTATGAATCCGAATGAACGCCGGATTATCCATTCTGCACTTCAGAGAGATCCTAAGATCGTGACAAAAAGTCAGGGAAAAGATCCTTACCGCAGAGTGGTTGTCATGCTGAAAAAATAATGAATTTGGGTTGCCTTTTGCGGCAGCCCTTTTTTGCCTTGCGGAGGACATTGAAATGGGAACAGATACAATCGCAGCGATCGCTACACCGCTGTCCAGCAGCGGGATTGGGATTATAAGAATCAGCGGGCCGGAAGCCATAGATATTGCTTCTGAAGTATTCCGCCCGAAAAGAGAAAAAGATATAAAAAAGGCAGCCACTTATACGGCTCATTACGGACATGCAGTGAAGGACGGAAAGGATATTGATGAATGTATTCTTCTGATTATGAAAGGTCCTCATTCCTATACTGCCGAAGACGTGGCGGAGATCAACTGTCACGGCGGAGTCGTCGTGATGAAAAAAATACTGTCTTGTATCATTGAAGCCGGGGCGAGGCCGGCAGAACCGGGTGAATTTACAAAACGGGCATTTTTAAACGGGAGGATTGATCTTTCCAGAGCAGAGGCCGTAATGGATCTGATTCACTCCAAAAATGAATTTGCCATGGAAACATCCTTAAAGCAGTTAAAAGGAAGTCTTTCTGAAAAAATTCGTTCTTTGAGAAAAGAGATTGTTCATAGTGTGGCGTTTATTGAATCCGCATTGGATGACCCTGAGCATTATTCTGTAGACGGATTCTCTGAACAGCTGAAAGTACAGGTAGAGCACGCCAGGGATGACATTCAGAAGTATCTTGATTCATCCGACAACGGGCGTATATTGAAAGAAGGTATTCACACGGCAATTGTGGGAAAACCCAATGCCGGGAAGTCTTCGATATTAAATGTCCTGCTGGGTGAAGAAAGAGCTATTGTCACAGATATCGCAGGAACTACAAGGGATACTCTGGAAGAGTCGATTCAGATCAACGGGATTCCGCTGAATGTGATCGATACGGCGGGTATTCGGGATACGGATGATGTTGTTGAGAAGATCGGTGTGGATAAAGCGAGAGATTCGGTGATAAAAGCGGATCTCGTCCTCTATGTTGTGGATACTTCGGTTCCGCTGACAAAAGAAGACGAGGAAATTATGAAGCTTCTTAACGGAAAGCAGGTAATTGTACTGTTAAATAAATCAGATCTGGAAACAAAAGTTTCTGAAAGTGAGTTTCTTGACAGAGGATTCCAAAATATCGTTCCAGTATCGGCGAAAAGTCTTTACGGACTGGAAGATCTTTATGAGAGGATCAATGATCTTTTCTTTAACGGAAGGGTATCGTTTAACGACGAAGTATACATTACAAATATGAGACATAAGAAAGCGCTGGCAAATGCAAAGGACAGCCTTGATCTGGTTCTGAAAAGCATCGAGGACCGGATGCCGGAGGATTTCTTTTCGATTGATCTCATGGATGCCTATGAGGAACTTGGCTATATTATTGGGGAGTCTGTGGGCGAGGATCTGGTAAATGAAATATTTGCAGAATTTTGTATGGGTAAATAGAGATGAAAAATTTAGAAGAATTTTATGATATTGTAGTTGTAGGTGCGGGCCACGCAGGCTGTGAGGCGGCATTGGCCTCAGCGCGCCTTGGATTTAAAACAATTTGTTTTACAGTGAGCATGGACAGCATAGCCCTGATGCCGTGTAATCCGAATATAGGAGGAAGCTCCAAGGGACATCTGGTAAAAGAGATCGATGCTCTTGGCGGTGAAATGGGTGTGAATATAGATAAGACTTATATTCAGTCCAAAATGCTGAACCGTTCCAAGGGACCAGCTGTTCATTCCCTCAGGGCACAGGCGGATAAAAAGATGTATTCCATGGCTATGACACAGACAATGGGAAATACAAAAAATCTTACGGTCAGGCAGGGAGAAGTGACACAGATTCTGACACAGAACGGCAAAGTCACGGGAGTAAAAACTTACTCGGGTGCCGTTTATCATGCGAAAGCAGTGATCCTCACAACCGGTACTTACCTGAAAGCCAGGTGTATTTACGGAGATGTGAGCAATGAGACTGGGCCTAACGGTCTTCAGGCTGCCAATTATCTGACACAGTCTCTGAAGGATCTTGGAATTGAAATGCGCCGGTTTAAGACTGGAACTCCGGCCAGAATTGATAAGAACAGCATTGATTTTAATAAGATGGAAGAACAGTTCGGGGATGATAAAATTGTTCCGTTCAGTTTTACAAATACTAGAGAAGATATACAGAGAGATCAGATTTCCTGCTGGCTGACTTACACAAACGAGGAGACGCATGAGATCATCCGTGAAAATATTGGGCGTTCCCCATTATTTTCAGGTGCCATTGAGGGTACAGGCCCCCGGTATTGCCCCTCTATTGAAGATAAGATCGTAAAATTTCCGGATAAAAACCGGCATCAGGTTTTTATTGAACCTGAGGGTGAATATACGAATGAGATGTATGTGGGGGGAATGTCAAGTTCTCTGCCTGAAGACGTCCAGTATGCCATGTACCGCAGCGTGACGGGGCTTGAAAATGTTAAAATCATCAGAAATGCATATGCTATTGAATATGACTGCATCAATGCAACACAGCTGAAGCCTTCTTTGGAATTTAGGAAAATAGGAGGGCTGTTTTCAGCAGGACAGTTCAACGGAAGTTCCGGATATGAAGAGGCAGCTGCCCAGGGACTGATCGCAGGCATAAATGCTGCGAGAATGATCCAGGGAAAGGAATCTCTGGTCCTTGACCGCTCCCAGGCTTATATTGGTGTTCTGATCGATGATCTTGTGACAAAGGAGACGAGTGAGCCGTACCGTATGATGACTTCCAGGGCAGAATACAGGCTTTTGCTGAGACAGGATAATGCGGATCTCCGTCTTTCAAAAATAGGATATGAAATGGGGCTAATCAGTGAAGAGAGATATCAAAACCTGCTGGAGAAAGAAGCGCGGATAGAAAAAGAAATCAATCGGCTCAGCCGCGTAAATGTCGGGGCTTCAGGAAAGGTTCAGGATCTGCTTTCAAAATGTCAGAGCACGGAGTTAAAGTCTTCTGCGACTATGGCAGAACTGATCAGGAGGCCGGAGCTCACTTATGATATGCTTTCTCCCATTGATCCGGACAGGCCCGAATATCCTGAGGATGTGAGAGAACAGGTGAATATTAATATTAAATATGAAGGTTATATCAAACGCCAGCTTTCTCAGGTGAAACAGTTTAAACGCTTAGAGAAGAAGAAAATCCCTGAGGGAATAAAGTATGAAGATATAGGAAACTTAAGGATTGAAGCAATACAGAAGCTGTCTAAGATACGTCCTGCATCGATTGGACAGGCGTCCAGGATTTCCGGGGTATCCCCGGCAGATATTTCGGTTCTTCTCATTTATTTGGAACAGCTTCATCAAGGGGCTTAGGAGTGTATATGATTAGTTTAAGAGAAAAAGCAGAAGAGTTAGGAATTGCATTGACAGACAGGCAGCTTGCTCAGTTTGAAATATATTATGAATTACTGACAGAGAAAAATAAGGTAATGAATCTTACTGCGATCACTGAGAGAGAGGATGTGATCCTCAAGCATTTTGTGGATAGTCTGGCATTGGTGAAGGCGGAGTGTGGATTTTCTTCACAAAAAATTCTCGATGTAGGGACGGGAGCAGGATTTCCGGGAATTCCTTTAAAGATTGCATTTCCTGGATTAAAGATCGTACTTCTGGATTCCCTGAATAAGAGAGTTAAATTTTTGCAGGAAGTGATCGATGCTCTGGAACTGCATGATATTACGGCAGTCCATGGAAGGGCGGAGGACTACGCCAGGCAGAAGGAATACCGTGAGCAGTTTGACCTGGTTGTTTCCAGGGCAGTTGCCAACTTGAGCACGCTTTCGGAGTATTGTCTTCCCTATGTAAAGGTATCAGGAATGTTTCTTCCTTATAAATCCGGCAGGATCGAAGAAGAAATGAGAGAAGGAAAGCATGCGGTATATCTCCTTGGTGGAGAGATTGAAGATGTTGTGTCATTTGTACTTCCGGGTACAGACATGGAGAGGACTATTCTTAAAATAAAAAAACAAAAGGCAGCCCCGAAGCGCTATCCGCGCAAAGCAGGGCTGCCGTCAAAAGAGCCGATCCGTTAAAAAAAGATTTTGCAGGCTTTCAGGACTTCATCGGGATTTTCCAGATGAGGCAGGAGTTTTGACCCTTTTATAAAATGATATTCAACGGAAGGATTCAATACCTGGTACTGTTCAATGGTGTTTTCGGCTTCTGGCGTATGATCTCCCATGAGGAAGTAAATACTGTGGTTTAAATTTTTTATGGATGGAATCAGATTACAATTCAGGTAGTCTGAGATGAGGCTTGCATACAAATATTTTGTGTCTGATCCACATTTGTGAGCGGATTCATGACAGATATCCACATATTTCTGCTTAATGTCCTTAGGTCTGTGGAAATATTCCCGGGCAAGTTTTTTCTGGATCATTGGTCTGCTGTGCAGGATATTGTAAGTGAGTGTGCCGATGATCGGAAGCTCCATAAAATATTTGAGTACTTTTTTGCGGTTCCCGGGATAACGCCCTGCCTTTGTCATATTTTCAGGATTGATCATCATGAGCCGGCTGAAATTCCTGGGTTCTGTGTAGCATGCCAGAAAGATCAGAGATGATGACTTTCCGCTGGAGATGATGTCAGTCTTTGTGCCGATTACATTTTTGATAAAATCATTGATCAGCTGAACATAAAGATAGCTTGTATAAGTGATCCGCGGTTTGTCGGAACGGCCGCATCCCAGAAGATCCAAAGTATAGACCGTATGTGACCTGGAGAGTTCTTCTTTTATTTTATAAAATTCCAGTTCTGAGCTGCAGTTGTTCAGATCGTGAATGAGGAGAAGCGGAGAACCGGTTCCATGTTTTGTATAGTAGAGACTGCCGAATCTCCAGGAGTAAGTATTGCCGTATTTGGAGAACAGAGCATCCTTCATGGAGGATAGTGAGAAGACAAGCTTATTTATCAGATATACACATATTGTTGAAACAGTTGTAATGGTGGCCAGATTTCGCAGTTTTTTATAGAAACGCATACAGAGTCTCCTTTCTAATTTATTACTATTATTATATGACAAACAAGGATTTGATACAATAATACTTTGCATTCCTTAGAAATTCGTTTATCATAAAGAAAAGAGGTGGTGAGATATTTGGAAGAGAAGAAGATTGATAAGGATCAGCTGATGTCAGATCTGGCAGCCTATTTATCTGAAGAATATATGGAGTGTGTGGCTGAAAAAGAAAAATTTATAGAAGAAAAATATAAACTGGAAGAAGAAAAAGAGCGGCTGATCCGTTGTGTGATGCTGGAAAAAGAAAAGAGACAGATTCGGTCGGTATTTTCTCCTTTGTCCTTAGATGAAAACCTCATGGAAGAAGTGAAGGAACCGGATACAAGAGAAGTGGAACATGCATTGGATGTGTTATCCAAAAATATACGGAAGATACAAAAAAAGTGTGATAGACTGAAATCATATTTAAAAGGACTGGAAGAAACTTATTTTGTGGTTTCTGGTTTAGAGGAGCTGGATAAGAGTCAAGAGGAGGTTCTGTTTCTTCCTGCATTTTATGAACTTATGGATCATTTCAGAAAAATTCATCCTGAGATTACAGTCAGCTTTGAGAGAATAGAAAAAGAATCACCGGTGATTCTTACATTTTCATTCTTGACAGGATTTCATCAGATGATGAGATATTCTGTTCAAAAAATAGGAATTTGTTCTTTAAATATAGATACCTTTATTGAACATGACAGAATTATGCTGCAGTTTGTTATGAAACCAAAAAAACAGGCATCCATTCAAAAATTTAAAAAAAATAGAAATATATTGGAAGACATATTGACCAGAGAATTTGCAATTACCAGATGGCAGGAAAATTCAGTGGTATTGCAGGCAATCATAGAAGCATAAGTGAGGAGAAAGATGAGAAATAAAATAATTGATTTAATTACAGATTCTATTAAGGAATTGGACAGAGAGACAGTGAGCCGTATTTTAGAAATACCTCCTCAGGAGGATATGGGTGATTTCGCATTTCCATGTTTTCAGCTGGCTAAAATTTTCCGAAAAGCTCCAACTATAATAGCACAGGAGGTAGCAGAAAAGATAAAAAAAACAGATTTTGTCTCTAAGACGGCAGCTATGGGGCCTTATGTAAATTTCTTTATTGACAGAACAATGTTTGTAAGTGAAATGTTAAAACAGGTTTCTGTGGATAACTATGGAAGTTCTGAGATTGGATGTGGAAAAACTATCTGTATCGATTATTCTTCTCCGAATGTGGCAAAGAATTTTCATGTCGGTCATCTGAGGACCACACTGATTGGAAATTCTATTTACCGTATTTATAAAAAGCTTGGTTATCGGGTAGAGAGAATCAATCATTTGGGTGACTGGGGCACTCAGTTTGGAAAATTAATCGTTGCCTATAAAAAATGGGGAAGCAAAGAGGCTGTGGAACAAAACGGTATATCTGAACTGATGAAGATTTATGTAAAGTTTCATGAAGAAGCAGAAAAGGACGATACTTTAAATGATGAGGCCCGGGCATGGTTTGTGAAGATGGAGCAGGGTGATGAAGAGGCTCTTTCTATCTGGGAGTGGTTTAAAGATATAAGTTTAATTGAATATAAAAGAATTTATGAACTTTTGGATGTAGATTTTGACTCTTATGCCGGTGAAAGCTTTTACAGGGACAAGACTTCTGCCGTTGTGGATGAGTTAAAGAAAAAAGGAATGCTGAAAGAAAGTGAAGGCGCCTTTATCGTTGATCTGGAGAAATATGATATGACCCCTTGTCTGATTATGAAAAAGGATGGAAGTTCTATTTATGCTACCAGGGATCTTGCCGCTATTTTTTATCGGAAAAAAACATATGATTTTGAAAAATGTATCTATGTGACCGGTATGGAACAGAAACTTCACTTTGCACAGGTGTTCAAGGTGGTGGAACTCATGGGATATGAGTGGGCCAAAACAGATTTGATTCATGTACCTTATGGGTTGGTTAGTCTGGAAGGCGGAAAACTTTCTACCAGAAGCGGCAATATTATTTATGCAGAAGATATTCTCCGTGAATCTGTATCAAAAATCAAAGAGGTCATCAATGATAAAAACCCGGATTTACAGGATAAAGAAGAAGTTGCAAAGATGGTAGGTATTGGTGCCATTATTTTCAATGATCTTTATAATCAGAGAATAAAGGATGTCACATTCAGCTGGGATAAGATTCATAGCTTTGATGGTGAGACGGGCCCTTATGTTCAGTACACTTATGCACGTGCTGCCAGTGTTTTGAGAAAGACTGGAATAACGGATGTGCCAGAAGAAATAGATTCTTCTTTATTGACAGATGAAGCATCGGTTTCCTTATTAAAAGAATTGATCCGTTTTCCAGAAGTTGTAGAGACAGCAGCAGAACGTCTGGAACCTTCGGTTGTTGCAAGATTTGTTATGTCTGTCGCCCAGGCATTTAATCATTTTTATCATGAAAATCAATGTAATGTGGAAGATGAAAAACTCAAAAGGGCAAGGGTTAAGTTAGTAATAATTGCAAAGGAAGCAATCAAAGACGGCCTCGATCTTCTTGGAATGAAGTGTCCGGAACAGATGTAGTAAGAATGTAAAGTTGGGTAAAGCAGATATGAAATTTCATATCTGCTTTGTTTTTATGTTTCACGTGAAACATTATTGTATTTATTTTCATGTTTCACGTGAAACATCTGGAAATGAAAAGTTGTAAGTGATATAATATTTCTTAAAAGGAGATTATATAATATGGGAAGAATTATCGCAATTGCTAACCAAAAGGGCGGCGTCGGTAAAACAACGACGGCGGTGAATCTTTCTGCTGCCCTGGCTGCTGCAGGAAAAAAGACACTTATCATAGATATGGACCCTCAGGGAAATACAACAACTGGTCTGGGATTGGACAAAAATGAATTAGAACATACGGTTTATGAAGTGATTTCATCTGAAATTACATTTGATGAATGTATTTGTCCGGAAGTTATTGAAAACTTATCTTTGGCCCCAGCTAACCGTAATCTGGCCGGAGCAGAAATAGAATTGATGACAGTAGACCGCATGCAGTACATACTAAAAGAGAAACTTCAGCCGACTGTCGAAAACTTTGAGTTTATTATCATAGACTGTCCGCCTGCCCTGGGAATGCTCACAGTCAACGCTATGACGGCTGCAGATACCGTAATTGTACCAATTCAATGTGAATTTTACGCACTGGATGGATTGACACAGTTAATGTATACGATTGAGTTGATACAGAAGAGTCTTAATCCTGACTTGAAAATTGAAGGTGCAGTGTTTACTATGTATGATGCCAGAACAAATTTATCGCTGCAAGTTGTAGAAAATGTAAAATCATATTTGAACCAAAATATTTATAAGACAATTATTCCGAGAAACGTGCGTTTGGCAGAGGCACCGAGCCATGGACTTCCGATTAATTTGTATGATCCTAAGTCAGTTGGTGCAGAGAGCTATCAAATGCTCGCAGAAGAAGTCATTGCAAACGGAGGAAAAGAGGAATGACGACGAAAAAGAAAACAGGATTAGGACGGGGACTGAACACATTGATACCAAGTGCTCCGGTTAAGGACACCGAATCAGAAAAGATTTTAAAAAAAGAAGAGCAAATAAAATCGGAGATTATGGTACCGATATTGAAAGTAGAACCAAATCCGAATCAGCCCAGAAGACAGTTCGATGATGATTCTCTTCAAGAGCTGGCGGATTCGGTCAAGCAGTATGGAATTCTTCAGCCGCTGATTGTAAAAAAACATGATAAATTTTATGAGATCATCGCGGGAGAGCGCAGATGGAGAGCAGCTAAATTAGCGGGCTTAAAAGAAGTGCCGGTGCTGATTAGAGATTATGCAGAAAATGAAATAGTAGAAATTGCATTGATCGAAAATATTCAAAGAGAAGATTTAAATCCCATTGAAGAAGCACTGGCTTACAAAAGGCTTATGGAGGAATTTTCACTGAAGCAGGACCAGGTGGCGGCAAAAGTTTCGAAGAGCCGTGCTGCCATCACGAATTCACTGAGACTTTTGAAACTGGATCAGAGGGTCCAAAATTTGTTGTCGGAAGAAATGATCACTACGGGGCATGCCCGCGCACTTCTGGCGATTGAAGATCCCGATCAGCAATATGAGACTGCGATGAAAGTTTTCGATGAGAAACTCAGTGTCAGAGAAATTGAGAAGCTTGTAAAACAGATGTCAAAGAAAAAGAAGGAAACTCCGAAAGAGGAGAATAAAGTTCAGGAATTTCTGTTTGCCAATATAGAAGAATCCTTGAAACAGGCACTCGGCAGCAAAGTGAATATAAAGAATCGAAATAACAAAGGAAAGATTGAGATAGAGTATTACTCAAAAGAAGAGCTGGATCGTTTAGTTGATATGCTGAGAACGTTATAGGAGGAATGAAATGACAACAGACATTACAATTTTTGGAATTGACTTATTTTATATTTTATGCGGCTTAGCCGGTGTATGTACCCTGGCACTGCTTTTAATTGTAGTATTGCTGGTGAAGACCAGCAGGTTAAAAAAGAAGTACCGCATGTTTATGAAGGGGGAAAATGGAAAGTCCCTTGAAAAGACTTTTGTAAAACATTTTGATGAATTGGAAAGAATTGAAGAAAATCATAAAATACTTGATGAAGAAATGGGAAGACTGAAAGATAAGCTTCAATTATCATATTCCAAAATGCAGGTTTTAAAATATAATGCATTTAAAGAAATGGGCGGAGAGACGAGTTTTGCGATTGCACTTTTGGATCACAGGAACAATGGAATTGTATTGAATGCCATGAGCAACCGTTATGGAAGTTATATGTATGCAAAAGAAATTAAAGATGGCCGTTCAGAGGTAGCACTTTCTAAAGAAGAGCAGATTGTGTTGGAAGATTGTATGAATAAATAAACATATCAGGAGGAAATCATGTTAGACATTAAATTTGTGAGAGAAAACCCGGAAGCAGTAAAACAGAACATTAAAAATAAGTTCCAGGACCGCAAACTGCCGCTGGTAGATGAAGTCTTAGAATTAGATGAAAAAAACAGAGAGATCAAACAGGAAGTTCAGTCTCTGAGAGCCAACAGGAATAAGATTTCCAAACAAATTGGCGGATTGATGGCACAGGGAAAAAAAGAAGAAGCCGAGCAGCTGAAACAGGAAGTGTCAAACCAGGCCGGCAGGATTGAGGAACTGACAGAGGAAGAAAAAAAAGTAGAAGAAAAAATCTTAAAAATCATGATGACCATTCCGAATATCATTGATCCGTCAGTGCCGATTGGAAAAGATGACAGTGAAAATGTAGAGATCGAGAAATTCGGTGAACCGATTGTCCCTGACTTTGAGATTCCTTATCACACGGAAATTATGGAAAACTTCAGCGGTATTGATCTGGACAGTGCAAGAAAAGTGGCAGGCCAGGGATTTTATTATTTGATGGGAGATATTGCGAGGCTTCATTCGGCAGTCATCTCTTATGCCCGCGATTTTATGATCAACAGAGGATTTACTTACTGTGTGCCGCCGTTTATGATCAGAAGTAATGTTGTGACCGGCGTCATGAGTTTTGACGAGATGGATGCCATGATGTATAAGATAGAAGGGGAAGATCTCTATTTGATCGGAACGAGTGAACACTCTATGATCGGTAAATTTATCGATACGATGATTCAGGAAGAAGAACTTCCGAAGACCCTGACAAGCTATTCCCCATGTTTCCGGAAGGAAAAAGGAGCTCATGGACTGGAGGAGAGGGGAGTTTACAGAATCCATCAATTTGAAAAACAGGAAATGATCGTTGTATGTAAACCGGAAGAAAGTATGGACTGGTATGAAAAACTGTGGAAAAATACCGTAGATCTGTTCCGTTCTCTGGATATTCCGGTCCGGACATTGGAGTGCTGTTCCGGAGACCTGGCTGATCTCAAAGTAAAATCAGTAGATGTAGAGGCATGGTCTCCGCGTCAGAAAAAATACTTTGAGGTAGGAAGCTGTTCTAATCTTGGAGATGCACAGGCACGGAGATTAAAGATCCGTGTGAATGGAGAAGACGGCAAGTACTACGCCCATACATTGAACAACACGGTCGTTGCACCGCCTCGAATGCTGATCGCATTTTTGGAAAATAATCTTCAGGCAGACGGGAGTGTGAAGATACCGGAGGCACTTCAGCCTTATATGGGCGGAATGAACGTCATTCAGTAAAGGATTTTATATGGAAAAAGCAAAGATTATTTTAGTGGAAGATAATCAGAAGATTCAGAAAGAACTCTGTGAGTTTCTGAGCAGATATGATTATGAGACAAAAGCACTCAATAACTTTGAAAATATAGTGGAGGATATCCTGAAGGAAAGGGCTGATCTGGTCCTTCTGGACATCAACCTTCCCGTGTACGACGGATATTATATATGCCGTGCGGTCAGAGAAAAATCGGATGTCCCGATCATCGTCGTCACAAGCAGAGACAGCGAGATGGATGAGCTGATGAGCATGAATCTGGGAGCCGATGATTTTATTTCTAAGCCGTATAACACACAGATTCTTGTGGCACGGATATCTTCTCTGCTCAAACGTACAAAACATGTGAAAGAAGACTGGCAGATGACTCATAAGGGACTTTTAATCAATCTGTCAAACAGTACGGCATGCCACGGAAAAGAGCAGATAGAACTGAGCAAAAATGAAGTGAAGATTCTGTCTGTGCTTGTGAAGCATAAAGAGAAGATCGTTTCCAGAGATAATCTGATGGAAGAACTGTGGCAGTCCAATGAATTTGTAGATGACAATACACTGACGGTAAATATCAACAGGCTCAGAAAAAAACTGGATTCCATTGGGCTTGCCGATTATATTGTCACAAAGAGAGGGCAGGGGTATCTTGTATGAGCTTCAGGGCATATTTAAGAGATAAGTCATTATTTTTTGGACTTCAGATATTTTATCTGGCTTTTCTCGTATGGATGCTGAATCTGTTCCACGCCACAACCTTTGCTATTATATATCTGCTGTGTCTGTACTTTATTCTTATGATTCTTGCACTGGGAAATGAATATTTTAAGAGAAAACGTTTTTATGAGACGGCGCTGGAAAGTATGGATTCCTTAGATAAAAAATTTATGCTCCCGGAGCTTCTTGACAGGCCTGATTTTACAGAGGGAAAAATATTTTATGACTGTCTGTCACAGACCAATAAGTCTATGAGCGATGAAGTGGCAGTGTATAAGATCTCTGCCCAGGATTACAGAGAGTATGTAGAAATGTGGATTCACGAGGTGAAGACGCCCATTGCCGCTTCCAGGCTCATGATAGAAAATAATCCGTCTGAGGTGACAAAAAATATCAGCGAAGAACTGGAAGAAGTGGAATACTATCTTGAGCAGGCGCTGTATTATTCCAGAAGCAACGGAGTAGAGAAGGACTATATTGTAAAACGTATGAATCTGAATTCCATGGTTCAGGAACTGATCCGCAGTAATTCCAAGATTTTGATCCAGTCGAAGGTAAAGGTAAGCCTTGAAAATCTGGATTATGATGTTTATACGGATGAAAAATGGATGTCATTTATTCTAAAGCAGGTATTGATCAATGCAGTAAAGTATCGCAAAGATCATCCTGAAATCCGGTTTACGGCAGCAGATGAAAAGGAACAGGTACAGCTTTATATAGAGGATAACGGCATCGGAATATCAGGAAAAGATCTTCCAAGAGTTATGGAAAAGGGTTATACGGGGACTACAGGAAGGAAGTATGCCAAATCCACGGGAATGGGATTGTATCTTTGCAGAAAGCTCTCAGATAAGCTTGGAATTGGATTTGCTGTCCGGTCAAAAGAAGGAGAAGGCACACAGATTAAAATCACATTTCCAAAAAATTCATTTGTGTATATGTAGATAAAAACCGCTGGACATAAGAATGTCAGCGGTTTTGTGTTATTTTGGATCATGTTCATCTGCATTTGGGCAGTCTTTGATATTTATTACCGGAGGACGGAAGGGATATAACTCCTCATAGGATTCCATCGCTGCCTCAGACTCTGGATTGGCAGGAATTAGTCCGGTACAGTCAGTCGTGGAACAGGTAGAACACATATCAAAAATGTTTTCATCGATTTCTTCATTGGTCAGTTCTTTTTTCTTTTTCATGATATCAACCTCCTTGTTGAGATACAATTAGTATGGTTGGTCCATGAAAAAAATATCATTCAAGAAGATTTTTCTAAAATTTTATTTGTCTAATAATATTAAGGCGATGATTTCCAGGTCTGTGTCACCGATATTTTCAATGCCGTGACCGCATCCGCTCATAGTATATGTAGTATCCCCTGCATTCACTTCATATTCGGTACCATTGTCATTGTACATGCCTTTTCCGGCTAAAATATGATAGGCTTCTCCTTCCTTTTCGTGGACATGATAGCCGAAGGAGCATCCCGGCGGGATGATGATTTTGCCGAACAGACGGCTGCTTTCTTTCATCTCTTCCTTTGTCAGAAAAGAAGTCTTCCGGATCGTTCCTTTGCCTCCCCGTGCATTTTCTACACTCTCAAACTTTACATCTTCATTTTTTAAATACATAGCTTTACCTCCATTTTTCTTGGTTATAGTATCAGTATAGAGGATAGCTTTTTAAATTACAATCCAAATAGAAAGTGACAAAAGTGTAAGTTTGCTGTAAGGCAGTTCGATGGATAGAGTAAACAGACAGTGATATAGTAAGGATAACATAAAGAAAGCAAAGGAGAATTGGGATATGAAAACAGTATTGCAAGTTCAAAATATGGAAAAATATTATGGAAACAAAGGAAATGTGACAAAGGCTGTGGACGGCATCAGCTTTGACGTGGAAAAGGGTGAATACATCGGTATTATGGGAGCGTCCGGAAGCGGAAAAACTACGCTGCTTAACTGTATTTCCACGGTTGACCGTGTGACCTCGGGCCACATCTTTATAGACGGAATGGATGTGACAAAACTAAAAGGGAAACATCTTTCCAAGTTCCGGAGGGAACAGCTGGGATTTATCTTTCAGGATTTCAACCTGCTGGATACACTGACTGCCTATGAAAATATAGCGCTGGCTCTGACCATTATGAAAACTCCGGCAAAGGAAATTGATGACAGGGTAAAATCAATCGGGGAAAAATTAATGATAACAAAAGAACTGTCCAAGTATCCGTATCAGCTTTCCGGAGGACAGAAGCAGAGAGTGGCAAGCGCAAGGGCTATGGTAACCGACCCGTCCCTGATTCTGGCCGATGAGCCAACCGGAGCACTGGACAGCAAGTCTGCAAGAATGCTTTTAGACAGTATGGAAACTATGAACGCGGAACTGCATGCCACAATTCTTATGGTGACTCACGATGCGTTTACGGCAAGCTACTGTAAGCGGATTCTGTTTATCAAAGACGGTAAGATTTTTAATGAACTTGTGAGAGGCAGGGATTCCAGAAAAGAGTTTTTTGACCGCATCATTGAAGTGGTGACATTGCTTGGAGGTGACAGTACAAATGTATTCTAAATTAGCGTTTGGAAATGTAAAAAAGAGCATAAAAGATTTTACGGTATATTTTTTGACGCTGACATTCGGTGTCTGCCTGTTTTATGTATTTAACTCTATCGGCAGTCAGGAAGCGATGCTTAAAATTAATGAGTCACAGAAAAGTATCATTGAAATGCTTCAGATGGCAATCAGTTCGTTGTCTGTGTTTATTGCAGTAATTCTTGGGTTTCTTGTGATCTATGCCAACAGGTTTTTGATCAAAAGGCGGAAGAAAGAGCTTGGACTTTACCTGTGCCTGGGAATGGATAAACGGCAGGTTTCTAAAGTACTGATCATCGAAACCTTGTTTATTGGGGTGTTTGCACTGGCAGCAGGACTTCTGGCCGGAGTATTTTTATCTCAGGGGCTGTCTGCGGTAACTGCAAAAATGTTTATGGTAGAGATGAAGGAATTTACTTTTGTATTTTCCGGAGAAGCATTTATAAAGACGATCATTTACTTTGCGGTTATTTTCCTGATCGTTATGATCTTTAATACGTTCAGTATATCCAAGGTAAAGGTCATTGACCTTTTAACAGCAAATAAAAAGAATGAAGATTTAAAAGTTAAGAAACTGGGAGTTTCTGTTGTATTGTTTTTGATTTCTGTGGCCTGCATCGGATTTGCCTATCACTGTATCCGGGAAAACGGCATGATGCAGGTAGACGGTCAGTTCTGGATGAGTATTATTTTTGGTACGATTGGTACGTTTTTGTTTTTCCTGTCTCTCTCCGGATTCTTTTTAAGAATTTTGAAAACAAACAAGAAGTTTTATTACCGGAAGCTTAATATGTTTATTTTAAGGCAGATCAATTCAAAGATTACTACAACTTTCGTGTCTATGACACTGCTCTGTTTGATGCTCTTAGTGGCAATCGGTGTATTTTCTACTGGAGCCGGACTGGCGACGACAATGGGCGGAGATATGAAGAAGGCGACACCGTATGATGTATCCTATATTAAATACTTGCCGGAAGAGGAAAAGAACTATAAAGTACAAGCAGATATGAGAAAAGAATTTGAGTCAAAAGGAATCGATATGAACAAATTTGTCGATAAATCATGTATGATCTCTACGAGACTCTATGGAAAACTCAAGTTTAAAGTATTTTTAAATGGCCGTGATAGATTTGTGGATTATCCTAAGGGTGTTAAAGCATCAATGGGAAAATCATCGCCTGAGATTATAGGTTTATCAGACTACAATGAAGCCATGAGAAAACAGGGGAAACAGACGATCAGCCTAAAGTCGAATGAATATGCAGTAAATTGTAATTTTGACAATATGAAGAAGCTGTGGGAAGATGTATGTAAAGACAGGGTAGAGATTAAAATGGACGGCAGAACTCTGACTGCAAAGAGCTCTATGATCGACAGTACCTATTATTCTGCATCTTCTCTGCCGATGGACATGGGAACTTTGATCGTTCCTGACGATGTTGCAGAAAAAATTCCTGTGCATACAGTTGTATACAACTGTCAGTTAAAAGGTGATGCAGAAGAAAATACCCATAAACTAAGTAAACTGATGGAAAGTGTGTATCCCAACAAAACAATGGAGGAAAGAAATAAAGCGCCGTATCACACAGCGGTCTATAGGGTAGAAATGATCGAACAGAGCGCGGGACTGAGCACTGTGATTACCTACATTGCTATTTATATAGGAGCAGTCTTCCTGATTACATGTGCTGCCGTTCTGGCACTGCAGCAGCTCAGTGAAAATTCAGATAACGTGGAAAGATATAATTTGCTGAGAAAAATAGGAGCGGATGAGCGAATGATCAATCACGCTATGCTGGCACAGATTATTATTTATTTTATGGTTCCGCTGAGCCTCGCTCTGGTGCACTCCTATATCGGTGTGAAGGTTGCCAGTAACGTGATCGCAACATTGGGAAATGTAAATGCACTCAACGGCATACTGGCTTCGGGAGGCGCTATCCTCGTGATTTATGGGGGATATATGTTGGCAACATATCTTGGAAGCAAGGCTGTCATCAAGGATAAAAACAGATAATCAGATGATAAAACCATATAAAAAACAGCGGATTTTCGAATATCTGCTGTTTTTTATTTCTTAAAAGGATCTTGTCATGCAGGTTTTTAAGGAATTTTAATGATTGAAAATGCATGATATTGATTGACTTTGAATGAAATGGTGTTATAATAAAAGAAAAAGAGGTGATTTTATGCTGCCGGATGAACGGTTTCGGAGGATTTTAGAGATAATACGGAAAAAACAGTCGGTCACAGTGCAGGAACTGGTAAAACAGATCGGGATATCTGAGTCAACAGTCCGCAGAGACCTGGCGGCTCTGGACAAAAAAGGTCTGCTGCATAAGGTTCACGGAGGAGCCACTTCTATTGATGCGGGATTTGGTGCAGAAGAAACAGTCGCGAAGAAATCTCTGAAAAATGTGGATGAAAAACGCCGGATCGCACAATACTGTGCAGAGATCATCAGGCCGGACGATTTTATTTATCTGGATGCCGGAACGACCACAGAGATGATGATTGATTTTCTGACAGAGAAAAAAGCCTCTTATGTCACCAATGGAATCATGCATGCAAAAAAACTCATGGATTATGGTTTTAGGGTATATTTGATCGGAGGAGAACTGCGTGCAGTAACTGAGGCGGTAGTCGGGGAGGAAGCCCTGGAAAGTCTCAGAAAGTATAACTTTACAAAAGGATTTTTTGGGATCAACGGGATTTCGAAAAAAAGCGGTTTTACAACACCGGATGTAAACGAAGCACTGGTAAAGAAGACAGCTCTTAGTCAATGTCTGGATGCTTATATCTTAGCCGATGCATCTAAATTCGGCAGGATTTCAGCAGTCTGCGTGGCCGGGCTGGATCAGGCAGTCATAGTTACAGGGAAACTTAAGGAACCAAGCTTTTTAAAATATACAGCGATCAAGGAGGTATCAGAATGATTTACACAGTAACATTTAATCCGGCGATTGATTACGTCATCAAGGTGGATGACCTGACTCTTGGGAAGGTAAATCGGACCAAAAGGGAAGATATGTACTGCGGCGGCAAGGGGATTAATGTATCGAATGTACTTGCCAATTTGGGGATCGACAGTGTGGGATTTGGATTTATTGCAGGTTTTACGGGAGATGCCATTGAGACAGGGGCAAAACAGCTGGGATTTAAGCCGGACTTTATCCGTCTCAGAGAAGGCATGACAAGAATCAATGTCAAGATCAAATCAAATGAAGAGAGCGAAATCAACGGACAGGGACCGGATATCCATGAGGATGAACTGGAAATGATGTATCAGAAGCTGGATACATTAAAAGACGGAGATATATTGGTCCTGGCCGGAAGTATTCCGAACACTCTCCCTGAAGATGTATATGAAAAAATTATGGAAAGGCTTCAGGATCGTAAGATTCAGATCGTCGTGGATGCTACGAAAGATTTGTTATTAAACGTTCTGAAGTATCATCCGTTCCTTATCAAGCCGAACAATCATGAATTGGGAGAAATGTTTGGGGTTGAACTGAAAAATAATGAAGAAATCATTGAGTATGGAAAGAAGCTTCAGGAAAAAGGTGCAAGGAATGTTCTCATTTCCATGGCAGGAGATGGAGCAATCCTGATCACAGAGGAAGGGGATGTACACATTTCTCCTTGTCCAAAAGGTGAAGTTAAAAACTCTGTGGGAGCAGGCGATTCTATGGTCGCAGGTTTCCTGACCGGATATCTCAAAGCTGGAGACTATAAAGAAGCATTAAAAATGGGAATTGCCACGGGAAGCGCCAGTGCATTTTCTGAGGATCTTGCAACGAAAGATAAGATTATGGAATTGTATGAGCAGCTTTAGAATAATTTAAATGTCAAGGCAGGAAAAAAGAGAAGTTTTTATGGCTTCTCTTTTTTTTGCACTTATTTGTGAAAAGAAATGTAACGGTGACATTTCTTTTCACAAAAGATGAAAAACCTCAAACTGTTTTTTACAGAGTGCGGATGATATACTCAAACCATAGATGAGGTGATAAATATGAACAAGAGATCTCGGGAAATCTTATCTACTCTGATTCAGAAAAAAGAATATGGGCAGGCGGCACAAATGAAGGAGCTTGCAGAGCAGTTCGGAGTTTCCGTAAGGACCATCCGGAATGACTTGGAGCAGATTAATGAATTTCTCAGCAAAAATGAATTGTCCGGCGTGAGTCTCGGAAAACAAGGCGTCATTGAGACGGGAAAAGATATAAATATGGCAAGGCAGTATCTTTTCCGGGATAATTTTTATTCCTATAAGCTGGAGAAAAACGAGAGAAAGATATTTATGGCGACATTGCTGATCTGTGAAAATGATTACCGGACCCTTTCGGATCTGGCGGACTGCATGTATGTGAGCCGGTCCACAGTGATTCAGGATTTGGAAAGCCTTAAACAGTTTTTCAGGAAGCACAGACTTTATGTTGTCTCCCATTCCAATAAAGGATTGATGTTAGAAGGTGAGGAAAAAAACAAGAGATTATTGTTATTCTCCATGGTAAAAAGCAGTGAATCCGTATACCGGGAGGCACCGGTTTTTGAGAGACTGATCGGTTCTCTGAAAGAGGAGTGCCGGGTAGATATGGAAGATCTGAAGACTATGGAAAAGGTTATCAATCTGGCGGAACATTTTTCGGGAAGGTTTCTCACAGACACTTCCTTCACTGACCTTAAATATTTTCTTCTCTTAAGCCTGTACCGCATGCGGCTTAAAATTTATGCAGAGCAGGACGGCAAGAAAAACAGCAAATATGAAATGGCGGGGTATATATTAAAGCAGCTCAGTGACTTTGCTGGCATTGAGGTTGTGGAGGACGAAGTTAAATTTCTCGGAAGAATATTAAATGAGATGCGTTATATCAAAAAGACGACCAGCAACCAGGAAATTGTTAAGATGCAGGTGATCACAAGAACCTTTATTGAGCATGTTTCTATTGACATCGATTTGAATTTGCAGGGAGATTATATCTTCTATGAAAATCTCATTAATCATCTGGAATCTATGTTTTCATCAGCCATACGGGACAACACGGTGAGTTCAGTGGTGACAGAAGTCCTGGAGCGCTATCCGAAGATACAGAAAGCTGTACAAAACAATGTATTTGTCCTGGAAGATTACATAGGGCGGAAGCTTAATGAGGTAGAAATCTCATATATTGTGGTGCATATCTGTGCCGCAATTGAAAGAAACAGAAACTCCGCGGAGCGTTATTCGGTAATTCTGGTATGCAACGGAGGAATCGGAACATCCCAGCTTCTTCTGGCCAGGCTTAAAAAGTATTTCAATTTTCATGTAGCAGATATCATACCGGCTCATGATCTTAAGAATGTGGCTGTTGACGAGGCTGATGTGATTCTCTCTACAGTAGCTCTGGACACCGATTTAGAGTATATCCAGGTGGACCCTCTGCTGAATGACGGAGACTGCATCAATGTAGGGAAAAAACTTTCGAGGCTGAAAGGAAACCGGAGCACCGGTAAAAAACAGACGAAGAAAGAAAAGCCTGAGGCGGTTCATATGAAGCGGATCAAGGAAATCCTTACTTCAGATACGGACCCGGAAAAAATGATATTTAAAATAGAAGAGGTCGTCAATGAGTTCTTTCACAAAGAGGTGAGCCTGCCTCTGGCTGAAATGCTTCCAAAGCAGGCCATAAGGCTGAATGTGAGCTGTAAAACCTGGCAGGAAGCCGTCAGACAATCGGCTCAGTATCTGCTTGAAAATGATTGTATCGAGGAAAGATATATAAGTTCCATGATAAAGAATGTGGAGCAGAACGGCTCTTATATTCTCGTGGCACCGGGGTTCGCACTGCCCCATGAAGCTTTAAATGCCGGTGCAAAAAAGGTGGGTATGAGCCTGATCAGACTGGATGAGCCGGTAGTATTCGGTAAACCGGAGTTTGATCCTGTGGAGTGGGTCTGCTGTTTAAGCGCAATTAACAAAGAAACACATTTAAAGGCTATGTTCCATCTCGTGAATCTGTTTCACAATGAGAAGTTTCGAGATAAAATACGGCCGGCCCAAAGCAGAGATGAAGTCTATAACGCAATCAAACGATATGAATATGAAATGAGGTAATGCAGCATGATTTGGGAAGATTTAAAAGAGGAACTGGTGCTTACGGATCTCGATGCCGAAAGCTCCGGGGAAGTCTTTGAACGTCTGGGAAAGACACTGATAGAGGAAGGTTACTGCAGGGATTCCTATATTGACGCCTTAAAGACAAGGGAAAAGGATTTTCCTACAGGGGTCAACATGGGAGGAGTAGGAATCGCCATTCCGCATACAGATAAAAGCCATGTGTACAAAGGCGCGGTAGCCATCGGAATCTTAAAAAAACCTGTGAAGTTTTATCAGATGGGGACAACAGATGAAGTGGTCATGGCAAGACTGGTATTTATGCTCGCCGTGGACGATCCGGAAGAACATCTGGTATTTTTACAAAGGATTCTGCAGGTGCTGCAGGATTCAAACACACTGAAACAATTGACGGAGTGTACGAAAAAACAGGACGTCATCCGCATTATAAAAGAAAAAGAACAGTCACTTTCCTGAACAGGAAAAATGAAAGGAGATTTATTATGTCAGCAGTCAATATTTTATCCGTTTGCGGGTCTGGAACCGTAACATCATCTATGGTAGCGGCAAAATTGAAGGAAAAATTAGGAGAACGGGGATATTCTGTCTCCACTACGGAAGCCAGACCGACAGAGGCATTAAATCTTGCCCAGTCAGGGAGATTTGATGTTCTTGCACATACCAGCCCGCTCCCGGACGGGGATTACGGCATTCCGATGGTTAATGCTTTTGCGTGCATTACAGGTATGGGAGAAGATGAATTTTTTAATCAGATTGTGGAAGCACTGAGGTCTGTCGGAAAATAAAGAGAGAGTAAAACGGAGGAAATACATATGGAAGCAATTCTTGCAACACTGAAAGCAATCATCGACAACTTCGGATCGGCAATCATCGTACCATTTATTATTTTCATTATAGCATTGATTTTTAAAGTCAAAGTACAGAAAGCATTTTTATCCGCGCTTTATGCAGGAGTATCCCTGATGGGATTTACTCTGATTCTCGGAGCGTTTACACCGATCATCACACCGATGGTCAAGAATATGTCCCAGGTCATGGCAGGCGTCACAGGGGTAAATTTAAATACGTTTGACGTGGGATGGCAGGCGACCTCCGTCGTTGCCTTTGCTACCAGCGCGGGAATGATCTATCTGGGTCTGGGGATTCTTTTACAGACGATCCTGTTTCTTGTAAAGTGGACGAATATTTTTCAGCCGTCGGATCTCTGGAATAACTATTCCTATATTGTCTGGGGCGCCATGGTTATTTTCAAGACCCACAATTTTATTTTGGGAATCGCATGTATGATTCTTTTGAATCTGTACAGTCTGCTCATATCAGAGCTGGTTGCAAAGAGGTGGTCTAAATACTATAACTATCCCAACTGTACCATTATTGCCATGCACAATGTAGAACCCGCGATTTTTGCAATTTTGTTTGATCCGATCTTAAATAAGCTTGGATTCAACAAATTAAAACTGAATCCAAAATCGATAGAAAAGAAAATCGGATTTCTCGGGGAGCCCATGACTCTTGGATTTTTCCTCGGAATGTTTATCGGGATACTGGGAAGCATCAATAAACTTGGAACCATCGCCGGATGGGGTGATATTTTAGAAGCTGCGATAGCTACCAGTGCGGTCATGGCGATCTTTCCTAAAATAGCAAGTATGTTTGCCCAGGCGTTTGCGCCGATCACGGAGGCCGCAAGAAAATTCATGGGCAAAGCAGGTGACAGGGAATGGTATATTGCCGTCAACGATGCGGTCGGCTATGGAGAACCTGCTACTCTTACAAGCGGACTTCTGCTGATCCCTATTATGATCGTGGTTTCTACGATCCTCCCGGGCAATCAGGTGCTGCCGGTAGTAGATCTTCTGGCTATCCCATATATGGTACAGGGCCTGGTAGCGGTCTATAAAGGAAATATGTCAAAGATTCTTTTAGCCGGAACAATCTGGTTCAGCTTAGGGCTTCTCATGTGTACTTATACAGCTCCGCTGTTTACGCAGGTGGCAATCTCCGCGGGGTTTGCGATCCCGGCGGGAGCAGCCATGATTACGAGCTTTAATATTCTCGGAAAACCAATGCTTGGGTTCGTATTCCTTGCATTCCTTTCCGGAAATCCTGTCTTCATCGCGATTGCAGTGATTGTCTACGCAGTCATGTTTGCAGTCTTTAAACTGAAAAACAAGGAGATCGTAGCTTACTTAGACCGTCAGGCGGAAAAAAATGAATCAGCGGAAGAAGCAGGGGTGTAAAGTATGAAGGTAGATGTGAATAAATTTTTAAAGCCGTGCAGCTGCGGCAGAAAACATGAAATCATTGTGGACGATATAATTATAGAAAGCGGGGCAGTCAGCAGACTTCCCGAGATCCTTGCAAGGGACGCATATAAGAATTTTCAAAATATTGTAATGATCTGTGATGAAAATACTTATGAGGCAGCGGGAAAGACGGTGGAACGCCTTGTGCCGGGTCTGAAAAAGGCAGTCCTTGATCCGGAAAACCTCCATGCCAATGAACATGGCGTGGAGGCGGCACAAAAGTATCTTGACCAGATGGGCGAGCTGGATCTGATGATCGCTGTTGGGTCCGGGACCATCCATGACATCTCAAGGTATCACGCCTACGAGAAAAAAATTCCTTTCTTCTCCGTACCGACGGCGGCCAGTGTGGACGGTTTTGTATCCACAGTAGCAGCTATGACATGGCACGGATTTAAAAAGAGCTTTACTGCCGTATCGCCGATCGTTGTCATTGCGGACACGGATATTTTCAGTAGGGCACCGATGCGGCTGACGGCTTCCGGTGCTGCAGATTTGCTCGGGAAATATACGGCTCTTGCAGACTGGAAGATCACACATATCCTGACGGGAGAATATATTTGTGAAGAAATCTGTGAGATGGAGTATCAGGCACTGGATGCGCTGAAGGCCAGTCTTCCGGGACTGGCAGCCGGCGATGCGAAGGCTTATGAAGAGCTGATGTATGGACTCCTGCTTTCCGGTCTTGCCATGCAGATGACCGGCAACTCAAGACCCGCATCCGGGGCGGAGCATCATATGTCCCATTTGTGGGAAATGGAAGTGCTGAATGATTACATTGACTTTTACCACGGGGAAAAGGTTGGCGTAGGGCTGATCCTGGCTTCAAAAATCTACCACAAAGCGGCAGAGAAAATGCGCGGTGAAGCATTTACAGTGAAAGAATCTATGCCTGTAGAAGAAGAACTGATCAGAGTGAATTTTACTAAGCTTGGAATGTATGAGTCTATCATAGAAGAAAACACACCGAACCTGCTGGAAGAAGTTGACTCACAGAAGCTTTTGGAAAGGAAAGATGAGATCGCGGCGGTGATCGATGAGATCCCTTCAGCCGGAGAGCTTACCGATATGCTCAAAGAAGTGAATGGGGTCAGAACCCTTGAGAATCTTAGCTTTGATGAAAGCTTTCAGGAAAAAACTGCAAGATTATCTCCTTATGTGAGAGCAAGAATTACCTTCATGAGACTGCTCAAGTTTTATAGTTTTTATGAAGAAGTGATCAACGGTTAGGGGGAAGGAAGATATGCTGGAAGAATTAAAAGAGCAGGTGTATGAGGCAAATATGGAGCTCCCGGCAAAAGGGCTCGTCACATATACTTGGGGAAATGTAAGCGGAATCGACCGCAGAAAGGGAATGTTTGTTATCAAGCCGAGCGGAATCGCCTACGAGGAACTCAGACCTTCCGATATGGTGGTTATGGATCTTGACGGAAATAAGGTGGAAGGGGATTATCATCCTTCCTCCGATACCCCGACCCATCTGGAACTATATAAGGCATTCGGACAGATCGGCGGTATTGTACACACACATTCTGCCTGGGCAACTTCCTGGGCCCAGGCGGGAAGGCCGGTTCCGTGTTATGGGACCACTCACGCAGATTATTTTTACGGGGAGATCCCGTGTGCCAGAAGTCTGAGACCGGAAGAGATTGAAACGGAATATGAGAAAAATACAGGGCTTGTCATTGTCGAGACATTTCAGGGAATGAATCCAGCCTATGTTCCGGGAGTTCTCTGCACAAACCACGGACCGTTTGCCTGGGGAAAGGATGCAGAGGAGGCAGTACACAATGCTGTCGTGATGGAAGAGGTGGCAAAAATGGCTGCCAGGACAGAACAGCTGAAGACAGAAGTGGGTGAGGCGCCCAAGACCATTCAGGATAAGCATTTTTTCCGGAAACACGGCCCCAATGCCTACTACGGAAACGCCGGAAAGTGAGGGGCTATGTTAGAAAATATCAAAGCTTTTGTCCTGGATATGGACGGAACGATTTATCTTGGAAATGAACTGTTTCCGTTTACGAAGGACTTTCTTTCCAGAGTGGAGGAGACGGGCAGAAAATTTTACTTCTTCACAAATAACTCTTCCAAGAGCCAGCAAGCCTATATTGAAAAGCTTTCCAATATGGGCATTTCTATCACCAAAGAGCAGATGATGATCTCCAGCCATGTGATGATACGGTTTCTTTTGGAGAAGCATCCTGGAAAAAGTGTTTATGTCGTGGGAACACCTTCTCTGCTAAACGAATTCAGAAGCTTTGGGATACCTCTTGTGGAAAAAGATCCAGATATTGTTGTTCTGGGATTTGACACGACTCTGACCTATGAAAAGCTGTCCAGGGCCTGCCATTCTATCCGGAACAGCTGCATCTATTACGGAATCAATCCCGATTTAAACTGTCCCATGGAGAGAGGTACGTTTATCCCGGACTGCGGTTCCATGGCAAGGCTTGTGGAGGCTTCCACCGGACGGTACCCGGAGTTTTTCGGAAAACCTTCAGAGCATACATTAAATTATATGATTCAGGAGACGGGATACCGCCCGGATGAGATCGCCATTGTAGGCGACCGGCTGTATACAGACATTGCCGTGGCCGATCAAAGCGAAGTGACCTCCATTCTTGTGTTAAGCGGTGAGAGTACCCTGAAAGATGTGGAGAATGGTGATGTAAAACCAGATGTCATTGTGAAAGATTTAAGTGAGATAACGAGAGAACTGTAAAAAGAAAAACACATTGGATGTTATGTACGGAGATCCAATGTGTTTTTCTATTAAACCCAAAGATGTTTGTGAAAAAGTTCCTGGAGGATTTTGATTTTGAACGTCTGGAAAAGACTTTTCCATATCTGCATGAAGACGAACATAAACTGCCGCTTCCATTGATCGTAACGAACACCCTGTCTGAAAGGTTAATGTCTACTGGACTTTTAGAGGATACAATGAAGAACAAAGTAAAGCTTACTGTTGCGATTTCCTGTATCACTGAGCCGTTTATACAGATGAGAGAGGAAGCGGATTTAATCTGTGAGATCGCAGGTGAGGTGATCTCAAATATGTTTTAGTACCGGTCTGTATGGCTGGATAGAAAGATGATGGACTTGTCCACTTTGTTTTCATATGCTATCCTTTTTGGTAAAGAAAGGTCAGACAGAGGTGTGGAGGATAATGAAAAAAAAACAGTATATCCGTCAACAGATCAAACAAAAAACAGAGAAGTTATCCACAAGATATCTTCGGGATTCGGAAGAAGAGATTCAGAAACAGATCCTTATGCTGCCGGAATTTAAGAGGGCGGAGACTGTTTTCTGTTACATATCCGTGGGAAAGGAAGTATCCACAGAATTGATTTTAACAGAATGCTTCCGACAGGGAAAACGGGTGGGAGTGCCCTTGTGCACAGCTCCCGGAATCATGGAAGTAAGGCAGATCACCTGTATGGACCAGTTAGAACACGGCATCTACGGACTCATGGAGCCAAAAAGAAATACTCCCATTGTGGAGAAACGAGAGATTGACCTGGGGATTATTCCTTGTATCAGCGCAGACTTCTGTGGAAAACGTCTCGGACATGGAGCCGGGTATTATGACCGGTATCTAAGCGATACAGAATTTTTGAAGGTGGTTTTATGCAGAAAAGAGCTTCTGTGGGAGGAGATTCCTACAGACAGCTATGATGTGCCAATGGACCTTGTGGTCACGGAGAAGGGGTGAAACTTTGATTCGATTTGATATTAACCAGAATTTAAAAGAAGTTTTTGAGGACGGACAGCTGCCAGCCATGGTATACATATCCAGACAGGAGAGCACCCCGGAGAAAATAAGTCGTCCGCTGCACAGCCATGAATCTATCTGTGAACTTTTGCTTGTATATAAGGGGACCGGAACCTATCAGGTGGGCACCAGTATTTATCCCATAGAAGAAGGCTGTGTGGCTTATTATAACCAGGGAGACCTTCATGAGATCGCAACGGCTGAGAAGACCAACATCGGCCATTATTGTATCGGTATTACAAACCTTCGCTTAAAGGGACTTAAGAAAAACCAGATGGTGCCAGAGGGCGGGCCCTATATCTGCCATACAGGATCCCTGTTTTCGTTTTTAAAGACGATGTGTGACCAGATTTACATGATGGAAGAGCTGAATCCGGTAGGCCAGCTGGCATCGCAGCTTTTCTGCGCCTCCATGGTGGTCATTGCCAGCCAGCTGGATACATTTCCGCAGGCTATGGCCGCGGAGACGAAGGAGGAAGAGTTTATCTCAAGGATCCTGGATTATTTGAATGAACACTTTACAGAGGAATTAAATCTGGATAAGATCGCTGAGGACATGCACTGCTCTGCCACTTATGTCTCCCACGGCCTGAAAAAAGCCACGGGTATGACTCCCATCAATTATATTATCCGCAGGCGGATCGGCCTTGCCCAGACAATGCTGATCTCTACCGATTTCACGGCGACCCAGATTGCCACTATGGTGGGATACGATAATACCAATTACTTCAGTACACTGTTTACAAAGACCGTTGGTATGACGCCGATCCGGTACCGGAACATGTATCTGGAAAAGCTGAGGGGCAGGAGGGATCAGTCATGAGAGTGAAAAGAGCAGGAATACATACAAGAGGGCATAATTTTAGAATACTTCTGATAGATTCTAATTTTAAAAAGGTAGTAGGACAGATAGCAATCAAATAATTCTAAACTTAGAGTTACATGGTTTTTTCTTGAGATAATATTGTAATGCTTCCCCTATAAACTTTGAAACTCCTTTACAGTACTGCTGATCCATAGCCTCGATCAGCTTTGGATTGTAGGGATATCCGTCAATCAGCTTATCATAGTAGTTCTCGCCCAGATCCATTGTAGGCTGGTCTTCTTCATCCAGCAGATTCAACATCTGGCCGATGATATTCTGTATCTCGTCAGATTTGACATCCCTTGAAACGTTACTTGTCAGCTGCTCTATCAAGTCTTTATTCTTTTCTACACACCCTTTTTCTTTGATCTTCTGCATCTTCTCCATATTCTCCATATTCTCAGAGAAATGGCTTAGGCTCTCTTTCATGGCATCCGTGTATTTTTCAACACTGCCGTAATATTCCACCGCCGTTTGAGCGATGCTGGACTCATGATCCCTTGCCACTTTTATAAATTCATCAAAGGCTGCGGTGCTTCCCCAGTATTTCATAATCTCCTCTGTATTCTCTTTTTTAAACTTCTCCAGTGCCTGGATATATTCACTTAAATCAAATTCTTTAAAACTCATATAGGTTTCTCCTTGTTCCAGCCTGCCGATCAGGTCTAGCAGTCTGTTCAGCCTGTCCCGTTTTGCCTTTAGCAGTGTTTTTTGCCTGCTCAAAGCCTCCTTTTTATTAAAATTGGGATTTTCCATGATCCTTTTAATATCCTTCAGAGGAAATTCCAACTCCTTAAAAAGTAATATCTGCTGTAGAGTGTTTATGGATTCTTCATCGTATAGTCTATAACCGGCGCCGGTGACCTTTGCAGGTTTTAATAATCCGATTTCGTCATAATACTGTAAGGTCCGCACGCTGACGCCTGAAAGTACTGCAACTTCTTTTATGGTTCTCAAGACATCATCTCCAATCTGCTGTGTATCTTTGATTCTATCTTACATTATCACGTTATGTGAGGGTCAATGGTTTTTGATTTCTTAGGAAAGACCTTGTCACGCTAATGCGTGAAAGCTTTTCCTAAGAAATCAAAAACGCTCCGCGGGGATGCACACAAATGCGTAAGGAAATTATTTGACTTTGTCAAATTGCATTTGGCGTTCAAAGTTGCCAAGCCCCTCATGAATGAGGGGATGGGGAGCTGAGGTGGGCTTGCCCACTTTGTTCTATCTTTTTAAAGTTATTACATGAGTAATTTATGAGTATCTTATATGTGTCTTATACAAGATAGTGGAGTCCTTGTTCTCATTTCTAATATATTTCTTTGAAATTGCCCTGTTTTTAATCTCACAGCGAACAAAATAGTAAAGGCGGAGGACCTTTGTTTTCTCTAAAATAATAATTACAGAAAGCGATGATGAACAAACAAAACAGGAGGTTTTAACATGAGTATGAATATCTGCGGAGCTCCTTGTTGCTGGGGCGTGGATGATGTAAAGAACCCTTATCTGCCGCCGTGGCAGAGGGTGCTAAAGGAGGCGGGTCAGGCGGGCTACCGGGCCATTGAGCTTGGACCTTATGGATATCTCCCGATTGATGTGGAGACAGTTTCTGAGGAGTTAAAAAAGAATGGATTAGCCATTGTGGCAGGGACGATCTTCGACGATCTGCTAAGTGAAGAAAACTATGAAAACGTATTGAGACAGACAGAAGAGATCTGTTCTCTGGTCACAAAGCTTCCGCCGCTTCCGGTACATGAGGGCCAGCATTTTGCTACGCCATATATGACTATCATGGACTGGGGTCATGATGAGAGAGATTATGCGGCCGGACATCCTGACAAAGCGCCGAGGCTTTCAGAAGTAAAATGGGCAGCGATGATGGGCCACATCAGGGGAATCTGTGAAAAGGCGAAAGAATACGGTGTGCGGGCGGTCATTCATCCTCATGCCGGAGGTTATATTGAGTTCGCAGATGAGATCGAAGCGGTGGTAAGGGACATTCCTTATGAGCTGGCAGGTCTCTGCCTGGATACAGGGCATCTTTATTACTCCGGTATGGATCCGGCAGAATGGCTGAAAAAATATGCGGACCGCCTGGATTATGTCCACTTTAAAGATGTGGATGAAAAGGTATACCGGGAAGTTCTGGGAGAACATATCCGCTTTTTTGAGGGCTGTGGTAAAGGAGCCATGTGTCCCATAGGAAAAGGTGCACTGGACTACCCTGAGATCAAGCAGACCTTGGAGGATATCCAGTACAGCGGATATATCACCGTAGAACAGGAACGTGATCCAAGAAATTCAGACACAAGCCTCCGGGACGTGAAGGCCAGTGTTATATATTTAAAAAGTGTAGGATATGAAATCTAATTCAGAAAAGGAGCAAAACTATGTATTACGGAGAAAAGAAAATTGAAAAACCGATCCGCTGGGCTATGGTAGGGGGAGGAAAGGGAAGCCAGATTGGCTATATCCACCGGTCCGCCGCAATGAGAGATTTTAATTTTGACCTGGTTGCAGGTGCTTTTGACATTGACCCGGAGAGGGGCAGAGAGTTTGGTAAGCAGCTTCATGTGGATGAGGACAGATGTTATCCAGATTATAAGACTATGTTTGCAAAGGAAGCTAAGCGCCAGGACGGGATCCAGGCGGTCTCCATTGCAACTCCCAACGGAACACACTTTGAGATTACAAAGGCAGCCTTGCTTGCCGGGCTTCATGTTGTATGTGAAAAACCTCTCTGTTTTACAACCGAAGAGGCGGAGGAATTAGAGGCACTGGCCGCAAAACAAAATAAAATTGTAGGTGTTACTTACGGTTATGCGGGACATCAGGTCATCGAGGAGGCACGACAGCTGATCGCCGAAGGAATGCTGGGAAAGATTCGTATTGTCAATATGCAGTTCTCACATGGATTCCACAACGTGGCAGTCGAAAAAAATACAGCCTCCACAAAATGGCGGGTGGATCCAAAGGTTGCAGGACCGTCCTATGTGCTGGGTGATGTGGGAACCCATCCGCTGTACTTATCTGAAGTCATGCTTCCGGATATGAAGATCAAACGGCTGATGTGCAGCAGACAGTCCTTCGTCGAGTCCAGAAAACCTCTGGAGGACAACGCCATGACCATCATGGAATATGACAATGGTGCCGTGGGATACGTTTGGTCATGTTGTGTAAACTGCGGTTCCATGCATGGGCAGAAGATTCGTGTCATCGGTGAAAAGGCATCTATCGAGTGGTGGGATGAGCATCCGAACCAGCTGACCTATGAAGTGCAGAATGAACCTGTACGTGTTCTGGAAAGAGGCATGGGATATCTGGCACCTTCTGCCCTGGAGGAAGACCGTATTGGGGCAGGGCATCCGGAAGGTTTGTTTGAGGCATGGAGTAACTTATACAGCCGCTTTGCGCAGGCCATGGATGCATGTGACAGAGGAGAGAACGTGGAGTTCTGGTATCCCAATGTACACGCAGGGGCAGAGGGCGTGCGCTGGGTAGAAAACTGTGTACAATCCGCAGATCAGGGCGCACAGTGGGTAGATTATAAGTAAGGAGCTGATGAGATGAAAATAGCATTTGACGTGGATGTGCTGGCAAAGCAGATGGATATCAATCGGATGGTGCATCAGGTGGCAGACTGGGGTTATAAATACATCGAACAGTCTCCGCATCCAAGGATCAATCCATTCTATAAACACCCGCTGTTCTCCAGGGAATGTGAGGCAGAATACAGGAAAGCACTCCGGGAAACCGGAGTGGAGATCTCCTCCTTTATCGTGGTGTACCGCTGGTCCGGACCTACAGAGGAGCAGAGACAGATGGCAGTAGCCAACTGGAAACGGATGATCGAGATCGCCGTGGATATGGGCGTGCCGGTAATCAACACGGAGCTGTCTGGGGATCCCAACCAGCAGGAGATCTGCAACGGCATGTGGTTCCGTTCTATGGAAGAACTTCTGCCAATCATTGAGCGGGAGGGACTCCGGTTGGAGATCCAGTCCCATCCGTATGACTTCTGCGAGCTGAACAACGAGACCTGTGACCTGGTAAAATCCTTCCGTTCCCCGAACCTTGGGTATGTGTATTCTTCCCCACACGGATTCTTTTATGACGAGGGCAAAGGGGATGTACGCTCCATGTTACAGTACGCAGGGGAAGAACTGACCCACGTACTGTTTGCGGATACATTTAACCAGACCATGGACTGCCGCTATATCGCCAATCCGCCGTGGTTAAACGGAAGAGGAAAAGCGGATGTGACCATCCACCAGCATTTAGCCATGGGAGAGGGAGACGTGGACTTTGACGGGATCTTTGAGACGTTAAGAGACATGAACTTCGCAAACAGCCAGTTAAGGGAAGATGCGCCGAAAGCCGGAGGAGACAACATCGCATGTGTATCCATGTTCGGATTCCCGGAAAAGATGGAGAAGCAGGCGCCGGAGGCAAGAGAACGCATTGAACGGGAACTGCTGAAAGGGTAGAGTGAGAATGGAAAAGAAGCAAGGATCGATATTAGAAAAATTATCATGGAAAACAAGATTCTCTTATGGATGCGGAGATACGGCTTGCAATGTGGTTTTTGGGATGATCAGCACGGTGCTGACGCTGTTTTACACAGATTACGTGGGAGTCTCTGCCGCAACAGTCGGAATGGTCATGCTGCTCTCCAGAGTATTTGACGGATTCTCTGACGTGATCATGGGATTTATTGTGGAACGAACCAACTCCAAATGGGGGAAATCAAGGCCGTGGATCCTGTGGATGGCCGCACCGTATGCCGTCTCAGCCGTGCTGTTATTCACAGTGCCCCACACGACGAATTTTCTACAGTTTCTGTATATGTTTGTGACGTATAATTTCTGTACAACCATCTGCTATACGGCCATCAATCTGCCCTACGGAAGCCTCTCCACTATGATGTCCAGAAGTTCTGAGGAGCGGAGCATGCTCAGTATCGTGAGAATGGGGATGTCACCGTTCGGGCGTATCCTGGCGGTTACCTGCACCATGCCGTTAGTAAAGCTGTTCGGGGATACACAGTCCTCCTGGGTGATCGTCATGGGCATATGGGCTGTGATCGCCATGGTCCTTCTGGTCATCTGTTTTGCCAACTGCCAGGAGACCGTAAAGATCGAAGCCCGTGAGAAGCAGGAAAAAATACCTGCGCTCAAAGCATTAAAGCTTTTAGTGACCAACCAGTATTTCTGGGCTGTATTGGTCCTCTGGATGATGCAGAATGTGATTTACGGTGTGACGGGAACCATCCTGCCGTATTACTGCAAGTACATATTCCACAACGACACATGGATGTACAGTACACTGTATCTGACGGAGACGCTGACCATCGTAGCATCCACGTGTATCGTATGCCCTATCCTGCTGAAACACTTCGGGAAGAGGAATATGGCGCTTGCAGGAGCGGTGTTAGCGCTGGCCGGACAGCTTGTGTTCTTTGCAAATCCCTACAGTTTTCAATGGATGCTTTTGTGCTGTATCATCAGGGGTATCGGATTATCGCCGTTAAATGCCATTGTCTTTGGCATGCTGGGGGATGTGGTGGAATTCGGACAGTGGAAGCATCATATCCGCCAGGAGAGCCTGATATTTGCCGGCGGGTCGGTGAGAACAAAGATCGGTTCCGGCCTGGCCTCAGCCATCATGACGGGACTTCTCTCACTGGCAGGCTATCTGAGCTCTGCGGCAGGAGCAGTCACCCAGCCCCAGTCGGCCATTGATATGATTATGAACATTTATAAAACGGGACCGATTATTGTATGGGTCGTAGTCATCATAACACTGGTCCTGTACAAACTGGACAAAAAATATGAAACGATCATGGAGGAACTGACAGAACGGGAACTTCAGGGTCAGCTATAAATGAACAGCAGGGAGGGAACCTCATCCAAAGGCGCCTTCCCTAAATTTTTTATTATAACAGGACAGCAGGCCTTTTTGATGTCATAGGGAATTCCTACGGAACCTACTATGACATCAAAAACGCTCCGCCAGGATGCACACAAAATGCGTAAGGAAATCATTTGACTACGTCAAATCGCATTTGGTGCTCAAAGTTGTCAATCCCCTCAAAGAGTGAGGGGTTGGGGAGATGAGGTGGGCTTGCCTACTTTGTTCTTTATTACGGTTCCGGTATTCACGGGGCGAGCACTGGTAAGTCCTCTTAAACATCCGAGAGAAGTTGCTGGGGCTGTCAAAACCACATCTTATGGAGATTTCCGAGATGCTCTGGCTGGTCTTGGTGAGCAGAAGGGCTCCTTTAGACAGACGGTAGCGGATCAGATACTGCATGGGCGGGATCCCCAGTGTCCGGCGGAAGCACCGTAAACATTCCCTCTCTCCGATATTGGCGGATTTTGCGATGTCATACAGCTTTAACGGTTCCGCAAACCGCTCCTCAATCATATGAATCATTGTTTTGATGCGGCAGGAATCCTGGTCCTGCCTTGCCGTGGTTTCTGAGATCACAGATTCATGGCTTCGATACAGAAGAAAACAAAGGCGGGAGAGATGTTCCCTGACTGTGAATTCATGGCCCCATAAACCTTCAGAAAAGGCCTGAAAAGCCTTTAAGAAGCACTGCGTGGGTTCCGGCACGGTGTCGCCTACAGGAGAAAATTGAAGGCAGTCTATGGCACAGGAGCTGATGAGCGGCTGGATATATTTTATATAGAAAACAGAGCTTTCAGAGCCGCATATAAAATCCGGATGGAATACAAGAGACTGAAGCCGGCAGGTGCCGGAGGTTTCCGCCTCATGGAGGATATTGGAGTTGATCATCAGGCTGTCTCCTGCATTCATGCGCAGGGATCTGCCGGGAACCCTTATCTCTAAAGTCCCGGAGTACAGATAAATGACTTCCAATTCTTCATGCCAGTGCCATGGGATCCTGCTGACGCTGTCAACAGAATAGACAGAGTCATAGCCGGCACACGGGAATTCGATGGTTCCGTGGGGCCGCACTTCCCGTCTGTCCTGGTCAGTATAGATTGTACAATCCTGAAGAGGCATAGAGAGTCCTCCTTTTTGTCGCTTTTCTTATATTATAGGTCCAAATTAGTATTGTTTCAATCAGCAAAAGACGGTATTTATATATTAAGGTGACTGGTGTACAGATATTCGGGAGGTATGGGTTTTTATGATAGATTTACATATGCATTCTTATTACAGCGATGACGGGGAGTTTCAGCCGGAAGAATTAGTGCAAAAATGCAAAGAGGAGGGCATCCGGTATATGGCCATTGCGGACCATAACTGTGTCCGGGCCGTGGAAAAAGGAAGAAAGGCAGCCCAGAAAGAGGGGATTCATTTTATCTCAGGGGTAGAGATTGACTGTACCTTTCAAGGGGTTAACCTGCATGTTCTTGGTTATGGAATCGATGAAAGGGACGCGGCTTTTCAAAAGATCGAGGACAATATATCAGAGCAGAGCAGTGAAGCATCGGTTAAGATGCTTGAGGAGACGAGAAAATTAGGATTTGATGTGTCTGAGAAAGACATGGAAGCCTTGACGGAAACTATGTTTTGGAAAAACCGTTGGACAGGGGAGATGTTTGCAGAAGTTCTATTAAATAAACCAGAATATAAGGAACATGAGCTGCTCCTGCCTTACCGTCCGGGAGGAGACAGAAGCAGCAATCCCTACGTGAATTTTTACTGGGATTATTACTCCCAGGGAAAACCCTGTCATGTGGGCATAAAGTTCCCTTCTATGGAAGAGGTGATCACTGAGATCCATGAAAGCGGGGGAAAGGCAGTGCTGGCGCATCCGGGAGTGAACTTAAAGGACCATATGGAACTCTGGAAAGAGATCGCCGTTTCCGGCATTGATGGGGTGGAAGCCTTCAGCAGCTATCACTCACCGGAGGATGCTATGTTTTTCAGCCATGAGGCCGGAAAGTATGAACTGTTCGTGACCTGCGGAAGTGATTACCACGGGAAGACTAAGCCGTCTATTTGTATCGGACAGCACGGCTCCAGCCATCCGGAAGATGAAATCCTGCCCCAGCTTGAGAGCATCGTGAAGTAAACAGTTCAACAGGTAAAATAATTACGAATAAAAATAGTCAAGCCCTTCATCTCATTTTAAAGGGCCTGACTATTTTCTTGCATGGAATACTTGGTTGATCCGTCTATTTTCTTGCGAGCTCGTTGGCCAGCTTAACGATGGTCCTGATGGGATCGGAAAGTTCGCTCTGATTCATGGCATTCACATAGCTTGCCCGGTTGTTATAAACCTCGTGCACTGCGTTCAGCAGGGACTTAGAGGTGACATCCTCCTCGTTCAGTACATAGCTGTAGCCTTGCCGCTGGAATGACTGGGCGTTTAAGATCTGGTCTCCCCGGCTGGCGTTTAATCCCAGCGGAATCAGGATATTTGGCTTCCTGAGGGCCAGGAGCTCACAGATGGCGTTGGCCCCTGCCCTGGAGATGATAACGTCTGCACAGGCAAAGAGATGCTTCAGTTCCTTTTTCACATACTCAAATTGGCGGTAACCGCTTTTGCCTGCAAGCATAGATTCCAGGTGATTCTTCCCGCAGATATGGATGATCTGAAAATCCTCCAACAGCTCATCAATATTTTCCCTGACCGCATTGTTTATCGCTACGGAACCAAGGCTTCCGCCGATGATCAGCAGAACAGGTTTTGAAGATATAAAGTCGCAAAGCTTAAGGCCTTTTTCCTTAGAACCGGTAAACAATTCTTCTCTGATCGGTGAACCAGTAAGTATAGCTTTCCCTTCTGGGAGATGTTTTACGGTTTCCGGAAAATTGCAGCAAACCTTATTGGCACTTGGAATGCTTAATTTATTTGCAAGACCCGGTGTCATGTCAGATTCATGGATGATGACAGGGATCCGCAGATGCTTAGCCGCCATGACCACAGGTACGGTGACAAATCCGCCTTTGGAAAACACCACATTGGGATTCAACTGTTTTAATGTTTTTTTAGCGTCAAAATAACCCTTCATGACCCGAAAGGGATCCGTAAAGTTCTTCACATCAAAATATCTTCTGAGTTTACCGGAGGAAATACCGTAGTAGGGAAGACCAATGTCTTCGATCAGCTTCTTTTCCATCCCCTCTTTGGAGCCTATATAGCTGATTTGATATCCCTCTTTCTCCAGTGCAGGTACCAATGCCATATTCGGAGTGACATGTCCGGCAGTACCCCCTCCGGTCAATACGATTCGTTTCATAATACCTCCATCAATTAAACAGATGTCAATGAGTCTCTTTATATTCCTTTAAAGCTTTCGAAAGCTGGTCAGGACATGAGGTACCGCGGAAACCGCATTGGATGCCTGAAAGCCGTTCGATCACCTCGTCTACTGACATTCCTTTTACAAGGGCTGCCACGCCTGTGGTATTTCCCTGGCAGCCTCCCCGGAACTGTATGTCTTTTATTATATCGTCTTCTATTTCAAATTCAATAGCGCTGCTGCAGACGCCTTTTGTCTTGTAAACCATCGTAGTTACCTCCTGATGTTTTTATTGAATACCATATGGGTAATCCGTATTATATCATAAAAATCGGAGAATACATAGATGGGGAAGCTGTGTTATAATTTTTATCAGACGGAAATAATGACAGTAAAAAGGAGAATGATTTATGAGAATAGGAATTATCGGGGCAATGCAGGAAGAGGTGGAATCCCTGATCTCTTCTATGGAGAATGTAAAAAAGAAGACAAAAGCCTCCATGGATTTTTATGAGGGAAGGCTCTGGGGAAATGATACGGTTGTCGTTATGAGCGGCATTGGAAAAGTAAACATGGCTGTTTGCGCGCAGATACTGATCGACAGCTTTGGTGTGGAAAAACTGATCAATACCGGGGTCGCAGGCGGCCTGTATAAGGATATTGAGATTGGGGATATTGTGATCTCCAGCGATGCCGTACAGCACGATATGGATGCCGTGGGCTTTGGTTATCAGCTGGGGGAAATCCCGCGTATGGAGTGTTCTGTGTTCCAGGCGGATGCCGCACTGATAAAAGAGGCGGAGGAAGCCTGCAAAAAGGCCAATCCGGATATCCAATGCTTTACCGGGCGGGTTTTAAGCGGCGACCAGTTTATCTCCAGCGACCAAAAGAAACACTGGCTGATCGAGAATTTTGGCGGGTATTGTGCGGAGATGGAAGGGGCGGCCATGGCCCAGACAGCATACTTAAATGACGTACCCTTTGTGATTTTAAGAGCCATCTCCGACAAGTGCGACGACACAGCAACAGTAAATTACAGCGAATTTGAGGAAGCTGCAATAAAGCATATAATTAGACTGATTCACGGTATTTTAGACAAAGAAGCGTCAAACTTTGTAAGGCAATAATCCGTGTATTCCCCTCTTTGTGATTTTATAATATAAGAATCATAAAGGAAGAAGGAGAAATATCATGGATGTATTAAAAAACGCATTTTTTTTACCGGGACTGATTGCAGTTATGGCCGCAGGTGTCCTGTCAAAACTTATTGTCTGGAGGAATTACCGCAGGCTTTTAAGAGATTCTTATGAGATGGACGGAAATAAGAAACAGTGGATGGGAGTGCTGAAAAAAAAGTTCGAAAGTTACTATCAGCTGGAGGCCAACCTGAACAACATTCCCTGTGTTGTGGACAAGTATATGAAAAATCACAAAATAGCAGGAGTGTCTTCCGAGATCATGGAACAGATCACCGGATTGTGTGCCGTTTTGAGTTTTTTCCTGGGTTGTCTTGGAACAGTACGGGGATACATAGAAGGAGCCGATTTAAGTGTTGTGGCAGAGAGTCTGTTTTTAAGCCTGTCGGCCGGACTGTTTCTTGTGTTTGTGGACAGGCTGGTCACCTTTGACGGAAAAAAACAGCTGGTCAGAGCCAATCTGATCCATTTTCTTGAAAATATTCTTCCAAACCGCTATCTCAAATCTGTGAAAAAACAGGAAAAAGAAGAACAGGCAAAGCAGAAGGAGAAGCAGAAAGAAAAGGAGCAGGTAAAGGAAGAAAAGAAAGAAGCAAAAAAAATAGAAAGACACTGGCAGGAAGCGGCCGCATCCAGAGAATTTGAACTGACCGATGAAGAAATGCAGGCGGTGAAAGATTTTATAAATGGATTATAAATCTAATGTATACATAATAGAATAATAAAAAAGCAGGAAATCAAACTATGAGGAAAGTTTTATTATTATTCTGCATCATTTGCATGCTTGGTCTTGCCGGCTGCCAAAAGGAAGAGGCGCAGGTGGAGACTACGAAGGTGATCAGCCAGGGAAGCAATACAAAAGAAGGATGGTGGCTGAAACGAAATAAAGAACATCAGCAGCCGGAATTTTCACAGAATGTGGATCTGTCCAAATATGACGCATACTCTGTGGATACGAAGGCGAAAAATAAGAAAGTGATGTATCTGACCTTTGACTGCGGATATGAGAATGGTTTTACGCCCAAAATTTTGGATGTATTAAAGAAAGAGAAAGTTCCGGCGGCATTTTTTGTGACGAAGCCTTTTATCCGGGAAGATCCGGAGTTAGTAAAGAGAATGAAGAAAGAGGGGCATGTGGTGGGAAATCATACGGTCCATCACAAGAGCATGCCAACGGTTTCAGACAGGGACAATAAGCAGGAACTCATCGACTGTGCGGAATACTGCAAAAAAACAACCGGTTATGATATGGATATGTTTATGCGCCCGCCTATGGGGGAATACAGCGAACATACATTAGCGCTGACAAAGAAGCTCGGATATAAGACAATTTTCTGGAGTATGGCATATGTGGATTTTAATGTGAACAGCCAGCCGGGCAAGGACTATGTAGTTCAGCATTTTGAAGAAAATTACCATAATGGAGCCATTCCGCTGATGCACAATGTATCCCAGTCTAACGCCGAAGCGCTGGAGACCGTTATCAGGAATATGAAGGCAAAAGGATTTGAATTCCGGTCGCTGAAAAAGCTCCCGGACTATTGAACAGAAGGGCGTTATTTGTTAAAATATAGATAACGCATTTAACCAAGAGAGACAACAGTAAAGGAGAAAGACATGGGAAAAATTAAGTTTGATTACAGCAACGCAAAAGATTTTATCAGAGACCATGAGATCGACATGATCGAGAAGCAGGTTGCGGATGCGAAAGAGTATTTGCTGTCAAGAAAAGGCCCGGGAAATGACTTCTTAGGATGGATCGACCTTCCTGTGGATTATGATAAAGAAGAGTTTGCGAGAATCAAAAAAGCTGCAGAAAAGATTAAGAGTGATTCCGATGTATTGGTTGTCATTGGTATTGGAGGATCCTACCTAGGTTCCAGAGCCGTGATCGAAGGGCTGTCCAACAACTTTAACAATAAGCTGGACAAAGAAGTGAGAAAAGCTCCGGAAGTATACTTTGCCGGACATAATATTAGCGGTACATATGTTAAACAGCTGATCGATGTGATCGGAGACAGAGATTTCTCTGTCAATGTCATCTCTAAATCAGGTACGACGACAGAACCCGGCATTGCATTCCGTATCTTCAAAAAGCTTCTTAAAGACAAATACGGAAAAGAAGAAGCAAACAAGCGCATCTACGCCACTACAGACAAGGCAAGGGGAGCATTGAAGACACTTGCCACAGACGAGGGATACGAGACTTTCGTTGTGCCGGATGATGTAGGGGGACGCTTTACAGTCCTGACAGCCGTAGGACTCCTTCCGATCGCAGCTGCGGGAATTGACATTGATGAGTTTGTAAAGGGATTCCAGGACGGAAGAGAGATGTTCTTAAACGCACCGTTTAATGAAAATCCGGCGATGCTCTATGCTGCCATCCGAAACATTCTCATGCGCAGAGGAAAGGGCATGGAGATCCTCGCAAACTACGAGCCGAACCTTCACTTTATCTCTGAGTGGTGGAAACAGTTATACGGAGAAAGCGAAGGAAAAGACGGAAAAGGCATCTTCCCTGCATCTGTTGACTTCTCCACAGACCTGCATTCTTTAGGCCAGTTCATCCAGGACGGATCTTCCAATCACTTTGAGACCGTGCTGAACGTGGAAGAACCGGAATTAGACATTGTGCTCGAAGCAGAAGAAAACGATCTGGACGGATTAAATTATCTGGCAGGCAAGACCATGAACTTCGTAAACCAAAACGCTATGAAGGGAACCATCTTAGCTCATGTGGACGGAGGCGTTCCGAACTTAAGATTTGATATTCCTAAGATGGATGCATACCATCTTGCGCAGCTGTTCTACACATTTGAGTCTGCGTGCGGTATGAGCGGTTACTTAAACTGCGTAAATCCATTTGATCAGCCTGGAGTGGAAGCATATAAGAAAAATATGTTTGCCCTGCTTGGAAAACCTGGATTTGAAGACAGAAGAGAAGACTTATTAAAGAGATTATAGGAGAACAAATGAAAAAGATTGCACAGTTCCATAAAGTAAGTTTTGGACAGTTTTTAGAAAGCTGGCAGGATACCTTTGAGGGTACCTCCGGGGATGAAGTGAGACAGATTTTTGACAGTATTGAGCTTCCAAAGAGGGCCACCAGAGGTTCCGCCGGATACGACTTTTACAGTCCGGTTGATTTTGAACTCAAACCGGGTGAGACGATCAAGATACCGACAGGCATTCGTGTGTATATGGAAGAAAGCTGGGTACTGAATCTGTTTCCGCGCAGCGGCCTTGGGTTTAAGTTCCGCCTTCAGATGAACAATACGGTGGGGATCATCGACAGTGATTACTTTTATTCAGACAACGAGGGACATATTTTTGTCAAGCTCACCAATGATTCCAATGAAGGAAAAATTGTGAGAGTAGAAGCAGGAACTGGGATCGTACAGGGTATTTTTATGGAATATGGTGTGACCATAGACGATGATGCAAAAGAAGTCCGCAACGGCGGATTCGGCAGCACAACCAAATAACAGAAAAAAGACCTTGCCTTTAAAGGGCAGGGTCTTTTTTTGACAGAAAGTATATGCCTGAATATGTAAATATCACGTTTTTGAGAGTTAGTGGCCAATGATATGATATTCAGGAGAAAAGTTATATAACTTCCATAATACCTTCTAGTATAGAAACATCTGTAATGAAAAAAAGGTGAATGGCTTCAGGAATCTTCCTGATGTTCCATCTGTTCCAGTTCTGCAGGGGTATGACCGGAAGCTATGAACAGGCGGGTGTCCGCATAAAGATCCATCATCCTCCCCGCAAAGTTGTCTGCCTGTTCCTGATCTGCGAAGGCTACATCGCCTTTTTGAAGCAGCTCAAAGATCTGTTCCGGATCAGCTCCAACCTTCATAATATAAGAGATCCGATTTGTGAGATCCACAGCTTCTGTCACTTTAAATCCCAGCACATCAACCAGATAAGAAGTAAATTTCAGAGATGCCTGACCGTTATCAAAGGTTCCCTGAAAAATTTCTTCACGGGATGGATGATAATAGGCATAGTCCTTCCGGATCGAAGAAATATCCTCAAGGAGGCTGGGATCTTCAAGAAGCATAGAGTCTACAAACATTTTATTATGATATCCGAAACTGAAGGCATGAGGGCTTGGCAGAAAATAAAGGTTGATCAGGTCCCTGGGCGTGATCTGTACCTGCTCATACTTGTTGTACAGTTCTGCAATATGCTCAAGCGGCGCGGCTCCGAAAATACGGACACAGTAATAACAGTACTGAATCTGTTTCCATGTCAGCTCCCTGCGTTTCCTGAAATTCTCAGTATTCATGGCGGAGTAGGATGCAGATACATCCGGCGGAATATAAATTTCGTCATCCTCATCAACGGCACAGTAGCCTCCATCCAGAAAGGCATCAAAGATATCTTCGTCATCAATGGGGAAGTATCCATCCAGCGCAGCTTCAAATGCCCGGATCTCAAGATCCGTAAGGGTCAGAAAAAAGCTGCCCATAGCGTCAGGTTTTATGATATATTCAGAAAGATATGAGGCCAGATCAGGCTTTTCCATCTGTGAACAGTGGTCCAGCTGATGGATATGGGCAATCTCCAGAAGATCGTCTTTTGTATACTGAAGATAAACATCCCTGAGGGAATCGGAAGAAAAAGAGGGCGGGACGTCTTCTGTTTTTTTTCTGAGGATTTCTGAAGGCTCCATTGTTCCGTCCTCCAAGAAGCAGAGGTTTTCCTTCATAGAGAGATTGAGATCTTCCAAACGGGTATCTGCACGGAAATCACCTTTATATTTTATGATTTCCGGAAAACGGTTTTGGTAAGCGGGGATTAATTTTTCTGTCTCTATCCGAAACTCTGTCTTTCCCTTTAAAATATATGTGTAATCAATAAATTGTTTATCCTTCATGTAAGAATCGATCAGCAGAGAATTATCAAAGATTCTTTGATGGTGCACAGGGATTTCAAAACGAAACAGACACCGCCCGGATTTTTGGAATGCGGCCTGTATAATTCCGTGGAGACCGGAAAATGATATACAGTCAGGAATGAATATACGTCTCCACATCGGTGGCCTGCTGTTTTTTATGATGACTTTTATCTGATATCCGCCCATAATCAACCTCCTGTCTGTAATGCTTGTGCCGAAGTTTTATTACATTCATTTTATCACATAAACAGGGCAGAAAAAAGACGGAGCAGGAATCCTCCTGATCCGTCTTTTCTGTCATAGATTCATGATTATGAAAACTGTCCTACCCAGGTCTCGATCTTGGCACCGATAGCTTCTGCATCCTCCATGGAGGAACCTTTCACCCCATAGTAGAACTTGATCTTAGGCTCGGTTCCGGAAGGACGCACGCAAAGCCATGCGTTGTTTTCTAATTCGTAATAGAGTACATTAGAAGCTGGAAGTCCGGTTGGCACTGTCTCACCGGTGGTAAGATCCGTGATCGTGTCGTTCTGGTAATCGCGGGATTTTAATACCTTGAGCCCTCCGATTTCTTTCGGCGGGTTCTCTCTCAGAGACTTGAGCATGTTCTGGATCTTTTCAGCTCCGTCCAGTCCTGCGAATTCAAGGGCTTTCACTTTATCCAGATAATAGCCGTACTTCTCATACATGTCGGTCATTGCATCCCACAAGGTCTTGCCCTGAGTCATATAATATGCAGCAGCTTCACAGAGTGCCACGGTTGCGGATACCGCATCCTTATCCCTTGCATAAGTTCCGATCAGGCAGCCGTAGCTTTCTTCCAGACCGAACAGGTAAGTTCCTTTGCCTGTATTTTCAAAATTCAGCATCTGCTGTCCGATGAATTTGAATCCTGTGAGCACTTCGATCAGGTTTACGCCGTAGCCCTCAGCCACTGCGTCTACCAGATTGGTTGTGACAATCGATTTTACAACGGCTCCGTCATCCGGAAGTGATCCGTTCATGGCTTTCTTCTGGCTTAGGACATATTCACACAGAAGAGAACCGGACATGTTGCCGGTCAGAGCGATATAGTCTCCGGTCTTTGAATCTTTCACATAGACTCCGAGACGGTCGGCATCAGGATCTGTTGCCAATACAAGGTCGGCATCCTTTTCTCTGGCAAGCTTCAGGCCAAGTTCAAATGCCTCTTTGGATTCCGGATTTGGATAGCTTACGGTTGGAAAAGCCCCGTCGGGAAGTTCCTGCTCCGGCACTACATAGACATTCTGGAATCCTAAATCTTTTAATACGCGGCGGACAGGGAGATTTCCTGTTCCGTGCAGAGGAGTATAAACAATTTTTAATTTGGATGCCATCTGGTTAATCGCATCCTGATTATGTACTTGCTTTTCTACTTCGGCGATGTATGCATCGTCGACTTCTGAGCCGATTACCTCATATAATCCGGCACTGACTGCATCCTCCCTGGACATGGTCTTAACCTTGGAAATATCTGTGACGGCGTTGACCTTGGCGGTTACCCCTTTGTCGTGAGGCGGCGTAAACTGCGCACCGTCCTCCCAGTATACTTTATAGCCGTTATATTCCGGAGGATTGTGGCTGGCAGTAATGTTAATTCCAGCAATGCAGTTATAGTAGCGGACTGCAAAGGACAATTCCGGGGTCGGACGGAGTGATTCAAAAATATATGCTTTGATGCCGTTTGCTGCCAGGCACAGCGCTGCTTCGTCAGCAAATTCCGGAGACATATGCCGGGAATCAAAAGCAATGGCAACGCGCTTTTTGTCCGTGCCCTGTTCCAGAATGTAGTCTGCGAGTCCCTGAGTCGCCTTGCGGACTACATAGATATTCATACGGTTGATGCCGGCACCGATGATCCCGCGAAGGCCTGCTGTTCCAAAAGCCAGGTCAGAGTAAAACCGCTCTTTGATCTCATTGTCATCATCCTGAATGTTCTTAAGTTCCTCTTTTGTAGCTTCATCAAAATATGGATTGTTAAGCCATTCCTGATATGTTTCCTGATAGTTCATAGTAGTGCTCCTCCTTTACGTTTTTCCTTATGTTTTATTATAACTTATCTGGGCCTAAAAAACATTATAAAAGTTGTGATATTGTAAAAGAAATTTCTCTCTTTTTTCTTTTAAATCAACAATATCCTGAAGCTTATTGAGATATCTTGGAGATACCCAGTGTTTTTTATGATTCATGTACTGATTTGAGATTTTCCAAAGCTTTTCCGGGTATAAAAAAAGCACATACAAAAAAGAATAATCATTCATTGTGAGGCGCTGAACCTTACTGTAGCCTTTCAGCATAGTCTCACAGATACTGAACTGATACTCATTTTTTTCCAGAGCCTTTCGGATAAAATAATACAGATCGGTCAGAGGATAGCCATAATAAAAATGTTCAAAGTGAAGTGTAGCAGTCCCATGGGGTCCCATCAATACATTGTGATGGTTGTAGGAACCGTGGCACCATCCTTCCCTTAACCCTGTAAGTTCTTCCATTTTTGCGCTGGAATCCTCAAGCTGTTTCCAAAATGGCTGAATTTCCTGCAAAAAAAGATACTCGAAGTCTCCTTTGTTTTTTCTGCTCCCGATATATTTCCAAATACTTTTGAGCTCCCGTCTCCGCTGATGATAGCTTTTTGTCAGGGAGAAATGAGGCGTTCCGTAGTCCGCACGGTAGGGAATTCTGCCTGACGCGCGGTGGAAAGAGGCAAGATTCCTGCAGGCGGAAGACAGATCGGAAGGAGAGTGGATATTGCATTCTGTACCATTGAAAGTCCTTCTCATAACAAAAGGCTCATAGTATTTATCATAAGAAATAAATTCATGTTCTTTGTTTTCGATATATTGGTCAATTTTTGTAAATCCCTGGTCAATCAATTCTTCTTTCCACTGATGCTCGACAGCCAGACGTTCTTCGGACAGTTTCGTAGCAGACAGGGCAAATAACCCCTGATCAGTGCCGCAGATGATCTCGCCGCGGCCTCTTTTTAAATAATCAACATGCAGATCATATTGATCTAAAAGTATTTTGTATTTGTCGTTCACAATATGCCCTCCTCAAAGTTCTACCTCTAATTGTATGTGTCCGGGGTGCCGGATATGATATCGTCTTGTAATTCGGAAAAAAATGAAGTATACTGGTACTAATCTAAATGTTACAAATGTTACAGAAGTACAATTGGAGGAACGAAATCATGAGAAAGAAATATTTACTTATAACATGTATGCTGATGATCGGGGCTGTCGGCCTGATGGCATGCGGAAAGAAGAGTCCGAGTTCTGAGGTTTCCACAGAAGCCACAACGGCTGAATCAGAGGAGACGACGGCCAGCGAGGAAGTTTCTACGGTGGCTACCGAGGAGACGGAAGCGACAACGGAAGCGGGCAAAACTACCACAGAAGCGACGATCGCAGACAAAAAGGATGAGAAGAAGAAACCGGTAAGTGCAACTGGAGTGTACAATGGTTTCGGCGACAGTAATTCAGTGGAAGTAAAGATGTCCAACGGGGAATACAAGACGTTCATCATTGAGGATGAAAAGGTTATGGATGCCTTAAATGACATGGAACCGGGCACAAAGATCTCCTTTACTTACGGAGCATTGGAAGGCCAGGCAAACATGCAGATTTTATCCGTGAAGAAAAAATAAGCGTAAAAAGCACATAGGAATTTATGGTTCCTGTGTGCTTTTTCTTACAATGAGGGGAAGGGCATAGGTATGAAAAAATCAGGAAAAATATTTCGGAGACTGACCGTTCTTTTATTTACAGGATTGCTCAGTATTACATTTTCAGCTCCGAGGGAGGCTTCGGCAGCATCTGCAAAGTATGCAGCTTATTCAGAAAACAATATTTATAAAGTGGGAAAACACCGCTATAAGGCATCAGTCAAAAATCAGGGAAGCCGTCCGAAAGCCATGCTGTATCGGAAGAAAAAAGGAAAATGGAAGAAACTGCTGACGCATCAGAATACTTATGGCATAACGGTAAAGGCCGAATATGGAAAATGGCTGTATTATTCTGTTTACCCCTATGATTCCGATCAGCATCTGTATCGTTTTAATCTGAAGACGAAGAAAAAGTATCTTGTGCGACGGAACGTGCGTCACATGCTGATTTCAGGAAACAGGCTTTATACAAATGGATTTGCCACCGATGCGAGAAGTGTTCCGATCTATGTGAGCAGGACAAACGGCAAAAAGGCAAAGTGCATCACGAAAAAAGCCAACCAGGCGAGGATGAAAATCTATGGAAAACGGCTTTATTATCTGGAATGTACTTACAACCGGCAGCACACAAAGAGTACGGACCGCCTTGTGAGCAGGAAGCTTAACGGAAAAGGCAGAAAGGTTCATTCAAAAAAGATCAAAAGCCCGTCTTCGGTGCTGTCTTTCAGCAGCCGGTCACTTGTCTATGCAAAACCGGTCTCCGGGACAATGAGATATTACAGAATCAATCTTAAAACAAAGAAGCAAAAAAGAATCTATCCCTCAGCACGCAGGGTAGATCAGTGGATACGGAACTTTTATTAAAAAACCGCGGCAGGACTTTAAAGTCTGCCGCGGCTTTTTGCTGCCGTCTCTGTTTTCTTAATAGTCTTCTGAATGAATCTGGAAGAATTTTTTCGGATGTGCACAGACCGGACATACTTCAGGCGCCTCGGTTCCGTAATGTACATGTCCGCAGTTTGTACAGATCCATGCCTGTTCAGTATCTCTCTTGTAAACAATCCCTTTGTCGATATTTTCTGTCAGCTGCTGATAGCGTTCGTCATGGCGTTTTTCGATGTCTGCAACCATCTCAAACAGTGCTGCGATTTCATCGAAACCTTCCTCTTTTGCTTCTTTGGCAAACGTTGGATACATATCTGTCCATTCAAAATTTTCTCCCGCAGCAGCATCTTTTAAGTTCACTTCTGTTGAAGGCATTCCGTCATGTAATAGTTTAAACCAGATTTTTGCATGTTCTTTTTCATTTAATGCGGTTTCAGCAAAGATGTTGCCGAACTGCACATAGCCGTCTTTTTTTGCCTGGCTTGCATAAAAATCGTATTTTGTACGTGCCTGTGACTCCCCTGCATATGCAGCCATCAAGTTCTGTTCTGTCTTCGTTCCTTTTAAATTTGGCATTCCACATAACCTCCTGATTCTATAATAGTAATTATTATTGTTTTATTATCTCAGATATAAGTACATAAGTCAATACATACTCTGTTATTATTATGGTACAATAAGGATAAAATATTCAATTAATGGACGCATTGTATGCTTAAAGGAGGCGGCCCTATGAGAATGTATGATCTGATCTTGAAGAAGAGAGATGGGTATTCCCTTTCAAAAGAAGAAATCAGGTGGATGATAGACCACTATTTACATGGAAATATTCCGGATTATCAGATGTCGGCAATGATGATGGCAGTGTATTTCAGGGGAATGGACACACAGGAAACCTTTGAACTCACGATGGCCATGGCAGAGAGCGGCGACCGGCTGGATCTGTCCGGAGTTCCGGGTATAAAAGCAGATAAGCACAGCACCGGAGGAGTGGGGGATAAGACCTCTCTTGCGCTGGGACCGCTGGCGGCATCCTGTGGTGTTCCTGTGGCAAAAATGTCGGGAAGAGGACTGGGGCATACAGGAGGCACCATTGATAAACTGGAAAGCATTCCGGGATTTCAGACTGCGCTTACAGAAGAGAGGTTTATGGAACAGGTAGCATCCGTGGGCATAGCGATCATGGGACAGACAAAAGACCTGGCACCGGCAGATAAGCTTTTATATGCACTTCGTGACGTGACGGCTACAGTAGATCAGATCTCGCTGATCGCCAGCAGCATTATGAGCAAAAAGCTTGCAGCCGGAGCAGATGCTATACTTCTGGATGTGAAGTGCGGCAGCGGTGCTTTTATGAAAAACTTTGAGGATGCAAGGAAGCTTTCGGAGGCTATGATCCGGATCGGGAAAACTGCCGGAAAAAATATGGCAGCGGTCATATCGGATATGGATCAGCCTCTGGGGAGAGCAGTCGGCAACGCGCTGGAAGTAAAAGAGGCCATTGATACACTCAAGGGAGAAGGCCCCGAAGATTTTACGGAGCTTGTGCTGACACTTGGCTCCCGGATGCTCTGTATGGCAGAGAGAGCAGAAACGCCGCAGGAGGCACAAAAAATATTAAAACAGAAGATCACGGACGGGAGCGCGCTGCATAAATTCACAGAATTTGTCATGGCACAGGGTGGAGATCCGTCCTGGATCGAACATCCGGAAAATTTCTGCAGGGCAGATTATATAGAAGAAATCCCTTCTGTAAAAACTGGATTTGTCACTGCCTTTAATACCCAGGAGATCGGGGTCTGTTCTCTCCTGCTGGGCGGAGGAAGAGAGACGAAAGAAAGCGCGGTCGACCCGTTTGTGGGACTGGTACTCCGGAAGAAAAAAGGAGAGTCAGTAAGAAAAGGAGAAGGGCTGGCAGTCATATACGCCAATGATAAAGAAAAGCTGGCAAAAGCAAAAGAGCATTTTTTGAAAAACGTAACAATTGAGTCTGAGAGGAAGATGCCGGAGCCGCTGATCAAAGAGATACTTTCTTAAAAGAATTCATGAGAAGCTTTCTTTTTTCATATGTTAATAAAAAAACGGAGTGCTCTATGAAAAGATATATCTATATCATGTTATTCATGATGACTTTAGGCTGCTTTTGTGCCGGATGTTTAAGACAGGAGAAGCATGGCGCAAAAGAGAATGTAGACTATGCAGTCTGCAAAAAAGAAAATCTGCCGAAAGAATTAGCGGCAAGAATTAATGAACAGAAGGATAAAGTTTTTCATTTTACGTATTCTATGAAAGAGACAATGTACTATGTGATCGGATATGGGAAACAGACCGGAAGCGGATATAAGATCCGGGTGAAAAAAATGACTATGGATGAAGGCCATGTCTATATTGACACGAATCTGATCGGAGTTCCGAAGCGGCAGCAGGAAAAAGGATATTCGTATCCATATATCGTGATCAAGAGCCAGAATTATGAAAAAGACGTAGTATTTTTGTGATATGTCACAAAAACTTTAGAATTGTTTTATTGATTTTCAAGCAGTGAAACCATATAATGGAGTCTATAAATGCTTGAGAAGATCGAAGGAGGAAAAGCGTTCGTGGATAATAGACAGAAGAAACCGGATAAAAATAACAAGAATTCGATTCAGATGATTATATCGATTTTGATTACATCCATTTTAGTGGCTGTCTTGTTTAACTTTGTAGTAGGCAAATGGAAAAACGGTACAGAGACCGAGATTTCCTACGGCAAGTTTGTCAAGATGATCGAGAAAAAAGAAATTAAAAAGGTTGTGTTTGAAAGTGATGTGATCACGGTCATCCCGAAAGAATCAGAGAACCCGCTGTATAAGACTACATACAAAGTAGTCCAGCTTCCCGTACCTGATTATCAGCTGGTCAACCGGCTGGAGAAGGCAGGGATCGAAAATTACCAGGCAAAGGCAAAGGACGGATCTGAGGTCCTGATGAGTGTTCTTGTGAGCATTCTGCCTGCCATCATTATCTTTGGACTGCTGATGTTTATGATGCGCGGAAAGAGCGGCATGATGGGCGTAGGAAAATCTAACGCCAAGGTCTATGTGGAGAAAAAGACAGGTGTCACTTTTGCCGACGTTGCGGGACAGCAGGAGGCCAAGGAGTCGCTGACCGAGATGGTGGATTTCCTGCATCACCCTGACAAGTATTTAAAAATCGGTGCGAAACTGCCCAAGGGAGCACTGCTTGTGGGGCCTCCGGGTACCGGTAAAACCCTGCTTGCCAAAGCAGTGGCGGGAGAAGCAAATGTTCCGTTTTTCTCCCTGTCCGGTTCTGATTTCGTAGAGATGTTCGTCGGTGTCGGTGCGTCCAGAGTCCGTGACCTGTTCAAGCAGGCACAGTCTATGGCTCCGTGTATTATATTTATAGACGAGATCGATGCCATCGGAAAAAGCCGTGACACCGGCATCCAGGGCGGAGGAAACGATGAGCGGGAACAGACATTAAACCAGCTTTTATCAGAGATGGACGGATTTGATACTTCCAAAGGACTTGTCATTCTGGCTGCTACCAACCGCCCGGAAGTGCTGGATAAAGCGCTTCTGCGCCCGGGACGCTTTGACCGGCGCGTCATCGTAGAGCGTCCGGATCTGAAAGGAAGAATCGAGACATTAAAAGTCCATTCCAAAGATGTCAAGATGGATGAGAGCGTAGACTTTGAAGAGATCGCCCTGGCTACATCAGGGGCAGTGGGGTCGGATCTGGCCAATATGATCAACGAAGCGGCGCTGGCCGCCGTCAAGGCAGGAAGGGAGTATGTGTCTCAGTCAGACCTCTTTGAGGCTGTAGAAGTAGTCATCGCCGGAAAGGAAAAGAAAGACCGTATCCTCGGCAAAGAAGAAAAACAGATTGTTGCATACCACGAGGTGGGACATGCGCTTGTCATGGCGCTTCAGAAGGAGTCTGAGCCGGTGCAGAAGATTACCATCGTTCCAAGGACCATGGGAGCGCTCGGATATACGATGCAGAGACCGGAGGAAGAGAAGTACCTGAATAAAAAAGACGAGATGCTGGCAGACCTGGTATCTTTCTTTGGAGGCCGTGCGGCCGAAGAGATCAAGTTCCATACGGTGACAACCGGCGCGTCCAACGATATTGAACGGGCCACGGCCATCGCAAGAGCCATGGTGACACAGTACGGTATGTCAGAAGAGTTCGGCCTGATCGGTCTGGAATCCATTACCAACCGTTACCTGGACGGACGTCCTGTTATGAACTGTGCGGAATCCACCGCCGCAAAGGTAGACCAGGTGGTTATGGAAATCTTAAAAGATGCATATAAAAAGGCACTTGACCTGATCAGGGCCAATATGGACATCCTGGATGAGGCGGCACAGTTCCTGATCGAGAAAGAGACGATCACGGGAAAAGAGTTTATGGAAATTTTTAATGCCAAGAAAGAATCTTCTGAACAGGAAGAGGAAGATTTCAGCGAAGATGCTAAAAGCTCAGCGGCAGATGATGAGACGGTACAGGAACAGCCGTCAGAAGATATGGAAAATAATCCACAGGATATGTAACATTCTGGTTATCCCATGTATAGATTTGACAGGATTCGGTTATAATGATACAATAAAGTTTACAGTATACAGAAGGTGTCACGAGTTCTGTATAGATAGAATGGGGTGAAAGAATGACACAGATGGATATTCAATGCATTCGTAAGTCAATTCAGGAGCGCATTGGCAGCAAAATCAAGATCAGCTCAAATAAAGGTAGACACAAGTTTGTAACTTCACAGGGAGTCATTACGGAGACATATCCGAACATTTTTCTGGTAGAGATTGAAGACGACAGCAGTACCAAAAGTAAAACGGTCAGTTTCAGTTATCAGGATGTGATCACGAAAGATGTCAGGATGATGCTGCTGGAAGGCTGACACTGTACCGGATACAATTTTAATCTTGAAGGAATAGATTCCTTCCTGTCTGAATATATTTGTATATACAAGACAGGGAGGAATTTTTTATGGATTTTAACAAAAAGGATTTTTATGGAATCGTCGCAAAAGAACGAAAGCAGGTACAAATAACAATCGACCAGGACTGTAATGTGCCTGATACGAAGCCGGATGTGGAGAAGATGATTCAGACTAAAGGGCTGGTGATCATGCAGGAGACAGAGATGATGGTGGACCGTATCCGGATCAAAGGAGAATTCCATTTTTCAGGTCTGTACGGGACAATTGACGCCAGGACCTATTTAGAGTCTCTAGATTTTGTTCTCCCTTTTGAGGAGTATATACATATGGACGGCGCTGTGCCGACAGATTATGTGAAAGTTTCTTATGTCATTGATGACATCAACACAGTGCTGATCAATTCCAGGAAACTGAGTATAAGGATTCTTCTGACTCTGACCCTCCATGTCAACGAGGAGATTAAAGAGGAAGGCATTATCGATGTTCTGGGCGACGGAATATCTTCCCTGAAAAAGGAAGTCCAGGTGACAGACCTGATCGTCAATAAAAAGGATATTGCCAGAATGAAAGAGGAACTGGTGCTGCCGGCCAATAAATCCAACATCTATGAGATACTCTGGAGCCAGGTGGAGCTTGAGAATGTACAGGGAAAATTAAAAGACCACAGCATCGACATACAGGGTGATATGCATGTGTTTATCTTATATCTCGGAGAGGATGAACAGCTTCCGGTCCAGTATGCAAGATGGGAGATCCCGCTGCATACAGAGCTGGAGTGTTATGAATGTGCACCGGGAATGATCGGCAAGATCCACATTTCCCTTGGAAACCATCAGCTGGAGATTCGTCCGGACGTGGACGGAGAAGAGAGAGTGGTATCGGTTGACGCAACTCTAGAGTGTGATATTAAAGTCTACGAAGATCAGGTGCTGTCTTATGTGGGAGACTGCTATACAATGAAAAAAACACTGGTGCCGGAATACAAAGACTTTGCATTTGAATCTCTGATTGGAAAAAATCAGGCTACGATGAAGATGGCGAAGCGTTTTTCCATCGAGCAGGAGCCGGGAAAACTTTTGCAGGTGCTTTCTGTGAAAGGAAGCTGCAATATAGACGATGTGGAAGTCAAAGAGCAGGGGCTCCAGGTGGAGGGTGTCCTAATGGCAGATGTTCTGTTTTTGTCCAGTGAGGACCAGAACCCGGTGATGAGCAGTTCCTACATGGAACCGTTCTCTTACTTTATTGAGGCTAAGGGTCTGATGAAAGAGGACGATTATCAGCTGGATGTTATGCTGGATCATATCAGCGCCACACCGACGGAAGGGGATGAGATCGAGATTAAAGCAAATGTGATATTTGACTTCATCTCTTTCCACAAAAAAGCAGAAAAGATCATGACAAATGTTGCTGAGCAGCCTTTGGATTATGAAGAACTGCAGAAGATCCCGGGAATCGTCGGATATATCGTGAAGGACGGAGATACTCTGTGGTCCATAGCAAAACGTTATTTTACTACCGTTGACGATATCCGCGATCAAAATGAGGGTATTGAGGAAGTAAAGCCGGGTGATAAACTGTTAATTGTCAAAGAAATTGGATGGAATTGATAAATAGGATTGCATTTTTATAGGAACAATACTATAATGTTCTGTATACAATACTAAGTTTCAGCGGTAGGAGACAGTGAGGAGTACAGATGAAAAAGGTAGTTCTGAAAGCTTATGGAAAAGTAAATTTAGGGCTGGATGTAGTAAGGCGGAGAGATGACGGGTATCATGAAGTAAGGATGATCATGCAGACGGTGGGTCTTTTTGACCGGCTGGAGCTTAAAAAGACTTCCGGTGATTCCGTTACACTTTCCGCCAATCTTAGATTTCTTCCGGTCAATGAACAGAATCTTGTCTGTCAGGCCATTGCAGCCGTAAAGAAAAAGTATTCAATCAAAAGCGGCGTGGAAGCGTATCTGGAAAAGCGTATCCCTATCGCCGCAGGCATGGCGGGCGGAAGCTCTGACTGTGCCGCAGCACTGAGAGGAATGAACCGGCTGTTTGAACTTGGACTTAAGAAAGAGGAACTGTGTGAGATCGGAGCCGGGCTGGGAGCGGATGTGCCTTATTGTGTCATAGGAGGAACCGCACTGGCAGAAGGGATTGGAGAAAAGCTTACAAAGCTGCCTCCTGTGCCGGACTGCCATATACTGATCGCCAAGCCTGGGGTCAGTGTGTCCACGAAAACTGTGTATGAGAATCTGGACGTGCCGGGCCTTTTATCACACCCGGATATTACAGGAATGATATCTGCCATTGAAAATCAGGATTTGAAGGGGATCACGGGGAGGATGGAAAATGTTCTGGAGACAGTCACCATACCAAGATACCCTGTGATCCATGAGATCAAAGAGTTCCTGCTGAAACAGGGCGCCGAGAGTGCACTCATGAGCGGGAGCGGACCGACGGTATTTGGAATATTTGCTTCAGAGGAAAAGGCGCAGAGAGCCCTTTCCAATCTAAGATCTTTTGAAGATGTGAAGCAGGCCTATGTGGTAGCGCCGGTCAATAGAGAATCATAATTGGAGGGAACGAAAGATGAGCAGTGATAAATTAAAAGTGAACGTCAATGAATATCTGCCGCTGAGGGATGTGGTGTTTAATACACTCAGACAGGCAATCATTACCGGAGAGTTTGTACCCGGAGAGCGTTTGATGGAGATTGCCCTGGCAAACCGTCTCGGAGTCAGCCGTACCCCGGTCAGGGAAGCCATAAGGAAGCTGGAGCTTGAGGGTCTGGTCGTCATGATTCCGAGAAAGGGCGCGGAAGTAGCCCGCATCACGGAAAAAGATTTAAGAGATGTCCTGGAAGTGAGAAGCTCTCTCGAAGAACTGGCGGCAGGACTTGCCACGGAGCGCCTGGATGATGGTTCCAGAGAGAAGATTCAGGAAGCCCTGGACAATTTCCGTGAGGCGATCCAGACGGATGATAATCCTAAGATCGCAGACTGTGATGTGGAATTTCATGATGCCGTCTTTGAGGCGACTCAAAATAAGCGGCTGATCCAGATCATCAATAATCTGAGAGAACAGATTTACCGCTACCGTCTGGAATATGTCAAGGATACGGCATATCATGCGGTTCTTCTCAAAGAACACGAGGAACTGGTGGAAGCCATGTTCGCAGGCAACAAAGAGAGAGCGAAAGAGATCATGAAACGTCATATCGACAATCAGGAAGAGACGGTAATCAAAAAGATCCAGGAAGAAGAAAAATAGGTCCGTGGACTTTCAGACAGAACTCTGTGCGTGCGCATAGAGTTCTTTTTTTTGCTCATACTACTTTCAAAGGTGGTGTGAAAAAATGGATCGATTTCATGATAAAAATCACAAAATGAAAGGTAAAATATCAAAGGATCTGGAGCAGAATATTGCATATCTCGAAGCGGTATTTTCAGACTGCAATGATATTGTAAAAAAGAAGTTTTACGTTGGGAAGAAAAAAAACACAGGAATGTATGTGATCTACACGGACGGTCTTGCCAAAGCTGACATGATCCAGGAAAATGTATTGGAACCTCTCCTCACAGACCCTCTTCACCCTCTGAAAGAGTCTGTGACCTCCTGGGTCATTGAGAGTGCAGACCGGAAGATGGTCACGACCATGGATGAAGTTGTCACGGCCGTTTTATCAGGAGATACGGTACTGTTTTTTGACGGGCTTGATCAGGGAATTTTTATATCCAGCAAGTTTTTCCCTACCAGAGGAGTGCAGGAAGCTGACAGGGAAGTAGCCATGATCGGTCCGAAGGACAGTTTTAATGAAAGCCTCAGGACCAACACGGCTCTGATCCGAAGGCGGGTCAGGGATACGAGAATGAAGGTTGTCCAGCTCAGGATCGGAACAAGGAGCAAAACAGATGTAGCGCTTATGTATATTGAAGATCTGGCCAAAGATGAGGTAGTAAAAGAAATAAAAAAACAGTTGGATGAACTGAATATTGACGGAATTTTTGACAGCGGAATGCTGGAACAGCTCATGGAGCAGGACAGCAAATCTCCGTTTCCCCAGTATCAGCTGACTCAGAGACCGGACAAAGCGGCAAGCGGACTCATGGAGGGAAGAATTGTGCTCGTGGTGGATAATTCTCCGGAGGTCATTGTGCTGCCGGTGACACTGAACATTTTCTTTCAGGCCAGTGATGATTACTATAACCGGTGGGAAGTTGCCACATTTGCCAGAATCCTTCGATACATTTCTTCTTTTATTGCCATTGGGCTGCCGGGATTTTATATTGCCATTGCAAATTATCATCCCGAGATTCTTCCCACACCATTTATGCTGTCCATTGTGTCAGCCAGGGAGGGAGTGCCTTTCCCTGTGGTTGTGGAAGTACTGCTTTTGGAACTTGCGTTTGAACTTTTAAGGGAAGCGGGTATCCGTCTGCCTGGACAGCTGGGCGGCACCATAGGAATTGTAGGAGGTCTGATCGTAGGACAGGCGGCGGTTGACGCTAATATTGTCAGCACAATCGTGGTAATTGTTGTAGCCTTTACAGCCATCGCGTCGTTTTCTATACCAAATGAGAGCTTTTCAGGGGTGTTCCGGCTATTGAGATTTTCTATTATGCTTGTCTGTGCGATATGGGGGCTTTATGGATTCTTTCTCGGATTCCTTGCGATTGCGATCCATTTAATGAAGCTTCAGAGCTATGGGATCCCGTATCTGTTTCCGACCGTATCAGCCACGGTGGAAGAGACGGACCCCTGGGAGGACTATATGGTGCGGATGCCTATCAGGCGTATGATCTTCAGGCCATGGTTTACGAAGGACGGGGCGAAAAAACGTCAGGGAAGGAGGAAACATCATGTGGACGGCGAATCTTGAAATTTCTAAAAAGCAGGGAAGCAGGATCTTTCTTCTGGAAACCTTCTGCGGAGTGGGCATGTTCCTTCCCCAGGCAGCTGCCCTGAAATCTGGTGAAACAGGGCTTTATACGGTACTCCTTGGAGCCATTGCCGCAGTCTGCTATCCATGGCTTGTACAAAAAGCAGAAGGCAGTCTGACTATGGAAGAAGTATTAAAAAAACACCGGGTGATTTCCTTTCTCTATTATGTGAGATTTTTTATAAACGCTGCATTTTTTTATGCATACATGCTGCTCTTGGCCAGAGTGTTCCTGCTTCCGTATATGAATATTTACTGGATCGGGCTGCCGGTTATTTTTCTGGCTTTCCGGATGAACGGAGAGGGGCTGGACGACAGGGCAAGAGTCATGGAAGGGCTGTTCTGGTTTATTCTGATCCCATTTATTTTTATCCTTCTTCTCAGCATGACGGAGTTTTCTGTGAAACCCTTTCTGATCCGGCAGTTTGAACCGAAGAACCTGGCGGTGGGCGGATTGTATGTGCTCGCACTGTTTCATCCTATGGAACTGGTGTGGTTTTATCAGGGGCATATGAAGGAAAAGGGAATGAATAAAAAGACACTGCTCGGAATCATAATTTTATCGGCGGGAGTGTTTGCCGCCACGGCGGGAAGCCTGGGGCTTCAGATGATCAGGAGGGACCCGTTTCCGGTGATCTCCATGGCACAGAATGTAGCAATGCCAGGGGGGATCATGGCAAGGCTGGACATTTTTCTGATCGCATTCTGGATTGTTGGAGTTTTTTGTGTGCTGAGCGGATACCTGTTCTATGGAAACTGGAGTTTTGAAAACACATTTGCGGGAAAAAAGAAATGGGGCAGATGGATTTCCTACGGCGGACTGTTTTTAATCACCGGATTTCTGATCCCCATGGTCCGTCTTTGGGAAAATTATATTTCTGTGTTCCTTTTTGCTAATCTATTGCTGGGAATTTTAATTCCGGCAGTTTTGTTTTGGCTGGAACGGAGAGGAGGCACTCATGAAAAAGATCATCATTAGCCTTTTGATGGCCGCAGTCACTGCAGCGGCACTTACGGGCTGCAAAGAAGCCGGGGACATCGAGGACAGCAGTTATGTTTTGGCAATGGGCATTGAAAAGACAGAGAACGGGTATCTGATCGATTATTCCTGTGCAGATTTTTCCAAGGCTCAGGACAATCAGGGAACGAAAGTGCCGTCCAAGTCTGTGGTTTACTCAGGCAGGTCTTTTAATGAGACAAATCAAAGTTTTGAGCAAACTCAGCCGAAAAAATTAAACTTCGGGCATTTAAAGGTGATCGTATTTACCAACGGACAGATTGATGATACTATGATAGAGGAGCTTTTAGATCATTCAGAAATCGCAAAATCCGTGCTGATTCTTAAAAGTAAAAAACAGTTAAAAGAGCTTTTTTCGATCGAGAAAGATCTGCCTGTCTCATTTGGTGAATACATGGCCAAAGGCATTGAAAGTTCCCCAAAAGTGAAAAAGCCCAAGGATCTGAGCCTTGGCAGGATTTACGGCAGAAAGTGACAGAAATCAGTCTTGACTTGGATCGGATGAGATGGTAAGATGGATACATTCACACAAGATATAGTAGAATAATAGATCATATTAAACAATATATAGTAATTTGATTAAGAAAATAGCGAAGAGTCCCCTGCCTGCGGTGTCTCCTGCTTTCAGCGGGATATGCCGCAGGCAGGACGATGCTCTGGGAACAGTCAGGGAGGAGAGAGTATGATACGGGTAGTAAAGAAAGATGGAACAAAAGAAGATTTTAATATTCAGAAGGTGGTGACGGCAGTAAATAAATCCGCCTACCGTGCCCTTGTGAAATTTACGGAAGATGAGCTTGATGAGATCTGCCGGTTTGTCAATGGGAGAGTGGACGAGCTTAATAAGTCAGAAGTACATATTACGGAGATGCACAATGTAGTGGAAGGGGCTCTGGAGAGGGTAAATCCCGGCGTGGCCAAAAGCTACCGGGACTACCGGAACTATAAACAGGATTTTGTGGAAATGCTGGATGATGTGTATAAGAAAAGCCAGTCCATCATGTACATAGGAGACAAAGAGAACAGCAATACAGACAGTGCCCTTGTGTCTACAAAGCGGAGCCTGATCTTTAATGAGCTGAACAAGTCTCTGTATCAGAAGTTCTTTTTAACGACCGAAGAGATCCAGGCCTGCCGGGACGGTTATATTTATATCCATGATATGTCGGCCAGAAGAGATACGATGAACTGCTGTCTGTTCGATGTGGAGGCCGTGTTAAAAGGCGGATTTGAGATGGGGAATCTCTGGTACAATGAACCAAAGACGCTGGATGTAGCCTTTGACGTCATAGGAGATATCGTACTGAGCGCTGCGAGCCAGCAGTACGGCGGGTTTACGGTGCCAAATATTGAACTGATTCTGGAACCTTATGCGGAGAAGTCTTATGAAAAAGGCATTGAAAAGTATGAAGCCCTCGGCCTTTCCAGAGAGCGGGCGGAAGCTGAGTCATTGAAAGATGTCCAGAAAGAGTTCTGTCAGGGATTCCAGGGGCTTGAATATAAGTTTAACAGTGTTTCTTCCAGCCGCGGAGACTATCCTTTTATCACAGTGACCGCGGGAACCGGCACAGGCCGGTTTGCAAAGATGGCAGCGATCACGATGCTGGATGTCAGGAGGAGAGGACAGGGAAAAGAAGGACATAAGAAACCGGTGCTGTTTCCAAAGATCGTATTTCTTTATGATGAAAATCTTCATGGACCGGGCGGAGAACTGGAGGATGTGTTTGAAGCTGGAATCCGCTGTTCCAGCAAGACGATGTATCCTGACTGGCTGAGCCTCACAGGGGATGGATATGTCCCTGACATGTATAAAAGATATGGAAAGATCGTAAGCCCGATGGGCTGCCGTGCCTTTTTATCCCCTTGGTATGAAAAGGGAGGGGCAGAGCCTCTGGACGAGCAGGACGAGCCGGTCTTTGTGGGCCGCTTTAACATCGGGGCGGTAAGTCTGCATCTGCCGATGATCTATGCAAAGGCAAAGCAGGAAAGCCGTGACTTCTATGAAGTGCTGGACTATTACCTGAATCTGATCAGAGAGCTTCACAGAAGGACCTACGATTATTTGGGTGAGATGAAAGCATCCACAAATCCTTTGGCATACTGTGAGGGAGGTTTCCTGGGAGGGCACTTGGGCCTTCACGACAAGATCAAGCCTTTGCTTGCGTCTGCCACAGCTTCTTTCGGCATCACGGCACTCAATGAACTTCAGCAGCTGCACAACAAAAAATCCATTGCCCAGGACGGCGCATTTGCACTGGAGGTCCTTGAATATATTAACAGCCAGGTAACGAAGTTTAAGAAAGAAGACGGACATTTGTATGCGATTTATGGAACGCCGGCAGAAAACCTCTGCGGACTTCAGGTGAAACAGTTCAGAAAGAAGTACGGTGTGATCGAGAATGTCTCTGACCGGGAATATGTGAGCAATTCTTTCCACTGCCATGTTTCTGAAGACCTGACACCGATCGAGAAACAGAACTTAGAAGGACGTTTCTGGGAAAAATGCAACGGCGGAAAGATCCAGTATGTGAAGTATCCGATCAGCTACAATAAAGACGCTATACGGACACTGGTAAGGCGTGCCATGGACCTTGGCTACTATGAAGGGGTGAATTTATCCCTGTCATACTGTGACGACTGCGGGCATGAGGAGCTGGAGATGGATGTGTGTCCGGTCTGCGGAAGCAGCAATCTGACGAAGATCGACCGAATGAACGGCTATCTGTCTTATTCCAGAGTCAAGGGAGACACGAGACTCAATGACGCAAAGATGGCGGAGATCGCTGACCGGAAGTCAATGTAGGGAAGCTGCCATGGTTTATATTGGAGCAGTACTTTTAGTAATCGGTTCAGGAATCCTGATTCAGCCTGTGGTAAAACAATTTTTTTACATACAGAGGTATTCTGTGAAAGTGCGGGCTGTCTGCACCGGACAGAAACCATATGTCAATTATTTGAATTTAAAAATGAAAAATCCTGTTTTTACTTATACATATAAAGACAGAGAGTACACTTCAGTACTCGGGATGTATAAATACAGGGAAAAAGAAGAATATGCAGAAGGACAGGAAGCCGAGGTGCTGCTGGATCCTTCAAATCCAAACGAAATTTATATACCGCAGCCTTGGATGTCTCTGTTTGGGACAGAACGTCTCCTGCCGTTTCTTGTCTTTGCGGCGGCGGGACTGTGGATGATATTAGCGTAGAGGTGGGAAGTATGAGGTATCACAACATTACAAAGGACGATATGCTGAATGGGGACGGATTAAGAGTTGTCTTATGGCTGTCAGGATGTACCCATCAGTGCAGAAACTGCCACAATCCGGTTACCTGGGATATCCATGGCGGACTGGAGTTTGACCGGGCGGCAAAAGATGAACTGTTTAAGGAGCTCGGAAAAAATTATATCAGTGGTCTGACGTTAAGCGGAGGAGACCCTCTGCACCCTGAGAACCGGGAGCCGGTGGGACAGCTGGTAAAAGAGATCAGAGAAAAGTTTCCGGAAAAGACCATATGGATGTATACCGGTTTTCTGTGGGATGAAGTCTGTATTCTGGATGCCGTAAAAAATACCGATGTTCTGGTGGACGGCCGTTTTGAAGAAGATTTAAAGGACACCGCTCTCAAATGGAGGGGCAGTTCCAACCAGCAGGTGATCGATGTGAAAAAGTCGCTGGAGCAAATGAAAAAAGTGCTGTATATAAGATAAAACAAGGCTTGACGGCCTGCCTCTTCCGTGATACAATGTGTAAGCTAGACTTTAGCGTTGGAAGAGGTCTTTTTTTTATGCCTTATTTTAAAAACAATGGAGGTGGAAGTTGTGCGCACAAAAATCACATTAGAATGTACAGAATGTAAGCAGCGTAATTACGATATGATGAAGGATAAGAAAACACATCCGGAACGTATGGAAACAAAAAAATACTGCAAGTTCTGTAAAAGACACACATTACACAAAGAAACTAAGTAATGCACGTTTATTTAAGGAAGTGAGAACATGAAGAATACCAGCAAATCAAGCAAAACCAGCTGGTTCAAAGAATTGAAATCAGAATTCGGAAGAATCATCTGGCCTTCTAAAGAACGCATTGCCAAAGAAACGGGCGTTGTGGTCGTGTGTGCTATTATCATTGGTATTATTATTGCTGTTCTGGATTTGGGACTTCAATATGGAATCAAGATGTTAGTAGGGTAAAGGTAAGGAGAGCATATGACAGAAACAAATTGGTATGTAGTTCATACCTATTCCGGATATGAGAATAAAGTAAAAGCAAATATCGAAAAGACGATCGAGAACCGCAAGCTTCAAGATCAGATTTTAGAAGTCCGGGTACCGCTTCAGGATGTAACGGAACTGAAGAATGGTGTAAAAAAACAGGTTTCCAAGAAGATGTTCCCAGGATACGTGCTGATCCACATGGTGATGAACGACGACACATGGTATGTTGTCAGAAACACCAGAGGTGTGACAGGATTCGTAGGCCCTGGTTCCAAACCGGTCCCATTGACACCGGCTGAGATGAAGCCATTGGGAATCAGCGTGGGCGGTACAAATGAAGAAACGCCTAAGAAGGAAAAAATTGATATTGATGTTGAAGTAGGTGATATCATTGTTGTTACTTCCGGTGCTTGGGAAGGTACGACAAGTGCAGTTACCGTAGTAAATGAGCACAAACAGACAGTGACCATCGAGGTGGAGATGTTTGGACGTGCCACATCAGTAGAAATTGATTTCTTAGATATCAAAAAAGCAGAGTAAATGACAAAACCTCTGCACGTAACAAGGTGGGAGGGATATCTCCCGTAATTACCACAATCATCAGGAGGTTAACGATTATGGCAAAGAAAGTAGAAGGATATATTAAACTTCAGATTCCGGCAGGAAAGGCAACACCAGCACCGCCGGTAGGACCTGCACTTGGTCAGCACGGTGTAAATATCGTACAGTTTACAAAGGAATTTAATGCAAAGACTGCAGATCAGGGAGACCTGCTCATTCCTGTTGTAATCACAGTATACCAGGACAGAAGTTTCAGCTTTGTGACAAAGACTCCTCCGGCAGCAGTTTTATTAAAGAAAGCCTGCAAGATCCAGTCAGGATCCGGAGAGCCGAACAGAAAGAAAGTCGCAACAGTATCCAAAGCAGATTTACAGCAGATTGCTGAGACAAAGATGAAAGACTTAAACGCTGCATCAATCGAAGCTGCAATGAGCATGATTGCAGGAACAGCAAGAAGCATGGGAATCGAAGTGGAGGAATAGAGCACTTAGCGAGTGGGAGTGGAACGAGCACGAGGTTAGTGCGAATTCCGTTCGAAGGAACTTAATGAGCGGGAGCCGACAGGCGAACTGCGAATTTAGTGAATCGAACTTCCTTAGCTCGATTTGAATTTAGTGTGAAAGCCGTTACCGAGACTCAGTGAAGGCGAGTCGAAGACGAAGCCTGAACGCTTAGTCGAGTGTAACTTCCTTAAATTTAGAAAGTGGGAGGGTTGCTCCCGATATGACCACAGGAGGTATTTTTAGAATGAAAAAAGGTAAAAGATATGCAGAGGCTGCCAAATTAGTTGACAGAACGAAACTGTACGATGTACAGGAAGCAGTATCTGTAGTAAAAAAAGCAGCGAATGCTAAATTTGATGAGACGATCGAAGCACATCTCCGTCTCGGAGTAGACGGCCGTCAGGCAGATCAGCAGATCCGTGGAGCAGTTGTACTGCCTCATGGAACCGGTAAAAAAGTTCGTGTTCTTGTATTTGCGAAAGATGCAAAAGCAGAAGAAGCAAAGGCAGCAGGAGCAGAGTATGTCGGAGCAGAAGAACTGATCCCTAAGATTCAGAAAGAAAACTGGTTTGACTTTGACGTAGTAGTTGCAACACCGGACATGATGGGTATCGTGGGACGTTTAGGACGTGACTTAGGACCAAAAGGCTTAATGCCGAACCCGAAAGCCGGTACTGTGACAATGGACGTTACAAAAGCGATCGAAGACATCAAAGCAGGTAAGATCGAATACAGACTGGACAAGAACAACATCATCCACGTGCCAGTCGGAAAAGCTTCTTTTACAGAAGAACAGTTAGCGGACAACTTCCAGACGTTAATAGATGCTATTATCAAAGCAAAACCGTCAGCAGCAAAAGGTCAGTACTTTAAGAATGTGACAATCACTTCTACAATGGGACCTGGAGTTAAAATTGACACAGGCAAGTTTGCTTAAATAAAATAGTTAAAGTTATGACAAACCCCTCTAAAAAAATAGAGGGGTTTTTGAATGCAGTAAATTGTGTGCCATGCGTGCAAAAAGAGAGGAAAATATGAAGGATTTAACGGTAGGGAAACCATTTGAAGTCATCGGAAAATTTGCGCTCCCTATGATTCTCAGTATGATATTTCAGCAGGTGTACAGTGTTGTGGACAGTATTGTGGCCGGCCGGTTCATTGGAGTCAGTGCACTGGGAGCAGTAGGTGCGTCCCAGCCTATTACAGTTATTTTTATTGCCATAGCCGTTGGGACCGGCATGGGAATTAATGTTGTGATATCGGGCTTTTTCGGAGCAAAAAAATATAAGAGAGTAAAAAGCTGTATTTCCACGGCGGTGATCACGATCGTAATTATGAGTGCTGTCCTGACTTTCTTAGGGCTGCTGGGCTGCCGGTGGATGATGGGAGCCATGTCCACTCCGGGGGATATATTTGAGGATTCTGCGCTGTATCTCAGGATTTATATTATGGGAATTATTTTCCTGATGCTTTATAACGGTGCGAACGCTATTTTCACAGCGCTGGGAGATTCTATAACTCCGCTGATATTTTTGATCTTTTCATCGGTCCTGAACATCATTCTGGATGTACTGTTTGTCACTGCCTTTTCCATGGGTGTCGCAGGGGTTGCCTGGGCTACCTTTATAGCCCAGGGCATTGCCTCTGTTCTGGCGGTGGTCACGGTATTTAAAAAGAATTCCAAAATACAGGCCGGAAATTATCGGAGATTCAGTCCTCTTCTTCTGAAAAAAATGACATGGATCGCGGTTCCGAGTATTATGCAGCAGTCTTTTGTATCGGTGGGTCAGCTCTTTGTACAGGGACGCATCAACAGCTTTGGGTCTGTGGTCGTGGCAGGATATTCGGGAGGATTTAAAATACAGATTTTTATCCTTTCGGTGCTTGGAACTGTCGGCAATGCAGTTTCAAGCTTTACAGCCCAGAATGCGGGCGCGGGAAAATGGGAGAGAACAAAGGAAGGCACCAATGCCGGGATTAAAATGATTGTGGCTATGGCCGCCGTATTTTCTGTTCTCTGTCTGGTCTTCAGCCGGCAGGCAATGGGGCTGTTTCTTTCCGGAAACTCTGCAGAGGCAGTCAGGAGCATGGGAGTGGGGGTTGATTTTCTAAGGATCAATGCTCCGTTCTTCGCACTGGTCAGTGTAAAGTTTGTATGCGACGGCATGCTTCGGGGCATGAGTGAAATGAAAGGATTTATGGCTTCCACATTTGTCGATTTGATCGCGAGGGTGACCCTTTCCTATGTGCTGTCCGTTCCTTTTGGGGCCGCAGGCATATGGGCTGCCTGGCCCGTCGGATGGGTGATAGGGACCGGCGTGTCGGTGTGGTTCGGGAAACGGGCTCAGAAAAAATATATATGAGCAGAAAAAAGACCGGGGCCACAGAGCCCCGGCCTTTTTAAAGTCTTTCCAGAAAGAGAATTTGTTTTTGAATAAATTTGACAGTGTCATCCACAGAGTATATTTCATCACTGTGTACGATGTATTTTAGAAAGTCTTTTATAGAAACAGCCAGGCTCTGCTCTGCTAAAGAAAAGGGTTTTTCTGTTTGGAACAGTACTGTATTTGATCTTGAGTCCGAAAAGATTCTAAAATTGCTGCTGAGCGCCATGCAGCCAGGCTTCAGCAGCAAAGGAGTGTGATGGGTGAGTTCCTGTTTTGAACACAATTTTTTAAGCGCAGAAATTGTATTTTCTCTTTTCATCGGATAAAACAACTCTTCAGAAAATCCGAACAGATATCCATTCTCAAAAAAATCTATGGTCCCCTTTTCAGTAAAAAAACTAAGAAAACTGGTTGAATTTTGTATCATGTATCTCATTTTCTCCGCATATGATAGGATGGAGTCCACAATAGATGTAAAATCAGATGTATCCTTTCTGACCATTTCTTTTAGTGCTCTGTCTGAATAATAAGGCAACAGAAACGGTGATGCCGAAAGTTCTGCAAATGAAGATTTTTTGGAAGCAGCAATTTCTTTAGGGCTGTCCGATACTATATTTACTTTGTACTCATGAAATATCAAATCTTCCGTGTGGAAAAACATTTCTTTAAAAATTGAAGTATAAAGATTGTGCCGTTTCGGATTGGAGGAGACATCTGCCAAAGTATAATCAGCCGATAACGAAATTGTGCAGTCAGTAGTCAAAATAAAAAATGGCATGACATTCATATGGTTAATATGAGCAGGTATATCATCATAATAATATTTGACACGGTAAGAATCGGTACAAGACAGAAGAGGATACATTGCCCCTAGACTTTCCACATTGTAAGCTAACTTGCCAGCCTCGGAACCTGTCTGCAGACATACTATCTGGGTCATCTTCATTTTAGGGAAGCAAAGGCTTACAGAGGACAGAAGCTCCATCAGAAACTGGTAATCCGGCTGGGCAACGATCTGGATACATCCATTTTCTTTAGAGCACTCAGATTCAATTGCAGCCTTTACAATATGGTCAACTTCTGTCTTTCCGTAATACACAGAACTGCTGGGAATTTGATGCGCAAAGCTGCAGATCACAGACTCTCCTTCAGCGTTGGAAATAGATGAAAGAAACTTTTTTACAGCCTGATGCTGCAAAAAACGTTCTTCTCCAATGAAGGAAATTTTATAGGCATTCCAAAGATCTTCTTTCTCAGAAGGAGATAATCTGAGGGCATTGATCAGAGGGACCAAGAGATCTTTATTCCTCGGAAGACGTTCTCCTTTTTTGATTTTAGATATATAACTGACGTCAAGATCACTGACCGAGGATAAAAAAAGCAGTGTCAATCTGGTTTTTTTAATATAGTAAGACAGTTTTTCAGAAAATAATGACATTGCTTTTCTCCTTGTGTAATAAATTTTTTTCGTATGGTAACTATTATATAAAGAATTAAAAATGTTTCCAATTAAATGGGAAAAAATCCATGATATTAATAGATAAAAAAAGTGTCAAACAATATGGACATAAATTTAACTTGCTTAATTATTATGTACATATTTTTTTGTTTTATGACTACTGTACTTCGGGCACAGTAGTCTTCTGCCGCAAAATTTGTAATATTAAACCGGGAACTTAATAAACTGATCAATATGATATAATGGAAAAGAGAGAATACAGGCGGTTGACTTAAGTGTGCGGGAGCAATACTTCCACAGAAACGCAAAGGAGGACTGAATATGATCTCAATTTATCATCAGGCAGAAGAATTAACCAGGCAAGTAATTGAAAGCTTTTATCATCAGGATTTAAATCTTTTAATCCAAAAACTTCATCCGGATGTAACGTGGATCGGAGCCGCGGACGGAGAGTGCATCAAAGGATATGAACAGGTTTGTGAATACATTAAAAATATTGATGTACCCAGATGTGATATTCTTAAAAAAGAATTTCAGGTAGTTGCAAACAGTGATGATATTTTTATTGTAGCAGGGTGGATGGAAGTTGCTGCTTCACAGGGAAGCAGTGAGGTATTGGGTGCAGTTCAGCGCATTTCTCTTATATGGAAGACAGAGGGGCAGAAAATTAAACTGCTTCATTTTCATGTATCAAATCCGATTGAATTCCATAAAAATAATAAATATTTTCCTCGCTCCATGGGAGCAAAGACATATGAATATGTTAGAAAACTGCTCAGCCAAAATCGGCGCCGTCTTATTGCCTGTGGGAAACATGATCAGACTTATGTTATAAGAAATATAGACATTGTGTATATAGAAGCAAAAAATACAGACAGTGTGATCCATTGTCTGAACAGGGATATTCTGTCCAGGGAATCTATATCCAATCTGGAGAAAAAAGTCGGAGAAGGTTTCATAAAAACACACAGAAGCTTTATTGTCAACAGCAGATATATTACCGGAATTAAGAGATACCAGTTGACGATCAGCCAGGGAATCGAACTTCCCATTCCTGAGAAAAAATACAGGAACATCAAAGAAAAGATTCTGTGTACAGTGAACCAGAGAGAAAACGAAATTTATATATAATATTTGGTTATTGACTTGTCCAGAGCAGTCATTGACAGAATATGATTGAAAATGTAACAAAACCCCGATATAGTAAAAGGCAAGAATTGCAGCAAAACCGCAGGGTCTTTTGAAAAACAGATGACATCGGGGGTTGAACAAGCATATACATGGCGGTAAAAATAAGAAGATCCTTCTATGCTGAGGGATCTTTTTGTTTATTTATGGCGGGGGTGATCATGTGGCAGAAGAACCAAAACTTAAGGCGGCACTCCAGACAGGGGTGCATATAGCAGGAGAGCCTTTCCGTTCATCGATTGTCTATGGAGAGGACGGGCTTTGTCTGGGTGCGGGATGGGAAAACGAAAATCATCACAAGCTGAGCCTGTCGGGTGTCACGGAAAGTCTGTCACTGGATCTTCCTGAATTTTTGAACTGGGAAATGGAGCTTAGAAGAGCAGGAGTCTTATACAAGGCAGGAAAACAAGAAATTTTAATGGAGATCAGCACTGCCGAAAACAGGAGACTTCTGTTTGCTGCCAAAATAAAAGAAGGAATTTACAGTCTCAGACTATATCCTGAAATCTACTGCAGGCTTCACAACCTGCCCGTGATGGGAAAATATTTGGGGGAGCAGGATCTGATCAAAGTCCGTTATATGCAGGCCTCATACCAGAAAGAAGGGGGATTCCGTGGACAGTGCCTTATAGAGGCCAGTTTTTCGGGAAGCGGGTACAAATTCGGAGATGAGGACGTTAAGCTTCCTCAGCAGGACATTGAAGAACACAAGTCTTTATCTCCGGCAGAAGAAAAGAAATCCGGCGTACACTGGATGGAGCTGAACAAAAAAATCGGCCCTTGTATTGTAAAAAAAATCGGAGGAGCGTTTCAGGACGGAACAATCCGGGTGTGTGTGGACGCAGGGCTGACGATCTCGGTACTGACGCTTGACTTCATGGAGCTTTCTCTGGGAATCAAGCCCGGTCCGAAATTTGATTTTCAGTTTGGGTTAAGAGGCATGGCAGTGACGGTGAAAAAACCTCCGCTGATGATCTCAGGAGGTTTGTATGTGGCTGAACCCGGACGGCTCTATAACGGGGAAGTTACAGTGGCGTTTGAGAAGTTCACTTTTTTAGCCCTTGGCTCTTACGGATTGACAGAACAGACAGACAAGCCTTCCTTTTTCATATATCTTATGCTGGACTACGCGTTCGGAGGACCTCCCTGTTTTTATATTACCGGATTATGTGCAGGATTTGGACTGAACCGGAAAATTAACATACCTCCTCTGTCCGGAGTTAAGGACTTTCCTTTTGTGGCAGCGGCCAGAGGCACGAGTAAAACTTTAAAGCCGGGAACAGGAGCTTCCGAGGCTCTGAATACTCTGAGTGACCATATAAAACCGTGTGAGGGCATGAACTTTCTGACGGCGGGGATTAAATTTACATCCTTTGGCATCGTAGAGTCGGTTGTGATCGTTAACGTGGAATTTGGGACGAAGTTTGAACTCTCCCTTCTGGGGACATCTGAGATCTCCCTTCCTCCCAAATGCAGCGATCCGGTTGTCTACGGATGCCTGAATCTGCGAGCGGTCTTCTCGCCAGGTGACGGGATTCTGCTGATCGAGGGAGCCATGTCAAATGACTCTTACCTGTTTTGCAGAGATGCCAGACTCACCGGAGGCTTTGCTTTTTATTCCTGGTTTAAGGGAGAGTATGCAGGAGATTTTGTGCTCTCTGTGGGAGGATACCACCCTCAGTTTCAGAGAGGCCATTATCCGGCGGTGGACCGGGTGGGGCTGAACTGGAAAATCAGTGATCATCTGGAACTGATCGGAGAAGCCTATTTTGCACTGACGCCAAACTGTCTGATGGCTGGGGGAAAACTGGAACTTAATTATCATATAGGAAAGCTTGCGGCCTGGTGTCATGCTTATGCAGACTTTCTGATCCAGTGGAAGCCGTTTCACTACGATATTTCCATAGGAGTGAGTGTGGGAGCGTCCTACCGCCTGGACCTTTTGTTTATTCATAAGACTTTTAAGATCGAACTGGGTGCGGACCTGCACTTATGGGGACCTGAATTTTCCGGAACCGCACATATAAAATGGTTTATCATCTCTTTTACTATAAAGTTCAATACAGGAAGCCCGAATCAGCCGCCAAGGCTTAACTGGAAGCAGTTTTATACAGAATTTCTTCCGGACTTCAGCGGAGGTATAAAAGGTGAAGTTTCTTCCTCTGATATTAGTGAAAAGAGCAAAGAACCGCTGAAACTTGCAAGAATGAATCCTCAGGGAGGATATCTTGGAGAAAGGGAGAAAGGAGGGCTCAAATACCATTACATAAATGCGAGGCAGTTTCAGATGGAAATTGAGAGCGCCCTGCCGGTTGTGTCTGCACAGGTGAACAAAAAGGGTGAACAGCTTAAGGACCCGGGATATGGCATATACCCTATGGGGATTACGGGACTCCATGCTTCGCTGGACGTTCATCTTTACGGATATCACGCGGATGGAACGATGTCGGAGACAGCAGTGAATTACCGGCCCGTCTGTAAAAATGTTCCCAGGGCCCTGTGGAACAGCCGGCAGCCGGATATGAACCAGGACATGATAAAGGACGCATGCATGGGACTTTCTGTCTGGGGCGGGGAAAAGACCGGACATTTCATACCGCCGGACAAAGAAGGAAGACCGGCGTGGTACCGGCTGGCACAGCTCTTAAAAAATGAGGAGTACCGCTGTCCGGAGCATTTTATATGGGAGAAGACCAAAATTATAGAGGGAAAGGATTTTACGGGAGAAGAGATGGAGGATTCCATTGCAAAAAATGATAAGAGAAGTGAATGGCTCTTGGAATTGAATGAGTTTGGAGTCAGGGCGGAAGACCAGATCCATATGGATCATTTTGCAGCACATTTTAAAGAAGTCTTCTCGGCGCCGGTGGAAATGAGGAGTACGGGATGTAGGAGAGATAAAAATTAAGGGGGTCCGGCTATGGAAGTGAGCATGAGGTTTGCAGATGAAGACCTGCCTGAAATAAAGAGCGGGCTTTATGAGCTGGAAATAGGATTAAATACCGGGATCAGAGAAGACGGTACGGAAAAGCAGAGCAAAGAGACGATTCATCTGGTCGCTGCGGCAAAAAGATTTTCGATGGACCCCGGAGAGGTGTATTCTGTTTATCCGGCGGCAGGGAGCGAAGGGGAGTTTTCAAACTGTCTTCCCCATATTGTGTTCAGCCGGGGGACTCTGCCGTGGGAGTTCGGGTGCCGGGACGGAAGCCCGGGGCTGGCTGTATTCCTCTGTACGGAGGATGAGGGAGTGAAGAAGCGCGCGATGAAAACGGCAGAGGTTTGCTGTCAGAAAGAACAGGGTATTTTTGTTTCTGAACACCTGCGGTTACAGAACAGCGATGCCGAAACCGGGGATGAAACATGTGAGATTGTGGATATTCCCCTGAAATTATTCCGCCGGCTGTGCACAGATCCGGAAGAGAGAAAACTGCTCACCCATGTAAGGCAGGTGAAGCTTGATGATAAGGTCACAGATCCTCTGGTCAAAAACGGGACATTTTCCTGCCTGGTGTCCAACAGGTATCCGAAAGAGCCGGAGGAAAAGGGGGAAAAGACTGCTCATAAAGTTTATGTGGTTTCTCTGAAAGAGTATGAAGGGATCACCATTCCTGAAAATGCAGAATTTGTGCGTCTGATCTGTCTGTATACATGGGAGTTTGCAGTCACAAAGGAACCCTGTGATTTTCGGGCGGCTTTGAAGAGAATTTCTCCCGGCGTGCTGAAAAGGGCAGTGAACCCGGAAGGAAAGCCGGGGGAACTTTTGGATATTTTAAGCCGGGGGTACTGTCCGGTGAACCACAATGTCAGGGATGGAAGCAAAACGGTTTCCTGGTATCGGGGACCGTGGATTCCATACGGAGAGAAGCAGATGAAACCCAGATACCGGATATTCTCGGATGAATTTTATTTTTATGACCCCGACTGCGGAATGATGGATGTGAGTTATGCATGCGCATGGCAGCTGGGACGGATGGTATCCATGAATCATCTGACGGTGTGCAGAGAGCTGGTTTCCTGGAGACTGGATCACTGCTCGGAAGCGGCAAAGAACTTTCAGCAGAGCCAGCTTCTTGACCGGATTCCGGCAGAGGGAAAAGATGTGGGGGAACAGCTGATAAACGCATGCGTCCGGGCAGCGGGACAGCTGGTAGCCGGGAAAGGAGATGAGGACGATGGGGCGATGGATTCAGGGGAATTGTGACCGGACCGGCTATTTTGAGGGGCTGGGTACCGAAGAATTTCCGGAATCAGTGCTGGAAATGTTAAAAGAGGCAAGCCTGTTTTATCATGTGCCGGCAGCGTACCTGTTTCCGGTGCCGGATATGCTGAAAAAGGACAGCCTGAACTTTTTTCAGGTGGATCACAACTGGGTGCTGGCGATGCTGGACGGGATCTGCAGTGTGGGAAGGAATGCGTCCATCGATTATTCCCACGACACAGAACTGATTGTGGATATTTACCGTCAGGCATTAAGGGAAAATGAGCAGGTGCGCCTGAAACTCCAGGATAGAGAGTACATGGATACAGGAGAACAAGTCCCGGAAGTGATCAGTGGATTTTTGCTGAACTCCGTGTTAACAGAAAATTTTCGGGGATTGGAATTTCGGGCATATGACCAGCGGGAGGGAGGAGAACCTTTAAAGGCGCTTCGGATTGAAACTCTCGGGCGGCAGGTTCTTCTGGGAATTTTTAAGGGAGAAATACGGCGGCTTGAGATCGCGCAGCCTCCGGAGGGACTTCATTTTGGGCTCTTTACCGAAGACGGGATAATGAAGAAAACGGTCCGGGACATCGAAGAGGGAAAGCTGGGCGGCAGACAGGCAGAGCTTGTCTTGAAATCCAAAGAAAACAGGGTGATCGATGTAAAGGCCTCGGCGGCCAGACTGGAGGAAGCAGCAGGGCTTCAGAATATGACATCGGCGGAATTTGCCCTGGAGATGATACAAAACGCACAGACCGGAGTATTTACAATGGAGGAGGAACTTAAATGAGGATTTTAGATGATCTTGAAGAAATGCGTCTGCTCCCGATCCATGTGGAAGCCGCCGTGTTTGGCAGCGGAAATGTTCCCATAGCTAACATCAATGAAAATTACCGGAGTTTGCTGGCAGCGCCGACGGGAGATGACATGGAGAGCAAAACATTTACGGAGAAGAGCAGCACAGAGGAGCCCGGGGTACATCTGCATTTCATTCTTCCGGAGGAGTATACCCACGGAAGCCAGCAGGAGGAAGGCGGGGATATCGTCTATCCAGACCTTCCCAACCGGTGGACGGTGACAAGGATCGCGGTTTTGGAAAGCGAAGGAAAGGAACCGGTTTTGAGAAGAAAAAACTGGATTCTTGAGAGCGATCTTCTATCGGCGTTCCCAGACAGCGACAAACAGTACACGTCCATCGGATATGATGATCCCAAAAAGCCGTACCGGTTTCTGGGCAAAATGAGAGACTGGGACGGGGTGGTGACTTCTCCTGGAGAGCACTTTTCACATCTTTCGGCAGTGAGTACGGGGAAACCTCATTTCAGCGGATATTATCCGGAGTGTAAAAATGTCCTTGGCTGCTATGACAGTCTCTCTGATCTCAAGGTCAGAGAAGGGACGGAGGATTTTATAAGGCTCACTTACATCGTGTGCGGCTGGACGGAGAATGAGGACCCCAGAGATCATGCGGTGTGCCATGGAATTGTCACCGGAATCAAATGGACGGGTCCTTACGGCAGCTATGAGACAGGGATCCCAAGCGGCACCAATATACCCAATGTGGCGGTGGGGAATTCGCTGGAAGAGGCGGCAGCAGCCCTCGGAAGCTATTATCTGAAGCAGCCGGAGATGGAAAAAGTGCTGAAGCATTTGTTTTTCGGGACCCTGTCCGATTGGGAGAAACTTGACGGGGCTCTGGAGGGGGAGAAGAAGGTCAAACAGTACCAGTTCCGCCCGGAACCCTCCAGGCAAGAGATTAAAATTCAGGGAAAAGAAGCCGGTTGTTTTCGGGAAAGAGAGGAGATCCTTTATGAAATTTCCCGCAGCAGAAAACATCAGGAGGAATATGAGGAACAGATGAAAGAAAAACGGCAGGAGATCTATCTGCTCTGGCGAAAATACGCGATGGACCCCAAATTTCTTGAAAAGGCAAGGATCGGAATTTCACAGAGAATGGAAGCGGTTACTGGTCTGGAAAAGAAAAGGGAACATGAGGAATTCGTGGAGCAGGAGGCGGTAAAAAAACTCAGAGCTCTGCTTGGAGACGGGGAAGTGCTGATCGAAACGTCCGGAGAGAGGTACTGGAGGCCGAGAGACCTTACGTTCCTGCTGGAAGGGGCGGACCAGAGCAGCATCTATAAGCGGCTGGAAAAATATAAAATTGACAGTAAAATACCAGAGCGCAGGCGGAAAGATCTCATTTCCGAAGTCATAGTGAAGATTTCCGGAGTTACGGAGGGGGAAGAAGCCAGGATTTCAGGCGAACATCTTTTAGAGGGAACGGAGCGGATCAGAGAGCCGGTCATAGAACAGCTTGTACGGGAGGGGGTACTGACTGCCCGGGGCAGTATTTTCTACACGGCAGACAAGCTTCTTCGCCGGTATAAAAAACAGAGAGATACAAGGCTGATGTCTCATGCGGTCACGGCATATGAGGACTGTCTTAACAGACAAGAAAACCTATGCGGGGGGACATTGGCCAGCCCCATTGGAAATTATATCTGGTCTCCGGCGTGGAATCCCCTGATCCTTGAGTGGAGCATGAAGTATTATCCTGACCCGAAGATAAAAGAGGGGGCTTCAGGCCTTGAGAACTGGAGGCTTAGCGAGACGGATTTTGACTATGAAGGAGAAACCATCGGGGAGGAAGTCTTTGAGCCTTTCACCGGCAGATGTATTTTGTCGCCATATGGGTCTGACTATCTGTCAGGGATGTTCAAAAAATATGTCTCAGACGAGAAGTACAGGGATATAGGCAATAAGATGGCGGGAATGAAGATTTTGTCACAGAATCTGGACGGTTTTCATGACAAACTGATCACCAGAAAGGAGAGTGTGGTTGTGGCTCCGTGGATGAACCGGACGTTAGATCAGGAAATCACGGCACTGACTTCCCGGGCCGTTCAGGGGACAGAGCTTTACGAGGACCTGAATCAGTCGAAGAGAAACCAGAGAAAGCCGGAGGAGGCCTTTTATCCTATAAGGGCTGGTTTCGGAAAGATTGACCGGGTCCGGGTGATCGACAGCTTTGGGAGGGTGCTGAAGTACGATGTAGGGGATGTCATCGTGCCTGAGAACCTTCGTATGGGAAAGGAGAATCCTGCACCGAGGTTTCTGCTGAGACCGAGAATTCTGGCGCCTATGAGGATTCAAAGCCGCTGGATTATGGAGGAGACAGGTATAGGCGATGAACTGTCACCGGTTTTTGGATGGCTGTGGGTGAACCTTTTGGATTCCTGTCTGCACATCTATCATCCGGACGGCACCATGGCCGGAAGTATTCAAAATACCATAAGGATGGACGGCAGCGGCATGTATGAAATTTCTCTGAGAAATCCGCCTGGACAGACAAGAAAAGAAAAGGAGATTTTAGACGGGATGGGACCGAGACTCCGGGGATTTGCGGAAGGGCTTTTAGAAGCCGGCAGGAGAGAACCGTCCGCGCTGCCGGAATTTTTAAAGGCTCTCGATGACAGTATGTGGACAAGCAGATCCGGAGGGGGTACCGCCAAGGAGCAGATCCAGGCCGGCATGGGAAGGCCTCTGGCTCTGGCAGGAATCGAGATTGAGGTGGATGTGAAGGGCAGCAGTCCTGTGCCTATGATTTACGATGACAGTGAAAGGGCAGAGTCTCTCCTGGAACGGTTTTCGATCCCCCTCCGCATCGGAGATGAAGTCCGCCAGACAGACGGCACTGCAGGATTTTATCTGCACGGAGAGGGCGGCGGATTTTCTGTATTTCATCAGTGCCGGAGAGAGAAGGGGGCGAAGATCAGGACGGCATATCTGGATCAGAATACAACACTGAACATGAAAACCGCAAAAGACGCTTTGCCTGCAAGACTGACTGTTTTGTTTCATCCGGCAGGAAATATCAGCATGACGACGGGGCTGCTTCCGGTCAGGGAAATGAAGCTCAGTGAAGCATGGACAGAGCGGGCCATGGAGAACATTTATCTTACGTTATTTTACGGCCCTTTCCTGACGCCGCAAAGCCAGCTGCAGATGTTTCTTCCCAAAGCTATGGAAAAAGAATGGAGTTTTTTATCCTTTGAAAAACCGGGAATAAAAAATGAGGAACGGGACATCAAGCCTCCGTGGCTGGATACGGACCAGGAAGAAGAGTGGAAACAGATCAAAGAAGGCTGGCTGCTGCTGAAGGCCGGTGTGCAAGAAAAGGGGTGACTGTGGTGGAAGGAAAATTTACATTTGAGACTGTGGGAGAAAATAAATTGATTGTTTCTGACAGTCATATATCTCCGGTCAAAAACAAGCTGGAGATCAGGGTGAAATTTGATCAGGATGAAGAACCGCTGATCAGCCAGATTGAGTATGCGTTCCCGGCGGGAGCGAAAAGCACTGATTTTGCAGAAATGAAGAACCTCAGACAGATAGAATTCAAAATAGATGACTGGACTGTGGTGGATGTTTCAAAAGAAGAATTTATAGAGTTGAAAAAACAGAAAAAAAAGCGAAGCGGAAATGTGGGGTGGTATGCATGCAGGTTTGAGGAGGAAGAAACATTTACTTATGCTTTAACACCGGGCGAGGCGTGGACAATGAAAGATCAACAGATTATGGATCTGACCATGGAAAACGTGGTGACCACTGCCGTAGAAGGTACTGCTGCCATCCGGTGCACAGTCGGGATTCTTGCAGAAGATCCGCAGGAATATGGACTGGAAATAAAAAAAGAACAGGATCACACAGTGAAGGTTCAGGATTTTTATCCCGAGTCGGGATGTGCTCTGTCGGGAGAGCAGGTCAGGCTCAGCTGGTTTGTCCAAAACGCCCAAAAGCTGTTTTTGTATACCGGAGCGTCAAAGAAGGAAATCGATCCGGCAAAGAGCAGTGAGTTAGTGACTGTTTCTGATACGACGGAATATACGCTGGAAGCAGTTAACGGTGAGAAGAAGGATACAAGAAAAATTTCGATCCAGGTACTGCCGCTCTGCCTGAGACAGTTTTGGGCCGACTATGAGGAAGAAAAGATTAAGTGGGACGTATGCTGCGGGGATCACATTAAAATAAACGGTATTTCCACAAGCTTTGCATCCGGGTCGGCGAATCTCAGTGAGTATACGCCGGGACGCCCTGTTGTTCTGACCGCAGAGGGAAAAAATACATCTGTGGAAAGTGCTGTTTACTATGGAACAGAGGATGAGAGAATGGATGTCGTACATTTCCAGAAGACCATTACATTTTATAAAGGCTTTCAAATTTTGGATGTGCTGTGGAAGCTTTATGAACTGAGAAGCAATAATACAGCCAAATCCATCCGCATTGTTTTTCAGGACCGTGAACGAAATGAACTTTACGACATAAAGGGAGGTGAGGATCTGGGTACGGAGGGAAGCTGGCAGCAGATCTTGACGGGGACAGACCCGGCAAGGGCCGGAGAGAATATTTTGGTGACGATGTATGTAGAAGGCTACGATGAAGGTACAGGAAAAGAGTATCAGATCACGATTTAAGAAAGGGGAATGCCATGGAAGTGAAGTTATTTAAGATAAACGGCACTGGCCCGGGTCAGACATACGAGGCGGCTGCAGGAGAACTTCTGAAGATTGAATGGGATTGTCCGGGCTGCGATTTCTGTATAATTTATCCATACAACTGGAAAGTTGACTGTAATGGAGAGATGGAAATCTATATTTATGAAACAATGACCGTAATTCTCAGAGCAGTTAAGGACAGGGAGAGTGTACAAAAAGAGATTACAGCCAAACTCAGCGGGGGAGAGGATGTTAAAGGAATTTCTGTGTCCCCTGCTGGCCCTGCTGGTTCCGGTGAGGAGACGAAATTTGATTTTCAGCTGATCAAAACTGCTTTTGGGTATTTGGATCATGGAATCGGCAGAGTTGAGGGGCGTTCAGGAAGTTATGTGTTAAAGAACCAATACACCGTATACAGATACGATATTCTGACAGCCGGCGGAGAAACCGGATATAAAGAAAAAACGGTTAAGGCGGGAAGGTCGGATGCACCGGAAATCCAGAGGCTCAAATATGTGATGATGAAGAATGGAAATGAGCAAAAATATGAGCTATCGTGGAGGGTTGCGAACAATGATGGAAAGGACGTCATCATCGAGGCGTCGGATCACAAGACCACATTTGCCAAAAATGCTTCCGGGCGCGCTTCTTTTGCCAGGACAGGCGGAGAGACTGTAACACTTTCTGTTCGGTGCGATGCAGGAGAAAAGGGAAAGATTGAATTTGCGGACATCTATCCATTTGAATTGAAATAAGGAGGTTCATATGGCTTACGAAAGTATTACGATCGGTACGGAACAAGAGGTAAAAGAAGTATATCTGTTTCTCGTCAATGAGGATGGTTCGCCGGCTGAGATGGACCAGGACAGCAAGACCATTGCTTCTATCTGGAATGGCGAGGAGAAGCTCGTCGATGTAACCGCAGATACAAGGATAACGATTCCCGGATTCGGGACATGCTTTCAGCTGGAGCTTGCCACTACGCCTGCAGGAAACCGTGAAGCGGATCGGTGGAGAAAAAGAAAAGAAGCGATAAAACTTTTTGTCAGGGAATTTGTTCCTATGCAGAAACATACAAAAAAACCGGCGGACGCTGACTTTGCAGTCAGTGGGAAACACTATACTGCCGGTGAATTCTCGGCAGAGATTCAGGGAGAAGGATCGGAGACGTATAAAATAAAAGGAAAACCGGGCGACCGAAGAAAATTTTATTTTTTCCGGAATGAGTACCACTCCGTTATCCGATGTGCCAATCAGATGACAATCGGGATCGGGAGAGATGATCTTACAAGTGAATTTTTACAGAAAGCACTTTGGGATCAGCGAAAATGGGATATGCCATGGATGAAAGACCTGTCGGAAGAACTTGCCGATCCGCTGGGGGCTGTCAGTCCCACGGCGGAGCAGAAATTTATGTACAGTTACGCTGGATCGATCTTTGACTGGTCAGTAAGACTTTATGTCAGGCAGCATCCGGATCACGAGCATTTTTCAGACTTTGACAGAAATCACGCAGATGAAAAAAACATGTGGGGTGTGCTTCCCAGGTCACCGGTATATAAGCTGGTGGATTATTTGAAAGTGAATGAAAAAAGTGTTTTTAACTTTCTCAGAAGCAGAAAATATAATGACGGAAACAGTCCTGAAGAAACGGCAGAGAATCGTATTTACACAGAACTCGCAGAGGAATTCTGGAATCTTTATGACAGCGGAGACGGGCTTTTTGCGGACTTTCTGCTCCGGGCCGGAGTGATCTCCAATACGGGTAATCAGTATTTGTTTGAATTTCGTACCGTCAGGACGAAAATTGAAAATATTTATGAGGACAGCAGTCAGTATATTTACAGAGGGTAAGAAAGGGGTATGTTATGCGGGAAATACAGACAGAACTTTTTAAGGGGAAAGAAAAAGAGATCCTCATCAGTATATTTGGAGGAGAGCAGAAATTAAAAGAGGAATACCCGGCATTGTATGAAGACATGAAAACGGCACAAAAGCAGGCCGGAAACCGGAAGGAAGAGGGAAGGACAAGTTCACAGGATGCCGATTTTGACGGATGGGAGGAATTTGAAAAATTAAAGCTGTTTTATGATCCAAAGAAAAAGATACTGACCGTAAATGGAAAGATCCATAAATCGGGCGGACCCGATTATTTGATTGCAAAGCTGAAAGTCTGGAATGGGCAGGGAAAAACATGGACTTTTTCTTATTCGGTACCACAGTGCAGTTTTCTTATGATCAAGGAAAATATACAGATGGAACAGGACGAACTGTCCGGAATACAGGCAGAAATCAATTATATGTTAAGGGTTCCTGACATCTGGAAGCCGGTTAAGGCAGGAAATATGAAGGGAACCGCGGTTATTGGTGCGGGTTTGGATATTATCGGGAAAGGCCAGGTTCTTCATCCGCAGCCCAAAGCCGGGAGATCCAAGATCAACATTGTTTATTTTCGTACAGATGCCATGGGTACATCGGACTACTTTTATGCCAACCCCGAGAGAAGGAACAGTAATTTTTGTGTTTATCTGCCGATTGCCGTGCAGTTTGAGCTGGACGCAGGAAAGCAGGCGGCCCAAGCTCCCAGAGTACAGGGAGATATTTATATTTACAGCGCCAGACATTCCACAGTGCAGTTTCAGAATTTTCAGCAGATTAAATTAATCCCCGCATCTCAGTGGTACAACATGTTTCCATATTATCCTCAGATATCGCAGAGCTTTACAAAAGGATATCTGTTAGTTCTGCCTCAGGCGTGGAACAGTTTTATCAGCCAGGGCGGCGTGGCAGGGGAAGATGATTTTTATTTATCTATGGATATAGAGTTTTCATGTACAGACGGGTATCGATATTCTTTGCAGATGGACAGCTATTTGGTTCCTAAAAAATATGAGGGAGGCAATGTTGTAGAGATCCCCTGTATGCACCTGCTCTGGGGCTGCCTTGAAAAAGAAGCTGTGATCAAAACAAGGGACCGGGGCAGTATACCGGTGTGCGATGTAAAGAGTGGGGATTATGTGGCTTCCGCCAAGGGAAATTATGAAAAGGTCAGCAATATTTATACTGGAAATGAAGAAATTTTGAAATATATAAAGGCTGGAGAAAAAACCATCATGATGACAATGGACCATCCGGTCATGACAAAGGAAGGATGGAAACAGGCAGGGAAACTCACTGGGTCAGAACAGATCTGTATGGATGGAGAACTGTACAGTCCGGTGGATGAGGTTTATGACGAGCCTTATTATGACCGGGTATATTCTTTGGAACTGGAAGATGGAGAAGGGTTTTTTGCCAATGGTTTTTATGTGGGAGACTTCGGAAAGCAAAACAGTATGGAGAAGCCGGAACCGAAGCTTTCACAGGATATCCTGAATGATTTAGAGAAGTTTAAAAATTTATCATAAAAGAGAAAGGAGAAACATTATGCCTGATCCAAAAGAACCAAGCGAGGTAGTACCAAAGGAACCGGAAATAGTTATGGAAGGAGGGACAGGGACCAATGTGGCGATTCCTGTACGCATCAATGCGGGAGTGAAATTTACGCTGCTGAAAAATCATTTTGTGGCGGCGCTTGAAAAAGATGGGGACGTCATGATGCTCCTGCTGGCGCCGACAGATTCTGCAGGCCAGGAGGGAATGACCATACAGGAGATGGTGGAAGAAGTCAGGAAATTGATGGGTGCCAAAGAAGGAGATAAAGAGGTTGCGGATATGGAGACTCAGCTGAACAGTACCGTGAACAGTATGAGCGATCCTAAGAAAGCAGGCGGCGGCTTTAATCCAATGTCTATCCGTATCTATGTACAGCAGGCGTTTTTGTATTACCGTTCTGCTAAAAAGGAGGATGGAACAGAGGAAAAAGAGCTGGAATATGCTTTCAGCCTGAAAGCGGATACTTCTAAGCTTCTTGGAAGTATAGACTTATTCACTCTCGATGAGATCTATTTTTCCGTGTGGAAGACAAACCGTAAAAAAGTCACAGACACGATGAACATGTTTATGATTGAAGACTTCTTGAAGGAGACGGCACAGGCCTGAGACTAAAAAGCCAGGTATGCCGCGTGAGTCAGAAAAAGCCTGCATATACAGGCTTTTTTTGCTTCTTATTTCTTGATTTTATTAGAATACTGGGCTTTTACTAAATATACACCGGCAATCACAATGGCAATTCCCGGGACTTCCCTTAGAGAAAGAACTTCGGAAAAAATAATATAAGAATAAAGTGAGGCGATGACCGGCTGGCATAAACATACAATCGAGGAAAGGTTCACACTGAGCTTTCCCTGGCAGTGGGCCAGCAGGTTATGTCCGATGACCTGAAGGCAGAGGGTCAGTCCCAATAGCGGCCAGAGCTGCTCTGTCCCATGGGGAATCTGGATGCCCTCTGTTAAAACTGAGGTGCCCCCCAATGCAAGGGCGCTTCCGAACCCGCTTACAAACATGATGACACTGCTTTCGTATCTGTCTCTTAAACGATAGGAGATCAGGATAAAAACCGCATAGAAAAAAGAAGCACTAAAGGCGAGAAAATCTCCAAAATAGTTTGACCGGAGTGGGCTGATCTTTCCGCCCAATAAAACAAAGACTCCGATTAAGGTTACCGCAGCTCCTGCTAAAAATAACTTCGGTATCTTTTCCCGGAATAAAAAGTATGAGACCGGTATCACAGTAAAAGGCGTCAGATTTGTAAGTAAGTTTGCATTTGCTACGGATGTATAGCTGAAAGATAGGTTCCACAATGCTACATCACCGGCGAGGAAAACTCCGGCCAGAAATAAAATGAGTACATCCTTTTTGGTTAAAATTCGCAGGCCCCTGAACGCCAGAGGCAGCAGCAGAGGGAGTGAAAAAAGAACTCTGTAAAACCCGGTGCTGACAGGAGTCAGTGAGCTGAGTTTTACAAAATGCCTCCTGCTGCAAGGAATGCAACTGCTAAGAGCTCAAGCAGTACATATTTTGTTTCGTTGTTCCGTTTTATAATCTTCAAGAGTCTGTCCTCCGTCTGTGCAGGTTTCCTTTGTGTTTAAAACATGATACACTTACACTGGAACTATGAAAAGACCCACTATATACTAAAAAAATAGTACCACCGGGAGAGGGATTTCATGATTATTCTTGACAGAAAAAACAATGAACCTTTGTATATGCAGATTTATACACAAATAAAAGAGGAAATATTAAACGGCATTATCAAGGAAGGTCAGGTATTAACCGGCAGCAGGGGGTTAGCCGGAATACGGTAAACAGTGCTTATGGCCAGCTGGCCGCGGAGGGATATATCATACCGCAAAAAGGGATTGGATATACTGCCGCAAAGGTTCCGGAACTTACTGTCAGCAGGGAGAGACCGGTTCAGATCCGTTTAAAACAAGCGATGCCTGTGGAAAGAAAACAGCCTGACATTTTGTACGATTTGACAAACAGCAGTCAGACAAGCGATCTGTTTCCGAAGAGATTTTGGAAACTCTGTACGTTAGAATGCCTGGATATGCTGGAAAACGAGGCCAGAATATCATCCTGTCAGGATAAGCAGGGAGAATTATACCTGAGAAAAAATCTGCTGTCTTATCTGCAGCGGATCAGAGGTGTTACCTGTGACAAAGATCAAATCATTATCACATGTGGGATACAGCAGTCTTTAGACTATCTCTGCAGGCTGTTCCCGCCTGGAAGGCAGACGATTCTAATGGAGGAACCGGGATTTCATAAAGCGGCAGCGGTATTTTCTAATAACAATATAAATGTGCAGAAGGTTCCTGTGGATGAACATGGAATCGTAGTATCCAAACTTCCACGTGTGTCTGATGCCTGCGCCGTTTACTCAACTCCATCCCATCAGTTTCCAACCGGTGTCACCTTATCCGCCGGCCGCCGGTATGAACTTCTTGAATGGGCGCAGAAGAATGATGCCTTTATTATGGAAGATGACTTTGACAGCGAGTTTCGATATTACTCAAAACCTATTCCGGCGCTGCAGTCCATAGACAGAGATGACCGTGTCATCTACCTTGGAACATTTTCAAAAGCGCTTTCCCCTTCAGTGCGCATGGGATATATGATATTGCCTCCAAAGCTGCTGAAAGCTTATTTTCACAGGTTTGAAAATTACAACAGTACGGTTTCGCTCCTTAATCAGTATGTCATTGCACGTTTGATAGAAACGGGTCAATATGACCGCCATGTCAGGAGGATGAACCATATATTCCGCAGGCGGCTGGAACGTTTTTCAGAAGAATTAGCCGATGTAAAAGACAGGATTGAAATATCCGGGAACGGTACCGGGCAATATTTTCGTTTAAGGTTTGCCGCGCAGGCTGATCAAAATGAGTTAATCCGGAAAGCACTTGAGCATGGGGTAAAAGTGTATCCGACCATGGAGTTTTGGCAGGAAAAGGCTGCCTGTCCGCCCAATTCTCTGTTTTTAGGCTTTGCCAAAATTTCTTTAGAGGATATTCCTGATTGTGTGGAACGGCTGAGAGCAGCGTGGAAAGAATGGATTTAATGGCAGATTCCATCTTTGATCAAAAAATAAATATAAAATTGCTGGAATTATATTCATAAAAGGAATATAATATAACCATAATGTAATCAGTTTGTAATCAAAAGGAGAATGCTATGGCGGTAAAGGAAAAAGGTTGTTTTTATTGTGACCCGGACCATCAGGGGCGAAAGGATCTGATGATCGAAGTGGGGCAGATGAAGGAGGGGGTTTTATACCTGTTTAAAGATCAGGCTCATTTAGGACGCTGTGTAGTCGCAGTGCCGGAGCATAAGAGTGAGCTGTTTGACCTGGAACCAAAACAGAGACATGATTACATAGATGATGTAGCGGCAGCTGCAAGAGCTATAAAAAAACTCTGGGGATGTACAAAGATCAACTACGGCGCTTACGGGGACAAGCTGCCTCACCTGCATTTTCATCTGGTTCCCAAATATGAGGGCGGATTTGAGTTCGGAGGAGCTTTTGCCATTGGAAATGATGAACCAAAATTTCTCGCCGATGAAGAATATGAGACAATGATCGGTCAGCTTAAAAAGGAATTAAATATAAAATAATGAGTGATGCTGAACAGATTCCGGTGAAAGGGTTCTGTTCAGCTGTTTTATTTCATAGGAAAATTGAAGTGGTCCTGCCCGCGTTGTTCCGCCACAGGAAAGTTCGTGTGGGTACACGGGCTTGTAGGCAAAAGCCGAATCACTTATACTGGTAGATAGAAACTGCGAGGGAGGCGGGAATCTTATGCAGAAGTGTTATACTACCGGTGAATTTGCCAAAAGGGCGAAAGTGACCATCCGGACGATAAGGTATTATGATAAAAAAGGTATCTTACAGCCCAGCTTCCGCAATGATGCGGGATATAGGATGTATACTGATCAGGACTTTTTAAAACTCCAAAAGGTGCTGTCTTTAAAATATCTGGGATTTTCGCTGGAAGAGATCAAAAATATGACAATCAACGATGATGTATCAGATATTACAAAATCGCTTCAGATGCAGGCGGACTTGCTTCATAAAAAAGCAGAGCATTTGAAGCTGATGGAAGAAGCTTTGCGAAAGACGACAAAAATAATTGAAGAGACCAGCGAGGTAGACTGGAATGAGATTCTCGGCCTGATCCATATGACGAGTATGGAGCGGACTCTGGTAGAACACTATCAAAACTCCACAAACCTGGATATCAGAATCAGCCTGCATGACAGGTTTTCTGTAAATAAACAGGGGTGGTTTCCGTGGCTTTTTTCTCTTGTGGATTTCAAGGATGCGGATACAGTGCTTGAGGTCGGCTGCGGCAATGGACAGATGTGGAAAAATGAACAAACAAAAGAATTGTCAGGTATGAAAGTCATACTATCGGATATCTCGGAAGGGATGTTGTCTGATGCCCAAAAGAATCTTGGAGGGGTGAGGGGACCTGATTTTTTATTTCGGAGGTTTGACTGCCAGAACATACCGTTTTCTGATAAGACCATTGACCGGGTTATTGCCAATCATGTGCTGTTTTATGTTGGCAGTCTTCAAAAGGCACTAGAGGAAATATGCAGAGTGATGAAAGATGACGGGATTTTTTACTGCAGCGTTTATGGAAAAGAGCATATGAAGGAAGTCACGATGCTGGTCCAGGAGTTTGATCCGCGCATTAGTCTGTCGGAAGTAAATCTTTTTGATATGTTTGGCCTGGATGAAGGGGAAGCTGTTCTTAAAAGGTATTTTGCGGATGTGAAAAAGATAGAGTATGAGGATGCTTTAATCGTTACCGAGGCAGAGCCTCTGCTGGATTATATTCTTTCCTGTCATGGGAACCAGAATGAGATATTAAATAACCGCCAGATGGAATTTAAGAAGTTTCTGAAAAAGAAAATAGATACACAGGGACAAGTAAAAATTACAAAGCAGGCTGGTGTATTTGTATCAAAGAAAGAGAAATGACAAGAAAATAGATGTAAATGAATGGAGGATAGATGGTTTACAATAAGCCAAAATAATGTTATATTAAAGATAAAGAAAGGAGCAAACTGCCCACGTTGGTGGTTAGCCTCTTGTTTATGTTAAAAGACTACCTTGACGGCTAAGTACAAAGGTAGTCTTCTTTATTTCTGCTTGTTTTTCCTATCTATATAGGCAAGCAGTGCCAGGATGAACATTCCAAACGTTATCATTAAAGATAAGGCCTCATATGTAGACATCAGCACCACCTCCCCTCTTTATCAAAAGTTGGGAGGCCACCACCTTGTACACAGATTGCTCCGTTTAAATATCATAATATTTTCTGTATGCAGAAACAATATATTTACAGAAAAGAAAATATTTAGAATATAAAATCGAGCCTTGACGGTTACGTTACGTCACCCTTTATAATGACACTAACTGATAACGGACAAAGAGAAAGGGAATATTCATTATGAAAGGAATTATTTTAGCAGGCGGTTCCGGGACAAGGCTGTATCCGCTGACCATGGTTACGTCAAAGCAGCTGCTTCCAATCTATGACAAGCCGATGATCTACTATCCGCTGTCTGTGCTCATGGACGCAGGCATCCGGGAGATTCTGATCATTTCCACTCCAGACGACACACCCCGATTTGAGGCGCTTTTAGGAGACGGACACCAGTTTGGCATCGAGCTTTCCTATGCAGTTCAGCCTTCACCGGACGGGCTTGCACAGGCATTTATCATTGGAGAAGAATTTATCGGTGATGACAACGTGGCTATGGTCCTGGGGGACAATATTTTCCACGGGCACGGGCTCAGGAAACGGCTTCAGGCGGCGGCCAACAAAAAGAGCGGGGCAACGGTATTCGGCTATTATGTAGATGATCCGGAGCGGTTTGGCATCGTAGAGTTTGATTCTGACGGTAAAGCCATTTCCATAGAAGAGAAGCCGGAACATCCAAAGTCCAATTACTGTGTGACGGGACTGTATTTTTATGACAACAGGGTTGTAGAGTATGCAAAGAACCTTGCACCTTCGGACAGAGGTGAGCTAGAGATTACAGATTTGAATAAAATCTATCTGGAAAATGGAGAACTGGAAGTTACCCTGCTTGGACAGGGATTCACATGGCTGGACACGGGGACACATGAATCTCTCGTGGAGGCGACTAACTTTGTCAAAACGGTGGAGACCCACCAGCACAGGAAGATTGCATGCCCGGAGGAGATTGCATATCTTCAGCACTGGATCACCAGGGACCAGCTGTTAAAAGACATTGAGCCTCTGAAAAAGAACCAGTACGGACAGTACCTCTTAGACGTTATGAATGGAAAGTATATAGACAAGTAAGACAGGAGAAAACATTTATGAAGATTTTAGTGACCGGCGGCGCCGGATTTATCGGAGGGAATTTTGTGCATCATATGGTGAACAAATATCCTGATGATGAGATTGTCAATCTGGATCTGCTCACCTATGCGGGGAATTTAGAAACATTAAAACCAGTTGAGGATAAACCGAACTACAAGTTTGTAAAAGGTGATATTGCAGATGAAGCATTTATTATGGACCTGTTTGAGAAAGAACAATTTGACATGGTCGTAAACTTTGCGGCGGAGAGCCATGTAGACCGCTCCATCACGGATCCGGGTATTTTTGTGACCACCAATGTGATGGGAACGAGAGTGCTTCTGGATGCCTCAAAAAAATATGGGGTAAAACGGTATCACCAGGTATCGACGGATGAAGTGTACGGGGATCTTCCTCTGGACCGTCCGGACTTATTTTTTACAGAGGATACACCTCTCCACACCTCCAGTCCATACAGCAGCTCCAAGGCCAGCGCAGATCTGTTTGTCCTGGCTTATTACCGCACATACGGACTGCCGGTGACGATTTCCAGGTGTTCCAACAACTATGGACCGTATCATTTCCCGGAAAAGCTGATTCCACTTATTATAAGCAGGGCGCTGGCAGATGAGGAACTGCCGGTATACGGAAAAGGAGAGAACGTCAGAGACTGGCTCCATGTGTCTGATCACTGTGAGGCCATCGATCTGATCCTCCATAAAGGAAAACCGGGAGAAGTCTACAATGTAGGCGGACACAACGAGCGCACAAACCTTGAGGTCGTGCAGACCATACTGAAAGCATTGGATAAGCCGGAAAGCCTGATCAAATTTGTGACAGACCGCCCGGGACATGATATGCGTTATGCTATCGATCCGGCAAAGATAGAGAAAGAGCTTGGATGGAAACCAAAGTATACATTTGATACGGGAATCCGTCAGACAATCGAATGGTATCTTAACAACAAAGAATGGTGGCAGAATATTTTGTCCGGTGAATATGCAAACTATTTTGAGAACCAATACGGAAAAAGGTTAGAACAGGAGTAAGGTATGAAGGTATTAGTCACAGGGGCAGCCGGACAGCTGGGCCATGACGTCATGGACGAACTGAAAAAGAGAGGCCATGAAGGGATCGGTGTGGATGTGCAGGAAATGGACGTCACAGATGCCGAAAAAGTACGGCAGGTGATAACGGCTGCAGATGTGGATGCGGTAATCCACTGTGCGGCTTACACTGCGGTGGATGCGGCAGAAGACAATGCAGAACTGTGCAGGAAGATCAATGCGGACGGCACTGAACATATAGCACGTGTATGCCGTGATCTGGATCTTAAGATGATGTACATCAGCACAGATTATGTATTTGACGGACAGGGAGAAAGACCGTGGGATCCGGATGATGAGAGGAATCCGCTGAACGTATATGGACAGACAAAGTATGAGGGAGAACTTGCCATTGAACAGAATCTGGACAAGTTTTTTATTGTGAGGATTGCCTGGGTGTTCGGAATGAACGGTAAAAATTTTATTAAGACAATGCTGAACCTGGCAAAAAATCATGACAGACTTACCGTGGTGAACGACCAGACCGGATCTCCTACTTATACTTATGATCTGGCAAGGCTTCTCGTGGATATGATAGAGACAGAGAAGTATGGAAGATATCACGCCACAAATGAAGGGATTTGCACCTGGTATGAATTTGCCTGTGAAATATTTAAGCAGGCAGGCATTGAAATCGAAGTAGCTCCGGTGGGCAGCGGTGAGTATCCGGCAAAGGCAAAAAGACCGGAAAACAGCCGGATGAGTAAGGACAAACTTACACAAAACGGTTTTGAAAGGCTGCCGGCATGGCAGGATGCGCTTGCCAGATATTTAAAAGAAATCGGGTATTAGGAGGAACAGATGGGAAAGATTAAGGTTACAAATTGTGATATTGAAGGACTGCATATCATTGAGCCGGCAGTGTTCCCGGATGAACGGGGATATTTCATGGAGACATATAACCAAAAGGATTTTGAAGAGGCAGGGCTTGGCATGACCTTTGTACAGGATAATCAGTCCATGTCGGTAAAAGGAGTTTTAAGAGGGCTTCATTTTCAGAAGCAGTATCCGCAGGGAAAGCTGGTGCGCGTCGTTCGTGGTAAGGTATTTGATGTGGCGGTGGACCTGAGAAAAGACTCTCAAACTTACGGAAAGTGGTTTGGGGTAGAATTATCCGCAGAGAATAAAAAGCAGTTTTATATTCCGGAAGGATTTGCCCATGGCTTCCTCGTTCTCTCAGAGGAGGCAGAATTTTGTTATAAGTGTACAGACTTTTATCACCCTGGAGATGAAGGCGGGATCAAGTGGGATGACCCTGACATCGGTATTAAATGGCCGCTTGAAGAGGGTACAGAGCTGGTGATCTCAGAAAAAGATCAAAAATGGTCCGGATTAAAGGACACTTTTAAGTTTTAAAAGATAGCTGTTATTATAGCAGTGTGATAGAAAATATAGACAAAAATATAGAAAAGCCGGCGTACGGGCTGACTGATATGCTCCCCTTATAGTAGTCAGCTCAAATAAAAAAACTGTAACGATAAGGAGGAGCATATTTTATGGGACAACATTCCAAATGTTCTTTTGAAATGAAACTGTCCGCTGTCACAAAATATCTGGAAGGAAACACTTCGCTAGAAAGCATTGCCCGAAGTTTGGGGACAAAAGTATTGTTTCCATTGTCATTGGTCATTCAAATAATAATGCCCTCATTTTTGAAACATTTGATGTCGCCCATGAAAAGCATCTTACTGTAAAACCATTATTCCACAGTGACCGAGGATACCAGTATACCTCTAAATCCTTCCGTAAAAGTCTTGATAAGGCAGAAATGACACAAGGCATGTCGAGAGTGTCCAGATGTATTATCTCAAAAAATTTCAAACATATGAGGAATTAAAAGAAGCAGGAAAAGTCTGTAAAGAGATAGATGAAAGAATCCTCAATCAGAGGGGGCAGCATAGGATACTGCCTCCTTTTTTCTCTGTTTCACAGAGGGAAAGTTTTACATAACGAACTTTCTCTTGAAAAAGGCATAGACTAAAGGAAAGAAGTGAATACAAAAGTTGACTTTTCCCATAGAAAAATGTACGATTAATTTCGGATGTCTTATATTGACAAGGTTTAAAATGGAGTTTATACTATTTCATATAATACATACCAAAAAAGTATGAAATATAGAAGGGACAAAAAATGGATTGGTTATTTATAGAACGAAATATACCTCTCTATATAGAGGCAATGAAACTAACGCTGGGAATCGGAGCCCTGGGCGTCGTGCTGTCAGTGGTGATCGGATTCTTATGTTCTATGGTCCGTTATTATAGAGTTCCTGTGCTGAACAGGATTGTAGGAATTTATATAGAGCTTTCCAGAAATACGCCTCTGCTGATCCAGCTGTTTTTTCTGTACTATGGACTGCCCAAGATCGGAATAAAATTAAATGCGTTTGTCATCGCTGTGATCGGACTGACGTTTCTCGGTGCCAGCTATATGTCAGAAGCTTTCCGCGGAGGGCTGGAGGCAGTCAATAAGATCCAGGAAGAATCCGGTCTGAGCATCGGGCTCACAAAGCCTCAGCTGATGCGTTATATTATACTGCCGCAGGCTTTGGCTATTGCCATGCCGTCGGTGGGGGCCAATGTGATCTTTCTTCTGAAGGAGACCTCGGTGTTCAGTGCGATTGCTCTTGCGGACCTGATGTTTGTAGCCAAAGACTTGATTGGCATGTATTATAAAACAAATGAAGCGCTGTTTATGCTCGTTGTTGCATATTTAATTATTTTGCTTCCAATTTCGGTTATTTTCAGTGTGTTAGAAAGGAAGGCTCGGTATGCTGGCTTCGGGAATTAATATTTTATTTGAAGGACAAAATATGGCACGGCTCATGTCCGGTTTGGCTGTGACCATTAAGATTGCCCTGGTGGCCGTCGTGCTTTCATTGATATTCGGGGTGATATTCGGGATCATCATGACCTCAAAGAATCTAATCGTCAAGGCGGTCTGCCGGCTTTATCTGGAGGCTATCCGCATTATTCCGATTCTGGTGTGGCTGTTCTTATTTTACTTCGGACTTACAAGGGCTATGGGCATCCATCTGGAAGGTGAGTTTATTTCTATTGTAGTGTTCACCATGTGGGGAACTGCGGAGATGGGAGACATTGTGCGGGGAGCCGTGACTTCCATGCCGAGGCATCAGACGGAGAGCGGCCTGTCCCTGGGACTCACGAAGCTGCAGATCTACCGCTACATTTTAGTTCCGCAGACTGTAAGAAGAGTCCTTCCCGGTGCGATTAATCTTGCCACAAGGATGGTAAAAACGACATCGCTTGTCGTGATCATCGGTGTGGTGGAGGTGCTGAAAGTCGGACAGCAGATTATTGAGGGAGGTATTTTAAATACTCCTGCGGCACCGCTCTGGGTCTATGGATTTATATTTTTCTTATACTTCATCCTCTGCTATCCGATTTCCATCGTGGCTAAGAGGCTGGAAGCAAAATGGCAAAGTTAGGAGTTAGCAAATGGGAAATGAGTTATTGAAGATCAGTCATCTGAAAAAAGCATTTGGGGAGACAGAGGTATTAAAAGATATCTCTTTTGATATAAATAAGGGAGAGGTAGTTGTTATTCTGGGGCCTTCCGGATGCGGAAAGAGTACACTGCTTCGCTGTATCAACGGACTGGAAGAATTTCAGGGCGGAGAGATCAGCCTGGACGGGCAGAGCCTTTCGGACGGGAAAGTGCCGTGGCATCTGATCCGCCAGAAGATCGGCATGGTATTTCAAAGTTATGATCTTTTTCCCCACATGACCATTCTGGACAATATCCTTCTCGGTCCTACGAAAGCACAGAAAAGAGACCCGAAAGAGGTAAAAGAGATGGCGGTTGCCCTGCTCAAGAGAGTCGGACTGGAAGAGAAGAAGGATGCCTACCCGAGACAGCTGTCCGGCGGGCAGAAGCAGAGAGTGGCAATCGTCAGATCTCTCTGTATGAATCCGGAGATCATGCTGTTTGACGAGGTGACAGCAGCGTTAGATCCGGAGATGGTAAGGGAAGTCCTCGACGTTATGCTGGAACTGGCAAAACAGGGGATGACCATGGCGATCGTGACCCATGAGATGCAGTTTGCGAAGGCTGTGGCTGACCGGGTGATCTTCATTGACGAGGGACGCATTGTGGAGGAAAATACTCCGAAAGAGTTCTTTGAACATCCGCAGACAGAACGGGCAAAGAAGTTTTTAAATATGTTTAATTTTGAGGAGATGAAAAAAGATGAAGAAATTTAGCAGAATCTTAGTAGTACTGGCAGTTCTCAGCATGGCTATAGGGCTGATGACGGGCTGCGGAAACAAAAAATCAGAAAAAAGTGATAATCAGTCTTCTGTAGAACAGATCAAGAAGAACGGTAAGATCAAGGTCGGTGTATTCAGTGATAAACCTCCGTTCGGATATGTAGATAAAAACGGAAAGAATCAGGGATACGATGTTGTACTTGCCCACCGTCTCGCAAAAGATCTGCTTGGAGATGAAAACAAGGTGGAATTTGTGCTGGTAGAAGCGGCGAGCCGCGTGGAATTCTTACAGAGCAATAAGGTAGATGTGATCCTTGCCAACTTTACGGTCACTGACGAGAGAAAGGAAGTCGTGGATTATGCACTTCCATATATGAAAGTTTCTCTCGGTGTGGTTTCTCCGAACGGAAAAGTTATTACCGATGTAAAACAGTTAAAAGGAAAGAAGCTGATCGTTAATAAGGGAACGACTGCCGAAACTTATTTCACACAGAAGTATCCGGATATTGAACTTTTAAAATATGATCAGAACACAGAAGCTTTCAATGCATTGAAGGACGGCAGAGGAGCTGCTCTGGCACATGACAATACACTGGTATATGCATGGGCAAGGGAGAACAAAGGGTTTACCACTGGGATCAAATCTCTCGGTGAGCATGACTTTATTGCACCGGCTGTCAAAAAGGGAAATGATGACCTGAAAGGCTGGATCGATGATGAGATCACCAAGCTTACAAAGGAAGGATTCTTTGAGAAGGATTATAAGAAGACTCTGCTTCCGGTATACGGAAAGACAGTTGAGGCCGACACAGTGATCATGAATGAAAAAGAATTAAAAGAATATAAGTAAGACAAAAACCGATCAGGGAACTCCAGGGAGTATACCGATCGGTTTTTTTGTATAGCAGCGACAGACTTGAATTGCAAATGTAAAATATTGACAAACAAGTGTTGGAAGGTTATAACAAAATAAAAAACAAGGAGGATGTCATGCTAAAGTTAGAGATCAAATTGGACGAATCCAAAATTAAGTCGGAACATAAATATGATGCAAACAGTATATATCGAACACTGGAGAAAAGTTTTTTAAAACATGATATACCCATGATTCAAGAGTGCGATGGTACACTAGTTTTTCGTGGCAAAGGCCATCCGAGCGACTATGGTGCTTTTGGAGGAATCATCCCTCGGCTGAAAGAAAAAGATTGGTTTATGGATTATGTAATAAAATGGATGTGGTATAACAGTGATGATGGTGCGGATGAAGAAGACTATTCGGTGGAAGATGTACTGTATTTTTATACAAAAAGGGATAGTGTTGCATAATGCCATCTGGAGAAAAGAAATATTATAAAGCAATTTATTTTGACCTTAAAATGAAAGCTTTGGAGAAACATTTCTCCGCAAAAAATCCATAAAAAGCCTACCGAAAAATTAGGAAATTTTTTCTGAGACAGAAATTTACGCATGCACAACAATGAGGCTACCACTCTACGTTTAAAACAACAGACTTATATATTTTTGATTTGATTTATACAATGAAAGGGGAATTTCCCTGCCTTTGTTTTTGCGCAGGCCGTTTTGAAGTTACAAATGTAGGTGAGCACTATAATCTGATGGAGGTATTTGCGGAAGAGGCGATGGAACTAAAGGTTACTCAATAAATTTCAAAAAACCAGTTGACGTTTTCGGCACCGTATGATATATTACTACAAGTATCACTGCCGAAGACAGCAGGCGCCGAATGGCGTAACGTAGAACGGCCTGCCGAGGATGATGATTAGTATTGAGCTAATTGTGCCCTTTGTCTTTGCGGACAAAGGGCTTTTCTTATTCTTATAGAAAATTCTGCGGAATTTGGATCCAAGCGGCGGTACACTAAAATAAATCAAGGAGGTGCACCATTCATTATGGCAAAAGTAGAATTAAAACAACCTATCGTTAACGAAATCAAAGAATTGCTTACGGATGCTCAGTCAGCAGTTTTAGTTTCTTATCGTGGTATCTCTGTAGAAGAAGATACAGCAATGCGTAAGGAATTAAGAGAAGCAGGTGTAGAGTACAAGGTATACAAAAATACAATGATTCGTTTTGCGGTAAAAGATACGGAATTTGAACCGTTGTCTGCTGACCTTACCGGACCGACTGCGATCGCTGTTTCCAAAACAGACGCAACTGCACCGGCAAGGATCTTAGCAAAATACGCAAAGAACATTGAAGTATTCAGCCTGAAATCTGCAGTCGTAGAAGGAACTTTCTATGACAAAGACGGCGTACAGGTGATCGCAAGCATTCCGTCAAGAGACGAATTACTTGCAAAATTCCTCGGAAGCATCCAGTCTCCGATTACAAACTTTGCTCGTGTTATTAAACAGATCGCAGAGAAAGACGGAGAAGCTCCGGCAGAAGAAACAGCAGAAGCTGCTGAGTAATCAGCGGTTTACATTAAATTAATTATTAGGAGGAAATAAAAATGACAACTCAGGAAATTATTGAAGTTATTAAAGGTTTATCAGTATTAGAATTAAATGATTTAGTAAAAGCATGCGAAGAAGAATTCGGTGTATCTGCAGCAGCAGGTGTTGTTGTAGCAGCAGGCGGAGCAGCAGACGGTGCAGCAGCTGAAGAAAAAGATGAGTTCGACGTAGAGCTTACAGAGATCGGCGGAGCTAAGGTTAAAGTTATTAAAGTCGTTCGTGAAGTAACTGGCTTAGGCTTAAAGGAAGCAAAAGAATTAGTTGACGGAGCTCCTAAAGTGATCAAAGAAGCTGCATCTAAAGCAGAAGCAGAAGACATCAAAGCTAAGTTAGAAGGCGAAGGAGCAAAAGTAACTTTAAAATAGTTCTTTGTTTCATATCTAATGTAAGAAAACTTCATGAAAGAATCGGCTGGCTGTGCCAGTCCGATTCTTTTTGCGTCTATTGAAATTTGTGCTTGACACGGCATAGACACTGTGGTATTATTAGGCGATGCTTTAATATGGGATTGTATGCCCATAGCCGAGCCTTTTTTTCGTTATATAAATTGTGAGAGATTCGCACAATCAGAAGTAGTATATAAACCATGTAGAAATCAAGAGGTGAACACGTCCATGGAAAAAAACAGAATTCAACCAATGAAATCGGGTACGAGCATAAGGATGAGTTATGCGAGACAAGATGACGTCTTGGAAGTACCGAACCTTATTGAAATTCAAAAGGACTCTTACAACTGGTTCTTGGGGGAAGGACTCAAAGAGGTATTTGAGGACATTTCTCCAATTGGGGATTACAGCGATCAGCTTAGCCTGGAATTCATCGATTTTAAGCTGTGCAGGGATGATATCAAGTATTCCATCGAAGAGTGTAAGGAGAGGGATGCCACATATGCCGCTCCGATGAAGGTGAAAGTAAGACTTCATAATAAGGAAACGGATGAAATCAAACAGCACGACATTTTCATGGGCGACCTACCTTTGATGACAGATACGGGGACATTTGTGATCAACGGAGCGGAACGTGTTATTGTCAGTCAGCTGGTGCGTTCTCCTGGTATCTACTATGGAATTGCCCATGATAAAATTGGTAAAAAATTGTACTCTGCGACCGTGATCCCAAACCGCGGTGCATGGCTTGAGTACGAGACAGACTCCAATGACATTTTTAATGTGCGTGTGGACCGTACAAGGAAAGTGCCGATTACCGTATTGATCCGTGCTCTCGGAATCGGAACCAATGCGGAGATCAAAGAATTATTCGGAGAAGAGCCGAAGATTCTTGCAAGTATGGAGAAAGATCCGTCTGACAACTATGAGGACGGTTTATTAGAGTTATACAAAAAGATCCGTCCGGGTGAGCCTCTGTCCGTGGACAGCGCGGAGAGCCTGATCAACAGCATGTTCTTTGACCCGAGACGCTATGATCTGGCAAAAGTCGGACGCTACAAGTTCAATAAAAAGCTGGCATTCAGAAACCGCATTACCGGCCATATGCTTGCAGAGGACGTGATTGATACTTCCACGGGAGAGATCCTGGCGGAAGCAGGAACCGAAGTTACACTGGAACTGGCAGATAAGATCCAGAACGCTGCGGTTCAGAGTGTGCTGATCCAGACTGAATTCGGCAATACAAAAGTATTATCTAATATGACCGTAAACCTGGCCGAATATGTAGATTTTGATCCGGAAGAACTTGGCATCCATGAGAATGTATTTTACCCTGTGCTGGAAAAGATTCTGGCAGAAGGTTTAAGCGGTGATGAATTAAAAGCGGCAGTGAAAAAGAACATTCACGACCTGATTCCGAAACACATTACAAAGGAAGATATTTTAGCGTCTATTAACTATAATATGCATCTGGAATACAATATCGGAAACCATGATGATATCGACCATTTAGGTAACCGCCGTATCAGAGCGGTGGGAGAATTGTTACAGAATCAGTACCGGATTGGTCTTTCCAGACTGGAAAGAGTTGTCCGCGAGAGAATGACGACTCAGGATATCGAGACGATCACACCACAGTCTCTGATCAATATTAAGCCGGTGACCGCAGCAGTGAAGGAATTCTTCGGAAGTTCCCAGCTTTCTCAGTTCATGGATCACAACAATCCGCTGTCTGAGCTGACACACAAGCGCCGTCTGTCTGCATTGGGACCTGGAGGATTGTCCAGAGACCGTGCGGGATTCGAGGTGCGTGACGTACACTACTCTCATTATGGAAGAATGTGTCCGATCGAGACCCCGGAAGGTCCGAACATCGGTCTGATCAACTCTCTGGCGACTTATGCAAGGATCAACGAGTATGGATTCATCGAAGCTCCGTACCGTGTATTGGATAAGACAGATCCTGAAAATCCAGTTGTTACGGACAATGTTGTATATCTTACCGCAGATGAAGAAGATAATTTTGTCGTAGCACAGGCGAATGAGCCTTTGGATGAGGACGGACATTTTGTTCATGCCCATGTATCCGGCCGTTTCCGCGAAGATACTTCAGAGTTTGATAAGGCAAATCTGGATCTGATGGATGTATCTCCTAAGATGGTATTCTCAGTGGCTACGTCAATGATCCCGTTCCTTGAAAATGACGATGCGAACCGTGCACTAATGGGGTCCAACATGCAGCGTCAGGCCGTTCCGCTGCTTTCCACAGAGGCACCTGTGGTGGGAACCGGTATGGAATCCAAGGCAGCCTTTGACTCCGGTGTATGTATCGTTGCGAAAAACGACGGAGTGGTGGAGAAATCTACCAGCACAAAAATCGTTGTGCGCAGAGACTCTGACGGCGGCAAAGACATTTACAATGTAATTAAATTTGCAAGGAGCAACCAGGGGAACTGTATGAACCAGCGTCCGATTGTTTTCGAGGGGGACCGTGTGAAAAAGGATGATATCCTTGCAGACGGAGCTTCCACAAAGAGCGGAGAGATGGCACTCGGTAAAAATCCTCTGATCGGATTTATGACCTGGGAAGGTTATAACTACGAGGATGCTGTCCTGCTGAGCGAGCGTCTGGTACAGGAAGATGTGTACACCTCTGTTCACATCGAAGAGTACGAGGCAGAGGCCCGTGATACGAAACTTGGACAAGAAGAGATCACAAGGGACCTGGCAGGATTAAGTGAAGACGTATTAAAAGACCTGGATGAAAACGGTATTATCCGTATCGGAGCAGAAGTCCGTGCGGGTGACATCTTAGTCGGAAAAGTAACACCGAAGGGAGAGACAGAGCTTACAGCGGAAGAACGCCTGCTCCGTGCTATTTTCGGTGAAAAAGCCAGAGAAGTCCGCGATACCTCATTGAGAGTTCCTCACGGAGCTTACGGGGTCGTTATGGATACGAAAATCTTTACAAGAGAGAACGGAGACGAACTGCCTCCTGGAGTAAATAAAACAGTCCGTGTCTACATCGCCCAGAAGAGAAAGATCTCTGTGGGAGATAAGATGGCCGGACGTCACGGTAACAAGGGTGTTATCTCCCGTATCCTTCCGGTGGAGGATATGCCGTACCTTCCGAACGGACGTCCGCTGGACATCGTGCTGAATCCTCTGGGTGTGCCGTCACGTATGAACATCGGGCAGGTGCTGGAGATCCATCTGTCCCTTGCGGCAAAAGTCTTAGGATTTAACGTGGCAACTCCGGTATTCAACGGAGCTGATGAGGACGATATCGCTGTGACACTGGAAATGGCCAATGATTTTGCCAACACCAGCTGGGAAGATTTTGAGGCGAAATGGAAAGACCGTGTTGACGGTAATGTGATTGAATTTTTGAGAGAAAATCAGGATCACAAAAAGGATTGGGAAGGCGTGCCGATCGACAGCACAGGAAAAGTAAGACTGAGAGACGGGCGAACCGGAGAAGAGTTTGACAGCCCGGTTACGATCGGATTCATGCATTACCTGAAACTGCACCATTTGGTTGATGATAAAATTCATGCACGTTCAACAGGACCATATTCTCTGGTTACCCAGCAGCCGCTGGGAGGTAAGGCGCAGTTCGGCGGACAGCGCTTCGGAGAGATGGAAGTTTGGGCCCTGGAAGCATATGGGGCATCCTATACACTGCAGGAAATTCTGACAGTGAAATCCGATGATGTTATCGGTCGTGTGAAAACATACGAGGCTATCATCAAAGGCGACAACATTCCTGAGCCGGGTATTCCGGAATCCTTCAAGGTACTGCTGAAAGAATTCCAGTCTCTGGCATTAGATGTCAAGGTACTCGATGAAAATGCGGAGGAAGTCGAGATCAAGGAAAATGTAGACCTGGCTGACACCAACCAGGACCTGAAACCGATGATCGAAGGCGACAGCGTATTTAATAATTATGAAGAAAACGAAAATTCCCTGGGAGCTTTAGGGTTTAAAGAGGGGAACTTTGAAGATGGCGAAGACACTACTATTTCATAGAAGTGCAGATAGAAGGAAGGAGCAACCTTAATGATAGGATCAAGCAACGAATATTCAAATCATAAAATTGCCTTTGATGCAATTAAGATCGGGTTGGCTTCCCCGGAAAAGATCCGAGAGTGGTCCAGGGGAGAAGTAAAAAAACCTGAAACCATCAATTATCGTACCTTGAAGCCTGAAAAAGACGGTCTTTTCTGTGAGAAGATATTCGGGCCGAGCAAAGACTGGGAGTGTCACTGCGGTAAATATAAAAAAATCAGATATAAAGGTGTTGTCTGTGACCGATGCGGAGTTGAGGTGACAAAAGCCAACGTCCGCCGTGAGCGTATGGGACACATCGAACTGGCAGCTCCGGTTTCCCATATCTGGTACTTCAAAGGGATTCCGAGCCGTATGGGACTGATCCTGGATATTTCTCCGAGAAGTCTCGAAAAAGTATTGTATTTCGCCTGCTATATTGTGCTGGACGCAGGAGAGACGGATCTGGCTTACAAACAAGTATTGACAGAAAAAGAATACAGAGATGCCTATGATAAATACGGCAGTTCTTTCCGCGTGGGAATGGGAGCCGAATCTATCAAGGAACTGCTGGAGGCCATCGACCTTCCGGCAGAGGCAAAATCTTTAAAAGACGAATTTAAGACGGCCACAGGACAGAAAAGGGCAAGAATCGTAAAACGCCTGGAAGTCGTAGAAGCCTTCTTAAACTCTGAAAATAATCCTGAGTGGATGATCCTTGATGTAGTACCGGTCATTCCTCCGGATATCCGTCCAATGGTACAGCTGGACGGAGGACGTTTTGCTACTTCTGACCTGAATGACCTTTACAGAAGGATCATCAACAGAAATAACCGTCTGAAACGTCTGCTGGAACTCGGGGCTCCGGATATCATTGTGAGAAATGAGAAACGTATGCTCCAGGAAGCGGTAGATGCTCTGATTGATAACGGCCGCCGCGGACGTCCGGTTACAGGACCGGGTAACCGTGCGCTGAAATCCCTTTCCGATATGCTGAAAGGTAAACAGGGACGTTTCCGCCAGAACCTGCTCGGAAAACGTGTTGACTATTCAGGACGTTCTGTTATTGTCGTAGGACCGGAACTGAAGATTTACCAGTGTGGTCTTCCGAAAGAGATGGCAATCGAGCTGTTTAAACCATTTGTTATGAAAGAACTGGTGGAAAGAAAACTTTCCCATAATATAAAATCTGCCAAGAAGATGGTAGAGAAGCTCCAGCCGGAAGTATGGGATGTGCTGGAAGATGTCATCAAAGAACATCCGGTTATGTTAAACCGTGCACCGACATTGCACAGACTTGGCATCCAGGCATTTGAGCCGATCCTCGTAGAAGGTAAAGCGATCAAGCTGCATCCGCTGGTATGTACTGCTTACAACGCCGATTTCGACGGTGACCAGATGGCTGTCCATCTGCCTCTGTCCGTGGAAGCCCAGGCTGAGTGCCGCTTCCTTCTGCTGTCACCGAACAACCTGCTGAAACCTTCCGATGGTGGTCCGGTAGCCGTTCCTTCACAGGATATGGTTCTCGGTATTTACTATCTGACTCTGGAAAAAGAGGGAGATAAGGGAGAAGGCAAGTGCTTTAAGTCAGAAAATGAGGCATTTCTTGCCTACGAAAATAAAGCGATCACCCTGCACGCAAGGATTAATGTAAGGCGTACAAAGATTGATAAAGACGGAAATAAGATTTCCAAGGTCGTACAGTGCACTCTCGGTAGAATTTTATTCAACGAGATCATTATGCAGGATCTGGGATTTGTAGACAGATCCAATCCGGAAAACGCACTGGATTTAGAGATTGATTTCCACGTAGGAAAGAAACAGTTAAAGCAGATCCTTGACAAATGTATCAATATCCACGGCGCTACAAAGACGGCCGAAGTACTTGATGATATCAAGGCACTGGGATACAAATATTCTACAAGAGGAGCCCTGACCGTTTCTATTTCAGACATGACAGTGCCGGAAGAGAAAAAGGAAATTCTTGCAGGAGCACAGGATCAGGCCGAGTTCATCAACAATCAGTTCAAACGCGGTCTCATGACAGAAGAAGAGCGCTACAAAGCCGTTGTCAAAACATGGTTTGACGCCGATGACGTTTTGACTGACAAACTGATCACAGGATTAGATAAATATAATAACATCTTTATGATGGCCGATTCCGGAGCCCGTGGTTCTAATCAGCAGATCAAACAGCTGGCAGGAATGCGTGGACTGATGGCCGATACGTCAGGACGTACCATTGAGCTGCCGATCAAGTCCAATTTCCGTGAAGGTCTGGACGTACTGGAGTACTTTATCTCTGCCCACGGTGCGAGAAAGGGACTTTCCGATACGGCCTTGAGAACTGCCGATTCAGGTTACCTGACAAGACGTCTTGTAGACGTTTCTCAGGATTTGATCATTCGGGAAGCAGACTGCGGACTGGATGTGGACGGACAGATTCCTGGCATGTATGTGGAAGCGTTCATGGACGGACAGGAAGTTATCGAAAGTCTTCAGGACCGTATCACAGGACGCTATGCTGCAGAAGAGATCAAACATCCTGAAACAGGAGAAGTTCTTGTAAAGTCAAACCACATGATCACTCCGAGAAGGGCTAAGACGGTCATCGATGCAGGCCTTACAAAGGTCAAGATCAGAACGATGCTGACCTGCCAGTCACAGGTGGGATGCTGTGCAAAATGCTACGGCTCCAACATGGCTACCGGTCAGGCAGTACAGGTGGGTGAGGCAGTCGGTATCATCGCGGCACAGTCCATCGGTGAGCCTGGTACTCAGCTGACCATGCGTACGTTCCATGCCGGAGGAGTTGCCGGTGATGATATCACACAGGGTCTTCCGCGTATCGAGGAGCTTTTTGAGGCGAGAAAGCCGAAAGGTCTTGCCATCATCTCTGAGTTTGCAGGAAAAGTGCAGATCAAAGATACGAAGAAGAAACGGGAAGTTGTCATCACCAATAAAGAAACCGGAGACATGAAGGCTTATCTGATTCCTTACGGTTCCAGGCTGAAAGTCATGGAAGGACAGGAAGTGGAAGCCGGAGACGAGCTGACCGAAGGTTCCGTCAATCCGCATGACATCTTAAAGATCAAAGGTATCCGCGCCGTTCAGGACTACATGATCCGCGAAGTGCAGAGAGTATACCGTCTTCAGGGTGTAGATATCAACGATAAGCACGTAGAGGTTATTGTCCGCCAGATGCTCAAGAAAGTCCGCATCGAAGAAGGCGGAGACAGCGATTACCTGCCTGGCGCCATGATCGACGTGCTGGAATTTGAAAAGACAAACAGAGAGCTGGAAGAAAGAAACTTAGAGACTGCCAAGGCAGAACAGATTATTCTCGGTATTACCAAGGCGTCTCTTGCCACAGACTCTTTCTTGTCCGCAGCATCTTTCCAGGAGACGACAAAAGTTCTTACCGACGCGGCCATCAAAGGAAAGGTCGATCCGTTGGTTGGATTGAAGGAAAACGTTATCCTCGGAAAACTGATCCCGGCAGGAACCGGAATGAAACGGTACCGCAATGTAAAAATCAACACAGAGGAAGAAGAACTGACACTCGAAGACGAAATCGATTTCGAATAGAGGCAAGGTTTTAACAGGTCCCGTCCCTGCATCCGCAGGGGGCGGGATCTTTCCTGATTTATTGGGAAATCCCCTTGACAAACGATTTTGCCGCATTTATAATTAAAAAATGCGCGTAGATATCTATGTGCAACAACTGATCATAAGTAACTACAGCAGAAAACATGCATGGAGGTGAAAATTAATGCCAACTTTTAACCAATTAGTTAGAAAAGGGAGAAAGACATCTACAAAGAAGTCTACCGCACCGGCTCTTCAGAAAAGTTTTAACTCTTTAAAGAAGAGATCAGTAAACGCAAGCTCTCCTCAGAAGAGAGGGGTTTGTACAGCTGTTAAGACTGCGACTCCTAAAAAGCCTAACTCTGCTCTTCGTAAGATCGCCAGAGTACGTCTTTCTAACGGTATCGAAGTAACAAGCTATATCCCGGGTGAGGGACATAACTTACAGGAACATAGTGTTGTTCTGATTCGTGGTGGTCGTGTTAAGGACTTACCAGGTACCCGTTACCATATCGTTCGTGGAACACTTGATACAGCAGGTGTTGCAAACAGAATGCAGGCTCGTTCCAAATACGGAGCTAAGAGACCGAAGAAATAATCAAACGAAACTAAATTGGTACAAAGCAGCGTAACATTACGCTACCTTGTATAGTTGTGCCGGAAATGAATGTTTTCCCTGTAGAACAGGAGATAGATATAAATTCTGGCACGATCAGGCATTGAGCGCTTGAAGGCCGGCGGAAAGCCGGTAGCTGCGCAAGGATGAATGAGTACCGATGAATTAAGGCCGGCGGCATGCCAGAAAAAGGTATAAAATTTCTGCCGTTGGCAATTATTAAGGAGGGAAGAAACGTGCCACGTAAAGGACATATTGCGAAAAGAGATGTTTTGGCGGATCCTATTTACAATAACAAAGTTGTGACAAAACTGATCAACAACATCATGTTAGACGGTAAAAAGGGAGTTGCCCAGAAGATCGTATACGGTGCATTCAACCGTATTGAAGAGAAAGCCGGAAAGCCTGCCCTCGAAGTATTCGAAGAGGCAATGAACAACATTATGCCTGTGCTGGAAGTAAAGGCCAGACGTATCGGCGGAGCTACCTATCAGGTACCAATCGATGTACGTCCGGACAGAAGACAGGCCCTTGCACTTCGCTGGTTGACTTTATACTCTCGCAAAAGAGGGGAAAAGACCATGGAAGAAAGGCTTGCAAATGAAATCTTTGATGCATCCAACAACACCGGAGCATCTGTAAAGAAAAAAGAAGACATGCACAAAATGGCAGAAGCAAACAAAGCATTCGCACACTACAGATTCTAATCTGGTGTGCGGGGCCTACCGCTTTATCCGAAAAACAATAGGAGGAAAAGATCTTGGCTGGAAGAGAATATCCATTAGAGAGAACCAGAAATATTGGAATCATGGCTCATATCGATGCTGGAAAAACCACTTTGACAGAGCGTATCCTCTATTATACTGGTGTAAATTATAAGATCGGTGATACTCATGAGGGAACTGCTACCATGGACTGGATGGAGCAGGAACAGGAAAGAGGAATCACGATCACTTCTGCAGCGACCACATGTCACTGGACTCTCCAGGAAAACTGCAAACCGAAAGACGGAGCATTAGAACACCGTATCAACATCATTGACACACCGGGACACGTTGACTTTACAGTAGAAGTAGAACGTTCCCTGCGTGTACTTGACGGTGCCATCGGTGTATTTGATGCAAAGGGCGGAGTAGAGCCGCAGTCTGAGAACGTATGGCGTCAGGCAGACACTTATGATGTACCGAGAATGGCATTCATCAACAAGATGGATATCTTAGGTGCAGACTTCTACGGTTCCGTAGAGCAGATCAAAGACCGTCTCGGTGCCAATGCAGTTGTAATTCAGCTGCCAATCGGCAAAGAAGACGATTTCCAGGGAATCATCGACCTGTTTGAAATGAAAGCCTACATCTACAATGATGATAAGGGAGAAGACATTTCAATCACAGATATCCCTGATGATATGAAAGATGATGCAGAAATGTATCACACTCAGTTAGTAGAGCAGATCTGTGAGTTAGACGACGATCTGATGATGGAATACCTGGAAGGGGAAGAGCCGTCAGTGGAAGCATTAAAAGCAGCACTGAGAAAAGGAACATGCGAATGTACAGCAGTTCCGATCTGCTGTGGTACTGCTTACCGCAACAAAGGTGTTCAGAAGTTACTGGACGCTGTTCTTGAGTTCATGCCGGCACCGACGGATATCGCTGCCATCAAGGGTGTGGATGAAGACGGAAACGAAATCGAAAGACATTCATCTGATGATGAACCTTTCGCAGCACTCGCATTTAAGATCATGACAGACCCATTCGTTGGAAAGCTTGCTTTCTTCCGTGTTTACTCCGGAACAATGAATTCAGGTTCCTATGTATTAAATGCTACAAAACAGAAAAAAGAGCGTGTTGGACGTATCCTTCAGATGCATGCCAACAAGCGTGAAGAGTTAGACAAAGTTTATGCAGGTGATATCGCAGCTGCCGTAGGTTTCAAGATCACAGCAACAGGTGATACGATCTGTGACGAGAAGAGTCCGGTAATCCTGGAATCCATGGAATTCCCAGAGCCGGTTATCGACGTAGCGATCGAGCCTAAGACAAAAGCAGGTCAGGGCAAGATGTCAGAAGCACTTGCAAAACTTGCAGAAGAAGATCCGACCTTCAAAGCTCATACTGATGAAGAGACAGGACAGACCATCATTTCCGGAATGGGTGAGCTTCACCTGGAAATCATCGTAGACCGTCTGCTCCGTGAGTTCAAAGTAGAAGCAAACGTAGGTGCTCCTCAGGTTGCTTACAAAGAGTCCTTCACAAAAGAAGTGGATGTGGACAGCAAGTATGCAAAACAGTCTGGTGGACGCGGTCAGTACGGACACTGTAAAGTACACTTTGAGCCAATGGATGCCAATGGTGAAGAACTGTTCAAGTTTGAATCCACTGTTGTCGGCGGTAACATTCCGAAGGAATATATCCCGGCAGTCGGAGCTGGTATCGAAGAAGCTGCTCAGTGCGGTATCCTTGGAGGATTCCCGGTACTTGGTGTAAAAGCTACTGTATACGACGGATCTTACCATGATGTCGATTCCTCAGAGATGGCCTTTAAGATCGCCGGTTCTATGGCATTCAAAGAAGCGATGCAGAAAGCCGGAGCTATCATCTTAGAGCCGATCATGAGAGTCGAAGTTACAACTCCTGAAGATTACATGGGAGATGTTATCGGTGATATCAACTCACGCCGCGGACGTATCGAGGGTATGGACGATGTCGGAGGCGGAAAGATCATCAGAGCTTTCGTTCCTCTTGCAGAAATGTTCGGATACTCAACCGACTTACGTTCCAGAACACAGGGTCGTGGAAACTACTCTATGTTCTTCAACAGCTACGAGCCGGTACCGAAGAGTGTACAGGAAAAAATCATCGCTGACAAAACAAAATAGGCAGGTTTTTTTGATAAAAAAATATGCTTGAATTCTTCAAAGAAATGAAATATAATCAAGGGTAGGACGGCCTTTGGTAAGGTGATTCGTCGACCCGGTAGTAAATAATAATTTATCTATTTGCCCAAAGGGCTAATAAGGAGGACATTTAAAATGGCTAAAGAAAAGTTTGAGAGAACCAAACCTCATTGCAACATTGGTACCATTGGTCACGTCGATCATGGTAAAACTACTTTAACAGCTGCTATCACAAAGACATTAAGTGCCAGAGTAGATGGAAACGCAGCCGTTGATTTCGAAAACATCGATAAAGCTCCGGAAGAAAGAGAACGTGGTATCACTATCTCCACAGCTCACGTAGAATATGAAACAGATAACCGTCACTACGCACACGTTGACTGTCCAGGCCATGCCGATTATGTAAAGAACATGATCACTGGTGCTGCTCAGATGGACGGAGCTATCCTTGTAGTAGCTGCAACTGACGGTGTTATGGCTCAGACAAAAGAGCACATCCTTCTTTCCCGTCAGGTAGGCGTACCTTACATCGTAGTATTCATGAACAAATGTGACATGGTAGACGATGAAGAGTTATTAGAATTAGTAGAAATGGAAATCCGTGAGTTATTGAGCGAGTACGAATTCCCAGGTGATGACACTCCAGTTATCCAGGGTTCTGCTTTAAAAGCTCTTGAAGATCCTAACAGCGAGTGGGGAGACAAGATCATGGAACTTATGGCTGCAGTTGACAGCTGGATTCCAGACCCACAGCGCGATACAGACAAACCATTCCTTATGCCAGTAGAGGATGTATTCTCTATCACAGGACGTGGTACTGTTGCAACTGGTAGAGTTGAAAGCGGTGTTCTTCACGTATCTGAAGAAGTTGAAATCGTTGGTATCAAAGAAGAGACAAGAAAAGTTGTCGTAACTGGTATCGAAATGTTCCGTAAACTTCTTGACGAAGCTCAGGCTGGTGACAACATCGGTGCTCTTCTCCGTGGTGTTCAGAGAGAAGAAATCGAAAGAGGACAGGTTCTTTGTAAACCAGGTTCTATCACATGCCATACAAAATTTACAGCTCAGGTATACGTTTTAACAAAAGATGAAGGTGGACGTCATACTCCTTTCTTCAACAAATACCGTCCTCAGTTCTACTTCAGAACAACTGACGTAACAGGTGTTGTTGAATTACCGGAAGGTGTTGAAATGTGCATGCCTGGTGACAACGTAGAAATGACAATCGAACTGATTCACCCAATCGCTATGGCTCAGGGATTATCTTTCGCTATCCGTGAAGGCGGACGTACAGTTGGATCAGGACGTGTTGCTACAATCATCGAGTAATCTTTGATTGTTGCCATAACTGAAATAACAATTTCCCCAGGGACTTTAGTTTCTGGGGATTTTTTGCTGTCTAAAAATTTATATGTCTTTTTAACTATCTTTTTATATCTTCGCAAATGTCCGCAAAGCATTATTTTATCGGCTCTACGGGCATTTTGCTTTTGTGGTAAACCTTACATATCTAGGTCTATTTTGGGTTCATGTTCCTGCCTGCCAGCCTTGTGCAGAACGTATGGCGCAGCGTATGCGGTGTAATATGTGGAAAAGGATTGTCCTTGAGGCACTTGTCTTGTTCCGCTCTTTGTCTTAGGCGTTTCAGTGTAATAGCCCTGTTCCTTGCTCTTTAATAATTGGTGGTCCATAATCACGACCTCATGGATAAAATCAAGGTCCATGATTGTTAGTCCGCACAGTTCCGAGATACGAAGTCCTGTCTTTAACAGCATCAGCACATCATCATAATACTTGTGATACACGTTGTCCGTCTTGATGGATGACAGTAAGGCTTGTTCCTGTTCCTCTGTCAAGCGTTTTAGTTTGTTTTTCAAATGCGAAATATTTTGACGCTTCTTCAATAGTAAGAGTATATTTTTCCCATACAGGAATATCCTTATTATTCAACAGATACTCCCCCTTTTTTTCCATGTTTCGTGTCATACTGAATATAGGGGATAAGGTCGGGCTTTCTATCCTTTGTAAATGTGTGGTCAGTTTGCTGAAAAGAGAAGTGTTGTATTTTGCATTATCCAGCATTTCCCATCCGTTCCAGTCCGCCTAATGCGTCATGTTCTTCCAAGAAGTAAAAACTCCTTTATTACTTTCATTTTTGTTTGGCACGAAAAAGCGTAGATTGTTTGCCAGCAGTCCGAAAGCCAGTTCCCCAAGTTCCAGAGGTCTGTCCTTGAACGTCATGGCAAAGGCATGAGTCATATCATCACGCAGTTGCATTTCTGTCCGTGTCTTCTCTCACAGCACCCAAATATATCGCCAAAGGTATAATTTCTGCTGTCGAGGATACGGAAAATATCATCATACCCTCTGCCAGTCATAACGAGATAACAGCCTGGCCCCTGTGGGTTATCTTCTGTCTTTCTTGCGTCGCCATAAATATTTGCAATCTCCCAGCGTGTCTGATAGGTCTTGAATTTTACTATTGCCGGATAGACATTGAAAATATCAGGTGGTAATTCTAAATGTGTGTGATGACATCTTCGGAGGTTGCGGTTTCAAATACAATGCTGATGTAATCAATCTTAAGGGATAAATTTTCGTGTGTTGCGATAATACATTACTCCTTTCGTACTTCCCGATATTTTGCGGTGTATAAATTGAGTTTTGTCCTTTATTTATCAAAGTTTCTAGGTACTATGACATGTATGCACAGTGCGGTGTTGCATATACACCCTCTGCGAACGCCGAAAGGCGTTCTCTTTCCAAACTGATAGTCTATGCGTATTCATGCTGTCAAAGTGAAAAATATATCTTTTATATGCTTGTTTAAGTGTGTGATTAACCATAGAGTGCTTAATCATTCTATCTGATACAATAATAACGATATTAGAATTATTTGTCAAGGAATTTTTATTGACTTTTTAATAGATATTAAGTATGATATGCTTATAAATAACAAAAAGCAGAGAAATAAGAGGTTATAATAAGCTATGGAGCATTATGGAAAGAAAATCAATTTCTTAGGAGAGAATATACAGACCATAAGAAAATACAGGGGAATGACACAACAGGAACTTGCAGACAAAATCGGTATCAATATGCAGAGCCTTTCCAAGATTGAAAGAGGGTTGAATTATCCTGCCTTTGATACGTTGGAAAAGATAATGGAAGTGCTGGACGTAACCCCCAATGAATTGTTGTCGGGAGAATGGAAATATGTCAATCAAGCAGAAAAGGAAGTCTGCCAGTTTTTGAGAGCAGAGGAACGCCTAAATGCAGAATTGAAACATGGACATTATGATAACTTATTTGACAGCGAGAAAGGATGGCTGGAATATGAGTTAGAACAGTTGCGAAAATATATTACCGACTATATTAACAGAAGGGACATAGAAGCATCCGACCTTTACCCAATCAAAGAATTTATCCAGCATTTGAAATTTCAAAAAGTGTTAGAGCGTTATGATGATTTATACAGTATGGATATGTTTGGTGAAAGTACAGAGGGACACAAGTATTAAGGAATAATTATTTTGATGATGAGGACGAGTAATCTTTTTTCTCTTGATATTTTTGATGATAACAAGATACCAAAAGTTCTCATACAGTATAATAATGTTATACAACTTCTTAAAAATATGATAAAATAAAGACGTTTATAGAAAAGAAATTTATTTAATTAATCGCACAAAAAGGAGCTGACAGTCATGTTTAGAAACGTGTACACTCACGACAGACAATAAGTCTTCTCTTTTTTGCGTTCTTATATATATTTTCTTATAGAAATGAGCAGAAGGGGGTAATAATATGCAAGTAAAATTAAAAAGACTGTCAGCCTTTGTCTTGGCGGTTATAATAAGTATTTCATATATGAATTATTCCGTTCATGCGGAAGAAATACCGTTGAATGAGCAGACGAATGAGCAAACAGGCGAAAACAAAACGCAAGAGTTAGATAAATTGACTTTACCTGCGGAAGACAGTACAGAAACAGAAAATACGGAAAAGGGCGAAGCATCGGAAAGTGTAGAATCAATACCGGAGGATGTGGGAGCGTCCATGGAGACATCAGAAGAAGAGGATCTGGATGCATTATCCGAAACATTACCAGTGGCAGATGAAGCCGGAATGATAATTGACAAAGCTGTAATCAGAGATGATGCAGGTGATGAACAGAATTTATTAGAACAAGGAGATGCTCCTTTTACAGTTGATTACGCGAAGCAGGTGACTTTACACATAAAAGTAAAGAGCCAGCTTAACCTGAAGAATAAAAAGATTGAAATCAAAGTTCCGGATGGCCTGGCGATGGTAGAGTATCCAAAGCCAAATTCAATGACAGGTTTGGTAGAAAGTGTAGCTCCGGAAGACATTAAAGATTTGAAGAGTGATAAAAATTATGGCGGGTACCAACCGAAATCTGGAACGATTACATATTCTCTTCGTGATACGGCAGAGAACAGCAGTTTCAATATTATTTTGACGCCGGATACTACGCTTTGGAATAAGAAGCTTAATAGTGAGATTAAAGAACCGTTGAAGGTCAGACTTTATTCCAAAAGCGAGGATGGGAATCCAGAAAAAGAGTATCAAACGGTTTCCAAAAAGGCTAAAATCATAGGAGAAAATCTAAAATCAGGACCTGTTTTTACTTCGTGGGATTCCAAACGAGTTGTGCCGACAAAAGCACATACGCCTTTTAAAATGCAGCAGATTCGTTTTCGTTCAGATAGAAATCGCTATGGTATGGGGATGTTCTTTAAGAAACTGGAGATTACTATTGCCCTGCCATATAACAAGAATAAGCAAGAATATGCAACGTATGTCCGTACCGATTTTGATAAAGAGGAATATGGTAATAACTGGATGGATCCTGCAGGACATGAAGCCGAAGAAGGTTTCAGTTTTACGGAAACAACAAATAATGACAGGCATACCGTTACTCTTACTTGGAAAAACCTATATATCCCTCGGGACGACTATTTCACCCCATATTTCAAGTGGCAAGAAGAGTGTAATGAAAATGATATAATCGAATGGAGAAACGAAAATATTGAACTATGCGCTGAAAACGGTCAAAACCCAACTACAGCGAATAAAGTAGCTGTCGGAGGCGAGATTCTTTATGCAGATGATTCCTCTGAAAAAATTAAAAATAATAATTTTGCTAATAGTAACTTGGATACTTTCAAGGCTATCAGTAAAAGCGATATGACGATAAAAGGCGCACAGGTAGGAAGCGGCATCTCGGGCGCCCAAGGGCTTCTAAGTCTTTTTGAATCTAATCCTGATATGGTTTATTTTCTTGGGCAGTTCCAAGTTGCAAATAAAGGAACCGATGAAAGCGTTCCGCAGACGGTAACATTTAGCTATCAGGGGGATGGGAAAATAGGTGTGACCGCTCAGCGTATTCCTGCAAGTAGTGGGAATAAAGTCGAGATTTGGTATACTACAACAAATAATAATATAGAGGAAAAATATCAAGGGGACCTTACGAGCAGAAACGGCTTTGTGCAGTTTACGGCGAAGATGGCAGGCCTTGATAAAGACGAGTATTTTACAAATATACGTGCAGAAGTCGGTTCCTATAATGCCAACTATATGGGCTATGTGGAATCTAGAACGGCAGACCCGTCTTCCAGTTGTGCAGCGACTTTTGGTAAGGTACTCAAAAGAATTGAGCCAGAAACGAAGATTAGTAATCTGGCAGAGATGACGATGAAAAACAAGACCGGGACAGAAGAAGACATATCTGGAGCTTTTGATCTTAATATTGCTGATCCTGTGAAAGGCAACAAGTCTGCCTTGGCATTGCTGAATAAGTTGGATGATGACGGAAAGAAGATTCCGATACTGGATATTTATTCTACTATCGCGGGAAATGAAGTGAAATTTAATGGTGTTATCGCAACTTCAGCATATCCTTATACGCTTCATAAGATGGTGGATGATACGGAAGTTTATATTCGACTGCCTCAGTCTGTTGCTGTAGAAGACCTTAAATTGTCCAAAATTGAGGGCAGTACAGCGGACAGAATTTTGCTTGGTGATACTGCGCTGGAAAACGGAACGACAGAAGAGACTTCTCTGACTGAAGGAGAAGATTACACAATAGTGAAATCCAAAGATAATGAGGACGGTTCGTATGTACTGCACAAAATTACTTTTAAAAATAACAGTGGTATGATAGGCTGGTATAACGAGGACTTAGGACAGCTTCAGATTGGCTTATCCTTCACTATGAAGATTGATAATTCTGCAGATGCGATGACGTTGGATATGAGAGATTGCGTACGCGTGAAAAGTGCAAGTCTAACGGCTTATGATTCAGCTACTCTGGGTGAATATTGTAAGGAAGATACTTATGACATGAATGGTAACGGTAATGTGCAAGAAAAATTCACTACATTCAATGTCAATGCTCCGGATACGAAGCTGTCCGTAGTGGCGTCGCGTCTTGGTCTGACTTTTGGATTCGGTGCGAAGCTGTCAGATAACAAAGGGGCAGCCGGCGATGGAGAATACATCAATTATGATACAGATAAGAGAGTTGTTTTTCTGAAGAAAGAAGACCATGGCATCGATTTGCGCTTTACCGCAAAGAATGAAACGGGAAGGGAGTTTGATGAAGAAGATGCCAAAGCATTTTACTATTATATTCCGGTCCCTAAGAAAGGTGATAACTGGGATACCCATATTCAAGATAAGGCGTTTGAATTCAATATGAAGATGACCGGACCTGCAACGATAGGAAAGGGAAATGGAAGCGACCTTCAGGTAACATACAGCACCACAGTCGATTCCAGTAAGAAAGTTGGTGAAGAGGGTCATTACAACAATCCAAATGTGTATAAATCTGCAGAAGAGATAACGAAAGAAGGAGCATGGAGCCAGGTAAAAATGCTTCGCATTAGCGCAAAGGATTCGGTGAATTGTATTTCGATGGATGCCAGCGAAACTATCGACATTCATTACGAAGTAGACCGGGAGGATGAAACTCAGGAAGTGGGAGCGCTTGTAGGCAGTATTATAAACTTTGGTCCTTGTGGCTATTCCCCATACGCGGTAGGTAATGAACTAAACGGTGGTCATATGCCTCTGCCGCATATTCAGGCAGAATTTCAGACAGGTGTGATTGCCGGAAAGATATTTATTGATAAAAATTATAACGGTATATATGACCAGGATACAGATGAACTCTATACCGGTAAGGTGACGATAAAAGCGCCTCATCAGAATGCGGTAGGGAGCGATGACCATGAAACTCATGAAACAACTGCTGAAAACGGAACATTCCAATTTACCGGCAGACGAGCAGACACTTATCAAGTGACTGTTATAAATCCGGGAAGTTCTGATGCAAACGGAAAAAACCCATTGAAATTTTCTCTTGAAGAACAGGGAAAATTCCAAGAAGCGGAAGGCGAAAATGCTGTTAGGGCCGAGATTACGGTTTCTAAAGGGAATGCTGAAGATAATAAGAACCTTACAATCGGACTTCAGAAGCCTCATACGGTTAAGTTTGAAGCAATAAATGCGACCGTTAATAAGGAAGCAACAAATGTATGGCATAAAGAGACACTTACTGATATTCCGAAAGTAACAGAGAATGCAGGATATCGTTTTGACGGTAACTGGATAAAGAAGAATAGTGCCAATATGGTATATACTTCCGAGCAGCTTAAAGATTTAAAGATTACAGACAACTGTACATTTATTGCACAGGTAAATGAGTTATATGATGTGACTTATGACGGCAACAGTAATACAGACGGTGATGTGCCTCAAGGAATAAAGAAGATAAAAGGTGATAAGTTCAAGTTGACCTATACCGGTACAGGAAAGTTGAAGAGAAATGGTGAAACTTTCGCCGGCTGGAGTTTGAAAAAGCGAGAAGAGGCATTGCCGGCGGATGCATCTAAGCAGGATATTGATGAGGCCGCAATTATTTCAGGCGATTCTGAATTTACGATGCCGGAACAAAATGTTACATTCTACGCTGTATGGGCGGTTGATAAAAATCAGAATGGAATTCCTGACTGTTCAGAAGATGCTGTTCATGTTCGCTATCACGATAATGCAGAAGATACGGTGGATGTAATTTGTCCAGACCATCATGTGGTTGGCGCAGAGGTTGAGCTTTCTACAATAGAAACGGCAAAGAATGGCATTAGCGGTAGAGTGGTTCAACATGGGAAAGACCCGGAACCAAATTTAGCGATAACATCTCACAAATTCGAAAATGGCGGCAATATTTTAATTGGTTGGAGTGAACAAACTTTTCCGACAATTGTAAAGACCAAAAAGGATTTTGACAGCATTCAGAAAGATATGCGCACCAAAGTGACGATGGGCAATAAGGGCGCAGATGTCTATGCCGTATGGGCTGCTGACAGAAATAATAATGGAACAGCAGATTATCTTGAAGAGCATACATTAACTTACAATGAAAATGCTCAGGAGAATGGCAGCGTGAGCCAAATGCCATCTGAAAGCAACGTATATTTACGGGGCGATAAGGTTACCCTTAGCCAAGATATACCACAGCACACGAAGGTAAATAATAAAGAAGTAGTCTTCCTTGGTTGGACAGAAGAACAGACAACATTTATTTACGAACGTGATAACGAAGAACCAAAAACGATTACGGAAGTCACCTTTGCAGCGAATAATATAGATGTCTATGCTGCATGGGGATACGATGAAGATGGAGATGGAACTGCCGATGTATTGGAAACATATTCTTTGAAATATGATTTGAACGGTGGCAGCGGGAATGCGCCGAAAGAGGAATCCGGTATAGAGAAAGGCACAACGAAATCGCTGACAACAGAAAAGAACTTCACTCGAAAAGACAATGAAGTTTTTGTTGGTTGGAGCAGGACACAACATCAAGAAGCTTTCACAGCAGAGCAGAAGGATGAAGTGAATAAGGTTCTGATTACAGGAAAGCAAATCATCATGAAAGCAGAGGATATAACACTTTATGCTGTTTGGGCTGTGGACCGAAACGGAAATGATAAGCCGGATTATGAGGAAGTACGTTCAAAGTTGATATATGACTCAAATGCACAGCAAGGCGGAACGGTTCAAAATATGCCGTCAGATGATAAGAAATATTTGCCGAAAGAGAAAGTGAATTTGAAAGATGCCTCAGAGCCGATATATAAAGATGCAGATGGTAAGAGAGTTGTGTTCCTCGGCTGGACGACAACGAAAAATGATAAAATCTATCGATGGAATGATGACGAACCAAAAACAACGACAGAGATTACATTTGAAGAAGAAAATATAACTGTCTATGCGGCATGGGGCTATGATGAAGATGGTGATAATCTGGCTGACGTGTGGGAGGAATGGGGCGTTGTTTCCTATGACCTGAACGGCGGAACAACTTCTGACGCGAACGAAAAGTATGATGAAGAAATCATTAAAATCGGCGAAAGATTTACGGTAAAGGCATCCCCGATAAAGAAAGGGTATACATTTATCGGCTGGAAGTATAAAGGTAAGATATATCAGCCGGGAGAACAACTAGTGATGAAAGCTGATTTGACGAAGGCTCAGGCAGCATCCCTAAAGTTGACTGCCCAGTGGGGAGGCGGCGACTTAACGGTATCCAATAAGGTAGAAGGAGACGAGGCAGATGAGAAGAAAGATTTCCATTTCCGAGTGAAACTTAAAGGCGCGAAGATTGACGGTACTTTGGGCGATATGAACTTCAAGAATGGCGTGTCTGATGAATTTACTCTGAAGCACGGTGAAAGTAAGACGGCCGTAAATCTTCCGCTAGAAACAGAGTATGAAGTCGTGGAAACGGATGAAAATCAGGATGGTTACGTCACTACGTCTACAGGTGAAAAAGGTAAAATTACAGCGAATGGAAAAACGGCAGAGTTTGTCAATACGAGAAACAATATGCCGACTGTTCCTGTCGGAGATCTGTCTATCTCTACAGCAGTAACCGGAAATCAGGGGGATAAGAGCAAAGGTTTTACATTTACTGTGACTCTTAATGATAAAACTATTACGGGAACTTTTGGGGATATGAAGTTCAGAAAGGGCGTGGCAAATATTACTTTGAAACACGGAGAAAGCGTTACTGGGAAAGGACTTCTTGCCGGAATTAGTTATGCGGTGGAGGAAACCGGTAACGAAGGTTATCTGGTGACAAAATCCGGGGAAACCGGAGTCATCGAGGATGGGAAAACAGCTTTTGTAAAATTTCTCAACTACAGAAATAGTGGTACTTCCGACGAAGATAAAAGGATGATGAGTCGAAACCTTTATCGGATAAAGCAGGGAGAGGGAAAACCATCCGGTTCAACAGGAGAAATACCGAAAAGCGGAGACGAATCTAATGTATTGCTGTGGCTGCTGCTTGCAGGGGTTTCCAACGTCGGAGCGGGCTTTGCGTTAGCAGTTTCCAGAAGGAAAAAATATAATGGATAAGTTATCAGATTGATTATTACAATAGGCTCTAAAATTGAATGAGGAGGTGGCTAAAATGTTCATTTCAGTCTATAAATCAGTAACTATGCCAATGGACGGAACAAATAAAGTTATCCTGGTATTTAAGATTTAAGGCATTTATAAATTCTAATTTAATCCATACACACAAAGCAGTTAGTCTTAGGATTGACTGCTTTTTTAACAAAAGGGGCTGTAAAAAAACTCCCCTAAAAGAAAAATCGCTGAGGTCGTGAGACTTCAGCGATTTTTTGGTATCATTAGGTATGCAAAAAAAATAAAAATACCAATAATAAATAAAAAATTGAAAATATAAAGAAGTAAAACAGAGTGAAATTTATGGAGAGTCTAAAGGAAGAAAAGTGCTATATTTAGGGCAAGCAACAAAAGAGAGTAGCTGAACGTCCAGTTTTGGATGGGTTTGAGTTCGTCAACCAATATCGATAGGCATCCGTATCAAATGAGACAGCAAGACCTTTATTGTGACAAACGTCATAATAGGGGTCTTTTACTTTTATAAAAGAATCACAAAAAGGCAGAGATGACGGAAGTCATTGCGGGCTGCACAACTGGTATTGATACCGTTTGGGTCAGAAGTTTATTAAAAAAGAAATTACCATATTTGCTGGAAAGTAATGATAGAAAGTTTGACAGGATTTTTTATATACACGGAATTTCTCAAATTTCTTTTATTTAAAAATTACCACATTTTATCTATTGATTTTTGGAGGATTTACTGGAAAAATAAAAAAATGTACCATATTAAAACGCCCGTAATTGATAATCTAAGTAAAAGGAACCGTGCTATAATTTAAACCATCATAAGGGAGGAGGTGCAGACAGAACTTACATAATGACTGAGAGGAGACGAAGGAAGAATGAAACGTTCGAAAGAGAAGTTTTATATGAAACAGATTTTAGGTTGTATCATGGACGGCGAAATCATGGCGACCGGGAAAATTGCAAAAGAAGTCGGACTCTCTGAAAAATCCGTAAGAAATAAACTTGATGAACTGGATGATTTTTTAACTCAAAATAATCTTGGAATTATTCAGAGAAAACCAAGAGTAGGTATTTGGCTGGAGATATCAGAAGAAAAAAAAGAAAAATTGGAAGCCTATCTGGATCGGCCGGGAGAACTTCAGTTAGAATCTTATAATCCGAAAGAACGAGTTACGGAAGCTTTAAAGGTTTTATTTAATTTACGACCGTGGCAGACAATTACTACACAGAAGTTATCAGAGAAACTATATTTAAGTGTTCCAACAATGCTGAAAGTAATGAAAGAATGTGAAGAATGGCTTAGTTACTATAACATCAAACTGGTAAACGAAAGAAGCCGCGGATATCGATTGTTAAGCAGAGAAAATGAATATCGGATTGCATTGAGGAATCTGATGATGGAACGAAGTACCTCGGCTACAATTAATCAGAATCTGGATTATTTTTTTCCGAACATTGATGTATCAACAGTGCGAAAATGTATCATACAGGCAGAAAACGAATGGGATTATCGATTTACAGATGAATCATTTTATGAAATTCTTATTTACTGTTGTATAGCATATCAGAGAAAAGAGTTCGACAATCCATTGATGATGGAGAATCATATGGAAGAACTGGAAATTCTTCAAAAATATAATGAGTATGCGTTTACTGTAGCTATCTTTGAAAAATTGGAAGAAGTATTCCATGTACGCTTTTCCCAGGAAGATATTCTTTTTCTTTCCATACAGATTCTATGTTCAAAATTTATAGGAATTTCAGAGATTGAAATTACACTGGAACAAGTAAAAAAATATGACAATCAGCTGGTGAAATTTGTGGATCGACTGCTGACGGTCATTGGAAACATTATGAATGTAGATTTAGTATCGGACCAGAAAGTAAAAGAAAGCCTTATTGTACATTTGAGACCGACCATTTTCCGACTGCGATACGGAACCCCACAAAGCAATGATTTAATCGATTTTATTAAAAAAGAGTATAAAAACGTATTTCGGGCAAGCTGGGCAATTAGTATTCTGTTTGAAGAGTGTTACAATGTACAGATTACCGAAGATGAAATCGGATACATCGTTTTGTATATTCAGGCGGCAATTGAGCGGAAGATACATCAGTACAAGGCAATCTTACTGACGAATTTCAATATGGGACATGCGCAGTTGATGAAAGAAAGAATTAAAAAGGTTGTTCCGGAAATTAGAAGTCTGGAAATTGTCAGTACCCATGATTTTAAATTGGATGATTATTATGATATTGATATTATCATCTCATCAAAAGAAACAAAAGTGAAAGACAAACGAATTGTAGTAATTCCTAATGTTTTAAGTGAAAATGGTATTCTTGCTTTAAGAAATTATCTGGACACTATTAACTCTAATGTAAGTGAGAATCCTTTTTCTCCAGAATGTTGTCTGCTGTTTTCTCCAGAACTGATTTTCACACACATGAAGGTTCAGTCAAAGGAAGAAATCTTAAAAGTTATGTCAGATGCCATGAAAGAAAAGGGCGTTGTGACAGAAGAATTTTTTGATACGGTAATGGAGAGGGAAAATAAGACAACAACAACGATAGGCAACGGTGTCAGTCTTCCCCATGGTTCACCTGCTGCAGTTAATGAATCCAAGGTTGCAATAGCAATTCTGGATGAGCCGGTGATGTGGGACGATGAGCCAGTGGAAGTAGTATTTTTACTTGGATTCAAGCTAATTACCAAAGATGAAATTAACAGAATTCAGTTATTTTACAAAGAATATGTTTCATTAATTGATACAGATGAAAAAATTCTCATGTTAAAAAGTATGGAAACCAATATTGAAGTTTACAAATATTTAATTCAATGATGAGGAGGAACTATTATGAATGTAAAAGATGTATTAGATGAAAGAGTAATTGACTTGAATATGAAAGCTGCAGATAAGAAAGAAGCTATTACAAATCTGGCAGGAAAGCTGAAAAATGCAGGATATATTGCAGATGTAGAATCCTATGTGAAAGATATTTATCTTCGCGAATCTCAAGGGCAGACAGGAATCGGACATTATGTAGCAATTCCTCATGGAAAAAGTGATTCCGTAACACAGGTTGGAATTGCCATTGGAAAAATGGAAAATGAAATCGAGTGGGAGACACTGGATGGAGAGGGTGTAAAACTGATTTTTTTGTTCGCAGTAGGAAATGACAATGAAAATGCGAAGACACACTTAAAGCTGTTGGCAGAAGTAGCAAGAAATCTTGGAAATGATGAAGCTGTTGAACAGCTGCTTTCTGCAAAAACAGTGGAAGATATAAAAGCAGTATTTTAATCTAGGAAAAATTTAAAATTCAATGCTTAAAACATTCATAAAAAGATCATCGGGTTCCCGGTGGTTTTTCTTTTATGAACTATTTTCAGCTTAAAAATTACCGTATTAAAATGCCCGGAAAAACAAAAAAATAAAAAAAACAGAAAAAAAGTTCCACATTAAAAAGCCCTTAATCAATGAACACAGAAAGAATATCCATGCTACTATTTTAGTGTAAGGAATAACAAATAGGAACTATGAAAGGAGATGTTAAATTATGAAAATTGTTGCAGTTGCAGCATGTACATCAGGTATTGCACATACGTACATTGCGAAAGAAAAATTAATTCGAGCTGCTGAAAGTATGGGACACACCATTAAGGTGGAGACACAGGGTACAATTGGTATCGAAGATGAATTAACAGCAGATGAGGTGAAAGAAGCTGACATTGTAATTCTGGCAGTGGATATTGCAATTACTGGAACAGAGCGCTTTGAAGGAAAACCTACAATTAAAGTACCTACAAATGTGTGTGTGAAGGCACCCAAGCAATTAATTCAGAAAATTGAAAATGAATTGAAAAAGTAACAAAGGAGAAGAGAGATTATGAAAAAAATAGGAGCAGAATTAAAACAACATGCGTTGACTGCTATTTCCTACATGCTGCCATTGGTTGTAGCATCAGGATTATTAATTGCAGTTGGTAACTTAATGGGTGGAGAAAATGTAACAGAATTATCAAAAATGACAATTCCAAATGCATTGACTTCTCTTGGTGTTTTAGGAATGGGATTATTACCATCGTTTATTGCAGGGTATATTTCTTATTCTATTGCTGATCGCCCTGGTATTGCACCTGGTTTCTTAATGGGACAAATTGCTTCATTCTTGGGGGCTGGATTCTTAGGTGGTATGATCGGTGGTTACCTGGTTGGATATATTGCATTATTTATTAAAAAGAATTTGAAAGTTCCAAAATGGGCAGAAGCTCTTATGCCAATGATGATTATTCCAACATTATCTGCAATTATTGCCGGATTGATTATGTTCTTTGTTATTGGAAACCCAATTGTATGGGCAACAAACGCATTAACAAACTTTATTACAGGGTTAGACCAGTCTTCTAAAGGAGTATATGGCTTTGTTATCGGAGCATTAGGGTGTATTGACTTTGGTGGACCAATCAGTAAGGTGCCAAACCTGATTTGTGATGGTTTGCTTCTGGAAGGAATTACAGAACCTGAAGCAATCAAAGTGTTAGCAGCTATGGTTCCTCCTCTGGGAGTTACATTCTCATTAGTATTATCTAAATTTATGAAAAAACCTATTTATTCTTCTCAGGAAGTAGAAAATATCAAAATTGCATTTCCGATGGGATTATGTATGATTTCTGAAGGTGTTATTCCAATTGCGATGAACGATTTAATTCGTACAGTGATTTGTACAGCAACAGGTTGTGGAATTACAGGAGCGATTAGTTTTTCATTGGGTGTAGGAAGTAAAGTACCGTCTGGAGGAGTCTTTGTTATTCCAGCAATGTCAAATCCAATCGCTGCACTGATTGCTTTACTGGCAGGTACTGCAGTAACGGGCGTATTGTTAGTTTTAATTAAGAAGAGAAAAACAGAAGTTGACGAGCCGATTGCAGATGAAAAAGAAGAGGAAATGGATTTATCAGGAATCAGTATTTCATAAGGTACCAGATTAGAAAGGAAATTGTAAAATGTACGTATCAATGAAGGGGATGCTTGAAAGAGCAAATGAAGGTAATTATGCAGTTATGGCGATTAATTGTTTCAATATTGAAACGGCCAGAGCGGTGATTCAGGCAGCACAGTCATTAAGAGCACCAATTATTGTAAACATTGTGCAGGAACATATGGTAAATCACTGTGATAGTGATTTGATTGCACCGATTGTAAAAAAACTTGCCGAGAGAGCTAGTATAGAGGTGGCGTTGAACTTTGATCATGGAGAAGAAGTTGGATTATTAAAGAAAGCACTTGCAGATGGATATTCCAGTGTTATGGTAGACGCTTCCAGATATGATCTGGAAGGAAATATTAAAATGACCAGAGAAATCGTGGAGTTCGCAAAACAGTTTGATGCCAGTGTCGAAGGGGAAATCGGATGCATGGGTGCAAGTGAAGGGGATAACTATACAGATGATCATATGAAAACAAATCCAGATGAAGCACTGCGCTTTGCACAGGAAACCGGAATTGACGCATTAGCAATTTCTTTTGGAAGTTCCCATGGAAACTATCCAGAAGGTTATGTACCGGAATTTGATTTTGAAAGATTAAAGGAAATCAAAGAAAAGACACAGATGCCTCTGGTACTTCATGGAGGCAGCGGATCTGGGGATGAGAATATCCAAAAATGCGTCGAATACGGCATTAATAAGATTAACGTAGGCTGTGATTTTATGAATGCCAACGTTGACAGTATTAAAAAGCATTTAAAAAAGGAACCAGATATTAACTATTGGGTCATGATGCACCAGGTGGAGATTGACAGCCAGGAACTGGTAAAAAAATACATCAAATTATCAAAATCAGAAGGAAAATCATTATAAGAGATTAAAGGAGATATTTACTATGTTAATGAACATGAAAGAGCTGTTAAAAGTAGCAGACGAAAAAAGATTTGCAGTACCAGCATTTAATATTGGAAGCGATCAGTTATTGAAAGCTGTGATGCAGAAAGTCAAGGAAATGAAAAGTCCTGTTATTTTGGAAATGTCACCGGATGAATTTAACTTTGTAGAAAACAGCTTAATTCAGGCTATGATTTATGAAGCATCCAAAACAGATGTACCAGTCGTTATCCATCTGGATCATGGAGACAAATTTGAAACAGTTGTAAGAGCAATTCAGGCAGGATTTACTTCTGTAATGATTGACGCATCCAAGCTTCCATATGAAGAAAACGTAGCAGTTACACAGAAAGTTTGTGAAGTTGCCCATTTAGCAAATGTATCTGTGGAAAGTGAATTAGGAACCATCGGAACAACAGGAAACTCCATTGAAGGCGGAACAACAGGAATCATTTATACAGATCCGGATCAGGCAAAAGATTTCGTAGAGAAGACTGGAATTGATACATTAGCTGTTGCAATCGGAACTGCACATGGAATTTATCCAAGCGATATGAAACCAGAATTACGTCTGGACATCTTACAGACATTAAAAGATACTTTGGATATCCCATTAGTATTACATGGCGGCTCCAGCAATAAAGATGAGGAAATTGCAAAAGCAGTAAAAATTGGAATTTCTAAAATTAATATTTCCAGTGATATTAAGGTCGCATTTTATGAAAAATGCAGAGAAGTATTGAATGCTCATCCGGAATACAGAGAACCTCTGGAAATCTATCCAGAACCAATCGAAGCTTGTAAAGCAGTCATTGGAGATAAGATTAATTTATTTGACTCTGCAGATAAAGTAAAATATTACTACCAATAGGAAAAGCGTATGAAATATGCAGTTGGAATTGATGTAGGCGGAACAAATACAAGGGTAGCCTTAATCGATGAAAATTATAAAATCATAGAACGCAGACAATTTCCGACCAATGAGGAGGAACCAGAAACAACTCTGAATGACATAAAAACAGTTATTGACGGATTTGGATATCCAGTGGAGGGAATCGGTATTTCCTGTCCGGGACCGTTGGATTTAATCAATGGGGTTGTACTGACTCCTCCGAATCTTCCAGGATGGCATTATTTTGAACTGACCAAATGTCTGGAAGTAAAAACAGGACTGTCTGTGCATTTGGAGAATGATGGAAATCTGGCGTGCTTGGCTGAGGCAGCAATCGGAGCAGGAAAAGGAAAAGGTTATGTGCAGTTTCTGACGATTTCCACAGGAATTGGGGCAGGTTTTTGTGTAAATCAAAATATTTTCCGAGGAGCAAAGGGATTTGCACAGGAAGTTGCCAATTCTATTTTGTGGAAAAACGGTCCATTCCAGGGGAATTTAAAGAAAGGTTCCATCGAATCCATTGCCAGCGGAACAGCTATTACCAAGAGGGCAAATGATGCGGGACTTAGGGCAGCTCATGCTGGAGAGGTTTACCAGATGGCACAGGAAGGTAATCAGACAGCAGCGGATATCATGGAAGATGCCTATGAATATCTGTCTAATTTCCTTGGAATTCTATATGGTGTTCTGGACCCGGATATTTTTGTGCTGGGTGGCAGCGTAGCATTAAAAGTTCCTGGATTTGTTGAAGAAATTGAGGAACGAGTGAAAGAGAAAGTATACGATGCCTTAAAAGATAATGTCCATGTAGTACCCGCAGTGTTAGGAGAAGACTGTGGATTGATTGGAGCAGCATGCCTTGTATTTCAGTCAAAGAAATAAAACCAATATAACTGTTAGCTATATTATCATGAAAAGACCTGAGAGATTTTGATGGGACTATCCCAAAGTTTGTATAAACCTTCAAACTGATGTAAGATAACACTATTCAGTTTGGAGGTTTTATTTATGGCAAGAGGCCCAGTATTGGGGAAAAGGCGATATAAAGACGATCGAGAGGATACTCGCCATGGGAACGCTCATGGCAATAGCAGTAACGCTGGTATTTACATTGGCATCCCTCTTTACACTAGAGCGTACCGGTTGTATATGCACTGCTGATGACTGATAAGGAAGGGAAATTTTAAAATCGAAAGAAGGATAGATCAAAACTATTGCCGCAGATTGCTGCCAGAGTTTATTTCCTGGCCCTTTACGGTAATCATCGGGTGCAGGAGCGAATATAGTTTAAAAGCAGAATAAGACTCCAGGGAGGAACAGGTATGAACAGGAGATTCAGGCAGCCAGTGACACTGGGACTGTCCATATTATTTATTTGCACTGCTTTATACTGTTATTGGGGAAGGCTGGGATACATGCATGAACTGACCTTTCTCAGCAACTTTTCCGTTGGTATTTTCTTGTTTGATACTGTCTCTGCAGACTTTCAGGAAGGAAAGTTCCACAGATCCTGTATCTCGATTGTATGATATTGTTATTCCTGGTCATGATGGTCTGCACGGCATTCACAAACGAATTTAAATTTAACGGCATGTTTCTTTTTCTGCATATGCTTAACCCTGTTTTCATGATACTTTACTATTTTCTGTTCTGCGACATGAACCGTGTACAAAAAAGCAGTCAGGTCCTAAGCGTCATGATCGTTCCGCTTCTCTATCTCATCTTTGCGGTGGCATATGGAAAAGCTACGGGGGATTATATCTATTTTTTTCTGAATATAAAAGAACACGGTTATGTCTACTGTGTTTCCTTTGTGCTAGTCCTTTCTGCCGCCGTGGTGATGATGGGCTGTGCCATGTTTTGTCTGAACAGGATAATATTCAAGAATAGGAAGAAATATTGGTTTTGAGAGTTCGGGGATGCTGACATTTCAGTATCCCGCTGATTGGCATGGATTATACAGGGGCGGTGATCCATGTTATTTTTTTAAACGGTCGCTGTTTCCCTCTCTGTTATTTAAAAATCGTACAGACAAAATGTTCGACAGTAGTTTTACTGACGGAGAACGGGTAATCAAAGAAAAACGCAAACTTTCATTTGTACATCTGGGACATACATAATAAATTTAAAAAACCTTCCTGTTGCAGGAAGGTTCAGACTGTAGACAATCGACCTCCTTTTGGAGGTGGTTGTCTATTTTTGGTTTTACCTGGGGTATGGAATGCATGAGGAAATCCCTCATTTCTCTACTTTTGGTAAAAACTATTCCAGACGTTTCAAAGATACAGATCTGTTTGAAAAAATCTTTACAAAGATACTTTCCGAAGCTGCCGCCCTTGGTTTTCTGGACACAGAAAGCCTCTTCATTGACGGCACCCATATCAAAGCCAGTGCCAACCCTCATAAATATCGAAACGAGGTGATCCGTAAAGAAGCACGCAGCTATGAAAAAGAACTGCAGGAAGAAATCAAAACAGATCGTCAGGAACACGGAAAGGACCCACTGAAAGAAAAGGAAAAAGAACCGGAAAGGATAACGCAGAAGGTCAGTACCACCGATCCTGACAGCGGATGGTTCCATAAAGGTGAGCATAAGCAGGTCTTTGCTTATGCTGCCAATACCTGTTGTGACAGAAATCATTATGTTTTAGATTTTGAAGTAACAGCAGGAAATGTCCATGACAGTGTGTCATTCTGGCATTTATACAGACGTTTAAAGCAGAACTGGAAATATGGCGTGTATTACGTGATGGATGCAGGATATAAGATACCGGCAATCGCCTGCCAGTTGATAAAAGATGGTAAGATACCGGTCATGCCATACAAAAGACTAATGACCAAAGATGGTTATTTCAAGAAAAATGAAGATGTATATGATGAATTCTTTGACTGTTATCTGTGTCCGAATCATCAGGTGCTTCCTTATACCACAACAAACCGTGAAGGCTATCGAGAGTATAAAAGTAACTGGATGGTCTGTCAAAGCTGTCCATACCGGGAGAACTGTACAAACAGTAAGGATAACGTAAAGGTGATTACTCGCCATGTATGGGAAAACTACATGGAGCAGATCGAAGATATCCGTCATACAATCGGGATGAAAGAACGATATAAACAACGAAAAGAAAGCATAGAGCGAGTTTTTGCAGATGCAAAAGAAAAACATGGGATGAGATATACCCAATACAGAGGTCTGGCTAAAATCAAAATGGAGCTAAACCTGTTGTTTGGGTGCATGAATCTAAAGAAACTGGCAATCTGGAAATGGAGAATCAAATGGGGAGCAAAATACCGCTCTTCTTCTTTACAAATATTTTTATCTAGTGTAAAAATGGAATTGAAAAAGTGGAAATGGATGAAAAAACGGTTCGCAAACATGACATCGCGAACCGTTTTGTCTACAGTCTGACTGCAGTCTCTTTAAAAGAGACTGCAGTTTTTTGTATAAAATATTAAAAATGTGTTTATTACTAAAAAATAGAAAAAAAGAATATAAATACATAAAAATTACATTCGAATATTGAAAAGCAAATTGCAGAATGCTATAATTAATATTACAAACAAATGCAATGAATAATTGCACCGAGTAGAGATAATGTTCAGAGAATTTAAAAGATTAAAAGAGCTAATATATGGATATAATAGTGTGCCGGCTCAATATATGAATTTTTGATACAGCCAGTTTTTAAAGATTGCGGAGAATAATTCAAACAAGTTATTCTTCGCTTTTTTCGTCAGCTACACATTATGCGTTATTTATGTCATAAGATTGATACAGTTGATAAGAAATTGTTTCTTCGGAAGGCCAAAGAAAAAGATAGAGACACTTTCTTTTACCTATTTTATAAATCTGGTTTGGAAAATAAAAATGATCTTGATAGTCAAGAATTGTATAAAATTTCGGTTAAACTATCAATATATTGTTGGAGGTGTGTAAATGGAATTATTTCATGGAAGCAATGTAATTGTTCAACATCCAAAGATTTTGACCAACGGATTCTATAAGGATTTTGGTTATGGATATTATTGTACCAATATAGAAAAGCAAGCCAAACGATGGGCACTTACAAAAAAAAATCAACATATTGTCAATGTATATTCATATGAACCAAAAGAGATTTTGAAGATAAAAAAATTTTCAGATTTGTCAGAAGAATGGCTTGATTTTATAGTAGACTGCCGCAGCGGTTTAGAACACAAATACGATATTGTAGAGGGGCCTATGGCAGATGATACAATATGGGATTACATCGAAGATTTTATAGAAGGAAACATTTCTCGTGAGGCTTTTTGGGTGTTGGTAAAGTTTAAATATCCAACGCATCAGGTAGTGTTCTGCACACAGGAAGCGTTAAGTACATTGACTTTTGAAAGGAGCTATATATTATGAAAAATATATTCTTTCCAGAGGAAGAAATAACGAAAAATGATCTATATTTTATTTGTTATATGGTAGAATGTGTGGCAAGAAAACTCCATCAAAGCAATTTATATGTAGTTAATCGTATAGGAAAGAAAGAACTAATGCGTTTGCTCAGTCTGGCCAATGTTCTGCATTGTGAAAATCCGCTAAAAGTTGAAGAAGAATGGATTAAAGAATATCAGATGACGCAGGGAAGTGTAGATGTATTAGATGTGAATACAGAGTTAGACGTGCAAATTCCAAGAGAAACCCAGATGGGGAAAGTATATACACGTTTGATTTTAGATACTATGCAGCCTGAGGAAGATTATGCGGAAGCAATCACAAGAGTATATAACAATCCGATATGTAAAGTGATTGATAACTATAATGCCAGTGCGTTTTATGAGCCTTCCTATGTAATTGCAAGGGCATATAATGAGGGTGGTTTTTAAAATATATGCTTCTAGGGGATCAAATTTGCTTGCTATGACAGACTATTCCTTACCAAGAGTGGAAGAGGCCGCTTTGTCGTAATGGATAGATTCCAGGATATTGCGAGGATTTTTGACTAAAGTTCAAGCAATAAGAACCTATAATCATCAGCTGATTTATCAAATCCGGAAAATCAAAACTAAGATTTTCCGGATTTTTTTCATGACTGACGGTTGATCCTGAGATTTTTTACAAAGCCGAGAATCACTTAACTCTCCCCGCTCCCCAAAGTACTCACCATCATATACCGATCGGCCCTATTAATCGTAATACAGTACTCCACAATTTTTTCTTCATCATATGTAGTGGATTTAATGCAGAATCCAATTTCATTTTCTTCAGCATTCAGGTAATGACTTTCTTCATCAGTCAACGTAGTGATCGTGATCGTCTCGTCAATTCTCTTCAAGTTCAGCTTATATGTACGAATCAAAGTATCATATAAAGATTCATCAGCAAAATTATATTGTTCCAGGCCTGGACAGTATTTTTCAGGGATAAAGGAAGTCTCCACTAGAAAAGGTTCGTCTTCCAAATAGCGTACCCGCATCAAACAGTAAACCGGTTCACCCAGAGTGATTCCAAGATGGCTGCTGACAGACAAAGAAGCTTCCCGTTTATCAAAGGAAAGAACCCTGCTGGAAGTCTTAAACCCGTCTGCACCCCATCCGTCGGTAAAAGAACTGAATTTTTCCGTATCATCATCTATTTTTGGAGGTGCAATAAAATTGCCTTTTCCATGCCGTGTGAAAATATGATGTTCATAGCGCAGCCTTTTCAGTGCAGAGCGGACCGTCAGCCTGTTTACCTGAAATGCTTCCGCCAGTTTACGCTCGGAAGGCAGAGGATCATAAGGCTTCAGATCATTTTCAATGATATATGCTTCAATCTTATCTTTTACTTCTTCACTCAAAAGATTGATATATTTGCTCATATAGGTCTCCTTACGTTAAAGTGGATGTAAAGGTAATCGTCCGTTCACTGTAATAGGAGCGGGTATATTCAATGGTTTTACCGGAAGAATTGGTAACTGTGTTATGGAGCATGAACACAGCAGAGCCTTCTTCCACATTCAGCAGAGCTGCCTGCGGATTCATGACTCTTACGATTTCCAGTCTCTGAGTATCCTGCGTAAGTTTAATCCGATTCGTCTCAAGCAGGTCATAAAAAGAGCACTGTTCAAAATCATAGCTGTCCAAGTCCGGGACAATGTGATATGGAGTATATGTATATTCTAAGGCGAATGGTTTTCCGTTTGCCAGTCGCAGCCGGAACAGAAGGAAAATGTCATCTTCCGGATCTATGTCAAATATTTTAGAGTATTTTGCTCCTGCTTTTGCTTTTTTGGTAAGCAGAACTTTATTGGACGGCAGCAAACCTGAATCCTGAATGAACTTTCCCATAGACTGGATGCTGTCGAGAGGAGAATGGACAGCGGCCTGGCTGACGTAGGTGCCTTTGCCATGCTGCCGGGTTAAAAGGCCTTTTTCAATTAATACTTCTATTGCTTTTCGGACGGTCATGCGGCTGATCCCAAAAGCGTCTATTAATTCTCTCTCGGAAGGAATTTTACTTCCCAATGGATATTCATTTTTATTTATTTTTCTTTCGATCAAATCAGCAAGCTGTAAATAAACGGGATATTTTTTCGGCATTTTGCACCTCCTGCCAATAAAGACTGGTATTCTCTCAGCCTCTTTCTAAAAAAAACAGAAAAATCAGTGGTATCTGAATCAGTGTTTCAAGACTACCAAAAGACAGAGATTTTAATAACTGGTTTGCTCATCTGGTATATAGAAAGAATATACCAGTTAGGAAAAAAAGTCAAGTGGTATGGAATTAAATGAAAAAACCAAATCTGTAAAAAATCCAAAAAAAGCAGTAAAATTATATAAAGTGCACAAAAATACAAGATGTATAGCGATAATAAATGGGAGTATTGACATGTAGAAATTAAAATGGTATGCTAAAAGCACCAAGACGTATATGTGGTATATAACAAGGAGTGATGGAGTTGAAAGGAGATTATAAAATGACATACAAAAATTATGACAGAGAAACTTACTTAAATAGCTTTAAAGAGATCATGAAATTAAAACCCCAGGTTGAAAAATATATTGACGATGCATTTGAAAAAGGTGTGGATAATCTGGTTATGGCCGGAGTGGGAGGCAGTATTTCCATCATGATGCCGATGGAATATTTCGCAAAGAAAAGAACGGCGATGCCGGTTTATATGGAAAATGCGGCAGAATTAGTGTTGGGAATTAATAAAGCAATTACAGAAAAATCACTGGTTGTCCTTTACAGCGAATCCGGAACTACAAAAGAAGCCATTGCGGCGGCAGAGTACTGCAGAGAAAAAGGGATTCCGACCATTGGAGTCAGCGGAAATGAGGAAGCGCCGTTACAGAAACTGCTCACATATCCGATCGTCTGCGGTGCGGGAGATGAACTTTCCTGTGACGGAGACCATATGAAACTCTTTCTGATCGTCAGCGCAATTTTACATAAGAACGGCGACATGGATGACTACGATGAATTCATGGAGAACCTTGCAAAACTGCCGGAAGCTTTAGCTAATATAAAAGAAGAAGTAGACGAAGAGGCAAAGGCATATGCATATCAGATTAAAGATGAACCATATCACATGCTGGTGGGTTCCGGAAACTTGTGGGGATCAACTTACTGCTTTGCAATGTGCTATCTGGAAGAAATGCAGTGGATTCGCACAAAATCCATTGAATCACCGGAATTCTTCCATGGCACGCTGGAGCTTTTAGAAGAAGACACAAGCATCATGATCTTCAAGGGAGAAGATGAGACCAGAATGCTGACTGAGAGGGTAGAGAACTTTGCAAAGAAGATTTCCAAGAAAGTAAAAGTCATCGATACCAAAGAATATGAGGCAGAAGGAATCGCAGAAAAATACAGAGGAGATTTGTCACCGGCATTCTTAGAAGCTTATCTCGGACGGCTGACGGCACATTTGGAAGATGCAACCGGACATTCCCTTGACATCAGAAGATATTACAGAGTGATGGATTACTAAGAAATTTTCAGCAAACTTTTCTATGACAGAAAGGAGAACAGGCAGTGGGCAAACAGATGGAAGACTATATACAGGAGACATCCTCTGTGATGGTCCGAAACATTGAACAGAGAAAGGAACTGACAAAACCCCTGATTAGCTGGCTTTTAAAGGAAGGGATCAGACAGGGGAAGACACTCGTGATCGTGGCATCCGGATCTTCCTATCATGCGGCACAATGCGCGCTTGCGTTTATGGAAAAGTACATGAAAAGTCCGGTCCGCCTGATAACGCCGTTTGCTTTTACTTATTATGAAGAACTGAAAGAAAACAATCTTTATCTCTTTGTTTCCCAGAGCGGAAGCAGCACCAATGTGGTAGAAGCGATCGAGCGGTATCAGAGGACAGGATACCACGCAATGGCAGTCCTTGGGAAACCAGGATCTGCGATTGCAGAGCTATCTGACTCCTATGTGGAATACGGCGCAGGGGAAGAACGTGTCGGATATGTTACAAAAGGAATGAGCACACTGACTTGTTTCTTCATGCTGGTATCTATGGAGTTGTCCACAGAGGATATAGAGAAAGAAGTTTATGAAAAGGCAGTCAGGGAGCTGACATGTGCATGTGAAAACCACCATCGGGTTTATTTGCAGGCAAAAGAATTTTGTTTGGCAAACAAAGAGACATTATTGACGATGAAACATGCATTTTTCATCGGCTGCGGAGCAAATATGGGAACCGTGAAAGAAGGTTCCCTGAAGCTCTCCGAGTTAGTACACATACCAACGGCATCATTTGAAACAGAAGAGTTTATCCACGGACCGGACCTTCAGCTGACACCGGACTATACATTATTTTTCGTCAGTTCTGGAGACCCGGCAGGGAAACGGACAGAAGAGATCTGCGGCGCAGCCAGGGAGATTACCGAGAATTCATTTTTAATAAAGGCAGATCTTAGAGAAGAAAACGGAACAGACGAGATTGTTTCACCATTATATCTGTCTGCATTTTTTCAATATCTGGCTTACTGGACGGCAAAAAACAGGAACATAACGACGGAACATCCGCTGTACATAAAATTTGAAGAAAGAATACACTGCAAAACAAGCGACTATGAAGAAGATCTGCCATTTTAGGGAAAGGAGCTGATACGGTGCGTCATATCATTTTGACGGGACATTCCCGCATATCAGAGGGGATTGCAACTGCCATTGAATTTGTTTTAGGAAATAAAATACCATACTTTAATGCTTATATGGAAGGAGAGGAGCTATATTCCAAGAAACTTCGGGAGAAGATTTCGGAATACCCGCCGCAGGATGATATTATCATACTCACTGATATTCTGGGAGGGAGCGTCAACAATGATATGATGAAGTTCCTGGACCGGCCGAATCTCCATTTAGTGTGCGGGATGAATCTGCCGCTGGCAGTACATCTGATCTTATCAGAGGAAGAAAATACAGAACAGTTAATCAGGCAGGGCATTCAGGCGGCAAAAGACGGAATTCAATACTGCAATGACATTCAGGTTTCAGCCAATATGGATGATCTGGGGGAGTTTTAAATAGGAAAGGAGAAGATACAAATGATTAAAAAGGTGAGAGTTGATTATCGTCTGCTGCATGGACAAGTAGCATTTTCATGGACTTCCAAGCTGAGTGCCGACTGTATTCTGCTTGTCACAGACACGCTTCAGGATGATCCTGTGAGGGTTACTTCTGTGAAACTGGCAAAACCGCCGGGAGTCAAAGTTGTAGTAAAGACCATTGAGGAAAGCATCAAAGCGATCAAAAGCGGCATTACAGATAAATATCATTTATTTGTTGTGTGCGAGAACATCGAGGGTGCCTACCGCCTGGTCAAGGAGCTTGGGATCAAGGAACTGAACCTTGGAGGGACAACACCGGGAGATGATAAAAGGTCTCTGGCACCGGTTGTTTATGTAAATCAGAAAGAAGAAGAGATGTTAAAGGAACTGATAGAGGACGGAGTGCATGTCTACCAGCAGGGTGTGCCGGAAAAGGCAGAGCAGACGATACGTCTTTAGAATATGAAAAGGAGGAACAGCTATGAGTACAGGAGTACAGGCAGTTCTCCTGGGAATCTTAGGGTTTTGTACAAACTTTGAATGGTTTCTGGGGACTTGTATGATCCAAAGACCCATTGTCATAGGCCCTTTTGTCGGACTCATTATGGGAGACTTCCAGGCCGGAATTATCATGGGAGCAACGATGGAATTGGCATTTGCCGGAGCGGCATCGATCGGGGCGTATGACCCGCCGGATATGGTCAGCGGAACGATTCTCGGCGTGGCGCTTGCCATTAAAGCAGGGGCAGGACCGGAGATGGCGCTGACCCTTGGGCTTCCGGTAGCGAGCATCGTACTGGCGATCAGCAACGTGACAGGATATCCGATTCTGAACTTTTTTGCCCATCTGATGGATAAGAATATTGCCGACGGCAATGACCGGGCATTTCAGAGAAACTTTATTTTAAGCGGCTTTGTGGCGTGGGGAGTGACAACGCCGATCGTGCCGATTGCGTTTTATCTTGGATCAGACAAAATTTCCGCATTGATGAAATTAATTCCGGAGTTTGTGCAGACAGGTATGGAGATTGCAGGAGGACTTCTGCCGGCGATGGGATTTGCCCTTCTGGCACAGATGATTATGAAAAAGAGCATCGCTCCGTTTTTCTTTATCGGCTATTTTATCGTCGCCTATTCAGGGGTATCAACAACCGGTGTTGCTTTATTTGCAATACTGATTCTGGCAGCGCTGTTTGGAATCTCCAGCACCGGATTGTTCGGATCAGGCCGGGTGCCGGCTGTCGCTGATGAAACGGAAGGGGGAGATTTCGATGAGTTTTAACATACATGCCGACTATAATGGGAAGATTACAAAAAGTGATCTGAGGAAAGTGTGGCTCCGGTCGATCCCGATGGAGCATTCTTGGAACTATGAACGTATGATGCACTCCGGTTACTGCTTTGCCATACTGCCGATTCTAAAAAAACTGTATCCAAACAAAGAAGACTACATTAAAGCTTTGCAGCGGCATATGGAATTATACAATGTGACCATGTACATTTCTACGCTGCCGCTTGGAATCACAGCAGCCATGGAAGAAAAAAATGCGGAAGATCCAAATTTTGATACCACATCTATTTCCGCGGTAAAGACGGCTTTTATGGGGCCGCTGTCAGGAATCGGAGATGCGATGTATCACGGAACTCTCCGGATTATCGCAATGGGAATCGGTGTTTCTCTGGCTATGAAAGGCAACATACTGGGCCCGATCCTGTTTTGGCTGATTTTTAACATACCGAACTTCGGACTGCGCTATCCGCTGACATTTCTCGGGTATAAACTGGGCGTGGAGGCCATGGATAAATTAGAGAAATCCGGAATCATGGATAAAGTCATGCAGGCAGCCAGTATCCTAGGACTCACTGTCGCTGGCGCCATGACCGCAGAAAATGTGTATCTGTCGATACCGATTAAGTTCGGAATAGGAAAGGATGCCACAACGGTGCAGTCAATCTTAGACGGAATTATGCCCGGAATTCTTCCATTGGCTTTGTTCGGTGTGATCTATTACATCTTTAAGAAGGATAAGTGCAACCCGATCGTGATGATGTTACTGCTCATGGTACTTGGTGTTGTAGGAGCATTTTTTGGATTCCTTGGGTAAGAAATCATGTATGAAGCAATCATATTTGATATGGACGGGGTTATAATAGACAGTGAGATCGTCTATTATAACTGGCTTAAAGAACTGTTAATTAAAAAGGAATGTATGATTCCGGAAAATGAACTGAAAAAGATTGTCGGTTTATCAAATTCCCAGAGCCGCCAGATGATGATGGAATGGTTCGGCAGGGAAAAGGGCAGCAGGCTTTGGGAAACTTATTGTGAGGAGGAAGAGGGATATGAGCTTTCTTACAGGGACATCATTAATCCTGGTACAGAAGAGATACTCAAGCTTTTGAGAAGACATCATATCAAGACGGCACTTGCTTCCTCCAGCTCTATGGAAGAAATATCAGAAGTGCTGGATGAAATCGGGTTCAGAAAATATTTCCCGGTGATTTTAAGCGGAGAAATGTTTCAGGAGAGCAAGCCAAACCCGGAGATTTATACAGAGACGATGAAGTGCCTTCGTGTGGAACCGGAGAGGTGTATTGTTCTTGAGGATTCTGATTATGGCATCTGTGCGGCAAAAAGTGCAGGTGCCCATGTGATCGCTCACAGGGAGGACAGATTCGGGTTCACCCAGGAGATGGCAGATCATGTGGTCCGTGATATGTATCATGCAAAAGAGATGATCAGAACAAAATTTAATTTGTAAAGTCGGTGATAAAATTGTAAGCGATCGTTATAACAAAAAATATAATAGTAATGAGCCGGATATTAACTGGAAAAGTTTCTATAAAGGGGTCATGGCCCTCGTAATTCCGATGGCCTTGCAGAACCTGATCAATACAGGCGTCAGCGCCTGCGATGTGTTTATGCTGGGAAAGGTGGGAGAGACTGCGTTGTCTGCGTCCTCACTTGCCAGACAGGTGCAGTATATTATGTCCCTGTTCCTTTTTGGTTTAACCTCCGGGGCAACTGTACTTACTGCCCAGTACTGGGGGAAAGGTGATAAAAAAACCATCGAGAGGATACTCGCTATGGGAATGTGCATGGCAGTCGCAGTGACTGCCATATTCACACTGGTATCCCTTCTGATGCCTGAAACGCTGATCAGGATTTTTACCAATGAATCCGAAGTGATCAGAGAAGGAGTCAAGTATCTGCGGATTGTGGCGTTTTCTTATATAGCCATCGGAATTACTGATGTGTATCTGTATATTATGCGGAGTGTGGAGCGCATTAAAGTTGCGACGGCAGTATACTTAAGCTCTTTGATCTGCAATGTAATCTTAAATGCGGTTTTTATTTTTGGAATGTTCGGCTGCCCTGCGATGGGGATAAGGGGAGCCGCCTTAGCAACGCTTCTGGCAAGAATTCTGGAACTGATCCTCGTAATCGGATATGCAAAAATCTATAACAGGGAAATTCTTTTTCGCATGAAATACTTTTTCCATATGGACTCCGGGCTGCTGAAAGATTTCCTTGTGTGTGCAGTCCCTGTGATCTTAAATGAAGTCTTGTGGGGAATTGCCAACTCTGCGAGTACAGCGATCCTTGGGCACATGGGGAGTGCGGCGGTAGCTGCAAATTCAGTGGCTCAGGTCACAAAAGAGATGTCTATGGTCGTGAGTTTCGGAATCTCTAATGCGGCAGCAATTTATCTGGGGAAAACCATCGGGGAGAAGAAGTATCAGCATGCCAGAGCCTATGCGGAGCGTTTTGTAAAACTCAGCATTCTTCTGGGAATCGGAAGCGCTGTGATCATTCTCTTATCCTCTCAGATGATCATAATGGTAATGGCTATGACGCCGTTAACCAAGGATTACCTGCGGTTTATGATGTGTGTAATGGCTTACTATGCGGTTGCCCAGACCCTGGATGAAACTGTGATCGTGGGGATTTTCCGTTCCGGCGGAGATACCAGATTCGGACTGATCATAGACCTGACGGCTATGTGGGGATGTTCTGTTTTGCTTGGAGCGGCAGCAGCTTTTGTATTCCACTGCAGTGTACCGGTTGTGTACGCGCTCCTGATGAGCGATGAGCTGGTGAAAATTCCGATCATCTGGGGCAGATATAAAAACTGCAGCTGGATCAGAAATATCACGAGAGAAATAGAGTGAGTTGTATCTGTTTTCGGCAGTCATCATTGAGGGAAGAAGTGAATATAGTGTAAGAGCAGAATCAGACTCCGGGGAGGAATCGGCATGGAAAGCAAATGTCAGCAGCCAGTCACACTGGGAATGGCAGTCATAATGGTTTTTACTGCTCTATACGGTTATCGGGGAAGGTCAGGATCTTTGCATGAACTGACCTTCCTCAGCAACTTTTTGTCCGGGGTATTTCTGTCCCTCACTTTCTTTTTCAGGCGGTCAGGGAGAAAGGTACCGCAGATTTTGTATTTCGACTGTATGATGCTGTTATTCCTGGTCCTGATTGTCTGTGCGGCATTTACCGGGGTATTTAAATTTAACGGTATGTTTTTCTGTTTGCATATGCTTAATCCGCTTTTAATGATATTTTACTATTTTCTGTTCTGTGATATGAACCGTGTGCAAAAGACCAGACAGATTCTCAGTGCTTTAGCCGCACCGATGCTGTATCTTGTATTTGCGGCGGGATATGGGAAAGTGACAGGAGATTCTATTTACTTTTTTCTGAATGTAAAAAAATACGGGTATGGCTACTGTGTATCCTTTATAACGGTCCTCTTCGCTGCTGTGGTGATGATCGGATGTGCGATGTTTTTTTTGAACAGGATCATACAAAATAATTCACCTTTTCGTTTTAATAAGCGAAAGGAAAGATCATATATAACTAGTGCCAAAAGTGCTCTGGACAGTACTGTATCAAATGCTATAAAATGAAAACAAACGATGAACAGGTAAGGAAGGGGAATTTGATATACATGAAAGGTAAAACAAAACCGCTGCCACAGATTGCTGCTGGAGATATTATTGATCTGATCAAATCCAACAGACTGGAGCCGGGTGATCGGCTGCAGAACGAATATGAACTGGCAAAATTATTAAATGTAGGGCGTAGTACGGTCAGAGAGGCTATCAGGATTCTTGTATCCAGAAATATTTTAGAGGTACGGCAGGGAGCCGGTACTTTTGTGTCCTACAAAAATGGAATCCCGGAGGATCCCCTGGGGTTGGCATTTGAAGGCTCTGCGGAAAGCCTTGCGCTGGACATGATGGATGTGCGTCTGATGCTTGAACCGGAAATTGCAGCGCGGGCGGCGATGAATGCCACTAAGAGACAAATTGCCGCTATGCTGGAACAATGTCAAACGGTCGAGGACTTGATCAAGGCAAATAAACCTTACCGGCAGGAGGATGCTCTGTTTCATCAACGGGTTGCAGAGTGCAGCGGAAACAGGGTAGTAGAAAAACTGATACCGATCATCACATCCTCTGTGCAGCTGAATATTGGGGTGACTAGGGATAAATATAGAGTACAGACTGTGACAGAGCACCGCAATATTGCGGAGGCGATCACAAATCATGATGTTTATAAAGCTAAATATAGTATGATATCTCATCTGAACATACTTCGGTCAGGAATCATAGACAATACTTAGGAGGATGACATATATTTTAGCTTTTGATTAGGGTTTTCGGAGTTTATTTGGACGTTTCGTAATGAAAGTCTGAAATAGACTCTTTTTTTGTTTCTAAAGGAAATAGTGGATTTAAAATATAACATACAATATTCATCAGATGTATTTTGGGGAATGAAAGAAAAGGTATTGTGTGTTTTTGATAAAACATAAGTGAAAAATTATAAAATAATACCAAAAATATTAGGGAATACTAAAAGTATATTGACAGAAATAATGAGCGGTGGAATAATAAAAACATCAAATACATCAGATGAATTTGAAGCAAATATAATATAAATGTGGAGGTAATAGGATGAAATCAAGTGAAAGATTCGGAATCATCAGACGGGCAGCTACAGTAATTCTGGTATTTGTGGTGATGACGGCAGTAATGGCGGGGTGTAAAATCAGCAATACCTCCCTAAAAAGCAAACAGCTTGTATTCCGAATGTCAATCGTAGACGGGGAGTCATCTCCAATCTACAAAGGAGCTAAAGCAATGGCAGACAGTGTATACGAGAAGACGGATGGACGGATTAAGATCGTTGTTGTCACGGGTGGAGCGCTGGGAGATGAAAGAGGATCTACGGAATTGTGTTCACAGGGAGACTTGGACATTGCATCTGCTGCAAATTCTGTTTTAACCAACTGGATTCCTGAAATGGACATTCTTGATCAGCCTTATCTTTGGGAAAATGAAGATCAGGCACATAGAGCGGTGGATGGACCGGTGGGAGACTTGATTGAGAAAGCGGCAAAAGAAAAGTTAAATGTACACGTGATAGGATATCTGGAATCCGGATTTAGAGACACATTTTCAAAGAAGCCGATTAAGGAGATTGGTGATTTCAAAGGTGTTAAGATCCGCACCATGCAGAACCAGTATCACATGGCAGCGTTTCAGTCATTTGGTGCCATGCCCACCGCAATGGCGTACAACGAAGTGTTTACAGCGCTCCAGCAGGGAACCATCGATGCCTGTGAGAACGCAGTGAGCAACTGTTTATCCAATGGGTACTATGAAGTTACGAAAGATGTAACCTATACACACCATGTATTTACTTATATTCCAGTGATGATGTCTGACAAAGCATGGCAGATGATCCCTGAAGAGCTGAGAGATGAATTTATGGAAGGCTGCAGAGAAGGATATACCGCGCAGAGAAAATATCTGAAGGACACAAATAGAGAAGCTGTAAAAGTGCTGAAAAAGAAAGGCGTAAAATTCTGGAATATTAATACGGATGAATTAAAGATGTCCTATCAGAAGAAAGCAAAAGAGAAGGGTTATACCTTTGATAAAAAGTGGCAGAAAGCAGTTGATCAAATACTTGCAGACACAAAACAAGGGGGAGAAAAATGAAAAACATGCTCAAAGCGCTGACAAAGGCGGAGAATGGAATCATGTTCGCAGCCTTTGCCGTTATGGTTGCCAGTTCTTTTGCCCAGGTTGTCAACAGAAACTTTTTTAAACTTCCGATTACCTGGTTTGATGAAGCGTCCACGTACTGCATGATCTATATGGCTCTGATCGGAACAGAGATCGGACTCAGGGATGGAACGCAGATCGCAGTGACGGCTGTAGTTGAAAAGTTTCACGGAAGAGGGAAAAAGATGGTACAGATCATCTCGAAAATCATTGTTTTAATCTTTTCTGTTACGATCCTAGTTACCGCTGTCAACATGGTAGGAACACAAATGAAGAGCGGGCAGACGTCAGCGGCCCTGCAGCTGCCGATGGCAGTTCCGTATGCGGCCATTGTGATCAGTTTCGGAATGATCGTGATTGTTCAGGCAGGATTCACCATCAGGATGATCTCAGATCTAATTACAGGAAAACATAAAGAAGAGGAGGTGGAGGCATAATGTCAACAGCGTTAATACTATTTGGATCCATGGCAGTTTTTTTGATCATCGGTGTTCCGATCGCATTTGCCCTGGGAGCCTCCGTGTGGGCTACCATTGTATTTAGCCCGGATTTTACGGTAACCACGGGAATCATCGCGCAGAGGATTTTCGGAGGATTGGAGTCTGCATCCATCATGGCTATCCCGTTTTTTATTCTTGCGGGGAATTTAATGACAAAAGGCGGTATCTCAAAACGTCTGGTTGATTTTGCGAACAGCATCGTCGGGGGCGTACGCGGCGGTATGGCGCTGGCGCTGGTACTCGCATCTGCTTTCTTCGCGGCGCTTTCAGGATCCGCACCGGCCACTGTGATCGCTATTGGATCTATGCTTTATCCGGAGATGGTAAAGCTGGGATATCCTAAAGACCGAACCGCCGGATTGCTGGTCGTGTCCGGAGGACTGGGGCCGGTGATTCCCCCGAGTATTATCATGGTAGTCTATGCTACCATCACGGGTGCGTCCATCGGAGACATGTTTACATCGGGTATGTTTATCGGAATTATGATCATGGTGATTTTAATGGTCGTAGTTTTGATGCTGGCCAATAAGGAAAAATGGCCGAAGGCAGAAAAACGGCCGACGATGAAAGAACTTGGGGAGACCTTTGTAAGAGCTATTCCTGCTATTCTTTTACCGGTGATCATTCTTGGCGGAATTTATTCGGGATTGCTGACCCCTACGGAATCAGCAGCTGTGGCGGTTGTCTGGGCATTGATTGCGGGAATTTTCATCTATAAAGAGGTCAGGGTAAGTGAACTGATTCCGATTTTTCTGGACTCGGCAAAAGGTTCGGCGATGATCCTGTTTATTATCGCAACCTCCACCGCCTTCTCATGGATATTTGCTTATTCCGGAATATCAGGTGAACTGGTACACTTTATCGTCGGATTGGATTTAAGCAAAACATTGTTCTGCTTTGTAGTAGCAATTGTACTGCTGATTTTCGGAACCTTCCTGGAGGGAATTGCGACATGTGTTCTGATGGTTCCGATCCTTTGGCCAATTGCAGGCAGCCTTGGTGTAGATGCTGTCCATTTTGGAATGATTGTCTCTATTTCCAACGTCATCGGGACGATGACACCACCTGTGGCAGTCAATATCTTCTCGGCGGCATCGGTGACAAAACTTAAAATGGGAGAGATTGCAAAAGGACAGATTCCATTCTTTATCGGTTATGTGGCGGTGTTCCTGGCGGTGGTGTTGATACCGGCGGTCAGCAGATTTTTGATTGGGTGAACTGAAAGGAGTTAGATAATGAAGGATTTAAAAAATAAAATCAGAGTGGAGGGCTGGAAGGTCCAGTCTTCGGATGAGGAAGGATTTCATAAGGTGATTACACCTGACACCTGCGAGTGCAGAGAAGCTCAGGTTTTCCGTCTGAATTTAAAAGCGAAAGAAACGTATACATTGGAGTCCGGGGAATTAGAAATGCATCCGGTCCTTCTGGAAGGAAAAGCCCGGTTGAGCCACAGAGTTCTGAATCAGGAAATGGAGAAGTTTGACTCCTGTTATATTCCCGGGGGTGATAAGCTGACAATCACGGCAGCAGAAGACTGTATTTTCTACATTGCAGGTGCGCATTATGAAGGAATCGGGAAGCCTCATTTCAGAAAATTTGACAACTCTCTTCCGATTGGTGATATCCATCAGATTCACGGGGAAGGTGTAGGCAGACGTGAGGTTATGTTTACTCTCGCACCACAGGATACCGCTTCTAAATTGATATGCGGACTTACATGGTCCCAAGAAGGGGCGTGGACCAGCTGGCCGCCGCATCAGCATGAGAAAGACCTGGAGGAGGTTTACTGCTATTTTGATATGCCATCTCCAAAATTCGGATTACATATAAGCTACTTAAAAACCGGAGAGGTGGAGGATATTGTTACACATACGGTTCATTCAGGAACTATGGTACAGGCGCCGTGTGGATATCATCCTACGGTAGCAAGCCCGGGAAGCCGCAATGCCTATTTCTGGGTTCTGGCTGCATTTACGCCGGAAAGCAGAAGATATGACCTGGCAATAAATGATCCGGCATTTGAACAATAAATATTAGAAAAGGAGACAATACTATGGATTTAAATGACTTAACAAATAAAACAGCCATTGTAACCGGAGCTGCCCAGGGACTCAGCTGCGGCATGGCAGAGGGATTGATGGAAGCGGGAGCCAAAGTGTGCATTATGGATATCAATCCAAAGGCACCGGAGGTTGCACAGGAATATACGAGGAAGGGATTTCAGTGTTTTGCAGTGGTAACGGATCTTGGAAATGATAAAACACGGGAAACTGCTTTTCAAACGGCGGTAGAAAAGCTGGGGGGACATCTGGATATCATCGTCAATGGTGCCGGGGTACAGAAAAGATACCCAAGTGAAGACTTTCCGCTGTCAGAGTGGGATTTTGTCATCAATGTAAACCTGAGAAGTGTATTTGCGCTATGCCAGCTGGCAGGAAAAACATTTCTGAAGCAGGGAGGAAAGGGAAAGATTATCAACATTGCGTCAATGCTTTCGTTCTTTGGTGGATATACAGTGCCGGCATATGCGGCATCCAAAGGAGGAGTCGCCCAGCTGACCAAAGCGCTGTGCAATGAATGGGCAGAGAAAGGAATTAATGTCAATGCTCTGGCTCCCGGATACATGGCAACGGATATGAACACAGCGCTGCTAGATCCGGAAAATCCGAGAAATGCAGCTATCACCGAACGTATTCCGTATAAAAAATGGGGTACACCGGAAGATATGAAGGGGCCGGTGGTATGGCTGGCATCAGATGCATCTGATTATATCAACGGAGCAGTAGTTCCGGTAGACGGCGGATATTTAGTTCGATAGAGAGGATTTTAATTATGAAAGTTATCATTACGGATTGTGACCATGAAAATATAGACATTGAGACAAAAATATTTGCAGACGCGGGGATCGATATGGAACTGAAACAGGCAGTGACAGAAAATGAAGTGATTGCCCAGTGCCAGAATGCAGAGATATTTATAGTTCAGTATGCAAAAATAACAGAAAAGGTTATGGAACATTGTCCTAAATTAAAATATGTAGTGCGCTACGGCGTAGGTGTCGATACCATTGACCTTGCGGCGGCACAAAAGCATGGGGTGCAAGTGGGGAATGTGCCGGATTACGGAATGAATGAGGTAGCCGACCATGCCATTTCCCTCGCATTAGCTATGATAAGAAAAATCGTAAAAATGAATGCGGTGACAAAAAATGAAGGATGGGATTATACAAATGCGATTCCGGTTCACCGTTTCAGTGAGTTAACCGTGGGAGTCATTGGGCTTGGCAGAATTGGACGCAATTTTGCCAAGAAAATGCATGCGCTCGGGTTTAGCGTCATAGGCACAGATCCTTATTATAAAGCGGCATCGGAAACAGACAGGTACGTACAAACGGTAAGTATGGAGGAAGTGATCAAACGGTCTGACATTATTTCCCTGCACTGCCCAGCAGACGGCAATGTCGATCTGTTCAATAAAGAAACATTCCGCAAAATGAAAAAATCGGCGATTCTCATTAATGTTGCCCGGGGCGGGATCATCAATGAACCAGACCTTAATCAGGCCTTAAAGAATGGGGAAATTGCAGGAGCAGCATTAGACTGTATGCTCGGGGAGCCGGTCAGCAAAGCTTCTGTCCTGTTCAAACATGAAAATCTGATCGTAACTCCTCATATGGCATGGTATTCAGAGGAAGCGGCCGATGAACTGAAACGTAAGGTGGCTGAGGAAGCTGTGAGGTTTGCCAACGGAGAAGCTATACATTACCCGGTCAACAGTCTGGCATAGGAAGGAGAACATATGGGACTTAAGTTGTTAGAACAGATAAAAAGGATTGGGATCGTGCCTGTCATTCAGTTAGAGCGTGCAGAAGATGCGGTACCGTTGGCGGCGGCGTTGTGCGAAGGAGGGCTTCCCTGCGCAGAAGTTACCTTCCGCACAGACGCGGCGGCAGAATCCATAAAAAAGATGAAAGCGGATCAACCGGATATGCTGGTAGGAGCCGGAACCGTATTGACAATACAGCAGGTGGACGAAGCCGTGGCGGCAGGAGCAGAATTTATCGTGAGTCCCGGTCTGAATCCGGATATTATAGAGTACTGCAGTAAAAAAAATATTTTGATTCTTCCTGGATGTGCCAATCCGAGTGATGTGGAGCAGGCAATCAAATATGGATTGAAGGCAGTGAAATTTTTTCCGGCGGAAGCAGCCGGAGGGATTCAGACGATCAAAGCTATGGCTGCCCCGTACACACAGATGAAATTTATGCCTACCGGTGGAGTGAATGAGTCAAATATCTGTGATTACCTAAACTTTGACCGTGTTATTGCCTGCGGCGGAACGTGGATGGTACCGGCTGATCTCATCGCAGCCGGAGAATTTGAAGAGATCAGGGAACTGACACAGAAAGCGGTACAGAATATGTTGGATTTTCACTTGGCGCACGTGGGAATCAACTGTGACAGTGCAGGTGAAGCCCGCCGGACGGCAAATATATTTGAGCAGCTTTTTGGATTTAAAGCAGATGAGAATTCGGCTTCCATTTTCTCTGCGAATTTTATAGAAACCATGAAATCACCTTTCCTCGGAACGAAAGGGCATATTGCCATTGCAGCCAATTCAGTGGAGCGGGCGAAGACCTATCTGGAAAGAAAAGGTGTCGTATTTCAGGAGGACAGCGCGGTGTACCGCAAAGATGGAAAAATGCAGGCTGTTTATATGCAGAATGAGATTGGCGGATTCGCTCTTCATCTGGTGAGAAATCCCAAATTACCATAGATTTGAGAGGTGGAAAAATGAGCAAGACAATATTATTTGGGGAGCCAATGGCGCTTTTGATTGCTGCTGCGGAAGGGCCTCTGGAGGAGGTAACGCATTTTGAAAGAGCATTGTCTGGTGCTGAGGTGAATGTGTCCATCGGTTTGTCAAGACTTGGCCATGATGTAGAGTATCTGACAAGACTGGGAGATGACCCATTTGGACATTATATAGAAAAGACATTGAGAGAGAATCAGATTGGGACGGAAATGATCACATATGATCCCATATACCGGACAGGAATTCAGCTGAAAAACCGTGTGACTGACGGAAGTGATCCATATGCTCCTTACTACAGAAAAGGTTCGGCGGCATCTCATATTTCCGAGGAAGAGATTGATTCTATTGACCTGTCTGATGTGGAACTCGTGCACATTACTGGAATTCCTCCGGCACTGTCTGAGACAGCAAGGAAGGCGTCTTTCCGACTGATGGAACGGGCCAAAGAAAAAGGGATCACGATCACGTTTGATCCCAATCTGCGACCGGCATTATGGGAAAACGAAGAAATCATGAGGAATGTCATCAACCGGATGGCAGAGTATGCGGATATAATACTTCCGGGCATCGAAGAGTGCAGAATCCTGGTCGGAACCGATGACAAGAAAAAAGCGGCTGAGTTTTACCAAGCCTGTGGCATTAAAACAGTGATCATTAAAGATGGAGCCAAAGGAGCCTTTGTGAAAGAAAAAGATAAGGCTTATATGGTGCCGGGGTTTAAAGTAAAAAAAGTTGTTGATACGGTCGGGGCAGGCGATGGATTTGCAGTGGGAGTGATCAGCGGAATTCTGGAAGGCATAAATATAGAAGATAGTGTAAGACGGGGAAATGCTATTGGAGCCATGCAGATCATGGATGTCAGTGATAATGAAGGACTGCCCACAAGAAAACAACTGGAGGAATTTATGAGGGCAGAGAACGACTAAAGAAATACTCTTCTTCTGGGATAATTAAATAGTTATTTGCAATTGACTTCTTTTTTTAAGCTATGTTAAAATCTACCTATAAATAGAAAATAGGATAGTGAATGTAAGAGTGAGCTAAACCTATGTGTATAGATAATTTTGGAAGCGCAAGCTTTCAGTTTTGTTTGTGCACATAGGTTTTTATTATTTTCGGATGTATACCAACAGCCGGCCTGAAAAGGGGATAGATTATGAGAATCTTTAAAGTTCTGAATAACAATGTGGCAGTGATTCTGAATGAAGACGGTCAGGAAAAGATCGTCATGGGTAGAGGCATCTGTTTTAAAAAGAAGGCAGGGGATGATTTAAACCCTGAGGCGATCGACAAGACATTTTTCCTTTCCGGAACCGAAGCCCACAATAAGTTCCAGGTACTGATTCGGGATGTCCCGATGGAGCACATTGCCATCGGGGAGGAGATCATTTCATAGGCGAAAACCAAATTGGGGAAAAAACTGAATGATATGGTTTACATTTCCCTCATTGACCATGTACATACCTCGATCGTCCGGTTTTTGGACGGTGTGACGGTGAAAAATGTTCTGCTTTGGGACATCCGCAGATTCTATAAAGATGAATATCAGATCGGACTGTGGGCCCTAAACTTGGTCGAAGAAAAATGTAAGGTCCGGCTCCCGGAAGATGAGGCCGGGTTCATCGCGTTACATCTGGCCAATGCCCAGATGGATGACGACACGATGCACAACATGTATGAAATCACCCGGATCATGCAGGAAGTGGTCAATATCGTAAAATACTTTTTCAAGATAGAGTTTGACGAGGACGACGTTTACTATTACCGTTTTGTGACGCACCTGAAGTTTTTTGCAAAGCGTCTGATCGAACACACGGCTTATGAGGAAGACAGCAGTGACGGCCTTTGGGAAGTGATCAGAGAAAAGTATCCGGAGGCTTTCCGGTGCACTGAAAAGATTACGCAGTTCATTGCAGGAAAATATGAATATGACCTGTCAAAAGAAGAGCAGCTTTACCTGACGATCCACATTGAGCGGGTTATGAACAAAACAAAAAAGCAATAAATTTCAATTATCATGTACGCCAGGATGGTGACATTTGGTTGGCCAAACCTTCATAAATATAATTTCAATTAAATGGAGGTAAGAAAATGGGTAAGTACGAAACATTGGCAAAAGAAATTGTCAAAAATGTAGGTGGAAAGGAAAACGTCAGCATCCTTGTCCACTGCATCACAAGGCTCAGATTTAAACTAAAAGACGAGAGCAAAGCGAAGGATGATGTGCTGAAAAACATGGACGGCGTGGTCACAGTGATGAAAAGCGGCGGACAGTACCAGGTGGTCATTGGCAATCATGTGCCGGATGTCTTTGCGGAGGTGATGCCCCTGCTCGGACTGGCAGAAGAAGCAGGGCAGGAGGAAGACCCAGAAAAAGGAAGTCTGTTTAACAGGGCCATTGATACGATTTCCGGGATTTTTCAGCCGATCCTTGGGATCATGGCTGCCTGTGGTATGGTCAAGGGTTTGAATGCTCTGTTTGTAGCATTGGGTCTTTACTCAGATGCCTGCGGAGGTTATCTTATTTTAAATGCCATCGGAGATGGGCTGTTTAACTTTCTGCCCCTGTTCCTCGGCTACACGGCAGCAAAGAAATTCAGACTAAAGCCAATGCTCGGCCTGGTGATCGGAACCATCATGTGTTATCCGACCATTCAGAACAGCGCTTTGTCAGCCGGAGGGAATGCTCTCTATACACTGTTTGGCGGAACAATGTTTGCATCTAAAGTTTATACGGATTTCTTTGGTATCCCATTAATCGGCATGGATTATACAGGGACCGTAATTCCAGTCATCTTTGTCGTCTATTTTGCTTCAAAATTCGAGAAGTTTTTTAACAAATTTATCCCCGATTTAGTAAAATTCTTTTTTGTCCCGATGTTCACACTGCTTGTGGCAATCCCGGCAGGACTGCTGGTGATCGGACCTTTAGCGACTTTTGGATCCACCGTTATTGCAGAGGCAGTTATGACTGTCAGAAATTTCAGCCCGATGCTTGCAGGAGCCATTGTGGGGCTTACATGGCAGATTCTGGTGATCTTCGGCCTGCACTGGGGCTTCATTCCGGTGTACATCAATAATATTATGACAAATGGTTTCGATAACGTTATGATGCCGTTTTTTGCATGCACTTTTGCCACATCCGCAGTCGTTCTGGGTGTTTTCTTTAAGACGAAAAATAAACTGATCAAAGAAATGGCCATCCCAAACTTTATTTCCGGTATCTTTGGAGTCACAGAGCCGGCCATTTATGGAATTCTACTCCCGTTAAAAAAACCGTTTATCATCAGCTGTATCGTGGGAGGCATCGGAGGAGGATTCTACGGAGCCTTTAATTTCAGAAAGTTTATGATGGGAGGCATGGGTATCTTTGAATTCCCGGCAATGATCGAACCGGACGGAAGCATGGGGAATTTAATCGTAGCAGTCGTTGGCGTGATCATCAGCATGGTTTTGGGATTTGCCGCGACCATGATCTTTTATAAAGAAAAGGAACCAGCCGCTGTACAAGGGACAGAAGAACAGGACAAGGATTAGTTGGAAACAGAAGTTACGGGACAGAAAAAAATCATGGAACAGCTGGAAATCGCAAGTCCTATCAAGGGCAGGGTATTAAAACTGGAATCCGTCAAAGATGCGGCTTTCGCATCAGGAGTCCTTGGAAAGGGAGCGGCTGTGCTGCCGGAGGAAGGAAAAGTTTATGCCCCTGCATCCGGTGTCGTGTCAGCCTTATTCCCGACACTCCATGCCCTGGGAATCGAAACCGATGACGGAGTACAGATCCTGATTCATATTGGTCTGGACACTGTTCAGCTAAACGTAGAAGGCTTTGAGGCTATGATAAAACAGGGGGACCGGATCGAAAAAGGACAGCTGCTGATCACCTTTGATAAGGAATTTATAGAAAGCAAAGGCTATTGCGTCGAGACACCTGTACTGGTTTCCAATTCTGATGACTTTCTGGATGTGGTGGAAACCCGCGAAGAATATGCAGCCGCAGGTGACCTGTTATTGAATGTTCTGAAATAGGAGGATGAGAACATGGGATTTCCAAAGAATTTTTTATGGGGCGGAGCAACGGCGGCAAACCAGCTGGAAGGCGGTGTATTTGAAGGCGGAAGGGGTCTTGCAAATGTAGATGTTTGTCCGTCCGGAGCAGACCGGTCTTCGGTCATCGCAGGGCACCGAAAAATGCTTAAAATGGATGATAAACACGAGTATCCGGCAGCAGAGGCTGTGGACTTCTATCATCACTTTCGGGAAGATATCCGCCTGTTTGGGGAAATGGGATTCAAGGTTTACCGTCTGAGCATTGCCTGGACCAGAATCTTTCCGAATGGAGATGAACAGGAACCCAATGAGGAGGGACTGTGTTTTTACGAAGAAATTTTCAAAGAATGCAGGAAATATCACATCCAGCCATTGGTTACGATTTCTCATTTTGACTGCCCGGTTTATCTGATTGAGAAGTATGGGGGATGGAGAAACAGAGAAATGATTCGTTTCTATCTGCGTCTCTGTGAAGTGTTATTCACCCGATTTAAAGACGATGTCACCCACTGGCTGACATTTAATGAGATCAATATGATCCTTCATGCACCATTTATGGGAGCAGGCATTTACTTTAAAGACGGTGAAAATGAGGAACAAGTGAAATATCAGGCTGCCCACCATGAGCTGGTGGCAAGTGCGCTGGCGACAAGGATGGCCCATGAAATAAATCCTGAAAATAAGGTGGGATGTATGTTTGCGGCCGGCAGCGCTTATCCGTATACCTGCAGGCCGGAAGATGTCTGGGAGGCACTGCTTACTGACCAGGAAAATTATTTCTTTGTGGATGTACAGTCCAGAGGATATTATCCGTCTTATGCGGTGAAGCGGCTTCAAAAAAAAGCCTGTACTATTTTTGCTGTTTCTTGCGGGTCAGCAATACGCCCCCGGCTTTTGGAGTTAATGAATGCAACAAGTTCTTCAATGGAAGAAGTCACAATGTCATCGTTTGTTGTGTATTCCGTAAGGATCGCTTCGGCAGTGGCGCCATATTTGTTTGAAAACGGGTGCTCCCCATTCCGAAGCAGGGCATACTCACTGAATTTCAGGAAGATGTTGTTCAACATATAAGTCTTCTCCCTTGCAATACATTCAGTGATATGCATACGATGTCTGGTCAGCCGCTGCAGGGCAAGATACTGGGAGCCGCGCCAGGGCTTGATGCTGATGCGGCCTACGCGTGCAAAATCAGCGATGACAAAGGAATCAATACCATCATTCTTTCCAATGTCGTTAAAGGACTTCTTATAGTTCTTCACTTCCTTTGGATTGAGGCAGTAAACACGTACAGAGAATGGGGCCAACAGGTCGCTGGAAGATAAAAAGTTGGCCAGATGGACCCCATAAAAACCGGTAGATTCCATGCTGATTACAACGTATTTGAACTGATGGTTTTCAGCCAGGACATCAGCGACCATGTTTTCAAGAAGTTGTGCACCTTGCTGTGTGTTAGGAACGGACTTCATTTTTATGAAGAACTCCTGGTTGAAATCAAGAGCAGAAACGACATGGGTACGGGCTGCAATGTCAATCCCAACAAAAAGCGTTGAGAGGTAATCAATAGGTTCTTTCACGGATCATCACCACCTTTCATAGCAGGAATCAAGAATGTAATCATGGCTGTCCCAGATCACTATGCCGCCCTAAACCTCGCGTTATCAGCATTGTCTGGCAGGAAATCCCTGCTGGTGGCTAGATGCCAGAATGCAGCATTTGTGTAATAAGTCTTGGCATAGCATTAGGGCTGCAGGCTTTCTTGGCAATAGCATAAGCTTTGCTGGAGTTTTGAAGCAGTGACCATAGCTACAGTTCTTATGAACCTTATTGTAACATCTGGGGCCATGACTATAAAGTAACTTATTAACCAATAGACAGAGAATGGATGAGCCAGCATTATGGAAGAAGAATCTTCGGAAAGGATGTTTAGAATTATCCTTCTGTCTAACAAAAAAAGAATAAGTCTGTAAGCTGTTTTTCTTGCTTACAAACTTATTATACGAGGAGTTTTTCCAGTGATGGATGCAGGAGATGCAGAGATTTTGAGAGAGCACACCGTGGATTTTATTTCTTTCTCCTATTATAACAGCAGATGCATTGCGGCACCGGGAAGCGAGCAGGAGGAAGCAGAGGGAAATCTGTTTAAGTCGGCAAAGAATCCTTATCTTTCCTACAGTGACTGGGGATGGCCGATCGATCCGCTGGGGTTACGCATTACATTAAATCAGGTGTATGACAGGTATCAGAAACCACTGTTTATCGTAGAAAATGGACTGGGGGCTTTGGATGATCCTGATGAGAATGGCTGTGTGGAAGATGATTACCGAATTGAATACCTGCGGGAACACATCCGTGCCATGAGAGATGCTGTAGGAGAAGACGGAGTGGAACTGATGGGGTACACTTCCTGGGCGCCGATCGATTTAATCAGTGCCGGGAGCGGGGAGATGAAAAAAAGGTATGGATTTATTTACGTGGACAAACAGGAGGACGGCAGCGGAACCCTGACCAGATCAAGGAAGAAATCTTTTTATTGGTATCAAAAAGTCATAGAGACGAACGGGGAAGAATTGTAATTAGCTTTCTATATGTTCTTCAAAGGTGTCAGGGAGCTCAAAGTAAGAGGTTCCTGACACCGTTTACTTTGTGTTAAAATTTCCTTTTCTGAAGGATAGATATTTTCACAAAGGTTAAGGCCAGACCATAAACAAACAAAAGCAGTACAGCAGGGAATACTTTTATTCCTATAAAATAGGGTTCTTTGGCGAAGGAATCCGGAAGAAATGAAATTGGCGGTATGATCCAAAGAATAAATTTTGAGACGGGAAATGCCGCCGTCAGAGAAGTTTTGATCACTGATACTATGTCGACAAGTGTAATTATGAGTAAAGCAGATTTCCTGTCTTTTATAACTCTGGGATGAGACAGCTCACCCAGGCTGCATCCCATAAATGCAGAAGAGGACAGGAGAAAAAATCCAAATATGAAATCTCCAGGCAGCAGCTTTCGGTCAAAAAGCATCTGACGGTTGGACAGATTGATCAACACTGGGATCAGTAGGCACAGCAGTGCGATCAGCATGTTGAGGCTCAAAAGAAACAGGGCATGTCCCCAATAATATTTTTTCGTGCTGCGCAGTTTCAATATCATAATCTGTTCCGATGCCGTATCTTCGAGGCTGCAGACGGAGGTGCCGATCCATGAAGAAATCAGAAAAACAAACAGACAGCAGCTGACCAGACTGGCCACCACACTTACCGGTTTTGCTGAATATAAAGTAAACAGCATCACAACGAAAGCGGCAAAGGGCATAACAAATTTATTTGATTTCAAATACTGCAGGTATTGATATTTTATGATACCGCTAATAATCCGCATCTTCCATCCTCCTCAGCAGCCAGCCTTCCCGGATCATACACGCGATCATGGGATTGCTTTCCGACTCTTTTACTTCTATTCTATATTTACCGCAGCAGCTTTTGATTCGTCCTGTACACAGATCAGGAATTTCAGCCCCTTCTTTCTTATCAAACCATAGAATATAATGTTTTTCAGCCGCATTTTCCGAACTGTCTGCCAGGGATAAATGTTTCCTGTCAATTTGATACACTGTGTCACTGATACTGTCAATCAAATATTGTTCGTGGCAGGACATAAGAATAGTCATTCCTGTTCTGCGCAGTTCATTTATTTTTTGTATGAACACATCCTGAGAGTCTGTGTCCTGGCCGGACAGAGGCTCGTCTAATATTAAAACATCGGGAGTTTTTAACAGAGCCTGTATGACCGACACTTTTTGCAAGGTCCCTTTTGATAAGTGTTTCATCGGAATATCCAGCATATCAGATAAAAAGAATTCTTCACACAGCGCCTCATATCTTGTCTTTACATCATCAGCACTCAGACCATCCAGATATCCCATATGCCGAAGGTATTGTCTGGCCGTGAGATTCATTTTAGGGAACCGTTCAGGAACATAGTGGAACAGAGGAGCGCCGTGATATAGGACATTCCCATGTGTGGGACGTATCAATCCAGCGAGCAGTTTTAATAATGTACTCTTTCCGCATCCATTGTGGCCCGTAAAGGCGATGGATTGGTTTTGGGATATGGAAAGGGTCAGATCCTGTAAGATGACCTCTTTGTTATATGATTGAGTGATGTTTTTTAGTTCTATTAGATGGTCCACAATTCTCCCCTTATCTCAGATATGGTATGATTCATATAAATTAACTTTGTAAATATTGTAACAGAGATTATGCTGGAAAGTAAAAAAATTCGATTTTTCAGGGAACATTTTTTAATGCTATGACATTATATAAGTGAAAGGGTTAAGATCCGAACAAGATTTTATAGCAGAATGGAGGCTTTTGTTATGACGACAGAAGAGATGGAAGTACTAGTGAATGAATATGGGACATCCTTGTATCGTTTCTGCTGCCATTTGACCGGTAATGTTCCTGAAGCCGAAGATCTGTATCAAGACACCTTTCTAAAAACTGTCGAGTTAAGCCACAAACTCGACAGATGTGGCGATGGTAAGAGCAAACGAAACTATCTGATTGGGATTTCCGTAAATCTCTGGAAGAATAAAAAGAGGAAGAGCTTATGGAGAAGAAACATTGTTTCAGAGACGGAATTCGATGATTTGAGAGCAGCCGACACCAGAAATTTAGGCGGGCTTGAAGAAGCAGTTGTCAAACAGGAACTGCTTGATGAAGTGAATAGGCTGATCGGCAGCCTTCCCGAAAAACAGAAAATTATTATGAATATGTATTATGCAGCTGAAATGAGTATCGAGGAAATATCACACAACCTTTAAATTTCCAGGAAAACAGTCAGGAGCAGTATGAGCAAAGCGAGAACGAAGATCAGAAGCAGTTTGGAGGCGAGTGGTTATGAAATATGATTTGGAAGAATTAATAAATGAAACATATAAGAATAAACAGGAACCTCCTGAACAGCTGAATATCTCTGTTCTGAAAAAAATGGAGGAACATGTTATGAAGAAAAAACAAAAAACAAACAAAATGATGAAAATTGCAGCTGCGGCATGCGCTGTATTACTGCTGGCGATTCTGGCAGGAGTCATTGCAGCACCTAAAATTGTGAATTATTTTAAAAGTGAAGTTAAAAAAGATCAGTATGCTGTAGATATATCTGTAAACACGGAGCAGAATAAAAAATTGAAAAAGAAAATCCCTTATGTATCCCTTTCCTATCATTTGCCGGACAAATACCGTGAAGGAGGTTCAGGGTTAAAAGGATGGTATGAATTTAACCACAAGTCTGGGGCTCATGCCGGAAAAGATTTTTCATTCGAACTGGTACAAATGGATAAGTCCGTGGACAAAGATTATTATGTCGATGATGTAAAACAGGCGGATAACTTAAAGATTAGCGGACATAAAGCGATTTATATGAACCGATATTATATAAAAGACAGCAGATATATCAAAAATGACACTTATAATAAAAGCATGTTTGTATTTTATGAAGAATATGGCTATATGATTCGGTACTATGCGATGTCTGGTGTAAGTAAGAAAGATTTGTCAAATTTTGCGTCCCAGGTAAAACTTAAGAAATGTAAAAAATCTGAGGCTTCAGGCTACGTCCGACTCTCTGAGAAGACACAAAAGAATTTACAGGGACAGGAAAGAGGAAAAGATACAAAAATAAAAGGAATTTTCAAAAATGCTGGAGACAATGTAAAATATGATGATGCTGAGTATGAGATAGCTTCAGTGGGAATCAAAGACGATATCAGCGGATTATACGGAAAAGGTTTTTCAAGTACTGTTGATCTTCAAGAAATTTTAGATAAAAATGGTAAACTAAAATCATACAGAAGAGAAACTTTAAAAGGTGGTGACGGACGCCATTCTGCATCAATATCAGTTGCAGATACAAAGACTGTAAAGCAGAAGATGGTTTATATTACAATGAAGATAAAAAATACAGGAAAAGAGGAAAAAATAATAAACGTGTGCAGGCCCCTCACTTATTTGAGAAAAACAAAAGACGGAAGCTGGCGTATCCTTGAGGAATACAACAGACCGGAGGCTTTTAGGAATTGTCAGTTAGACAAGTGTGCCCAATATTTTCAGGAGACAGACGGGTGATATCGTTTTTATCTTAAAACGTTGAATCCAGGACAGGAAGAGATTTATCATATTGGATATTTTGTAGATGAGGATTTACTGGACAAGGCCTATATCCAAATAGATGGTGGGGGAGACAGTGGTAAAGATAACACAGGCTATATAAAAATAACAAAGTAAACTTATTAGATATAAAAAGAGATTACTGTCGTATAAATTGATACGGTGGTAATCTCTTTTATTTTGGCCTTTTTGGCGAGAGTGATTTGATGGAAATAGATGGAATATTCAAAGAAGATGAATTTGGAATTTTTTCTTATAAGATTTCATTTCCTCAGCAAAAAGTAGGATCAAAAGTTACTGTTACAGCGATGGAGATTTTCTTATTGATATCCCTATTTTCAGAACAGGCACAAAGGTCTATATAAAAGCAGTTGCTCCAAGCGGATATTACAAAGCAATTAATACTTCCATTAAGAAGTCATATTGTAAGGTAAAAATTAAAAATACCCAGTTTACAAAAACAAAATATGCCAACATTCTGTGTACAGGTGGGGAGAAAACAGATAAGCTCAAAATTAAAGTGAGCGGTAAGACCATAACGAAAAAGTTTAAGGGTAAAAAATTTAATGAAACTATCAAAGTAAAACTCCCAAAGAAAAAAGCTGGAAAAAGTATAAAGGTCATTATTTATGACAAATATGGTGACCAAAGAGCAAGTACGACAAAAAGGATTTACATCGGCCGGACCATAAAAGTAGGAATGTCTGCCAAGAAGGCAGTCCTGACTACCTGGGGGAAACCTGTTTATAAAAGAAAAGCAAAGAAGGGCTACAAAGAATGGGGCTTCATTCGGGGGAATTATGGTCTGATTGCATTAATCAAGAAAGGCAAAGTTGCAAAGGTATATAAAGGCAGACTGAATTAAGGGATAAAGAAGATCATAGATTATAAAAGCGAAAAAACCTTCCACTGGCTGGAAGGTTTTTTTCGTGATTTTATTTATAAATTGTTTATATTTTATATGTTTTTTGTGAGTTTTTAACATGAAACACCGCGGGTTTGTTAAATATCAAACAAAAAAATCTATTTAATGAAAGGTATAACAATTATTTACTGGTAGCATTTGCCCAATTTTCTGAAATTCATTCTGAAAAAAATTAAAAACTCCCTCTTTACTTTCCACATCGTGTATCCGATACAATGAACTTAACAAATAACAGAAACGCAATAAGAAAGGAGCAACTATGAGTGTAATAATGGCCAACGCCATCGGTACCGGGATTTTCTGCTGTCTCTGGCAGGGAGTCGGCTCTGCCCTGGGGCTCGCCACATGGATCGGATTCGTCGGATGCACGTCATACTTTTCCGCCGGATGTGGGAAGACAGGGTTCATCAAGTCGATGTGCAGCAACTACACAGGTCTTCTGTGGGGCATGCTGATCATCCTGTCCGGCGGCATCAATAACACGATCATATTCGGAGCAGTCGTAACGGGATTCTTTTCCTGGCTGATCGTATTTCAGTCCCACATTGATGTCTTGTCTCTGGTACCCAATACGTTTATGGGAGGTTTTTCTGCATTCGCCAGCGGCGGAGATTGGAAAATGCTCTTAATCTGTCTTCTGTTAGGCAATATTCTTGGAGTGTCCTGCGACTATTCCGGAAGATTCCTTTTTAAGAAATTCGGAAAAGAATAGTGCCGGCTGAACGTCCCAGGCTCAGATGGAAAACCATGAAATTGATCATATAATAAGGAGTGTGAAACAACCATGAGTAAAATTACAAAAAAAGAGTATGGAGAAGAAATGGAAAAGGGCTTTAATTTAAGAACTGCAATGGAAGAAGCATCCAGATGTCTTCTCTGCCATGATTCACCCTGCAGCAAAGGATGCCCTGCAGGAACAGATCCCGGAAAGTTCATCCGTTCTCTCCGTTTCCGCAATATAAAAGGAGCTGCGGAGACAGTCCGCGAGAATAACCCGCTGGCAGGATGCTGCGCTCAGGTCTGTCCATACGGAAAAATGTGTGAGCAGGCGTGCAGCCGTACCGGCATTGATAAGCCGATCGAGATTGGAAAGATCCAGCGTTTTCTCGTAGAAGAAGAGAAAAACCAGGGAATGGAATTCTTAAAAGCGGCTGAGCCGAAGAAGGAAAAGATTGCCTGTGTAGGTGCTGGACCGGCCTCTCTTTCCTGTGCAAGACAGCTGGCGTTGGAAGGATATTCTGTGACGGTCTATGAAGCTCAGGACAAAGCAGGCGGTGTTCTTACATATGGAATTATTCCAACAAGGCTTCCTCAGGAAGTAGTGGATTTTGATATTCAGACCATTGAAAAACTCGGAGTAGAATTTAAATTTAATGAACCCATAGATGCGTCAAAACTTGAGGAGCTCAAAAATGATTACGATGCAGTATTCGTAGGAGCAGGTCTCTGGAAATCAAAGATGGTGGATATACCGGGCAAAGATCTGGAAGGTGTGGTAACTGCCATTGACTTCTTAAGGGAAGCTAAGACAAATACAGATCAGCTGGTACTTGGAGAAAATGTAATCGTGATCGGAGGCGGAGACGTTGCTATGGACTGTGTCACGACTGCAAAACAGCTGGGAGCGAAAGCAACCATCGTTTACCGCAGAACCATTGAAGAAGCTCCGGCAGATATGGATGAAGTCAGCTTCGTACAGAGTATGGGTATTCCGATCGTTCAGGAATTTGCACCGGCAGAAATCGTTGGAGAAAACGGACATGTTACCGCAATGAGATTTGAAGGACGTGACGGAGAATCCGGACTGACCATGAAGACCGATCAGGTTGTGTTGGCGATCGGCCAGGCAGTCGGAGACGACGTGGCAGACATTGCAGCCGGCGAAAATGTCTTCACAGGCGGAGACATGGTAAACGGCGGAAAAACTGTAGTAGAAGCTGTCGCTGAAGGCAAAGAAGCTGCAGAAAAGATTGCAGACTATTTTAACAAATAGAAAGGAGGCATTGAATATGTCCATAAAGAAAGATTTATCCATCGATTTTTTAGGAGTCAAATGTGAAAACCCATTTTTCCTCTCATCCTCTCCGGTAGGAAGCAACTATGAAATGTGTGCCAAAGCACTGGAGGCAGGATGGGCAGGAGTTTACTATAAGACCATCGGTATATTTATCCCGAACGAATGCTCCCCTCGATTCGATATCACATCAAAGGAAGGGACACCGTGGACTGGATTTAAAAACATGGAAATGATTTCAGATAAACCTCTGGAAGATAACCTGGAATACATGAGAAGACTGAAACAGGACTATCCGACAAAAGTTATCGTTGCCAGCATTATGGGAAGCAATGAAGAAGAATGGGAGATCCTCGCAAAGAAAGTAACAGAGGCCGGTGTCGATATGATCGAGTGTAACTTCTCCTGCCCTCAGATGACATCCTCTGCCATGGGGTCTGATGTAGGACAGAATCCGGATCTTGTGCGCAGATACTGCGAGGTTGTTTCCGGTGCCACTCATCTTCCGGTCATTGCAAAGATGACTCCGAATATCGGAAACATGGAGATTCCTGCAATCGCTGCCATGGAAGGCGGAGCTAAGGGAATCGCTGCCATCAATACAGTAAAAGCCATCACAAATATTGATGTGGAAAATATGACCGCCATGCCGGTAGTCAACGGTAAATCATCCATCTCCGGCTATTCAGGTGCGGCAGTAAAACCGATCGCGCTGCGTTTTATCACACAGATGAAACAGCATCCGGAATTAAAAGATGTCCCGATCACAGGAATCGGCGGTATTGAAACATGGAAAGACGCATTAGACTTTATCCTTGTAGGATCTTCAAACCTTCAGGTAACAACATCCGTTATGCAGTATGGATACCGTATTGTAGAAGATATGATCAGCGGTCTGTCCCATTTCATGGAAGACCATGGAATTGATAAATTATCTGATCTGGTAGGCGTGGCTCTGCCGAACATCGTGCCTGCTGATGACATTGACCGTACGTTCATCCTCTATCCGGATTTCAATAAGGATAAGTGTGTGGGATGCGGAAGATGCTATGTATCCTGCTTTGACGGCGGACATCAGGCCATTACATGGGATGAAGAAGAGCGGAAGCCGGTTCTCAATGAAGATAAATGTGTCGGATGCCATTTGTGCCTGAATGTCTGTCCGGTTATGGACTGTATTACCCCTGGAAAGGTTGAGATGAAGCCGGGAGTTGAAGACCATGAAGTGAAAATGAAAACCAAGTATGAGTAAAGCATAAGTCAGATTGGGGGACAATCATATGAAAAAATTCGACTTAGTGATCAAAAACGGTACTGTTGTGACAGCTTCTGATATGTTTTCTGCGGATTTAGGTGTGAAGGATGGAAAGATCGCAGCTATTGCAGAGAATATAGAAGCAGATGCAGAAGAAGTGTTTGATGCGGCTGGAAAGCTGGTTCTTCCAGGAGCACTGGACGTACATACTCACCTGGCAATGCCGTTCGGCGGTACAATTTCTTCCGACAGTTATCTCTCCGGAACAAGGGCAGCTGCCTGCGGAGGAGTCACAACGGTCTTTGACTATCCGGTTCAGCATACCGGCGAAACCATCCGCGGAGTCATTGCAGAGAAAAAGGCTGTTTTGGAAAAAGAAGCATGTGTTGATTTTGCATCCCACTGCTGTATCACGGATCTTTCTGACGGAGCGATCATTGAGGAGATGGAAGAGGCCGTAAAAGAGGGAATCACAAGCTTTAAATGCTTCCTGGTGTATAAAAAAGAGGGATGGATGGTAAGCGACGGAACTCTTGCGAAGCTGATGCTGCGTGCGAAGGAACTGGGTGCCATGATCAACGTCCACGCGGAAAATCCGGATCTGATTGATATGTATACGGAGCAGTTTTTAAAAGAAGGCAAGACGAGTGCCTGGTATCATTACATGAGCCGGCCGGAATTTGTGGAGGCTGAGGCAGACAAAAGAGCCGTACATTGGTCAAAACATTTAGATGCACCGCTGTATCTTGTACATATGGCAGACAAAGAAGGTTTGGAGGCCTGCATTCAGGCAAAAGAAGAAGGAGCGCCAGTTTTCGTGGAAACCTGCCCGCAGTATCTGGAATTTACCAGCGATGTTTATAAGAGAGAAGACGGACGCAACTTCGTATGCTCTCCTCCAATCAAAGGACAGGAGAGCCAGGACGCATTGTGGAAAGCAATCAAGAACGGATCTATTGATACGGTAGCAACTGACCACTGTCCGTTCCAGAGCTATGAGAAAGACTGGGGCAGGGATGATTTCACCAAGATTCCGAACGGATGCTCAGGAATCGAGAACTTATATCCATATATGCTGGATGCGGCAAACTCCGGGAAAATATCTTTTTCAAGGGCAGTAGAGCTGTGTTCCACAAATCCTGCCAAGATTTTCGGATGTGATCAGAAAGGTTCGATTGCAGTCGGTAAGGACGCAGATATTGTTATTTACGACAAAGACAAAGATTTCACGATCAGTGTTGATACAATGCATTCAGACTGTGATCACACGATTTGGGAAGGAAAGAAACTGCACGGATACCCTGTACGTACTTTCCTCCGCGGAAATGTCGTCTATGCAGACGGAGAATTCAAGGGAACTCCTGGCATGGGTCAGTTTGTAAAACGAACCCCAAAAAAATTACGATAAAAAAGAGAGGGTAACATGGGTAAGGCGGTTACTAAAAAGGATGCAGAACAGATGCTTGAAAATGCATTGGAGATCGGAGCCCGTATGCTGATCTCCGGAGCAGAGATCAGGCGCGTGGAAGATTCCATCTTTAGAATCTGTACGGCCTATGGATCTGAACGGACTGAGGTGTTTTCTATTACGTATACAATTGTTGCCACTATTTCCTCCAAGAATTTCGGTATCATAACCCAGTCCAGGAGAATCCATGGTTCGGCATTTAATCTTCAGGAACTGAAATATCTGAATAACCTGTCCCGGAAAATATGCCGGACTCTTCCGGATATGGATGAGGTCAAGAAAGATTTAAAAGAGATTCACAGTCTGCCCACGTACAGCAGCCGGCAGGGGATGCTCATCTATGCATTGATTTCATCTGCCTTTACCCTGTTTTTTGGAGGTTCACTGCTGGATGCGGCGATCTCTGCGGTCATAGGAGTCATGATCAAGATCGTGGAGATCCCTTTGAAAAATATGAATATGAATCGGTTTCTCGTCTCCTGCCTTTGTTCCCTGGCAGCAGGGGCACTGGCAGTCATGGCGGCGCGTACAGGTATCGGCTGTTCTTCTGATAAGATCAGCATCGGAAATGTCATGATCCTGATTCCGGGACTTATGTTCACGAACTGTATCCGGGAGATGATATCCGATAATTTTTTATCCGGCCTGACCCGTTTCGGAGAAGCGGTCCTGCTAAGCCTTTCGATTGCCTTGGGCTTTGCAGTGGTCAGCTGGCTGTGAATTTGAGAGGAGATGAGAATGAGCGGATTAAATCAGATCATAGCAGCATTTTTCGGTGCCCTCGGTTTTGCTTTTTTATTCAATCTGCATGGGAAAGAGATATTTTATACTTCATTAGGAGGATGTCTTGCATGGTGCGTGTATCTTTCGGCAGGACTCATCATCCCACAGTATGGGAAACAATATTTTGCAGCGGCATTATTTTTAGGGATCTATGCGGAATTTTTTGCAGTCAGGACAAAGGTTCCCGCGACATTATATCTTGCGGTCGGCATGATCCCCCTGATCCCGGGGGCAGCATTATTTATGATGATGCAGAATGCATTTAAAGCTGACTGGGAACAGTTTGCGCAGTATCGGTTAGAAGCATTTATTACAGGAGCTTCCATAGCTTCCGGAACAATTGTGGCAGCCGTGTGCTGGAACATTTTTAAGAACTATTGGTTTAACAAAAAATAAGGAGGTTCATTTATGTATACATGTGATTTAGGCCGGATGGCGGACAAAATTACAACTATGAGTAAATATGGGGATGCCGGACACGGAGGTATCACAAGATATTCTCTTTCACCGGAAGCTTTACAGGCTCGCGGAGAATTCGTTAAAAGAATGAAAGCGATCGGAGCCGAGATTAAAACAGATGATATGGCAAATATCTATGCAACACTGAAAGGGTCTGAGCCTGATCTTCCAAACATCGTTATGGCTTCTCACTGTGATTCCGTAAAGAACGGCGGAAATTACGATGGTATCCTTGGTGTTATGGGAGCAATGGAAGTGCTGGAAAGCATTGCAGATCAGAAGATTCCTCATAAACATAATATTACGGCTATGATCTGGACAAATGAGGAAGGATCATTATATCCGCCGGCTATGATGTCTTCAGGGGTGATTTGTAATGATTATCTCCCGGATGATATCAAGAAAAACTTTATTCATGAAAATATGCTTGCCTCCAAATCTGTTTTAGATCCGGAAAAGACATTCGGTGAGGCGCTGGAAGCTTCAGGATATAAAGGAGCAAAAGAAAACCGCCTGAACAATAAAGATTATATGGCAATGTTTGAACTTCATATCGAACAGGGACCAATCCTGGAAGCAGCAAAGAAAGATATTGGTGTTGTAACATGTGTCCTTGGAATGATCAACTATAAGATCAAAGTTTACGGACAGTCCGATCATGCGGGAACAACTCCGATGCCTTACCGCCAGGACGCTTTATATGGAGCTGCAAAGGTTCTTCAGTATCTCCATGATGAGCTAGATAAACTGGATTCCGAATTAGTTTATACAACCGGAGAGATCTACTGTCATCCGAATGTACATACCGTTATTCCTGATTATGTAGAATTCTCTATTGATGCAAGACATGAGAAACCAGAAGTCATCGAACAAGTTGTAAATGTCATCAAGAATATGCCAAAAGAAGTTGTGAAATGCAAAGTAGATTATGAAGTGGCATGGACCAGAGACACGGTTTATTATGACAAAGAACTGGTTGATTATGTACAGGAAGCAGTCGATGAACTTGGCTACTCCAATCAGAAGATCAATTCCGGAGCAGGACATGATGCTCAGTTTGCAGCATACATGATGCCGACTACAATGGTGTTTGTTCCTTCTAAGGACGGACATTCTCACTGTGAACCGGAATATACATCACCGGAACAGTGCACGCAGGGAGCTTCTGTACTCCTGAACGCAGTTCTCAAATGTGATGCCGATAAGTAGGTAACATTGTTTTCCTTTACGTTAAAATAAGCAGAAAGAACGCTGTGAATTTCAGCGTTCTTTTTGCCGCTCTATTCTGGTATAATAGCATTGGCATTTAAAATGTACTGAGGGAGGTGTTTCATATTTTTATCGACAAGCCTTATTACAGCATAGGGGAACTTTCGGCGATCTGCGATATTCCGCAGAAAACACTGAGATATTATGACGAGATCGGCCTGTTTACTCCGGACCGCAGAAACGAGGAGACCCATTACCGCCTTTATTCAAAGGGGCAGATCATTACGGTCGTTATCATTAAGAATTTGAAACAAATGGGGTTTTCACTGAAGGAGATCAAAGAGATCGTCTCTGAAAATGAAGCCAAGGCGTTAGAAAAGAATATGCTGAAAAAGCTGCAGTCTATGAAGCAGGAGATTGAAGACAGTATCAACCGATATACGGAATACTGTTATTTTCTGAAAAAAATACAGAGCGGAATTGATATATTGGAAGAACTGTCTGACAGCTGTTCTGACGAGATGAAGATTTCCGTAGAATTTATTCCGGAGATCAATCTGTTATATGACCGCCGTATCATGAAAGATTATGATTATTCTGAAATTTCCCTTGAACGGTGGCTTGGAATCACGGATAAAGCAAAGACCATGAACTGTAAAATTACAGGGCCGGTATATGTCACTTTTTATGACAGTAATATACTGAATAAATTTCTGTCCCAGGACTCTGAGATCGAATTTGCCGTCCAGGTAGAGGAATCAAAGCCCGCTGAACATATACGGCCTTTTGGAGGAATGCTGGCGGCCACAGTCATTCATATCGGAAACTATGAAGATATTTCAAGCACCTACATACAGCTCATCAAATGGATCAAAAAACATAACTATAAAACGACGGGGCCGGCCACTGAAGAGTTTATCCTTTCACCTCTGGATGTGAACGATGAAGCCAGAAGGGTCACCAAGATCATCATACCCGTAGAAAAGGATTCTTAAAAGTTACTTTGAGACAGGGATGATGATTTTAGTAACATGTTCATTTTCATTTCGCAGGTCCACAGGGGAAATGATAAATTCTTCTGAAACCGGACCTGCAACCTTATAGTAATTCTGATTGATCCACTGAATAATTTTGATGTGGGTCTTGATTACATCGCTGTACGGGCCGACATGAAAAGCGGTAGCTGCCAGAAAGCCGCCGAACTTCCGGACATGTTTGGAATCGCTTTCTTCTACCTGGATGCCGAACTCAATATCACAGTCTTTAGAAAGAAACTGGTCCAGCAGATCCGTGTAATAGGTGACTGTTATCGGGCCGCATACCTTAAGGCCGTGTCTTGAGACTTCATCGTTGATCTCTACCCACCGCTCAAGGGAGACCTCGTCATTGTGATAAGACTGCATGATCCTGCGGGAGTGATAAAGATTTACTTCAGGCACTTCTTTGACCGTGATCGCATCCATCTCACCGGCCTGGATCTTTTTCAGATCATCATCATAGAGATGAAGGATCTGGGCACCTTCTTTTAATCTCTGTAAAAACTGCTCCCCCTCAAAGTATTTCTGATTCAGAGCTTCAATCTCTTGTTTTATACATACCAGTTTATCTTCAATTTTTTGTTCCAGATTGCGGACCTGGTTTGCAGAAACAATTTCTTTGATTTCCTTAATCGAAAAACCGAGCATGCGCAGTTTCCGGATGATAGAAATGGTTACCATCTGGTCTTTGCTGTAATAGCGGTATTTGCTGTCTTCCTTCCGGACCTCCGGAACTACCAGCTTGATTTCGTCATAGTAACGAAGCGTCTTAATAGAAGTGTTACAGGTAGCTGCCACTTCCCCGATAGAATAGTAATGATTCCTGTCCAAAATTTTGTCCCTCCACAAATTTCAACCTTTAAAAATATTATACCTCATCGCGCAAAGCGCGCCAAGCCCGAAGGGTATGAAATGCGTAAGGTCTGGAATGGAATTGTGAAAATTGTACAGAGATAAAAATATGGTATAATATCTATAACAGAATAAAAATAACCAAACAACAGAATGTCTTAATTAACAAAATAAATGTTATTTTAAGAAATAAAATTGAAATGGAAAGGAGTGAGAAAACAATGCTTAAAAAAGTTACAATAATCTTTGCTTTGCTTGTATCCATATGCGGGATACAGCAACCGATAGAAGGGAAAGTATCTGATAGTGGAGTACAGGAGTTTGCAAATGTTGTTTTATTTGCACATTTTTCTGATGCACCAGAGGAAGATGCACAATATTTTAGAGATAACACAAACCGAATTATAGATATTTATGAGGGTGATCATGGACGATCGTTTACTAATTATATGAAAACCATATCCTATGATAAATTTCAAGTATACAATATATTTCCTCAGTACAAAAACGGTGTTATTGAATCGTATGGCTTATCGATGAGTGAAAAAGAGGCACAAACCAAAAATATTGATATGCAAATCATCAAAGAACTAATCGAACATATACCAGGTATCGAGGATCAGATTGTGGATTATGATCATGATGGAAGCATTGATAATCTGACAGTAATTATAAACGGAAAACTTGATGTGGATGCAAAAGGTGCTGCTATTCCGACCATGCATCCTCATAAAAGCAACTATCCAGGGACAGATCGATGGAGTAATAAAAGAATTGGAACCTATAATGTATTAAATACCTATGGCTTGATGGAGGGAAGCTTAGCAGCAGAATCCGGTGTGGTTGCTCACGAATTTTTGCACTCCTTAGGATATCCGGATCTGTACACAAACGATCGAAGCTATCCTGTTTTTACATGGGATATTATGGGATCAAATTCCAGTTATCTGCAATATCCTTTGGCATATACAAGGATGTATTTTTCTAACTGGATGGATATTGAAACCATTACGGAAAGTCAGTTTTTGACATTGAATTTACAAAGCAACAAAGATGGAAATCAGGCATATATTTTACAATCACCGTTAAACGATCATGAATTTTTTGTAGTGGAATTCAGGAAAAAAGCAGAGTATGCCGTAAATGACAGAGATTCTCTGGATTCTAAAATCGGGGGGGGGGGGGTCGGGAATTCTTGTTTATCGTATCAATACGAAGGTAGAACAGTTAAGCAATTATCATGGACAGACCGGTATCTATGTATTTCGACCTCAGCGTGGTCAAAAAGGGTATGTGGAAACATCTCCCATTCAAACAGTTCAACAGGCCTATTTATCAAAGGAAAGCGGCAGAACGGCAATTGGTTTTCGCGATTTGAGTAAAACATTGGAAGATGGCGCATTGACATTTTCCGATGGTACAAATTCCGGTATTGTAATCAGTAATGTGTCCAGTGCAGCAGGCGATCAAATGACATTGGACGTATCCATTCCAAAAGCCTCAGATTTTGATGTATGGGAAAATACAAATATTGCACTTCATCAGAGCGAATATGATCAAAAAAACATTGCGATGACTTCTTATAACAATCAGCAATACCTAGTTGCAAATGTGAAGAACAGCTATACACTGTATCGCTATGATGAAACTCAGTGGTCGCAGATGGGTTCAACATTTCGTGATTCTTCATCCATGGTTGCTTCTGATGTAAAACTGGTTGCGCATAATAATCAGCTGTATCTTGGCTACATCAATGCATCGCAAACGCTGATTATAAAAGCATTTGATATCTCCAAAAAGACATGGACAGATGTCACAAGCTGTGCGAATGTTGGTTCATCCTTTGATATGAAAAGCATGAATGGAACATTATATCTTGTATATGCCGGGAACACACAAGCGAAATTATTGAAATTGGAGAACAACTCTATAAAGGAATTAGGTTCCTATGGCACATACGATGCATATATGGGAGGACAGCCGAAGCTTTCCTTCATACAGAGCGATATATATACTTCTATAAGAAATGCAAAAGGAAGTGTAATTGATGTTTATAAATATTCTTCCAACAAAACGTTTACAAAGGTCAGTGATGGATCTTTCAGTGCCAATACGTATGATATGATCTCATTGGAAAACAAGATTTATCTTGTTTTGGGAGAACAAAACGCAATAAAAATGAATGTTTTTGATGGTGCAGTATGGAAAAAGGGAAATCGTGCAGCTATTCCTTGCTGTGATCTGGTAATGTCAGCGGCGCAGGGGAATCTTTATCTCCTGGCGACATCCGCAGATGGAAACGGCAAAATGAAGGTGTACCAGTACAATAGAGATCAGGATACGTATCTTCAAGAAGGATTGGATGTTGATATGTCAGCATCCATGCCAAGCTTAACATCATCCAACAATCGCTTATATGTTGGGTATGTATTGTATGGAAACACAACTTCCAGTGTTAAAGTAAAGGCAAAGAAAACAGCAGATGAACTATTGTCTATTGGCTTAACTTCGCCTGATAAGACATCGTATATGCTGAAAGAAAGGCTAGATACCACAGGATTGCGTGTGGTTGCACATTATACAAAAGGAACGCGCGAAATAGAACCGGGTGCATATACGGTAAAAAACTTAACAACAAATGCAGTTGGTTCATATTTGGCAACCGTAGAATACAATGGAAAAACAAGTACATTTGCCTATACAGTTTCAGATTACAATGAAGCTGATAAAATTCATGTGAATACACTTACTATCTCATCTATTCCTGATGCAGTATATACGAAGAAAGAAGTAAAACCCGGTGTAACGATCAAACATGGTAATACGATATTGATGCAGGGAAGTCATTACACCATCCGCTATGCAAACAATGTGAATGCCGGAACAGCTTCCCTAACGATTCAGGGTATGGGAAAATATAAAGGTTCGCTTACCAAATCCTTTAAGATCAGGAAAGCCAATGCTCCTTTAAATTATGCGGCAGTCTCTTTAACAAAGTTTGCAACAGATGGAAGATTTACAAATCCACTCACAAATAGCAAAGGCGTAAAAATCATCTATCGTTCATCCAATGCACGGGCTGCGAATGTGGATTCCAATGGATTAGTAAGCATACAAGGTGCAGGAGAAACGACGATTACTGCGAAGATTGCAGATGAAAAAAATTACAATGCCGCTTCAGCGGTATTTAAGCTTACGGTAAAAGCAAAGCCGATCAGTTCCTGTAAGATTGCTCTTTCCTCAAAAAGCTATACCTATACAGGAAAAGCTATAAAACCTGTACCCAGTATAAAACAAGGCAAAGCCGCATTAAAGAACGGAAGAGATTTTAAGATAAGCTATAGTGCCAATAAGAATACCGGTAGAGCGACAATCAAAATAATCGGTATAGGAAAATATACAGGCAGTAAAATTTTATATTTCTATATTGTGCCCAAAAAAGTGACGGTAACCAGAATCAAAAGCTCTGCAAATGCGAAATTGAGTATCAAGTATAAGAAAGTAACAGGTGCAAGCGGTTATCAAATTGCATTTAGAAAAAAAGGAACAGGCAAATGGAGTTATGCGACAGTATCAAATAAAACTGTCTCTAAAACATTGTCAAAGCTAAGCCGTAAGAAAGAATACCAGGTAAAGGTCAGAGCATATAAGAAAGTCGGAAAAACCAAGTATTATGGAGCTTACAGCAAAGTAAAAAAAAGCAAGGTAAAATAATAGAGCTTACTGCTATGGTCATCACAAATCAAGAGCAAAGAACAAGGCTATTCTATTGAAACGCCTAAGACAAAAAGAGGTGTAAGACAGGTTCCATTGAGTGAGGAAACGATACAGGCGTTCCAGAGAGTTATCAAGAAGCGCCCAGAGATTAAAAAAACACCATGAGATAGCATTGCCACACATCACACCGTATTCGCTACGCAGCACATTCTGTACGATACTTGCACAAAATGCCCGAATAGCATGTAAAATAAGGTTATTCGGGCATTTGAAAAGTTACCAGATATAAGGCCCGGCAGACAGCCGGGCCTTTGACTCTTATTTCTCTGATTCAGCGGAACAAACTGCCGCTGATGACAAGCTTCTGAATTTCATTGGTGCCTTCATAGATTTGTGTGATCTTGGCATCTCTCATCATGCGTTCTACATGATATTCTTTCATGTAACCGTTGCCTCCGAGCATCTGTACAGCTTCCTGTGAAACCTGCATAGCTGCATCGGTGCATACCATTTTTGCTTTGGCAGCAGAGATAGAGTAACTGCGTCCCTCCTGTTTATCCATGGCAGCCTTGTAAAGCATATATTGTGCCTGCTCAATCTGTACAGAGAGTTCTGCCATCTTAAACGCCAGGTACTGGTTTTTGCATAATGGTTTTCCAAATTGCTGGCGGTCTTTTAAGTACTGGAGTGCGATGTCATAAGCACCTTTTGCAATTCCAAGTCCCTGAGCAGCAACACCGATTCTTCCGCCGTCCAAGTCTTTCATGGCAACAGCAAATCCTTTGCCTTCCTCGCCTACCATATTTTCTTTTGGAACTCTTACATTTTCAAAGATAATCTCTGAAACCTGAGCGCTTCTGATACCGCATTTGTTTTCGATCGTGCCGACAGAAACTCCCGGCATGGCTTTTTCTACGACAAAAGCGGACAATCCCTTTGTTTTCTTTTCCGGATCTGTCAGGGCAAATACAAGGAAGTAGTCAGCCAGAGGTCCGTTTGTGATAAAGCATTTCAGACCGTTCAGCACATAAGCTTCGCCGTCCCAGAGAGCGGTTGTCTTACATCCGGCAGCGTCAGAACCTGCTTCCGGCTCAGTAAGACAGAAAGCGCCCATCTTTTTACCGGACAGAACATCCGGAAGATATTTCTTTTTGAGCTCTTCGCTGGCAGAATTGATCAAACCGCCGGAGAAGAGAGAAGTACATACAGAATAAGCAATTCCTACGGAAGAGTTTACTTTGGAGATTTCTTCTACGGCTAATACATAAGAGAGATAGTCGGCTCCCTGTCCGCCGTATTCTTTTGGAAAAGGAAGACCGATCAGGCCCATCTGTCCCATTTTTGCATAAGCCTTTTCAGGGAATTTCCCTTCTTCATCATCTTTTAATACGGTTGGAAGCAGTTCTGTCTGAGCAAGCTGTCTTGTAATATTCTGAATGGATAATTGCTGGTCGGTTAATTGAAAATTCATATTGAAACCTCCTTCTGTGTGAGTTTGGCGATCATTGCCGGAATCACATCATTTAAATCTCCTACAATCCCATAATCACAGATGCCGAAGATCGGCGCTTCTGGGTCTTTATTGATTGCAACAATATATTTTGATTCATTCATTCCTGCCAGATGCTGGATTGCGCCTGAGATACCACAGGCGATATAAATATCCGGACGTACCGTGGTTCCTGTCTGCCCTACCTGATGGGAAGCATCGATCCATCCAGCCTCTACACAAGCTCTGGAAGATCCAACTTCCGCACCGAGGACATCAGCTAACTCTTGGATCAAATGGAAGCCTTCTGCAGATTTTAATCCCCGGCCTCCGGATACGATGATCCGTGCGTCTGTAAGATTTACTTGTTTCTTTTCTTCTTTAATAATTTCTACAAGCTTAGCTCTGATATCATTTTCTGAGAGATCCGGAATAAAGGTTTCCATTGTTCCGGCAGCCGTTTCCTGATGGAAGGCTTTCTCCATGACTCCGGGTCTTACCGTAGACATCTGCGGACGGTTCTTTGGGCAGACGATGGTGGCCATAAGGTTCCCTCCGAATGCAGGCCTTGTCTGAAGAATTTTTCCGTCTTCTGCATCAATCTCAAGTTTTGTACAGTCTGCCGTAAGACCTGTTCCAAGCCGGGCAGCAATTCTCGGTCCGATATCCCGGCCGATGGACGTTGCGCCTACCAGAACAATTTCAGGTTTTTTCTTCTGGATCAGCTGTACAAAAGCGGAAGTATAGCCGTCGGTTGAAAAGCTTGAAAGCAGCGGATGTGACATATAGTAAACGATATCAGCGCCATAGTGAAGAAGCTTTTCAACTTCTGATTCAATTTTGTAACCTGGCATTACAACAGCGAGTTTTTTCTGAAGCTGATCGGCCAGCTTGCGGCCTTCTCCCATCAGCTCGATTGTAACGGGCTGTATTTTTCCTTCCCGTTGTTCTCCAAGGACCCAGACATCTTCATATGCACTTAAGTCGATTCCCTGGTTTACTTTTGCTCGTTCCATTTTCTGTCCTCCTTAAATCAAATTTGCCTGCAGAAGCTTCTCAATGAGGGTTTCCGCTTTTTCAGAATCCGTATTTCCCTCGATGATCTCACTTTGTTTCGATTTAACAGGGACAAAGGAACGGTAAACGTTAGTAGGAGAACCTTTTAGTCCGATCTGAGTCTGATCTACATCAAGATCAGAAAGACCTAACATCTTGATTTCCACATCTCCGTCATAAGCTCTGAAAATTCCCTGTACGGTCGGGAATCTTGGCTCGTTCAGTTCCTTGATGGCAGTCAGGAGTACCGGAAGTTTGGTCCGAATCTTATAGTCTCCTGTCTCCGTAAATCTTGTTACATTCAGAGATTCCCCGTCGCATTCGATATGTTTTGCATAGGTGATCTGTGGAATGCCAAGAAATTCAGCAATTTCAGGTCCCACTTGTGCGGTATCCCCGTCAATAGCCTGTCTTCCACATAGGATCAGGTCATAATCTCCGATCTTTTCAATGGCTGCCGCAAGAATTGTGGCAGTAGCCCATGTGTCAGATCCTCCGAATGCCCGGTCGCTCACCAGATATGCATGGTCTGCTCCCATTGCAATCGCTTCTTTTAATGCATCTGCAGCCTGAGGAGGCCCCATACTAACGACGGAAACTTTGGCGCCTGTTTCATCTTTCAGGACAAGGGCAGCCTCCAATGCATTCTTATCATCCGGATTGATAATGCTTGGGACTCCTTCCCGGATCAGTGTCCCGGTCTCCTGGTTGATCCGGACTTCGTTGGTATCCGGAACCTGCTTTACGCATACAATGATCTTCATGCTTTCCCTCCCATTACTTTCCGTTAGAATTTAAAACGGCTCTTGAGATCACGACCTTGTGAATCTCAGAAGTACCTTCGTAGATTTCAGTGATTTTGGCGTCTCTGTACATGCGCTCCAAAGGATAATCTTTCATATAGCCATAGCCGCCATGAATCTGAAGAGCAAGGTTCGTAACAAATCTTGCATTTTCAGAAGCATTTAATTTTGCGATGGCAGCTTCTTTTGTGTGAGGCTGACCAGTGCTTTTTAAATAAGCAGCATAGTAGATCATCCATTTTGCACACTCGGTTTTTGTAGCCATATCTGCAATATACCACTGAAGACCCTGGAGAGCTTTGATCGGTTTTCCGAACTGAACCCTCTCGTTCATATACTTGACACTTTCATCAAGAGCGCCTTCAGCGATCCCCAGTGCCTGTGCGGCAACACCGATTCTGGCACCGTCCAGAGCATTCATAGCCATCTTGAATCCGGCGCCTTCTTTGCCTACAAGATTTTCTTTTGGAACACGGCACTGGTCAAAGATTAATTCTGCAGTCTCTGAACCGTGGATTCCCATTTTGTTCTCGATCTTACCGACAGTGAATCCCGGTGTTCCTTTTTCTACTAAAATACAAGATAATCCTTTGACTCCTTTAGATGGATCGGTCAAAGCGAAAATAAGAAGATACTTTGCCTGACCTCCGCCGGAAATAAAGCATTTTGTACCATTTAAAACATATTCTCCGGTCTCCTCATCAAGGACAGCCGTTGTCCTTACCGCAGCGGCGTCAGAGCCGGCATTGGGTTCTGTCAGCGCAAAAGCTGCAAGATGTCCGCCGGATGTCACTTCCGGTAAATATTTTTTCTTTTGTTCCTCACTGCCGAACTTTAAAAGTACAGAAGCAAAGATGGTGTGAATAGACAGAATACCTGCCGTGGCTGCACATTTTTTTGCAAGTTCTGTGACAGTAATCACCTTATCAATGTCATTGCCTCCGCTTCCGCCGTATTCTTCCGGAGTCCCGATTCCAGTAAGACCGAGTTTTGCCATCTGCTCAAAGGTATCTCTCGGAAAGATTCCTGTCTGATCTACCTCTTCGGCTCTGGGACCTACCACTTTTTCAGCAAATTCACGGACTGTTTTTTTCAGCATTTCCTGTCCGTCTGTCAGTTTAAAATCCATTTTTACCTCCTGCTATCCTAATTACATTACGCCTTCGGCTTTTAGTGATTCCAGTTCCTCATCTGTGAGACCAAACACTTCTTTGTTATGCTGTCCCAACAGAGGAGCAGGAGTGTCTACACTGCCTGGAGTTTCCGTCAATTTGATCGGACAACCCTGGAAATACATTTCTCCGATGGTGGGATGATCCATGTGAACCATCATCTCTCTCGCCTGGAAATGCGGATGGTCAATGGCTTCCTGCATATCCAGCACAGGACCGCATGGGATACCGGCTTTATCAAACAGATCTTCGATCTCTTTCTTTCCTTTGGCAGCGGCCCACTCGCTTATGACCTGCTGCAGACCATCTTTATAGTTTTTGCATCTAAGATCATTTGTCTCATAACGCGGATCATCGAGAAGGTCTTCCCGTCCGATGGTTTCGCAGAAAGTTTTGAACAGACGGTCGTTGCCGACACCGATCGCAATATATCCGTCTTTGGCTTCATAGATATCAAAAGGAGCGATAGAAGGGTCGATATTTCCCTGACGCTGAGGGATCACACCATCCATAGTCGTTGTAACAATACCGTTTTCCAAAAGACTGAAGATCGTGTCTGCCATAGCAACATCTACCTGTTGTCCCTGTCCAGTGCGTTCTCTGTTAAACAGTGCCATCAGGACACCTACACACAGATAGATTCCAGTCACATTGTCAGCGATAGAAGGCCCTACTTTGGTAGGAGGAGAGTCCGGGAATCCCGTCATGTTTACCATTCCTCCCATAGACTGGGCAACAATATCGTAACAAGGACGGTTGGACAGCGGTCCGTATTGTCCGAAGCCGGAACCAGAAGCATAAATGATGCTCGGATTGATCTTCTTTAATGTTTCATAATCCACTTTTAATTTCTTAGACACACCGACTCGGAAGTTTTCAACAACCACATCGGCATCCTTTACTAAGTCATAAAAGATTTCTCTCGCTTTCTCATTTTTAAGATTCAGGGTAACCCCTTTTTTATTTCGGTTTAAGAACGCATAAAATCCGCTCTCGCCGCTTTTTTCGTCGATCGGTCCCCAGCTTCTGCACTGGTCTCCCTGAACCGGCTCGAATTTAATGACATCTGCACCATTGTCCGCCAGCAGGGTCGTACAGAATGGTCCGTTATATGCATGGGTCAGATCCAGAACCTTAACGCCTTCTAATGCTTTCATGTGAACCTCCTCTTATCTAAGCTTTTACTTTGTGTTCCGGTATTTCGTATACAAAAAATGCTTCTGTTGAAATTTCCGGATCCTCTAACATATCAATAGAACTTTCAAATTCCGGCTCCTCAGGAATCTGAGCCACTTTGAAAGAACGGCACTGAATGTAGACTTTATTTCCTTCAGTTTTTGTGACTCTTGCGATAAATTCCATATAATCCCCGGCAAAGACAGGGTTATATAAACGGATTTTTTCTACGAGGCAGCATCTTCCGACATTGCCGCACACTTTTGCCATTAAGCGGTCTGCAGTATCTCCCATATATGTAATGGAACGTGCGCCGTTTACTACACCACCACCGTAAAATTCATCTCTGCTTGACATCCTGTATCTCATTGTTACTGTCTGTTCACTCATATCAAAACCTCCTTGATTTGTCTGTACCTATCCTAATATGTAATATTAATCGATTGCTTTCCATGGATCTTTGACTGTTCCGTCCGGCTGTACTCCTCGCTGAAGTTCTTTTTTAACTACGAGGGTAACGTTTCCTTCTGTGATCAGCTTAGGTTCATCGAAATAGTACATATCTCCATCCTCAGCGCCTTCGATTCCGAGTCTTTTTGCAGGAGTAGCCACTTTAAAAGTCTGGATCAGGCAGGTTCTTGATGTGTTGCCTACTTTGACCATAGTTGCCTTAAAGTCCAGCTGGTCTCCCACGTAAGCATCTTCCATGAATTTCACATCGTTATAACCGAGGCAGAGGGATTCGTCCCCATCATTTAAAATCATCAGTTCTGTCTCTACATCGCCGATGAAATCAAACTGTCTGCCAACCGGGATGACACCTTCCGGATTATTGGCATCTGCTGTAGTCATTTTGTAGCTTAAAAATGCTTCTGTTCTCATAATTTCTTACCTCCTGTGGCTGTTTGATTTTTGATCTTAGCTTTACTTTAATGCATCCGGCAAATGCACAGTCAATGGCTGTTTTGGAGATGGTTTGAGATTTTTTAAGAGAAAAGAAACCAACTGTCCTGCGGGGGGAGGGTTGAATTTAATAATAAATATCAGAAATCTTTTAAACGGTGAGATGATTTCGCTTATATGGTTCCGGTTTGCGTGTAGTTTGACATTCAGGAGATATAAAAATGGGGAAGAGTTTTATTTGAAGAAAATGATTAGATATAGGAAAAATCAACTTGGAAATGCTATAATGACAATAGCTGTAAAAGAGATACACAAAGTTTGAGAGAGGGGGAAAGAAAATGAAAAAGTATATTATCAGTATTGGCTTGCTTCTTATTTTTTTTCTGTACGGAGAAAAAGTGGATGAACCTTCAAATTTTTATAAAAAGGTCCAGCCCGATCTAAACATGCGGACAGAACAATATAAGACGGATGTTACATTAAAAACAGACGGGAGTTATTTGATAACCGAAAGAATTAAGGTGAATTTTTTGAAACCCAGGCATGGCATCTATCGGAATATACCAGTTCGTGGAAGGCAGTCCTATAAAGATAAAGAGAATAAGGAGCATAAATTTTTATATTATGCGGATGTAAAATTAAATTTGGATGATGTTAATACAAGTGCGTCATATGATAATAAAGATGGAAACTTTATATTAAAGCTGGGTGATGAAGAGGCAAAAGTAAACAGTGGAAATTATCAATTCAGCTATCAGCTGACACCGTATCATCAGGAAAAAGAATATCATTATGTATATTACAATGTATTTCCTGGACAGTGGAAAGATTCTATTCCGAAAGGAAGTCGGTTTACGATACATTTTCCGAAGAAGATAAGCCTCTCACAGGTTAAGTTTTATACTGGAGAACAGGGAAATACTGTGGATGCCAGCAGTGTGGCTGATATCAGGATAGATTCCGCAGGACGCAGGATCACGGGGACACTGACGAAAGATCTGCCGGTCGGATGGGGCATTACCTGTTTCGGAGATTTAGATAAGGGGTATTTTACTTCAGTAAAACGTCCAACACTGGGAAGAGAAATCTTGACGGCGGCAGGACTGATTTCCCTTGTCCTCATTATATTATTTTTGAAGTTTAAGAAGAAAGATGAAATTATTCCATCAATTCAATACCAGCCTCCGGAAGATATTGACAGTGCGGCAATAGGCTGTATCATTGACGGAAGTGCAGATACCAAAGATGTAATATCGCTGCTGCTTTACTGGGCGGATCAGGGTTATGTATTTCTGCAGCACAAAAAGAATGAAATGATTGCCTATAAACTAAAAGATCTTCCAGCATATTCACCTGAGTACCAGACATATTTGTTTGAAAAAATGTTTACGCAGGAGGAACCATTTCTTTCGACGATGGATGTTCCGGAGCGAATGACAGGAGCAGTAGAAGCAACAAAAGAAAAACTCAAGAATTATTATCAGGATATGATTTATACAGAAGGGTCCAGAACGGCAAGATTTATCAGCAGTATTTTAACGATGATACCAATAGCACTATTTATGATATTGAGTACACAGTATGGGATTTTAAGTGAAAAGGAACAGCACTATGAAATGTATATGTTTGCTGCAGTATGCATTGGCTTTTTCATTATATTGTATGCTGCAGATCACTGGTATTCTTTGTCTCTGGAAGACAGAAAGAGAGATCTGATCATTGCCGGCACATTATGCATTGGTGCGTTGGGGATATACAGTATTTTTTATATGGAAATGGTAAAAAAGCAAAAGATTTTTAATTTTGCAGGCGTAATGGTTTTGGTATGCATAATGACAGCCGCCGGCATCCTGCTGACTGCATGTATGAAAAAAAGAACAAAGCAGTGTGTTGAGTGGATGGGATATCTGGTCGGCCTTAGAGATTTCATAGAAAATGCGGAACTGGATCGAATGAAAGTTTTGGGTGAACAGTATCCAAATCTATTCTATCATATATTCCCCTATGCTTATGTATTCGGTCTGTCAGAAATCTACGCAGATAAGCTGGAGAAGCTGAATGTGGAAATGCCGGTTTGGTTTGGAAACGCCGAAGGAGATTATATATTCAGAGCACAGTATATGAAAGACTTTCACCAGGACTTTAATACATCAATCGGCATAGACAGTTCTTCAGGTTCCGGAGGCGGAAGCGGTTCTTCAGGAGGCTTCTCAGGAGGCGGTTTCGGAGGCGGCGGAGGCGGAAGCTGGTGAGGGTGAAGTTTATATTGACTTTTCTCCTTTGCATTCGTATAATAATCTTACTTAATTCAGAAAGAGGTAGCAAACAATTATGGACGATGCTGATGACAGTGATTCGGCAAACAATTTAATTCAGATCATTTACAGGCGTAGTCTGCTGTTTCACACAATGGCGGACTGCGCCTTTTCGTATGTGCATATTCATATGAGAAGGTGACGGCAGATATTTGCAGATGAACCGGAAGTAAAGACGAGAATATAAAGGAGTATATTGAAATGAATAAAATAGGTGCGCAGTTATTATTACAGATCATTCTGATTTTTTTGAACGCTTTTTTCGCTATGACAGAAATCGCAGTCATTTCCCTGAATGGAGCAAAGCTTAAAAAGATGTATGAGAACGGGGACAGGAAGGCGGGAAAGCTTTTAAAGCTTGTGGAAGAACCGGCAGGTTTTCTTTCTACAATCCAGATCGGGATCACGCTGGCCGGATTTTTGGGCAGTGCTTTTGCAGCAGATAATTTTTCCGGGTATCTTGTAACCTGGATTTATGATGATATAGGTTTTACAGCCATATCTGCGGCAGCTCTGGATACGATAGCAGTTATATTGATTACACTGATCTTATCTTATTTTACTTTGATCTTCGGAGAACTTGTTCCAAAACGGATCGCCATGCAAAAGCCTTTTGCCGTTGCAAAAATATCCTGCGGCGTTGTCTCTGGGGCGGCCCTCATTATGAAGCCCGTGGTATGGTTTTTGTCGGCATCTACCAACATTGTGCTGAAAATCCTGCATATGAAAACAGAAGCAGAAGAACAGACTGTGACAGAGGAAGAAATTCGTCTGATGATGGAACTGGGTGAGGAAAAAGGAACCATCGACAGTGAAGAAAAGGAATGGATCGAAAACGTTTTTGAATTCGGTGACACCACGGCAGGGGACCATATTACACACAGTTCTGAAGTGACGGCAGTTTCTCTTGCACAGTCCAGGGAAGAAATCCTGAACATCATCCGGGAAACCGGACTGTCCAGATTCCCTGTTTATGCAAAAGGGTTCAATGATATCCGGGGAATCCTAAATGCCAGAGACTTTCTGATGAATCTGAATGAGAACAGGGAAAAGACTTTAGAAGAAATGCTGAGACCTGCTTATTTTGTTCCGGAGACCATACCTTCCTCTGTGCTGTTCCAGGATATGCAGAAGAAAAAAATTCATCTTGCAGTTGTGATAGATGAGTACGGGGAGGTCAGTGGTATTGTAACGATGGAGGATCTTCTGGAGGAAATTGTGGGAAATATCTATGATGAATTTGATCCGTCCGAACCACCTGAGATCAGCAAGGCTGCCGAGAATTTGTGGAAATGCTCAGGGGCAGTGAAGCTGAATATAATTGCGGAAGAGCTGGGTGTGGAGATTCCGGACCATCCGGACTATGATACTCTTGGAGGACTGGTTTTCAGCCGGCTTCATTCCATTCCAAAGGACGGCACAACCTTTGAGTTGGAGATTTGTGGCCTGCATATCCATGTGAAGAAGATGATGGGAAGAAAAATAGTGGAGGCAGAGATTCAGAAGAGAAAAAACTCCCGGGAAATGCTATGACATTTTCCACATGATTTCCGTTCGGCTCTTAGAATGCCTCACTCCAATC